>ERZ795056.2-NODE-2-length-462703-cov-11.354561_pt1 | contig 462703 bp, 369 predicted proteins | sample MGYA00375140_ERZ795056 | MGnify/ENA primary metagenome ERZ795056 (study PRJEB30185, sample SAMN05720227) | activated sludge metagenome | isolation source: Anaerobic digester | place: USA | collected 2015-03-09 ...
CAAACCGGGTCAGTACCTGGTGCCTTATGGTACGGATTTAATTTCTTTATTATCGTATGCCGGCGGCCCCAGAGAAGAGGCAAAAATTCAAAGCATCAAAGTTGTACGTGGCGGCGATGGTGATAAAAAAGAGGGTGAAGTTATTGATGTGAATGTTAAAGAGTATATTGAATTAGGCAACAACAAAACAATACCGGTGTTAAAACCTGGCGATACGGTCGTTGTTACCGGTACGACTTTTAATTATGTCCGCAACAGCCTGGAATTTATTAGCCGGCTGGCCGCTTTAGTACAAATATATGCTCTGGTAGATTACTATACTTCGCCAAAAAAATAATAGTCACTGTTTTTAAATTGGGATTATAAAAATGATGCAAAATATGAAACCTGTAAATCCCCAAAACGGAAATGGAGCATTTCCCGGCCATTCAATTACTGACCAGAACTCTCAATTCAAGTTGAATGATTATATCCGGGTTTTTTATAAAGGTCGTTGGGTCATCCTTATCTCATTTTTGTTGGTTATGATAGCGACGGTCTACTATACCTTTACAACCGAACCGGTTTATGAAGCCGGCGCCAAGATCATGATCGAACAACAAGCCGGTGTTGGCGAATCATTGTTTGATATTACATCCATGATGAAAAAAGAAACCATGATCAATAACCAGGTAGAAATATTAAAAAGCCGTACCCTGGCCGAACAGGTGATAGAAAAATTACGTTCGTCAGAGTATGCGGGCGAATTAAGGATATTGGGTAATCTACCGGAGGGGGTTAAAGCTAAAAAAGATATTTTGGGATCAATAAAAAGTTTTATTAAAAACATCATCAATAAAGAACAAAATACAGGAATTACTGAAGAGGATACCTTTAATAGTCAGGTACAGGAATTACGAAATGTTATTAGTATTACTCCAATTCGTAATACCGATATGATAGAAATTAAAATGAGCGCTTTTTCTCCCAAAGAAGCCGCTTATTTAACCAATGCGGTTGCATCTGTGTATGAAAGCACCAATCAAACTCAAAGTCAGGCTGAAGTAAGGCAGGTAAAAGATTTTTTAGAAACGCAGTTAAAAGAATATGAACGCGACCTCACCCAGTCCGAAGAAGATTTAAAAGACTATCGTGAAACCGCCAAAGTCGTGGCGCTGGATCAGGAAACCCAGGAGTTGATTTCCAAACTGGCTGAATTTGAAACTTTATATAATGAAGCCAAAACCGACATGGAAGCCGCCAGACAGAGGCTGACTTATATTGACGGTCAACTGGATAAACAACAGGTGAACCTGGATATGGAGGCAATTTCCTCCCGGCCTTACCTGGAAGAATTGCGTCGTCAGATTGCTGAAAAGGAAGTAACTTTACAATCATTAACTGCATCGATGATCATGGTGGGTGTTAATGAAAAAGAAAATATAGATATCCAGTTACAACAAAAGCAAATTGATGCTTTAAAGCAAAAGTTCAAAGAGGAAGCGACTAAAATTGCCGCTACTGAATTTGTTGATCCTTCCATTTTATCGGGTTCGCTGGTTACCAGTAAAATAGAAGTGGAAACGGAATTGCAGGCTTTAAAGCCCAAGGTTACTGAACTGGAAAAAATTTTGAAAAGGTATAACAAGCAGCTTGATTCTTTACCTGAGAAAAGCCTTAAATTGGCACGACTTGTACGCTCAGCCCAGGTGCAGGAAAAAATTTATATCATGTTGCAGGAAAAGTACCAGGAATCGCGTATCACCGAAGTCGGCCAGCTTGGAAATGTTCGCATTATAGATTGGGCCAAGGAACCGGAAGAACCGGTAAAACCCAAGAAAAAAGTGAATCTTATCTTAGGATTCTTTTTAGGACTTGGTTTGGGTATTGGTATTGCCTTTGTAATGGATTACCTGGATAACTCTATTAATACTATGGAAGATGTTGAGCGACTACGCTTACCGCTCATGGCAACTATTCCATTTATCAAGCCTGAACAGTCTAATGGCGTTCTTGATAAGATCCTTACGGCCGAAGATGAGGAAGCGCAGGATATTAACGAACGGCTAATTACTCATCTGAAACCCAAATCTCCAATATCCGAAGCCTACCGGACACTGCGCACCAATATAACATTCACAGCGCCGGATAATCCTAAACAGGTTATAATGGTTACCAGTAGCGGACCCAAAGAAGGGAAATCCACTTCAATATCAAATTTGGCTATTACCTTTGCGCAAATGGGAACCAGAACATTGCTGATCGATTCGGATCTGCGTCGCCCAATGTTGCATAAATTGTTTGGTATGGAAAAGCAATCCGGCCTTACCAACATTCTGGTAGGTAAAGATACTCTTGATAAAGCAGTCAAGGAAGTAAAACATCTGCCAAATCTTGATATATTGACATGCGGAATTTTACCCCCGAATCCTGCTGAGTTACTTGGCTCCGAGCAGATGAAACAATTATTGATTGAAACCAAAGCAAAATATGGAATGGTGTTGATTGATACGCCGCCAATTATCGCAGTAACCGATTCTTCTGTGCTTTCTACTATGGTAGATGGCGTCATTCTGGTCATTCGTTCCGGTCAAAGCAAACAGGATACTGTAATTCATGCCCTGGAACAACTTCACCGGGTTGAGGCCCCCTTACTTGGTGTTTTATTGAATGGTATCCAGGTTTCGAATGTATATGGTTCATATTATTATTATAATTATTACCATTACTATTATGGCGCTGATGGAGAAAAGAAAAAGAAAAAAGTCGAACGGCGTAAACGGAAAAAGAATGCTTATTAATAGAAATTCATATCAATTTTTATTATGAAAAGTGAAGAAAGGGTAAAGTATTAAAAATTTTGCATTAATTGGCGCCGCCGGTTATATAGCCCCACGCCATCTGAAAGCGATCAAGGAGACCGGTAATCGTCTCGTATGTGCGGTTGATAAAAGCGATTCGGTTGGGATACTGGACAAGTATTTTGATGATGTTGATTTTTTTACTGAATTTGAACGATTTGATCGTCACATTGAAATGTTACGGCGACTGGATTCTAATAAAAAAATTGATTATGTAAGCATTTGCTCTCCCAATTATTTACATGATGCGCATATTCGCTTTGCCCTGCGCGCCGATGCCGATGCAATTTGTGAAAAACCGCTCATGTTAAATCCCTGGAACTGCGACGCTCTTGAAGAAGTTGAAAATCATTTTGGGCATAAAGTCTATAACATACTACAGTTACGTGTGCATCCGGTTATTTTGCAGCTAAAAAATAAAATTGACCGGCAGAAAGAAAAACGCTATTCTATTGATTTGTCATATATTACTTCACGAGGTAACTGGTATCATTATTCCTGGAAAGGCGATGAAAGTAAATCCGGCGGTGTAGCGACCAATATCGGTATCCATTTCTTTGATATGCTGATCTGGATATTCGGTAAGGTTGTCAAGTCGGACGTCCATTATACGGATGAGAATAAAGCCGGTGGTTTTATAGAACTTGAAAAAGCCGATGTACGCTGGTTTTTGTCGATTGATAAACATGATCTGCCGGCCGAGGTCCGTAATGCCGGGAAAACCACTTTTCGCTCTATTACAATGGATAAAGAAGAAATAGAGTTTTCCGATGGTTTTACAGATTTACATACCGTTGTCTATAAAGACATTCTGGATGGCAAGGGCTATGGTGTATCTGCAGCCCGGCCATCAATAGAACTGGCTTATAATATTCGTCATGCGCAAATAGTTCAATTACACAATAATGAAATTCATCCGTTTTTAAAAGGCATTATTAAAAATAATTAATATATTGGAACAGGGAATTTCTGGAAGGTAAAGAGTATGGCACTGTACCTGGTAACCGGTGGCGCCGGATTTATCGGTTCAAATATTGTAGAAGAGCTTGTAAGAAGAGGAGAAAAAGTCCGGGTTTTGGATAATTTTGCCACTGGTAAACGTGAGAACCTTGTTCCTTTCATGGAAAAAATTGAATTGATCGAAGGTGATATTCGCAGTTATCACATTGTCCGTGAAGCCGTGCAGGGTGTTGATTTTATCTTACACCAGGCCGCCTTACCCTCGGTACCGCGCTCGATCAAAGACCCCATCACCACCAATGAAGTGAACGTTACCGGCGTTCTGCACATACTCGACGCCGCTAAAGACGCCAAAGTAAAACGCGTGGTATTTGCCTCTTCATCATCCATTTACGGCGATGTCGATGTGCTGCCCAAAACCGAGGATATGCTGCCCAGACCGTTGTCTCCCTATGCAGTTTCCAAGTATTCTGGCGAAAGATATTGCCAGGTATTTAACAAATTATATGGACTCGAAACGGTTTGTTTACGTTATTTTAATGTATTTGGCCCGCGCCAGGACCCATCTTCCCAATATTCCGCGGTCATTCCCAAGTTTATTAAAACCATCAAATCAGGAGAATCGCCGGTTATTTTTGGCGATGGCGAGCAGTCCCGCGATTTTACCTTTATTGAAAATGTGGTGCAGGCAAACCTACTGGCCTGTGAAAAGAGCGATGAAGATATTACCGGCGAAGTTTTTAACATTGCCTGCGGCAAGCGGGTAACTGTGAATGAAATGGTTAAATCGATAAAAAAATTACTCAACTCGGATGTGGAGATTAAATACAATAAACAGCGTATGGGCGATGTAAAACATTCACTGGCCAACATTGGCAAAGCGCAGCAATTCCTCGGTTACCGTGTCCTGGTCGATTTTAATGAAGGTTTGAAACGACTTATTCAATCATTTAAATTTTAAAAAATTATGAAAAGATATAAATATATTACAATAGCGTTTTTTCTACTTTGTGGAATGATTACACTTTTTTCATGCACAAAAAACCTGACCGATGCTGAAACATTCATCATTTCCGGCCTAGTTACCCTGGATGCGGAAAGCGATTTCAGCGATATAACAGTAGCATTATACGCCCCGGTTACTCCCGATACGGCTATTGCCAATACCTATAAGCGTTTTCCTGCTGTGGGTTTTGAATTGACACAAGCCGTATTGTTTGATCACCGCCAGGCTAACCCGGTTTACACCACCAAAACCGATAAAGAAGGCAAATACAATTTTTCGGGTTTACCTGGCGGAGAATACAACCTGGTTGCATTGAAAGAAGGATTTGGTTGGCGGTATTTATATAATATCAACAATAATACTCAACCTGAAGCGATCAAGTTATTACCCGAAATTGAAGTGCAGGGCACTCTTGATCTGTACACAATTTGGGATGCGTACCAACATGTGATCGTAAAAGGTGATGTGATAGTACCTGACGGCGGACTGCTGATGATCGACAAAGGTGTTGTGGTGAGATTCTTTGGCTATTATGGGTTCGAGGTGCGTGGTCAGATTAAGACAAATGGCGATGCCGTGAGTTTTATTGTCTTTACCGGTAGTACACTGATGAATGAAACTCTTGTCTGGAACGGCATCAGATTTTCCGGAACCGATAATTTGACTTTTAATTACATCAAGCTGGGTAACAGCACCACCGGTATATCGTTTAAAGACGCCAAGAATATACAATTTAATAATAGTTACCTGTTCAAAAATAAATATGAAGCCTTTTCTGCATCGCAATGTAACAATGTTAATTTTACAAACAATATTTGTGTGGACAATGAAAAAGGATTATTCATACAAAGTTGCGAATCAGTACTGGTAGAAAAGAATATTTTTATTGACAACAAAGAAGGTTTTGAAAATGAAGCAACTGCTGCACAGATAAAAAATAATTACTTGGCGAATAGTGAAGTCGGGTTACATGTGCAGTTCCGGCCGAGTCCGATAATACAAAATAATCAATTTAGCAATAATGGGAAAGGGATGTTTTGTGCTGGCTCCGATCCGGAGGTTGTAAATAACAATTTTTACAAAAATATACAGGCCATTAATCTCGGTATTGAGTATAATAGTACAGATTCACAACCTCCAGTAAATCATAACAATTTCCTGGCAAATGACTATACTTTTTTTATTAACGGATATCCCGGTAGTACTAATATTAAGGATATTGATGGTAAAAATAATTATTGGGGAACTGTAATTATTGAAGATATTACAAGATTGATTTGGGATAAATATGATATTACTACCCTTCCATTATATATTGGTGAGGTGTTTTATCAACCATTTGAAAATCTTTTATTTCTTCTGCTGGTATTCAAAGTTATCGTTGAAATTATTACGGTTATAATTCCATAAAGTAAAATTTTTTGATTTTTTTGTAAACCACTTTATAATAATATCATGTAAATACAGGGAATATGATACAAGCGATTATTAAAAAGGGGCAGGTTATTTCAGAAACTATTCCGGCGCCGATGGTTTCCCCCAATTCGGTTTTAATTAAAGTTGTTAATAGTTGTATTTCCGCAGGGACCGAAGTAAGTGGTATGATGGCTGCACGCCAATCTTTCATTCAAAAGACCCTCATGCAACCGGAGAAGATTCAAAAAGCTGTTAATAAAATCAAATCTGATGGCTTTAATTATGTTTATAGACAAGTCAGAGGGATGGCGGTTCAGGAAAAGCAAAAAGCAGAAACAGGCGCACCAACGGGTTATTCTATCGCCGGAATTGTATTAGCCGTCGGCGAAGCGGTCACCAAATTTAAACCGGGTGATCATGTGGCTGCTGCTGGCGCCGGTTTTGCCAATCATGCAGAATATGTCGATGTCCCGGAAAACCTGGTCATTCCAATGCCTGTCGATATGAGTTTTGTAGATGCATCTACAGTAACTTTGGGCGGAATAGCCATGCAAGGAGTGCGGCGGGCAGATCTTAAATTGGGGGAATTTTGTGTTGTTATCGGCGCGGGAATTCTGGGTTTATTAGCTATTCAAATACTGCGCATTTCCGGTATACGTGTAATTGCTCTTGATTTTAGTAATAACAGATTGTCGGTTGCCCAAAGTTTCGGGGTTGAAAATACTATTAATCCCGCTAACGAGAATCCGGTTAAAGCTGTGGAAAATATTACGGGGGGATATGGTACCGATGCTGTTTTATTTACAGCTGCAACCTCTGATAATAATGCTTTGTCTCAGGCTTTCAAGATGTGTAAAAAGAAAGGAAAAGTCATTCTTGTTGGTGTAGCCGGTAATGAAGTTAAAAGAGATGATATGTATCAAAAGGAATTAGATTTTTTAATATCCACTTCTTATGGTCCTGGACGGTATGATAAAAATTATGAGGAAAAAGGTCTTGATTATCCTTACGCTTATATCAGATGGACTGAAAATCGAAACATGCAGGAATATCTCCGTTTAGTTAATTCCAGACAAATTGTTTTAGACAAGATGATCAATGCTATTTATCCAATTGAAAAAGTTACAGACGCTTTTGCAGCTTTGAGCGCCCCAGACAACAAACCATTGATGGTTATATTGGATTATGGAAAAATTGAACAGGAACTGATTAATTATAAAAACCATACCCGGAAAATATCAATTAATTCTGAACCGGTTAATAAGGATGTTATTAATGTTGCACTCATCGGCGCCGGTGGTTTTGCTTCCACTTTTCATTTGCCCAATATTGAAAAATTAAATAAAAAATTCCGGTTACAAGCAGTGATGGATCAATCGGGATTAAAAGCGAAAAATATTGCAGAAAAATTTAATGCCGGATATGCCACTACCAATATTGAAGAGATATTATCGGATAGTGATGTGGATTTGGTCATGATCTGTACACGGCATGACAGTCATGCACCCTTGACACTCCAGGCTCTACATGCCGGAAAACATGTTTTTGTTGAAAAACCCCTTGCTACTAATCAAAACGAACTGGATGGTATTGTCACTTATTATCAATCCCTGCAAAATACTTTAATCAAACCGAACCTGATGGTAGGATTTAACCGGCGTTTCAGTAAATATGCCCTTGAAATAAAAAAACATGTCGATAAACGGATTAATCCACTATTTATTCATTACCGAATGAATGCCGGGTATTTACCATTGGATCATTGGGTTCATGAAAACGGCGGGCGCATGGTTGGTGAAATGTGCCATATCATCGATCTAATGTCTTTTCTAACCAATTCCGTCGTTGAAAGTATCAATTGTGAATCATTGTATCCTGTTAATAACAAGTTCAGTGATAAAGACAATAAATCAATTACCCTAAAATACAAAGACGGTTCAATTTGTAGTATAGACTATTTTGCCGTTGGCAGTACGAAATTCCCCAAAGAGTACATGGAAGTACACTTTGATGAAAAAACAATCATTATGGATGATTACAAATCATTGCAATCCTTTGGTTTTCAGATTAATAATATTACGTCCAGGACCAGTGAAAAAGGCCATTTTGAAGAACTGGAAGCTCTTTATCAGATTTTAAAAACCGGCAATATGATAACTTTTATTGATTTTCAGGATATGGTCAGAACAACTGAAATTACTTTTTTGATTAGTTGATTAATGAAAAATACCCTTTTAAAAAATAATTTTTCACGTTACTTGTATTCCCGATTACCGCAGCAATTTTATCCTGGTTATTATACATATAAAAAGTTCAGGTCGTTAATTTCTGCTACCGAAAAAAGTTCAGATGCACAAATTAATGAATTTCAATATTTTCATTTAAAAAAAATTATTAATTACACATGGAGCCATGTTTGTGGTTATCGTGAATTATGGGAAGAAAATAATTTTAATCCGGAAAAGTTAAAATCCATCGAGGATATCCAGCTAATTCCCTTTATAACTAAAGAACTGTTGCGCGATAATCTGGACAAGTTTACAAATAAAAATTTAAAAAGTATCAAGTATTGCACTACCGGTGGTTCTACCGCCATACCATTTGGTTTTTATGAACAAAGAGACAATCAGTATATTGAAAATGCTTTTATATTTGATATCTGGAACCGCAAGAATAATAAATTAAAGTTAAATACATTGACGACTATTTTACGAGGGGCAAAAATTGATAATGGTTACCATTATAATCCCAGGTCCGGGTTAATTTTATCAAGTTATGATCTAAACCCAGATAATGTAAAACTATATATACAACAAATTGAAAAATATAAAACTCTTTTTTTTCAGGCGTACCCCTCTGCCATTTATTTACTTGCTAAAATAATGCAGGATAACAATCTAAAATTAAAACATAAATTCAAATCATTAATGCTTGGCTCAGAACCGCTCTATGAGTTTCAAAGGGAACTCTTGAATAAAATTTTTAATACTGCAATTTCTCATTGGTACGGTCATGCTGAAAAAGTTGTATTGGCCGGTAATTGTGAGTATAATGATTATTTTCACATTTTCCCTCAGTATGGGATAACAGAAATTTTAGGCAGTGAAAATCAACCGGTTACTGATGGTAATGTAGGCGAACTAGTTGGAACCGGATTTTGGAATTTTGCTACCCCATTCATACGCTATAGAACTAAAGATTTTGCTGAATTGGCGGGGAAAAAATGCCCGCAATGTCACAGGAATTACCGGCTTTTAAAAAAGGTAGATGGTAGAGCACAGGAATTTATTATTAGCAAGTCCGGCAAATTGATCTCTATGACCGCGATCAATATGCATGATGATATTTTTGATGATCTGTTACAGTTTCGTTTTTACCAGGATACCAGGGGCGTAGTAGCTTTTCAGTATGTTCCCAAACACCCTGGAAAAGTGCGGGTTGAACGAATTTATAACGGATTAAAAGCCAAGCTGACTGATTTTGATTTATCATTAAATCAAGTTACGGAAATTCCCAGAACTGGAAATGGCAAATTACGTTTTCTCGATCAAAAACTTTCATTACAAAATTGGGGTTTCCCTTTAGGTTGATATGAAAACAGAAAATCATCATAAAGAGTTACTGAATAGCTCTGAGGTTGCAATATTCTCTGATGAAAATTGTCATTATTCAACAATTCCGCCTTTTCATCCCGGGACGATGTACCCTGAGTATATGTTTGGTGATGCTAATACTGCTATAAACCAACACAAAGTCGATGCTTATCATGCTGTAAGAGAGATATTCCGGTTATTGGAATATGATAAAAAACATTATAACACCAAAACCTGGAATCCATTAAGTGAAATTATAGAGCCCGGGCAAACGGTGGTAATAAAACCGAACTTTGTTTTGCATTTGAATTACGCCGGGCATGATATTTTTTCAAGTCTTACCCATCCCTCGATCATCCGGGCTGTTGCCGATTATTGTTATATTGCTTTAAAAGGAACTGGCTCCGTTTCAATTGTTGAAAATCCGCAAATGGATTGTGATTTTAATGAAATTGAGCGCCTGATGTCATTAAGATCTTTGACACAATTTTATAAACAAACGGCCGGACTGGATTTTAAAATATATGATACCCGACGCTTACAATGTAAAATGGCTCTTAATAAAGGGTATTACCCTGCTGAAAGTTTTATTTATAATGATAAAGCAGATCCGGCTGGTTATGTGACCATTGATCTGGGCATGGATAGTTTCCTTGACAGGCTGTCGGGTATTGAAAATCTGTATGGCGCCGATTATGACCGAAAATTTACAGTAGAAAACCATACCAATGGTGTGCACAAGTATTGTGTTTCCAGATCGATATTGAAGGCCGATACCGTAATATGTATACCCAAAATGAAAACCCATAAAAAGGTTGGAGTTACCCTGAATATTAAATTACTGGTCGGAATAAATGGTGATAAAAATTACCTGGCCCATTATCGTGTTGGTTCACCCAATAATAAAGGTGATGAGTATCCCGATCAGTTGCAAAACACCACAAAAGCCAGGCGTAAAATATACAGGTGGATGTACGATCATTTATTGACCAAGCGGCGCCCATTTTTTGACAAATTATTCTTATCAATAAAATTCATTGAAACACAAGTAATAAATTTCCTGCGCCTAGTTACCTTTCGTAAAAAGAAAGCGATAGCAGAAAAAATCGGTGGCGGTAACTGGTATGGTAATGATACGGCGTGGCGCATGTCTGCAGATTTATCGAAAATACTATTATATGCAAACAGTGAGGGAATAATGCAGGAAAAACCACAACGTAAGGTTTTTTCTATTATTGATGGTATTGTTGCCGGGGAGGGCGACGGCCCAATGTCACCGGAACCAAAGCATGTTGGTACACTTGTCGCCGGAAAAAATATTTTAGCGGTCGATACTGCTGCTGTAACATTTATGGGTTTTGATTATAAAAAAATTAAAATGCTGGCTTTATTGTGGGATAATAAAAAATATCCGATCACCCGTTTCCCTGTTTCCGACACTTACATTTACTCCAATGATGAATCATTAGCCGGGAAGAGAAGCGACACTTGTGAAAAGTATCAATTCAAACCGCACAAGAATTGGGTAGGGCATATTGAAATCCGGCAATGAATAATAACCAGGAGTGATTAGTGATATCAATTTCCAAACTTTCAGCTATTAAAAAGACACCCTGGATATTTAATATTGTCAAAGTATTTTCCGGAGATATAATTACAAAATTATTAGGCGTTATCATTTCTCTGATTTTGATCCGTACTTTAACAATTGACGATTACGCCTATTTTACAACCTTTGATGTTATGTCCCTCTGGCTGCCCAGTTTGTTTGGCGGGGGAATAAATACGGTCATGATTCGTTATTCGGCCGAACAATATTCTGTAACCAAACAGCGAACTGTAAATCTGTTTTTATTCAATTTTCTATTCCAGATTTTTTTATATGTGATTTTTGCTTTAATCTTTGTTATGTTTTTAGATAAGTTTATGATGTTACTCTTTAAAAGTCTGCAATATAAAAATTCTTTTTTTTATGGTATAATCGGAGGATTTGCAATATTGCTTTCTAACGCCAGCCTGGCAATTTTCCAGGCTGAAGAAAAATTTTCCAAATTAATATTCAGGAACTGGCTAAAGCAGCTTTTAAATATTATATTTATCGGTACATTATTCTGGTTAGGTTATCTGAACTTTAGCCTGGCCGCGGTATCTGTTATATCTGTAAATTTTCTTATATCTTTTTTAATTATATATTATGTTTTCCGGGATTATAATTTTTTTGAGTTATTAGCTCATCTCAAAGAGTTTTCCAATATTTTTAAAAAATTTGTCACATCATCGGGCTGGTTGATATTATATTTTTTTACACTCAGTTTGATGTCTAGAATTGACGTTCTCATGTTAACCAAATTTTCTCCCAAAGAGGAATTGGCTAATTATGGCGTAGCTTTAAAATATTATTCTTTAGCTTTGCTGATATTGAACTCGATTAATATAGTCTTGCTCCCCAGGTTTGCCAATATCAGTATGCAGGAAGAATCCAGGCAAGTTCAATTTGTCCGCAACTGGATAAAACATACACTATGGATAATTATCCCCGTATTAATTTTTGCTTTTTTTGGTAAAGGACTTTATGTATTTATTAATGGCGCTCAATATGCAAAATCATTTAATATATTTCTAATATTCACTTTTGGAGTATATTTAAGCCTTATGTTTAGTCCTATTGTAAATGTATTAATTGCAAGAAAATTATATAGCTTTTTATTCTTTGTTTCACTTGTTGCTCTTGTATCAAGTTATTCATTGTGTTATTTTTTAATACCTCATTGGGCAAGTTATGCCGCTGCTACAATAGCTATTGGTGGGCATGCCCTAATAAATATAACAGCTTTTATTAAGATAGTTAAAGAAAAGATATAATAATTGTAAAAATATTTTTATTCAATTATCCGGTAATTTTTTATTATATGAAAATAAAAAAAGTATTTATAATTAGTTCCTATTTGAATTTTATAAAAAAATTATCTCTTCAAATTCGTATTTCAATATTAAAAATCAGCATGTATCAATCTGTACCGGTAACCATGATTTGGAATGTAAAAATTGAAAGAAGAGAGCCTGGTTTTTTATATAATGAAATAGGAAAAATTTTCAACGTCTCTATTGATATGTCTGATATCTCTTGGCATAAAGATTATATTTCAGATTTTGAATACCCACACAAACGTTTTGATAAAATATCAATTAGCGATTGGTTTGATCAAGGTATTGATGTCAAATTTCCCTGGGAAGTATCCCGTTTTTATTTTGCCATCCCTTTGGCGCAAAATTATTTGACAACACATGATAAAATATTTTATTTAAAGTTCAAAAAGTTAGTATTGGATTGGATAGATAAAAATCCTTTTCTTTATGGTGTTAATTGGCTATGTACCATGGAAGTGGCAATACGGGCTATAAACTGGATTGTGGCAGTTAATTTATTTAAAGAGTTGTTCAGCCGGGATAAACAATTTCAGCAAATTTTATCCAAATCACTGGTTCAGCATACCGAATATATTGCGCATTTCCCTGAACGGGGACAAAACGGTTTTACAAATAATCATACAACTGCCGATTATACCGGGCTGTTATTTCTGGCCTTAACATTAAAGGCTCATCCTAAATCAGGTAAATGGCTGCAACAAGCACAAAACGGCTTGATCGAGTGTATGGATAAGCAGGTTTATGGAGATGGCGTTAATTTCGAAAATTCAATTCCTTATCACCGCCTGGTTGCGGAATTGTTCGGTTTTAGCGCTGTACTTTGTTTAGCGAATGATATTAAATTACCCGCAAAATATTACTCCAGTTTGTTCAAAATGTTTGAATTCACCGCTGCTTATATTGATAGCAACGGCAACGCTCCACAAGTTGGCGATAATGATAGCGGACGGGTATTGATTTTTCATAATGCGAATGAACAGGATCATTCCTGCCTGCTGGATTTGGGGGAACATATTTTCGATTATCATTTTTTATCGCAGTGTAATAAAAGAAATACTCATTTTATAAGCTGCCTGCCCTCTATTACCTGGATCAAACCGGAATCAATTCAGGTTATGCCCCGTCCAACCGATACCAGCATGCAATTTACTGAAGGTGGATATATAATTTTAAAAGCCAGACCATTCCAGGTTTTTTTCTGCTCTTTTCCCAATGGTAGGTATGGTAAAACCGGACACAGTCATCTGGATATTGGCAGTGTATGTATGTCGATACTGGGGCAGCCTGTTCTGGTCGATCCCGGTACTTTAACTTACACCCGTTCTAAAAAAGACCGGGATCAATTCCGCGCTTTTAACTATCATAATGTATCTATAACTAAAGAGTATCAAAATTTCTCAAGTAATGGTTTTTTTGCATTAAAGATCGATAATAATTCTCAGTTATATCATTTTTCAAACCATGAAATAAATTTTGGATACAATTATTTTAATTCAAATATTAAAAGAAGAATTACAATCGAAAATGATGCTATGAATATTATTGACAGGTGTGATCATGAATTTATAACGTTATTCCATTTGCACCCTGACATAAAAATTATCAAATCGTCTGAAAATGATATAGTAGTTGATTTGAATTTGTCGAAAATGATTCTTATATTGCATTCCATGAATGCGATGGCAATTGAAAAATATCTCTATTCTCCGGCTTATGGAGCCGCGATACCCGGTTCAAAAATAATTATATCCGGGCAAAGCGAGATAGCCCTTGAATTTAAAGTTATGGTAAACAAAGATAAAGGTGTATAAATGCTTGCCGTTAACCGAAATGCTGTGGTATATCCATTTTTATTTTTAATTATACTCATTTTTGCATTATTTTTAAGTTATTTGTCTGTAAATCTCAATTTAAATGTTATGGTTAGCATCAGTTTTTTGGTGCTATTTGGGATATTATTTTTATTTTACGAGCCCAATGTTTACATCTATCCCTTAATTTTTTATGTTATAACTGCCCCTTATAGTGTTATGCTGATTGATGCTATATCGCCAATTACCGGCAGAAACCTGATTAATGGTTCACTTGGCCTGATAATTTTTCTCATGTGGTTTGTTGTAATTATTAAAGATAAGCAGCTTTTTACAAAAATGGGCAATATCGGCAAGTTGATGCTCGGTTATTTTTTATTGAACGTTCTGTTTCTATTCGTGTTAACGAAAGAACTTGATGCCGGCAGGAAAGCCATACAAAGCGAACAGCTTTTATTGTCCTTTTATTTTTTGGGGTTGGTATATTTTACCAGTGAAAAACGGGTGGTAACTTTTTTTAAGATTGTTTTGATATTTTATATTTTTAATATTTTGTTCGCTCTCTATCAGCAAATTATAGGCCTGCCCGAGTTTCATAAAGAATACTTGTATAAAACCGCCGGCACGATTGCTTTTTATGATGAACTGGATTATTGGACCGGACAGATTTATTATAAAGTTTCCGGGTTTAGTAGTTGTAATTACGATCTGTTTTATATACTCACCATGTTGTCAATTATAATACTGTCCGGTTGGCATTATTTTAAAGAAAAGCTTGGTAAGGCTATAATTGTGATCTTTATGGTATCTTATGCTTTATTATTATTTTTGACCCTGGAACGGGGCCCCATCATGATGTTTGCGGCATTACCCCTGGCTTTTATCAACCGAAAACGTAAATTGGCATTATACTTGTTTTTGTTGATATTTTTTGTTTTATTCATTTCCTACCTGGAACCGATCCTGACTTCCTATGGTTCAATGCGGCTAACACGACTTGCTGAAATCACTCATCCCCTGGAAGATACCACCATGAACTATCGTATGGAAAACCGTTATGCCTTTTCAATACCATTGATCTTTAAAAGCCCTTTCGGTGTAGGTTTGGATCATGAACTGGCTTTAACCGCCCACAACAGTTATATCAAAGTATTTTTACAATTGGGCTGGTTAGGCGGAATTTTATTTCTCTATATTATCTATTCTTCTCTCCGCCTGTGTTTTAAGAATGCCAAACTAGTGGACAGCCTGGAACATAAAAATTTAATCTATGGTATCGCGGCGGCTCTTGTATCCATGCTGCTTATCGGTATTCCCAATATCCCATTTTCAAATGATTCCGGTATTTTTTACTGGCTGTTTTTGGCAATGGTGGTCAAAATGCCCGTTATTACCCGGGATAAGCCATATCTTGATAGAGTTATGCAATGAAAAAGGTATTAATTATAGCCTACCATTTTCCCCCGTCCAATGAAGTGGCCATTCACCGGGTTCTACGCATGGGCAAGTGGCTGCCGAACTATAACTGGATACCTGTGATCCTGACAACTGAGAGTGGTTTTTTTTACCGCAATGACGAAACAAACCGGAATATGAGCAATAAATATTTCAAGCATATTTATAAGGTCTCATCCCTGCTTGAAAAAATGATCGTCAAAAATGGTCATTTGGTTAAAAAAAACCGGTTTGCCAAAGCTATCCGTTTTTTTTTAAATAATATCCTCATCCCCGACCGCTATGCTTTATGGTATAACCCGGCAGTAAAAAAAGGCCTGGAAATTATTGAAAAAGAAAAAATTGATGCAATCTGGGCTACTCTTAACCCATATACATCCGGTCTGGTCGGCGCTGCCCTGCATAGAAAAACCGGTGTTCCTTTGCTGATCGATTACCGTGATCCATGGACTTTGAGTGAATTTCACCGGCAGCATTTTATTAAACAAAAAATTAATACTTTTTTTGAAAAACACATGCTCAAAGCCACATCGGCAATTAGCGCCACTTCTGAACCGATGCGACAACTTTTTATTAAAAGTGATTACTTTCCTGAAGAGAGCTCATTTGTTTTAACCAATTGTTATGATGAAGAGCTGCAATATGTTAAAAATAATAATGAAATAATTTCGTTGCCTAATGATAAAATAAATATTACCTATACAGGTACTTTTTACAAGGATAGACAACCATTTACTTTTATCGAAGGAATTAAAGAATTATTTTTTGAAAATCCGGAATATGTAAATAAGATCAGGATTAATTTTGTTGGAAATATAAATAATGATGAAATAATCTCATTTTGTAAAAAACATGACATTATCAGTAATTGTTATTTTGAATCAGTACTACCCTATACTAAAGCAATTAAATTTCTTCTGGAATCTGATATCTTGTTATTATTAAATGGAGTCGCAGATTTCAATGAAATTTTTATTCCCGGTAAACTTTTTGATTACCTTGCAGTTAAAAAACCAATTTTATTTATTGGTGGTAATGGCGCGCCGGCAGAAATTATTAAAAAATGCAATATTGGAGAATGTTGCACACATGATAAGACTGCAATAAAGAATAGTCTTTTGAAAATTTTGGAAAGAATAAACAAGTATGATAATTATCATACAAACAATTCTGAGCTTAACAAATATAACGCTAGCGCAACTACCTTAAAATTAGTTAATATTTTTGACTCTATTATATAAAATATATCTTTATAAAAGCCAAGTTAAGGTCTGTTTTTCATTATGAAAATACTTTATATTATTAATGGTTTGGATATTGGCGGTTCTGAGAATTATGCCATTTCTTTATTAAATGGTTTTTATAATAAAGGGATTAAAGTCGCTTTAATTATTCTCTCGAATAAAACAGCATTGAAACATAGACTGAATCCAAATATTCCTGTATATATCTACCCCAGGCAAAAAAAGCTAGATTTCTCAGTAATTAAAAGGATTCGCCAGGTAATTATTGCAGGAGAATATAATGTTATTATTTCCTCTTATATTTTATATACGAGGTTAGCTCTTTTAAATACCCAAATCTTAACATTATATCCGGTGCATATAACACAAGAATTAAATATAAAAGAATTTATCCTAAATTATATTGATTTTCATCTAAAGCGGAAAAATGAGATTTTCCTTACTACAATAAATAAACAAACCGAGTATCTTGTTAAGCATTATTATTTGAATAAAGATTTTTTTACAATGATATTTAATGGAGTTGATACTGATAAATTTACTTATTCCCCAAATGATTTTGACAGGAAAAGTTTTTTAATAAAAGCCGGAATAAACCCTGAACATATTATAATATTAAAAGTAGCAGGTTTTAGAAAAGAAAAGCGTCATATAGACGCAATCAATGCTTTTAGCAAATTGTCAATACTATATAATAATATCTCCTTGGTGATAGTTGGTGATAATAGAATTGAATTATATAACCAACTCAAGAGTTATATTAGTGATAGTAAAATAAAAAATGTGCATCTCTTCCCCAATCAACTTGTTCAAGATATTCGCTTTTTTTATTGGGCTTCCGATTTTTTTGTGTTAACTTCCAATAAAGTTGAAACTTTTTCTATTTCTGCACTTGAGGCAATGTCTACCGGTCTTCCATGCGTTCTCACGGATATTGGAGGCGCTGCAGATATTATTCATGAGGGAATTAATGGTTACTTGGTCAAACCGGACAATATTGAATCAATTCAGAATGGTTGGACCAGAATGATAAATAATTTGCAAAACATTGATAAATCAACAATTAGAAAATATATTATTGATAATTATTCTATCGAAAGATCACGAAAAGCTTTTTTAAATGTAATAAATAATCATCTGTAAATTTAATATTTTTGATATTTAAATAAAATTACATTTTATAAGTGAAAATAGTATGAAAGTTTTGATTCTTGCCGGCGGTTTTGGCACCCGGTTGAGTGAAGAAACGCAAAATATTCCCAAACCGATGGTGACTATCGGGAATAAACCCATACTGTGGCATATTTTAAAAGGTTATTCTTTTTATGGTTTTAATGAATTTATCATTTTACTGGGTTACAAAGGATACGTGATAAAGGAATATTTTGCCAATTATTTATTACATCAGAGCGATGTAACGATTGATTTGCAAAACAATAAAATTCAGGTTTTGAACAACCAGAGCGAATCATGGCAGGTTACTTTAATCGACACCGGTCTCGATACAATGACCGGGGGAAGAATAAAGCGGGTTGAAAATTTGCTTGACAATGAACCCTTTATGTTGACCTATGGCGATGGTGTGGCGGATATAAATATTAAACAGTTAGTAGAGTTTCATAAAAACCACAAGAAAATTCTGACCATGACCACAGTACAACCGGAAGGACGCTTTGGTTCAGTACAAATTTCTGAAAACGAAATTGTGACTCAATTTAATGAAAAACCAAAAGGGGATAATGCCTGGATTAATGGCGGCTTTTTTGTCTGTGAGCCGCGGGTGCTCGATTACATTACCGAAGGTGATAAAACCGTCTTTGAACGCAAGCCGCTGGAAGATTTGGCGCTAGCCGGAGAATTGGTCGCCTTTAAACATTATGGCTTTTGGCGTCCAATGGATACTTTGAGAGATAATATCTTGTTAAATGATCTTTGGAACAAAAATCAGGCAAAATGGAAAGTATGGGCATGAAACCATTATTTGGCAATATTTATAAAGATAAAGTCTGTCTGGTTACCGGGCATACCGGTTTTAAAGGTTCATGGCTGGCATTCTGGTTGACCACCCTGGGGGCAAAAGTTATTGGCTTTTCTTTACAGCCACCCACCCGGCCTAATCATTTTGAATTATTAAATACAGACTATATATCCATAATCGGCGATATCCGTAATAAAGTGGCAATCGATAATGCTGTTATTAAAAACCAGCCGGATATTGTCTTTCATCTCGCCGCCCAGCCCCTGGTAAGAAGATCATATCAGGACCCGGTTGAGACTTTTGAGACCAATGTTCTGGGGGTATTGAATGTTTTTGAAGCGTGTAAAAAGGCTCAGTGTGTTAAGGCAATAATAAATATTACCAGCGATAAATGCTATGAGAATAAAGAATGGATTTGGGGCTACCGGGAAACCGACCCTATGGGTGGGCATGATCCATACAGCGCCTCTAAAGGATGTTCAGAAATTTTAACTTCATCTTACCGGCGGTCTTTTTTTAACCCGGAGTATTATGGTTCACGTCATAATACCCTGCTGGCCAGCGTGCGGGCGGGGAATGTTATCGGTGGTGGCGATTGGGCTGAAGATAGAATAGTGCCGGATATTATCAGGGCAGCATCCCAAAAAGCCTGTGTTTCCATCCGCAACCCCAAAGCAGTACGACCCTGGCAGCATGTGCTTGAACCCTTGAGCGGTTATTTAACTTTGGGGTGGAAATTACTTGAAGGTCAAAAGGAATACGCTGCCGAATGGAATTTCGGACCGGATTCTAAAAGTAATTCAAGTGTTAAAGAGTTGGTAAAATTGGCGCAAACCTATTGGCCGGTGATTAATTATAGTGAAGCACATGAGGCGCAGGCAGTGCATGAAGCCAATCTTTTGATGCTGGATTGTACCAAAGCCGCGAAAATTTTACATTGGCAGCCTGTTTGGGATTTTCAGCAAACGATACAAAAGACGATTGTTTGGTATAAAGAATATTATGATTCACATGTCGTTAATTCGGAAAAGGATTTGCAGGCTTTTATTAACGATGCCCGGGAAAAAGGTATTTCATGGAGTCTTTAAAAAATTCGCAAATACTGATCACCGGAGGTTTGGGATACCTGGGAAAATTTTTAACCGGGAAATTGCTGGAACTCGGCGCCAACGTGGCTATATTTGATCTGGCAGTTCCTGTAAATAAAATTAACGGTGTAAAATATTACCAGGTGAATCTGTTGAATTATGAGAAAACCTGTGAATATATTCAAGAAATTAAACCGCATAAAATTTTTCATTTGGCCGCTTCTATCAACAGAACCAGAGATTATCAATACATTGATGAAATATTGGATAGCAATCTTAAAGGGACCAACAATCTTTTGCGCGCTCTGACATGTATTGATTTTACTTCATTTATTTATGCCAGCACCGGTGAAGTGTATGGCAATCAGCCAAGCGTTCCGTTTGATGAAGATATGGCATTAAAGCCAATTTCTCCATATTCGGTATCCAAAGCTGCTGCTGAATTATCCATTCAAACTTTTGCCGATATTTATAAAAAGCCTTTTACCATATTGAGAATATTTAATATATTAGGTCCCGGCTTGCCGGCAAGTTTCTTTTTTTCGCAACTTGTATCTGCATTAAAAGAAAACAAACCTTTCGATATGACCGGAGGAGAACAAAAACGGGATTTTGTTTTTAGCGATGATACTATCAATGCGATGATCCTTGCCGCATCCAATAATAAAGCCAATAAACAAATATTTAATGTTTGCAGTGGTCAAAGCATTACCTTGCGTGAGGTGACGGAAATATGCAAACACGCTTTAAAGTCAGATTCGAAAATTAATTTTGGCGCTATTCCTTATCGGGATACGGAAATCTGGAATATGCTGGGTAGTAATGAAAAAATTAGGAAACTTTTATTTTATAATAATACAATAGATATTACCAAAGGCATACAGAGTATAATTTTAAATAATGTTTACTAGATGAGTATTTTGTATAAATAGTAAAATATCTTTAGAAATGGAATAAACCTGAAATGAAAATATCTCTCAATTGTAAACTAGATACCGCCGGTTCTTTTGGCTTTATCAAGCCTATTGCCGACAGCGTTCTGGTTGATTCAATAGAGGTGTTCCGGGATAGCAGGTCTTTGGCATATCCCAAAATCAGATATCAATTACCCTTAATTAAAACAGGGGGTATAACCGGTCAATTTTCAAAGTTTTTACTAATGTTGGCAAAAGTAAAACCGGATTTTGATTTAGCTATAGGGATATATGAAATTCCTCATGGTTTATTAGCATTTTTAATTGGTAAAATTAAAAGAATACCTGTAATAATTTCTATTATTGGCAATCCCGGTTATGAAAAAATCCGCAAGGGGCTGTGGAAAAAGTTGTCTCATTATATGTATCAACGAATTGCTGCAGTGACTGTCACAGGAACAAATTCCAGGCAATTTCTGATAACTAACGGCATTAGCCCGGAACGTATTTATATTTTACCCAATTCTATAGATATTGATTATTTTAAACCAAATCCAATTGTGCAAAAACAATATGATTTAATTAATCTGGGCAGGTTATGTAGTGAAAAGGAATTAGATATTTTATTATATATTGTTTCAGAAATTAAAAAAAGCATACCTTTTATTAAAGTTGGTATAGCTGGTAAAGGGCCAGATAAAAATAAACTGGAATTATTAATAAAAGCACTTGATTTGCAGCATAATGTAGAATTACTTGGTTTTGTGGAAAACAGTGCGGACTTTAATAATGCCGGAAAGATATTTGTAATAACATCCTCTACTGAAGGTTTGCCAAGAAGTGTTATTGAGGCAATGGCTTGTGGTGTCCCCGCGATTGGTTCCAATGTAGGGGATATGGCAGATATTATTGTTGATGGAGAAAATGGGTATATAATTAATGATTATCATGATATTGATGATTATACAAAAAAAATTTCCAGGTTATTAACAGATAAAGAATTATACGAGTCATTCTCTGATCGCGCTATAAAGTATAGCCGGGAAAGATTTTCACACCAGGCAGCTACGCGAGTATGGGAAATGATTTTCAAAAATATTTATGGAGATAAAAAACTTGGATAAAATTTTAATTACAGGCGCTGCAGGTTTTATTGGTTCGCATTTAACTGAATTGCTTGTACAAAAAGGCTATCAGGTAAAAGCCTTTGTTCATTATAATTCCCGCAATAGCTGGGGATGGCTCGAAAATTCAGCAGTTAAAGATGATGTTGAGGTTATTGCCGGTGATATCCGTGATTTTGATTCTGTATCAATGGCAATTAAAGGATGTAAAACAGTTTATCATTTAGCTGCCCTCATAGGTATACCCTATTCTTATATATCCCCTTTGGCATATATAAAAACAAATATTGAGGGTACTTATAATATTTTACAGACATGCCGATATGAAGATGTTGATAATGTTTTAATCACTTCCACAAGCGAAACTTTTGGTACTGCTCAATATATCCCTATTGATGAGAAGCATCCACTGGCAGGTCAATCGCCATATTCCGCAACTAAAATAGGTGCTGACCAACTTGCATTTAGTTATTATAGTTCTTTTAATTTACCAGTAAAAATCGTGAGGCCATTTAATACCTATGGGCCAAGACAATCTGCCCGGGCTATTATACCAACAGTTATATCTCAAATTCTTGAAGGAAACCGGGAAATTAAACTCGGGAATTTAGCACCAACCCGTGATTTGACTTTTGTTAAAGATACGGTAAAAGGTTTTTATGAAATATCCTTATCAACTAAATTATTTGGTGAAATTACAAATATTGGCATGAATAATGAAATATCGATTGGCGATTTGGTGCAATTAATTGCCAAATTAATGGATGTTGAAATTAAAGTCCTTGCCGATACGCAAAGAGTGCGACCAGGAAAAAGCGAAGTGGAAAGGTTATATTGTGATAATTCAAAGATATTAAACAACACCAACTGGAAGCCGGATTATAATTTAAAAAAAGGGCTTTTAGAAACAATTCCATGGATTAAAGACAATTTAAGCTATTATAAATCAGAGATTTACAATGTCTAAGAGAGCTATCATTCTTGCCGGTGGTAAAGGAACCAGGTTGAAACCCTTTACTATTGCTTTACCCAAACCTCTTGTTCCGATCGGTGAAAAACCAGTTTTGGGAATAATCATCGAACAATTGGTAAATAATGATTTTGATCATATAACTCTTGCTATTAATCATTTAGCCGATATTATCAAGGCTGTTTTTGGTACGGGAGAAAAATGGGGTGTAAAAATTGATTATTCACTAGAAAATAAAGCCTTGTCCACAATGGGCCCATTAAGCCTCATTAATGATCTTCCGGAAAATTTTTTAATTATGAATGGCGATGTATTGTCTGATATTAATTATAAAGAATTTTATAATAGTCATGTTAGCGAGCAAAATATTTTTACGATATCTTCTTATAAAAGAATCCAGTTAACCGATTATGGCGTTTTAGAGATTGGCGGAGATGATTTACTAACAGGGTTTAAAGAAAAACCCAAGGTTGAATATGAGGTTAGCATGGGTATTTACATGGCTAATAAAGAAATATTAAAATATATTCCCAAAAACCAACCTTATGGTTTTGATAATTTAATGATCGACTTGATTAAAAACAGGAAACCAGCCAAAGTTAAACGGCATAATGGTTATTGGTTAGATATCGGGCGACCTGATGATTATGAAAAAGCGTGCGACGACATTGAACAATTATTTACTGGTGTTAAATGAAGATCATTGTTACCGGCAGTAAAGGATTTATTGGTTCTTATCTGGTTCCAAAGCTCATCAGTGCCGGGCATAAAGTTATAGAAATAGATTTACAATATGGTATTGATATTACTAACTGGCAGGATATAAAAAATATAAAAGAGTTTGATTGGATTATACATTTAGCCGCTGTTACTTTTGTGCCATCATCCTGGGAAAAAGCTAGGGAGATGTATCAAGTAAACATACAGGGTACGCTGAATATATTAGAACTTTGTAGAATAAATAATGCAAAATTCATTTTTACTAGTTCATATGTTTATGGTGTTCCACAATATTTGCCGATTGATGAAAAGCATCCGGTATTTCCATTCAATCCATATTGTCGTTCGAAATTGATTGGCGAAGAATTGTGCAGGGGATATAATAGTGATTTCCAGGTTCCGGTGATTATTTTTAGGCCTTTTAATATTTATGGTAAAGGACAGGCAGATTCTTTTTTAATTTCCACAATATTTAAACAAATATCCGAAAATGGCAAGATAACTCTAAAAGATCCTAATCCAAAACGTGATTTTGTTCATGTAACAGATGTTGTAGAGGCATATTGTAATGTATTGAATTTATCGAAATTTGATTTTGAAATTTTTAATTTAGGCTGTGGAAAAAGTTATTCTGTTCAGGAAATTGTACAATTAATAAAACAAAATTCTATTAAAGATTTTGACGTTGTATATGCTAATGAAAAAAGACATAATGAAGTGGCAGATACTATTGCAGATATTTCTTACGCGCAAAAAATATTAAATTGGGAACCTAAAGTAGACATAGTTAAGGGACTTTGTTCTTTATTATAATTTTTTTGACATGAGATTAGAAAAACATGAGTGTTTACAATACATTTTCAGAAAAGATAATTTTACCCACAAGTGATTTCCTGTTAGGAAATTCAATAGCTAAAAATTTTAAATTTCTTGAAGAGTCTCAATGGTGGTCTCGTGAAGAAATAGATAATTGGCAGAATATAAATTTACAAAAGTTAATCAAGCATGCATATACAAATGTGCCCTATTATCACAATTTATTTAAAAAATTGAAATTAATGCCTGATGATATTCTCACCAAGGACGATTTATATAAATTACCAATATTAACTAAAAAGGATATCAGAGTCAATTTCCCCGAATTTATTGTAGCAAAGAATATTCCTAAATCCCAGCTGATTTTTCAAAGTTCAAGTGGTTCAACTGGTGAACCTCTTCAATTTTATATTACAAAAGCAGCAGAATCTTTTCATAAAGCTTGTGCAATTCGTGCCTGGTACTGGATGGGATATAGGTTAGGGGATAAATATGTAAAAATTAGCCAAAATCCCAGGGATTCTTTGATCAAAAGAATTCAAGATAGGAGTAATAATTGCAGATATGTTTTTTTTCAGCAGCACACTCATAATAATTTAAAAAAAATTGTAGAAGTGATTTTAGCTTTCAAACCAAAAATATTGAGAGGATATCCTGATCCGTTATTTTTTTTGGCACAATATTTAAAAAAAAATAATATTTTCATAAATTCAATATTTGCAATTAATAGCACTGGCAATGTTTTATTTGAAAATAACAGGAATCTCATTGAAGAACAATTTAATTGCAAGATTTATGATTCTTATAGTTGTGAAGGAGGAGCAAATGTCGCTCAATGTGAAAATCTGGCCAGCTATCATTCTGCTGAAGAATATGCTATTTCTGAATTCATCAGAAATGAAAATGATGATAACGCAGTGGCCGGTGAGCGGTTAATTGTAACAGATTTATTTAATTATGCGGTTCCTTTTATTCGATATGATAGCCAGGATTATATTATTCGAAAAAATAAAATCTGTTCTTGTGGTCGCTCATTGCATAATTTCGAAAAAATAAATGGCAGAGATAGTGATATTTTAATAACTCCTAGTGGAAAATATTTAATAGTACATAATTTTACCGGATATTTTGAATGGATTGAATCAATTGAACAATTTCAGGTTTGGCAGAATCAGATTGATGATATTGTGATTAAAATAAAAGTAAATAAAAAGTTTACAGACAAAGAATTTAAAAAAGTTTTAAATTATTGGAAAAATTACATTGGTAATGATGTAAATGTTAACCTTCAAATAGTTGATGAAATACCTTTGACTGCTTCTGGTAAACGCAGGTTCTTAATACGGAATGATAACCTGCAATTATTTGATTTTTGAAAATATAATTATATCCCAAGTTTCATTGTTTTCTAGACAAAAGTAGTATTTGTAATTATCTTTAAAAAATATTATGTTATCATAGTTTTTTATGATTTTTATTTTGAACAACAGGATGAATACATGAAAAGTATGCAAATTTGTACCCGCTGTGTTTCCGATACCACGATGCAGGATATTGTATTCGATGAAAACGGGATGTGTAATTTTTGCAAATTACATGATAAATTTATTGATATGCACCCTTTGGGCGAGAAAGGTGAGAGCATTATCAATAACCTCGTCGAAAAAATAAAAAGAGCAGGAAAGAATAAAAAGTATGACTGTATCATCGGTTTAAGCGGCGGTTCGGACAGTACCTATTTGCTGTATTGGGCTTGTAAACAGGGTCTGCGGCCCCTGGCGGTAACTTTTGATAACGGCTGGAACACTGAAATATCTGTAAAAAATATTAAAAACGCCACCGATAAACTTGGTGTTGATTTACATACGGTGGTAGCGGATTGGGAAGAAATGAAAGACCTGCAGCGCAGCTTTTTGGAGGCTTCCGTTTCCGACGCCGACGCGCCAAGCGATTATGCCATTTATTCGGTTCTCTATACCGAAGCCATTAAAGCCGGTGTTCGATATTCCCTGAATGGCCATTCTTTCCGCGCAGAAGGAACGGTGCCCAAAAGCTGGTCCTATTTTGACGGGCGCTATGTTAAAAGTGTGTTAAAATTATATGGCACCCGAAAGAAAATTAAAAGCTTTCCGATCATGTCGTTGTTACAGTTTGTCTATTATGTGCTGGTAAAACGGATCAAAGATGTGCGTGTTTTTGATTATATTGAATACAACAAGGCAAAAGCCAAAGAGATCATTACCCGTGAACTGGACTGGAAAGATTATAGCGGTCATCACCATGAAAATGTTTTTACCCGATTCTTTCAATCCTATTTTTTGCCGGTCAAATTTAATATTGATAAACGTAAAGTGGAATATAGCGCCCTGATCCGGTCGAATCAACTAGATCGCAACAAAGCCTTGCAGGAATTGGCAAGCGCTTATCCTTATGATGTTAATGATGTTGAATATGTTATCAAAAAACTGGGTTATACTGAACAAGAGTTTGAGCGCATATTGCATTTACCGAAAAGAACTTTTCATGATTATCCAACATATCATTCCATGATGAAAAAATTGAAATTCCCTATAAAAATTGCCGCACAATTGAACCTGATCCCTAAAATCCTCTACGAAAAATATGCGGAAATGTAACTGCGATGATAGTTATTATTGATTATGGAATGGGTAATCTACATTCGATCCAGTATAAATTAAAAAAATTGGGCGTAGAAACAATTGTTACCGCCGACAGCGATATTATTTCTCAGGCCGATAAAATTGTATTGCCGGGGGTTGGGCATTTTGCCAAAGGAATGCAGAATTTACACACCCTCGGTTTGATCGATATTTTAAATTATAAAGTAATTAAAGAGAATACCCCGGTGTTAGGAATTTGTCTGGGAATGCAATTGTTAACAGATTTTAGTGAAGAAGGGAATGCAAAGGGTTTGGGGTGGATTAAAGGGAAAACAGTACGTTTCAACTTTAATCATTATCCTGAGCAACTCAAAGTCCCGCATATCGGTTGGAATACTCTTAATTTAAAAAAAACGAACCCGTTGATAAATAAAATTGATGAAGAAAATTTGTTTTATTTTGTTCATAGCTATTATGTGCAATGTGAAAATGCAAAAGATATAGTTGCAACGACGACGTATGGCATTGAATTTCATTCTGTGATTCATAGTAACAATATTTTTGGCACTCAATTTCATCCGGAAAAAAGTCACGATTGTGGAATGGTAATGCTTAAAAATTTTATTATGCTGGATTAATATGTTTAGACCCAGAGTAATACCTTGTTTATTATTAAAAAATTCCGGTCTGGTAAAATCAATTCAATTTAAAAATCATCGTTATATAGGCGATCCGATAAATGCGGTAAAACTATTTAACGACCACAAAGCAGATGAACTGGTTTTTCTGGATATTACCGCCACTAATGAGAAAAAGCATATACCCCTTGACCTGGTGCAAAAACTGGGCGAGGAGTGTAATATGCCATTTACGGTAGGCGGGGGTATACAAAGTATTGAAGAAATAAAAGCGATATTGAGCGCCGGAGCCGAGAAGGTCTGTATAAACACCCAGGCTATAAAAAATCCGGATTTTATCCGGCAGGCCGCCGATACATTTGGCAGTTCCACGATTGTTGTTTCTATTGATGTTAAAAAAAATATGTGGGGCAAGTATGAAATATACAGTAATAGTGGAACTAAAAAGACTGGGTTGGAGCCTCTCGCTTTTGCTTTGAATATGGAAAAAATGGGCGCAGGAGAGATATTGATAAATTCAATTGACTTGGATGGCACAATGTCGGGATATGATTTGAATATAATATACAAAATATGTAAAAATTTATCCGTACCGGTCATAGCCTGCGGCGGCGCCGGAAAACTTGCGGATTTACGGGATGCTAATAAAATCGGCAAAGCATCGGCTGTTGCTGCCGGAAGTTTATTTGTTTATCATGGCCCCCGTAAAGCCGTGTTGATCAGTTTCCCGTCGCGACAAGAATTAATTGAACTTTTTAAATAGTATTATCTCTATCCCTGGAAATTTTGAGAAATTAAATGAAAACAAATCTATGAGAGTATTATTTTTTTTAGGACATCCGGCACATTATCATCTGTTCAAATATATAATAAAAGAACTGAACAGAAAAAACAACCAATGTTTAATTGTAATTAAAGAAAAAGAGATGCTGGAGAGTTTGTTAATTAATGACAATTTGAAATATTCAAATGTTTTACCTGCTGCTAATAAAAGAAGGAAACACAGTAAACTTGCTATATTATATGCAAGCGGCAGAGATTTACTAATCAAAGATTTCAAATTATTCAATTTTGTTAAAAATAATAAACCCGATATAATGATAGGCACAGAAACATCCATCACCCATATTGGTCGTTTGTTAAATGTTCCCTCCTTGGTTCTGAATGAAGATGATGCCGTCAGTCAACCGGAGTTCTGTTACCCGACTTATACTTTTGTGAATCATATTATCACGCCCCATATCTGTAATAATGGCAAGTGGAAAAACAAACAAATTCTATATAACGGCTATCACGAGTTGGCTTATCTTGCGCCTAATTATTTTACTCCGGATAAAGAAAAGATTAAAGAGTTTAATCCTTCTCAAAAACCTTATTTTATTTTACGGTTTGTCAGTTTAAACGCTTCACATGATATTGGCAAGAAAGGTCTTACCCTGGAATTGTCTTTGAAATTGATAGAGTTGCTAAAACCCTATGGCGAAATTTTCATCACTTCCGAGCGAAAACTGGAAAAAGAACTGGAACAATATCGGATAAAAATTAATCCCAATAATATACATAATGCTATATATTACAGTCAATTATTGATAGCAGACAGCCAAACCATGGCCGCAGAAGCTGCGGTTTTGGGAACGCCTTCAATACGTTTTAATGATTTTGTCGGCAAGCTGGGATATTTGGAAGAATTGGAACATAAATATTGTTTGACATTTGGAATAAAGACGTCTGAACCGGAAAAATTACTAAATAAAGTTCAGGAATTACTGACGACTCCGGAATTGAAAAAGGCCTGGCAAATGCGTAAAGATAAAATGTTTTCCGAAACAATTGATGTTACAGCTTTTATGGTCTGGTTTATTGAAAATTATCCACAGAGTTTTCAAATAATGAAGAACGACCCAAATTATCAAAATAGGTTTGCATTTTCGAAAAAAAATATGTAAATTGCATTTTAATAAAGCGGGGTAATATATGAACCAAAATACGTTGCAAAATCAGTTATCATTGCTTGAATTTCAAAGTAATGCAAAAACTGATCAGGTTATTGAAATATATTCAACGGATATTGAAGAACTGACTAGAGTTCAGGATAATAATCTGGATCTTGTATATATCCGTCCTAAAATCAATGATTTTCGCAGGATCAATCAATATTTTATTACAGTTAACCAAAAGTTGAAAAATAAAGGTTATCTGGTTTGTCAATGCGAGACTCTGACACAGCGCAATAACCGGCTGAAAATTAAATATGGAAAATTTTATGTGGTATACAAACCATTAGATTTTGTCTATAAACGAGTTATCCCGAAACTAACAGGGATAAAAAAGATATATTTTGAAATATCGGACGGTAAAAATCGTGTTTTATCAAAAGCAGAGGTGTTGGGCCGGTTATATTATTGCGGTTTTGAACTTGTAAAAATGGATGAAATCGATAATCGTTTGCATTTGATAATGAAAAAGACCAAACCGCCTTGCAATGATCCACAGCCTTCGTATGGGCCATTGTTTAAAATGAAACGGGTTGGTAAAGATGGTAATATTATTCATACTTTCAAGTTTCGCACCATGCACCCATATTCCGAGTATTTACGCGATTATATGCTGCAGCAAAACGGGTATTCATTAACCGGCGATGGCATAGGAAAAATAGATAATGATTTCAGGGTTACCGAATGGGGTAAATTCCTCAGGAAAAACTGGCTTGATGAATTACCTCAGTTTATAAATATTTTTCGAGGAGAATTGAAACTGGTTGGCGTTCGCCCGATAAGTAGTTCCTTTGTTAAAGAATACCCTGAAGATTTTTTAAAAGATCGGTTGCAATATAAACCTGGCTTGTTTCCTCCTTATGCGGCGCATATCCACAAGTCAGTGGCGGAATATATCGAGTCTGAAAAGAAATACCTTGCTGCCTATAAGAAAAGCCCGATTGTGACCGATATCAAGTATTTTTTGTGGATAGTTTTTAATATTCTGAGCCACAAAATTCGTAGTCAATAAGTTGTCAGATATTTAATAATATACTAAATGTGATGCTAACAAGATAATATGATAGATATGGAAAATATTCGAGTGAATTTTGGTGTTATCGGGCTCGGTGCTATCGGGCCGCGTCATGTCGACAGGATAAGGCAATTCAAGTCGGCAAAACTTGCAGGTATTTGTGATATTAAAGAACATCGTTTAGCTAAATATGACAGTGGGGAATTTCTAAAATATACCGATTATCATGACCTGTTGGCAAATGAAAATATTGATGTTATATCGATTTGTACCCCTAATTACCTGCATGCAGAAATGGCTGTCGATGCCTTATCAGCACGAAAACATGTCGTATGTGAAAAACCGATGGGGCTGACTTCCAAAGAATGTAAATTAATGGTACATGCCGCATTGACCAATAACAAGACTTTATTTGTGGTTAAACAAAACCGCTATAATCCGCCGATCGTGGCAGTTAAAAAGTTGATTGATGAGGGGCAACTCGGCAAAATCTTTATGATCGTTGTCAATTGTTACTGGAACCGGAATAAAGAATATTATGCCCAATCGGACTGGCGCGGCAAAAAACAACTGGACGGCGGCGCCCTGTTTACCCAGTTCAGCCATTTTGTCGATCTTATGTTAATGTTTGCCGGCAGTGTTGAATCTATTTACGCCGTGGGCGGAAATTATCATCACCCGGAAATCGAAATTGAGGATACGGGTGTATTATCAATAAAGTTTGATAACGGTATCGTTGGCTCGCTTAATTTTACCAACAATTCTTTTGATAGCAATATGGAAGGCTCAATTACCATATTTGCAGAAAACGGCACAGTGAAAATCGGCGGCCAGTATCTTAATAAACTGGAATATCAAAATATTGCGGGAGATGCTATTCACGTAGCCGAATCAGTCAACGGCCCGAATGATTATGGAAAATACCAGGGTTCGATGTCAAATCACGATAAAGTGTATGAAAATGTCATCGATTCTTTAACCAACGGCGGCAAAGTCGCTGTCAGCGGCATTGAAGGAATGTGGACAACCGAAGTGATAGAAGCCGCATACAAATCGATGGAAACAGGTGAACGTATTTTTATATAATTGATTTCTCGGAATGGATGAATATAAAATTTACCAACAGGTGTTTCTGGGGATAAATCCTGAAATCGGACTATATGTAATTCTCGGTATTCCTCCAGGTGGGAAAAATGATGGTGAGTTAGCAACCAGAATTGGTAATCATGCAATCATCCGCTCGCATACGGTCATATATGCCGGCAATATAATCGGCGATAATTTCAACACGGGACACGGCGCTTTTCTGCGCGAATGTAACACTATCGGTTCACATGTCAGCATCGGCACCAAATCAATTGTTGAACATCATGTACAAATTGGCGATCATGTTCGTATCCATTCCCAGGTTTTTGTGCCGGAATTTTCGGAATTGAAAACCGGCTGCTGGCTGGGGCCAAATGTGGTATTGACAAATGCAAAATATCCCTTGTCGCCGGGCGTTAAGGAGAATTTACAGGGCCCCGTAATTGAGGAACATGCTATAATTGGCGCGAATGCTACCATCCTCCCCGGAGTTCGTATTGGTAAAAATGCAATCGTCGGCGCCGGTAGTGTGGTCACCCGCGATGTGCCGGACAATGCCGTTGTCGCTGGAAATCCTGCAAAATTTATTAAATCACGAAACGATTTACCTTATTGATTAGCAGATATGAAAATACCTCTTGTAAACCTGCAAGTCCAGTATGAAACACTACACCAGGAAATTGATCAAGCTATAAACCAGGTCATCCGGGAAACTGCTTTTATAGGCGGTGAATTTTGCATTGCTTTTGAACGCGAATTTGCTGCTTTTTGTCATGCTGAATATTGCATTGGCGTCGGCAACGGCACCGATGCGCTTTTCCTTGTTCTTAAAGCAAAAGAAATTGGCCCCGGCGATGAAGTAATAACTGTCGCTAATTCATTTATTGCCACCTCGGAAGCGATAACCGCCACCGGCGCCCGTCCGGTTTTTGTAGATTGTGATCCGGGTACGTTTACAATTGCAGTATCAAAAATAGAAGCAAAAATAACCCTCAGAACCAGGGCAATAATTCCGGTACATCTGTATGGGCAGCCGGCAGATATGGATGAAATAAATACTATTGCCCGCAAGCATGGACTGTTTGTCCTTGAAGACGCAGCGCAGGCGCATGGCGCTTATTATAAAAACAGGAGGGTGGGAACATTGGGTAATGCCGCCTGTTTTAGTTTTTATCCCGGTAAAAATCTTGGCGCTTATGGCGATGGCGGCGCAATTGTTACCAATGACCCCGAATTGGCTGAAAAGTGCCGGATGCTGGCTAACCACGGCCGGCTGGAAAAATATACCCATAAAATTGAAGGCTATAATTCGCGATTGGACGGATTGCAGGCGGCTATTCTATCGGTTAAACTCCGGCGTCTCGACGATTGGAACCGGGCCAGAAACCGGGTGGCGGATTACTATCAGCAAAGGTTGATCAATACCCCGGTATCCCTGCCATTTAAAAGCAGCTTTGTGCAGCATGTTTATCATCTTTACGTAATTTGTGTTGACGAACGGAATGAGTTACAAAAAAAATTAAAAGATGACGGAATAAGCACCGGTATCCACTATCCCATTCCATTACCCCATCAACCCGCTTATCAGTATCTTGAGCATAAAAAAGGTGATTTCCCGGTTTGTGAACAACTGGCAGGCAAAATACTATCCTTACCAATGTACCCGGAATTGACTAACCAGGAACTTGATTATATTATTGAAAAAATCAGGGAATTTTATCAATGAAATCAGGAATTATTTCTTACTTTTTTATTTTGGGGCTATGTATTTCGCCCGCCCTTGCCGAAACCCTGCCGCCGTACCATCCGGCGTATGTATACATTGATGAATTGCAAGCGCGCGGTTATTGTCTTGACCTGCCGGTAATGAACCGGCCGTATACACGCGAACAAATTAAGCGCAGCTTGTTGGCATTACAAGCCAAATCCTCAAGCGAATCCCTTGTTGCTATTGATAATTTCCTCTCCCCGTTATTAAAAGAATTTGCGCGGGAGATAACTGTAGCGAAAGGGTTGGGGGAGGAGAGCGATGCTATTTTTGCCCGCTCGTTTGTGCAGGGCAACCTGGATATGGATAAAGATGAAACCCGTTATAAAGGAATCTACCGGGCCGGCGTCGGCACAACGATCATGTCGAATTTAACCCTCTATAGCGGCGTCAATTTTAATCAGTATGATGTGAATAATGAGGATTACCAGGGTTATGAATGGCGCGGCGTTACCGGCTATATGGAACAAGCCTATACCGCATACCAAACTCGGCGTTATACTGTCAAGTTTGGCAGGGATTTCATGATCTGGGGCCCGGCGCAAAACGGTTCGCTGGTCATGTCCGGCATTGCCCGGCCGTTAGACCATCTGTATGCCGCTCTGAATTTTGGCCCGTTCCGGTTCTCGTGGTTTGCCGCGGAACTTGATGATCATAGCAGAAAGAAAACCAATTCTGCAATAATTACAGTAAAACGATATTTAGCCGGTCACCGCCTGGATGCGCGCTTTTGGCGCAACCGCCTGCAGATCGGGATTTCCGAATTGATGCTCTATGGCGGCGATGCGGAGAAATTCAATATCGTCTACCTCAATCCGGTAATGTTCTATCATGGCGAACACAAAAATAACGCCAGTCATCTGGGCAATGTACTGCCCACAATGGATATTCTGATCTATCCCCGGCCCAACTGGAATATCTATACCTCCCTTTTGATCGATGATTACCAGGTTGAAAAAGTGGTTGTAACCGACCTGGAACCTAACGAGATCGGTTTTATCATTGGCACCACCTTCGCTGATCCATTCAATATTCAGGGTTCGGCAATCAACCTGGAATATACCCGTATCACTAACCGTACCTATAAAACCGAAGACGCGCTGGAAACATTTATCCACCGGGGAGTGACCCTGGGTCATCCGCTGGGCAATGATTTTGATCGCATACTGGTCGGACTTGCACATTGGGTACGGTCTGATTTACAGGTAAAAGCTAATTATTCACATATTCGTCATGGCGAAGGCAGCATTTACACCCCCTGGGATATGCCGTGGATGAATTTTACCCTGGAAGAAGGTTACTCCGAACCGTTTCCTTTCGGTACTGTTGAAAGCAGAGACATCTTTGAAATACAGGCTCGCTGGTACTATAACGACTGGCTGCGTTTTAACCTGCAATTCCAGTCATACAACTTTAGCAACCAGGGTAATATCGAGGGACAAAGCGATTCTTACCTGCAAGGGAAAATAAATATAGAACTGAATCCGGGCTATCTGTGGAAAATAAATAACCCGGACTGACAGTAGCCTGATGTTCCAAGAGTAAACCGGGGGAGAGATTTATCATCATTACTTTAGGGGAAAGAAAAACTATTTGAGTATTGGTCAAGTTTTGTTAATTTATCTGCACTGAATACTGGAATTTTTTTTACGAGAATAAATGCTGATACCATCCAGAACCGTTAAAAACAGGCATAATATTATCATTGCCGGTGATGCCCAGGCGATCTCCGATTTAAGTCGATTTTTCATTCAAAAGCGAATCCGGTATCATGTTCATGGAGTTGTATTATTGCCGGGTGAGGAAGGACTGCCCGTCAACCCGGAAGCGCCATTGCAATTCCGGAATTTGGGAGCGATCGTTGAAATACCGGCGCTGCTTGAAAAAAACAGTATTGATGAACTGTTTATCGTCCTGCCAGCGCCTTGTTTTAATGCTGCAATCCGTGAATTGGTAGAATGTTGCCTGGGAATGGGGGTGGTTTGTCATATACCGGTTACAATAAGCGGTTATGAAAAGTATAAATCTATCTTACAAGAGTGGCCGCCATTTTCTTTACGAACTTTATATACCGGTTCACTTTATCAAAATCCATCTCTTAAAGTGAAATATTGTTTTGATTTTTATATGTCGTTATTATTATTGTTATTGTTGATCCCGGTTTTTATGATCATTGCACTTTTAATAGTAATATCATCAGGATGGCCGGTGATTTTTGTGCATCGGCGGGTTGGTTATAACCGGCGTATCTTTAATATGATCAAATTCCGCACAATGGTAAAAAACGCTGAAGCTATGCAGGCAGAATTGGAAAGCCTGAATGAAGCCGACGGCGCGGCGTTTAAAATTGCCGGGGACCCGCGCATAACCCGTTTTGGCAAATGGCTGCGCAAAATGAGCCTGGACGAACTACCGCAGCTTGTCAATGTGCTGCTGGGTGATATGAGCCTGGTCGGGCCGCGGCCACTGCCGGTTCGCGATGTGAGTAAAATCGAACATCGCTGGCAATACCGCCGATTCAGCGCACTGCCCGGCATGACCTGCACCTGGCAGACCAGCCGTCGTTACGAGATGCCTTTTGATGAATGGGCAAAACTCGATCTTGAATATATTGATAACTGGTCCATTGGTATAGACTTGAAAATACTGCTCCGAACCATTCCCGCTGTACTGATTGGCAAGGGACGATAATTACCATAACGATCAAGTATAAAATAGTACCGGAAAAGGTATGCTGGGAAAAATCAATGAAATAGTTTTATTTATCACCGTGTTTTTATTTTTTCTGTTCACAATTTTTCTATTGACCAGAACTGAAAATAAAACCACTAACAGGTTATTGGCCGCTTTTTTACTGGCAAAGCTGATCTGTATAATCAACATCCTGCTGTATTTTTTTTATAATTATTTCTTTTCCCATTTTCCCAATTTATTCTATATTTTATGGCCATTCCTGTTTGTCTATATTCCATTATTATATTTATATACCCGTTCAATTGTTTATCCTGAAATAAAAATTACGGTTGCAGACCTTAAATATTTTGCTGTTTTTGTCATTGCAGTTTTGTTTTTCAGTATCCGTTTTTATTTCCTGGATGCAAATGCCAAACGTTTACTTTTAGAGGACAGTAATTTTCATCAGCAGATTGGGTATTTATTTTTAATTTTATATTATCCGCAATCTTTCTTTTTCCTGGTTGCGTCTCTTGTCATGCTCTACAGATACCGGCAGCGGATCAGGCAATATTACTCTTCCCTTGAAAAAATTAACCTCTCCTGGCTGAGCATTGTACTGTGGTCGTTTATTATCATGTATTCAATTGCCCTGCTGGATGACTTGAGCCGTTTTACCGGGATCAAAATATCACTACTTGAATTATTATTGAATTGCAGTTTTCTTGTCTTTCCTTCAATTCTCATATTCAAGGGCCTCTCCTTGTCGAGTGAACCGACAAAAATAAACCTGGAAGAGAAAACCAAACCGGTAGGGCTGGATGATACGCTGTTAACTGCTTATACCAATCGTTTGCAACATTATATGCAGCATGAAAAACCATACCTGTATTCTACAATTACCCTGCAGGACCTGGCGGATAAATTATCTGTCCCCCCGCGTAATTTATCCTACCTGTTGAATAATTACATCAAGCAGAATTTTTTCGATTATATCAATTCTTACCGTATTGAAGAAGCCAAGCAGATTATGCAAAAGCACAACCGGCCCAAAACGATCCTCGAAGTTTTGTACAGCGTTGGTTTTAACAGCAAATCGGTTTTCAATACCGCATTCAAAAAAAATACCGGTATGACCCCCTCCGAATTTATCAAATACCTGGAAAAAGCCTGATAAAATGGTTCGACTTTATGTTTTTGCTTAAAGCAGGTCGAATTATCCCCTGTCAAATTTTATATTGTACCTGTAATAATCAATTAATTATTTACAGGGAGTTGATATGAACAAAATACCTTTTTCTTTAGCGGGGATAGTAGTGTTACTATTCTGCGCCTTCCGGCTTTTAGCCGTTGAAGGCCAGCAATTAAGTTTAACCATTGACGCGCCGTCGCTTGCCGGAAATCTGATCGGCGAAGCGACTACACAATCGATCATAGTATACCTGCCGCCCTCTTATAGTGAATCGACGGCAAGATACCCGGTTGTCTATTTTTTACCCGGCTGGACCGATTATGTAACCAATTGGACCAACGGCGCATACCAGGGCTTTCGCCTCAAAACCTCGATGGACAAGTTGATAACCGACGGGGTGTGCAGGGAAATGATCGTGGTCATTGTGAGCGGTCGTAATTTCATGGGCGGTGGCTTTTATGTCAACTCGCCGGTAACCGGCAACTGGGAAGATTTTGTTACACAAGATGTGATTGAATATATGGACGCGAATTACCGAACCCTGGCCGTTGCACAATCGCGCGGCATTACCGGGCATTCTATGGGCGGATTCGGGGCTCTTAACCTGGCAATGCTACATCCCGAGCTGTTTTCGGTTGTTTATGCGCTATCTCCGGGTTTGTATGATACCCTCGGTCTGAAAGAAGCACAGGTTTTCAAAAGTACGACTTTGATTAAAACTTTTATTCAAAAGCTGGATGAATGGGCGCAACTGGACAAGGAATCCGCCCTGCAAGCCTTTAAAACTTTTGTCGCCGGCCGGTTTAGCAGCGGTGACTGGGACGGAGCTTTTGGCTGGGCGTATGGAACCGCTTTTTCAACCAATATAGCCAAACCTTTTCCGCATCTAGATTACCCCTACACCCTGGTTAATGATGAATTGCAAGTGGATTCTACCTTGTGGTATAAATATGAAAGCGGTTTTGGCGGCGTGGCTCAAGAAGTGGAATTGTACAAGAACAACCTGGCCGGTTTACGGGGACTGGGAATCGATGTCGGCACAAATGATGAATACCGCTGGATCAGCAAAGGGTGCAAATATATGCACGATTTACTGACTGCTGCCGGTATTGCTCATGATTATAACACATTTAACGGCGGCCATGAAAATAAAGTACGGGAAAGAATTGAAACCATGATGATCCCCTTTATGTCCGGGCATTTGCAGTTTGAAGCCGAAAACTCGATAGAGAGTAAATCTGTGGAGGAGTATGACCTGCGTCTTGTTAACTATCCCAATCCGTTTAACAATGCCACTGTTTTTCAGGTCGAATTATCAAAACCCGGCCAGGTCAGCCTGGTGGTGTATAACTTGTCCGGTCAGGTTGTTGATACTTTGGCGAATAATTATTACTCACAGGGATACTATTCGTTCCCATGGGCAGCTGGCGCTAATGCCAGCGGACTCTATATTGCAGTATTGACAAACAGGGGAGAACGGGTCATCCGCAAAGTTGTTTTAAGCAAGTGAGCGCTGGAATTATAAAGCGCCCACTGAAATACGTGTTAATCACTAGGTAAACTGATGCCGGGAGTAAACCCGGCATCAGTGTCAAGTTTATTCAGCCAGGGGCAATAATTCCACTTTACGAAATTCTATAGGGTGACTTTCTGCCTGTAATGAGATATAACCTTTTGATATAAGCAGGTCTCCACCCTGGAACAGTTTTCTGGCATCCGCATCGGTTGTATCGTACTGGGCCTGTTCGTATTGCATTACCAGTTCGCCGTTAATAAAGTGTTTGATTATTCCACTGCCGTGTACTTCAGCTTCCATGGTTACCCATTGATCACCATGAAATGTGGGAGATGTGGAATTGTTGCAATGGGTAGTAACCAGTTCACCATTGATCACAACATTCGTTCCCGGAGTGCACAGATTAGCGGTCGACCGCTCATCCGTGCCGTTGCCGCCCAAAAACTGCGCCTCGATAGAGACCGGGAAGCTTTGCTCTTTGCTCATGGTTTCTGGAGCCTGGCAATGCAGCATTACGCCGCTGTTACGGAACGCCCAACCCTCGCCGCCGGGAGCCTGCTCGCCGACAAAGCGATATTCAATGCGTATCCTGTAATTTGAAAAGGGTTCCTTGTAAAAAATATGGCCATATTGATTGGTAAATTTTTCATATTGGTCATAACTCACTTTTAATACCCCATCTTCAACCCGGAAAGTGTTGTTATAATTATCACCCAGTTCATAACCGGCGATCTTGATTTTCCAGTCGTTCAAGTCCTTGCCGTTAAACAAGCTGAGCCACTCTTCGGCAGCCGGTTTTTCTTTTGATTTACCGCATTGATTCATGATTACGAACGCAAGCAGGGTGATGAAAATGACCAGGCTTGTTGTAATTGGATGTTGACCGGGTACAAGTTTTTTCATTGATCGTTACTCCATTTTGATTATTACTGTTGATTATTAATTATTTCGGTATATTGCCGGACATGGAACTGTTATTAATCGCACAAAAAGCGGGAATTGATTTTTTACAATGTCTGTGACCAGGTTCTGCCTGTTAAACCGGTTTGAAAAAATTACCGACTGCCGGTCATTTTTGAAAATATAACTTCAGGGCTCTGCGCATGTTTTATAAATGCTTCGGCGTATTTGCAGCCGTATTCCATGCCGCGAAAAACCTGCACCCGTTCAACATCAGTTTCGTACCAGGCCTGCACATCCTGGCTGACATGACTGAAACTGGCGTCATGTTTTTCCGTTACGGTAGTAGTTATGTCTATGTAATGGGTGGGATAAAAATTCTGTGACTGCGAACCGGTCATCACTTCATAATAATAAAAAGGACATTGGCGTCCCAGTCTCAGCCAGGCGTCATAAACCAGCAGGGAACAGACGCGGTGATCACGATGACTATCGATTGGCCAATGAGTGAACAGCAGGTCGGGTTTTTCTTTTTGTAGAAAATTATAAATATCCTGGTAACGTTTTTGATTGATTTCACAATTGCCGTCAATCTGGCCGAGGAATTCAGGCCGCGCCCCCAGTATTTTACACGCTTCAAGCGCTTCCCTGGTGCGTATATTCGCCGCCTCGGCGAATGATTTTCCTTCGATGCCGGCTTCACCGCGGGTTAAATATGCTGAAATCACTTCATGACCGGCGCGTGAAAACAACAGCATAGCGCCGCCGCAGCCCGTTTCAGGGTCGTCCGGGTGAGCGCCGAAAACAATGATCTTTAAGCGTTTTACCGGATCGGTTGCATCTTTTGTCGCTGCGCCGGCAAAAACTCCGGCGCCCATCACCGAACCGATTGCCGCTGGGCCGGAAAGACTCAATAATTCTCTTCTGCTCATTTTACCCATTCCAGGCTCCTTCCCGTAAATAACAACAATACCTGCCGGATTGTTGTTTTTTCTCCGGCTTTATTTATCTGTTTTGTGGTTATGTAATTTTTCAAGACTAGTATTTATTATAATGTGAATTTCTATAAAATACAATTGTTTTTTAGGGGTTCCCCGGATTAGGTAAAAAATATTTACAACATAAAAATTCAAATAGGCTCTATATTTTTTGTAGTTGATAATTCTCATCCTGTTTTTGAACCAAAATTTTATCATATCGACTTTTAGTCCTGATTAATATTACTCCTCGTCGATTCAATTACATTACATTATCCTAAAGTCTGAAGAAAAATATATCCTGCAATTCATAGTAACAAATTTTTATACTAGAAATTTATAAATAACCAACAGCTATAAATAGTCGCTATAATAATTGTTTAACGTTTTCTCTGCGTTCCCGACGTCCTCTGCGGTAAAATGAAAAGAATGAAACCGTAGAGTTCGCTGAGGTCGCAGAGGAAAAAAGAGTATATTGATTCCACGTCTTTATTGTTAAAAATTTGTACTAATAAAATTTTTCGATTCTTTGACACTTTTAAATTAATTGGGCACTCGGTAAATTACTACTGAAAGGCATATAGAGCCACAAAAAATTGAGTATTGCTGCATAGATTTTTTTCAATTCTGTCGGGAATATACAAAAGCCTCTTGCCGTTTAAATTAATTAAAATCAATTACAGGAATCCATTATGGTAAAAACAAATTTAGATAACGGTATGAATGTCTGGCGAACGCCGGAAAAGCTGGCTTTGGTAACCGGGGTGGATAATGTTGGCAAGCCGCATATAATCACAGTCGGCTGGATCATGCGCGTGTCTTTCAGTCCGCCAATTTTTGCTGTAGCAATTAATAACAGCCGGTATTTACATCAATGTATCAATGAGACGAATGAGTTTAATATCGCGATTCCCGGCGCACCATTAGCTGAAGCGGTGCTCGGTTGCGGCGAAAGAAATCCGCAAAGGGAAGACAGGTTTGCAAAGTATGGCTTGAAAACCGGTAAGGGGGAATATGTTAAAAGTCCGATCATTACCAACGCTGAGGCTAATTTTGAGTGTATGGTAATTGGCAGTATACCGGCCGGCGATCACACGGTTTTCCTTGGCAAAGTAATGGAAACCTGGGTGAGTGAAAAGCCCGACCAGAACCTGATGATTGTTGGCGACCAGGCCGGTTACCAGGTATTAATGGAAAAGAGTCCCTACAAACTGGGGATTATTAAAGATTAACAAGTCTTAACGGAATTTGAAATTTTCTGTGTCAAGGGGGAGTTGTTTAGCCTGGTTAATTGTTATATTATTTTATTTGTATGTTTTATTGCCTTTTTTTAGTATCTTAATCATCATAAATTGATTTTCAAGCAGGACAACAAAGCCCGGATATTAACCGGGCTTAATTAATACCCGCCTGCCCGATTTACCGGTAACCCGGATTCACAATTTTTAATGAGTGCTTCTCCGAGCATGAAAAAAGGTGTTATTTACGCTTTTGGCGCTTATTTATTATGGGGCCTGTTGCCAATTTACTGGAAACAGATCCAGTCAGTATTGCCTTATGAAATTGTCTTGCATCGTATGGCATGGTCATTTGTTTTTTGCGTGCTGCTGGTCAGCATCAGGCATAACTGGCAATGGCTGGGCAAATTGCGTAAACCATTGACCCTGGCGACTTTTTTCACTACCGCTTCAATTATTGGTATTAACTGGTTCACCTATATCTGGGCAGTTAACTCCGGATTTATAGTTGAAACTAGTCTTGGCTATTTTATCAATCCCCTGGTGAATGTTTTGTTCGGGGTGACTTTTTTAAAGGAAAAATTACGGATCGGCCAGTTGTTGTCTATATTGCTGACTGCTGCCGGAGTGCTGTATTTAACTGTTCATTACGGCCGGTTTCCGTGGATAGCCCTGATTTTAGCGTTTTCGTTTGCTATTTACGGTTTATTGCGCAAAACCGCGGCGCTCGGTTCGCTGGAAGGCTTGACGACTGAATCGGGTATTTATTTTATTCCGGCATTGGCATTCTTGATCTATATGCAATTCCACGGCAGCGGCGCCTTTGGGCATTGCGGACTTTTACAAACCCTGTTATTGCTGTTGACCGGTCTGGTAACGGCGCTGCCGCTCTTGTTATTTGCCGCCGGCGCCCGTAGAATAACTATGACTTCACTGGGAATATTACAATATATAGCGCCGACCTGTCAATTTCTTATTGGAGTATTTATCTATCATGAAAATTTCCCGGCCAGCCGCTTTACCGGTTTTCTGATCATCTGGTTTGCCCTGGTAGTTTATACCCTTGAATCCCTGTGGTCGCGGCGCAAGCAGGATGTGATTCCGGATTTGTAAGCGGTAAAAGACGCTGCTCTTTATGAAATAATTGGGTCAACCGAAATGGAATTTTTTAACCGACTTTTCTGTGGCAATTTGTTCCATAATTATTTCAGTGTTCACATTGTAGGTAACTGCCATAAAATTCAATCTCTTATCTTCAAAATACGGCACTGCCGCATTTCTCTTTATAAACAAATTTGCTTGACATTAATTTTTTTTTTTGTATTTTCATATTTGTTAAAACGGTTAACTTAATAATTGCAGTTTTTAGCTCCTCTCGTTAACAATTTTTGATTACACATTGTGTACATCCAAGCAATCCTGTTTTGCAGTGTTTTAATTTTTCGAATGAGCGTGTTTATACTATGGAAGCAGGGAAAATAAAACTACTAATAAATTATTTAATCCACACATTTAAAAAGGAGTAAAGTGCATGAAAAAAATGACAGCCGTTGTAGCGCTGATGTCGGTATTTACCCTGGCGATCTGTTTCAATGTTATCGGGGCTATATCGGTAGAGTTGATGGCCAAGCTGGGTATTACGACAGCCAATATTGGCAGTATGGTATTTGCCCTGTTCTTATCGGCATGTATTGTGCAATTTTTTATCGGCCCGCTGGTTGACAAGTTTGGTTACAAGTTGTTTGCCATAATCGGTTTCATTGTTACCAGCGCCAGCATGTTTTTCCTGGCTTATGCCCCCAGTTTTTCCCTGGCAATGGTCGCTTCCGTTTTTCTGGGAATCGGCGCAATGTGTTTGAACACTGTCGGTAATACCCTGATCCCGGTGGTATTATTCGAAGGTAAAGACCCGGCCCGCGCCGGCAATTTCGGCAATGGTTTCTTTGGTCTTGGTTTAGTGGTTACCCCCTGGCTGGTCGCATTCGGTAAAAGCGCCGGTTTAACCGCAACAATGGCAATAACCATTCTTGGCGTACTTGTACTGGTATTCCTGGTATTTGCCCTGCTCAGTTCCTATCCGCAAAGCTCTTCCGGTTTCAAATTTTCAGATGCTTTTAAAATGTTAGGCAAAACCGCAGTTATTCTAGCCGCCCTGGCATTGTTCTGTTATATTGCCCTGGAAAGCACAATGAATACCTGGGTAAAACCGTTTATGACCGAAATATTTGGCGGTACGGAAAGCGCCGCCACCAATGCCGGTTTAGTGCTCGGCTTTTTCGGCTTTGCCATGATGGTTGGCCGGTTTATTGTATCCGCCATTAAAAACCTGACCGCAATCGGAATTCAGGTCATTACCGGCGCTGCGATAATTTCCGTAATTACTATTGTGTTAATGATCGTTACCAAGAGTCCTGTGGTTGCCGTGATTGCTGTGGTGGTAACCGGTCTGGCTTTTGCGCCGATTTTCCCCACGGTTGTTGGTGTTACCTTTGCCAAATTTGAACCCAAATTCTATGGCAGTATATTTGGTATCATTTTCGCTATCGGTTTATTGGGCGGGACCTTTGTTCCTAACTTTATCGGTACCCTGGCCGAAGGCAAATCCGTTCAACAAAGCTTACCGATTGCCGCTGTAATGGCAGGAATTCTGATCATCATCGCCCTGATCATGGGCCTGACCGGCAAAAAAGCCAAGTAATATATAATGATAAAAGCGGCGCCGCAAGCGCCGTTTTTATTATTAAGCGGTTTTTCCCACAAACAGTGCAACCGGTTCATTACCGGTAAGCATTTTTCTAACCGCAGTTAAGAACTATAACGGGTTTGGCTATTGTAAACGGAGGATCGTTTTATGGGCAAAAAAATTCAACTCGTTGTGATGATGTTTTTGCAATATGCTGTTTGGGGTGCCTGGTACCCGGTGTTATCCGATTATATGCTCAATACTTTGGGTTTCAACGGCATCCAGGTTGGCGTTATCTATAGTTTGCTGCCCCTGGCGACAATTATTTCACCGTTCATCGGCGGGCAAATAGCAGATCGTTATTTTGCCACTCAAAAGGTTATTGGCTTTTTACAGTTATTGGGTGGTGTATTCCTCATCGGCTTGTCGTTAGTTAGTGATTACAAGCTGATGATCCTGATGATGTTCCTGTATACCTTGATGTATGCTCCCACTATGGCGCTCACCAATTCCATTACCTTTCACCATCTTACCGATTCGGAACGCGAGTTCGGCTGGATACGCGTTGGCGGCACCATCGGCTGGATCGTAATCGGCTTGTTACTTGCCGGCTGGCGGGTACTGGCCGGTAAAGGCGTTGTCCCCGGTATGGCCGGCGACGCCCTGATGCTGGCCGGAATCGCTTCAATAATTTTAGGATTTTATGCTTTTACCTTGCCAAACACGCCGCCCAACAAGGAAGCTAAAAATCCCCTGGCGTTTGTCGAAGCATTTAAAATGCTGAAAAACCCCAATTTTGCGGTGTTTATTGTCATCTGTTTTGTGGTTTCCACAGAACTAATGTTTTATTACCAGTTGACCGGCCCGTTTCTGACCTCGCCCAAAATCGGCGTCAGTTCAACCGGGTTATCGGGAGTTATGACCATTGCCCAGGCTGCAGAAATATTTGTGCTGGCTTTGTTGCTGCCGTACTTTTTGCCAAAATACGGTATGCGTAAAACCCTCACCTTGGGCATTCTGGCCTGGCCGATCCGCTATATCATATTCTCCATCGGGTCACCGGCATGGCTGGTTATCGCTTCGTTGACTTTGCATGGTTTCTGCTTTGTATTCTTTTTTGCCGCCGCGCAAATTTATGTCGATACTGTAGCGCCCAAAGATATCCGCGCTTCAGCGCAAAGTATGATTTCATTTGTAACTTATGGATTAGGATTATATACCGGCAGTATTTTTGCCGGCTGGATACAGAACCTGTTCTCTGAATTCGACGCCAACGGCGCCATTATCAGCACTAACTGGACTCATGTATTCCTTATCCCCACAGCGTTAACAGTTATTTGTGCCATTGTCTTTGTAACGACCTTTAGAGAAAAATTGGGGTCGGCAGAAAAGTAGAGTTTTACAGGAACGAACAAGGGGCAACCGCCCCTTGTTCAAGTCTCTCCTGGTTGTTGTTATTCCCTGATATATAATTTACACGCTTCCGTCAGCATATCCTGAATGTTGGCCGCCATTTCATGCGGATCCTGCAGCGATCCGTCCAGTAGTGAAACGCTGTAAAACAGGTTGAACGCCAGTTTGGATAACATCGGGTCATTGACGTCTTTTTGATAGATTTTATGCATCTGTACGATCATGGGGTGTTTTTTGTTAATTTCCATCACCTTGGCCGGCAATTTAGCATTCTGGTTATACAGATGCATGATCTTTTCCATCTGGCCTGACATGCCTTTATGCGAACTGACCAGCACCGCCGGATTATCGACCAGCCGTTCCGAAAGTTTCACATCCTCAACCCGGTCGCCCAGAATATCTTTGATACGCCGGGCCAGTTTGTCCAGTTCACGGGTTTCTTCCGGCTGTGATTCCGCTGCGGGTTCAGCCCCGCTTGTTGACGGTATAGCGGCAAGTTTGCTCAAATCCGCCTGATCGGCAGAGACAAACTGCTTTTTATTATAATCCAGCATCCCACTGAGCACAAATTCATCGATGGGATCAAAGCAATATAGCACTTCAATATTTTTCGATTTGAAAATATCCATTACCGGGTTCTTTTCCACGGCTTCCCGTGAGGTACCGGAGAGGTAATAGATCTCTTCCTGCTTTTCAACCATGCCTTCAACATATTTCTTTAATGTAGTCAATTCGTCCGCATTGGCGCAGCGGGAAGAATTAAAGCGGAACAACTCGGCGATTTTTTCCCGGTTGGTATAATCGTTGTATCCTTCTTTAAGGGTGCGGCCGTGTTGCTGCCAAAATTCTTTATACTTGACCTCATCCTGGGCAAATTCCTGTAAATGCGTGAGGAACTTGCTTACCAGGGTGCTTTTAATTTTAAATAAATAAGGATTCTCCTGTAATGTCTCCCGCGAAATGTTCAGGGGCAGATCATCGCTTTCAACAATACCCCGAACAAACCGTAAATAGGTGGGCATAATGTCTTTGGCATGAGCATCGATCAGCACCCGCTTGACAAACAGGTGAACGCCTTCGTCTTCGCGGCCAAAACCGAATAGCTCCAGGTTGGTCCTGGGTACATAAAGCAATGCATGGAATTGTAATGGCACATCTGCGGACAGATGAAAGCGGGTGAGCGGCTCATCCTGCTGCCGGGCGATGAATTTGAAAAATTCATTGTACTGTTCATCTTTGAGATTGTTTTTCGGTTCCCGCCAGATCGCGGTGATCTTGTTAATTTGCTCGCCATCCACCATGATGGGGAAGGGGACAAAGTTGGAATACTTTTCGATGGCGGACTGGATGGTGAATTTTTCAGCAAACTCTTCCGCGTCCTGCCGCAGATGAACTACAATCGTCGTGCCCCGTTTTACCGGTTCCGTTACCGGTTGAATTTCAAATGAACCGCGGCCGTCGCTTATCCACAACCAGGCCGGCTCATCTTTTTGGGCAGCTTTAGTGGTTATTTCCACTTTTTCACCAGCCATAAAAACGGAGTAAAAGCCTACTCCAAACCTGCCGATAAGATTCAGCTCGCCCTGCTTATCCTTATCCGCCGCCAGTTGTTTTATAAATTCCGAGGTGCCGGAGCGGGCAATAGTGCCGATATTGGCGATAAGTTCACTGCGGCTCATGCCGATCCCCGTATCGGTTATAGTAAACATCTTTTTGTCTTTATCTAATGTTATCCTGATTTCCAGGTTTGCATCGGGGTCAACGATTTCCTCGCCCTTGAGCGATAGAAATCGCACTTTATCCAATGCATCGGCGGCATTTGAAATGAGTTCGCGGATAAAGACATCGCGATGGGTATAAAGCGAATGGGTTAATATATCCAGCAGTTGGTTTACTTCTGCTTTGAATTTATAGCTGGTGTGGTCTTGCTCACTCATTTTTTCCCTTTCCTGTAAATTTATTCAGCGCCAATTGTTTATTGCGCACCAGGCCGCACCGGACATGTAGCCAGGTATTCTGAAACACATTGAACTTGATTCGTTTGCTTAAAATATAAATTTGAAAAATTAAGTCTGCATTAATAATAACCCCATGCAGCAATTTTCGTGCAAAAATATTAATAAATACCCAATATATTGAAAAACAAATAGTTATGCAATGCTGATCTGGACAGGATGAAACAGTAAAGCAAGAATGTCTGCCAATATCTGACAAATTGTCATAATATTTTTAAATTACATTGCCGCAATACTTCCAGCAGGTTCTCCAATTTAATTGGTTTACTGATATAGTCGTCCATGCCGGCTTGCAGGCATTTTTCCCGGTCGCCTTCCATAGCATTGGCCGTCATTGCCACGATGAGCTGTTTTTTTTCCGGCCATTTTTGCCGAATTATTGCGGTGGTTTCAAATCCATCCATTTCCGGCATTTGTACATCCATAAAAACTACATCGAATTTTTTATATTCCAAAATATGCAGCGTTTCAAGTCCATTATTTACAATCTCCGGATGGTATCCCAGTTTACCCAGCAGTTTCTCCGCCAGTTTTTGATTAACCAGGTTATCTTCCGCAACCAGAATTTGTAAAGGATACTGCCTGGCAAAGCTACTGTCAATGCTGGTCAATACCGGTTCTTTTTTCCGGTGCGATACCTCACCCATGAAGATATGTAAAATTATATTATAAAGATTGGACTGTTTCACCGGTTTGTTAATATAGCTGGCAAATTTGATCGCTTTGACCCGTTCGCTGTCATCCCGGAAGCCGATAGAAGTGAGCATGATAATTGGCAGTTCTTCAGCAGACTTGAATTTTCTGATCTCTTCAGCCAGGGTTATGCCGTCCATTTCCGGCATTTGCATATCGAGAATAACCAGATCGAATGCGACATTTCTTTTTATAAGATCAATAACTTCTGCCGGAGAATTGGTGTCGTGAGCGATCATATTCCATGATTTTGCCTGCAACGATAATATGCGCCGGTTCGTATCGTTATCGTCAACTATCAAAACCATTTTCCCTGATAATTGAGGCAGACTATCCTCGCCGTTTTCCCGGGATTGCTTGTGCTCTGCCTCGGTAATGATCGTAAAGAAAAAGGTTGAGCCTTTACCTTCTTCACTTTTGGCCCACATTTTACCGCCCATTTTTTCACACAGGCTTTTACTGATCGATAAACCCAGTCCGGTACCGCCATATTTACGGGTGGTTGAAGCATCCGCCTGGGTAAAGGATTGAAACATACTGCTGATTTTATTTTTAGGAATTCCTATGCCGGTATCTTTGACGCTGAACAATAACTCATATTTACCATTTTCCTGTAAACGTGATTTCACCAATATAGAAATATCCCCTTCATGAGTGAATTTTACCGCATTACTTAACAGGTTATTAAAAATTTGCCGCAGACGATTCATGTCGCCATATATAATTTGGGGAACAGCGGGCTCGATGAGATAAGCCAGATCAAGCATCTTTTTAGCGGCGTTTGGCGCGTGAAAATCAAGGCATTCTTCGATCACATCCCGCAATACAAATGGCTGATGTTCAAGGTTCAGTTTACCGGATTCGATTTTAGAGTAATCGAGAATATCGTTGATAACCGACATGAGCGCATCGCCGCTGGTTTTAATGGTTTCCACATATTCGCGTTGTTCACCATTTAATTCAGTTTCCAGCAACAGGCCGGTCAAACCAATAACCGCATTCATTGGTGTGCGAATTTCATGGCTCATATTCGCCAAAAAATCGCTCTTGGTACGGGTGGCCTGTTCGGCTATTTCTTTTGCCTCTTTCAGGGCTTTTTGTGCCTTTAGAGACAGCTCTTTTTCCTTGTGCTCAATTTCTTTTTCCCGGATCGCTTTTTCTTTTTCCAACTCCATGATCTTTTTTTCATGTTCAGCGATTTTTTGTTTCTTTTCGGCTTCATCCTTTTCTATTTGCATACGCTTTTTTTCTCGACCGATGATTATCATCCGGGTCAATGTATAAATTAGGACCAGCGCAGCTAAAAACAGGATCACTGCCACAATCGGCAAAGGTTTGGCAACCCGGAATTTATATACTGCAGGCGTAACATCGGCATCGAGTTCCGGAGATTTAGCCCGAACCTGGATAATGTGAATGCCGTTTTTTAAATCATTTAATTCCAGGTTTGTATTATGAGTAAATTCACTCCATTCATTCTCATCCAGTTTCCAGGAATACCAAAAATCATCTTCAGGAATATTGTGCCATTTTTTTACCGCGGAAAATTTTATACGAAAAGAATCTGTTTTATAAACCGGCGTTATTTTTTCACCGGATAATTTTGTGAATGCGCGTTGTGCGACAGTTGTAATATTCAGGCTATCTGCCGAGCCGTTTTTATGATATATTTTTAAAGTATCACTATTGATATCCGAATCGGTCCACAACAACCAGGTCTGATCTGCCAGGATATAGGTCTCGGGGATTTCCGGAATCGGCGGGGTATAAATGGAAACACCTTTATCTTTTGTGCCAATCCATACCGAGCCGTCCTGCCAGGGCTTTACGCACCATACCAGGTCACTGGAAAGGCCATTTTGACGGGATAAATACATAAAGTTTTCTCCGTCAAATACATTTACGCCATTACCTTCAAGCCCAAGCCAGATGCGCCCGTCCGGGGTTTCGGCAATGTCTTTGACAAATAATCCGGCCAGTCCGTTTGATTTGTTATAGGTATGCCATTTCCCGTCACGGTATACTGAAGCGCCGGCATCGAGGCTGCCAACCCATATATCGCCGTTGGATGCCTGTAACAGGGAACCGATTTTATTACTGCACAATCCATCCTTGACCGTGATATGCGACCATTGTTCATCTTTGAAAACTGCAATACCATCTATATTTGAACCGATCCATACGGAGCCGTCGGCAAATTCGCCGGCAACAAAGGCTGATGTTATCGGCAAACCGTTGTCGGGATTATATACTGTTTTCTTGCCGTCTTTAATACGCAGTACAACATCAGCTCTGGCGGCAAATTCAATTTTATTGCCGGCCCAAATAGAGCCGTCGCCAGCGCTCATTACGAACATTTGATAATCATCAAGAATTGTAAAATTTTTGTTACCATTGCGTAACACTCCCAGCCCACTGCGTATGGTGCGCCAGTTGGTACAAGCCAGCCATAAATTATTATTATTATCCTCAACCAGGTCATTGCAATAAGCGCCGGGCACGCCGTCATCCATACCAAAATATTGCCACTTTCCATTTTTTAGCACGGAACAGCCGTCCGTTGTGGCAAACCAGATGCTCCCATCCCGGCGCGGTAAGATATCCCTGACGCCATTGGTAGACAAGCCATCGGTAACATTGAGGTATTTCCAGTTGCTTGGATAGAACAGGGTTATTCCACTCATTGTTCCGATTACCAGGTCGTTATTATAGTTTTGTGACAAGCAAAAGGTAACATCATCACCAAGACCGTCTTCGGTTGTATAATTTGTCCAGAAATTGTTTTTTAAAACTCCAATACCGCCAAATTCTGTGGAAATATGAATTGTATTGGGTGAGAATATTTCCAAATCGGTAACATGATTGCCGGGCATTACATCCTGGAGAGAGAGCTGTTGATATGAATTGTTGGCAAATTTAAAAATCCCTTTATAAGTTCCCAGGTAGAGATTATTTTGCGAATCCCAGGCAAAGGGGTATTGAAAAATACTCCGGTACAACATCTCCGAAGAGTCTAAAACCCAGTTTGTAATGTGATTATTTTTAACCCTGACCACCTTGGCCGGACTTATTGCAAACCATAAGCTGCCGTCCGGCCCTTCGGAAATCGCCCGCACATTATTATTGAACACCTGGTGATTATCAACTTTGATGATTTTTTCTCCATCATAGCGACACACGCCATAGTAGGTACCAATCCATATTGTGCCTTTTGAATCCTGAAAAAGGGAATAGATAAAATTATTATCAAGCCCGTTTGCGGTGGTATAATAAGTCCAGTTACCTTCTTTAAAGACCGCCAGTCCGTTATTCTGACTGCCTATCCATACATTACCGTTTTTATCTTCCAGCATTGTGGTAATTTTGTCCGAATGAAGGCCGTTAGCTGTGGTGATACGGGTGAATTTAAAACCATCCCAGACCGTTATACCGGTGCCATCGGCGCCTTCCATACCATGTGCAAACCAGAAGGTACCGTCCTTTTTTTTCAATATAAAACCAACATTGCCTGAGCCCAGGCCGTCGACAACAAAAAATTTACCCCAGCGGTGTTGATTTAATGGACGTTGTTCCAGTTGAACATTTCGTAACCGCAAATGCTCGATCTTTATGTTTGAAGTTGCCGGCTGCGACAGGGACAAGCCTGGTATGATAAATGCCAGCAAAAGAAATTTCAAAACCAATAAAACTTTGTACATTCGGGCGCTCCGCAATCAGGTCAGTTGCGTTTTTAAGCAATTTTTAAGAGTAGATGTGTTCTTTAATTCCAGAATCAGATCATCGATTTGAATGGGTTTACTGATATATTCATCCATACCGGCTTGTAAACATTTTTCACGATCACCCTCCATAGCATTGGCCGTCATGGCAATTATACGCGGGCGTTTTTTGGCGGACCATTTTTCACAAATGTTCCTTGTCGCTTCAAAACCATCCATTTCCGGCATTTGAATATCCATCAGAATCAGATCATAATGCTTCTTTTTCAAAGCTTTGATTGCTTCCAGACCATTAACTGCAATATCCGCATTATATCCCAGCTTACTTAATATGCGCAACGCCAGCTTTTGATTAATAACATTATCTTCAGCAATTAATATTTCCAGAGGTATGGTTTGTGCCATATTGGGATCTAAAACCGGGCCTTTGGGGTCTTTTTCAAGAATCGGCGCAGAGCCGTTGAATATCTTTAACAGGGCGTTGAGTAGTTGCGACTGCTTGATTGGTTTGGTCATTACCGTAGAAAAGTTTAATTCTTTAATTCTTTTGTTATCTTCATCTTTTCTAACCATTGAGGTCAGCATAATCATGGGAATTGAACATTTATTATATTGTTCACGTATCTGGGCAGCCAGGGTGAGGCCGTCCATTTCTGGCATCATCATATCCAATATTATTGCATCATACCGTTTACCGCATTTGATCCATTCCAGCGCCTGCAGACTTGAACCTGTATGCTCCGTTATCATATTCCATGATTTTGCCTGTAAATCAAGGATTCTACGGTTGGTGTCGTTATCATCCACTATCAACAGATGTTTGTTATAAAGAATTTTGGTTGAAAAATGTGCATCCATAACGTTATCATGCCCGTCGACATGAATAGTAAAATAAAAAATTGAACCCTTGCCCAATGTGCTTTCAACCCACATTGTGCCGCCCATCAATTCACAAAGTTTTTTGCTAATTGCCAGCCCTAACCCGGTGCCGCCGTATTTACGGGTAATTGAGGCGTCGACCTGGGTAAAAGCTTCAAACAGGTATTTAATCCTGTCTTTGGGAATGCCGATCCCGGAATCTTTGACGGAGAATAATATTTCAAAGCTGTTATCGGCAATTTTTTTTGCGCTTACCATCAACACCACTTCACCCTTTTCAGTGAATTTAATGGCATTATTCAGCAGGTTATTTAATACCTGGCGAATACGGGTTACGTCGCCCAAAAAGTCATCCGGCGATTGTGGATCGACCAGGCAGGTCAATTCAATACCCTTATTAGCAGCATTGGCCGATTGAATATCAACAGATTCTTCAACACATTCCCGCAGTTTGAAAGGATGCTTTTCAATATCCAGTTTCCCTGATTCGATTTTGGAAAAATCGAGTATATCGTTAATGATCACCATCAGGCTATCGCCGCTGGTACGAATAGTTTCAACATATTCCCGCTGCTCATCGGAAAGTTGGGTGTTGAGAAGCAGTCCGGTCATACCGATCACGCCATTCATTGGAGTTCTGATTTCATGACTCATATTGGCAAGAAATTCCGATTTGGCTTTAGTACCTTCGCGCGCAGCTAATAAAGCCTTGTCCAACTGTTCATTCTTTTTTAATAACCGGTCTTCTGCTTTTTTAATTTTTGTCATATCTCTTGAAATACCGACAATACCGGTAATTTCACCCAGATGATTTTTTACCGGCACCTTGGTTGACGACACCCAGCGATGAAAGCCATCAGGACGTATATCCAGTTCAATTTTGCCAATCAGTGGCCGGCCTGTATTTATAATATTTTGTTCATCGGCAAAAGCTTCTTTGGCATGCTTTTCATCAAAAAAATCAAAATCAGTATGCCCAACTGCTTTTGAGGGTGAAAAAATTCCCAGGGTGTGCGCCAATGAGATATTGATGCGGGTAAAGCGGCTCTCCCGGTCTTTGAAGTAAATTGAATCGGGAATATTATCCATTAATGTTCGTAACAGGGTTTTTTCCGTAGATAGTTCTTCACGGGTTTTATTTAATTCAAAGATCTCATCTGTCAATTTTAAATTATTATAAATAAATGTAGAAATGTTTTGTGATAAAATATTGAGAAAGTTTAATATATTTTCAAAATGTTCTGCTGAAATGACCGGCACTTTTTTATAAGCGTCGACAAGTTCATCCGGCTCGGTTCCAATGGATCGGGCATAAGCCCGAATTTTATTGCAGCTTTCTTTTTTAACAATTCTTTGTCCAATCAACCAGGTAGCAACATGTTTTCCGGCAACTATAATTGGCGCCGCTGCATTGATGAATCCGCAAGACTTGCACTCTCTGCTCACCGTTTGATGCAATTGTTTGGCAGCATCTCCCAGAGATTTGTCTGAATCTATACAATCCTGGTACCCTTTTTCAGTACAGCGAATGATGCTGCACACCTTGCTGAAATTACAGCCGTTCGTTAATGGAACGCCGTCAACGCCGGTAATAACCGAAGCGACATCCGCCACCTGGGAAAATGAATCCTGAATCTTTTGCAGAATTTCCAGGGGTATCAATTCATCCAGTTTAACTTTTCTATTCTGAAATTCGCTTATGGTTAACTGACCGCCTGATGTTTCATGTTCGTAACCCTTTACACCATGTTCATTTACATGCTCATGGCTTTTGGCAATACTTTTTTTTATAATAATGAGTCCTGTAATTGTGTCGGTATTATTTTTTTTTGGTAATATGGTTACCTGCCAATAATTTATGTTGGTATCCCCGTTAGTATGCGATGTAGTTGTAAATGAAAATTTTTCCTGTTGACCCGACAGAATTGCCAATATTTTATCTTGCATTAATTCCAGATCCGGTTCCACTTCAAGAATAGATCTGCTGATAAACGATTCCTCAAGACCATGTGTTGCGTTTAATCCGAATTCTTCCTCTATTTTTAAATCTTTATCTGTTATTGCAAATGCGGCATTCTGTTCTGTGAGTATAATTTTTACAGCACTAGCGTCCATTATTTCCTCCGGATAGGAATAGTTTTAGACACAACGATAGATTGTAATTGTTTTAAACAATTAAAATACAAATATTTGCAATAATTACTGCAAGTTAAACTTTTATTGAAATGCAAATATTGTTCCATTTACAAAAAAAATAGCTGTAAAATGAGTAAAGGCTGGTAAAGTTTAATGTGAGGATAGGTAGAGTTGCAAACGGTAATGAGTTTTCAGAATTTTTACCTCGACGCCACCTGTATTCGCAACGATAACATTCCCTTTATATAACCCCGGGAATGTCAAAACCGGGATTATGTCAAAGGATCTTTTTTATCAAGTCATTTAATACGCCAAGCATACAAAACAAGTTTGTCATTTGGAGCGAAGTGAGAAATTCTCCTCGTTCCTAATCTCCTGAGACTGTGTGAAAACGCCTGCAAAAGCCAGGTTGTCAGTGCCTGGAAGTAGCTCGGATTCTCCCGAATCCGGAGTACAGTCCCTTTATGGACTGTGGGCCGCCGCAGGCGGCCTCGAATTGTTTTATCGCTTCAATAAAAACATATAGTTACCTAAGACAAAGTTTATCTGTAATAATCGGTAAGCATTTCTTATTACAGATAATATTAGGACCTGCGGTCCGAAGCATCGCATAAAGGCGATGCACTCCACTTTTTACAGTATTATTTTCGTTTTCACACAGTCTCTCCTGATTAGGAACGAGAGTGGTCAGGAATCTCCGATTCCTTTCAAGCAGTTATTTTATTTTAAATATGATCATTGCCTTTCAAATCAGAGATTTTGTACAAGCAGGTTCCCAATCGGGAGATTGGGAACCAGAAGCGATTTTTCTTTGCTTCGCTCCTCGGAATGACATGAATGGAATTTTTTACTCAAACTTGTACCTGTTCCATATTTTTTCAGGCTTTTGAGCAGCTACGATGAAACCCAGGTTGCCGCACAGCCTGTATAACGATAATCAGAGTGGCTGGCGCCTGGCTGTCATTTTTGTATAATATCAAGATATTCGAATTTACTAGGCAATTACTTTTATTTTTTATCAAGTCAGTTTAGTGTTATTTTGAATTTTTTACTACATTTCTTATATAGCTACCTGCCGGCCGGCATAATTGATGAATTCCATTTGCTTAAAGTATCGTTCCAATACAGCGGCGCCAGCCAGGTACCGCCTGACATGGAATTGTTGTGAGTAATGTACCAGGCGCCATCGGTATCACGAACGATTGATCCGCCTTGGGCAAATATCCGTTTATTCGCATTGGTAATGTCCCACTGTTGTGGAGAATCGGATGTAAAGATGTGCAGGCATTGATCACCGGACAAGTTGTTATCATTGATTGGCCCGGCCAACAAATACCAGGTATTGCCCCGCGAAAAAACCTGCGGCTGCATAATAAAGGACTGTTCCGGCCAGGGCGATGCGCCCTGGTCATTATCGAGTAAGGCAATAGAACGACCGCTCCAGTGTAACAAGTCTTGTGATGTTGCAAAGACAATTGCATGTTTGCCTGTAATGGCGGCGGGTTCGGCGCCGGCATAATACATGAACCATTGATCTTTTACCTGGTGAATATATGGAGTAAAGGCGAATGGACTGTCCTTTATCACCTGGCCATGCTGCGTCCAGGTCAAACCGTCTTTAGATGTTGCACAATATATGGAATAGGGGCCCTGCTCGCCGCATTTTCCGCCACTCCAGGGCATTTGTGTGCCCGCCGGGCAGTCCTGCCAGCCGCTCCAGGTTTTCCCGGAACCGACATAGTACATATAATATGTTTTATTGTTATAGATAACAAATGGCTGCCAGGTAAAGGTCTCTTGTGTGTTTTCATCGGCATACAAAACGACCCCCCTGAAATCCCATTTTTCAGCGTTCAGACTGGAGGCTTCCGCTAATACAATATATTTTACTTCCTGTGGATTCTTGGCGGCTTTTTCCGGGGCTGCCGCAGCATACAGGCGCCATTTATGATCGTGACCATATACGAGCGAACTGCCGAAAATTTGCCAGTTTTTATTCACTGTATTACTGTTGAATATTAATTTAAACTCACCGACCGATACCAGCGGTGAACGTTCCCGATCCGCTAATTTCACCCAGTTATGCGGCGCCGGGGCCGGTGTATCCGATAAATAGATATAATCTACCCTTAAAAGTGTTTTCCCGGAGCTTATGTCTTCAATACCAAACTGTGCTTCCTGCCCTTTAAATTCAGAGACATCCCAGCCCCGTAACTGCAAATCATAAAAATTATTACCAAACGCTTCACGCACAATGGCCTTGTTAATTAACAAATATATGCGAACCCGCGGGTAGAGTTCTCCTGCCAGGTGAAAATTAAGATAATTACGGTTGATCCGAAACGGCTTGCTGATTATTCCACCATCTCTATTGCTGTTGTGGCGGCCCTGGCTATCGCCGGTCGCGAGCAGATATTTGCCCTGGTAACCCACCGGGCTGTGTTGCCAGGTTTTTATAGTATCCTCGCTAACCGGGCCACCGTTATAAAATGGATTTTGACCAACAAATTGCCATTTGTCCAAATTCCCGGATTCAAAATCATCGATAATAATATCCTGTTTACTACAGGATAAAGCGGTGAGCATTACTGCAAAAAATAAAAATATGCTTCTATTAATCATAATCTCCTCATTGTAATTCACGTGTATTGTTTGAATAGTCGACTTGTTTTATCCGGGTTTACGCCGGTCGGCGCGGAAACCTTTATCCCTGCGCAGGGGAATCATCATGCCCTTGCTGGTTTCCAGCCAATCGAATAGCTTTTGGTTGAGACTTTTAACCAGATCCTGGTATTGTGGTTCATTTATCAGGTTATGCATTTCCTGCGGATCGTTTTCAAGATCATATAGTTCATCGCAATCCCAAATGCCATGATAATGAATATATTTATGTTTATCAGTGCGAACGCCATGCACTGTTGGGGTATGTGGAAAATTCCGTTCCCAGTAATATTCATAAAAAATCTCGCTTCGCCAGGTGGTTGCGACATTCTGTAACAAGGGCATTAATAATTTACCATCCATGTTGGCTGGAGTTTCCAGGCCTGCAAGTTCCAGCAGGGTGGGGGCAATATCAATATTTTGCACCAGACCGCTGACCCGCTGCGGCTTGATAAGCTCCGGGCAGTACGCCAGGAATGGGACCCGCATGGATTCTTCGTACATCGACCGTTTATCGATCAGGCCATGTTCGCCAAACATAAAGCCGTTATCGCCCATGTACATGACCACGGTATTTTCCAATTCATTACAGCTTTGTAAATAATCCAGAATTTTGCCGATGCTTTCGTCAACCGCCAGCAGGGTTTCGCAATACCTTTTGTAAAAAGTATCATAATCCATATCGCCGTGATACATATAATCGACGCCATGCCAGCTATTGCGTTGTTCTTTAACCCAGCGGGGTTTGCCGGCATAGTTTTCGGGAGTATCGGCCATGCTGGCGGGATATTCCGGGATTTCGTTTTCATAAACCCCCAGGTGCCGTTTCGCCGGCTCGAACATGGCATGTACAGCTTTGTGAGAAAGATATAAAAAATAAGGCTTTTGTTGATCGCGCTCTTTTTGCAACCAGTCCAGGGCATAATCAGTTAACATATCGGTAATATAACCGGTCGTTTGCACAGTTTTACCGTCAATGTTAAGGGTTGGATCGTAATAATCACCCTGACCGCGAAAACTGATCCATTTATCAAAGCCTTTACGCGGCGCATCGGAATCGTCGCCCATGTGCCATTTACCGATAAAAGCGGTTTGGTAACCTGCCTGTTGCAGGTATTGGGGAAAGAACACAGTGTTTTCCGGGATCATGGTATTATTATCGACAACTCCATGCTTGTGAGAAAACTGCCCGGTCAATAGAGAAGCACGGCTTGGCGAACACAAAGCCGTAGTAACGAACGCCTTTTCAAACCATGCGCCTTCGCTGGCCATGCGATCCATATTAGGGGTTTTTAAAAAAGCTGGTTTACCAATAAAACTCATAAAATCATAGCGGTGATCATCGGCAAGAATAATGATAATATTCCGGGGTTTAATTCCTTTAATGCGGGCCGGTTGTTTTATAGTTTCCGCTTTGACCTGCGCCAACGGCAGCGCGGCTGCCAACGCGCCCATTGTACCAATAAAATGCCGACGGGATGTTGATTGCTTTTTGCCCATAAGGACCTTAATTTTACCAGGTAATGGAATTATTAACAGGAAAGGGTAATTGTAATTATAAAAATTTTACAACATCAATTCCCCGTTTTTCCTGAAAATTTGGAATTTAATAATTTGTTATTTTAAAATACCGGGATGTTTTTTTACAACATCCCGGTCAAGTTAAAAAGAGTTGGAATTTTACAATTCACTGGTCTTTTGACGCAAATTCATGGGATCATTGAAATTGGGGCGTAATTTTTCCAGTTGCATAAGTGCATCTCTAGCTTGAGATTTATTACTAGTTAAAATATACGCATGACATAAATTATAAAGAACTTCAAAATCATCCGGTTTTTGCTTTATGGCAATTTCCAGGTGTTTAATTGCATCATTATAATTTTTTTGGGGAATACTGAGCAACCCCAACCATTTACGTGTAAAAAAGTTATCTTCAAATTCCAGAGCTTTATGCAAAAGTATATAGGCGCTGTTATACTCCTCCGCCTTGAGCAACTCTACAATTTTTCGCATCATTGAATCATAACCAATTTTATTAATAATACCAATATTTTCCATGATCAATTTTTGCGCTGCCTGCTCTTTGGCTATAGAGTCTGGCGTTGATGATACTGTTTGCTGTTGTAAATGTTGTTTCACCTTTTCATAATTTGTTGACAGTTGTTTATCATCAGGCGTATCTGTTAATGCTTTTTCCAGGAAGGGCAAGGCTTGTTTCAACATTCCTTTGGTTATTAGCAATTGTCCGGTCCATTTATTGGTAAACGCATTGCTGCCATATTTATGAGATTCTAACAATAGCGCCAGGGCATGATCATAATTATTGACCTTGATGAGAATTTTAGCGGCCCGTTCATAAAACATAATTTCCCAGGGAATTGTAAAGATCAGAGCCTGGTATTCTGCATAAGCTTTTTGTAACTGATCATGGATTTCATAATATTCAGCCAGATACAAATGGGCAGACTGAAGACTGAACGATTTATCGACCAGTACCCGGTAAGCCAGGGAATCGACAATTGTTTGCATTTTAAAATGATCGAGCGAATGGTTGGGCGTGTTTTTCGGCTGGAATGGCCAGCCACCCTTGAGATATTGAATTCCCAACCCGGCGCTGACACTGTCCAGTTCGGTATATCCCCATATTTTTTCATAGAAAGATGATGGTTTGATTTTACTGGAATCCCATTGGGCTGCTATCCATTGATTGGTTTTGAGTGTATTAAAAAAACCGTCTGCCAGAATAAAGTTTCCATGTACATTGGGATGCAAATGCTCCACAAACAGGTTGTTGCCCATCAAGCCATTGGGCGAATTGGCGGCAAATAATGTTTGCATCGGCACAACCGGTGCATTGAATTTAGCGGCGGTTTCATTAATGATGGTATTAAACTCCTCCGCAGCCCGAAAACGGAGAGCATCGAGGTCTTTAGCTAACAGATAAGCGATTTTAGCGTCGCCGTAATTTTTTTGCCGTTCCAGTTCCTGCGCAACCTGAAAGGCATGCTGCGCCGTGGGAAATGAATCGATCTTGACGGATTCAAACGGCGCCTGGTCGCGAATGTTGCTGACCAGGTCGCTCAGCATGACCGGAACCCCGGCAGAGGCGGCTTTATGCATTATTCTGGTTAAATTTTCGCGGAACTGGATTTTGCCCTTTTCATAAATGTCGCTTTTATAAGCAATTTTTTGATCGGCGACGATGCGCGCCATTAACGTTGCGGTGGGGTCCTGAACATTTTTATTCACGTTTTTACCGGTTACTTTCCGTATCGATCCGACGATATTGCGTACCAGCACAAAGGTTTTGCAACGCGTTAATTTCATATAAGTACGTATAAAGTCAGGATTTTTACCCAGCGATTCCATGGAAGAAACACCAAGTGCGCCATAATACTCATTATGGCCGGCGTATATAAGAATGGCGTCCGGCTGCATTTTCAGAATTTCATCCATAAAATCGAGCAGGGTGTAGCTGTTAATTGCCGACATGGCCGTGTTGACCACTTCAATGTACTTTTCAGGAAAGGCATCGGCGAGCCGGCGATGCAGTATACGGGAAAACATGATATTATTACCATACGGGAAACCTGCGGTAGTAGAACCGCCCAAAACAAAGATGCGGTAACCGTTGGCCGGTTTTTGTTTTAAAAACAAGTCTTTGGAGGGGGTGGGTATGGTTTGCTGCATAAAGAAATAGCGCCGCGCCACTTCGGGATTACACATCCAGTACCCGGAAATATCATCCGTACCGGATATGAACAAACGGGTGTTACCGCCATAGCTGAAAATTCGTAAACCGGTTTCCAGTAACACAAAAAACAGCACCGGGATGAGGATGACGATCAATGTGAACACTCTTTTTTTACGCGGATTCAGTTCGGGTTGCAGGGATTTTTTGCTGCCTTTCACGTGAGCGCTGCCTTCCTGTTAAAAATTTTTATGTTGATGGTCCATTAATAATAAAACCCCGGAAAGTAATATTCCGGGGTTTTATTATACAAAAATTTCAGAAAAAGTGCAATATTAAAGCATATTATCCAAAGGATAATTACTTGATCAGCATCATCTTCTGGGTTAATACCTGGGAACCGTTGTTCAGTTTGTAGAAGTATACACCACTCGGCAGGTTGCCGGCGTTAAAGTTGACGGTATATTCACCGGCAGCTTTTACTTCGTTGACCAGGTTAGCAACTTCTTTACCCAGCATATCATATACAGTCAGGGTAACATTGCCTCTGGAAGCAACAGAGTAAGCAATGGTGGTGGAGGGGTTGAACGGGTTCGGGTAGTTCTGCGCCAGTTTGTAAGTGGTGGCAACGGCATCGTTTTCTTTTACGCCAACTGGTCCACCTAATACCATGGTACCGAACATAGAGGCGTCTAACCACGAATTGTTGTCAGAGCCCCACCATCTTGCCATACCACTGCGAACCAGAGCCGGATCATCCTGATCGTTGAACTGAATGTCAAAACCGATTACCAAACCTTCTTCCGGGACCCAGCCGAGGTCGGCGTACGGAATTTGCCATTCCATCGTCCAACCCATATCGGTTACGTCACAAGCATAGTTTGCATCTGTCGGAGCATCGGTGTAAACGCGACGCAACTGTTTGTCGTTGGAGTCATAGCCAACGCCATCGTTGGTATAATCGTTTTTGCTGTTGTCGCCGTCAAAATACAATTCAAAGCTGTCTTTTTCCCAATCGCCGCCAACTTCGATTCCGATCATATCGTCGCGTACATTGGCAAAGAAATAGAAGAAATCAGTGTCCCACATAACGCGGAAATCGAAATCCATATCGTTCCAGTCGTCAACTCTTTCGTATACACTCCAGGTTTCATCAGGAACATAGGCATTCGAAGTAACGTAGGTATTGCTGGAATAATCGGGAGCTACTTCCCATGCTGCATCCAATATACCGTCAATTTCCGGAGCGGCCTGAGCTTTTGCAACTACTGTGGCTTCGCCAGTTACAAATCCACTCATAGCGACATTACCAAACAGGCTGGGGTTTTGCCAGGAATTGCCGCTGGTGCTCCACCATTTCCATTCAGCTGTACGGGCAGCATCATCATTGTCGTTCATCTGAATATCAAAACCGAAATCCCAACCGGGAACGCCTTCCATCTGTAAATTAACTAACGGGATGCAGATTTCCAACTGATAGCCAAGATCGGTCATCAAAAATGCCCAGTTGATACCGGTTCTGTCAAAGGGAGCAGACGGCCATTCACCGGTTGTGCCAAAGCCAGTTTCCGGTTTTACACCGTCCGGTACCCAATCGGTATTGAAACGAATCTGGATATCATCGAGGGTGTCATAAGTTTCCATTTTGCTGTTGTCGGCGTCAAAATAAAATTCAGCGCCGTCTTGTTCGTAGGTATTGGTAGCTTCGGGTTGATTGACATCATCATGGGTGGTCAGGAAAATGTACAGATTTGCATCGTCCCACAATAATTTGCAAGAACCCCAAATATCGAACCAATCGTCTACTGTATAACCGGTTACTAATTTGGTCATAGTCAGATTGTGTACGCCGTACCAAACCGGGTCCAATTCGCCGTCAATTACCGGAGCAATGTCGGTTTTCGGGAACCAGTATGTTGAATCGGCATCAAAAGTTGCCGATACGGTGTTGAACAGACCAAAAAATGCAACTGCAAGAATTGTAACAACAAACCCAATTGTAGTCCTCTTCATAATAAATTCTCCTCGTTAAAAAATTGCTTACCAGCTGTAACTTTACTAATAAACATTTGCATCATCCCTTATCCTGGTTTGAAATTTCAAATTTCGGCAAGGGGGTTAATAGTAAAAGTGTATCTTTTGGTGAATAATTTTTTTAAACCAGGCACCTCCTTTTATTTTTGTAGTTCAGAACAATATAATGAATTATATAATAAATGCAATATTTTTCTGCATTGTATTCAAATAAATACAAAACAATTGCCCGTCGCTTTTACAAGAAATTTTCACATTTGTTTTTGCTGCTTGTTTCATTTTTGATTTTCAACCTGACAAGCCGGTGTTATTAATGCCGGAACAATGATGGATTTAAAAACCACTTTACATATTAAAAAAAAAAATATTATGAAGCAATAAAAATTTTACAATTCCATGACAATTTTTTACAATTTATTTTTACTAACGAGATTCAGCTTTCTGCCTTAAAATTTCAAAATTCATCCTTTTTTACGGTTATCGGTAAACCGTCATCGGGTACACAAATTGTAAAATATTTTACTGCCGTACTCGGAAATTGTAACTGTTTTTTACTGCCGCGACTCGCAAATCTGATTGAAACACTTGATTATTAATGATATAATATAACTTGTCCGCAAACGATTTCATAAATATATTCTTTTTTCCAATTCCTGTCAAACCGGAGGTAAATTAATTATGGAATTTATCTAATCTTTCGTTATGTAAATTTTGAGAAAAAATATCGCCCGTGATACAGGAATAGAATATATGGTGATCCATATTAGTTATCATCTTTTGTAATAATTCCATTTTTATCAAGTACATACTCGATATTCCTGTAAATTATTTTTCCGTTTATAAGATGTATAAAAAAAATTAAAATATCAACAAAAAAATTAATTTTCCCAAAATTATTTTCATTCACTATAAATTATTTAAAATTAATAAATTAAACATATTTTCAATATAACTTGTCCAGGTATTCCGGCTGTGTTTGCACAGGATTTTTGCGTTGTGCGGCAATTTCATATAAAACACTGTGCGTTTGCCGGGCTGCGCTTACCAGTTCAACGTATGGATTATTGCATACATCCAGAAAACCGATATTATAATTTTCACCATCGCCTCGCCCTAATGCCGATTGATCATACAGGGTAAACCAGTGGGCGCCAACACACCAGGGGTTGGCCGCGGCATCTTCAATATAATAACGATACGCCTGGCCCCGCGCCGCCTGGTTTTGCACATGACCGATGCCGGTTGCCGGCAGACCGGCATCCAGCGCCCCAAAATGAAATTCACCGATCAACGTCGGCAAACCGAGTTGCCGGTTGATTTCCTGAATTTGCGCAGCGGGAATTTTTTCGTGGTAACAATTCATACTAAAAATATCAAAACACTTCATACCTTTTAATGCCCATACAGGAGGAATAGTGTGATAGCGGGCGCCAAGATTCAAATGGTTCGGATCGACCCGGCGACAGGCATCGGACAGGGTTTGAAAGAATTTGACCACCATGGTCTCGCTGAAACGTGCCAGGTCTTGCAGAGCAGCCGGGGTTAGCTGAAATTGCCAATCGCCTTCGGCAACCTGCGCCAGCGTGGCAGGGATTTGCCATGCTGCGGACAGCGCGGCATCGCTGCCGTAGCGTTTTTGCAACTCTCTGGCCAGTTCCCTGCGGGTTTCACAAAAAGGGGTATTGTAAAGCATACCGGCAGCCGGCAATTCTGTAGAAAAACCCCAGGTCGGTTCGTTCATTAAAAAATAACCGATCATTGCCGGATCGTTCACCGTCTCTTCCAGTTGTTTTGCATAACCATCCGCTTCACCCGCAAAAGCGACGCTGTAGACATCCGGAAAATTGCGGTAGATTTGTTTGGTTTCTTCGAGGCGTAAATTCAAGGGGCGCATATAAGGAATTTGCGCCTGACTGGCAATCTTCCAGTCCGACCAGTTTGCAACAGTATTAAACCCGATTCTTTTCAATTCGGACAAGGCAATGGCCGACCAGTTTTTGTACCAGTTAGCGGCGCCAAAAGCGCGAATAAAGTTACCGGCCAGGTAATTAATGGTGTTACCATTATTGGAATACATGTCTTTAAACGGGCCGTCTTGTTCAGGCAGCCAGGAAAGCGCGGATGTAAGACCTTCGCAATTGGCGGCGGTATCGACGCGCACGCAATTCACTCCTGATGACCAAAAGGCATAGCCATCGGGATCAACCAGCCACCAGCGCTGTCCGTCCCAATGTTTGCCAAAGTAGCCCGAAGAACGGAATTTCTTATGCAGCCATCCGCCCCAGCGGGAAAATTGTTCCGGCCACCGGGCTTGTGACGCTCCGGCAAGCTGCACCTGCAAGCGTTCGGTAACCTGGGCAACAGAGGCGCTTTTACCCGGCCAGTTGTGCAGGGTACTTTGCCCCATCTCGTCCAGTAGTTTGCCTTTGGGTAATAAGGGTTTTGACAACCGGGGTGGTTCTGTTTTTACGGCCAGCAGGTCGGCCAGGCAAAATCGTACCGGTTGACCGCCGTTGCGGAGGATGGTCAGGGATAGCCTGTCCACCTGATGTAAATCAACCCGGTCGTCGCCGCAGAGTGGTTTAAGCCAGGCGCCTTCGCGGGGCAACTGCCATTTGTTTTGATCGACAACCGTGGCGGGAATTCTGGCCCGGGCTGAGCATTGATTGAGTAATTTAAAATTTAAAGTAAATACCCGGCCGTATTCACCCTCCTGTAACGATACTATAAATGCGCACATATATTTACCGTCAAGCAGCATATCAAAGGTCAGGTAGGCGTAATCGGCCAGCGCGCCTTGCGGGAACAGATAAAGCAGACCGTCTCCCGGCGCGGCACCATGATACCAGGCGGCATTTTCCAGGGGCGCTGCTCCTGATTCTTTGCTCAGATTGCCAAGCAGCGACGGCGGCCCTAATTTGAGAGTGGTTGAATTTTTAACGCAATCAGGATTTAATAAAAGGGCCGCAGAAGACCAGGCCCCTATTTTTATAAAAGTGCGCCGGTTACAGGATAGTTTATTGTTCATTATTACCCTCTGTTTACTGGATTTCATCGAGTAAAAGATAATAACTCCGGCCGACTTTTGACCGGTTAGAAAACTTTTCCGGAAAAACCGGATACTAGTTAATGGCTGTTGAGTTGATATATAAATATACTTTTTTTTTAAGAATATTCAAGTAAAATTTTCTGCAAAACCGGGTTAACCAGTTGGATGAAGGAACGAAAATTTTGCTCTTGTTTTCCTGCAAATTATTGTTTATTGTTTATTGTTCACACCCGTTTTTCACCGGGTAATGCTGTTTTGACTCAACCGGAGTGTCGTTGTTATGCATCTCTTTTTAAGAATATTATTCTTAAATTTTTTTAGAAATCCAGGTAATATAATTATCAGAAATAAATAATGTAACCAGGAGCTAGTATGAAAAGAAGAGACTTTATCGCCGCGACTGTGGCTTTGGGCGCCGCACCGGTTCTGGCTGTGCAACAGGAAGCCAATAATAAGGAACAACGCGAATACATTGAATTGATCAAATACCGGCTGCCGGTAGGGGATAAAAAGGGGTTGGTGGCAGATTTTTATAAAAATGCTGCGATTCCGGCAATGAACCGGAACGGTATCGACCGGGTGGGAGTATTCAGTGTTATGTACGGCCCTAACGACCCGTCGTTGTGGGTACTCATCCCGCACAAGAGCTTGGAATCGGTAATAACATTGCAGGACAGGCTGCTGGATGATAAGGACTATGTGCAGGCCGGCGCGGAATTTCTGAATACGCCGCTGTCCGCTCCTGCTTTTATTCGTATGGAAAGCTCGCTGCTGCGCGCCTTTACCGCTTTGCCGCAGGTGGAAGCGCCGGTCAATTTACTGGAGAACAAAGGCCGGATTTATGAACTGCGGATTTATGAAAGCCACAGTCGTAAATATGCGCAAAAGAAAATTGACATGTTCAATGATGGTGAAATTGCGGTGTTTAAAAAGACCGGTTTGCAGCCGGTTTTCTTTGGCGAAACCATAATCGGCCCCATGATGCCTAATCTTACCTATATGCTGGTATTCGACAGTATGACTGGCCGCGATCAGAACTGGGCCGGGTTTGTCAAACACCCGGAGTGGATAGCGATGCGCGATGATCCGCAGTATAAAGATACGGTGAGCAATATTACCGATATAATTTTACGCCCCGAACCGTTTTCACAGTTATAAACGGCGCCTGCCATCGGTACTGAAAGGCATACCTGATAATGTCAACATTTATCAAGCATCGATCACTTTACACGGCTATTGCCTAACCGGATACTTTTGTTATCATAATCCGGTTTTATCAATATGATCTTGCCGGTTTGCATTACTTTTAAACGTATGAATCTGACAGAACAAGGGGTTACAACCCCTTGTTCCGGTAGGGTAGATGAAGGTTCTTTTTAATGTAACAAGGTAAATGGATTTTCATTGTAACAGGGATAACCTGTTATATAGCAGTTTACTGAGACACTTTATTTCTTTGCTAAAAATATCATGTAGCAATTGGATTAAAATAAATGTAAATTTATTCGACTTGCTCAGGTGGTTATTATAATGATGGATTCAACAGAACGGAAAACAGAACCCGATAGTGAAGCGGCGCTGTACCGGGATCGAAACCTGCAAATCATTTTTTTGATTACCCTTATGGCGGTGCTGGGTGTCGCCAGTATTACCCCGGTATTTCCCAAAATCGCCCGGGAATTGCATATATCGGCGCAATCTATCGGTTTACTGGTGACGTCTTTTACCTTACCGGGGATATTTTTAACCCCGGCGCTCGGAGTTCTTTCCGACCGGCTGGGGCGTAAGAAAATACTGATACCCTCGCTGTTTCTGTTTGCCCTGGGAGGCGGCGCCTGTAGTCTGGCGCGCGATTTTGAAATTCTGTTGCTTTTGCGCTTTGTACAGGGAATTGGCGCGGCTGCCATTGGTTCTCTTAACGCCACTTTGATCGGTGATTTGTACTCTGGTAAAAAACGCATGATCGCCATGGGGTATAATGCCAGTGTGTTGAGCATCGGCACGGCAACATATCCTACCATCGGGGGCATGATTGCCCTGTTTGGCTGGCGTTACCCGTTTTTGTTGCCGCTGCTGGCGATTCCGGTCGGTTTGGTGGTTTTGTTCGCCCTTAAAAATCCGGAACCGGAGAATACCGAGGATTTTTTCCCCTACCTGCGCGCTGCCTGGAAAAGTATGAAAAACCTGCGGGTATTGACCTATTTTACTGCCAACCTGTTTACATTTATTATATTATACGGAGCGTTTTTAACTTTTATCCCCATTTTTATTAATGAGCGCTTTGGCGCTTCGCCGGCGTTGATCGGCCTGGTCATGTCCGCCATGTCACTGGTTACTGCCGCGACCTCATCGCAGCTCGGCAGGCTGATAAAAAAATTTTCCGACCGGAAGCTGCTCAAGGTTTCTTTTTTTCTGTATGCCGCCGGATTATTGCTGATTCCCTTTGTACATAACCTGTGGCTGATGGTGTTGCCAATTATCCTGTTCGGTTTGGCGCATGGCGCCAATATTCCCATTATTCAGGCATTGATTGCCGGTGAAGCGCCGATGCAATACCGCGGCACTTTTATGTCCCTTAACGGCATGGTGCTGCGTCTTGGGCAAACCTTGGGGCCGCTGCTGATGGGCGCTGTTTTTGTATTATGGGGGATTACAGGAATTTTTTATGCCGGGGCGATTTTGGCAGCCGGTATTGCTTTGTTCTTGATGCTCATGTTATAAAGTGAAAATCTACTGGAGGTATTTATGAATTTTTCCACATTTTGGCAACAGCCGGTTACCCTTCGTCTGGTGCAAATTATCAGCGTATTGATACTGGCGTCTATGATCGTTATGACGGTTATACAATTAAGCTCTCCATTTCAGCCCGGGAGCGTGAAAACTACCGGAGGAGTGGCTTTAAAAATTCTACCTCTTTTAATCTGGGCCGTAGCCACAATTGGTGTATTCAAGGTGGAAAAATGGGGCTGGGCCATGACCTGCGGTATAGTAACCTTTTCATTTTTAGGTTCGGTAAATTTTCTTCTGTCACAGTATGGGGGGATAGCTCCGGCGCCCATAGTTTCCCTGGTGTGTTCGGCTGGTTTCATTGTTTTACTGCATCGTCGTGATGTTTTACAGGAATTCAAAACACATTTATTTAAAGAAAATGAACACCCCCTTGAATTAACCCCTTTTGCGGTAGTGTGTTTAGCCGGCGGCCTGTTCCTTTTCATGGAGTTTTTTACAGCTTCCCGCATTGGCCCGGGGTCTTTAATTCCCAAATTATTTATAACCGGGCTTGGATGTGTTTTTATTCTACTGGGATACGGGTTGTACCGGGTCAATAAAACCGCATTGCAGTCTGCACTAGCAATATTTATTTTTACTTTTATGTCGGCTATCATAATATTCACACGGGATTTTTTCAGCAAAAGGCATTATTTCCCGATATACAAATCACTTTATTATATCGCTCTGGCTGCCGCTTTGCTTTTTTTCTGGCGGCGGATTTTACGCAATAAACTTGCTGGTGTTAACCATGATGTTGAAGAATAATAATGGCTGACTCTTCTTTTAAAATGTTAATGTAAAATCTATTGACATCCATGCGGTTTTTATTTATTTTGTCTTTTAAAATTAATCTGATATCTGGTCTAACAATAATCGGGAGTTGTTATGAAATTCGGAAAAATGCTGTTAATAACACTGCTGTTATTATTGGGGATTTCCCGAACCTGGGCGCAGGAACCGGCCAAGCCCCTGGTTCAACCGTTGAGCCCGGCGCGCACTCTGACCGTCGGTGGTGAGGGCGCCGATATACATGGTTTTACCGATATGGCAATACAAACCGCCATAGATGCATTACAGCCATGTAATGGCGGCATTGTCAAATTAACCGCCGGGACTTTTACAATCAATGCGCCGGTACAGCTTTTCTCGCATATCACTCTTGACGGCACCGGTGCAGAGACCATTCTGCAAAAAGGCCCTGGCTTTAAAAGCGCTTTTACAAGTGATGCGGATTATGGGGAACTCTTTATTACCGTACAGGATCCGTCCGGCTTTAAACCGGGCATGGGGGTACAAATCTTTGACGACGACCACAACAGCGCCTGGGACGTGACCACCGCCCGCATTACCGCAATAAACGGCAATATTATTTATATTGACAGCTATTTATTGCGTGATTATCGCGCCGACCGCGGCGGTATAATTTCGGCTAACTGCTCGCTCATTGCCGCTGTTGAAGCGGATAATGTAGTGATCACCAACCTGGTTGTGGACGGCAATAAAAAGAATAATGATTATTTAAATGGCTGCCGCGGCGGGGCAATTTATTTACATAAATGCCGTAATTCTCAGGTCGATCATGTAATAGTGCAAAATTTTAATGGCGACGGCATTAGCTGGCAAATCACTGAGGATATTAAGATCAGCAGTTGCGAAATAACCGGCTGCACCAATTCCGGTTTGCATCCCGGCACCGGGTCGTTGCGTTCCCTGATAGAGGGAAACAACTCGCATCATAATGAACAGGAGGGCCTGTTTATTTGCTGGCGCGTGCAGGATGGCGCGGTGAAGAACAACAAGTTCCATCATAATGGCCGGTTTGGAATATGCACCGGTCACAAGGATACCGATATGTTGTTTGCTGAAAATTACATCTATGAAAACGGCAGCGACGGCGTCAATTTCAGGATAGAAAGCGCCGCCAATGCCCCGCATAACAATGTCTTTCGTAATAACATCATTGAAAACAATAATGGTTATGGATTTTCCTTCAACAGTCCTGCCCGGAATGTAACGCTGGAATACAACATCATCCGCGATACCGGTAAAGGAGTGCAAAAAGCAGCGGTTTATATGTATAAAAATGCCCTGCCGGTGATGCTAAAGGAAAACACTCTAACTGGCCACAGTGCAGGTGAAATGATACAGGAAAATGCTGAACAGACTCTGGATAATTAACGGAAAGGGTGACGTGTTCCAGTTCTGTTAAAATTGTATACCGAACCGGCGGCTTTGGAGGGGGCTGCCGGTTTGGCCGAGTGGATAATAGAAAGTAATGTTATTTGTAACCAGAATGATATTCCTCATTTTACTTGACCGGTTTCCTTATGTTTTGACCGAACAGGTATAAATGAATTGGTAATATATATCCGAATGGCGGTTTTACTATTTGTTTCTTGATTTTTTTATAATTATCATTTATATTGCTGTCTATATATGGGGATATATAATACAAAAATACCGGACTGGCCGCAGGATGAACGTCCGCGCGAGCGGATGCTGAACCATGGCCCGGAAGCTCTGTCCGAAGCGGAATTGCTGGCAATTTTACTACGGACCGGCAGCGGCAAAAAAACGTCTGTCGATTTGGCGCGAAACCTGCTAAAATCACACGAAGGGTTACGCGGTCTGGATCAGCAGCCGATAAGTGTTCTTTGTGAAGAAAAAGGAATTGGATTGGCCAAAGCCTGTCAGATTAAAGCGGCTTTGGAAATTGCCAAAAGACTGGTGCAGCAAAAAGTACGGGTAAAGGAGCAGCTCAGCAGTTCGGAAGATGCGTATCATTATGTGCATTTGCGGATGCGCGACCTGACGCATGAAGAATTCCGGGTAGTGTTCCTGACCAATCATAATGATGTTATTGCTGAAAGAATGCTGTTCTCCGGCAGTGTAACTGAAAGTGTTGTCTCGGCTCGTAATATCGTGCAGTTGGCTATCGAATTATCCGCAGTCAAAGTGATTTTATTGCATAACCATCCCAGTGGCAATCCCAACCCGTCCGCCGAGGATAAAATGGTTACACAAAAGATCATCAAGGCTTGTAGTTTTTTTGATGTCATTGTCCTCGATCATATCGTTATCGGTAATGATAGCTATTACAGTTTTGCCGATCACGGATTAATATCATCATCGTAATTTTAATCATAGGAGTCCGAGTGGAATTAGGCAAGGTTGTCGGTACGGTTGTAGCGACCGTTAAAGATAAAAAATTATCCGGCAGCAAACTGTTGGTGGTAAACCTGGTTTCGGCCGATGGCAAACCCACTGCCGGACATGTGGTTGCCATCGATACGGTTGGCGCCGGCGTCGGTGAACTGGTGTTGATCGTGCGCGGCAGTTCCGCCCGCCAGGCGCTGAATATGGAAACAGTGCCGACAGATACTGCAATTATTGCTATTATCGATACCCTTGAATATGAAGGGAAAATTGTCTTTCAGAAATATGCTGCGGATTAATAATTTAAATATATAAAGGTATTTACAGGTGGATGAAAAACAAATAAGCGCCATTGTACAGCGGGTTGTTAACGAGTTACAAAAGACCGGCGCTGTGGCGGCCAGGTCAACCTGCACAACGTGCTCGACCGGGGTATTTGATAAAATTGAAGACGCTATCGATGCGGCGCAAATAGCCCAGTTACAACTGGTGAGCGATACTATTGAAAAACGCAAAGATATTATTGCGGCAATCCGCAAAACCGGCCAGGATTATGCGGAAGAAATTGCCCGCCGTACCGTTGAAGAAACCAAAATGGGCCGGGTTGATCATAAAATCCTTAAATGCCAGTTTGCCTCGCGGCTCACTCCGGGGGTTGAAGACCTGGAAACCACTGCCTGGTCCGGCGATCATGGTTTAACTATTGAAGAACTGGCTCCATTTGGCGTGATTGGCGCCATTATGCCCTCGACGCATCCGGTGCCGACCATGCTGAATAATGCCATCAGTATGATCTCCGCCGGCAATTCGGTGGTTATCAATGCGCACCCGGCAGCCAAAGATGTCTCGGCTTACGCCGTAGGTTTACTGAACAAAGCAATAATCGGGGTTGGCGGCCCGGCCAATCTCATTACGTGCTGCAAGGTTCCTACTATGGAGACCGGGCAGATCTTGTTCACCCATCCTAAAGTGAATATTTTGGTTATTACCGGCGGGCCCGGCGTGGTTAAGGCCGCTATGAAAGCGGGCAAACGGGCGATCTGCGCCGGACCCGGTAATCCCCCGGTGGTTATCGATGAAACCGCCGACCTGACCAATGCTGCCAAGTCGATTGTGGCCGGAGCGACATTTGACAATAACCTGCTGTGTATAGCCGAAAAGACCATAATAGTGGTCGCAAGTGTTGCCGAAGAATTTAAACGGCAGTTAAAATTACATAAATCGTTCGAATTGACCCTGAAACAAATGGATGACCTGGCCAATATCGTGTTCAAGGACGGCGGTCGCGGTAGCGAAGAACCGATTGTCAACCGCGATTATGTCGGCAGGGACGCTCATGTGCTGGCCAAAGCGCTGGGTATTACCATTCCGCCGGATACGGAAATGTTATTCGGCGAAACCCCGGTTGATCATCCGTTTGTGAATGCCGAGCAGATGATGTGTTGTCTGCCCATGCTGCGCAGTCCCAATGTGGATGCAGCGATTATACTGGCGCAAAAAGTGGAACACGGTTTCAGACACACTGCCATCATGCATTCCAAAAATGTCGAAAATATGACCAAAATGGGGCGGATCATGAATTGCACGCTGTTTGTCAAGAATGGGCCCTCCTCGGCAGGGCTCGGCGTGGGCGGTGAAGGTTACCTGACGCACAGCATCGCCAGCCCCACCGGTGAAGGCATCACATCGGCGCGCACCTTTACCCGTCGTCGCCGCTGTTCCATGGTTGATTACCTGCGGATCATCTAGGCGGAGATTATGAAACTGGGTATTATTGTCGGCAAGGTATGGGCCACACAAAAAGATTCGCAATTGACCGGAGTAAAGCTGTATGTTTTGCAGCCCGTCAATGAAAAGCGCGAGAATATGGGCAAACCCATTATAGCTGCGGATGCCGTTGGCGCCGGACAGGGCGATTTGGTATACTGGGTCGGTTCCCGCGAAGCGACCTATGCCATTCCGGGCAAAAAAATCCCCTGCGACGCTTCCATAGTCGGTATTGTCGATAATACCTTTGCTGAGAATCAAACCACCCTGGAGAACAGACTGCAAGACTGGAGAGCCAAAAATATTCATGAAAGCCGGGAGTAGCGCATGGAACTGGCGGTTGTCATTGGCAATATTACTTCTACGGTAAATCACCCGGCCTATAACAGGTGTAAACTTTTACTGATAGAAAACGTGGATATAAATTTATGTAAAACCGGCAATGTTACTGTGGCTGTGGATACTGTAGATGCCGGATGCGGCGATATTGTGCTGGTGGCGCGGGAGGGCAAGACCGCCAGCGATATTTTGGGCATCAAGCAGGCGCCGGTGCGTAGTATGATCATCGGTTATGTTGATAGTCTTGGTATTATGAAACAATCGAAAACGGAAGGATAACAAGGAAATATGGCTTCTTCAATTTTTACTTTGAAAAAAGAAATCGTTGAGATTTGCCGCCGCATTTATGAGCGGGGCTATGTCGCCGCCAATGACGGCAATGTCAGCGCCCGTATGGATAACGGCCATTTTTTAATGACCCCGACCGGCATGAGTAAAGGCTTTTTACTGCCGTCCGACCTGGTGGTGGTGGACGCCGAGGGCAACAAAGTATCGGGCACCCGTAAAGCCTCTTCTGAAGCGAAAATGCACCTGACTATATATAAAACCAGGCCGGATGTTAATGCCGTTGTGCATGCCCACCCGCCAACAGCCACCGGTTTTGCCGTGGCCGGAATACCTTTGACAAAATGTGTGCTGCCGGAAGTGGTCGTTTCAGTGGGCGCTATTCCTATCGCCGAATATGCCACCCCCGGCACCCAGGAACTTGCCGATGTGATGGTGAAATACCTGAAAACCTACGACGCGGTGCTGCTGGAAAATCACGGCGCCATTACCATTGGCGACAGCGTAACTAACGCGCATTACAAAATGGAAACCATCGAGCATTTTGCCAAGATCATGTTTGTCGCTCACCAGCTTGGCAATGTGCAATCCTTAAAGGGTGAAGCGGTATCGCAACTGATCGATCTGCGCAAGAAATTCGGCATCCGCCCGGACGCCCCGGTGTGCGAATCCGATGAATGCCGTATTCCAACTGCCGCCACCAGTCAGAACGAATTGACCGATGTTTCCCCGGAACTGGTGGAGCAGATCACCAGGCAGGTCATAAATAAGTTAAAGTAATTTGTTTTTAAAATGCTCTGTCCATTCCGAAGCGGTGAATGGGCAGAGTATTTTTGAGTTGTGAAGAGTAAAAGTCCCCATCATCCCGGCAGATCAATTGTATATCCATAGTTTTTTCAACTCTAACCATTTATTGCGGCAAGTGAATTTGGACGATTTATTTTAAACGATATGCAGTATGGAATTGAATGCATTAAAACCGCCTTTATCCGATATTGAGTTAACCGAATTAATCCGTTCCCAGCTTTTGGAACAGGTCGATATTGCTCATGATTTACTTTTATCCCCCGGTATGGATTTTAACCTGATCGTGCACGATGTACGCACCAGCTTTAAACAAATCCGCGCCCTGATCCGCCTGTTAAAGTACGAACTGGGTGAAGAAATTTACCGCATCGAGAATAACAGCTTTCGCGATGCCGGACAGGAAATTGCCGATTTACGGGACAGCTTTATTGTGGTGTTCACCCTGAATCAGTTACTGATTACCTGTCCGCAATTAATGAACAATTTTGCCGTTACCGCCATGCTGCAAACTCTATCGGCATGGTACGAAGGCAAAAAAAATACAGCAATAGCCGGACAGGATTTGAAGAATCTTGCCGCCCGGCTGGGGGAGATAAAGATGCGGTTCGCTAATCGGAAATTGTTGCATACCGGCGACGCGGGCATCTTTTCGCGACTGCTGACCTGCTTTGCTGAAGGCGCGGGACAAATGGCGGCGGCAAGCGCCTCTCCAACAGTTACCAACCTGCATGAATGGCGCAAGAGCGTCAAACATCTCTGGTACCAGGCGCGCGTATTTGAACCCTGCCGGCCGGAAGAAATTTTGCCATATAGCGAAAGGTTACATACGTTATCCGATCATCTTGGCAGTGATCATGATCTGGCGGTGCTGAACCAGGTTGTGCAGATGCAATACGCGGAAGAAATTCCTTCCGAACTGAATGAATTACTGGCTTGTATCGATAGTGAGCGCAAACACTGCCAGTCCGGCGCATTTGCATTGGGGTCACAGATCTATAGCGAAGCGCCGCTGGATTTTGCCGCCCGGTTTGCGGGGTATTGGCGGAAGCGGGCGGAGTAATGAATCCGGAGTGCTGTCCCTTTATGGACAGCATTTTAAAACAGGGGATATACAGTTTTTTTTCATTCCCAAACGCAAGATCGAACCGGGTTTCATAACCCGGTTCGCGTTATGATAAGGGATTTCCAATCCCGGTGCGATCACTAAATGGGGGGATAGAATCCCACTACACGCTAAAAGCAAGGTCACGTAATTTTTTAGCTTGCCTTCAATAAATAAAAACAATATCTTTGTTTTAATTATCAATACCAATTTTCATTTATCGGACTACCGGTTATGAAACGATTTCTTTTACAACCATTTGTCGCCGTTTTCCTGCCCTGTTTGCTATTATGCGCCTGCCACCCGGTCGATCCCGTTTTAAAATTGCAAGCCGCTTTTCCTCCTTTTGCAGCGACTCGTAGCTATTCATTGCTGGATTCCCTGGCCGTCGGCGCGGGGTTTGAAATGACCGGAATATATGAACGCCTGGCCGCCGGGGGCAAAGAGTATCCGGTTCTGCGGGTATTTGACAACCGATACGGCGCCGGTTATGCTTTTTTGCAGGAACCTGTACGCGTTCCTTTTGGAACTCTGATCGCTATTTCCGGGTATATTATTCAGGAACCGTTGTCAATAAAACCGCAACAGGTAAAAGTGAATAAAGTGTCCAGCCGAAATGTGCAGGTACTGACCGGGAATGAAGGATATCTTGATGTCAGCCGCAGGGTGTACAAGCGTTATCTGCCGCAGCTGCAGCAGTTCAATATTGAAAACAACATCGCCCTGCGTTTACAGGAAGAACCGGAATGGCGGTTTTTGTATGATGGCAAGAAACACAGTATGATATCATATATGGTTCACGATAATGGAATTTATGGGTGCCGGCTGGAACTGGTATTCAGCGCCCGGAACACGCAGGTAACAGCTATAGATTATTACACATTTTTCAAAGGTGAATGATGCGGCTTTTGACGAGAATTATTTTAGTGATACCGGTGTTGTTGGCTGTATCTCCGGTTATTGGCGGACAGGATAACCTGTCGTTTGTGAGTATCAGGGTTGCCCCAATGGAACGGGAACCGCTCAAACGTTTTCCAGGGATGGACATTACCGCTTTTGACGACCGTAACGGTATCATCGAGGGAATAGCCCGGCATGATGAAATTGAACAGTACCGCAGCGCCGGTTACCAGGTTGAAACCCTGATAACCGATATGGATGCTTTTTACCGGCAGTTACGGGATTCCCAATACTTTGCCCGTTTTCACAGCTACCCGCAAATGCTGGCCGAGATGCAGCAGCTTGCCGAAAGCCATCCTGAAATTGTCATGCTGCAGGATATTGGCGATAGCTATGATAAAATCAAAGGCCGCGGCGGCTATGATATTTGGGCGTTAAAAATATCCGACCAGGTGGAAACAGAAGATTCCACCGAGGCGGATGTGTTGTTCGGCGCCAACATCCATGCGCGCGAGATCATTACCCCTGAGATCATCATGACTTTTATACATTACCTGGTGGATAATTACTATGATGATCCTTGGGTACACCATCTTGTTGATAACCGGGAAATTTGGCTTATTCCTTCGATCAATCCGGACGGGCATGAATTTGTGCTGACCGGCAATTATTATGGCGATCTTGTACCGGAAAATCCGCTGATCTGGCGCAAGAACATGAGCGATAATGATGAAGACAGCCTGTTTAATCCCTTGTTCGATGGCGTTGATCTGAACCGAAATTTTGGTTATGAATGGGGTTATGATAATATAGGTTCTTCTGCAGAATATTATGAAGATACCTTTCGCGGCTTTGCCCCGTTTTCCGAACCGGAGACCCAGGTAATCCGTGATTTTGTCAATCAGCATCAGTTTGTCACTTCGCTGATTTATCACAGTTACAGTCGGGTGTGGCTGTATCCTTGGGAGCATGCTGCGCTCGATCCTCCGGAGCCGGATTTGTCCGCTTTTAAAGCCCTGGCCGATAGCTGCGTGGCCTATAACGGTTATGCCCCGGGCAATACCGCTTCCGGTACAATTTACCCGGTTAACGGCGGTGCCGATGACTGGCTGTATGGCGAGAAGCATATTTTTTCTTTTACCCCCGAAGTCGGTTCGCGTGACCAGGGCATGTTCTGGCCGGACACCTCGTTCATCGCCATCCAGATCGCCGAAAATCTCGGTCCCAATCTCTACATGACGTACGCCGCCGGCGAGGAACCCATTATCAAAGACCGGACTTTTAAAGATTATAAACAGCCCGGCGATCAGTACACGATCATTGCCGCTATCAAACCGCCAATCCGCCTGACCGGCCCGGCGCCGCTGGATACCGCTTCGTTCCGGGTCTGCTATCGGTATAATAACAGTACGCATATTGATACGCTGCCTTTGCTCAAAGAGCCGGCGCTCGATCTGTTCACTGCGGATATTCCCGGCGCCGATTCGATCTATGTTATCCATTATTATATTCAGGCGCAAGATTCCCTGGGCAGAAGCGGTTTTTACCCGCGCGGCGCTCCGGCGGCTATGGATACCCTAACCATTGAAATTAGCAATGTCATTCAGGATTATTCCGCTAAAATGGCGCAGGAGTATTCCCTTATACAGAATTATCCCAATCCCTTTAACGCGCAAACGAAAATTACTTTTTCTGTAGCGCAATCAAGTCCGGTTAAAATTGTGATATACAATCACCTTGGCCAGCAGGTGCGGGAGCTTGCCAACGATACTTACCCCGCCGGGACGCACCGGGTGGTTTGGAACGGTACGGATGCGGCAAACCACGCGGTTGCTTCCGGCATTTATTTTTGCGTGCTGCAAAGTGGAGAGCAGCGGCTGGTACAAAAAATGACCTTGCTCCGCTAGGCAGAATATGATGACATTATTTCGCGCCAAAATATTGCTAATTATGCTGCTGCTTTGGGCTTGTTTTCTCCCGGCGCAGGGACAGGATATCTTGCGTCTGGCAGATGTGGCGCTGCTGCCCGGCGCCCGGGCGGTCGATATTCCGCTGCTGCTCAGCAACAAAGCGCCGGTAGCGGGACTGGAATTCTCCCTCTGCGATGACTCTACCCTGGTACACATCGACACGGTGATTTGCACCGGCAGGGCCGCCGGTTTCACAGCCCTGCACTATAATAACAAAGTACTGCTGTTTCACCTCTCCGGCGGCGTTATCGACAGCGGGGCAGGGGCAATTGCCCAAATCAAGGTTAGCCTGGGTTCGGCATTTGTCTGGGACAAGGATTCGCTGCATTTTGCCGAACCGGTCATTCTCGCCAATCAGCAGGGCGTCAAGGTGGAGGAGGTGCGTACCATCGGCGGCGAACTGACGACCACCCAAACCGGTATTGCGGAAGCCGACAGTCGCTTGCCTCACGACTATGCCCTGCAACAGAACTATCCCAATCCCTTTAATCCCGCTACGACCATTCGCTTTAGCGTGGCGGATAAGGGCCTGGTAACCCTGGCGCTCTATAACCTGCGCGGCGAACTGGCCGCGACGATTGTCGCTAAAGAATATGCGCCCGGTTCATATAGTGTGCCATTCAGCGCCGGGTCGTTACCCTCCGGCCTGTATTTTTGCCAAATGACGGCGCGCGGGTACATCGGGATGATCAAGATGGCGGTGGTGAGGTGAGGTTTATTAGGATATAATTCATCTCTCCATTTTTTTACTTATCCGCAGATTAACGCAGATAATGAAATTGGGTAAATAGGTGGTGGGAAGATGGCAAGTCGTAGCCCGGGTGGAAAAACTGTTTGATTTGCAAAAATAAGTTTTACTAGCTTGAACAAATCGTGTTGGGATTTCTTACCCTGGAACAAGGGGCTTTTGCCCCTTGTTTTTAACGAGCCTGGGAAAGTGTAGCCAAAAGTGCTACGCACCTCGGCGCTGTTCGATACCCAAAATAGGCTGAATAACAAAAGTACGCTGTTATATGAAAATAACAAGTTCAAGGTGCGTAGCACATCTCCGCAACAAAGTGTTGTCCACCTCGCCGCAGATTTGAAAAATATCTAGTCCTTTTCGAATTCATAGAATTTTTTTTGTAGCAACCCGTGCCCCAGGTGGACTCCACTGAATTGCCACCGGGCCACAGGCCCGACCTACCACCACTCAACCTGCCTGTTTTTTTTTACGATTTATAGTATTTTCTTGATAATAAAGCAAAACATGCTTATAATAAGACATGGGAAAGACTGCATGTAATAATATATAGTAATACACCGGGCAATTGAAATTAATACAATTACAAAGTACGGATTAATAAACTAATTTGTATTGATATTTTAATATTCATACACATTATCTTATCTATCCAATTGCATATTGTTTCAGAACAACAATTATTAAATTTACACTGTTAAAATAAAATGATCTGGTTTGGCTTTGTTGATTTGTTTGCAAACCTACCATGCAAATTTTGCACAACCCTGAAAATTTTGCATGGTCCATTTTTCATATTTACATTTTTATTTTAAGTAAAGCCATAGAAAACAAATATTTGGAATGGTATATGGTTTATATTTTTATCATGTTATTTCCGGTATGGCTTTTGTATTAGTGTAAACAGATTATGGGATGTTTTAAACACTGTTTAGATAAAGTACTATTTGAATATTTATTAGATACTCAAAACAATAATTAAAGTTATTTAACTAAGGAGGCATTATGGAAAAGAATAGATCGCCAGCATTTTTTATTTCAATACTAATTTACACTCTAACTCATATATTAAATAATTTTTTGGAGAATGAAAATGAAAACCAAGTCAATTATTTTAAACTTTTTCCTATTATTATTTTTATTATCCCAAGCCTTTTGTTTGGAAGAAACCATATATTTTGACCCTACTGGCACCCCAACACATACAGAAGCAGGTAGTGATACAGATCCATTTAGAGATTTTAGAGATGTACTTTGGAAAATGAAAAAAGTTAATTTTAAGCCAGCAAGTCGGTATCAAACTGATTTTACTATAGAACTTCAAAACGATTGGAATGATGTTACTAATCTTACTTATTGGTCCAATAGAGAAGAATTAGATACATTAAGTCTTGAAATGGATGGAGGTAAAATATATCATGGTTTAATTGATGCTTTTTTTTATGGACGGTTTACTTTTGATGGTAATGGTCATAAAGTCAGTACTAATAGTGATGGTTGGGCATATTCATTATTAATAAAAGCTTCTTTAGATATTTGTGATTATCTACATCCTTCTGTATATTTACATGATATTAATATTGAAAGAACTAACACTAAAACAGGTCTAAGTGATGCAGGTCATTGGGGAGGTGGGATTAGGTTTTATGATTGTTATCGCTTTAAAGTAGAAAATTGTAGTATTACAATAAATGGGTTAGGTTTTGGGGCTGCTATTTCAGTGCAGGTAGATGAAACAACCACAAATAATGAATTAAATAGCTCAATTGTTAATTGTACGATAACTATGGATGGTGATCGTTGGCTTCATGCTTTTTATTTTATAAACAGTTCTCGGATCAATGTAATGAATTGTAATACAGAACATCATGAAAAATTAAGTCTTAAACCAGGTGTACCTATTGCCCTTAAAAGTAATAGTAATAATAATAATTTTATTAATTGCTCAATTTCAACTGATGATGTTGCTTCTGAAATACCTGATGAAGGTTTTTGTTCTGGTTGGCATGAAAGTTCTGGTTCTCAATCAAGTCACAATGGCATAAAATCTTGTACATTTTCAGGAATAGCTAAACATCAAGTCCATCTAAATACAACTGGAGACCCATGGACACCCCCTGCTAATGATTTTACAGGTACTTTTTATGAAACATGGGAAATATATGATCCTGTATCTGGTGCCGATCCTGCCATAATTAAAACTACAAATACATACCCAAGTACGACAAATGAATTTGTACAATTGCTAACAATTAATACGTTACCACCAGATTTCACATATTATTTTGATGCTACAAAAAATTTATATAAAATTGAACCAGAAGATCCTGAAAATTACAACAGACCTGCTTCTAATTTAGAGTTTGAAGATGTTCAAGATCTTAGAGGTAATAATATTAATGGTGTTTCAGGAAGTTCATCAGGTACATTTGATTATTGGGTGGTGAAGGATAGTGATGTTGAAGGGACTGAATCTAAAATTTATGATATTATAGGTAATAATGAGAAAATTGAATTTACTCTTAATCACAAACCACATGGTAATTATGACATATTCTTAATATCATCAGTATCTTTTAGTAAAGGATTTGTCTTAGGGAGAATTTCTGAAAAGGATTATGATTGGTTCGGGTGTAACTGTCTTAATGGAAGTATTAGGTCAGGTAATCTTGCAGAGCGGTTTGTATCCAATCTTGAAAATAATGTGCTTTATTATTTTGTTGTATATGCAAAAAGCAAAACAGTAAGCGGTTATACTTTTACTGCAAAACCGACACAAAGTGGAATTACTAATCCACCTTCTATTTTATGTGATGATATAACAACTGCCAGTTCATTGCCATTAGAAAATAGTCCTTTCTATATTAACCATAATATTGAATTAAAAGATGGCGCAACATTAAATGTTGAAGACGGCGTCGAACTTGTTCTTTTACAAGGCGAAGAAGAACCAACTGAATTCAGAATTTCCGGGCAACTGGTTGCGTCGGGTTTAAATATTTCCGGGGATAGTGGTTCCAAATTAACCTTTAACTCTCCTTTTATAGCAGGTTCAACCACTGATTTTAATTTAGGAGACAGCTTGTGTGTTGCATTTAATGACCCACTAACCATGATGAACGGTTCGAACATGGACTTTGGCAGCGGGGCAACTGTAAATTATTGTGACAATGTCGTTTTTAACTCCGGTTCAAACTGTTCCTACGGCACCAATTCCCAGGTTAATTTTGAAGGACAGGCGATATTTGCCGGCGACGGTGAATTTAAGAGTTATTCGGAAATCAATTTTGCCGATAATGTCGCTTATAACCTTGGCGCCAGCTATATGTTCAGAACTGGAACCTATTCAACTTTTGAGAAGAAATGTGCCATTGACAGCGCGGCAACCGTCAATTTCGATCACGCCAACCTGTTTGTCAACGACAGCTTGCTTGTCTACGGCCAGTTATGGGTCGATAATACTGTTTTGGATTTTGGCGATGATTCTACCAAAGCCCAGGGTATTGTATACGAGGGCGCGGGCGCTTCCCTGTCCCGTATTACAGATAGTATTGTACAGGATTGTATAGACGGCATGACCATCATCAATTCCAGTCCCCTCATTAAAACCAGTGAACTATTAAATATGTACAAACGCGGCTTTAACATTATCGGCATCGATGCGGAACCTGAGGTACGGGAATGCTTGATTCATCTGACCGGCACCTACCCGTTACAATTATTAAGCGAGGCAAATCCCACTTTTGTCGATAACAAAATTTATGGCGTCGATAAAACCGCCGCGCGCATCTGGGGCGCTGACGGGATATTTACCCGCAATGAATTCCGCTCAATAGAAGAATCGGGCGTGTTTACCTTCTCCTCTACTGCTGCGCCGCAGTTTTATAGTTTTGCTGATTCCGGCGGTAATATATTCGATATGTCCAATATCGGTTCTCATGCTATATTTGTCGGCGGTGGTAATCCTTTGTTGGGCGATTATCCCAACATTACCGGCAATAACATTATTAAAAATCGCGGCAGTGACTATTATATTTATAATGATACTCCCGGAACTCTGCTCGCCGAATTGAACTGGTGGCCGGGCGGTACCGGCACAGGCTCGTTCTACAATGCCGATGGCGGCAGCGTCGATACTTCACCTAAACTGGATGTTGAACCGCCGGCTGGGCCGCTACTGTTAAAAGCCGCAACCTCGCCATTTAATTCCGGTTTACAAAAATATCAGCAAAAGGATTACGCCGGGGCCATGGAAGAATTGAAACAATCCTTACAGCGGGATAAAACCTCAATCAAAGCCGACCAGGCGGTGTTCCGCATGGGCAAAGCTGCCCGCAAGATCGGCAGACTCGGTGAACTGGAATCGTTCCTTGGTGATTTGAAGAAAGAAAGCGATCCGCAAATTCAATACCATAGCCGCAACTGGTTGTGTTACCTGTATGCCAGTCAAAATAAAATGAAAAAAGCGGAAAAAATGCTCGATGAAGTGCCCAAAGGTTCTTCCCTGGAACGTACCATGTTGTTGGATTTATGCTCTTATTATGCCTCGTGGAAGGATATGAAAAACGCTGAACGTATTGCCGGTATTCTTAAAGAACGGCATAACAATGATGTATTGGATATGGAATTGGAAGCGGCCCTGGAAGGCTGGGTTAATTTCTCCCAGGTAAAAGGAAAAACCAGAGTTAAACACGCTTTCAAACAACCAATCCCTGCTCCGGATGTTACCGAAGAGACAGAATCTGTAGCGTCGGCGGGTACAGTTTTATTACAGTCCGGTACATATCCGAATCCGTTCAATTCATCAACCACTATTAATTTTAAAGTAGAAAAAGACGGCCCGGTTCAAATCGCCATCTATGACCTGCTCGGTCGCCACGTGCAAACCCTGGTGGATGAGCATCGCGTTGCCGGTTCGTACCATACCATCTGGAACGGCTGCGACAACACCGGCCGCAGCGTGGCTTCGGGCGTCTATTTTGTGCGTATGCAAGCCGGCGGTCAAGTGCATTCGTTCAAGATTTCGTATTTGAAATAATTCTGTGCCCAGGGGCGGTTTACGAACTGCCCCTGCCAGTATTCCCTTCTCCGTTCATCTGCGGTTAGTTATTTTTTACAAGAACCCCCGCATATTATCATGTTTTTCATTTATTACGGGACAAGATGTCCCGCCTTATTTAGCGCCCTGGATTATGAAATCCAGGGCGATCAGAAACTCAACCTTGCAAATTTTCATACGTGTTTCATCCGTGTCTATCCGTGGCTAAAATACTTTTTTCAGCGCCCCCTTTACAAATTCCTGTACATCCACCTTGTTATAATAAATTTACTATTGATAAACCTGATCGCTTTTTCCAGTTCATATTGGCAGATCGTTTCATGGCGGTTACAGCGTTTATCCTTTATTCCGGTATACATGCTTTCCAGCAGCGGCAGGGCTTGTTTAGCGCCGATTTGTCCCAGCGCCCAGATGGCGTCGTTTTTATCCTTGTCAGTGAATTTATCTGAAATAACTACCGCCATTAACGACGTTACATGATCCTGCTTAAATTCCCGTTCCGCTTTTGTGCAAATCGTTTTGACCGAGGTAAAGATGAACAAGCAGGCAATGGCGTACAATATTGCCATGGCCAATGCGCCGCCCGGAATAGCATAAAGCAATGCTTTTTTCAGCCAGGCAGTCGGTTTTGAATTTTGAGAAGACATTTTAAACTCCTTTCGGCTTAACTTTTATAGTTATAATAAAGTGTGCACCCGGAAAACAGCAGCAGGATCATAAACAGGTAAAAAGGAAACATGACCAAAACATGCCCGGCGCCAGGCGAAAAATAATTAACCAGGCAGAGGATCGCCATGCCTGGAATGGAAAGCCGCAATGTCAGCAAACTTGCCCGGCCAAGATCGAGCCATTGCTTTTCATCAAACCAGTCCGTTCCTTTGATGCCGCGCTGCATGATCAGCCAGTAAAACAGGATAAAACAATATGGAAAAATGATAAAGGGGCAATAAAAGGGGATGAGGTATTTCAGTATATGAGCCGGAATGTTCATAAACACCAGCAGCAGGGTAAAAACAAATCCCGCCAGGCCGCATATCAAACCGATAAAGTGGGCAAGATTAAAGATCACCTCGTCTTTGACCACGTTAGCGGGTTGGGCCCCTGCGCGCAATTCCCGGAGAAATAAAAGCGTTATCGGGATAAACAGTCCCATGTAAACAACATGCACCGCCAGGGACAAGCACAGAAATGTCCATTCCATAGTGCAATCCAGGCCAGCGGGGTACTGTTTGCCGATGTCGCTGAGCGCCGCCCAGTCCCCGGTTATGCAAATAAATGAGGCAATTCCGGCAAACACGGTGACCAGGTTTCTAATAGTGATCTTTTTATCATAGCGAAATTGCAGCAAAAGCGCAGCGATGGATATAATATGAAAAAGCAGGGAAAAGAAAAAACCGATAAAAACAAAATTGGCCGTTTCTTGTAGTGGTTCGAGCGGTAGGGCGGCGTTTATCCTGGTTATGAGTTTTATATAAAACAGGGCGTTGTACGCTAACAGGCATAAAGTAACAATACCCGTAACCAGCGCAGCAAAGTTGAATAATTTTAACCGGTTGAGCATAGTTGTCTCCTTGATAAAATTCGTAATTCACTCATTCTTCAGTGAGATAAAAAATTTCTTCCACTCTTTTCCCAAAAAACTGCGCCAGTTTTAAAGCCAGCAGGGTAGAGGGAACGAATTTGCCCTTTTCAATCGAGTGGATAGTCAGCCTGGTAACGCCGACAGCGTTTGCCAGGTCTTGCTGCGATATTTCGTTGTGATCGAAACGGCAGCGGCGGAGTGTGTTAGCCAGTTTCAAGAGGCGCCTCCTTTGCATGATGTATGCAAAGCTGTGTTGTTTATTCTATACTGAATGTATATTAAACTATACATAATATATAATATAGTATACAAAAAGTCAAGGATTTTTTTTGTAACTGGTATAGATTTAATTGGTGAAAAAAACGTCCCCTTGATATTTACCGGTAAATTGTTATTAGCTGCCCGGTGTTTGCATTGATCGAAATAAGAAAATGACTATCCTGAAAGCAAATTATCAAACAGTCTTTACAATCCTGCCCGTCCAGCTATTATGGACTTTTTCAGCGATTATCAAGCCCTCGCCGCCACTACCGAGTGTGGCGAGTAATTCTCCCCGGTTATTCCAGACCGCGCTTTGCCCGCCCGAGGCCCGGTTATCCCAGGTTGGGCCGCCGTAATTAGACATCAATACTGCCATGTGGTATTTTTTCGCATAGTCGCTGAGCAGGGTGTGGGCTTGACCAATGCCGGCGGGTGAATAAAAGATCATGGGCAGATAGATGGTACTGTTACGCTTGGCGGCATCGCGCGCATGGCGGGGATTGGTAATATCGGCGCAAATAGCCAGGGTAATTGTTTCATCCTCCAGTTGCAGCATAGGATTGTAAGCAAAGCTGGAAGCATAACAAATTTCCTCGCCGGTGTGCAGGTATTGTTTGGTATAAATACCCATGGACATGTCCGGCATGAATATAAAAGCGCCGATATATAACAATGAATTCATTTGTACTGGTGCGCCGGCGATGATGATCATGTTGTGCATTGCAGCCAGGCCACGCAGCTTGTCCAGGCGGGGATCGTCCGGTGTAAAGGCTAATTGCCGGGCACGTTCCCGTTCATAACCGGTAAGGGATAATTCCGGAAATGCCAGCAGTTGGGCGCCATGTTGTGCGGCAAGAACAGTCAGGCGGCAATGGTCCGCCAGGTTTTTTACAATATCCTGTTGATGCGGTACGGTTTGCGCTGCGGCGACGATCATTTTTCCTTCTGCCTTTTCCAATGAATTGATAATAATGTGTTAGAGTCAATGCTGAACAATACCATGAAAGAGGATCAATAGCAATAACAAGAAAAATGACGCCAGGGAGATGACCAGTTCTTTACGATAGCCTGTCAGACTGGTTTTTTTGTCCCGGAAATACTGGGTTATTGGTTTCCAGTTATACTTTACATGTAAAATACTAAATATCGTGAAAACAAGCGCGGCAAGATTGTGTACACCCATCGCTGTAAAATATAAACTTCCTGTTGCACCCTCCTGGGTATGTAAAATGATCCCGGAAAACGGTAATAATACTCCGGAAAAAATCATAAAGAAAACCGTCAGAACACGTTTGTTTACCTTTTTTTCTTCCATATACCTGATCCTTTCGTTGGCTAGTTTTTGTTAATCAACCTGGGAAAAAACCGTCCGGTTTTACCGGCATAGTCGATGTAATCCTGGCCGAAAATGCCAATCATCAGCTTTTCTTCATAGCCGATAACCCAATGCCATACCGGGTGCAGCGCTATGGCCCAGACAATGTAGACAATACTGTTGAGGTAAATGGCCAGGCCAAAATCGAATACCGATAAAAAAGCGGCATAGAGGGGGTGACGAAAATATTTGAACGCCCCGCCGGTACAGAGCTTGTTGCCACGGTCCAATGCGGGCAGGGACTTGACGCTCCACGCGATGATAACCACCGCCAGCACACAGGAAGCGAGGAATATGCCGAGCCGTAAGGCATGATTGGCAATGAGCGGGGGAGGAGCAAGCAGCTTGTTGAGCCATATAGCAATAAAGAGTAAAATCAGACTGGCTACCACCCCGGTCGGCCCGCTGCCAAACAGTTTGTTAAAAGTTGAGAGGGGTTTTTGCATGGATGCTCGTTCCTGATTGAGAATGCCTGGGTTGTTTGTTTTTGATGCAAATTATTATTTGCTGGTTGTGTACGAATTTACAGGGGGATTGTTACATACAATAATAAGTTGTTCGGGATAATTAACTTTCTACCAGTTTTGTTGTAAGATATATCTCGATTGCGGGGAGTAATAAAGCAAAAAGTTCATTATTTGAAGTGATTAGAATTTTGTTTTACTTTTGAATAAATTTATGACTGATTGTAAGTAGAATACGTGATAAAAACTTTACGCTTACTTTAAAAACATTGGGACTTTCACTTTTGAGTTTATTCGCAATTATTTGTCCAAATTTTAAGTAGCCTGCTTTTTTATAATAATAATCTATAGTTTTGAAAATTACACCATAGCCTGGCTGTAAAGTTAAATAATTTCTAAAAGCTCGCATTTTTATTACATCAGGATGAAATGAGCTACCATAATAAGCAGTAAATATCCAGCAACTACTAGAAGAAGGAATTTCTTTTTTTGCTTCTTGTAACTTACTTTTTGCACGATCAATACACCCTGAATCACTATTATCATAAGAGACGGAGTTTAAGTCAAAAAGAGCTTCATCAATTTTTTTGCCAACTTTTAGTAGGGTATTATTTAAATAATTAATTTCTTTATCTTTGGATTTTTGGTTTTTAGAACTTTTGCTTATCTCCTTTTCTAATTGCAGAATTTGTTTTATGTATTTTAATTCTGTCTCTTCTTTTATTTCTATAATTTTATTTTGGATATCCTGATTGATTTGTTCTTTTATATTATTATTTAGATGACTTTTTGAATTCTCATTTGCTTGATTCATTTTATACCCTATATGTATTGTATAAATAATAATTAATTCATTCTATTTTTTATAAACTTATATGATAGGAATTGATATTTTTTCATTATGATCTTGGGGGGAGCATTTCAACTTCTGACTAATGCTATATTTTTTAATTGCTTATTAATGTAATTTTTCATTCTCAATTCCACTGACCACCAATTACCCATATTTCTTGTTACTCAATCAGTTGGAAGGATTATCCGGGCTTTAATTCCTTGTTGTTCCAATAGATAGAGTAAGCCACTTCCATCAATCAATTCAATCGGTTTATCTTTTGAAAAATCATAAGCATCAGGGCCATAATGACTTGTAGCTACTAAAATACCTTTATTAGCACCTTCATTTATCATTGTACCATAAAGATCTCGCACGGCTGATACTCCAACAACGTTTTTATATCGTTTTGCTTGTATAACGACTTTACCTCCAAGTATTGGGCGGGGATCAAAAGCGACTGCATCTACACCACCATCTTTTGATGAACGTGTTAGCTTTGCCTGAAAACCTATTTGTTCAAAAAGATTGCTTACAAGGTTTTCAAATTCAAAGGGATTTAAATCCATCAAATTGGGGCGATTTTCTAAATCTGACAAGATATCACTTTGTTCGACAAATCGTTTATCCACCATATCAAATTCAACGAAGGGTTTAACTGCAAGCATCTCGTCAGGTCGTGGAGAGATTTGCGCTCCCAAGTTTCGTAAACAAGCTCGTTTATCTATTCGACTGAGGTTAATTTCACTGAATCTTTCTTTAGTCGTTCTGACTGATATTAAGCAAGGACGGATATCTTGTCCTGTAGATGGATCAATTGTTTGAACAAAACCATTAAATGCCACAATTAGTAAGTTGTTATTTTGATCTGCCTCGAATACTTCGTGGATAGTTCGAATGCAGATAGACGCAACGATATCTTGATATTGTTCTTTAATTTCTGTTGCTTTACGCAATTTTTCGTCTAGTGAATCTTTACTTTTGGTATAACGATATTCACTTACTTTAGGCAAAATATCCTTTGTTGGTAGCTCATATTCAATAACAAGTTCTTTTGGTTCAGGTAAATAAGCAATTCGAAATTCTTGTGGAAAACCCTCAGGATATTCTGAACGTTCTAATACCATTGTACAGTATGAACTTACAGCATCCGGGTCACCATTTCGATATGCTTTCTCAAATTCATCAACTTCAGAATTCCGTTGTTGTACTTTGAAATTAAAAGCTTGTTTTTCTTTATCATATGTATCATTAAGTTTTTGAATTTTGATTTTGCGATCTGCTATTATAATATCGTATTTATTCTTGTCTTCATTGAATTTGGTTTTAATTTCTAGGATTGCTCTTTGATAACGTCCTTCTGCGCCGGGAATTAACTTTTCTAAAGCAGTTGGTTTTTTTATTGTAGACAAATAATCTTCGAATTGAGGCGCTTTGGGAGGAATTTTTAAATCGGGTGGAATTTCAAAACTTTTAAAAATTTCTTTTATTCGTAAACTGTCGAATTGTATAGTGTCATCCACATGCAATGTATGTTCTAAAATTCTGCCAAGTTCACTATTCCGTTCTAAGAGTTCTTTGTTTTTTTCTTCCGTCTCCTCTATCCGAGACTCCAAATATCGTTGTTTTGCTTCCTTATCAGCAAGTGTTTTTAATCTTGCTGTTTCCCGCTGTGTTCGTTCATAGTTTCGCTGTATTTCTCGTTTTTGTGCTTCCTGAAGTCTTGCCATCCGTGCATGTTCTCTAGCAATCTGATTAATTAAACTACCGAAAGAACTACGACGTGCCATGCTTTTTTCCTCCCATTTTTGAAATTTTTAATTAATTGTTTTTAATTCATCAAATTTAATTAATATTACAAACTTGATATTTTTTCGATATTATTCTTTAATATTATTTTATAAGTAAATATGTAAAATTTATTTCCCAAAATTTGTTCAGGTTTTATTTTAATATTTATAAAATGTTAAACAGAAACACTTTCCGCCCAAGTCTCATCGTTCCGCTGTTATCATAACTATATAATAATAATTCCTGAAATAATCAATAATTTTTTATTTTTTCTGTAAATATTTTAGAAGTGTTTCAACAAACTATAGCGTTCCAGAACCGGGTATATAAATGCAAAAATAGACTTACGGCACAAGATACCCGCATTATCCCAAACCATGCACAGTAAAGTCCGGAGCGAGCAGAAAACCAAATTTCCTATTCGCGTTCATTGGCGTTCATTAGCGGTTAAAAGCATATAAACTCTTATAAAACCACGAATACACGCGAAAAGTTTTTACTTGTTTTGCCGCACGTTCCAGCGCAAGGGGCAAAAGCCCATTTTTCCAGGCTGACCAGGAATATTCAACACACCTGTCCGCTCTGTCCATCTCGTCCACACCGGTTTTATGCTGTAAGAATATATTACCACCATTGTTCAATGCTCCCCGGCAATTCCTGTCATAAAAATGAATTTCATTCAAATTGTGTTTGACTTTACTGTTACATCTTTTTATATTATTCACTCTGTTAGTTTTGTTAATGTATGTTTGTTACTATATGTGGAGGTAGTTGTGAAAATTATCGTTTGTGTGAAACAGGTTCCGGATACGGAAGCTAATATTAAAATCGGCGCGGATAATAAATCCATTGTGGAAGCCGGCATTAAATTTATCATCAATCCGTTCGATGAATTTGCTATTGAAGAAGCCATAAAAATTAAAGAAGCCGGTAAAGCCGAATCGGTTATTGCCATTGGCTGGGGACCGGAGCGCAGCCAGGAAGTGCTGCGCACCGCCGTAGCCATGGGTGTGGATGATGTGGTGCTGCTGAAAACCGACGCCGTTTCCATCGACAGCTATACTGCCGCGAAAATCCTGGCCGCTAAAATCAAAACCATGAGCTATGACCTGATCCTTACCGGCAAGGAAACCATCGACGACGGCAACATGCAAATCGGCCCGATGCTGGGCGAACTGTTGAACATCCCCTGCGTTACCCTGGTCACCAAACTGGATGTAGACGGCGCAAATCTGTCCGCCAAACGTGAGATCGAGGGCGGTTATGAAGTCGTCGAAACAGCTTGTCCCGCTATCGTCACCTGCCAAAAGGGTCTGAACGAGCCCCGCTATCCCTCAATTCGTGGCGTTATGCTGGCCAAGAAAAAAGTGGTCGCCGTTGAACCGGCTGCTGCTGAAGCCGACCAGATCACCGTTACGACTATGGCCTATCCCGCTGCCCGTTCCGGCGGCAAAGTGGTGGGACAAGGCGCCGAGGCCGTTCCTGCTTTGGTAAAGCTGCTGCACGAAGAAGCGCGGGTACTATAAACAAGCATTTTAAATGAAATAAGCGGAGGTTAATATACATGTCTACCATTCTTGTGATCACAGAAATTCAGAACAATGACTATAAAAAAGCATCCCTGGAAGCGGTATCGCAGGCCGGGAAACTGGCCGGCGCTTTGGGTCAACCGGTAACCGCGCTGATCATTGGCGCCGGGGTGCAAGCCAAATCGGCGCAACTGGGTGAATATGGCGCCACTACCGTACTGACGGCCGATGACGCCAAACTGGCCAATTACAATCCTGATTATTACAAAGCCGTTGTCGTTAAAGCGGTACAGGAAACCGGTGCCGCTACAGTGATTTTCAGCGCCACCACCCAGGGCAATGACCTGGCCCCGCGCGTTGCCGCCACTCTGCAAACCAGCCTGGCGGCCGATTGTATCGCTCTTGACGCAACCGGCGGCAAACTGCTGGCCGAACGCTCACTATTCGCCGGTAAGGTGTTTGCCAAAATTGAACTGGCCGCGCCGGTCAGAATCGTTTCTTTGCGCCCCGGAGTTTTCCCGGTCATTCAACAGTCCGGGAAAACTGCTACGGTCAAGCCATTGTCGTTGCCGGCGCTGGAGAGCAAACTGGTCGTTAAACAAGTCAGCAAGACCGGCGGCGATAAACTCGATGTAACCGATGCGGATATTATCGTTACCGGCGGGCGGGGTATGCGTTCCGCCGATGGTTTTAAACATATCGAAGACCTGGCCGGTAAGTTGGGCGCAGCGGTTGGCGCAACCCGCGCCGTAGTCGATTCCGGCTGGCGGCCGCATAGCGAGCAGGTGGGACAAACCGGCAAAGTGGTATCGCCAAAGCTGTATATTATGTGCGGCGCATCCGGATCCATTCAGCATTGGGCGGGCATGTCCGGTTCCAAATGTATCGTAGCCATCAACAAAGACCCCGAAGCGCCGATCATCAAACGCGCCGATTACAGTATCGTCGGTGATGTTTTCGAGGTTTTACCGGCATTGACCGCAGAAGTGGCAAAGATTAAAAGCTGAATTTTTTTCGAGTAGGGTGGGCTTTAACCCACCGTAAATATAACTTGTTGAATATTAATATATTATAGTTCAGAATAAAATCTGAAAAAATGGTGGGTCAAGACCCACCCTACGAACTGAAAAAATGGTGGGATAGAATCCCGCCTTGTATTTACAATAAATTTGAATGCAATGCATAAAGACATTGCACTCCGGGTAATTAATTAGTTGTGAAGGGAGTACCTGTTGTTAAATCTTGTCGGTCAAATTGTACTGGTGCTGTGCATTCTGGCAGCAACCGGTTTTTTTGCTTTCGAAGTGTGGAAACGGACGCGGCTGGTAAAAACCGGGCGCAGGGATGTTATACGCACTGATAAACCTATGCTGCGGCTTGGCTTTGTCATCTGCCGGGTAATTTCGCAATTATGCTCGATCAAGGATCGCCCGGTTGTCGGCGTTATGCACGCCTTTGTGTTCTGGGGATTTGTATTCTTTGCCGTCGCCACCATCAATCATGTGGCCGGGGCGTTCAGTCAGGGCTTTTCCCTGTGGGGACACGGAACGTTCAACGATCTGTGGTTCCTGGGTGTAGATATCGTCGCCGTGTTCTGTATTATCGGTACGATCTACCTGGCCGTGCGCCGCTTTATTGTCAAACCTGTAGCCATCACCAAACCCATGCCCATTTCCCGCTCGCCGCAAAGCGCAATCGTATTGTCGCTGATCTTTGGCCTGATGGTAACCTATTTGCTGAACCAGGGCGGTGAAATAGTGTTGAAAGGCGAAGCCTTTGCCCGGTGGATGCCGGTATCGCAAGCTGTGGCGCCGCTGCTGGCGGGTTTGTCGACCGGCGCTTTGGAACTGCTCAATTCCGTTATGTGGTGGGCGCATATATTAATGGTGCTGGTGTTCCTGGTATTCATTCCCCATTCCAAACATTTTCACCTGGTAGCGGGACCGGTCAACATGTTCCTGCGCAGCCATGAGCCTATCGGCACTTTGAAAAAGATCGATTTTGAAAAAACCGAAGAGTTTGGCGCGACCACGGTCAACCAGTTCCAGTGGAAAAGCATTATGGATTTCTTTTCCTGCGTGGATTGCGGCCGCTGCCAGGATGTGTGTCCTGCTTTTCAGAGCGATAAAGCCCTGTCCCCCAAAGTGATTATGATGAGCCTGCGTAAGCATATTCTGCACGAAAGTGGCAACCTGCTCAAAGGCGAGGCGCCCTCGGAGCCGATCATGGAAGCCTGGATCAAGGATGATGAGATTTGGGCCTGCACCACCTGCGGCGCCTGTATGGAAGCGTGTCCCGTTTGTAATGAGCATATTCCGACTATCATCGAAATGCGCCGCGCCCGCATGATGATGGAAAATAAATTCCCGCAGGAACTGAATCCGGCCTTCAAGGGACTGGAAACCAATTCCAATCCCTGGAACATGGGCAGCAGCGCCCGCGCGGAATGGGCGCAGGATCTGAACGTCCCGCGCATGGCGGAAAAACAGCAGGCCGAGTATCTGTGGTTCGTGGGTTGCGCCGGCTGTTTTGACGACCGCGGCAAGGATATTTCCCGCGCCTTTGCCAAAATACTCAATGCCGCCGGTGTAGACTATGCCATACTGGGCGAAGAGGAGGGCTGCTGCGGCGACCCGGCCCGGCGCGCCGGCAACGAGTACCTGTTCCAGATGAACGCTGAACAGAATGTTACAACCATGCAGCAATACAAATTCAAAAAAATCGTTACCTGCTGTCCGCATGGCATGCATATATTAAAAAACGAGTACGGCCAATTCGGCGGCAATTACGAGGTTATCCATCATAGCCAGCTAATTGCCGAACTGATTAGCGCCGGCAAGTTAAAAGTTGAGTCTAATGGTACCGGCAAAATTACCTATCATGATTCCTGCTACCTGGGCCGGTATAACCATATTTATAATGAGCCGCGTCAGGCTTTACAGGCAACAAGCAAGGACGGCCTGGTGGAAATGGCGCGCGCGAAAAATAAAAGTTTTTGCTGCGGCGCCGGCGGCGGACGCATGTTCATGGAAGAGACCGCCGGAACCCGCATTAACCACATCCGCGTGCAGGATGCCCTGAATACAGGAGCAGCGACGGTAGGTGTGGCGTGTCCCTTTTGTAAAAGCATGTTCGACGATGGTATAAAAGAAAAAGGTCTCGAAGATAAACTAAAAGTGCTGGATATTGCCCAGATCGTCGCCAATTCCTTGCGTTGATTATAAGCCGTAAAATCCGTATATTAATCCTTGTCCGTGTTAGTTATTTTTTTGGGCTGAAATGCAGCCCAAAGAAATACACGGCAAGGATTTTTTTATTATTATAGCAGCGAAAGATCAAGTATTGTATGACAACAGAAAATACCGCAATTATCCTCATCCATTATAGTGAAATCGGTTTAAAAGGTAAAAACCGCGGCTTTTTTGAAGACCGCCTGAAGCAAAACATCCGCCAGACTTTGGTGGATCTTGGCGAAGTGTATGTAAAAAATGATTACGGGCGTTTTATATTGGAATTTGACAATGCCGCGCACCTGCCTGTTATTGTCGAACGGCTGCAAAAAACCCCCGGCATCGCCTATTTTAATGTCGCCTGGGCCGGCAATACCGATGTTGACATATTGAAAGAGCAGGTACTGGAAAAGATCAGGGACTATACATTTTCAAGTTTTTGCATTAACACCCGGCGGGCGGACAAGCAGTATCCTTTGAATTCCGTGCAGGTGAACCAGATCGTCGGCGGGCATGTTTTTGATGCGCTACACAAAAAAGTGGACTTAACCAATCCCGATCTGACCTGCACAATTGAAATTTTTAACAAAAAGATCTATTATACTTTTGAAAAGATTCAGGGTCTACGCGGCTTGCCGGTAGGCAGTAGCGGCAAGGTGGTTGCCATGTTGTCTTCGGGAATCGATTCTCCCGTAGCCGCCTGGCGCATGATACTGCGCGGCTGCAAGGTTATCTTTGTGCATTTTCACAGTTTTCCATTCACCGAAAAGACTTCATATTACAACGCCCGCATTCTGGCGCAAAAACTTACAGTGTACCAAAACCACAGTCTGGTTTATTTTGTACCGCTGGCAAAAATACAGGAAGCAATCATATTAAAAGTACCCTCCAAACTGCGCATTATCATGTACCGGCGCATGATGTACCGGATTGCCGAACTGATCGCGCGGCGGGAAAGCGCCAAAGCGATTGTAACCGGGGAGAGTCTGGGCCAGGTTGCCAGTCAAACCCTGGAAAACATTACGGCGATAGCCGAGGTCGTGTCCATGCCGGTGTTGCGGCCGCTCATCGGCTTTGACAAGGAAGAGATTATTGCCCAGGCGCAAAAGCTGGGAACATTCCAGACTTCGATAGAACCGTATGATGATTGTTGCAGTTACCTGCTGCCCAAAAGTCCCGAAACCAAAGCCAAAATTGAAGAAGTGCATGAGGCCGAAGCGCGGATCGATAACTGGCAAGAACTGGTTAACGAGGCGCTTAAGGAAGTGGAAATTGAGACGCTGCGTTTTCCGGAACAAGGTTCTGCTGTAGTAATTTGAAATAGCAGGAGGGACTGTCAGACATAAAGAACAGCCTTTTCCCAAATTCATTGAAACAGAGTTTCTGTTGATAATTTTCGGGGCTGTATCAAAAGCTTGAATTTATAAAGGGTCATTTAAAACATAAAGCATACAAAAGATGCATGTCATTTCGAGCGAAGCGAGAAATCTTGTTTTTACAATACGTTAAACAAGAAAGATTCCTCGTCGCTTTGCTCCTCGGAATGACATGAATGGTTTTTTTTCTTAAACTTGCCATCAATTCTACTTTTTTAGGCTTTTGATACAGCCCCGGAGAAAAAGGAGAATATATAACATAAATATTCCATGGTAAATTTTTTATCGTTTTAAATTGACAAACAAGTTTGATTTCCCCATTTTTTTCAAGTGAAAAATACCAATAAATAATACTACCTGATCAAGATATACGCATTTTCTCATAACTGCCGTAATTAATAATAATGACGATTTTCTGTATAATAATTCTTGACAGATAGACATTTTATCCATACTTTTGTCTATATATTGAATACTTTTCGATTAGCAACTGTTATAAATAAATATAGTTTTAATTAAACCGGAGGTGTAAAAATGAAAAAACTTGTTACTATATGTGTACTATATTTTTTAACGGCCGGTTTTGCCTGGTCCCAGGGAGCGGGGAATGCCCTGGAATTTGATGCCTCAGATTATGTGAATTGCGGAAATAACAGCAGCCTAAAACCTTCAGATGTACTAACCATAGAAGCCTGGGTGCGGCCCGATAATGATGTGGTTTTCGGCGGCGGCACTGGTATTGTTTTTTCTGATGGTGATGAAACAACCACTGGAGTTAATCTTACAATCAGTACTGATTACATCCCACGTTGTTATGTCCTAACCGATGCCGGTGTAAAGACAATAAGCGGTCTAGCCGTAACTGTAGATCCGGTAACCTGGGTGCATCTTTGCCTTGTTTTCAATGGTTCTTCTTTAAAATTATATGTTGACGGCACAGAATACTCTACTACTTTTGCGGCCACAGATATTTCTACCAATTCCAATAATTTTATCATTGGTGGTAGGCCATCAGATTCAGACCGTCGGTTTTTGGGTGATATCGACGAAGTCCGTTTCTGGCACGCCGCGCTCAGCCAGGCTACTATCCAGGCATGGATGAATAAACCGGTTACCGCTTTGCATCCCAATTATGCCAGTATGGTTTCTTACTGGAAATTCGATGAAGATATGATTGGTGAAACTGAGGGCACCTGTGATGACAGCAAGGGTACTAATGACGGATCGAATCTGGGCGCTCTGTGGTTCGCGAATAACGATTTAACCCTGCCGGTGAAACTTGCCGGCCTGCAAGCCGTCCCGACGGCCGATAAAAAGTCTATTGAATTATCATGGACGACCCAAAGCGAAGAAAATAATGTGGGCTTTGCCGTTTTACGCCGTAACGCCAACGGGCAGTCCTGGCAAACTATTGCCGATTACCGCACCGCCCCGGAGCTCGCCGGTCAGGGCACAATTACACAGCAAACAACTTACAGGTATGCGGACACGAATGTTGATCTGAATACGCACTACCAGTACTGCGTCGCCGCCATCGATATCTACGGCGACCGCCAGTACAGTCAGGTTATCCATATCTCCCTGGCGGAGGTTTTAATCAGCAATTTTAAATTGCAGGCCGCGTATCCCAATCCGTTCAATCCTTCCACCACTATTGTTTTTGATGTGCTAAAGGAATCGCCGGTAGATATGAAAATTGTTGATGTTACCGGCCGGACTGTGCGGAACCTGTTGACCGGCGAAATTTATTATTCCGGGCAATATGAACTCTCCTGGAACGGCCTGACCGATCATGGCGTTCCGGCGGCGGCCGGCGTTTATTTTGTGGTCATGAACGCCGACAGCTATAGCGGCTCGCTTAAACTTTTACTGTTAAAGTGAGTGTGTTTAAAAAGTAATCTGCCTGTTTATAATCTATTAATGTGACGGAGAGTATAAATGATATGCTCTCCGTTTTTTTTAATACACCCATGGAAAAGAGAGTAGGTGAGGTAATGAATTTCTGGCTCTATTATTTTTAGTGGGTAATTCTCACATTATTTTTAGAACAAAAATACAGTCAAATCGGTTTTTAAAAACCTGGTCAAGGCAACTTTTCGTTTATTCGAATTGATTACATAAAAACTTGTTTTTGAAGAAAAATTTTGACTACCATCCATATAAATAAACTTTTCAAAAATTATTCAAGATAAGGGGTTGTTATTAAGTTAAAAAATAACAACTTTTTATATGTTTTTCTCTGCGATCTTGGCGTCCTCTGCGGTAAAATATAAAGAACGAAACCGCCGAGGACGCAGAGAAAAAGACCATCTTTATTAATTTTTTATAATTACTTTGTTCACAACACACTCTCTTTATTTTTTATACCTGTCAAAAAATTGGTAATCGGTAAAATTTCCCACTGAAAAGCATATAGAACCAAATTTCTTTTAGTTATTTTTAACGTGAGTCTATAAAATTTAATATTTTATTCAATATTTTATCGCCAAAATGTGGTTGTCAGGCAATTTAGTGCTTGCTTTGCAAAGTTTAAAGCAATAAATTAGCAGGTGCTTTTTGCAGGAATCGACATACAGAAACCATCGGCGTTAGCACCATTAGCCGGGTGGACAGACATTGCATTTCGCCGCTTATGTAAAGAAAAAGGCGCCGATATTTTATATACAGAAATGGCAAGCGCCGACGGCATAATCCGGGATCAGCATAAAACTCTGGACTATATAAAATTTTCCGAGCAGGAAAAACCGCTGGGTGTGCAGTTATTTGGCGCTGAAGCGGATGTGCTCGCCAAAGCGGCGGAAATCGTCAGCCGCAGCAATCCCACTTTTATAGATATTAATTTCGGCTGCCCGGCACGCAAGGTTGTCAAGCGCGGCGCCGGTTCCAGTTTGATGAAAGACCTGGCTGGTATTGCTGAAATTGCCCGGGCAGTATCCCGCGCTACCCATTTACCAGTTACTGCCAAAATCCGCAGCGGCTGGGATGAAATTGTCGCTGTAGAAACTGCCAAAGCGCTTCAAGATAACGGCATTGCCATGATCTGCGTCCATCCCCGCACACAAAAAATGCAGTTCAAAGGGCAGGCCGATTGGGAGTTGATCGCGCGGGTCAAACAGCAAGTTACTATTCCGGTTATCGGCAATGGTGATATTAAAACCGCTGCTGACGCCAAACGGATGTACGAGACCACCGGCTGTGATGGTATTATGATCGGCAGAGCGGCGCGCGGCAATCCCTGGATTTTTCAACAAGTGGCCAACCAGGTACATAACAAAGGAGATTCTGTAATCCCAGGGCTTGAGGAACGAATCGAAACTTGTACCAGGCATTTGCAACTGGCGCAAGAAATTTATGGTTCCGAAAGAGCTGCATTAATTATGCGAAAACATATTGCATTATACTTGAAAGGACTACCTAAAGCTACTGAACTGAGAGTTAAAATTTTTACTCTCACCAGCGTTCAGGAAGTGAATGAAACATTGATGCAATACTTATATACTTTTAGTACGAATTAAAAAATCAAGGCAGGAGCATAAAAAACCTGCCTTTTTTTATTTATCGGTAAATTACCGAACAAACAGGAAAGAGAAACTGAATTTTTAATGTTATTATATTTCAAGTATGACATGGATTAAAACCGGGAGTATTTTATGAGCAAACGTAAAGCAATCATCATGGGCGCCGCAGGCAGAGATTTTCATAATTTTAATTGCTATTTCAGGACCAATCAGGATTATGATGTGGTCGCCTTTACTGCTACGCAAATCCCCGATATTGACGACAGAAAATACCCTGCGGAACTGGCCGGTTCTCTTTATCCCCAGGGCATACCCATCTTTGCCGAGGATAATTTACCGGAATTGATTCGCAAGCATAATATTGATGAAGTATTCTTTTCATATAGCGATGTGCCGCATATAGTAGTAATGAATAAAGCTTCACTGGTAACCGCATTGGGTGCAAGTTTTACATTACTGGGCCCCAAATTCAGTATGCTGAAAGCGAAAAAACCGCTAGTGGCAGTATGTGCGGTACGTACCGGGTGCGGAAAAAGTCAAACCACACGACGGGTTGCCGAAGTATTAAAAGCGCAGGGCAAAAAAATTGTGGTTGTGCGTCATCCCATGCCTTATGGCGACCTGGTGGCGCAGCGGGTGCAGCGTTTTGCCACCCTTGCCGATCTGGAAAAGCAGCATTGCACTGTTGAAGAAATGGAAGAGTATGAACCGCATATTGTTAATGGCTCAATTGTTTATGCAGGTGTAGATTATGGCGCTATTCTGGCGGAAGCGGAAAAAGAAGCGGATGTGATCTTGTGGGACGGTGGTAATAATGATGTGCCGTTCTACAAGCCGGATGTCCATATTGTGGTTGCCGATCCGTTACGGCCAGGTCATGAAGTCAGTTATTATCCGGGTGAAACCAACCTGCGTATGGCGCATTATGTTATTATCAATAAAGAAGTGGAAGCCGATTTCGAAGCTATCGAAGCGGTGCGCTCTAATATCCGGTTGGTCAATCCTGCGGCGGTGATAATAGATGCCGCGTCGCCGGTATCGATAGAAAAACCGGAAATCATTCGCGGCAAAAAAGTACTGGTCGTCGAAGACGGCCCGACCTTGACGCATGGAGAAATGACCTTTGGCGCCGGTGTGGTAGCTGCCGAGCGCTGGGGCGCCGAGGAAATTGTCGATCCCCGACCGTTCCTGAAAGGCAAACTGGTCGATACTTTTGTCAAATACCCGGAAATTGGTCAGGTATTGCCGGCAATGGGCTATGGCAAGGAACAACTCAAAGACCTGGAAGCGACAATTAATGCCACAGAATGTGAAGCTGTGATTATAGGAACGCCAATTGACCTGAGACGTATAATTAATATTAAAAAACCGTCGGTGCGGGTCTTTTATGATTTACAGGAAATCGGAAAAATTACTCTGCAGGACGCATTAAAAAATATTTGATTTTGATAGGATTATATAATAGCACTATTTTATGAGTATGTCAGTACAAGGTAAAAAGGTGGTTGTGGCGCTGGGGGGCAATGCCATAACCCGAGAATTTGAGGAAGGCGATATTTACCAGCAGTTTGCCAATACCCGTAAAGCGCTTGCCGGGGTGGTTGAACTGGCGGCGCAGGGCTGTAAAATGGTGATCACTCACGGCAATGGCCCGCAGGTAGGCAATGCGCTCATCCGCGTAGAAGAATCGCGGCATTTAGTGCCGCCGGTGCCCCTGGGTGTCATCGTGGCCGACCTGGAGGGAGGCATGGGTTACATGATCGAGCAGACCATGCAGAATAAACTCATGGCCAGGAAAATAGACCGGCCGGTGGTTACAATTCTGAGCCAGGTCATTGTTGACAAAAACGATCCATCCATTCTCAATCCCACCAAGTTTGTTGGCCCGTTTTACAAGCAGGAAGATATTGCCAGGTTGCAAAAAACCCGTGGTTATAATATTAAAAAGGACGCTAACCGGGGATACCGTCGGGTGGTGCCTTCTCCGCGGCCGCGCCGTTTTGTCAATTCCGGCATTATCGGCCGGCTTGTTGATGAGGGTATAATTGTGCTTGCCGCCGGCGGTGGTGGAATTCCCGTATATATCGAAGAGGATGGCCGTTATGAAGGCGTGGATGGTGTGGTGGATAAGGACCTGGCATCAAGTGTGCTGGCGCAGGAAATTGGCGCTCAGATTTTGTTTATTCTTACGGCTGTAGAAAAAGTGGCGTTAAATTTCGGCGCCCCACAACAGCAATTCCTGGATGTTTTAACGCTCGAACAGGCCAGGAAATATTTGCTTGAAGGGCAGTTCCCGCAAGGCAGTATGGGACCGAAAATTGAAGCGGCAATTGATTTTTTAACCAAGGGCGGCGAGCAGGTAATTATTTGTGCGGTGGAAGGTTTGACTGCCGCCATAACCGGCGCTACCGGCACCCGCATCGTTCCCTGATGAATATTACTAGTAACCAGGATTATGACAATGTCAAAAAAAGCAGCGAAAAAGGAAATCAGAATCCACGAAAGCTGGTGCAAGGGATGTGAAATTTGTGTGCAGTTTTGCCCAAAGGAAGTATTGACCATGAAAGACGGCAAGGCCTGGGTTGCAAACCTGGAAAGCTGCACAGCCTGTGGTCTGTGCGAACTGTATTGCCCGGATTTTGCGATTGAAGTACTGGTATTGGACGAATCGACAAAGGAAAATTAGACAAAATATGAAAAATTCATCAAACACTATTGAGATCATTTCCGGCAATGAAGCATGCGCTATGGCCGCACTGGCGGCAGGAATGCGATTCTATGCCGGTTACCCGATCACGCCTTCTTCGGAAATAGCTGAATACCTCTCCAGCCGGCTGCCACAGTATGGCGGAGTGTTTATTCAAATGGAAGATGAAATCGCCTCTATCGGCGCTATTATCGGCGCTTCGCTGACCGGCGTTAAAGCGATGACCGCTACCAGCGGCCCCGGTTTTTCGCTGATGCAGGAGAACATTGGTTATGCTCTAATGGCGGAAATCCCCTGTGTAATTGTTAATGTTATGCGCGGCGGGCCAAGCACCGGGTTGCCTACTCTGCCGTCACAGGGAGACGTTATGCAGGCGCGCTGGGGCACACATGGCGATCATCAGATCATTGCTTTAACCCCCAACAGTGTGCGCGAATCCTATGATATGACCATTCGCGCATTTAATCTTTCTGAATTATACCGTACTCCGGTCATTTTATTGTTGGATGAGATCATCGGGCATGTTAATGAAAAAATGACAATTCCGGCGGCGGAAGAATATACAATCCACCAGCGACCGCGCCCGGCAAGTACCGAAAACTATCTGCCTTACAAGATAACTCCATCCGGGGTGCCGCCCATGGCGGATTTTGGCACCGGTTTGCGCTATCATGTCACCGGCCTGGCCCATGACGAAACCGGATTCCCGACTAATAATCCCGATAAAATTCAGGAACTGCTGCTGCGTCTGGACAGAAAGATAACGCAAAACAGCGATGATATTATCGAGGTAGAGGAATACCTGCTGGAGGATGCGGAAATTGCTTTTGTTGCTTATGGTTCAGCTGCCCGTTCTTCCCGGCATACGATCAAACTGTTGCGCGATAGCGGCATTAAAGCCGGAATGCTGCGACTGAAAACCCTGTGGCCCTTTGCCGAAAAGCAGATTGCTCATTATTCAGGGCACATCAAAACCTGGTTCGTGCCGGAACTGAATCTGGGTCAGATTGCCCATGAGGTCGAGTGGGCGGTGCGAGGCAGGGTTCCGGTCTTCAAGTTTAATAAAATTAATGGCGAGCCGATCAATCCTAATGAATTGCATCAATTTGTAAAGGAAACACTGCATGTTTGATTATAATTATTACTTACGGACCTCTAAAATGCCCCTCATTTGGTGCGCCGGCTGCGGCGACGGCATAGTATTAAAATCTTTGCTGCGGGCAATCCATAAAAACGGGTTTACCAAAGATAATGTAGTCATGGTTTCCGGTATCGGCTGTTCGAGCCGGTTGACCGGTTATGTAGATTTTAACACCCTGCACACAACTCATGGCCGGGCAATTACCTATGCCACCGGCATCAAAATGGCCCGCCCGGATTTAAAAGTGATCGTTGTTACCGGCGATGGCGACGCTACTTCGATTGGTGGCAACCATTATATTCACGCCGCGCGCCGGAATATAGATTTAACTGTGATCTTGTTCAATAATCAAATCTATGGTATGACCGGCGGTCAGGTATCGCCGACCACGCCGCGGGGTAAAAAGGCGAGTACCGCCCCATTTGGCAGTTTTGAAAATATATTTAATATCAGCGGTTTGGCAATTGCGGCCGGAGCGGCTTTTGTTGCCCGTACTACCGTTGCCAATCCGGTTCAGGTGGAAAATTATATCAATAAAGCCTTGCAAAAGAAAGGGTTTTCGGTAGTTGAAGTTATGACGCCGTGCCCCACAACATTTGGCCGCCGTAATAAAGCCGGCGACGGCGTTGATATGCTGAAATGGCAAAAGGAACACAGTGTAACCATAAAAAATGCCGAGACTATGGACCCGGCCGAATTGAACGACAGCATCATTACCGGAATATTTGTCGATATTGACAAACCGGAATGCCGCGCGGAATATCAAAAGGTAATTGATCAACTAAAAAAGTAAAAAGGAGTCATATCAATATGAGTTTTCGATACGAGGTACGCCTGAGCGGAGAAGGCGGGCAGGGTCTGGTGCTGGCAGGAAAAATCCTGGCCGAGGCGGCAGCAATTTATGACAACTTGAATGCCACCCAAAGCCAGTCGTATGGACCGGAAGCACGCGGCGGAGCCAGCCGTTCCGAAGTGATTATTTCCGATGATGATATTGATTACCCCAAAGCGGTAAACATTGATTTGTTATTGGCTTTGACCCAGGAATCCTTTGACCGGTATAGCACCGATGTAAAACCGGGTGGGATTGTTATTGTCGATGAGGAAGTGGTCAAGCAAGCCGTACCCGGCAATTTTCGCCTGCTTAAAATACCGGTAACCCAACTGGCCCGGGAAAAAGCCGGTCGTGCTCTTGTTGCCAATATTGTGGCATTGGGTATTATTGCCGGCATATCAAAAATTGTCTCGGAAAATGCCCTGAAAATGGCCATTGGCGCTCGTGTACCGCGCGGCACCGAAGAATTAAATAATAAAGCATTTCAAATCGGACTGGACGAAGCGAGACGGCTGATCAAAGATAAAATTATTGAAAAACCAGGCAAATAATCTCAAAAAAAGGAAGTGCAATGGAGAGAACACTGGCGATACTTAAACCAGATTGTTTACAAAAGAAATTGGTGGGCGCTGTTTTGAGCCGAATTGAACAGGCAGGGTTTTCCATTATTGCGGCAAGAATACTTCATTTAACCCCTACCCAGGCTGAGGCTTTTTATAGTGTGCACTTGGGCAAACCTTTTTATCCCGGATTGATTGAATTTATGACGCAAGGCCCATGTATGGTGGCAGTTTTGGAAAAAGATAATGCCATATCCGATTATCGCGCCCTGATGGGAAATACTGATCCGGCTTTGGCCGCGCCGGGGACTATACGCCATGAGTATGCTACAACTATAAGGTATAATATCGTTCATGGCTCCGATTCGCATGAAAATGCCGGGCGGGAGATTGCCTTTTTTTTCAGCGAATCTGAACTTTGCCTTACAAGCCCTGCTGCTGCAAAAAAATGAATTAAATTCAGAAAATGCTATTTTTTGGCTTGACTATTAGACGATTATTTGCTAAATTTTTAATCGTTTTGGAGATTTTAAAATGGTCAAGTTAAATATTGCAAATTACTCTGAAGGATCGCTGGTCGAATCACGAACTGTTATACCGGCTGAGATTAATTTGTCGGAATTTGAAGAATTTGCTGCCCCGATCGAGTTGGTTTTCAATATTAACAAAATTGGCTCTGAAATATATGTCAGGGCTCAAATCTCTGCCATTGCCAAACTGGTTTGCGATCGCTGCCTGGAGGACTATGAGTGGCCCTTACAGGAAGCTATCGACATTGTCTGCACCGCTGACCCTGGTTTGGCAAAGAATGATGAGGATGATGTCTATTTTATTACCGATGCCATGAAAGAGGTGGATATTACTGAATCCATCCGGCAATCATTGATAATAGCGCTTCCGCAAAAAAAAATATGTCAAAATAATTGTAAAGGCTTGTGCCCTCAATGTGGAACTAATTTAAACCTGGCAAGTTGCCAGTGTAAAACCGAAAAAACAGATCCACGCTGGGATGCACTTAATAAAATCAAGTTTAATTAAAGAAAACAGAGGAAAATATGCCACTACCCAAACGTAGACATTCGAAATCAAGAGGAAAAAAACGTTACGCTAACTGGAATACAACAGCTCCGGCCGTTGCTGAATGCGCAAATTGTCATCAGCCAAAACTGTCCCACCGGGCGTGTCCAAATTGCGGTTATTATAAAGGACGTTCAATATTTCTGCCAAGAGAATCCTAGTATTTATTTCCCCGCCGTTTTATAAATACAGGTATTAAATAACCAATATATGTAATTAACGATATTAGCGGAGCTAAAATTGATTAAAATTGCATTAGATGCAATGGGTGGGGATAACGCCCCTGTTGATGTAGTGCATGGCGGTATTGAGGCGGCCCGGTTGGCAAAAGACAAGTATGAAGTGATTCTGGTTGGCGACAAGGAGGCAATTGAAAAAGAAATTGCCAAACATTTTCACACCCAGAATTTACCTATTACTATTGTTCATTCCTCACAGGCTGTTGCTATGGATGAGCATCCTTCCAATGCATTAAAAATGAAGGATTCTTCCATTGCAGTTGCTATAGGATTGTTAAAGGACGGCAAAGCTGATGCGGTGGTCAGCGCCGGTAATACCGGCGCAGTAATGGCTACTGCGTTGTTCGGTTTAAAACGAATCAAAGGAATACGTCGACCGGCTATCGGTTCTATTTTACCGACGGAAAAGGGAACGACCTTGTTGATCGATGCCGGCGCTAATGTTGATTGCCGGCCCATGGACCTGGTGCAGTTTGGCATTATGGGACAAATTTATTATTCCCACGTTTTTGCCGTTCCCAATGCTTCGGTTGGTTTGTTAAGCATCGGCCATGAGGATACCAAAGGCAATGAAACAGTTTTGGCAGCTCATGAATTGTTTAAAAAAGCTCCGGTTAGTTTTATCGGTAATATTGAAGGCGGGGATATATTAAAAGGCAAAGCACATGTGGTAGCATGTGATGGTTTTGTCGGCAACATCGTTCTCAAATTTGCTGAAAGTTTGCATGGTTTGCTCAAGTTCAATTTGCGCCGGTTTATACGTAAATACTTTTTTTCGCAGATCGGCTATGTATTGATGAAAGCAACTTTTGATAATATTAAACGAGTATTCGATTACCAGGAATATGGCGGCGCACCTTTACTTGGCGTTGACGGTTGTTGTATAATAGCTCATGGTAAGTCTACCCCCAAAGCGATTAAAAATGCTATTTTAGCTGCTTATAAAATGGTTGATGAAGATGTTATTGACCATATTAAAGCATCCATGAGTGAATTTACTGAAGAGGGAGCCTGAAATCGTCTGCCGAACTGGATTTTTTAGAGTAGATTGGAGTTTATTTTGATTATACCAAAATCAATGATTGTGGGCACAGGTTCCGCTATACCGGATAAAGTATTAACCAATTCCGATCTGGAGAAAATTGTCGATACCAGTGACGAATGGATTCGCACCCGTTCCGGTATTGAAAAACGACATATAGCTGCCGATGATCAATTTTCCTCCGATTTAGGTGCTGAAGCCGCTAAAAAAGCTATGGTCAGCGCCGGTGTAGCCGCAGAAGAACTTGATTACATTATTGTGGCTACAATTACTCCCGATGTTGGTTTCCCCTCAACCGCTTGTTTTATCCAGGAAAAACTGGCGGCATATAACGCTACGGCTATGGATATTGCCGGCGCGTGCACCGGTTTTATCTATGCGCTGGAACTTGCCGACTCGCTGATCCAGGCACAAAAAGCAAAAACTATTCTGATCATCGGTGTGGAAACACTCTCAAAAGTAACCGATTATACTGATCGTACCACCTGCGTATTGTTTGGCGATGGCGCCGGAGCTGCAATTCTTAAACCGGCTGAAAATGGCCGCGGCGTGTTGGGAACGTATACCAAGAGCAACGGCAGTTTGCATTACCTGCTGCATATGCCGGGATACGGCACCAAAAATCCGCCAACTTTAGCAAGTATTGAGAAACGCTTAAATTATATCAAAATGGCAGGTAAAGAGGTTTTTAAATTTGCCGTTACCGCCATGGGCGATGCGGCAGTAAAAATTCTTGAAAATACCGGTTTGCATAATGACGATATCGACCTGTTAATACCGCATCAGGCTAATTTGCGGATTATTGATGCGACAGCCAAACGCATCAATATCCCGGCTGATAAAGTCTTTGTTAATGTTCAGAATTTTGGCAATACCTCCGCTGCTTCAATTCCGCTTGCCCTTGATGAGGCGATCAGCAGCGGACGTCTGCAGCAAGGTAATACAGTGGTGTTGGTTGCATTTGGCGCCGGCTTTACATGGGGCTCGGCAGCCGTAAAATTATAAAACTTTAGTAAACAGGTAGACCTATGAACACTCGCAGCTTGCTTTGCCCGATCATGATTTCGGTTGTAACATTGATGCTGGCCTGCGCTCCGACCATGGTACAAATGCCCGTACAAAAACCGGCCGAAATCGATGTTAAAGGTATTAAAAATATTGCTATTGTCGATTTTCAAGGTGTTAATAATTCCGGCGATCTTGCCGCCAGTTTGTTAACTACGGAACTGATGAGCAGTAATTTTTTCCAGATTTTTGAGCGCAGCAAGATTGATCTGGTACTGGAAGAACACGCCCTTGCTCAATCCGGCGTTGTTGATGAAAATACCGCGCGCGAGATCGGCCAAATGTTGGGTGTTGATGGCCTGATCTTTGGTGAAGTTGTTTCCTATTCCGTTGATCCCGATGAAAAAGGGGTACAAAAAGTTGAAAAAAAGGTCGGCACCGGACAATACCGCACGGTTACAAAAAATAAGAAAAAAGTACGCGAAGAAATAATGAAAACCACCTATATCGATCAACAATATATGATCCGCAGAGGTACGGTTGCAGTTACTTTTCGCGTTGTGAATATAGAGACCGGCCAACTGCTGGCGTCAAAAGCAAAAAGTAAATCTTATGATAGCGGCAAGGTGGTGGAAGGTAAAGGTACATTAAAATCCCGCGATGCAATTCTGAATGATCTAATGGCAGATATTGTCAAGGAATTTGCCCGGCAAATTGCCCCGTATGTGGTAACAGAAAAACATCCGCTGGAAAGCGGTTCCGGTTCGACCAAGGTTGGCGTTCAGTACGCTAAAAATGGTCTGTGGGATGAAGCGATAAGCGCTTTCCAACGTGCCGTAAGCGAACAGCCGAAAAATTCCAGCACCTGGTATAACCTTGGCATCGCCTGTATGGTTACTGGAGATTACGACGCCGCCGAAGAGAATTTTAACAAAGCGATTGCATTAAAAAATAAAAATCTCTATTTTCAGTCTCTGGCTCATATCCGTGAACTGCGGCTGCAAAGAGAAAAATTAAGGCAACAGGTAGGTAATTAGTGGGTAAACGAGCATTTTTATTTCCCGGTCAGGGTTCCCAGTTTGTGGGCATGGGTAAGGATCTTTATGAACAGTATCCACAAGCCAGGAAATTATATGAACGGGCTAATGATATATTAGGATTTGATATTGCCGGGCTTTGTTTTACAGGCCCGCAGGAAGAACTGAATCAGACTGTAAATACGCAACCGGCAATTTTTATACATAGTTATATTGTGTTTGATCTATTGCGCAGCCGGACTATTAAACCCGATGTTACAGCGGGACATAGCCTGGGCGAGTTTACCGCCCTGACCGCTGCCGGGAGTTTGAACTTTGAGCAAGGACTCACACTGGTAAAACAACGCGGTCAGCTTATGCAGCAAGCCTCGAATGTTCAAAAAGGCACTATGGCAGCAATTATCGGATTAGAGTTTCCGGTTATCGAAGCAATTTGCCGGGAAGCCGGACAGGAAGGAGTGGTCAACATTGCCAACTATAACTCGCCGGAACAGGTAGTCATTTCCGGTGTAGTGAACGCAGTTCAGAAAGCAATGGCTTTGGCTACTGAACGTGGCGCCAAAAGAGCTATCGAACTAAAAGTAACCGGCGCCTTTCATTCAAAACTCATGGAACCTGCTCTGATCGGTTTTACCCGTGAATTGCAAAACACCGGGTTTAAAAAACCGGAAACAGAGTTTTTTACCAATGTCACTGCCGGAAGAGTGAATGAGCCGGAAGAGATTAAAACATTATTAGCCAGGCAGTTATCCAGCCCGGTATTATGGACCCAAACGATTCAGGGAATGGTGAATGACCAGGTAACCCATTTTTATGAGACCGGTCCAGGAAGTGTATTAACAGGCCTGTTGCGTAAAACGGATCGGAATATTGATGTAACAACGATAGGTACGGTACAACAATTAACAAGTGTAGAGGAAGTAAATTGAAATTACTGGAAAATAAAACAGCAATCGTCACCGGCGGCGCAAGGGGAATCGGTGAAGCTATATGTTTAAAACTGGCCTCCGAGGGATGTAATATTGTGGTTTCAGATATCGACCTTGAAGGCGCTCAACAAACCGCAGAGAACTTGCAAAAAGCAGGAGTTGAAGCGATTGCGGTGAAAACCAATGTTGCCAGTTTGGAAGATGCAGAAACACTGATCCAGGCGGCAATGGATAAATTCGGCAAAATTGATATTCTGGTAAACAATGCCGGAATTACCCGTGATAATCTTGTTATGCGTATGAATGAAACGGAATGGGATGCGGTAATTGCAGTTAATTTAAAAGGTACTTTTAATTGTATAAAAGCAGCGAACCGGGTTTTTTTCAAACAAAGATTCGGCAAGATCATTAATATGGCTTCAGTTGTAGGAGTGATGGGAAATTTGGGACAGGCAAATTATTCTGCTTCCAAAGCCGGGGTGATCGGCCTGACAAAGTCTGTGGCTAAGGAATTCGGCAGCCGCAATATTCAGGTCAACGCCATTGCTCCGGGGTATATTGAAACCGAAATGACCAAAAAATTACCGGATTCAGCTAAAGAGGCATTTTTAAATGTGATACCGTTAAAACGTCCCGGAACACCGGAAGATGTGGCACAGGTAACTTTATTCCTGGCCAGCCCGCTTTCCGATTATATTACCGGTCAGGTAATTCAAGTCGATGGCGGTATGTTGATGTAGATAAATCAAAAAAACGAAAAACAAACATATTAACAATTAATTCAGGAGGTAACAATCATGGCTGTAGAAGATAAGGTAAAAGAGATAATTGTAGAGCAACTAGGTGTGGACGCCAGCGAAGTAACACCGGAAGCTTCTTTTATTGACGATTTAGGCGCCGATTCTTTGGATACTGTTGAACTGGTTATGGCTTTTGAAGAAGAATTCGGTTTGGAAATACCGGATGAAGAAGCTGAAAAACTCACTTCGGTTGGCGAAGCTCTTAAATATTTAAAAGAAAAACTAGGTAACGCGGAATAATATACATTATAAATGGCGGGATTCTCTCCCGCCATTTATAAATTTAAATCACATGGTTGTTTTCACCATTTTGGTGTTGCTTTACATTAATTGATACAAACTTGAGGTTAACATGGATTTGAAGAGAGTAGTAGTCACCGGAATGGGACTAGTCAGCCCGCTGGGAGATACCATTGATACATATTGGAATAATTTAATAAATGGCAGGAATGGCATTTCCAATATTACTCTTTTTGACACCAGCGATTATAAAACCAAGATTGCTGCAGAGATAAAAGATTTTAATCCGGAAAATTTTATTGATAAAAAAGAAGCCCGCCGTATGGATCGCTTTACACAATTTGCAATGGTTGCTGCCATTAAAGCGATAGAAGATTCGGCAATTGATCTCGAAGCAACAGACCGGGAAAGATTCGGGGTAATAGTATCGTCCGGTATTGGCGGTATGATCACGTATGAAGAAGAATGTCGCACCATGCTCGAACGTGGTCCTAAATGGATCAGCCCGTTCTTTATTCCCATGTTAATTTCCGATATTGCCCCTGGTCATATATCGATTCGCTTTGGCTTAAAAGGGGTTAATTATGCTACCATTTCGGCCTGTGCTTCATCTTCACATGCTATCGGTGAAGCTTTTAATCATATACGTTATGGCAAGGCAAATGCAGTTCTGGCCGGAGGCAGTGAAGCGCCAATCAACCGTATGGGAATTGCCGGTTTTAATGCCCTTAAAGCCTTATCTACCCGAAATGATGAGCCGGAAAAATCCAGCCGCCCCTTTGAATTGAACCGCGATGGTTTTGTAATGGGTGAAGGCGGCGGAATTCTGCTTTTGGAAGAATTGGAACATGCCAGAGCCAGAAAAGCAAAAATATATGGTGAAATTGTGGGTATTGGATTTACAGCCGATGCCTTCCATATCACCCAGCCTGTCCCCGGTGGCGAAGGCGCTGCCAGATCGATGAAACTTGCCATGCAAGATGCCGGAATCAAGCCGGAACAGGTGGAATATATTAACGCCCATGGCACATCCACACCATATAATGATAAAACTGAAACCGAAGCAATCAAGAGTGTGTTTGGAGAATATGCCCGCAAGCTGGATATCAGTTCAACAAAATCTATGATCGGCCATTTATTAGGCGCTTCGGGTGCGCTGGAAGCCATTGCTACTCTATTATGTATAAAAAATTCTATTATCCACCCGACGACCAATTATGAAACACCCGATCCTGATTGTGATTTAAATTATGTACCGAATAAAGCAAAAAATAGAAATGTAAACTATGCCCTCTCTAATTCGTTTGGATTTGGCGGTCATAATGTGACACTGGCATTTAAAAAATTTACCGCATAAGCTTATGAAATTGCTCAGGCAATTAGTCGATTTTTTTCGGTTCCGAAAATTTAGCAAAAATCCGCAAGACCGGTTGAACGAATTATCAAAACGCTTGCAATATCAATTTATTAACCAGAATTTGTTGTTTCAGGCGTTAAAACACCGTTCTTACCTTACCTGTACGGGTGAAAAACGAATCGAGTCCAATGAAAGATTGGAACTGTTAGGTGATTCCGTACTTGGTATGACGGTCACGGAATTCCTTTATAACCGTTTCCCGGACGAGGAAGAGGGGATACTGACCAATTACAAGTCGTTGCTGGTAAATCGCACGGTGCTTTCACAGGTTGCCAAAGATTTTGGCTTGGGTAAATTTTTGCTGCTCAATGAATCGGAGGAGCGCTCCGGTGGACGCAAACGGGAATCGATATTGTCGGACGGGGTGGAAGCGATCATCGGCGCCATTTACCTTGACGGCGGCCTGGAAAATGCCAGAAATTTTGTTCATCTGCATATCGCCAAAAGACTGGATGAAATTATTAAAAAAGGGCAATTAAAGAATTACAAGAGTTTATTACAGGAGCACTGCCAAAGTTGCAATTTACGCGGCCCCAAATATATCATTGAAGAAGAAAATGGCCCGGATCATCTCAAGGAATTTACCGTTGCGGTAATTATTGATGGAAAAAGACTCGGTTCCGGACATGGACATTCCAAAAAAGACGCCGAACAAAAAGCGGCCAGGGAATCGTTACAGCAATTAAATGTAATATGAAAATACAGGTGAGCTATGAATTATTTTTTAACTGAAGAACAAGAAGCATTTCGCCAGTTGGCGTATGAATTTGCCCAGGGTAAAATAGCGCCGGTAGCGGCAGAATATGATGTTAAAGCAGAATTCCCCTGGCCTATCGTTAAAGAAATGGCCAGAATGGATTTTTTCCGTCTGTGGATACCGGAAGAGTATGAAGGCCTCGGCGGCGGTATTACGGAAATGTGCTTGGTAACGGAAGAAATGTCCCGCGCTTGCGGTGGTATTGCTTTAGCTTTAGCCGGCACTGCGTTGGGTACTTTTCCCATCCTTATATCGGGCAACGACGAACAAAAGAAAAAGTATTTGCCTGCGCTGGCCAGCGGCGAAGCATTGGCGGCTTTTTGTTTAACCGAGCCTGAAGCCGGTTCCGACGCGGGAGCTATTCAAACCACGGCGAGGCTGGAAGGCGATCATTATATTCTTAACGGCACCAAACACTTTATCACCAATGGCGGAGTGGCAAAATATTATACCGTTATTGCCTCTACCGATCCGAAAAAAGGCAGCCGCGGCGCTTCCGCATTTATTGTTGAAGAAGGCACCGAGGGCTTGACATTTGGCAAAAAAGAGGATAAAATGGGTATCCGTGCTTCCGCTACCTGTGAAGTGGTCTTTCAGGATTGTAAAATACCCAAAGAAAACCTGTTGGCTAAAGAGGGGCATGGATTTATGGTGGCTATGAAAACCCTGGATAAATCCCGGCCGGGCGTAGCTTCCCAGGCGCTTGGCATTGCCCAGGGTGCGTTCGACCATGCAGTTCGGTATGCGCGGGAAAGAAAACAGTTTGGCCAGAGCATTTCTTCTTTCCAGGCGATTCAACATATGCTGGCCGATATGTCCACCCAAATCGAAGCTGCCCGTGCATTGATTTATGCAACTGCTAAAATGATCGACAACAGCAGCACGGATTACGGTAAAGAATCGGCAATATGCAAAGTGTTTGCCGGAGATACGGCCATGAAAGTAACCACCGACGCCATACAAATTTTCGGCGGTTATGGCTATATGAAAGATTACCCGATTGAAAAATATATGCGCGATGCCAAGATTACCCAGATCTATGAAGGTACCAACCAGATCCAGCGGAATGTAATAGCCGCCAAAGTAATTCGTGAATCGGCAATGCACAAATAAATTATCAACCCGGCTGCTGCCGGGTTTTTTATTTTTACAGGAAATAATACGAAAATTTGAAATTCTTCTTGACATTTTTAGTGAATTAGATTAATTTCACCTGTTCTATTACCTGTATCCGTCTAGTAAACATCTGTTCCATATTTTGTAAAATACTGTAATAACATACCGCTCCCTGCATACCGGGACAAAGTATAATATTACTGTACTCATGAAAAGCGATTTATTCACCAGGAAATGATACAGGCACAGCCTAGATCGGTGTGCCTTTTTTTATATCCTTAATGGCTTGTGGTTATAGAGCAAAACGATGGCGACAAAAAAAACCGGCATAGCCCTGGTTGGCAGCACAATTGTTGATGAACTGGCGCCTGTTCTCAGTCCGGGGCAGCTCTCTTATGTTGACGCGCAAAAGTTTGTCGACAAGGAAGAACTGGCCGGTGAAGAGGTGCGCTATAGTGTCGGCGGTATGGCGACAAATGTCGGCGTCGACCTGGCCAAAATTGACGGCGGCTATCCGGTTGCAGTGTTTGGCAAAATCGGCAATGACCATCGTGCAGATATTATCCGCCGTATTTTAACGGATAATCATATACCGGTTGATACATTGCTGGTATCTGCGGAATACGAAACCTCCTGCACCGAGGTATTACATATCAGGATAGATCAGGGCCGGACGGAGCGGATTTACCGGCAGACACTTGGCGCTATGGGCTCCTTTAATGTAGAGGATATCGATTTTAACCGCCTGGCGTATTTTAAAATAGCCATGTTTGGCTATGGTTTGTTACTGCCGCAACTGGACAAGCCGGACGCTGAATTCGGAACCGTCATGGGCCGGGTTCTGGCGCGGGTTCAGAAAAGCGGTGTTTTAACGGCGCTCGATTTCGTATCTCCCGGCCCGGAAAACAGCTTTAAATTTGCGCGCTATCGACGTACGCTAGCGTTTGTAGATATTTGTTGCATTAATGATGACCAGGCCAGCGCGTTAACAAATTATCCTGATCCACGTGAGGCTTGTGTAGCCCTGGTAGAAGAACTGGGCGCAGGCCTTGCGGTAGTCCACTGCGGCGCTCAAGGTCCCAGTTATGCATTTACGAAAAAAAACGGACTGGTAACACAGCCCAATTTTGTAGTTCCGGAAGATGAATATAAAGGCAATGCCGGAGCCGGTGATGCCTTTTCCGCCGGGTTTTTACACGGTATTCACCAGGATTGGGATATTGGCACATGTGTAAAATTTGCCGCTGCGGCCGCGGCCATAAGCCTTGGCGATGTCTCATGCACCGGCGCAATGCAAAAAGAAAAGTATATACTGGATTATATGCACAAATAATATTTTAGAATCTCTTACCGGTATAATAAGCCGTGCAAAGAATGTTTCGGCTAATCCGGTTGCTATGGAATATAGACGTAAACGACAGAGGAAAAAAATGTTAAGAGTATTAAAGTTTGGCGGTTCGTCGCTGGCTACGGCGGAGCGGGTTAACAATGTGGCCAATATTGTTACCGGCGATTATTCCGGTAAAGAGCCCTTGATCCTGGTGCTTTCTGCTGTTGGCGGAATAACCGACCAGTTGATCCTGGCGGCAAGAACGGCTGAAGCCCAGGGCGCCAAGGCTCTGGAAATTGTTTCAGCTATAAAACAGCGTCATAATAATGTGTTTGCCGCACAGCTTGAAGATGCTAAAATAAATACTGAAATTACCGCCACATTTACGGAACTGGAAGATATTATCAAAGGCGTCAGCCTGGTTCGCGAGTGTTCCTTGCGTACCCTGGACCTGGTGGAGAGTTTTGGCGAAAGACTCTGCAACCGGCTCATGTCGGTTTTGCTGGTTCAAAGAGGCTTTAAGGCCGAGTTTGTCGATTCCCGCGAACTGGTGCTTACAGATCGCCGACATGGCGGCGCTCGGGTTGATTTTGAAGAAACTTACAAGCGTATTAAAAAGCGCATCAAGGAAAATAAAATATATGTGGTAACCGGGTTTATCGGCGCAACCCAGGATAATGTTACCACCACCCTGGGCCGTGGCGGCTCGGATTATTCGGCCGCTATTTTCGGCGCGGCTATGGATGTGGACAAGATCGAGATTTGGACCGATGTTGATGGTTTTATGAGCGCCGATCCGCGTATGGTCACAAATGCCTTTGTGCTGCCGCGTGTCAGCTATGAAGAGGCTATGGAATTATCCTATTTCGGCGCGAAGGTCATTCATCCGCAAACGCTGGTTCCGGCTATAAAAAAGAACATCACAATTTTAATCAAAAACAGTTTTTCCCCGGCTAATCCCGGTACAATTATTTCTCCTGAAAAAGGTGATTTTGAGCATCCGGTTAAAGGGATAGCTTCATTTCATGGTATTTCCATGCTCAATATTCAGGGCAGCGGTATGGTTGGGGTGCCGGGCATCGCCGGTCGGCTGTTCAGCGCATTGGCAGCAAAAAGTATTAATGTTATTATGATCACCCAGGCGTCGTCGGAACATAGTATCAGTCTGGCGGTTTTATCCAGCGAAGCGGAAAGCGCCAAAGAAACAATTGAAACGGAATTCTCTACGGAAATATTGGCCGGTATTATCGACCAGGTTGAAACCACTAACAATCTTGCTATCATTGCCGCAGTCGGTGAAAATATGGCCGGCAAACCCGGTATCTCCGGCAAGTTGTTCGGCGCGCTGGGACAAAACTCTATCAATATCAAAGCGATTGCCCAAGGCTCCGGCGAGCGTAATGTATCACTGGTGGTTAACAGCAGCCAGGCCGATAAAGCCGTGAATGTCATGCACAGCGCTTTTTACCTGTCTAACCGGGTCGCCAATCTCTTTATTGTCGGCGTTGGCGGTATTGGCGCAACCCTGTTAAAACAGATTCAGAATAAACAAAAAGAACTCGCCGAACAGAATAATTTGATCATCAATATCTGTGGTATTGCCAACAGCAAGAAAATGATCTTTGCGGAAAAGGGACTGGATTTGACCCGGTGGCGCGACATGTTGACCACAGCTACCGAGACGTTTAAAATTTCCGAACTAATCGCCAAGATCAAGCAATTCGAACTAGCCAATACCATCTTGGTCGATGTGACCGCCAGTGATGAAATTGCCGGTTATTATGAAAAGATCATCTCCGCAGGCATCCATGTGGTTACGCCGAATAAAAAGGCCAATACCATGGGGCAGGATTATTACGACCGTATCAAAAACCTGATCCGCGATCACCGTCTGCATTATCTGTACGAAACTACTGTAGGCGCCGGCTTGCCGCTCATCGGCACCATCATCAACCTGAAGAATAGCGGCGATAATATTTATAAAATTGAAGGCATCCTTTCCGGTACCATGAGTTATCTTTTCAACACCATGAGTCACAACCGGCCGTTCAGTGCTGTGGTCAGGGAAGCGCATCAGAAAGGTTATACGGAACCGGATCCCCGCGATGACCTGTCCGGAATGGACGTTGGCCGCAAATTATTGATATTAGCCCGCGAGATCGGCCTGCGCATGGAACTGGCTGATATTAAGGTGCAGTCGCTCATTCCCGCGGCAATGGAACGCATTCCCCTGGAGGAGTTTTGGCAAAAACTGCCCTCGCTGGATGAGAATTTTGAAAACCAACGGCTCAAGGCTGAAAAACAAGGCCAGGTATTACGTTACATAGCCAAACTGGATGACAAAGGCTGTCGCGTCTCTGTAGAGAATGTGCCACAAGGCACTGCCCTGGCCTTGTCCGGAGCCACTGACAATATTATCCAGATCACCACCGAACGCTATTCGGAAAATCCCCTGATCATTCAGGGGCCGGGCGCGGGCCGTGAAGTGACCGCCGGTGGCGTGTTTGCCGATATAATTACATTATGTTTTCATTTGACTTGATGTTCACAAACAAACACAGGAATAGTATAGTTTATGAAGTTATATAGCACCAAAGATCATGCACATGTTGTAAATTTTCGCGACGCGCTGTTTAAAGGCCAGGCTGCTGACCGCGGCTTGTATATGCCGGCCGTTTTTCCGCGGATTCCATTAAATGAACTGGTTGAATTATCCCATTTGCCATTTGCCGGAATGGCGCGCGCCATTGCCGGTAAATACCTTGGCGACGAGATACCGGCGCAGGGTTTGGATCAGATCATCAACCGGGCGTATTCCTTTGCCCCGGCATTACAGAGCCTGGATGAATATACAGATGTTATGGAGTTGTTTCACGGCCCCACCTTGTCGTTTAAGGATTTCGGCGCGCAGTTCATGGCCCAGGCCATGCGCTATTTTATTCAGGATGAACGCCGGGAGATCACCATTCTGGTCGCCACCTCCGGTGATACCGGCAGCGCGGTTGCCCATGCCTATCATAAAGTGGAGGGCATCCGTATTGTGCTGCTGTACCCCTCTGGCAAGATAAGTCCCCTGCAGGAAAAACAGTTCACCACTCTGGGCGATAATATTATGGCGCTGGAAGTGGCGGGCACTTTTGACGACTGCCAGGCGTTGGTGAAACAAGCCTTTGCAGATACGGATTTGCGGGACAAGCAAAAGCTGACCTCCGCCAATTCTATCAACATCGGCCGCTTGATCCCGCAGTCTTTTTATTATTTCTGGAGCGTGATGCAGGTATACGCCCGCACTCAACAAAAGGTTATTGTCTGTGTGCCCAGCGGCAATTTCGGCAATTTGACGGCGGGACTCTTTGCCGCGCAGATGGGTCTGCCGGTACAGAAATTCATTGCCGCAGTCAACAGCAATCATGTCATTCCCGACTATTTCGATTCCGGTAAATTTACCCCCCGGCCTTCGGTGCTTACGCTGTCCAATGCTATGGATGTGGGCAATCCCAGCAACTGGGAGCGGATCTGCGACCTGTTCCATAATGATGTGCAGGCGATCAAACAACATATATGGACGACCTCGGTTGACGACAGCGCCACGGTTGCTGCCATGCAGCGCGTGTATAAAGATAATAATTATGTTATCGATCCGCACACCGCAGTCGGACTGGAAGCAGTGCGGCGCTATCGCGAAACGGTGGCTGCGGACAAAGCGTTACCGGTGATTAGCCTGTCCACCGCGCACCCCGGCAAATTCATCGATATTGTCAACGATGCCCTGCACATAGAGTATCAATTGCCGGACAAGCTGGAGCAGCTCAAACACCGCCAGAAACAGGCCACTGCCATCTCCGCCGCATTTAAGGATTTCAAGGAATTGTTGTGGGAGTTGTAGACCATTCCATTCAGGGGGAATAATGAAATTCTATCAATTCCTGGCGGATTGCGGTATTCACCTGGTCGATTATTCCGGCAAGATCGATTTGCAAACGGGATTGTCCCGTATGGAGAAACTGCAACACTATTTTGATAAACATGTTGAGCAAGGCTTGTCGTTAAAGATATTGTTTGATGTACGCAAGACGGTGTGGGCCGATGAACAAACGCATACTGAACTTGCCCAAATTGCCCGCTGTAAATTCGCAACGAGCAGACATAATTATCCCGCCTATATTGCTATTGTAAACAATCAATACAATGGCTCTGCTTTTGATAATGAACGCTGGTTTACCGGCAAAGATGAAGCCATGAATTGGTTGTTGAGCCAACCGGACTGACGGTATTTTACATTTGAAAATTCCTTTTTTTGTCATTCCGGGGAGCAAAGCAACGAAGAATCTTTATAATCGGTATATTGTAAAACAAGTTTCTCGCTTTGTTCGAAACAACAAACTTGTGGGGTGCGTTTTCTTCTCCCGGGGCTGTATAAAAAACCCCCTAAATATAAAATAAGTTACAAGTATGAGAAAAAAAGTCATTCTTGTCATTCCGAGGTGCGAAGCGACGAGGAATCTTACGTCTTTAATATATTGTAAAAACAAGATTTCTCGCTTCGCTCGAAATGACATGTTTATATTGAGCGCTTTAAATTTTTAATGACTATATGTAAATTAGGGCTTTTGATATAGCACCAGGAAATTGTCCTTGAAACTCTCAAATACTGTGGTGTTATACTAATATAGCACGAGGCTATTACCCCTTGTGCCGTTATAGATGGAAATAAATTTTTTATTAGCGTTCATTTGCGTGTATTTGCGGTTGTTTCTATTAAACCAATAATGAACGCGAATCCGCGGGAATGATAAATCCACACTTTCCAGGTTGAAGGAAAGATTGTTACCCTATCAAAACTACTAATGTGTTATCCGCAGATTACACAGATTAACGCAGATGAATTTATTATAATTTTAGTTCAGAGTTTCCCCAACTCTGTAAGGTAATAATTAACTAAACCCCTTTAGGGGTGAAATATTTCTAGCAAATCCATATTCTAACAAACAAGCCACGTTAGTGGCGGAACCTGTTTATTTATTATTAGCATTCATTAGCGTCCATTCGCGATTACATTTATTGAATCGCTAATGAACATGAATAAACGTTAATGATAAATCAATGTTACCCTGGTCTTGTATTATTGGCTCTTGTTCCATCAAAACTACACATAAATTGTCCGCATATTAGCCCAACTACACACAGATAGTATTAAATCGCGGCTCATCTTCTTCCAGCCAAACTCCGGCTTGAAAAGGACATTGTCTTTGAAACTCTTATAATTTAAAAGAATATCAACAACTGTGATTATTTAGCAACCCATTATTTTCTTCCGCTTTGTTTCTTTTGCAGTTTTTTTACTCTTTTGCCGATCTCTTTACTGATTTTGTCAAAAGAAGGCGGCGGCCCGGTGCGGATTTGCTTGTTGTCGATAAACAAGGCATCGCTGATACCCCATTCCAAAAAATTAGTGCGGTCGCAGGTATCTATTTTTTGCATCACTACATCATTGCCAAACCCGGTGACGGCTCTTTTCACCCGCTCGTAAACCAGGTTTTGCGCCGGGCACCAGCCATTCATAAACATGGTAACAGATACTTTACCCGGAATGAGCGCCGGTGGCTTTTGTTGGCGAATCCAGCGCGGCGGTTCGGCGTTATCCGTAAAACGTTTCCATAAAAGCTGTTGTAAACCGATATTATCGGCTTTTTTATATCCGTGTTTTTTGAACCATGACGCCTGCATGAATACCGGTATAGCCAGACCCCAGGCCGCCAACCCGCCGGCGCCCCGATTACGTACATCCTCTTCCGCTGCCTGGAGTAATGCTTTCCCCATGCCCTGCTTTTGCATGTTACCCTGGCCCTGTTTGTGGCCGTGCACCCAAATGCAATTGATGAAATACAGATTTTTACCCTCGGCGGGGGAATGCTCGATGGGTACGTACTGGATCATGCCGCCGACCCGGCCGTTATCATGCAAGGCCAGTTTCACGCCCAGCCCTTTATCTTGCATTTTTTCCAGCCAGTGCTCTTTGTGGTCGCCGGCTTCTTGCATTTCATCGGACCATTCCTCCAGGCACATGCAAAATGATTTTTTGTATTGATCCGTTAAATTGATAATATGCATGACAACCTCTACAATAAGATTGTAATGATTGTTTATTTCAAATAATAAGACAACCCAAAATTAATTAATATTTCAGTTTTTTTAACATCAAACCAGGACGTTGTGCTGATCATGGAACTGGGAGGCGCAAACAATTCATTATACACTTTTATTGTATATTGCTGCCAACCGCCGGCAAGGTGTAATCCAAATGATTTATAATAACAGTTTACACCCATCTGCACGCCAGCGTAAATCCGATACTCATCTTCAAGATAGACAGCCATATACCCCGGACTCGAATCATAAAAATCTTCATACCATAAACGCTGGTATGCTATATAAACAGGTATTGCCAGGTTTTGAAAATGAAAATTATACTCACCGCCAATTAAAAGTTTATGAGTATCTTTTTTCAGTTTATTATCTTGATAATAATCCCTGTTTAATGAAATTTTTAATTCTTTTTGATATTTGTAGTTAATTCCCAGTTTGGCATGGTTACCCAGCCGATAAGAGAGACCAATTGCCCCGGCGCCTTTGAACTGTTGTTCACAATCCAATACTTCCGCAAAATTCCACAACCTGTAGGTAATATCTTCCGCATGCATCAGCGTAAATGGTGATTGCAATACGAGGCCTAAGGCAAAGCGGTTCATCTGTTTGATCATGCCCAGCGAGAAGTAATTACCATCATAGATGAATTCCCCTTTACCGGCTTTGTTAGCCACCGGATGGGTTGGACTTGTGATCTCATTATCTTCCCATTTCCAACTACCCAGCCAGTGGGTGTAGCTCAGGCCGATGCTGAGGGTAGGCGTAATTTTCATGCTTACACCGATCGTAGCTGTTCCCACATTGCCGCTGCGGTTGTGGTTCATATCCGGGAAGGAATCGATTTTTGTAATATAACCGGCTTCAAACTCCGGGGCGGGTATTTTGGCCAGCGATACCGCCAGGGCCGCTTCACGGTGCAACAGGGTTAAGGGATAAGAAACTGCCACCATGCCGGGATTGAATTCCGATTTGTCCGATTCGGTTTCAGTGAAATTGTGATAGCGATATTCATGTACATATTTTGTGAATTCTAAATTCATCCCCGCAAACACCTGCGGCGCGCGCTGGAAAGCAAGTCCGGCGGGATTATCCAGCGGCGCGGGTATGGCATCCGGCTCGGCGATAATGACGCCGCCAAAACTACCGCCCAGTCCGCCATTGCGTTCATAGGGATTGATGATGCCCTGGTAAGGTGAAAGCTGGGCAAAGGCCGCTTCGCCGAATATCATAACGAAAAGTCCGATTAGAAGAAACAATTTGTGATTTTTCTGCATTTTAAACCCCTTTCCGACTGACCAATATTTATTGCTAGTTGGATAAATTATCTTCTATTTGATTAAATATGACAAACCGACATTGATCAAAATATTTGTTTTCTTTATGTCAAACCTTGACATTGGATAAGCCGCTCAGCTATATGGTGGTATTTGAGAATTTCTAATCTGTATATCATTTTGGTACTGCTGCCAGATTGCCGCCAGGTGTATGCCAAGTGATTTAAATGACCAATTCAATCCCAATTGTACGCTATTTTGAATTTGATCTTTTTTACCCGCAGTTGTAATTAAATAACCGAGGGCATTTTCGGAATTTTCTTTTAACCATGAGTGCTGCCAGGCCAGGTAAACCGGGATGGCAGTACTATTCCATTTCACGGTATACTCGCCGGCAACAGATAGTTTATGGATATCAATAGAATTTTCTATTTCAGTATCGTAAAAATTTTTTATTACCATTTTTAGTTTGTCCTGGTAACGATAACCGATGCCCAGTTTGGCATAGTCGGACAAACGATATGATACACCAATCGCGGCGGCGCCATTGACCTTTTGTTCCACAGCGATGGAGGTTTTATATTCCCATACTTGCAAAGTAATATCCCGGCCTTTCATCAGGGTAAAAGGTGATTGCACTAGTATGCCAATTGCAAACCTTTGTATTTGTTTATTCATACCGAAATTAAAACTATTACCATTGTACTGGAATTTACCTTTACCATGGTTGTACGAACCTTCAATAACAGGATCGGGCAAGCCATAGTCCTCCCATTCCCAATTACCTAACCAGCGGGTGTAACTCAGGCCGATACTTAGTGAAGGTGTTGTTTTTATACTGTAACCGATAGTTACGTTACCTACATTGCCGCTGCGGTTATGATGTATATCCGGCAGATCATCTTCTTTAATAGTATATCCCGTTTCAATTTCAGGTGCAGGAATATTCCCTGCTGATAAGGCCAGCGTTGTTTCTTTTTTTAGCATGGTAAACGGATATGATACGGCAAGCTGGATTGGCGCGAATTCCGCTTCCCAGGGACGCGATTCGGTGATTGTACTGTGCCAGTACTTGTAATCATATTTTGAAAGACGTGTGGTTGAACCGGCAAATACCTGCGGTGCGCGTTGGAAGGCAATGCCGGCCGGGTTGTCCAGTGGCGAAGGCACGACATCCGGTTCGGCAATGATGACGCCGCCAAAACTGCCGCCCAGTCCACCGTAGCGTTCATAAGGATTGATGATGCCCTGGTAGGGTGAAAGCTGGGCAAAAGTTGAACTGCCGATAAATAAAACCTCAATCAGCACAAACAGGATCAAAACATGTTTTGTTCGCATAGAGTACCCCTCTCTTCAAAATTAATGAATTGAGAAAATGAATATCCTGAATAACCTGGTTATTCAGAAATCGCCCGTGGTGTAAAATATAATATATTTAAATAAAAAAGCAAGTTAAAATTGTATTTAAAACAAAATTTTTACTATTTTAGGGAAAATATTCGGAGAAAGGCGGGTTATACTCAACCGGACAAGGGAATAGCTGCCCTTGTCCGGTTTGGAAATAATATCAATAAAATTTATTTGGCGCTGAATTTCATGATCGTAACTGTGGAATATGTTTTTCCAGGCTCCAATACTGTGGAGGGGAATTCCGGTTGATTCGGAGAATCCGGGTAATGCTGGGTTTCCAGGCACAGGGAGGTGCGTTTTTCATAAACGCGCCCATATTTACCGGTAATCGTACCGTCCAAAAAGTTACCGGAATAAAACTGAATGGCCGGTTCGGTAGTCCAGATTTCCATCATGCGACCGGTCTCCGGTTCGTAAAGGGTTGCCGCCAGGGTGGTGTCGGCCCCGCTCTTGTTCAGCACAAAATTGTGGTCATAACCACCGCCGTACAACATTTGCTGATCCTGACTGTCAATATCTTTACCGATCGCTTTAGCGGTTGTAAAATCGAACGGGGTATCTTTAACGCTTGCCAACTCACCGGTGGGGATCAGCCCGGCATCGACCGGGGTGGTGTTATCGGCATTGATATATAATACGTGGCCGAGGATATCTCCGGAATTTTTGAGATTATAGTAAGCATGGTTGGTTAAATTAACCACAGTCTTTTTATCGCTGGTAGCGGAATATTCAATTTTCAAACTATTGTCGGCAGTTATAGAGTAGGTAACAACCGCAGTCAGGTTGCCGGGATACCCCTCTTCGCCGTCTTTGCTGACATATGTCAATTTCACCGCCGGGCCGGCCGGGGTTTCCACTACCTGGCCTTCCCATACCACTTTATCAAAACCGATATTGCCGCCATGCAGGTGGTTGGCGCCATTATTTGTGGCCAGTGTATATTCAACGCCATCGAGCGAGAATTTGCCTTTGCCAATACGGTTGCCGTAACGACCGACGATTGCGCCAAAGAAAAAGCGCACATCTTCATATTGTTTTAAACTATCGAATCCTGTAATAATATCGTCGAGCTTGCCGTTTTTATCCGGGGTTTTCAACGCTACCAGTGAAGCGCCGTAGGTCATGATCTGCGCTTCCATGCCATTACTATTTACCAATGTGTATAAAGTTACCGGTTTGCCGTCCGCAGTAGTGCCGAATAATTTACTGTTGACGGAGATCAAACCTTTGTTCGCCGGGGCGCAACAGGCGATGAGACAAAAAGCTACAGCCACGATCATAAACAGAAAACGATAATCCATTTTTACCTCCTTGAAAGTTTGAAACATGATTTATTACTTTATAATAATGAATGTGCAGGTGAATAATTAATATACTGACAATTTTTTCATTATTCAATTATTAATTGAATTGTTGCGAAAAAAATTAGCTTGACATACCGGATACATGAATAAAAAAACCGGCGCGGGTTTAGAATCCTTGCCGGTTTAATCATTTTATTTAGGTTTGATTACTGAAACAGGCTGGCCGTGCGTTCTTCCAGGGTCGGGAATGTCGGCAGGGGTTGACTGGGAATTGGCTCGTACCAGAATGCCGCGGCGCACCAGTCATCCTGGCGTTCAAACAGGTGTTCGCCGGGGGCGTCCGGCACTTCCGGGGCCCAGCCGATCTGTTGAATGGTCATGCGGAATTCTTTTTCCCAGTAGATCGGATCCTGAATATGCCAGCGATACATGGAAATAAAACCGTTCTGATCCAGGCTGCACCCGTGATACAGGAATTGCGTTTGCTGAACCCCATAGGACTGGCAGATATAATCTTCGCTGCCGGTGCCGCAAATCGTCGGGAATTCGGTATCGCCATCTTTGTATATCTTGATTTCGCCTTCACCCCACCAGTTGCCGGAGAGGGTGCGAATGCCGATGACCGCGCCGATGAAGCGTCCCTTGCCGGTGCGTTTTGGCAGAATCTCGAAATCCTGATTCATGGTGGTGGGATTTTCGCGACGGAAGGAGACATGCAGGCGGCCAAAATCTACCGGGTGTTTATCGCCGATGGTGTAATCCACCTGGTAGAACAGCGTAATTCCTTCGCTATACTCATTAGTCAGGGTAATTTTCGCTTTGGTAGCAAACGGCATGGGCAGCCAGATATTCAGACCGGCATTAGAGCCGATGGAATGTGCGGCAGATTGGTAAGAAACTACCTTGGCATGTGCCAGGCCCATAAAATCGCCCAACGGGCATTCAATGCTGGGGGTTTCCTGGCCGTCCCAGTAGGCGCGCACTACTATACTGCGCAGTGCGGTGGTTTTGTCTTTAAAATCCCCGGTCATCCAGATGTGACGGATAGTACCTGGCCCGGTGACATCGCACAACACGACCGTTTCGCCGGCTTCAATCATCTTACAGGGAAAGCCTTTACGTCCCACACCCAGGTAGCTGGACGCCTGGCCGCCGCTGCCTTTTTCACCAGTGGAATTTTCAAAACAGATTGAACGCGATTCCAGTCCCGTATCTAGCCGGTACAAACCCGAATTTACCGCGGTTTGATTATCCGTTTGTTGCGAGCACCCGTTAAGCAAAATAAACAACCCAAGCAGGGCCATAATTGACATGTACTTGAATGATGTTTTCATTTTTCCCTCTGAATAATGGTTATAAATTGTGGTTGGTTTTATAATGAGAGTATAAAGAATTGTGATGTGAAAAACAACTATAAATATCAGTGTATCGGGATAGATTGAAGGTTTGATGCACTCCCTGTTTTCTGGCAGAGCCGGTTGGTCAGAGTGCGGAGTCGGAGACCCGGAACCAGGTAAAATAGTTCAGTATTTTCTAACAATACACCGAGCTTCTTAACAAGCGGCCGGAAAGAATCATCGAATTTATCTAAACTAGTAATGTCTATATAAACTTTATCTCGCAGGAAAGGAGGGATTTTAACTGGTTCCAGAAGAAATGTTATACAATACTCGAAAAAGGTTTAAATTAGAAAAGACATTTAGATTTATTAATTTTCTACTTTATCAATATTTTCACAAATAAATGGCTTTGGATTATCAGAAGGAATAAACTGGACGTTGTCCATAACTAGTCTGTTTCCATTTTTTGCCATAATAGCCGGATCATTACTATTGGTTGCGATTGTTACATTATGCAATTCGAGAATGTCAAACAAGTTTACATTAAAAAAAGCCGGTACTTTCTGCCTTCTCCCTTCAAAAGTGAATTCGGTAAAATCGGTATCTTTTCGTTCAGACATGGAAGAGTTTCGAACAATTAATCTTAAACTTCTGGCTGAATCCCCTAGCATATTAAATGCTTTCATAACATCTGTGACCGTCAGGTTTTCAAAGGTGATTTCGGTAGCTGGTTGACCGGTTTGCCAGAGTCCGTTTTTAAAATTATAATTAAAGACTTGGTCAACATGTTCTATCGTGACATCTTGTATCAGCCAGTTGCCATTTACCAGTTGCGGCTCCTCATCCGGGGGCGAAAAATGGGTAAAGGCAGATAAGGTATTATTCCGGTGCTGCGAGAGTTGCTGGTATTCTCCCGGGCCCCGGATGGAGCAATTTTTTACAACCAGATTAAAGCAACCGAAGCGGAATGCATTGCATGATGTATTTACATTGCAGTTTTCAATTAAAAAGTCCTGGTTATCATTGCCGGCAAAGGCATCATCACCAGTACGGATATCACAATCTCTTATTTGGAAATCCTGGCAGAAGCGGGTATGTACCCCATCATGGCCACCACGAATTGATACGTTTTCAATAATACCGTTGGTACATTTTCGACAGTTGATTGCCCAGTTAGCCGAACGCTTAATTGTTATGTCCCTGATGATAATGCTGTCACAATTGGTCAAGCGAATAGCATGCGGTCCCCGAAATCCTTCTTCTCCTTCAGGATTCTGGAGATCGATTCCATCGAAAAGCCCTTCACCAATTATAGTAATGTTTCTCAGGCTGTCCCCCATGATCAGAGCATTGGTCCACTTCCATCCTCCAAAATCTGTTAGGTTATTGCTGCTTTCCAGAATTGCGCCTTTTTCGAATCGAAGGATTACTTTATTTCTGAGATGCAGACCACCTGTTATATATTTCCCTTCGGGAAACAAAACCGTGCCACCACCTGCATTACCAACTGAATCTATAGCTTGCTGTATGCGCTCTGTGATGACAGTATTCGCATCAGGTGACATAAGAATGATTAGAGGGGCTTTGTTGTTTGTACAATGATCAAGTACTATTATAGAGAATAAAATAATGAACAGTACGTCTAATAACTTTTTCATAGTGGAATTCTTATTTTATTTTCAACAATTACTACCAATGATTCATTCAAGTTTTTTGCATAAAATAGGGTTAACCTGCAATCCGAGATTGGCGCGATTCGTGTATGAAGGAATTGCACGAATCGTGTCTGGCCGGGTTGTCAGGTTGAAACGTGTTTCAGTTCGTTCTTATTCGCAAAGGTCAATTATTTCATCCATACAACATTTTGAATTGACTCATGATCCATACCAAGTATGTTTTTATACAACTCTGGTTTTCTTGCCTGCTTGTACCGATTCCCACCAGAATCAATGATTTTACTAGGTATTATTGTACTTATAACATATTCATCATCGAAATTTTTGCATTCAGCTAAAATATCTCCAAATGGATCTATGATCATTGAACATCCGTTTTTAAGTTGATCATCATCCATCCCAATAGGATTGGAGAATACTACATATATACCATTATCGTATGCCCGTGCAGGTAGCCATTTCATTAGCCATGCACGTCCCTTCAATCCATCAAATTCTATTCTTAACGATGTTGGATCATTAACTCTATTTTCCCATAGTTTTTTATCAACAAATCCTGCTCCGGGTCGTGTTGATGGTGTACACATGGTTACATGAGGCATGAATATTACTTCAGCACCTAGTAGAGTTGTTGCTCGTACATTTTCAATTATATTATTGTCATAACAGATTAATATACTACACTTCCACCCCTTGATATCGAATACAACATACTCATTCCCGGGTTTAAGATACCTATTAATAAACGGATGGATTTTTCTATATTTTGCCTTGATTCCATCTTTATCTACACAAATGTAAGCTTTATACAAATCGTCATTGGTTTCCTTTTCAAATAATCCGGCAAGAATAGTGATTTTATTCCGGGTAGCAATTTCTATCAACTTTTGTGTACTTTCACCATTGGGTATAATTTCTGCTATATTGATCATTTGTTCTCTTGATAAGTTTCGTGCAAATGTATAGCCGGTAATTGAACATTCATGAAATGCGATAATGTCGGCACCTTCATCAGCTGCTTTTTTTGACAACCTGTCTATTACCCCTAGATTATATTCTTTATCTGCGCTTTTATTTTCAAATTGTGCTGTTGCTATTCGAAGGTTGTCCATTTGCTTTCCTCTCCAGTGTATTGTAAAATAACTTTGTTAATCGACCTAACATATTATTTTCTTCCGTTTGCGCTTATTAAAACGGTCTATTATAAATAGGGACTTTAATACAGTTCTAACTTGCACCAAGCCAGACGGTTTGGTTCGCATATTGCCAGTCTCCGGCTGGAGAATAAAAGCTTGTTACTCTCCCGGTTTCCAGGCAGAGCCGATTGTTCAGGTTTCCGGGCCGGAGACCCGGAACCATGTAAACAAGCTAATTCTTTGGTATCTCCTGAACTGGTGGCAAAGCAGATGAGTGCTGGTAAATAACCTTCCAATTATTGTCTATTTTCTCAAAAATAAAAGTAACCCCAAACTTGTCGATTTTCAATTGTTTTCCATCCTTAAGAGTCATGTTGAATTTGCCTTGCCAGGAGCAAATAACGATATTACCTGGCAGGAATCTAAACTCTTCTTTAGTGGTTGTAATCTTCATAGAAGAAAATGATTTGAACCACTCAGCATGCCCATATTTAGCCATTTGAAGATTGACCATCGATCCATCAGTTGTGAAGAGGTTGAATTTAAGCGAGTCTGAATACGGTTGAAAAAGAGATTCAACATCCATGCTCTCGAGGCTTTGGAAGATTCTGTTGACAACTTTTGTAATTTCTGTTTTCGCAGTCTCCTGCTCATGAGGAGTCATTTGTGCAGCTACTTGCTGAGTGTTTCCCAAAGCGAAAACCATGGCTAACATAATGATAATTTTCGTTTTCAAAGCAGTCTCCTGTAAATAATGTTTGAAAAGTGAATATTTAGTAGCATATATGATAATAAAAAAGCGATTCCCTTTAACTACTCACATAACATATTATTATCTTCCAATTGTCCGAATCCTTTTTTTTACACATAGAAAACTTTATTGTTTTAGAAGGAAAAGGTGGTTTTTCTTATATAAGAAAATTTTTTTCCATAAACAAAAAACAATTTATCCTTTCTTTTGCAATCGCACATACTATATGCAAATACTGTTATATTTTAAGCGATTAACTATCCAACCAATTCATACAATTTTGGTTATAATTGTTCAAGTCTCACCTCTTTAGAAACCAAACCTGTCAAATCCCACTTAACTCTTTATATCATATAATATACAATAAAATCCCGCCTCACCCATGTCATAAAAATCCATATCGAATGGCGATAAAAGTAATGAACTTTTGCAGAAATATGCAAGAATTATTTTGTGAAAAAAGCTATCAGTTGTCAGCTATCAGCCGTCAGAAGTGAAAAGTCAAACGTGAAAAGAAAGTTGTCGGTTGTGAAATATGAAACGCGAACAGTTGCTTGGGCCAGCGGCCCGAAAACATGTATCAATAATCACGAAACATAGTTTCGTGTCCAGGTTCCGCTCCAAACCGGAGTTTGGAGCGGAGAAAACCTCCGGTTTCCCGGCAGAGCCGAGTTGATTAAGATTCCGGTCAGAGACCCGGAACCAGGTAATAATCGTTCTTTGTAAGTCAAAAGAATTTTTTCGTTATTTTATTTCAATGGCCAGAGCAAAATCACACGGCTTTTCATCAGGGATTTTTATAAGCAATCCATCTGTTTCAAGATGCCATTCTAGTTCGCCAGAATAACCAAGCAGGCTCACAGACCGGATTGCTCTTTCCAACAAACCGGCATTCGTTCCGAGAGATTTAATTTTAACCGATTTTTCCGGCACGGCCAGGGTGATCGCAAACAGCGTTTCGCCTTTGGTTGTGAAACGAATATCTTCAGCGACATTATCCTTGTTTTCATGCTCATTTAAAAAGCCCTCAACCACTTGTGTCGGGCCTTCGCCGTATATTTTCCACGGGCGTGTTTTGTAAATCGCGTCGCCGTTAATGGCGAGCCATTTTCCGATTTCCAGCAAACGCTCCTGCACCGGCTGTGGAATTTCACCCTCAGCCGTCGGCGTGATGTTGAGCATGACGCAGCCGTTTTTCGAAACCACATCTACCAAATAATCAATGAGGCGATCCGTTGATTTATAATCCGGCTCCTTTACATTACACCAGGAATTCCAATCAATGGAATCATCGGTGAGCCATGGGAAATCCCTCTTTTCGCCCATGCGCGCGCGCTCCAAATCGAGGACGCCCGCGCCTTTGGCAAAATCTTCGGACTTGTAGGTGCAAACCACCTGCTTGCCCCACTGCCCGGCGCTATTATAATAATGCTGCAAAAAGGCGATCCGATATTTTTCTTTGATGATGAACAGCTTGCTGTCAAAATAGACAAGATCAGGGTGATATTTATCCACAACCTCGACGGCGCGGTTCAGCCAGCGCTGATTAAATTTATCATCTGGGCGAACAGTGGAATCGTTCCAGGCGGCATCGAATGCGCTGGTTGGCGCCGGCGGGCCATACAAATCTTCGTAAGACGGATTGGACGAGTCGGTATTTTTGTCCAGCGTCGGATACCAGGCATACAGCCATTGGTGATGAAAAGTCGTGACAAACTTTAAGTCCCTTTTGCGAATCGCCTTTTCAAGCTCACCGACGACATCGCGTTGCGGCCCCATATCCATGGCATCCCATGTCGTCAGCTTGCTGTCCCACATGGCGAATCCGTCTGCGTGTTCAGCCACCGGACCGGCAAAACGCGCGCCGGCTTGAACGAATAAATCCGCCCACTTTTCAGCATCGAATTTTTTCGCTGTGAACATGGGGATAAAATCCTTGTAGCCAAATTTATTTAGCGGCCCGTACTGCTCTGTGTGATAGGTGTTGATGTCATTGCCGGGGACGTACATCCAATGCGAGTACCACTCGGTTTTATATGCCGGCACGGAAAAGACGCCCCAATGAAAATAGATACCGAACTTGGCGTCGCGGAACCACTCGGGCGTCTTATATGTTTGCAGGGATTCCCAGGTGGATTCGTATTTTTTGTGGGTTGTGCACGATGTGAACACTGAAATGATGATAATGTTGAATATAATATTCAGAAATATCTTTTTCATTCTATTGTCTCCAAAATTGTATGAAAAAGCTTGGCTCGGGATGTTTTTTTATAGTCCGATATAATTTCCACACATATTAATCAACGTTGCTACATCGCCATGCGCAGCGCCCAACTGGTGAATCCATTACCTTGCTCCAGGTCTCCCGGCCCAAACATCTCGTACCAAGTCTCCCGGCTTGGGACGCAAATTGCCAGCCTCCGGCTGAAAATAGAAAGGTTGATAACTTTCCGGTTTCCCGACGGCGCCGGTTGGGCAGGATCCCGGGCCGGAATCCCGGAAGCAGGTAACAATCCCTTTTACAATAATGATATTTTCAACCTTGTAAAATTTTTCATCAAAGGATCATAATTTTAATCTTGGGCAAACCTGAGAACATGAATAAGATGATATTAAAGCAATAAATATAACACTCTAAATATTTCATATAAAATTTTCATTATTATGATGAAAGTTAACGCGAATGCTGTGCTGCCCACTGATATTTTAAACAAAACTTTATAAATACATTAGAACTTGACTTAACCATAGAACGTTTATAAAATCACCGCACTGAGGCGGGTCAGCACAAGCATAATGTTAACCACTCAGTGGTTTAATAATAATTAAGTTATTTATTGTTCACTTATTTTACATTGATTGATGAAATTTTATACAGCGCTGGAAAGAATCATGTATTCAGCATAACTTTCACTTTCAGGTATAGGAATTCCATCCTCTTTTAATCCTTCAAGATGAAAATTAATAGCTTCATACATCTTTTCTTCAACTTCATCGCGGGTTGCTCCTACGGCTACGCAGCCGGGTAGGTCCGGAGAATAAGATCCAAAACCATCTTTACTTTTTTCAATAACAATTAGAAATTTTCTGATAGCTTTCTTCATTTTAAACCTGCTTGCTTTAGTACACTGTTTAATGTCCCAGGGGGCATATCTCTGCCAAGATTTCCTGATATTGTAACTCTACCTGCTTTAAGGGGATGTTTATATTGTCGATGATCTCCTTTAGTTTTAACAAGGTACCATCCATCTTTCTCTATCATTATTATTACTTCTCGAACCTTCAATTATTTCTTTCCATATTGTACTATTACAACCAATTTATATTATGTGCGAAATAAAATCAATATAAAATTTTTAAATGTTTGATTTGATTAAATATTTTAACTTATATTTCTATTTACCTCACTCCAGCGCTCCCGGCCCTAAGATCTTGTTCCAAGCCTCCGGTTTGGGACGCAAATTGCCAGCCTCCGGCTGAGAGATGGTTAAAAAGAAATTTACATACCTTTTCCACTATTCCGGCAGAGCTGGTTGGTCCTGGTTCCGGGCCGGAGACCCGGAACCAGGTAAAGTGTAGCACACCTTTACGTAAATACTTTAATCACAAACCCATACTACAATTCATGGATAAGAAGCTTTTTGCGAATTGGTTTCATAGGTGTACTACACTTTCCCGATCAATTTTTCAGAATGCAAATCACACTTCCAGTTCCCAACCGGGACGGTATTTCCTGTATACCAGCTTTTGCGCGTCGTCGTCATTGGTGATCTGCATTTTTTCCGTATCCCACAGCAGTTTTTTCCCGGCGCGCAAGGCAATGGTTCCCAGGCACAGGGTTTCGTTGAATTCCCGCGCCACTTCAAAGCGGGCGCCGGCCGGTTCGCCGCCGCGACACGCCTGCACCCATTGGTCGATCTCATCTTTGGGCCGGGGCAATGTTTGCGGGGGACGAGTAAATGCTTTCATCGCCTTTTCCGGGATGATGCGGGGACTGTTACCGGAGAATCCGGCCAGAATTTTGCCCTTGTCGCCGACGAACAACAAGCCTTCTTCCGGCATGGCTCGCTTGTCCGATTCCAGTTCCTTAATTACCGGCGGACGAATACCGCCGTCGTACCAGTGCAGTGTAACCGGGGCCATGTCGCCGCGTTCCGGGAATTCCCAATGCACTGTTGCAGCCTGAGGCAGAGATACTTTGTTCACTTTTTTTACCCAGGCGCTGCCTTCAATGGCCCAGTACACACTGGCGCTGGCTTCTACTGTAACAGGCGCGCCCAGTTTCAAAATCTTCCAGATCTGGTAAAAACTGTAATGACCCATATCGCCCAGCGGTCCTGTGCCGAAATCATACCAGCCGCGGAAGGTGGCATGAGTATAAGCGCGGTGATAGGGCCGGTATTCCGCGGGACCCAGCCACAAGTCCCAGTTCAGACCATCCGGAACCGGCGGGGTATCTTGTGGATATTCATACATGCCCTGCGGCCAAAACGGACGGGTTGTCCAGTTGTGTACCTCGCGTACCTGGCCGATAGCGCCGGCCCAAATCCATTCGCACAGCAGGGGAGTGGTTTGCATCGAGGCGGAGCAGAACATGTGGGTAGCGACGCCGGTTTCAGCGGCGGTTTTAGTCGCTAGTCGCACTTCGGAAATCACGTTGGAGATCGGTTTGTGGGTAATGACATGCAGGCCCTTACGCATGGCGGCTATGGCAATGGTGGCATGCAGGTGTTCCGGGGTTAAAATGACCACGGCATCGAGCCCTTTTTCCTTTTCCAGCATGTCCCGGAAATCTTCATAGGCATTGCAGCCTTTATAATCAGCAACTCCTTGTACATTTTTATAAAAAGTTTCCACCACTTCCTTGCCGACCATACGTCCGGCGCGGCAGCCGGTATTGCTTTCGCCCCAGGCAGGTTCGTTGATGAACATTCTGATCTTGTCGCGGATTTCATTAGGGGACCATTCGACATAATCCTGGCTGTCGCGGTTGACATCGCAAACTGCGGCAATATGGACGTCTTCGTGCCGCAGGAATTCCATCAATACCCGCAGACCCTGGGTGCCGGTACCGATATAGCCGATGTTGACCTTGTCCGATGGCGCGACATGTTTGGCGCCGCCCAGCACATGTGCGGGTACAACCATCATACTCAGCGCCGCGGCGGACGAGGCGCTCATAAACGTGCGCCGGTCGATTGTATTTTCTTTGTCCATATTAAAATTCCTCATGTTCGGGTTGTTAATTTCCGGGTTTGCAACAGGCTATTATACAAGAATTAAATTCGAAAACCAAAATAAAATTTTTTGAACCGGTTCAAAATGACAATTTTTTACTTTGCATTTCCTTTAAAGATGGACAAGATGTCCTGCATTATTTTACGCCCTGGATTATGAAATCCGCCGATGTCGGATCTGCGAACCAGGGCGATCAGTATTCTTTTTACTCATTGCCACGTCATTTATGACGTGGGTAATATTATTATAATTAATTGACTTTAGTCAAAAACAGATTTTGGCTAAAGCCATATTTTTGTTTTATTTGTTCCACGACCTGAAGATCGTGGCAATGGTGGGGTTTTATAGAAAAGACCGGTCGTCGAGTCGGGCCGTAAATGGTTTAGGTAAACGGATTGTCCGGTAATATTACAGATTTTTAATAGCGGCAGATTCGGCCCATATCGAGACGACTTGACCTGGGGAGAGTTTGTAGTTTGTAGGTCGGGCCTTTGGCCCGGCAGGACAAGATGTCCTGCATTATTTTACACCCTGGATTATGAAATCCAGAGTGATCAGCTTATGTGCTACGCACCTCGGCCCAACGCAATTTTATAAATATGCAGGATAATCGGATTATTCCGGTATTTTGAGAGTAATGACTTGCAGGTGCGTAGCACATTTTTACGAGGTATTAATCCACCCGCCATAACCATATATTATTACCAGGGTTGGAACCCTGGATTATTATCCGCACCGGGATTGCACATAGATGGTTGGCATGGCATGATACCTGGGTTCGTTCTTTTCAGTAAACCATTATCGGCCCTACTCGACGACCGTTGCGTCACCCACCCGCTTGTCATTCCGACGAGCGGAGCGAGGATGAATCTATTTGTTCATTGCCACGTCATTTATGACGTGGGTTATATTATTATAATCAATTGACTTTAGTCAAAAACTGATTTAGGCTAAAGCCATGTTTTTGTTTTATTTACTCCACGACCTGAAGGTCGTGGCAATGGTGGGATTTTATGAAAAAAACCGGTTATCTGGTACCAAGTCTCCGGCTTGGTACCCAGCGACCCGGCTCCGCCGTAAAACTGAAAGAGTTGATGAATTTAAAAAGTAGCTTCAACAAATACTTGACCTTTTAAAATTATTGCTCTTGTCGGTTTTTCAGTCAGTGACTGAGTACTTCCGCACCAAGCCGGAGACTTGGTACGAGAGCAATTTTTACTATGGCGCACGTCTCGATACGTCCCGCCATGCGGGACTACTCGACGACCGGGGTACTCTTTAAATTAGGTCCCCGACTGTGTTTCTCTGCGTTCATCTGTGGTTAATTTATATCCAGCCGCGCTCTTTATAAAATTCTATTCCTTTGGCCAGCGCCGCGTCAATCTGCTCTGCCAGGGCGTCATCAAGGTGTTTGATATGAAAGCAGGTTTTACCCTTGAGAGTTTTGAAAAGTTCAGGAGAGAAAAATCTTTTCAGTGATTCATCTATATACAGTGGCATATAATAGAATCCCACATAACTGCTCTGGATGATAAGTCCGGCAAAATACACCTCGGTTCGCATTTTGCCGGCGAATTCAACATTTTTGAATGACCACAGATCGTACTTGCTTTCCATGTCGATCTTGGGTTGTAACGGATTTTCATATTTTTGCATGATCTGTTTCAACCGGTTGTAAATGGCTACCAGTTCATTTTGTTGCGGCATGACCGAATCTCCAATTATTTCATTTGATTTTGTACCGATTCCAGGTATTCTAATAATCCGAACAAGTTGCCTTCCGTATCTTGAGCATAAGCATGGAATCCCAAACCGGGAATGGGCGTTTTTTGCATAACGATCTTACCGCCGGCCTGAACGATTTTTTGCAACGCCGCGTCAATCGATGAGACGTGAACGGAATTGACCGTGCCCTGGTTGGCAACCACCCGGTGTTTGATAGCGCCGTTTATACCCGTTCCCTTTTCATCCCTGGTACCCACCAGCCAATAATCCATCGGGCCCGCCCATTTTTGAATATCCCAATCAAACACCTGTTTATAGAAAGATACCGCCCTCTCCGGATTTTCAGCGCTGATTTCGAAATGTATGACACGGTTCATGGTTTGCTCCCATATTGTTGATGATGATCAGATTATGTAATATAACTCTGCAAATCCATGTATTCTTCCCGGAAAATACAAGTATGGGATAAATGTCCGGTATTACCCTGCGCACCGGATGAATATCCGGCGCGATCAGATTTTTATAGAATAATTTGTAGGTCGGGCCTGTGGCCCGGCAGGACACTAGATTCTATCCTTTTATTAAAATAAATATTACATTTCATAATTTTCAGCCGGAGGCTGAGTTTATTCACACCAAGCCGGACAGACTGTGTGAAAACCAAAAAGATTGATGTGAAGAGTGGAGTGCATCGCCTTTATGCGATGCGTTGGCCGCAAGCCCAAATAACATCTGAAACAAGAAAACTTGACGATTATTACATATAAACTTTATGATATTCAAATAGATGTTTTTATTCAAACAATAAAGCTTTTCGAGGCCACCTGCGGCGGCCACAGTCCATAAAGGGACTGCACTCCGGTTCCGGTAGAATCCGAGCTACTTCCAAACTCTAACAACCTGGCATTTACATTCGTTTTCACACAGTCTGGGAGACTTGGTGCGAGATTGGTATGGTGGAACTAGTTAACCGGTAAACTTCTCCACCACCAGCTTGCCCACCCGTTTGGCCATAGCCATAATAGTGAAAATCGGCGGGTTGCCCAGGGATTCGGGGAACAGCGAGGCGTCGGCGACATAGACGTTTTCCGGCAATATGTCCGGATGAAAGGTTGCGGCTGAATTAATGGTCAGCGGCAGCATGCCGCCGGGATGACCGGCATTTATGGTTCCCAGGAAGATCTTTTCTTTATCCACGCCCAACCGCAGCAGGATTTCGGTACAGGTTTGCACGCCTTGCTGCAAGCGTTCTTTGTCCGTATCGGTCAGGGCTTTACGGATTTTATCCCCCTCGACGTGGCCGGTCGGCGTATCCGCCAGTTTGATCATCATACTGACAATGTCGCGGGCCGGGATGTTCCAGTGGCGGTTGAAAAAGTAGCTCAAGTAATCAAAATAGGGGGAGAGGATATAGTGCTCCTGCTGCACCAGGAAGGGCATGGAAATTTCCTTGTTTTGCAGGGCGTTCGGCCATGCCGCCGCCACGCATAACACGGGATCGACAAATAACCTGTTTTCACAATTAAAACCGGAATTGTTGAGGATGGCGGGTGTGCCAAAGCCGCCGGCCGCCACCAGCACCAGGTCGGCGTTGTATGTAACGGTGGACGAGCCCTGTTTTGCTTGAACGCCCACCGCCCGGCCGTTTTCGATAATGATTTGTGTAACCCGGCAGCCAGTAATCAGTTTTGCGCCATGACTAACCGCATTATCCAGGAACTTGCGGCTATCCCATTTCACGCCCTGCGGACAGCCAAGCACGCACCTGCCGCAATGCACGCATTTTTCATAATCGCCCATTTTGGTAGTCGGCTGCGGATGCAGGCCCATTTCTTCACAAATAGTGTAAAGTTGTTTTGTCGATTGCTTCCAGCGTTTTTGATGCGCGGTTGAAACGGGAATATCCCGATACAGTTCAGCGAATTCGGCGTCCAGGTTGATGCCGATTTTTTTGAGCGGCCCATCCATGCGCAGGGCATTTCCGGCGCTGAGGGTAGTGGTGCCGCCAATACCGCGACCGTTGACCAGTGTCATCTTGTCCGCAGTTTTACGGATGCGCATAGCTGGAAACAGCAGTTGAATCTCGCGCTCGTCGAACAGCAGTCCGGTTTTTTTTACGGCCTCAGGCAATGTCAGCGGGTATGAAAAAGGTTTGAATGCTCCGCCCGTTTCGAGTATAGTAACCTCGAACTTGTCCGCCAGGTCGCGGGCCAGCGCCGCGCCGCCGGCGCCGCTGCCGATGATGATGGCCTTTTTCACAATGGTTCCTCCGTTAACCTGAAATCCGCCCGGCAGCAGGAATGCCCTTCGGTGAGTCGCTCCCGGAAAACGAGCCTGCCGCCGTTCGAAAGCCCCGCCGCCACGCCTTCATCCAGCGCCGAAAAAATGCGGCATGCCTCGCCGTTAAAAAACTGACTGAAATAGCAGCGTTTTATGGTCACATCGCCCGCAGGGGTGCAGGAATAATCGATGCCGATGACCTTGTACAATATTCTGGTGAACTGAATAACCTCGGCTGTGGTTTTAATATGCAGTTGCCGGCGCAATTGTATGCCCATATCGCAGGCGTTTTTGTATAACCGGCTTTTTATACCCTGAATATCGGCGTTGGCTTGCAGGGCGCGCTGCGCTGTTTCCCCGGAAAAACGCGCAAAGACATGCAGACATTCATGGTAGGTGAGTGTCCCGGTATCGGGCGTTTCGACCTGGAAAGCCTGCGCTGTGATCTTTATTAATTGCCGGATTTTTTGTTTTTTGATAAAAGCGGGGATATATAGTCCGGCCGCTGTAACGAGAAGGTTCATTGCTGCGCTTTGATCTTGAAATAAAAGAACAGCACCACAATACCGATAAAACCATCCACCAGGCAGTTGGCCAGGTAGATGAGGCACGGCTGTACTAACAGGAAAAATCCCAGCGACAGCAGCGAACTGCACAATTTAGCGTTAGCCAGCAGTAGCGGATACTTGCGACTGCCCGGATGGCGGTACATGAAAAACGCCAGCAAGGTCACCATGTACATATAACCGGCGGCCAAAATCAGGTAAAAATTGACGCCATCGGGAGCGGTTTGCGCCATGCCGAACTGCGCGGCATAACCGTTAAAAAAGGCAAGAACGCCATTGGCGAAAAAAAGAAAAGTTAATCCCACAACCAGAAAAATAATTGCCAGTAACAGACTGATCGTCCGGTAGTATTTCATAGCTGTCCCTTTAATTGGTTTTTGGGAAAATGAGGGGTTTTATATAATATAAATAAAATAATTTTCATCTACTACTTTTTCTCTGCATCCGGCTGCCTTGTGGAAGAAAAGAGTGAACCCGCATGGGGATAAATAATTCAGGTATTAATGATAATAACACCGGTAGAATTTTGACAAATCGCCGAATTTTACCTGTTCAACCAGTTTCACCGAATCCTGCGGCGATACCGGGGCATTGCCGGTGATATATTGCTGAAACAGTTTATAATTTTTGTTGATAAAGCAGCTATCTTCCGAGGGGAAATGGCTCTGCATTTCATTATATATTGTCGCAACTGATTTTTCCCGGACATTGCCAAAGGTCATGGGGGTGAACACGCAGGGACTCACCTCACCAAAGGCATCGACATAGATCATTTTCTTGCCGGCGTTGCAGCCAAAGTGCTCACGGCCCTCGAAATGGCCCAGGTAATTGATGGTCATTTTGCCCTCTTTATTATAGCGATCCTGCAGGGCTACCAGGTTAAGACGTTCCTGTTCGGTAAAAAGCAGGGCATCGTCCCAGAACGCTGCCACCGAGGGCTTGGTTTCGCTCAGCCAGGCTTCATGTACATCGAGCCCCGCCAGGAATTGCAGAAATTCTTCAACCTGGCCTTTTTGCAGCATCTCTTTGGAGATCACCGAGGATACGCTGACATGCAGGCCGCGCACATTTTTAAACAGTTCGATGGCATCGAGCGCCGCCTTGAAAGCGCCGGGAAAACGGCGACCGCGGTCATGCACTTCCGGCAGCCAGTGATCGAGACTGACCGAAACGTAATCGAGTCCCGCGTTTTTCAAATCCTGCGCTTTTTGCGCGGTGAGGGTGCAGCCGGTGGTGAACAGCTTGCGCGTACAGTCGTCGCCCACGCTTTCAATGATGCGGCAAATATCTTTATTCAACAGCGGTTCGCCGCCGGTAAAGCCCAGCCACAATACGCCCATCCGTTTCAGGTCGCCTATGAGTTTAATGATGGTCTCGGTGTCCATACGCTCGCCCTGGCGGTGCTTGTTGTAGCAATATTCACAGTTCTGGGGACAAGCATTGGTGAGGCCTATCTGCGCATGGGCGGGACCGGGGATTTTGGCCAATAACTGCTCGTTGATAAAACGCCCGTAGGCTTTGCTGTTAAGCTGCGGCAAATGCGAGTGAATGATGAGGTCGCCGTCCAGGTTTTTTATTTTAAACTTGCCCATGTAATTGAGCAGGAACAAGAGCATCTGCGGTTTGGTTTTTACTATTTGTAAATTGGCGGCAAGGGATTTAAGTACATCCAATTGACTTGCGGGTTTGGCTGGCACGGCTTTATCCTTTAATTTTAGATTATCATTTTAACGCCATTGCATACGGAAGAAGAGAGGGAAGGGTTTCAAAATAAACTTGTCTTGATTAAGAGAAATATTAAAAACTTCCGTATATAACGCTTGAAATTTAGATTAGTAATTCTTTACAATTATTGCAACACTTTTTTTTCTGATGTAAACTTTTTCTTCTCCCAAAATTTTTTCTTGGCAAAGAATGCGCTTCTTTGTATATTCCCTGCAATATAATTCAGGTTACCCGAATCTAAAGGAACCGGCGCGACAGTTAAGGGGGGCAGCTTGGCCGGAGATTATACGAGGACAAGATCATGGTACAGATTACCCGCAGAGAGTTTATCCGCACATCATTGGCCGGTACGGCGCTGGTTACTTTGGGCCGGACGTTTGCAAAAGATGAAGCATCGCTGCAAACTATCGGCACAACCGTGCTGGGCAAAACCGGCATCGAGGTGTCGCGCCTGGCAATCGGCACCGGCACCAACGGCTGGGGATTTGAATCCAATCAGACCCGCATGGGCCAGGCCGCGTTTAGCGAAATTGCCCGGCACGCCTGGGAGTGCGGCATCAACTTTTTCGATACCGCCGACGCCTATGGCTCGCACACTATTGTTAAAAATGTAATCAAGGATTTACCGCGCGACCAGGTGGTGGTCATGTCGAAAATATGGACCAGCGATACCGATTTTATGACCTATCGCGGCGCAGCTGTAGAGTTGGACAAGATCCGCAAACAGTTGGGCATCGATCATATCGATATCGTGATGCTGCATTGTATGACCTCCGGGGACTGGCCCTCTGAAAAAGCTCAGGAATGTGAAGAACTGGAAACGGCCAAACAAAAGGGCATTATTCGCGCGCATGGGGTTTCCTGTCACAGTTTTGAAGCGTTGCATGCTGCCGCTGCGAGTCCCTGGGTGGATGTTGTGCTGGCGCGTATCAATCACACCGGCGCCATGATGGACGCCAAACCGGAACGGGTTATGCCGGTGCTGAAACAAGCCCACGAGCGCGGCGCCGGGGTGTTGGGCATGAAAATATTCGGCTGCGGCCGTCTCACTGCGCCGGAACAGCGCCGGGCCTCCATGCAGTATGTGTGGAGCAGCGGCAATGTCGACGCCATGACTATTGGCTACGAAACAGTGTCTCATGTCGACGACGCCATTGCTTTAACAAATGCTGTGTTAAAGGGATGAAATGATTTTAATTTTTATCGGGTGATGCTTTCAATTGTACCCCAAAATCTGTCATTGAACAAGGGGTTACAACCCCTTGTTCCCAAAACGGTACTATCTATTAGCTGATTCTCCCCCGGTGTATCTAACTATCAAGATCTTAAAAATTATATTTTACCCCCGCGCCCACTTCCAGGCCGGTTATACCGTCGCCATCTTTAATCGAGCCGAATAATAATTTAATATTCCCACGCAGCGTGGTTTTCGGGGATAACACATATTCCGGCTGCGCCCCGGCGCCGAGCATTAAAATTGAAGTGAAAATGCTCGATTCCGCATAATAACGGAGTTCGCCGGTGATGCCGATCCAGGTCTTTTGATTGTAACGCATACGATACAATGAATATAATTCGTACTGGTCGGGCGATGATTTCTCCGCCTCGGTAACCATAGACGAACCGGAGAGATAGCTGTTCTTGCCCTTGCTGCGGAACCTGCCGGTTATGGAAAAATAGTTATACCCCATATATTTTTGGTAACGGCTGTAAAAAACCAGTTTGGCGCCGGAACCGTAAAATTCCTCGCCATCGACTTGATCGCTGGCATAATGAGTGTAAATGATATCTGCGGAAATTGTGCTGGTGTTATCCAGGTTGTAATCCAGGCCGGTGTTCAAGGTGAGTTCATTGCCCGGTTTATAGTCGCTTTCCTCACCGCCCATGTCGATGGGCGAAAACCCGCCTTTGATCTGACCGGAAATGGACAAGCCGACCACCATCTTGTCGTTCAGTTTGTAAGCCCAGTTGACACCCGGCGAGATATTTAATCCCTGGCCAAAATTGGGCGTGGCAAGGTTATAATGATTGAAGCTGATGAGGTAGGAGGTATAATATTCTTCCAGGGTTAGTTCATTTTTGCCGCTGGGCAGGTTGATGCCGAGACTGAACACGGCATTGAGCGGCCGTTTATACCAGGTGAGGCCAAGCTGGGTATCGGTGAGACCGGACAAGGTCGTGAGGCCGTCGCCGGTCACCGATGCGCCCGAAGCGCGAAAGTTGACGCTCACTTCGGAATTGACCGGAATATAACCGGCAACCGGTATAGAGAGTTCGGAAAAACCGGAACCGTTGCTAAACCAGTTTTGCATGACCGGCATAAAGGTAACATACCGATCCTGGGAAATGATAAAAATATCTTCAGCCCGCGCTGCGCCGAACAAGAGTAACACTAGCCAGATTTTTTTTATAGTATTCATATTACAGTCCAGTTTTAAATTTATCGGATCAGGATCATTTTTTTGGTTACGGTTTGCTGCCCCGTTGCAAGGCGGTAAAAATAGACGCCGCCGGCCGCAGGAATTCCGGCGCCGGTGCGGCCGTCCCAAACCGCCACATGTTCACCGGTCGTTTGCGCACCGTCAACCAGGGTAGTGACTTTGCTGCCCAGGGTATTGAATATTTCCAGTTTCACCTGCTCCCGCTGCGCCAGTTGATAGCGGATAGTCGTTTCCGGGTTGAAGGGATTGGGATAATTTTGCTGCAGGGCAAAGCTGTAGGGAACCAGCGGAATACCGCCGTTATTGTTCTGTGCAAAAGCCGGCGTACCGATAATAACCATAAAATTACGGGTTTGTTGGTTGCCGGAAATAGTAACGGTCATAGTGTTATTATTGACCGGGATGACCGCGCCATTATCTTTATCCAAAACATACACTTGCATACTGTCCGGCAAGCTCCCGGTTTCACTGAGGGTGATGGCAACCTTTTTCATGGTAGTGAATGAGGTGTTGAGCGTCAAATCCCATTTCCCGCCCTCTGTGGCGCCGGGTTTGAAATTACCGGCATAGCGTCTGGCCTCGGCAATAATGGACAATTGCACATAATCGCCGACCGGCGGGGCTTCGCAGAAATCGGTTTTGTCGCTGCCATCCAGGGCGCCTTTGAGCAGGCCGAGATAATTTTGTGTATCGACAGCGTCCGTGCCGGGAATTTTCGCCGCCAGTTGTAATACATAGTCCGACCCAGCAACATCGACCGGCAGGGTGGAATGCTTTCTGGCTCCCTGGAATTCGTCCGGAGTTATACTGGCCAATACCGGGTATGGCGACCGATTATAGACAAAATATCCTTCCCAAGGATTAAGGATATATGTATTATATTCATAATCGTTGGTTGCAGAATTCCAATAAACCGGCGGGTCCAAATATTCCTGATAAGTTTGGGTCCCCTGAACATTAATGGGGAATGCAAACGGGTTGGCGATCTGGTTCCAGCCGGGTTGTAATTCGGACGAGTAAGTTTCATCGGTCGGTAACGAAGTAATATCTTCCACATCGAACATTTTACCGCTGCGGGTGATCAGCCAGAATACTTTGCCGGGATTTACTTCAAATTGATTCTGGGTCTTAAACGAATATTCGGCAAAACCTTTCTCTGCCGCTGCATCATAATAAGTGAGCCGCCACTGGGTATTGTCATAGGTACCATAATCATCAATAAAAGTCAATAACACAGAGGGATGATCTAAAATACCCGGCACGGAAACCATGCGGTATCTCAACGGCGCCAGCGACATGGGCGGGGTGTAATGGGATGCATAGACCTGGATAACAGCCGGAATAGAAGCGGCATTCATCGCCGGATAGGTTGTAGTTGTAGAACCGCCCGATATGCGGATATAGTATTCCAGTCCCCGCAGCGTAACATCTTGCGCCGGGATGACGCCGCTGATGGTGGTATTATTCAGCGTCATGTTGGTAGAATCGTATACTGATTTTCCACCCTGGCGGTAAAATAATTTCAGGTTTTCCGGCGTCCAGGTGGTTGCGGACAGAGTAGCGGTGAGAGTATAGGCGGTACTGTAATTGGCTGTTGGCGATGTAACGCTCAGAGTAATATTGGTCGCGGTTCCACTTATGGGTATGGAATGGGGAATGGCGGAATCATTAGCGTTGACGACCAGTGTGGCGGTTTTGCTGCCGGCGGTCTGTGGTGAAAAACTGATGAGAAAATCATGTGCTCCCAACGATGGCAATGAGTAGGTGGGCTGCAGCGGACCGACTACTGTAAACTCGGAGCTATTTAGCCCGGTTATACCAGGAGCATTAAAGATCAGGGTGCCGGAACCGGAATTGATAACGGTCAGGGTATCATATTTAGTAACACCCACATTGACCTGTCCAAACGCCAGCGCTTCCTTGTCTGTTGCAAAAACCGGCTGGCCCCCTAAACCGGTGAGTTCAACCGTATCCGGGCTGGAGGCAGCGCTGTTGATAAATATAACCCGCGCCGATTTTGTGCCGGCGCTTTGTGGAGAAAAGGTGACCGGAAAATCCAAAGATTCTGAAGCGAAAATTGGCGTATCACTATTATAATCCGGTATACTAAAATCGGCAGCATTCGTACCGCTGAGAATGGTTTCATAAATATACAATTCACCGCTACCGGTATTGGTGACAGTTATTGTATCGCTGCGGGATGTTGCAACAGCTACCGGACCGAAATTAATAGTATTTACATTTGTAGAAAACACCGGCGCTATACCGCTGCCGCTCAGAGAAACGGATGGATTACCGCCGTTGCTGGTAACGACAAGAGAAGCTGTAAATGTTCCTGTCGCAGTGGGAGAAAAGGTTACCGGGATTTTGCGGTTTTCTGCGGGAGCTAGGGAAAATGCAGCGGGAGTGGTAGAGAATTGCGTTGGATTGGCGCCGCCCAGAGCAATCGAATTTATGTTCAAAGTAACCGTGCCTATATTACTCACGGTTACCGAGTCTGTACTACTATTGCCAACCATTATAGCGCCAAAGGGTAGTGATGTGGGGGTCACCTGGATAGCCGCCTGCGAGCCGGTTCCAGCCAAAGCCACCTGGCCGATGCCGCCATCGCTTTGGATGGTTACCTGGGCGGTATACGAGCCGACAATAGTAGGTGAAAAAGCGACCACCAGTTTTACGGTTACTCCAACCTGAATATCAAACGGAGTTGGCATCGACATGTTAAAACTTGACGCATTGGCGCCGGCGATGTTAATTGCCGATACAGTCAGGATATCGGTGCCGGTGTTGCTAACATATATTGTATCATAGGATGTTGTGGTGATGCCGGTGGTAAAGTTCAGTGTGCCGGGCAATACCTGCAAAACCGGCACAACGCCGGTTCCGGTGACTGTGATCTGACCGGGGCCGCCGTCGCTTTCGATATTCAGAGTTGCGGTATGACTACCGGTGCGGGTGGGAGTAAATGAAACTGTAAATGTGCCATCCTCTGCCGGCGCTATTTTGGGCGGCAGCGCCGTTACTGTAAATGAAGCGGCGTCTGTACCGGAAAAGAACGCCGAGGTTACATTCAGTGAATCTGTGCCGCTGTTGGTTATTAAAGAATACCCGGAGAAACTATTGGTTGAATTTGTCCGTGTATTACCGAACGAAACCGTTGAGGAAAGCAGGGACAGGGACGGGGCGATACCGGTTCCAGTCAGGGTTATTGCTTCATTGCCGCCGTCGCTGTCGATCAATAACGAGGCGGTATGTCCGCCGGTTCGTGCGGGAAGAAATTCTATATAGATCTGCCTGCTGACTTCCTGGTCCAATGTAAAGGGTTGATTGGTAACAGTAAATGATGCCGCATCTGTGCCGGTGATATGCAGGGAGGTAACCTGCATACCGGCAGTGCCAATGTTGGTCACCGCTACCGAATCGGTTCTGACTACACCGACTCTTTGGTTGTTGAATGGTAAAGCCGACTTGTTGACCTGGATTACCGGTTCAATGCCGTTACCGACCAGGAGGACCGTGACCGGCTCTCCGGCTATCGTTGCGTCCAGGCTGGCTGATGAGGGCGCCGCCGCCGGTGGAGTATAGGTCATTACAATCCCTTTGGACTCGCCGGGATTCAGGACAAATTCAGTTGTAATAATGGTAAAATGAGCGGCATTGGTTCCTGACAGCGCAAAGGGGCCGACAGTCATTTCCTGGAAACCGGTATTGGTAACGACTACCGAATCGGTTTTAGTGGCGCCGGTGCGAACATTACCGAAATTGAGGTCAACAGGGGTAATGAAATAAATTGTATTATCATACCTGCTGCCGTACACACCCCGCGATTGGGTGCCGGCCAGGAAATAGCCTTCATTGTTCATCAACAGGGCGGCAATACGGTTAGGGCCCAAACCGGAGTTAATGGGCGTCCAGTTTTCACCCAGGTTGGTGGACTGGAAGACACCGCCGCCTTCCGTACCGGTAAAGATATGGCCTTTGCGGTTAATGTGAATGGAAATTGTAGAAGGTGTGGTAAGACCATTTATTTTGGGAGTCCAGGTTACGGCGTTATCGTCGGAACGATAGACGCCATCCAGCGAGGTAGCAAACATATAACCATCGCTGCGCCGGAATAAATGCCTGGCGCTGGTAAAGGCCATGGTTGGATTGGCCGGGTTCCAGGTAGCGCCGTAATCGATGGATACCTGAATACCGCTATAAGTAGCCGCATATAAATAATTATTGTCGTCGGTAATCAAGTCTGTAGCATCAAGGTAGCTTGAGGTTTTTTGCACCCAGTTATCGCCATTATCGACAGACTGATACACGCCATTATAAGTTATTGCATATAGTTCACCGGCTGAGTTCATCGTCAGAGCTTTCATCTCCAGCGAGATCAGACCGTTATTGGCCTGCGCCCAACTTGCGCCATTATCAGGCGACCGGTAGACGCCATTTTGTTCCGTACCGACAAATATGTAACCGTTACTTTTACTGAAAATTTTCCTAATATGATTACCGACCAGTTCTGGAACTTCAACCCAGTTGCTGCCGTTATCGGTGGAGCGGAACAAACCGGTCATGGAACCGGCATACAAGTTGCCGTTTATGTGTTCTTTCAGGGCGGTTATTATGGTGTTTCGGATGCCGTTATTCACTTTCAACCAGGAGGCTCCTTCGGTAGTGGACAGGAATACTCCGTCGTTGGTAGCCACGAACAGGTTACCGGCAGTGTTGAGCAATATATTACGAATATTACGGCCGTCGAGTCCATTACTGGCGGATGACCAGGTACCGCCGCTGTTGGTGGATACATAAAAGCCATCGGTCGTTGCGGCATATATAGTCGTACCGTTAGCAGCAATAGCCAAATCGGTTATATCGATAGTGGTCGGCAGCCCGGTATTGATATAATTCCAGGTCTGGCCGTTATCGTCCGAGCGCCGCACGCCTTCATAAGAGCCGATAAACATTACATTTGCCGAATTAACCGCAATAGCGTTTTTGGAAAACTGTGCGGCTGCCTGGGGGTAGACCGGACCCCAGGTTGCCCCGTCGTCTATTGAAACATAAACATCATTATAGTGAGCGGCAAAAATCCATCCCGCGGCAGTAATGTAAAGATCATCGATCCCCCCGGAGGGCAGGCCGGGCACTCCATCCCACGACTCGCCGTCATTGGTTGAGCGGTACAGGCTGTCGTCGCAGGCGGCAAAAATATAACCGTCCGAATTGACAAGCAGATCGGTCACTGAAAAGCTGGTTGGCAGCCCATTGTTCTTTAATATCCAGGTTGTGCCAAAATCATCGGAGCGGTACAAATAATTGTTGTAACTGCCGACAAATAAATGCCCATTGGTTGGACTGACGGCAATACATTGTAATTCCTGTCCGGGCAAGTTAGATGTTATATCGTTCCAGTTATTGCCGTCATCACCAGTGGCAAAGACGCCGGTTTGCGCGGCAGCATAAACGATCCCTGTATTGTTTACGCACAGCCCCTCGATATTACCGCCATACGGCCCGTTCATGGCCTGCCAGGATACCTGGGCATGTGCTACGATCATACCGGTCAATATAATTATCGGCACGGTGATTAATCCGAATCTGAAATATGCAAAACCCCGGAGCGCTCTATTTTTTAACATAAGTATATCCTTTTTCTCACTAACTGGTCACTGGATTATGGTAAAGTCGGCGGGGCCGGAGGATTGGGTAATACGTCAAATGTCTTTACCGGTATTGGCAAAGTGGGTGGGATATTTATGCCAATATCGCCGCCGGCTCCGGAGGTGATGGCTTCTTCGGTGCTCTTGCGGGTTTCCTGTCCCGGTATAAATTGTGCGCCGCTGTTATTGGCCATAGTTTGCAGCCGATCATTGAGCAGGTTTTGCGCGCCGGGCTGACCGGCATCGCTAACCTGGGTTGTCGAACCCGATCTATCCATTTTATCGATAGAAGCCAGCAACTCGTCGCGGCTTGAAGACTGGATCATACTGATGGTCTCGGTTTCCTCTATTTTTTCCCGGCCGGCTTCAAATTTGGGATCCAGTTCTACGGCTTGCCGGAAAAACGATTCCGCCTGGGCTGGTTGCCCGGCATCCTGCCTTTCCAAGCCATTGCAATAGGCCAGAAATGCCTGCAAATTTTTGGTGGGGATATAGAGTATCTTTTTCTTTTCTTCCGGCGTTAATTCTATACCCATTGTGGCGACAATACCCAACACCACCTTTTTTTCAAGAAGAAAAAGTTCTTTGAGGGTATTGGCGCTTCTGGCTTTGAGCGGCGGTTTCTGTTTAATATAGTCCCTGAACTCCAGGTTGACCTGCAAATTATCATTATCAAAAATGTCATAATACCCGGTCACTACTTTACCGGCGCCTAACAGTTTGCCATATTCCGGGGCTGTACCCTCTTTGACCATACCGGACTGCCCCAGGGCAACTTCTTCCATAAGAGAATTCAGGCGAATCCGTTCGACCAGGCTTATACCCGGAACCTGGCTCAGATCAGTGATCAGCATTTCACCCAGGCCGATGCCGAGGTTTTTATATTCTTCATTATCGCCGCGATATTGCAGCGGAAATACTGCCAGCATGTCCGGCGCAAGGTTCTCGGGGGCCATTAACTGTTCGTTTCCCAGAACCTGCCTGGCTTCCTGTTTGGCTAAATCCCTGCTGATAATATCATAATGGCTGCGCATGAGTTTCCGGTAGGGAGATAACCGGGATATATCCGTATAATGGCGATAAATAGTTAACGCCTCGTCAACCTTGCCGTTATATTCCAGGCTCAAGCCATAATAGTACTGGGTTTTGGCGTCGGTTGGATCATAATGATATGCTTTTTCAAGAAAGGTCTCAGCGTTACGGTATTTTTCTGTTTTAATACAGATAACACCCAGATCGCGCAACGCCCCGGCGTTTTTCGGATTCTGCTTTATTGCCTGGGATAATTTTACCATCTCTTTCCTGTAATCGGGAGCTGCGCTTTGCAAAGGGAGGGCGGTACTAAATATAAACAGCGCCAAACATCCGGTTAGCAAGAAATTTTTCACTGTTTTATCCATAATCTGATCCATTTATAATGGGTTATTATATTCCTGAATTATACACGCATATTTTTTTTCTGCATAAAAATACATTAAAATATAAGATGACTGGAATATTATAGCAAGTGTTTTCTGTTGTAAATTTAAAAAATTTAATGGCTTGGCATTTTAAACACAAATTTAAAACTTTTTACCGGCTCGTGCATCTAATTATTAATAATGAGCAAATACAATAACGACCAGGAGTACTATATGTCATTATCAAGATATAAATTTTTGTTTACAAAAGGGTTGATGCTAGTCACAGTCCTTGTTTTTACAAGCGGAGTGCTTGCCGCGGAAAAAAAATGGTATGCCTTTAACGAGGGCCTTGCCCTGGCGGAAAAACAGAATAAAAGCATAATGGTCGATTTTTATGCGGACTGGTGTCACTGGTGCAAGGTAATGGATAAAAATACTTTTCAGGATAAAGTTATCGCCAAAAAACTGGCTGACCGGTTCATTTCCATCAAACTCGATGCGGAAGACGCAGGGGCAAAGGTACAATATGAGCAAAAGAGCTATACCAATGTGCAACTCACCCAGGCTTTTGGCATAACCGGCTTTCCGTCACTGGCATTTCTGGACGCCAAGGGCAAAATCATTACGGTTTTACCCGGCTATGTGCCACCCGAAGAATTTATCAATGTACTGAATTATATCGACGGCAAATGCTGGGAGCAGAATGTTTCTTTTGAGGATTATTTAAAGAATAAGGACTGCGGTAAAAAGTCCTGATCGCCTCTGTTAACGTATTTCTAACTGGAACAAGGGGTTGTAACCCCTTGTTCTGTTGGCTGGGGTAGTTGCAATGCTGCTTGCAAATTATGATTGATATTAAAGAAATTGATGCTTAATTTCTTTTACAACCATCAATTATAATATATTCTGTCAATGATCTCTGCTAAAACTTTAAAATCTTTTGCCCTTTGCCTGGGTATTGCCGCCATTACTCTGCAAATAATATTAATGCGGGAATTTTTTGCCGTGTTTTATGGCAACGAGTTATGTATCGGCATTCTGCTGGCGGTTTGGCTGGTATGGGTGGCCGCCGGCAGTTGGGCCGGCGTTTACCTGGGACGTTTCAGGTTTTTTCGCCGGCCGCACTTATTTCCGGTCTTGCAAACTGCCAGCCTGGCCGCGGCTATCGGCGCGGTTATAATGATTCGATTGGTGCGCGTTCTTCTCGCTGTTCCCCAGGCAGAATATATATCTTTTGTTGAACTGTCAGGATTTTCAATTATTGTCTTTGCCGCACCTTGCTTGCTGGTTGGGTTGCAATTTGCCCATCTGGTGGGAGCGATGCGACCCGAAGGTGATACCGCCCATGACCACGGTTCCATGATCTATATTTACGAAGCGCTAGGCAGCGCAATCGGGGGACTGGCTGTCAGTTTAGCGGCGCTGCGCTTTTTCAGTAATATTCGGGTTTTATTGTTATTGGGGGCGCTCAGCGCCGGATTTTTTGTGTGCCACAGAATAAAGTGGTATCTGGCGCCGGCGCTTTTATTTGTATTGTTGCTGGCGCTGCCGCAAATCCGTTACACCGAATCTTTTCTGCTGCAAAAGTATTGGCATTCTTTTAATAAAGATATGCGGCTGGTGGACTGGCGGCAATCCCGATTCAGCGAATTATCTGTCATCGAGTGGGGCGGCGAAAAGACTCTGTACAGTAATAGCGTAAAACAAACCCAACTGCCCGACCCCCTCGGCGCGCAGGAACTGGCGGCGCTGACGCTGGTGCAGCATCCCCGGCCTGAAAATATCCTGCTGCTTGGCGGGGGACTGGGAGGCGCAGCCCCGGAACTGGCGCGCAATAAAAAGTCCCATGTTATTTATGTGGAACTGGATCGCGATGCCTACAACCTGGCGCAGGCGCATTATGACAGCGTTTGGCAGGCAAGCTTTAAACAAGGTAATCTGCGCCTGGAGTTTACTGATGGCCGCGCATATCTTGGCTCCAGTACACGATTGTTTGATATGATAATTATTAATATCGGTAAACCGGCCAATGCTGCCGCCAACCGCTATTATACCGATGAGTTTTTTCGGCTGGTGCGGTCAAAACTATCCCCTGGCGGCGTTCTGGCTATATGCGGCTACCCGGCGGCAGAAAATTATTTCGGTCCCGAATTGCTGCAATTGAATACCGGTTTGTATGCGCTGCTGCGGCCGCATTTTACTGATGTACTGGCGTTACCGGGCGATAATGCCTGGTATTTTGCCGCGACCGATACGGTTACCCTCACCCGCAGTCCCGAAGAAATGAGCGCCCGTTTTGTACAACAAGGGCTGTCTTTTGATTATTTTTATCCACAAATGTACTGGCAATACACCCTGCCGGAACGTCTTGCCCGGCTTGACACTCTATTGGCGCAAACCCCGGCGCTGCGGCTGAACAGGGATTTTTCCCCGGTAGCTTATTTTTATGATTTTGTATTGTGGAATAAACTGGTGCGCGGTCAAAGCGGATTTTTTACAGCGTTGGCGGCAATTAAATTTCGGTATGTGGTAATTTCTACTGTTATTATTACTTTTTTAGCTGCCATATTATCGGCAGGCAAGAAACGGGGTGTAACCCGCGGGGGTGTACTAACGCTTACTGTTTTTATAGGCCTTGCGGGCATTACTGTTAATATTATTCTGGTACTTGCATTCCAGGTCATATTTGGTTATATCTATGAATGGCTTGGGATTGTTGTGGGTTTGTACATGGCCGGGTTAGCTCTGGCTGCTTTATTGATGTATGACCTGTGTCAAAAGAATGAACCTGTCCGGTTACTTTTATTAATATTAGTGTTGGCAATCGTTCTATTACTAATATTGGTACCGGCTTTATTTATGATCCAGGCAAAACAGGCGTTGTTTGTGTATATGCTGCTGACAATTGTAGCCGGGGCCATCACCGGCGGGGCATTCCCCTTGTTGTCAATAATATATAAGCGACTGACCGGTCGTATATCTGCCGGAAAAATTTATGCCGCCGACCTGGCGGGCAGCGCCTGCGGCTCATGCCTGGTGAGCGGCTTTTTTATACCCTTGTATGGCTTTTATAATTCGCTGTTTTGCATTGCCGTTATTGGTTTAATCCTGTTGGCTTGTTGGCTTGACGCAAGCAGGGCGCATATTCCAAGGCGTGATTAAATCCTGATCTCGCAACTATTTTTTGCATCATTCTATTTTTAAACATAAATATAAATATAAATGTCTGTATAATATCCATGCAGTCATTTGGATTAAAATATCTTGGATATTTCTGATAAATCCACTACATTCGCCAATTCATTTAACCATAAGGAGCGTAATATGAAATTCAAAACCATCCCGATCTTTTTAGTGTTTTTATGTATGGGTTTCGGCGATGCGGTTGGCCCGTTTGTCAGCCTGGCTAAAGAATCTTTTAATCTATCCTACACTATGGCCCAGTTAATTCCTTTTGTCGGTTTTATTATGTTCGGCATTTTATCTATTCCAATGGGTATTTTGCAGGACAAGACCGGTAAAAAAATCATCCTGCTGCTTGGTCTGATCATTGCTTTGCTGGGCATGCTAATTCCTTCGTTGTTGGGTTTGTCGACGTATCCAATCTTTTTAATCACTATCATGTTGTTGGGCGCTGGAGCAACAATTTTGCAGGTGGCCGGCAACCCGATCATGCGGGATGTTTCTGAAGAGGGCAAGTATTCGCGCAATCTTTCTATGGCTCAGTTTGTTAAAGCCATCGGTTCCTTGTCCGGACCGTTGCTGCCGGCAGCCGCCGCCTATTTCTGGAAAGGCGACTGGCGTATTGTGTTCCCGGTTTACAGTGTGTGTTTGTTGATCACCCTGGCGCTGATCGCCCTGCTCAAAGTGGAAAAAAGCCGGGAAAAAAAGCAAACGGCCACTTTTGCCTCCTGTTTTGCGCTGTTAAAAAACGGCTACGTTTTCATGATGGTTCTGGCTATATTTGTGTATGTTGGCGCCGAAGTGTGCCTGAGCTCCGGTATTCCGTTATTTTTGAAATCGGCTTATAATGTCGACATCAGCACAGTCGGTGTGCTGGGCACGGGATTGTTTTTCCTGGCGTTGACCATCGGCCGGTTTATGGGCAGCGTGGTGTTGACCTGGATGTCCCCGAAAAAGTTCTTTATTGTAACTTCGGTAATTTCCCTGCTGGGAATTGCCGGCTTGTTCCTCGGCGTCAAGGCGGTAGCTATTGTCAGTATGTTTGTAATCGGGCTGGGGTTTGCTAATATTTTCCCGCTGGTATTTTCCATTGCTGTGGATGCCATGCCGGAACGTTCCAATGAATTATCGGGTTTGATGATTACGGCAATAGCCGGTGGCGCGCTGATCCCGCCGCTCATGGGGCTGGTGGCTGATAAAACCTCGGTGTTGATGGGATTCCTGGTTCCCCTGGCCGCCATATTATATATAACTTTTATTGCTCTGAAAAACGCTAAAAAAGCCTAATGACAGGAGCTCGCGCAATTATGAAATATGATCAGGATAAACGTATAGTAATGACCCTGGATGCCGGGGGTACGAATTTTGTGTTTTCGGCTATACAGGGTAACCATGAGATCGTCAAACCGATAACCCTGCCCTCCAATGCAAACGATCTTGAAGCCTGCCTTGAAACAATAGTTACAGGCTTTAAACGTATTAAAGAAGGCATAACCGGAGAACCGGTTGCTATCAGTTTTGCCTTTCCCGGACCCTCCGATTACCCCAACGGTATCATCGGCGATCTGGCCAACCTGCCGGCCTTTCGCGGCGGGGTAGCGCTTGGCCCCATGTTACAAAATATCTTTTCAATACCGGTTTATATCAACAATGACGGCGACCTGTTTGTGTATGGCGAAGCGATTGCCGGGTTGTTACCGGCGATCAATGCTGAATTGCAGCAAGCCGGCAGCCCCAAACAGTATAAAAATTTATTCGGTGTTACCCTTGGCACCGGTTTTGGCGGCGGCATTGTGCGCGATGGGAACCTGTTCATTGGCGATAACGCAGCCGCCGGGGAAATATGGGTGATGCGCAACAAGGTGAATCCCAAATCTTTTGCTGAAGAAGGCGCCAGCATCCGCGCAGTTAAAGGAGCTTATGCACGGGTAGCCGGAATCGCTTTTGATAAAAGCCCGGAACCGAAAGAGATATTCGAGATCGGCAGTGGTCTGAAACCGGGCAACCAACCGGCCGCCTTGGAGGCGTTCCGGGAACTCGGCGAAGTGGTTGGCGACGCCCTGGCCAATGCCACAACACTGATCGACGGCCTGGTGGTGATAGGTGGGGGACTGGCCGGCGCGTTTAGTTTATTTATGCCTGCCATTATTGCGGAAATGAACGGCGTTGTTGAAACCTACAAAGGCGCTTTAGTAAACCGGATGGAGTCGCGCGCTTTTAATCTTGAAGATGTTGATGATAAAGCTGCATTCCTGCGCGGCGAGGTGCATGAAATTACCGTGCCCCGCAGCGGGAAAAAGATTTTATACGATCCCCTGAAAAGGGTGGGGGTCGGCATTTCCCGGCTGGGCACCAGCAAAGCAGTCAGTGTGGGCGCGTATGCCTTTGCGCTGCACGAACTGGATAGCAAGTAATACTGTCCGCACCGGGATGGGGATCCCGGTGTGCTCTTTGATTAGAACTTCTGTTACAGGCGAAGCATCTTTGCCGGGACATCGATATGATTTATTAAACACCTGGAACAGATGCTTTGCCCCTACCAAAAATTTGTAATTTTGGAATACCCTGCAAAAATGGTGATGCGTAATATATTTCCTTTAAAACTTCTATCTGCGTCTATCTGTGTAATCTGCGGATAATATCATTCGCATCTGATCGCCCTTGATCTCATAATCCAGCGTGCAAAATAGAGCGGGACATCTGGTCCTGCCGGGCCACAGGCCCGACCTGGTTTATTTGTAGATAACACCGATTAATGCCGATGGGTTATTTAATCTGGAACCAAGTCTCCGGCTTGGCACCCCGCGACCCGGCTCCGCCGGAATATGTAAATAATTGGTGATATTCATTGTAACTCTAGCAAATATTTATTCCCCCTTTAAATCATTGTTCTTTTCGGTTTCTCAGTCAGAGACTGTGTGTTTCCGCACCAAGCCGGAGACTTGGTGCGAGATTGACTGCAACTTGTTTGTAGTCCTGCCTTCAGGCGGACTTGCAGCGGCTAAGCCGGGACTACAAGCTCTTCATTTTCATTACCAGGTCATTTATGATGAGAATCGTCTCGATATGGGCCGAAAGATTATCATACACAATTCCTCTGCTTGATGTAAGGGTTTGTTCTTTACAGTAAAATATTGTCGGCCCTGCTCGACGACCGTGTTTTCTGTTTGTAGTCCCGCCTTTAGGCGGTTTAGCGCCGGCTAAAGCCAGGACTAAAAACACTAGATCGTCCCAAAACAGGATGAGGCCTTGCCCCATCAATTTTATATTTTGATGAGGTAAGACCTCATCCTGCACCTGCTGGATAATAAATAATTGCAAAAGCGCCTGGATGGTGAAGCCGGTGTGATCTTTTAACCTGCTACGTGGCGCAAAATCGAACCGGATTTCATAACCCGTTTCGATTTATAATTCTTCAGTGTGACAGAAAAAATCCCCTGAATTAAATTCACGCCTGAATAAATAATTTAGAGATAAAATAACACAATTACCCGGAAGGCAAAATATCCCTCTCGAAAAGGATATTTTGTCCTTCCGGCATTGCTTGAACCGTGTAATAGTGGCATTTATAAACTAGTCAATGCCTCTTTCAGCAGGTCGATCTCTTTTTCCAGTTTGACATACGCTTCACTGCCGCCGGTAAAATCCTGGTGCCGTCCCATCATTTCGAGTTTCAGGGCCGCTTCGGTGGCGCTGCCGGCTGCAAATGTAGCTACCGCGCCTTTGAGGGTGTGGGCCGCGCGTACGAGTAATGTGGCATCTTTTTTGGAAAGCGCATCTTTAATGTTGAACAGGTGGTTTTTATGGTCTTCCATAAAAAGTTCAACAATTTCATGCAGCAATTCTTCGTCACCGGCAACTCGCGCGTACAGTTCCTCGTTGTTAATCACATTTGTCACTTGCATTCTGATGCTCCTGAATTGTATTTTGTTTTGTTTTCATTTTATAGTTTATTGTATGTAATTTTGTTAATTAACGGATATTTTTGATTTACATAAAACCTGTGTCAGTTCCGATACATTAATCGGTTTGCCAATATAATCGTCCATACCGGCTTCCAGGCATTTTTCCTTGTCGCCCTGCATGACGTTGGCAGTCATGGCAATAATTTGCGGGCGGTCGTCGGGAGGTATTTTATTGCATATAATTTTTGTGGCTTCAATACCATCCATTTCCGGCATTTGTACATCCATCAGCACCACATCATATTCTTTCTTTTCAATAGCTAACAAGGCTTCCAACCCATTATTGACAATATCCGGCTCGTAGCCCATCTTTTTTAGAATACGATAGATAAGTTTCTGGTTGATGGCATTGTCCTCAGCCACCAGGATATTGAGCGGCAGCCATTCGGACATATTGGGATCGATGCTGTTTTTATTGACCTCGGTAAGCGGTTTTTCTTTCGGCTCATGTTTCCCTTTAAAAATTGACAGCAGGGTATTATAATACTGGTTTTGCTTGACCGGTTTGGACAGTATACTAAAAAAGTTCAGACCTTCCGATTTAAAATGCGCTTCCTGCCAGCCAATCGAAGTTAACATGATCAGGGGTATGTCTTTCATCGACGGAATTTGCCGGATATTCTTTGCCAGTTCCAAACCGTCCATTTCCGGCATTTGCATATCGAGAACAATTAAATCCAGGGGAACACCCTTGTTTAATAAATCCAGCGCTTCGCGGGCAGAGCAGGCTTGCCGGGGCAGCATACCCCAGTTTTTAGCCATTATGGTCAATATCCGCCGGTTGGTTTCATTATCATCTACGATCAGTATGCGCTTGTCTTTTAATGAAGAGTTGGCGCTGCGTAAATATATTTTGGGCTTGGGCGGTACAGTTTGGGCTTTTATCGTAAAGAAAAATGTTGATCCGATCCCCGCTTCGCTTTCTACCCACATTTCTCCTTCCATCAACTCACACAGCCTTTTACTGATAGCTAAACCTAAACCGGTTCCACCATATTTACGGGTGGTTGAAGAATCGACCTGGCTGAACGATTTGAATAACCGATCCATACGATCTGGGGGAATACCGATGCCGGTATCCCTGATGGCAAAAGTAAATTGATAGAAACGGCTGGATAATTCTTTGGCAGCAACGTTGATCGTAACTTCACCTTCTTTGGTAAATTTAACGGCATTGCTGAGCAAGTTGTTGATAATTTGTCCCAGCCGCACCATATCACCGATAAGAGTGGTGGGAGTATTATCTTCAATCAAATACGCCAGTTCAATCCCTTTGTGGGCGGCGTTCACCGCCTGTAAATCCAGTGATTCTTCAATCCGGTCGCGCAGGTTAAATTCGTTATATTCAAGGTCCAGTTTACCGGATTCGATTTTGGAAAAATCGAGAATGTCATTGATCAATACCAGTAAAGCATTTCCACCATTGCGGATGGTTTCAAGATATTCGCGCTGCTCTTTTCCCAGCTCCGTCTCCAGCAGCAGGTTGGTCATGCCGATAACTCCGTTCATGGGGGTACGGATTTCATGGCTCATGTTGGCAAGGAAATTGGATTTGGCTACTGTAGCGCTTTCAGCTTTTGCCAGTGCAATATCGAGTTCCTCATTTTTCCGTTTTAATTCATCGCTGATTTCCGTAATTTCTGTGATATCCCTGGAAATACCGACGATACCGGATATCTTGCCGTTAATATTCAAAGGAATTTTAGTTGCCGATACCCAGCGAAATTCACCGCTGGCGGTGCGGATTTTTTCTATTTTACCAACCAGTGGTACGCCCTCTTCAATAATGCGCTGTTCATCCCTGGCGGCATCATGAGCATGATCGCTGGTAAAAAAGTCAAAGTCGGTTTTACCGACTGCGTGTTCCGGTTTTGCCAACCCTAGCACCCGGGCCTGGGCTTTATTAATTTTTATGAACCGGCCCTTCAAGTCTTTAAAATATATTGTGTCCGGAATATTGTCAATCAGCGCACTGATCATGTTTTGCTCAATGGCCAATGCTTCTTCCATGTTTTTGCGTTCGGTAATATCGGTCAGAATGATCATGATCTCGTTCTGATTGTGCATATTACTGGTCAATGTGGAAATAGATATAATAAAGGATTTTTGTTTGTTGTACTTGTTTTTTAAAATCAATTCTTTATAGTTGTTAAAATTTACAACATCGCCGTTTGTTACTTCTCCGGCAAGTTTAAATTCCTGAAAGTTCCGGCCTATAATCTCTTCCGGCTTGTAACTGAGAGATTTACATAAAGCATTATTGGCATAAGTAATCATTCCCTCACTTGTGATCAGCATAATGCCGGTGTTGTCCGAATTGACTACTGCATTATAAAGTTCTTCTCTGGCTTTGAGCGCTCTTTCGGTCTTTTTCATTTGTGTGATATTTAGCAACGATATCACTACCTGTTTGTTGCCGCAAATCTGTTCGGAGGTCAGGTACACAAAAATGTTGTGGTTATTTTTATCTATAAAGGTGAATTCATAATTGCCAGGTTTGATTTTTTTATTTCTGAAACATTTTTTTAAAAAGACTTGGACTTGTTTTCTTTCAGCTTTTAATACAAATTCGTCCCAGTTTTTGATATTTTCGATTTCCGATTTTTGATAGCCGGACAGTTTTTCAAATTCATTATTTACAAGTGTAATAATATTATTTTTATCAATGATCACCATGGCAGTACCGGTGGTATTGAATATTGTACGGTATTTTTCTTCTTTTTCTTTTAATATCTGTTCGTTGAGTTTTCGTTCGGTAATGTCACGTACTATGGATACAAATAAATACCGGCCCTTGTGCTCAACCGAGGCCAGGGTAATTTCTACAGGAACAATTCTGCCGTCATGGCGGGCAATTTCATCTTCAAACTTGAAACGGGAGTGCAGCTGCGGTTCGGAATAGATACGATGTTTGGGTCTTTTTTTGCCGGATATGGATTTCAGCTCTAGTGTTGTTTTCTGTAACAACTGTTCCCGGCTATATCCTGTTAACTGACAGGCTTTTTCATTGACCCGGATAATATTTTCATTTTCAGTTTCGATAAAGATCGCGTCATTTGCTTTTTCAAACAAAATGCTGCACAATCCCTCGAATTCATCTGCGCCGCGCCGGTTTTCGTTTTTTGTGACTGTTTCAGATTTAATTGTCATATCAAGATATCCTGTATATAATTATAAATTCATTACCCGCCGGTTCACACCGCCGGGATGAATTACCGGGGTCAACACTATTGACCCATCCAGGCAACACATTGACAATAAAACAAAGTAATGTTTTGTTTTACAAATTCTTTATTTATAATTATTTAACCTAAATTTCATTTTTTTATCACTAAAATTATGGATTTATTGTACACCTGTTTGAGCAACAATCAGACCACATGAAAGGGGTAAATAGTCCTTTAGGCGCTCTGATTCACAAAAGGCCTGAAATTTTTATGTTTTTACATGGTTTAAATTCAATAAAAACAAAGGTTGTTTTTCGATGGCAGTAAAAAAGGCGGGATATCTAACATTACACCAAACCTGGCTGCTTCATTTTACGGCAATACTGATAATTGCCCCATGAAAGGGACAACCTGGCTGAAATTTTACCACGATATTTAAAATAACCGGAAAATCCATTTATTGAATCTTTACTATGGTGAAATGAGTTTAATAATTATCAAGTTTTATAAAAAATTATTTTAAACTTGATTTTTCGAGATTGTTTAATTATAATAGGAAATATTAATGAAATAATAAATGATAGCAGGCAGCAAAGGAACCAGGTAATGGAAAGCGACGAAAATATTGACAATGAGAACAGGAATGAAACTGTATTTAAAAGAGCGGTAGTAGCAGCAGCTTTTTCTCCGCGTCTGTCGGCTGTTTTAAATGAAGCCTGTCGTCTGCTAACCTTGATGGGAGCTGTGCCGATTATCATTCATGTCGGGGAAGATACGCCCCTGGTACGCAGTAAACTGGAAGAGGCTATTGCCTGTTCCGATTTTAAGGATTATCCGACTGAATATTATATTCGTTCCGGCAATCCGGCCGATGTTTTGATAAACGCCGCCCGGGAATTCCAGGTAGATTTGATCATTGCCGGGGCTTTAAAAAAAGAGGGTTTGATCAAATACTATATTGGTTCGGTCGCCCGTAATATCGCCCGTTATGCGCCATGTTCGGTGTTGTTGATGACCGAGCCGCAGGTACGGCCACAGCCTTTTTACAAAATCCATTGCGCAGTGGAATACGACCAGGAAGCCGAGTTTGCCGTTAAAGTGGCCGTAAATATCTCCCGCGAGGTTAATACCAGGGATTTATATTTCACCCATACTTTTCAGGAACCGGAACTAGCGGAAAAAAAAGTTGCCAATGGCACTATCCAGCAGATAAAAGACATCTACAAAAGGGAAGATACCCGCCTTAAAAAGTTTCTCGCACGATTTGATTTTCGGGGAATGGTTTATAGTACCCGTTGTTTGTTTGAACGTTCACATTCAGTAACGCTTGATTTTACCCGGGAAATTGGCGCTGATTTGTTTATTGTTCATGGTCCCAGCAATCCTCACAGTCTCTGGGAAAGGATCTTTCCACAGCATCTGGAGCTTGCCCTGCAAAACCTGCCCTGTTCAATTCTTATGACCAGATAGCGTTACCGGTTTTTTTTTGTCCATTTGCTCAACCTGGTGGGGCCTTCACCTACAGATTCCAACACATACAAAGTTTTCCCGTCGGGAGCCAGACCGATATTTTGCGGTACATGTAATGGGGGATTCCCGCCGCTGAGGTGTTCAACAGGATACCCGGTGCGGTCGAATATCGTGACTATACCGCGCTGGTTATGGACTGTATAGACATATTTGGATTTAAAAGTCTTAATTCCCCCGGAACCGAAATCTACCGCGGGCAGGTCATCAGAACGCCAGAATCTGGCCCGGTTGACCTCTACAGCGCCGTTCCATTGCTGGATCGTGTTGGTACTCATATCATTAATAAACACTGAAGACCCGTCTTCGAGTACCGCTATATCAAAACCGGCATGACCACCGCCCAAAGGACTACCATAGAGTTCTGTTCCCGCAGCATCCAGAATGTGCCAGCGGGTGGAACGACGTTCCAGAATAAACAGGTTGCCCCTGGCGTCACAATCCAGCGCTGTAGCTGCAAAAGTTAGTTTTAAACCGGGTAATGCTGCGCCATCGGTGGTGTTGAACCTGTATATGTTAAAGGGGTATTGAGAATCAATAACGCATATTACCCCATCCGGTGTGCAAGTCATACTAGAGATCGAAGACAACTGTAATGAATTTCCCAATTCATCGATTCCGGCTCGGAGTGGGGAAAATTTTGTTTCCGTTCCATCCGGCGTCATAATGACCAGTGGATTTTGTCCAGCACAGCCTGCCCAGATTTGGTTGTTATGATCAACCAAGACATCGGCCGGTTGCCAGATAACCGGGCCGAATTTACCGGCCGAGAGATAATTTTCTTCCGGCAGCAGTATAGAAACCGACCAGACATCACTAAAGCCGAGATTGCGTTTCGGGTGCCCGGCGCTTTCATAGTAATTGTCCCAGGCAAATATGCGGTAACGAAAGTCCAACCCTGCTTTTTGCTGGGGTATTGCTTTATCGGTAATATACCAGTCCTGTGAATTTTTTATCCGGCTCATTTTAATTTGTGTGCCTTCGGTAGGCGGCCAGGTTCGGTCGTAGACGAGGTAAATGCCTTGTCCGTTTGAGCCGGTATTGTCATCGAAAACGCCGGAAGGATCAACGATATGTGCGGCAATTTTAAATTTCTTGTTTTGTCCGGTACGGTCGGGTATTGTTTTAACCTGGTCGATGGTTGGCCCCTGCGAATCGCCATAATATTTTTTCCAGGGTAGAGGCGCTGTGGCAGCAGGGTCTGTCCAAATTGTCTTGAGTGCGGCGCTGATGGCATAATCCGGACTATGATTGGGGCAAACCAGCGAATAAGAAAACAGAGCGCTGCCTTCGCTGGAAAGCTCCTGAGCCAGGGTGACCTGGCTGCGAATTTGGTCGCTGTTATCGCACATGATGCCGGGATATATATGGCGGTTATGAGCATTGACCAGGTGCTCCTGTAACATTCTTTGAAATTGCAGGTTATCGGTAGTATAGATCATGGGATAGATCACATCGACAATACCCTGCGCCAGCCAGTTATGACTGTCCTGCATAAAGACCTGCAATCCCCGGTTATAATCGCCCATTACGGAAGCGCTTAAAACCAGGTTCGGCTTGGCAGATTTCATATCATTATATAAATCGGCAATAAAAGAACTGACCGCATCGCGGCGCCACTGGTTCCAGGTAAAAGGCCGGTCCGCCGGGGTTGTGCCGGTTTTAAGATTAAACAGCTTGACGGATTCCGGATCATAAGAATAGGCATTGCCCGGAAAACGGACGTAATCCAGGTGCAGGCCATCTATATCATAATTTGTATACAGTTCACGGCATATTTTCAACAGGTATTCTTTTACCTGCGGGTGGGTTGGCGAAAGCCAAATATAATGAGAATTTAACTGTTGCGGATTGCCAAATTCATCGATCATAAACCAGTCGCGATGGGTGTAATAGAGATGACTGGCGGGCGGCAGGTCAACGCCGCCCCAGCCGGGATAGACATTTATCCAGGCATGGCATTCTATATTACGTTCATGGGCTAGTTTTACGGCCAGTTGTAACGGATCCCATCCCGGATTCCGGAAATCGAATTCTTTTGACCAGCCTTCATAGTGCGAAGGATAAGCAACGGTAGCATTACCGCGCACCTGCAGCAAAATGACGTTAAAATTCAGATTACCGGCATTTTCAACAATTTTTTTAATATCATCAGGAGTTTTATAATCCCAGCGGGTTACCCACAAGGTACGGGTTTGGGCATCTGCACGGGGAAAAAGATTCCCGGTGAATACGAAAAATGTAATAACAAAAAGGAATAGAGTATTAATAATCCGGGTCGTTTTCGGCATACATGCTATGGTTATGTAAGGTACAGTTTTTTTATACTTTATGTATATAAAAAACCATTATTCAAAGTCAATCACTATTTAATTTTAACATATTTTTGTACATCTGTGCAGGTGTAACAGCAATGAATATGCCAAATACAATTTCGGCATGTGCTGGGCTTGTTTATCAGGATCAGTAATACTTTTTTTCAGTATAATCGACCTGAAAGAGAATATAATATTCTATCATTATTGTAGCAAGATATTTTTCTATTGATAGACAATATATTATAAATTTATGGATAATTCCCCGTAGCTTTTATAAAATGTTTTCACTCTTGACAAATTGGCATATCTCTCGTATATTGTGTCACAAATTCCACTCGGTGATTACAATTAATTATATCGGAAAGTATCTGGATTCATGAGTGTATTCAAACTAGTATCCGATTTTACCATGCTGGGCGACCAGGCTGACGCCGTTGAGCAATTAAGCAAAGAATTGGCGCGCGGAACCCGCCACCAGACATTGCTGGGCATTACCGGCAGCGGCAAAACTTTTACAATGGCTAATGTTATAGCTCGCTATGGTCGGCCGGCTCTGGTCATTTCTCACAATAAAACCCTGGCAGCGCAGTTGTATGGCGAATTTCGCGGTTTTTTCCCGGAAAATGCGGTTGAATATTTTATCAGTTATTATGATTATTACCAGCCTGAAGCGTATGTCGCCTCTACCGATACTTATATAGAAAAAGATACTTCCATTAATGACGAAATCGACCGGCTGCGGTTAAAAGCCACCAGTTCGCTGCTTTCCCGCCAGGATGTGATCATCATTGCTTCGGTTTCCTGCATTTATGGCCTGGGCTCGCCGGAAATATGGAAAGATATGTTGTTGTTCCTGCATACCGGCCAGCATATAGATCGTAATACTATATTACAAAAACTGGTGGAAATTCATTATACGCGCAATGATATTGCTTTTGAACGCAGCACCTTTCGGGTGCGGGGCGATGTGATCGAACTGATCCCGGCTTATGAAAAAGAGGCGATCCGTATCGAGATGTTTGGCGATGAAATTGAACAGTTGAGTATTGTCGATGTGGTCTCCGGTCAGGTTATTAATAGGCTGCCCGGTGTGGCAATCTATCCCGCCAAGCATTTCATCACCCCATATCCCCGGTTACAGGCCGCTATAGATAATATCAAAGTGGAACTGGAAGAGCAACTGGCAAAATTCCGCAGCCAGGGCAAATTGCTGGAGGCGCAGCGTCTGGAATCGCGTACCAATTATGATTTGGAAATGATGATTGAAATTGGTTATTGCTCGGGCATTGAGAATTATTCGCGGCATCTGTCCGGCCGACAGCCCGGTGAACGGCCATCGACGCTGATCGACTATTTCCCGGAAGATTTTTTAATGATCATCGACGAATCGCACGCCACGGTACCGCAATTGCAAGCCATGTATCACGGCGACCGGTCGCGCAAGGAGAATCTTATTGAATACGGTTTCCGGCTGCCCTCGGCGTTGGATAACCGTCCCCTCACTTTTAAAGAATTTGAAGCTATTCCCAAAAAGCTGGTTTATGTATCGGCTACACCGGCGGAATATGAATTACAGCAATCGCAGGGCGTTGTGGTTGAACAGATCATCCGCCCCACCGGGCTGATGGATCCGGAAATAGTCGTCCGCCCGGTCAAAGGCCAGATAGACGATCTCATCAATGAAATAAATATCCGCGCCGGGCGCCAGGAGCGTGTATTAGTTACTACCTTGACCAAGAGAATGTCTGAGGATTTGACCGATTACCTGGCTGGCATCGGCATCCGGGTGCGTTACCTGCATTCCGAAATCGAGGCGCTGGATCGGGTCGTGTTGCTGCGCGATCTGCGGCTTGGTGAATTTGATGTGCTGGTCGGCATTAATCTGCTGCGCGAGGGCCTTGACCTGCCCGAGGTATCGCTGGTTGCCATTCTGGATGCGGACAAGGAAGGCTTTTTACGATCTGAACGTTCTCTGATTCAAACCGCCGGCCGGGCGGCCCGCAATGTATCGGGACAGGTGATTTTTTATGCGGACAAGATCACCGATTCCATGCGCCGCGCGATTGATGAAACCAAACGCCGACGACTTATTCAGGCGGAGTATAATGAAAAGCATAATATTACCCCGACTACTATTTACAAATCCATTGAAGCGGTGATGGGCGCCACCAGGGTCGCCGATTCAAGGCCGGAACCTTATGGAACAAAGAAAAAGAGCGCCGACGAGGATTATCTGGAACAATGGAAGAAATTGACCCTGGAAGAAAAGCAGGAATTTTTAATGCAGCTTGAGCAGCAAATGTTCCAGGCGGCGGCGGAAATGGAGTTTGAGAAAGCGGCGGAATTCCGCGACCGTATCGAGCTGCTGGACGGCAATAACGGGCCGGTTAAACAAAAATATGCCCGCAAAGGCCGGTATGATAAAAAGTAAAATGATATTTGAACTTTTAAGGTGGTTGGGAATATAAATATTTTATTGGATGAGTTATACCCCCAATAATTATTAGAGTTAAAATGATAAATTTTTGAATTATTGCCGGAGTTGCTGGCAGAGTTACCATGTGATTATCAAGTAAAAAGGATAAAAATGAACGTTCTGGTTATAGGAAGCGGCGGCCGCGAACATGCGCTGGTATGGAAACTGAAACAAAGCAAGCTGGTCACCACAGTTTTTTGTGCACCGGGAAACGCCGGTATTGCCATGGAAGCGCAGTGTGTCGATATCGATGCAACCGATATAAACGGACTGCTCCGCTTTGCCCGCGATACAAAAATTGATTTTACGGTTGTCGGCCCGGAAGCGCCGCTGGTTATTGGTATTGTCGATGAATTTGAAAAGAATGGCATGCCCATTTTTGGCCCCAGCCAAAAAGCCGCAGAACTGGAGGGCAGCAAGGTATTTATGAAATACCTGCTGGAAAAGTATGATATTCCGACTGCACAATACCGGGTTTTTAAAGAATATGAGGATGCGGTTGCTTTTATAAAAAATACCGGGATTCCTGTGGTCGTTAAAGCGGACGGCCTGGCTGCCGGCAAGGGCGCCATTGTGTGCAATAACCGGCAGGAAGCTTTTGATGCGCTCGATATAATCATGAAGAAACGCGCCTTTGGTGATGCCGGTAACCAGGTTATTATCGAAGAATGTTTGCAGGGATACGAAGTCTCGGTGCTGGCAATAGCCGATGGCGAAGATTTGATCTATCTTGCCCCGGCGCAGGATCATAAACGGATCCTCGATAATGATGAAGGGCCCAATACCGGTGGAATGGGCGCTTATGCCCCGGCGCCGCAGATCACCCCGGAATTAATGATGCGTATTCATCATGAGATCATGTTGCCCACTCTTAAAGGTATGGCGCTGGAAGACCGCCCCTATAAAGGCGTGCTCTATGCCGGGCTTATGATCACAGCGAGCGGCCCTAAAGTATTGGAATATAACTGCCGTTTTGGCGATCCCGAAACGCAGGCAATTCTACCGTTGACCAAAAGCGACCTGCTGCAAGCTATGATGGCCGCGCGCGATGGGATGTTAAAGGATATGGAGTGGGAAAATCATCCCGGCGCGGCGGTATGTGTGGTGATTGCGTCCGGCGGCTACCCCGGCCATTATGAAAAAGGCAAGCCGATACTGGGACTCGATAGCCGGATCGATGATAATATTATGGTTTTTCACGCCGGAACCAGGTGGGAGGGTGAGAACATTGTTACCTCCGGCGGGCGGGTTCTGGGTGTAACTGCGGTAGGCAACACCATAAAAGAAGCAATTAATTCTGTTTATAAAGCAGTAGGGAAAATTGCCTTTGACGGCGCTTATTATCGTAAAGACATTGGCGCCAAGGCGGTAAAATATCAGGAGACGCTATGAAAATACTGGTAACAGGTGGAGCAGGATTTATCGGTTCCAATATTGTCGATGCATATATAAATGCCGGGCATGAGGTGGTGGTCATTGACGACCTTTCCACCGGGCGCATTCAAAATGTTAATTCCAAAGCCGAGTTTATTTGCGCCAATATTCAGGATATGGAAGTAGCCGAGTCTTTTTTACGTCACAAATTCGATGTGGTCAACCACCAGGCCGCGCAAATGGATGTGCGCCGCTCGGTTGAAGACCCGATCTATGATGCGAAAAACAATGTGCTCGGCTTTATCAATATTTTACAAAACTGCGCCAAGACCGGGGTAAAAAAAGTGATCTTTTCCTCCTCCGGCGGCGCTATCTATGGCGAACAGGATTATTTCCCCGCTGATGAAGAACACAAGTTGCAGCCTTGTAGCCCTTATGGCATTACCAAATTAGTGGGTGAAAAATACCTGTTTTTTTATGCACAGAATTATGGATTAAAATACATAGCTCTGCGTTACGCAAACGTGTATGGTCCGCGTCAAAATCCACATGGTGAGGCCGGCGTGGTTGCCATTTTTACCCGCATGCTGCTAAAAAATCAACAGCCGGTTATTAACGGCAACGGCGAGCAAACCCGTGACTTTGTGTTTGTTCAGGATGTCGTGCGCGCCAATGTGCTGGCGCTTGAGCAGAAGGACAGTAATATATTTAATGTCGGTACATCAAAAGAAACAACCATCAATGAATTGTATCGTATTCTTTTGAAAAAAACCGGTTCGGCGTTGATAGAAAAACATGGCCCCGGCAAAGAAGGCGAACAATTCCGCAGTGTTATTGCATATAACAAAGCGCAAAAGCTCATGGGGTGGTCGCCCCGCTATGATATTGAAAAAGGACTGGAAGAGACTGTTGCTTATTTTCGTAAAAATGAAGTGGATTAAGTTACCCGGAGAAATTAATTGCCTGTAAACCGGCCGACAAGTATCAATGAGAATATGGAATTTGAATCCTGGCGCGCCTGGCAAAAGGAAAGCGGCATTTTGGGTAATTCCGAACCGGTGCGCCGGATGCTGGAAACAATTGCGCAAGTCGCTGCGACGGATATATCGGTGCTTATCTCTGGTGAAAGCGGTACAGGCAAAGAACTGGTCGCCAGGGCTGTGCATCTGCGCAGCAAGCGGCATGATGCACCTCTGATAACCGTCAATTGCGGGGCGATTCCGGAGGGTATTCTCGAGTCGGAATTGTTCGGCCACGAAAAAGGTTCGTTCACCGGCGCAATCGGACCGCGTAAAGGTTACTTTGAACTGGCCGATACCGGCAGTATTTTTCTGGATGAAATTGGTGAGTTACCGACCTCTATCCAGGTTAAATTACTGCGGGTTTTGGAAAACCGTGAATTCCTGCGCGTTGGCGGCTCCGAATTGCACAAGGTGAATGTGCGCTTTATTGCCGCCACCAACCGGGACCTGGAGCAGGAAGTACACAAGGGTAATTTTCGCGAGGATCTTTTCTATCGCCTTAACGCCATTCACATTCATGTCCCGGCGTTACGCGAACGCCGCGAAGATATTCCCCTGCTGGCAAAAAAATTTGCCGCCGATTTTTGCCGCGAAAATTTGATCGAGTTTGAGGGCTTTACAGAAGACGCTTTGTTCCGAATGCAGGACTATCATTGGCCGGGTAACATCCGCGAATTAAAAAATATAGTTGAACAAATGATCGTCCTGGAGCGAGGACGACAGATTACAGAGCACGGCCTGGAAAAGTATATCAAATTTCAGGATCCAATGGATAAACGCTTGCCTGTGCCCTTGCAAAAGCCCAGGGATGAGGTGGAAAAAGAGTTTTTAATCCGTGTCTTGCTGGAAATAAAAAGTGAAATTGCCCAGCTACGCGAACTGATCATGGCAGGTTCTACCAATCATTACCGCCTTGGCGCGTGGCGTGGCGAACTGACTGAAGATATACAAGATGTTGAAGATTTTTACAACAACAATGAACAGGATAAATCTGTGGCGGATATGGAACGGGAAATGATCCGTTCCACTTTAATTAAAAGCGGCTGGAATAAACGCAAGGCCGCAAAAATACTGGGTTTGAGCGAACGGACTTTGTATCGAAAAATTAATCAATACAGGTTGCGCGATGATGATTTTTAATAAAATTTTTAGAAAAACAATGTTGTTGGCTTTTACTGGTGCGTTTCTTGCAAACGTAAATTGCGGATTTTACTCTTTTTCCGGCTCTCTGCCACCGCATTTAAATACGGTGGCAATACCGTTAATTGAGAATAAAACCGCTGAATTTGGTATCTCTGAAGAATTGACCGATATTGTTATTGAAAAATTTACCCGAGATGGTTCGCTGAAAATTGCCGACCGCAGCGACGCCGATGTGCTGGTCGAAGGCTCGATTATTCGTATTGACGACAGCGCCGGCGCTTTCTCGCGCGATGAAGAAGTGCAGGAGATCAAAGTTAATCTCACCGTCAAGATAAAATGTACCGATATGGTCAAGCGTCAGGTGATGTGGGACGAACGGATAACGTTATTTGGCTCCTACGATCCTGCTGAAGGCGCCGATGGCCGGGCCGGCGCTATTACCGAGGCTATTGAAAAGATCAGCGAGGAAATTCTGAATAAAACTGTATCGGGATGGTAATGTCGTTTTATTTTGTTATAAATAATAATTTTATGAGACTCTTGATCAGGCCATTAAAAATCAGTTTCACATAAAAATAATTACGTTTTAATTCTTCCGGTTTTTACTATTTTTACACATATTTGCATGTTCATATTATGAATTATATGCACTAAATTATTGTTTTCATATAAGAAAAATCATATATTATAATGACTATTCTGACATTCTGATAAATGGAGTTGTTTTATGGGAAGAATGGAGACTGTAAAAAAGATTTCCGGCGAAACCGAGTGGCTGCAAAAAAGACTGGATGATAATCCTCATTCTATTCTTTTTGCGCGTCTGGCAGACAGGTATCTGGATGCCGGCGATATTAATCGCGCCATGGAAATTTGTAATAAAGGACTGGAATATTATCCCGGCTATTCTACCGGTTTATTTGTTTACGCCAAATGTTTACTACGCAAAACGGAATATGAAGAAGCGGAAAAGCAACTCAAAAAGGTAATCGCTTTAAATCCCGGTAACCTTTTGGCATTAAAATTATATGGCGATCTGATGGCGGAAATGGGGTGGAGCAGAACCGCTGAAGAATGTTATAAAAAAATTATGGACCTTGACCCCCTGGAGATGAATGTGCGAACCAGCATACCCGGCTCCCTGGGGTACGGTGAAAAAAAGTCTGTTCCCAAAATCCCGGGCAAGGAACCTGAAGAAAATTTGGGGATTGACGACAAGTCTATTGATAATCTGTTCAGGAATAATGTAAGCGCAAATGAAGCTGATGAATCAATCGATTCCCTGTTTGGCGGCAATATCGACGATCAGGTTGAGACATTGCCTGAACCGGTCATCCCCAAATCGAACGAAAGGGAGGAATTAAGTCACGAAACCGTTGATTCCTTGTTTGGATCGGGTGAAGATACTATTCAGGCGCCGCCGGCTCCTCCGGTGACCACCACCAACCGGCAGAGTTGGGATGAGTTTAATGATGATTCGATCATATCATTGTTTGAAAAGGAACCGGAACCTTTTGCTCAATCCGCAACCCCATCGTCGGTATATAAAGATAAACCAGCAAGTAAAGATAATGAACCCGTTGACGAAGATATGTTCTTGTTCGGACGGGATGACGAGGAAGAACCCGCTATTGCGACCGGTAAAAGCGTATCCGAGCCCCTTTTCCCGCAAACCGGCATGAACGAAGAGGACGAACAGGATTTGATTTTCCCTGTTACCGAAGCAGAAAAATCACAACAAGAAGATTTTGCATTCCCCGACGCCGGGCAGGATGATTTCCAGTTTACCAGCCAGGCCACTACTCAGGCTAAAGATAACAACCGGGGATTTGAAGAGGACGAGGATTCTTTTATTGTTGGGGAAGATGAGGAGGAAGAGGACTATTCCTATTCTCCGGAGAAAACAAAACCGGAGCGTGATCGTTATTCCAATATCCTGGATGGTATTTTCAGTCCCGGGCTCGATGACGAAGAACGCAAGGATATGGAAACCCGCTCCAAGCTGGGGGCTAAGGGCAATGATAGCGAATTTTCAGTTGCAGAAGAAATTGATCAGGATATTTTTGGAATGGGTGACGAATCATCCAAAGAAGAGACAGAACTATTTTCTGCCGAAGAAGAGTTGGAAGAAGAGACCGATTTGCATCTTGAACCTGAAGATACCATTTTACTCAAGGGCGATGAAGCCCGGTTTGCCCCGTCGCAGCCTGATGAAGAAGAGGAGGAAGAGGCTTTTTCTATACCCGATATATCGGAGGGCTATCTCACTTTTGAAGAAGACGAGAATGAAGAAAATATTGAAACGGAAGCTGTGCATATGCCGGATGCGGATATGACCAGGGGAGGCGCTGAAGGCGGTTTTGAAGCTGAGGAAGAAGAACTGGGTAATTTCCTGGCAGGGCTGGGCGGCCAGGATGATCTTGAGGAATTACCCGAGTTGGATGAGGATTTGTTTGCCGGCAAAGAGACCGACTCTCAACCTGTTGTTGAAAGACCGGGCGTTGCGCCCGTAAAGCAACCTCCGGCTGAAAAAGATGCGGCCGGCGCGGCACCCAAAGATAAATTTGTTACACCAACTCTGGGTGAAATTTACGCTGCCCAGGGCCAGTACAGTAAAGCTATCAGCGTCTTTGAATTACTTTTAGAGAAATCACCCGATAATGAATTTTATAAATCCAAGCTGGAATACCTGAAAAAGAAACAAAGCGAAGAAAATAATTAACCAAGCAGTTATAATAGCATCAATCTTATAAAGGTCGTTTTATTCCGGGAATGTAAACGGCCTTGTTTTTTATGGTAAGTAAACGATATGCCCCACAAAGACGATACTGCCGGGCGCCGGATTGCGGTGATCATTGTTACTTTTAATAATTACTCTCATATTGACGGTTGTTTGCACAGCTTGTCAACCGCACTGTCCGGATATAAAGCGCGGGTCTTTGTTGTCGATAATGCCAGCAGCGACGGCACCACAGAGTATTTACAAAACCCTGAATTACCGGCCAAGTTCAGTTTTCACAAACTGGTGCTCATTTTTAATGACCGGAATACCGGTTTCACTTATGCGGTCAACCAGGGTTTACGTATTGCGGATGAGAATTATATCATTTTATTGAATCCTGATATTATTTTACAGCCGCAGGTCATCACTACGCTGGTTGGTTCACTGTCGGATAACGTCGGCGTCGCCGCTCCGCAATTGCGCTTTCCCGATGGCCGTGTTCAGCCTTCATGCCGTCGTTTTCCCCGCAAACGCGATGTGTTTTTTTCCGTTACCGGCCTGGCTGCGTTGTTTAAAAACAGCAGTTTATTTAACGGCTGGAAAATGCCGGATTTTGATCATAGCTGCGCCCGGTCTGTCGACCAGCCCCAGGGCGCCTTTTTACTGATCCGCAGGGATGTGTTACAACAAACCGGCCTCCTCGACGAGCGGTTCCCCATGTTTTTCAGCGATGTAGATTGGTGCTATCGCGCCAAACAACAGGGATTTGAAATTGTATTCAACCCGCAGGCAAATGTCGTTCATTATAAAGGCGCCAGTGTTTACCGCAAACGCCTGCACATGATCGTCTCTTCACACCGCTCTTTTGTCGATTATTTTAAAAAATATGACCGCACCGGCATACAGCGGTTGTTAACCTGGTTGATTTTTCTGTTATTATTAATTACCACGTTACCGCGATTACTTGGCGCAACATTGTTCAATAATCATCATTCCTGAACCGGGATGGAATTAAAATTCATGAAACGTATTTTTTTTATTCTGGCAGTACTTTTTCCGCTTGTGGCGCTGGCCGGGAACCAGGTCGTTTTTATTAAACTGGAGCAACCGCGCAGTTCGCTCTACAAAAGCAATCCGCTTAAAACCGGTTTGCACAAGATCGATGCGGTTCTCGGTACGTATAACATCAGTAATATCCGCTGCCTCGACGCGACTCTAACGAAGGATGGAAGTATAGCGCCGCTGGCGCAATGGCTGCGCTGCGAATTTCCCGCCGCCGCCGATACCGCGCAGATACTAGCCCACCTGCGCACTCTTGACGGGGTGGTCTGCGCCCAGGCGAACCATATATATCGCTTGCATTATATTCCAAACGATCCCGATCTGGACGGACAGTATGCGCTGACCAAAATCAAGGCATTTGACGCCTGGGAGATAGAGCGCGGTTCTGCAAATGTACCGGTAGCAGTGATAGATACCGGCATCGATTATGCACACCCCGACCTGGCTGCCAATATCTGGTTCAACAGCGGTGAAGATATTAACCACAATGGCAGTATCGATACCGGAGATTTCAACGGGCTGGATGACGATGATAACGGTTTTATTGATGATATTCGCGGCTGGGATTTTACCGATGCGCCCAATTATCCCGATGGCGGCGATTACCTTGATCGGGATAATGATCCTATGGACAAAATGGGGCACGGCACCGGCGTTGCCGGTATTATCGCCGCGCAGGCCGATAACGGCATTGGTATTGCCGGCCTGGCGCATAATTGTAAAATTATGAACCTGCGCGCCTTTACCGATGGCGGCAACGGCGAGGAGGATGACGTCGCTTCGGCAATTCTTTATGCCATAAACAATGGCGCGCGTATTATCAATATGAGTTGGGGTGATGTCTATGTATCCCGCTTGATGGATGATATAATAAAATATGGCGAAAGCCGCGATATTATCATGGTAGCCTCGGCCGGGAATTCATCAACCACGGCTATACATTACCCTTCCGCATTTGCCGGCACAATTTCCGTTGGCGCTACCGACGATCAGGATCGGCTGGCCGGTTTTTCAAACTATGGTCCATCCGTGGACCTGGTGGCGCCGGGCGATAATATCTATACTACCGCCCCTGATAATAATTATGCCGCCAAAAACGGCACCTCATTTTCTGCCCCATATATCTCGGCGGCGGCGGCTCTGCTGTTATCGTGTGATCCCGACCTTTCTGCCGAAGCGGTGCGCAGCATGCTGACCTCTTCGGCCGATGACCTGGGCGAAGCGGGTATTGACAAGTATTATGGCGCCGGCCGGTTAAATGTTTATGCTTTGCTCAACACCCCGTTTCACTCACAGGTGAAAATATCTAGTCCTGCTCTCGACGCCGGCATCGGCAGCGGGCCGGTAGAAATTTTCGGCTCGGCCTGGAGTCCCGCATTCGAAAGTTACTCGCTCTTTTATGGAGAAGGCGATTCCCCGGACGAATGGATTGCCATTGGCGGTATTCATACCGGTCGGGTTATGGATGGCGTGCTGGGTATTTGGGATGATTTACCGGTGACCGACGGCGCTTATACGCTGCGCCTGCGCGTTGATAATCGCGACGGCGCCACTATTATGGATCATGTACGGATTTTTATCGACAAAACCCCGCCGCTGATCTCGAATATTGAATTACTGCCCATGCTCGATGGCGACCGTTATGTGGTCATGGTGCAGTTTACAACCGATGACCTATGCGAAGGTTCGGTGTTTTACCGGCAAGCCGGATCGAATGGTGAATTTCAGGAAGCGGTGATGGCGTATCGCACTACACAATTACGCTATATCTTGTCGCCGGATGAAATGGAAGGCAGGTTGGAAATCAAGCTGCAGGCCCGTAACCGCGCCGGTCTGGTCGGTGAAGACGATAATAACGGCAGCTTTTATCTTGCCGACTTGTCGGCGGCGCCGGTCAATGTTACCGGCTTTACACCATTGGCGATGACGATCCCTGCCGGTCACTTGATGAATAAAACTTTTGATTTTAATAATAACGGTTTGCCGGAACTGATCCTCTCTCAATACCGGGATGGAAATATCGGCATCGTCTGCTTTTTTGAGTATAATGGCGCCGGTATGCAGCAGTTATTCTACCTGAATGAAGCGTTGATCCCCCGTGATCTGGCCGATGTTGACGGCGACGGCATTCCTGAATTGTTGTGTGGTTTTGGCTATTCCGGGTATATTTATAAAAGACCCGGCGGCGGGCAATTCCCGTCTCAGTTATATGCGTCCTGGCAGGGGGATAGTAACACCCAGTATTGGGTAAGCCGACTCGCTGATGTAGACAAGGATAGCAAAATAGATATACTGATGCGGGTGGTAAGAAGCGGCGAAACCGAAAGCGACCAATTCGAGGTGTGGCGGCAAACGACGACCGGTCAGTTCGAGTTCAGCGCCGCGTTACCAAATCCTACAAACGGAGAAAATTTTAACGGCGTACCGCATTGCGAAATTGCTGATTTCAACGGTAACGGGCTAATGGAAGTATTATACGGCGACAGCGATGGCGACCTGGTTATTTACGAGTATACAGCCCCAAATACCTGGTACAACACCTGGCAAGATTCGCTGCCCCTGCTGGATAGCATTGATTTTATGACCGCCGGGGATTTTGACGGCGACGGCCAGGTTGAATTCATCGCCGGCTGTCATTCCGATCCCAACCTCAATACCGAACATTATTATGACGCCCGGCACTGGCTGTTCCGCATGTATGACTGCGGTTCCACTTTAACCCCGCAGCCGGTCGAAGAGTGGCGCTTTTTCGGCTTTGAATCCCCCCGCGATTTCCCTGCCGGCGTTTCCTGCGGCAACCTCGATTCGGACGACGCCGATGAAATTGTGCTCATGCTGTTCCCCGATCTGTATATTCTCGATGTTACATCACCCGGCGCAAGAGAGATCGTTCATTTTTATGCAACCGCTCAGAGTAATGCGGCAATCATCGCCGACGCCGACGGTAACGGCATTAACGAATGTTGGATTGGCGCCGGTGAAACGACCCTGGCCTTAACGCCGGTCGGCGCCGGAACCGCTCCCGCCGCGCCGTCCGGCTTGCAGGCCACTCCCCTCGATGAAGACCGGGTCGCCCTGCACTGGCGCGAGGTGAGCGGCGCCGAGCGTTATCAGATCCTGCGCAGTAATGATGGTACACACTTTACATTGTTTGATGAAACAACTGCAATCGCTTATATCGATTCTGTGGTGGAGAATGGCGCTTTGTATTACTATGCCGTTGTTGCTATTGATTCTGCCAAAACCCCGACTGCCAGTCTGCCATCAGCCCCGACAGCAGCGCGGCCCGGCGCCCGGCCGTTTGTGTCCGGCGCAGTGGCCGAATCTCCTGGCAGCGTCAGGCTCACTTTCAGCGAGCCCATGAACGAAAGTATTAAAAACGTAACCCATTACCTGGTCACCGGTAATGTCGGCAGGCCCACCTCCGCAGCGGTTGACGCTTCTGGCCGCCAGGTCGTGCTTGCTTTTGCCGCCGATTTTACTAATGGCGCTTACCGCATTACCTGTCATTCCCTGGCTGATCTGGATAATACACCGCTGGATAGTTCGCGTAATTATGCAGATTTTACCGTCTCTTATCCGCCCCCGGCGCCCTGGCTGGTTGACGGCCGTTTACTCGGCAGTTCCACCCTGGAACTGGAATTTAACCAGGATATACAGGAAGCCGGTGCATTAAATACCGCCAACTATGATATGGGCGAAGAAATTACAATTGTCTCTGCGGCATTTGCTCAAGGCAGTCAAAAACATGTCCGACTCACTGTGCAATCTCCAAAAGCTTTTGGCGCCCTGGGAGCCAGCTATTACATCAAGGTCAAAAATATTACAAATACCCAGGGCATTGTTATTCAGCCGGGCCGGGGTGATTGTTTGCAACTGCTCTTTGCGAAAAACAATTTATCGCAGGTGTTCACCTATCCCAATCCCTGGAAACCCGGCCTGGAAAATGAAGGAATTACCTTTGCCAACCTGACCCGGACTGCGGAAATAACCATTTTCACCAGCGAAGGCTTGCCGATCCGCACAATTACGGAAACGAATGGCGACGGCGGCGTGCAATGGGATTTATGCGATAATGACGGCAACAGGGTTGCGGCAGGTATTTATATATTTCGCATTACAAATGAACAGCAAACTGTGTTAGGCAAGCTGGCTATAATACGATGAACCAGGTCAGGTATAAATTACTGGTTGGGGTGACCGGCAGTCCCGGCTGCGGCAAAACCACAGTATGCGACCTGCTGCGGGACAAAGGCGTGCTGGTTATAGATGTTGATCAGGCCGGACGCTGGGTAGTTGAACATTCCGCCGCATTACGGCTGCGCCTGCGGGCAACTTTTGGCGATGATTATTTTTTCGCCGACGGCAGTTTGGATCGCAAAAAATTATCAACATTGGTGTTTGCGAACCATGATGAACTGCTTAAACTGAACCGCATTGTACATCCTTTTATGATCAACCGGGTACGGCAACAGATGCTGGCCGCGATGCAGGATAAACGATCTTTACCATACCTGGTTATAGATATGGCGCTGCTTTTTGAATTACACCTGAATATGGAAATGGATTTTGTGGTGACAGTAACCGCTCCACAAGAGATGCGTCTGCAACGGTTGATGAGCAGACATGGGGTATCGCCGCAGCAGGCCGAACAGATGACCAATGCACAACTACCGCAGGAAATTAAAGCCGCCCGCGCCGATTACGTGCTGGCCAATGATGATAATATACTGCAATTGCAGTTAAGGGTTGATACATTACATAAAGAATTATTGAACAAGAGTAATTTGTCAGACAGTCATTGATTGACAAACTGAAAAATGCCCCCGCCCTGGCGGCGCTGCTGCCTTTTATGGCGGGTCTGGTTGCCGGACAATTCCTGGCCGCAGGATGGCTATATGCTGTACTGCTTGTGGGCCTGGCATTATCTGCGCTTTGCGCGTTTTATTTTAAACGGACAAAACTGACTATTTTTTTTACGCTGAGCGCATTATTTGTATTTGCGATCATTCGCTATCACCATCTGGATTTCAAACCTGCCGGCAATATCAGTTATTTTTGCGATACCCCGGAGCAAACCACAATTGAGGGAGTGGTTACAAGTCCCTTATTACGTTATGATAACCGGGTCACCATGACGGTGCGGGTCGATTCGGTATGGGCGTATTATACCCCGTTTGCGGCTCATGGTCAGGTCATTGCCAGTATTTACGATACCAGCGCCGCTCTGCGCTATGGCGACCGTATTGTGGCGCGGGGAATGCTGCGCCTGCCGCCCGGACAACGCAATCCCGGTGAAATGAATTATCGTAATTACCTGGCTTCACGTCATATCGACGCCATGCTCGGTATCCCGGACCTGAACCAGGTGGTTATCCTGAACTCCGGCGAGGGGAATTGGTTTTTACGCACCCTGGTTTACCCGTTGCGCGAGTTTATCATTCGCTTTATCGAACAGCATATGCAGGGCCAGGAAGCGGCGCTTTTGGAAGGCTTGCTGGTCGGCGCGCGCGAGGGCATCGATGACGAGACCAACCAGGCTTTTGCCAATGTGGGGGTTATCCATGTTATTGCCATTTCCGGAATGCACGTCGTCTATATTTGGGCGGCGTTAATGTACCTGTTCCGGCTGACCCGTATACCGAACTATCTGCAAACCCTGGCTGTGATTGCCGGGTTGTATTACTATGCCGCCTTGTCCGGTTTTAACGCCCCGGTGGTGCGCGCGGTGATCATGGCGGTTGTTTATTTGCTGGGAGTGTTGTTGCACCGGCGCAGCGACGCCGTTAACACCCTCAGCCTGGCGGCTTTACTGATCCTGTTATTCCATCCTTTGGAACTATTCCAGGTGGGTTTTCAGTTCAGTTTCTCCGCGGTGCTGGGTATTATCCTGTTTTATCAAAAACTATATAAACAATTCCTGCATGTTTTTACCCGCTGGTATGAAAACCGCAATACATTTAAAATATTTATTACCCAATTGTTTTTTGCTTCCCTGGCGGCGCAGCTTGCCACCGTGCCATTGACCGCCTGGTATTATGGCCGGGTATCGGTCATTGCCCTGCTGCTGAATTTACCGGTCATCCCGGTCTCCGGCTTGATCGTCGGCCTGGGATTCGCAGCAGTACTGTTCGCCGCCCTATGGTCATGGCCCGGGACGCTAATCCTGAACTCGACCGCTTTATTGTTAAAGGGATTGATCTGGATCGTCAAGCTCAGCGACAAACTGCCGTTATCCAGCTTTGTTGTACCGCGGCCATCCGGCTGGCTGATCGCATTCTATTTCTGCCTGTTGTTCCTGTATATCGGCTGGGAACACCTGCGGCTGCGTAAAGCGCTGGTTATTATCGTGCTGCTGCTTTTAAATATCATGCTGGCGCGGCAAATTATTGCCGGAGAGAGCGGACTAAAAGTGACGTTTTTTGATGTTAAACAAGCCGATGCCGCATTATTCGAGTTCCCGGACGGCAAAACCATGCTGGTCGACGCCGGGGAGCGGCTGGATCAATATGATTACGATTGCGGTAAACGGGTCATTGCCCCGTATTTGCAGCGCAACAACATTAAAAAGCTGGATGTGCTGCTGCTCACCCATCCGCATTCCGATCATATCGGCGGCGCGGCCTGGCTATTGCAGCATGTTAAAATCGGCCGCCTGGTCACCTCCACACTGCCGGATACCTCGGCGTTGACGAGGGAGATCGACAGTCTTGCTGCAGCATTGCGCATCCCCCGGCGTTTCGTCGCCCGCGGCGATACCCTGGCGGGATTTGTGAATACGACCATCTGCGTATTCCATCCTGCGCCGTCGTTCATCCGCGCCGATGCCATAGATCTGAATGACGCCTCGGTAGTCGTCAAAGTGATTTTTGGCAATATAGCTTTTTTGCTGCCGGGCGACGCCGGCCACAATGCCGAACAGGCCATGCTCGACTATGGCGACCTGCTGCGCGCGCAGGTACTGAAAACCGGCCATCACGGTAGCAGCACGGCCAGCAGTCCCGCTTTTCGAGAACTGGTCGATGCGGATTACGCGCTGGTATCGGTCGGTAAGTTCAACCGCTTTGGTCTGCCTTCGCCGGGATTAATGCAGGATTTTACAAAGGAGGGTACGCAGGTACTGCGCACAGATGCAAATGGCGCAGTAGTGTTCTGGACGGATGGGATTATATTAAAAAGAATAAAGTGAGAAAAATTTGATTAATTTTTGGAGGAAAAAATGTATAGAATAAAAATGGTGTTCATATTATTACTGATCCTAACAACTCAAATTTACGCACACTCTGCAAAATTCAATTCTACAATTACAATAAAATCCGATAAGGAACAATACTATATATATGAACCGATTTTTATTGAATTTGAATTGATTAATAATGATTTAATTGGACCTAGTATACATCCTTCTTTGAGTCTGATGGAAAATTTTTTGGTAGTAAATGAAAAGGATGAACGTTTTTCTTGTAACATATCTTTTGAATTTGCAGAAAATTCTATTCAACCTTTAAAAGAAAAATCTCTTAAAAAAAATATTATGTTAAATTATCATTATGGTTTAGAATTTCCGGTCTCTCTTGGTAATCATTATTTGCCAATCGGCAGATATACAATATCATTTAAATGGAAAGAATCTTTGTATGATCCAATTAACTCAAATATTATTACAATTGACATAATTGAACCACCTGTTAAATACAAACAGGAATTGGAATTATTTGAAAAAGCCGTAAATCTTGGTGAGTTGGCACATAATATAACTAAACAAAATGAATTCATAACATTAATGGATGAATTAATCTCAAAATACCCGCAAGGGATTTATAGAGAATATAGTCTTTATATGAAAACAACTGCGTGTTTATTCTATTCAAAAACTTTAATAGCAAAAAATGCAGGTGAATTGTTTATTAATGACTATCCTCAATCATTATATCCACATCTTGCTGTACAAGCAATTGCTGATTATTATATAGAAAATAAAATGTATAATGAAGGTATTGAATATATGAATACATTAAAAAATAGAAATACCAATCCAATTTTTATAGACGCTTGTAAACGTCAAATTAAATTAATAAATATAAGGGAAAAATCTGCTCGTTCCGGGGATGTTCCCCAGGAGGCACAATAAAACAGGACCTGTTGTCCTGTATCAGGGATAAAACCCCGGCGCGATCTCAAATAATAACAATATCGAACCGGAATTCATAACCCGGTTCGCACAATAGTATGGGATTTCCAATCCCGGTTTAGCCCAAAGCAATTGTAATATTGAATCCAGGCAAGGGTTGGAAACCCTGGTTCATTGTCCGCACCGGGATGGGAATCCCGGTGCGATCATGGATGCTTTACCCGTGAAGAAATCAAATGAAATAATATTCATATTTGTATTTGTAGGGGCAAAGCATTCTGACAAACCGAAATAAAAAATGTAAATGAAATTGAAATGAATGCTTTGCCCGTATTGAAATTGTTTATAATTTGGATTGGATTCACATCCGGGTGAAGCATTCTATTCAGGATTTGCTTGTCATTTCAGATAATTCTGGAACGAATGCTTCACCCCTACGAAAAATTTCTTCTGTCGTACTATCTGCTGCTCGTCCTGGGGATGTTCCCCAGGACGCACAATAAAACAGGACATGTTGTCCTGTATCAGAGATGGAATCCCGGCGCAATCTCAAATCACAAGATTACCCGGTTACCGGTAGGCTTGTTTGCGGTGGGCAATGCGTAATATTAATACTGTATCATCGAGAAGTGAATATATAATGCGGTAATCCCCAACCCGGAATTTTCTTAATCCGGCAAATTTACCTGTTAGCGCCGGGTATTGGTCGGCATTGACGGAGAGCTCGGATTCGATCTTGTCAAAAATAATCTTTAACTGCGTTTTATCAATTTTCTTCAAATCCCGTTCAACCGAATTTTTAAATTGTATTTTAAAGGTCAAACCGTTTCCTCATATCCTGCATATCCACAACCTGGTCGGTAACATCATTCTGCCTATCCCTGGCAATTTGCAGGTCGGCTTGTTCCTGCAGGTACAGTTCCAGAGCTTTTTGAATGTGAAAGGATTTGGAACGTTCCGTTTCCCTGGCAATATCGTTCAATTCATTGGCCAGTTGATCCGGCAAGCGTAAAGATATTGTACTGCTCATAAAATCACCTGTAATATGTAATAAACGTAATACAATGTAATATAATGTAGTAAGTATTTTATTTTTTTGCAAGTGATGAATAGTAGTGTCTGTTTAAACAAATTTTTATTTACATTTATACACATTTTTATGTGGATGTAATCCCTGCTCAACTTGGAAACGTTCATCAGGATTGGAATCACCGGCGTGAGGATGGATAGGTATTGCAAACCACACGGGTAAAGCATTCTATCAATATTTTGATTGTTATTTCTGATTCATCCGGAATCAATGCTTTACCCGTGATGAAATTAAATGAAATAATATTTATATTTTTATTTGTAGGGGCAAAGCATTCTGACAAACCGAAATAAAAAATATAAATGAAACCGAAATGAATGCTTTGCCCGTGTTGAAATTGTTTATAATTTGGATTGGATTTACATCCGGGTGAAGCATTCTTTTCGGAATTATTAATAATTTTTAGTTCATTTGGAACGAATGCTTCACCCCTACAAAAAATTCCACCTCTGCTCGTCCTGGGGATGTTCCCCAGGACGCACAATAAAACAGGACATGTTGTCCTGTATCATGAATCGAAACCCCGGCGCGATCTCAAAAAACAACAAGATCGAACCGGGTTTCACAACCCGGTTCGCACAATAGTATGGGATTTCCAATCCCGTTTTAGCCCAAAGCAATTGTAATATTGAATCTATGCAAGGGTTGGAAACCCTGGTTCATTGTCCGCACCGGGATGGGAATTCCAGTGCGATCATGGTTCACCCCTACAAAAATCATCATCCATGTTCTTTTTGAAATTGTGGATATTCATTGCTTTTTGAGCGGTTGTTGTGTATTTTACGAATCCAAACGACTGAATTTACGTACACTGATGAGTAAAAACATTTGTTACACTATGAATCCGAATTGTGGCGGAACGGCTGCCTGCGCATTGCCGGCATCGATGAGGCCGGGCGCGGCCCGCTAGCCGGACCGGTGGTCGCGGCGGCAGTCATTTTCCCGGCGAACCATGCTTTTATTCCCGGTATCAATGATTCCAAAAAACTCACCCCGGCAGCCCGGGAGCAGATGATTCGGGTCATTCAGGAAAAAGCTGCAGCTATCGGTATTGGTATTGTTCCCCATGAGGAGATAGATAAGATCAATATATTACAGGCTACCTTCAAAGCCATGCGCGAGGCGGTTACCGCGTTATCGCTTGTTCCGGATTACCTGCTGATCGACGGCAATAAAAAGCCGGGCATCGACCTGCCGCAACGGTGCATTGTCAAAGGCGATTCGCTTTCCATGAGCATTGCCGCAGCCTCGATTGTCGCCAAAGTGACCCGTGACCGGATAATGGTCGAATATGACCGGCAATACCCGCACTATGGCTTTGCCCGGCATAAAGGCTATGGAACGGCGCGACATATTGCCGCCATCCGCGAGTTCGGCTTGTGTCCTATACATCGCCGCTCGTTTCAACCCGAACAGTTGAAAGAATTATATGCCGAAAAGTCCTGATAAAATGGCAACCGGCAAACAGGGCGAAGACCTGGCCGCCCGTTTCCTGGAAAGTATCGGCTACCGGGTGGTGCAACGCAATTTTCACACCCGCGAAGGAGAGGTCGATATTATTGCGCGCGATGGTAATGAACTAGTCTTTGTTGAAGTTAAAACCGGGCGGCAAACCGCATTTGGCGATCCGGAAACCTGGGTGGATGAACGCAAACAGCAGCGACTTGGACTTGCCGCCCAGGCCTGGTTACTGCAACAACAGATAGAAGACACCGATTGCCGCTTTGATGTGGTGGCCATCTTTTTCCATAGCAAGGGGCACCGTATAAAGCATATTAAAAATGCTTTTTGGCTTGAATGAGAGAGGAAATCGTGGAACAAAAAAAAGTTTCGACAGTTTTTTCATATATAAAGGAAATCGGCAAATGGGCGCTGTTGGTCTGGTTGTTATGGCCCCTGACCCAGTCGATGAACCGTCCCGCCAGTTTTCCGCGGATTATGGTGGGTATACTGCTGTTCATTTTATTTGCCGGTAAAACGCTTTATGATTCGGTCTTTGAAAATTACCGTAAAGGTGCGCACAGAAATAAATACATGGACTTGTTAATCATGGTCGGCACAGTAACGGTTGTCGCCATTCTTATCGGCGCTGTTGTGGTCTTTACGGGATTGTATATTTACGAAACCATGAAGAGCAATACTCCGAACACAACGGGCGAGACCGCTCAATAAGGTGGAATGGTAAACAGCAGTCAAGTGTTATATTTTGCTTGATAATATTTGCCGAAATGATTAAATTATCGCTCTAAATAGCCACCTTAGCTCAGATGGTAGAGCGGCTCACTCGTAATGAGCAGGTCGTCAGTTCGATTCTGACAGGTGGCTCTTTTCATTATAAGACAACTCTAACCGGTAAAAATATATGAAACAAGTATCAGTTTGTATTACAGTATTGCTGTTATTTGCTTTAACAGCATGGGCTTATTCTCCTGCAACTACCGGCTTTCAATTTTTAAAAACCCAGGTTGGGGCCCGTCCTGCGGCAATGGCAGGCGCATTTGTGGCCATTTCCGGGGATGTGAGCGCATTGCACTACAATCCCGCCGGTATTGCTGTATTCTCACAACGCGTTGCCGGGTTTACCTACACTAATGATTTGCTGGATTTTAGTTCCGGTTTTATCGGTTATGTACAACCGCAGGTGGGTAAAGGCAACCTGGGATTAAGCATTTTATACAAAGATTATGGTGATTTTACCAAAAAAGACCAAAACGGCGAGGATATGGGCACATTCGGCGCCGGCAGCATCGCTCTGAATGGCTCCTATGCCATGCAAATCGCGCCAAATTTATCCATCGGCGTTACCGGTAAATATATTCGCGCTTCTATTGATAATTACTCCGCCGATGCGGTAGCTATGGACGCCGGAGTTTTATATTATATTGCGAAACATGAGCTGACCATTGCCGCCGGGATCTATAATCTCGGTACGGCCACTTCGGCTTTTATCACTACCAAAGATGATCTGCCGATGAACCTGCGGATCGGCGCTTCCAAAAAACTGGCCCATTTACCGTTATTGGTCAGCGGTAATGCTTACAAGTACAGCGATGAAGACCTGCAATTTGCCCTGGGTGGAGAATTTACCCTGTCCGATTATATGTTATTCCGGCTCGGTTATGACAGCATCGGCAAAAAAATGCATGTGGATAGCTCGGACGATACCATGGCCGGCATGGCATTGGGTTTCGGTTTTTTATGGAAGCAGTTTAAAATTGATTATTCATTCACATCTTATGGCGCACTTGGTAGTCTGAATCGTTTTACAATTTCCGGTCATTTTTAACCAGTCAAACCCGGATCAACGTTCATACACCCGGCCGGATCATTAATTCCATATTTTTGTATTAAATAACCCTTGATAAGAGATTTTAAGAATGTCATCGGAAGAAAAAAAACTTACCGTTCCTGATATAATCGGTATGAAAACGCGCAAGGAAAAGATCGCCGCGTTAACCGCTTATGATTTTCTCTTTGCATCTTTGCTCGATCAGGCCGGACTGGATATAATCCTGGTCGGTGATTCAGGGGCGATGGTGTTTGCGGGTTACAATACTACCCTGCCAATGACAATGGATAATATTATTTACCATTGCCAGGCCGTGTGCCGGGGCGTCAGTCATGCCCTGCTGGTTGCCGATATGCCGTTTCTTTCTTACCAGGTGAGCACGGAAGATGCGGTACGCAATGCCGGCAAAATCCTCAAAGAAACCACTATCGATGCGGTCAAGATCGAGGGCGGCGAAGAAATGACCGCTACGGTTAATCGCCTGGTCAGCATAGGTATACCGGTTATGGGGCATTTGGGTTTAACGCCTCAGCATATCAAACAATTTGGCAGCTATACAGTGCAGGGGCGTTCGGCTGAACATGCCAACCGCTTGCTGAATGACGCCCGTGCTTTGCAGGATGCCGGCGCGTTTGCGCTTGTGCTGGAAAAAATCCCCATTTCCCTGGCAAAACAAATCAGTGAGCACCTTAAAATACCGACTATCGGCATTGGCGCCGGCCCGTTTTGCGACGGGCAAATTCTGGTTACTCCAGATATGCTGGGTTTATTTGAGAAATTTAAACCAAAATTTGTTCGTCAATATGCCAATCTGGCTGAAGCAGTTAAAAAGGCCGGTTCGCAATACCTGCATGATGTTAAAGAAAATCGTTTCCCCGCTGCCGAAGAGAGTTTTGAGAATTAAAGGCATGATCATTACCACAATCAAAGAGATGCAGGCGTTTGCCGATGTAACGCGGGCGGCGGGTAAAACAATTGGCCTGGTGCCGACGATGGGCTACTTGCATGACGGCCATGCCAGTCTGATTAAAATTGCCCGACAGCAAGCCGATGTGGTGGTAACCAGTATATATGTCAATCCGACCCAGTTTGGACCAAATGAAGATTTTGCCGCCTATCCCCGCGACCTTGAAGGCGATAAGAAAACCGCTTACGCCGCTGGCTGCGATGTGCTGTTTGTTCCCGACGATCGGGAAATGTATGGTAAAACCTGCCTGACGACTGTGCAGGTGAAAAAGCTGACCGACGGATTATGTGGTAAATCTCGTCCCGGTCATTTTGAAGGCGTTACGACTGTCGTCGGTAAATTGTTCAATATAATCAAACCCCATGTGGCTGTGTTCGGCCAAAAGGATGCTCAGCAAGCGCTGGTCATTAAAAGAATGGTGCAAGATTTGAATTTCGACATTCGGATCATTATTGCGCCGATTGTACGGGAACCCGATGGTTTGGCTATGAGTTCAAGGAATAAATACCTGTCGCCGGCAGAACGACAGGACGCCCTGGTTCTGTACCGGGCATTGCAAAAAGCGCAGTCAAGTATCAGGAATGGCGAGACCGATGCCGCAATTGTAATACAAGCAATGACCGGAATGATCGCCGCCATTGAATCGGCGCGAATCGATTATGTACAGATCGTCGATGCAGAAACCCTGGAAACCGTAAATAGAATTCAGGGCAGCGTACTTGTTGCCCTCGCGGTATTTATCGGCAGAACCAGGTTGATAGATAATATCATATTAAACAATTAGTTAACAACGACAATCTTATTTTGTTTCCGGTTAAAAAAGTTATTGACATTATAACATTTTTTTATAATTTTGATGTATGCAAATCGGGTTTTGTTATCAGAGGACAATGTTATGAAAACGATTAATTGTGTTTTAATAATATTAATGCTCCCTTGTATGATTATGGCGCAATATAAAACTGATGCCGGGCCTGTGAATGTTTCGTCGGCATTACAAAAATCCCTGCAAAGCGGTAAAAATGCTATCGGTATTTTTGGACTTGATCCCAACAAATTGAGTATATCGCAGTCCTATTCCATGAGTGTACTGTCAATGGGAAAAAACAGTTTTTCCCAGGGTTTATATTTAAACACCATGACATATCATTTCAAATTACCGGTAGAACTCAGTTTTCAATGGGGTATAGCCCATCAACCGTTTCATGTATCCGGCGATGCTCCTTTTTACAACCAGGGACCGTTCATCCGCGGAGCGAACCTGAGTTTTAAACCCACAAAGAATATGAGTATTCAGGTGGAATTTAATCGCGATCCTTATGGTTATGTACCATGGAATAACTGGCACGAATAATAAATAATGTTTTTACGATCTGTTTACATTAAATATATTAAAATAAAGGGAATGTCGATTGAACAGGAGACCCCGGACCAAAAAGCGGTTATCTGCAAAACGGCCTGTTTATAAAAGCGCTGTTAAAAAAAGTAAATCCGGTTTTGCATCCCTGAAACCCAGGCTCAATCTGGTCGTTATCTGGTTGCTGGTGGTAATTAATGCGGCGCTGATTTCATCTTTTATTCATAAAATTGTCGGTTCAAGGCAAACTCCCGATATTATTACCAATACCCAGGTCCCTGATAATCCGGTCAAAATTCAGGTGCTCAACGGGTGCGGGGTATCCGGTGTAGCCAATGATTTTGCCGATTACCTGAAACGCCGCAATTATGATGTTACCGAAATTGGCAACACCCCAACGTTTGATTATAAAAGTACGGTAATTATTAACCGGGAACGCCGTGAAAAGAAATATGTCGATAAATTTCGTGAATTAATTGGTATTCCCAAAGATCTGGTCTATCCTCTCAAGAGTGATGAAAATGAAGCGGATCTCACTTTGATCATCGGTTCCGATTACGAAACGCTGGAAATATATAAATCACTCCATTAATATTCCTACTTAACTAGAACTGATAATGCCACTATTATATTTTCTTGTTTATAATATTCTGTTTATCCCTTGTTTTTTTATTCTGGTTCAAATTGCTTGTCTTTTTAATAATAAAGTACGGCGCGGTGTAAAGGGAAGAAAGGGATTATTTACCAGGTTACAATCTTCACTGGCCGTTAAAGCTGAAAATGAAAAGCGGGTTTGGCTGCATATTTCTTCTATGGGTGAATTTGAACAAAGCCGTCCGATAATTGATGAAATAAGGAAGCGGATGCCTGATACACAGATCATACTTTCGTTGTTTTCTCCTTCAGCCTATGATAATATCCGGATAGAGGATAAAAAAATTTTTATATCATATTTACCGATGGATTCATACCTAGATACTAAAAAATTTATCAGGATCATCGCCCCGGATGTTGCACTAACCGTACGTCATGATATATGGCCCAATTTTCAATGGCAGTTAAAGCGGCTGAAAATACCCGCTTTGCTGGTTGATGGCAGTATCACCGATAAACGAAAAAATTTGTACAGCTTTTTCCGTAATCCGATCCGTTCGGTAATGGAGACCTATTCATGGATTCTTACCGTTTCACAGGAAAGTTCTGAGCGGTTTGAGAAAATTTATTCTGATAAAAGCAGAATACAATACACCGGCGATACCCGATATGATCGGGTTTACCAACGCAGCCGGGATAATTCACGGATCGAATTTTTACAGCAAAGCGGCTTCTTTGACCGTGAAAATACCTTTGTCGCCGGCAGTACCTGGCCTTCCGATGAAAAGATTTTGTACCCTGCTTTGTTGAAAATGATGACACAAAACAATAATTTTAAACTCATTATTGCGCCCCATGAACCATCGGTAGACCATGTGCAGGCGATTGAAAATTTTTTTGCAAAAAATCAACTGGCTGTAGAGCGGTTATCCCGGTTAAAAAGCGGGGAACCATGGTCTTTCCGGGCTTTGGTGATTGACAAGATCGGCTTGCTTGCCAATTTATACAGCCTGGGCCGGCTGGCATTTGTCGGCGGTGGTTTTGGTCCGGGTGTACATAATGTTCTTGAACCTGCTGCACACGGCTGCGCTGTGTTTTTCGGGCCGAGATATAACGTATCGGTTGAGCCTCAGCTACTGATTGATAGTAACGGCGCTTGTTCAATTGCCTCCGAGAATGAGGCGGATGATATCCTGAAATTGTTGATAATTGATCCAGCCAGGTTAAAGACTATGGGCGATGAAGCTCAAAAATTTATTCTTGACAACATGGGTGCATCAACCCGGATAGTTGATATTGTAGAACAGTATTTAAAGAGCCACTAATTACTCCGGTTATGATAGCAGGAGTAATTTTAATATAAATTACATTTCATCCCGGTCATTGGTAAACGGGATTGATCTAGAACGATATTTGGGATAACAAACCTGAACATTCAGGTTAACCCTGTATAAATTATAAACCAGGAGAATAACAAGTTAAAGATGGATGATATAAAAACTATACAATGGGTAAATGGTAAGGTGAGGCTGCTAGATCAGGCGCAATTGCCTGAAGAACTGGTTTTGCTGGAAATTTCCGATCATAACGGTATAGTTAATGCAATTAAAAATATGAATTTACGTGGCGCTCCAGCCATTGGTATAGCCGCGGCTTTCGGCGTAGTTTTAGCTGTATGGAATGTACCTGAAACAGATCGCTCCGGGTTTCTCGTCAAAGCCAACAAAGCGATTGATGAATTGAAAGCAACTCGTCCGACCGCAAAAAATTTGTTTTGGGCTTTGGATAAAATGCGCAATGCTCTAAGTCGTAATCTGAATAAATCTATCAGGGATTTAAAGCAGGCTTTATTAAAAGAAGCCCAGGAAATATTGGAGGATGACATTCAGCGTTGCAAAACATTGGGCAAACATGGCGTGGAACTACTGCAAAACCGCGCCAATGTATTGACCCATTGTAATGCCGGCGCTTTGGCAACCGGAGATTATGGCACTGCGCTGGGTATTTTACGCGCCGGTAAACAAGCTGGAAAAAAAATCAAAGTATATGTCGATGAAACCCGGCCACTCTTTCAGGGCGCGCGGTTGACGGCGTTTGAATTGATGGAAGACGGCTTTGATGTTACCCTGATCTGCGATAATATGGCCGCTTTTGTCATGCAGCAGGGTCTGGTTAACATTGTTATTGTCGGCGCTGACCGCATCGCCCGCAATGGCGACGTGGCAAATAAAATTGGCACTTATGGACTGGCTGTGATCGCCCAAAAACACAATATTCCGTTCGTGGTTGCCGCCCCGCTTTCTACCTTTGATTTTACCCTGGAAACCGGCAGGGATATACCAATTGAAGAACGGGCGCCGGAAGAAGTAACCAAAATTGGCGCAAAAACAATTGCGCCGGAAGGCGTTAAAGTTTATAACCCGGCCTTTGATATTACCCCGCATTACCTGATTCATGCTATTGTTACCGAAAAAGGGATTATCAAACCGCCATTTTGGGAGAACATTGCCAAACTCGCAAAATAAATCTTGATTAAAATATACAAAAAAAGTATATTTTATGAAATTCTTTGAATTTACTAAAATCAATCATATTAATAATAACAGGAGTAACTAATGAAAACCCGACATTTGGTTTTATTTGTAATGCTTGCCGGATTAATTGCAATAATGGCATGTCAAACCAAAGAAGTCACATCCGCCAAAGTTTATATTCAACAGGATAATTGGGAAAAGGCAATTGAACAACTGGAAATGGCTGTAAAAATGTATCCCAACGACCCGGAAGCGCATTACCTGTTAGGCGAAGGTTATGCCAATAAAGGCGAATGGGAAAAAATGAACGACATGTTTGAAAAATCTTTGGCCATAGCTCCCACTTTTGCTACAGAAATCAAAAATACCCGTGAAAAGAACTGGGTTTCCACATTCAATTCCGGTGTTGCCCGTATTAATGGTAACGATCTGGACGGCGCCCAAAAACAATTCCTGACCTGTATTATCATCAACCCCAAACGTGTTGAAGCTTATCGTAATTTGGCTATTGTTTATACCCAAAAAAGTCAGGTTGCTGAAGCTGTACAAACCTATGAAAAAGCTATTGCCCTCGATCCCGCCAACCTGGAGTTAGTGCATGCTTTGGCCGGTTTGCATTTTGAAGCCAAAGAATATCAAAAAGTGGTCGATCTGGAAAAAGCCGCTTTGGAAAAAAATCCGAATGACCCGGATGCTATTGCCAATATAGCCTTAGCTTATGATTTGCTGGGTGAAAAAGAACTTGCCCGTGATACTTATGTTAAAGCCCTGGAAAAAAATCCCAATGATAAAGATTTACTTTTTAACCTGGCCCGTCTTTATTATTTGAATGAAGATTATGCAAATGCCATTGAAACATTTAATAAAGTAATTGCATTATCACCCGATGATTTCGATTCCAACGTTAACGTCGGTAATGCTTATCTGAGTATGGCTGATGCAATGCGGAAAAAACTGGTTGATAAAGAAAATGATAATCAGACTGTTTCCGCAGAAGAAAAAGATGGCTTGAAAGAAATGTATGGCAAAGCTATCCCTTACCTGGAAAAAGCATTGACAATTAAAGATACCGATCCCAATTTGTGGAACAATCTTGGTGTTGCTTATGTTCAGGCCGGCAATACCGATAAAGGCACAGAATGCTTTAAAAAATCTGAAGAGTTAAGCAATAAATAAAATTTTCTGTAAACATAAATGCCCCGTAATTTGTTGCGGGGCTTTTTTTTTGTCCATAGATCATTTTTTCTTCAATTCGTGTAACATTTCTTGATATATTCAATAAATTTAAATAGTTAAAATTGTTTTACGATGATGTCCGGTGTTTTTTATTTTTTATTTTTACTGCCGGGAATTATTAATGAATATGGATTTTTATGTTTAAAATGGTTACATTAAATTTGTAAAATAGCTGTTTAAGATTTTTGAAAACAAAGGCAATTATGCCGGTTCTTGTTCATTCAATTTATTCAGGTACTGATGTTGAAGCAGATGAGCAAATAACGGTACCAGCCAATATTAAAGAGAAAAAGGAATGGATTTAGAAAGAATAGAATATATTAAGGGCAAGGGAGCGCTGCCAAAGCATGTTGCCGTTATAATGGATGGTAACGGACGTTGGGCGCAGCGACGTGGATTGACGCGTATCGAAGGGCATAAAGAAGGTATTAATTCGGTAAGAGCAGTGGTTGAAACCGCCGGTGCGCTTGGTATAGAAGTATTAACTTTGTATACCTTTTCTTCGGAAAACTGGTCACGCCCCAAGCAGGAAGTATCGGCGCTTATGTCGCTGCTGTTAACGACTGTCCGCGATGAAGTAGATGAATTGAATAAGAAAAATGTTCGTCTTATGACAATAGGAGATTTAAATTTAATGCCGGCAGCGCCACGGCTCGGTGTGATCAATACAATAAAACGTTTGCAGAATAATACCGGTCTGTTGTTAAACCTGGCATTAAGTTATAGTGGTCGGCAGGAAATTGTTCAGGCTGTTAAAAAAATTGCCATGGATGTTAAAAAAGGAGTTCTTGCTGATAGCGATATTAATGAAGAGTTGATCGGTAAATACCTGGAAACCAGGATGATAGGCGACCCCGACCTGCTCATTCGCACCAGCGGTGAAATGCGGCTCAGTAATTTCCTGTTATGGCAGTTGGCCTATACGGAATTGTATATTACAGATATTCTCTGGCCCGATTTCCGGGATGCTGATTTTATGAATGCTATCGAAGCATACCAGAAACGGGAAAGACGTTTCGGCAAGGTTAGCGAGCAAATATAATAAGAACAAATGCACACTGTTGTTATTGATGTGGTACCACATTCATGCGGAAAGCAGTCCCGGAACAACTGATTATTACAGATGTTTAATATATAAAAGAGGCGGTTAAAACCGCTTTTTTATTGTCTTTTACTAATTCAGGTTACAACTATTGCGAGCTCGTAAATGGGTCCTTTATCTATTTGCCGTACTTTTAGTATCCTTGCTGCTGTTTGTTCAGGGATGGCGTTTTTTTAAAGCAAATGAAAGGATTAAAACCTATATCCTCACCGAAATCAGACCAGTACTCGGCGAAAAATGCAATATTTCCCAGGTAAGGTTGGGATTTGGTAATATCAGGTTTGTTGGAGTCGATATACCCCTGCCGGATCAGCAATTTTCAGTTCATATTAAAGATATTCGTATCGGCTTGAATATTTTCAGCCTGTTGATTAGAGGATTCAATCCCCAGGCCGTATCTCAGGATATTCTTTTAATCAATCCGCGTTTGAATATTAAAGTCGCCGCCGCCGATAGCACAAACAAGTCGTCCGACCTGATGAATTACCCCGCTAATATTTCCGAAATTAAAAATTCCTATAAAAAGCAACTCAAGCAAATAGAATTTCTCAAACGGTTATCCATAAAAAAAGGGGAGATCTATTACCAGGGTTATGATTCCCTGCAAGTATTACTGGCCAATTCGATTGAAGGAGGTTTTTTTGTCGATCCTTCAGATTCTATTGAAATCCGGCTAACGGGGAAATTATTTACTTCCAAACATCAAAATCTTTCACTCAACGGCAAAGTATGGGGTAAAACCGGCACTATTTCTTATATTAAAGCCGAACTGGAAGATTATAACTTGCAGGATCGCCTGCCCGATTTTTTGTTCTCAGCCCTTGATTTTAAAAGCGGCCAGTTAAACGGTGATATTTTATTATTTCGCAAACCGGCTCCCAATTCTGGCTTTGATATACGCGGTGGTTTTGTAATAACCCAGGGCAATGTGGTCGCCGATGACGGGCGTCTGGTTATCGGGGATATTAATATCAGATCCCGCTTTGAACGGTGGAATATGCTCATTGATTATGCGCAGCAAAAAGTGAATGGGAATAATGTAAAACTTTCCGGTAGAATTAAAAATATTCTCAATCCCCATTTTTACCTGCAAGTCAATGCCGAAAATTTCCAGCTTGGCGATATTAGCGGACTGCCCATTTTTAAAATACAGAATAAAATATCCGGCAAAGCAAACGTGGTTGCGGATATTGAAGGCCCCCTCACCGATGTAGTGATCAAAAGTACTATAACCACCGGCAGCCTTTTGGTAGATGAGTTAAAAATTGAAAAAATTGTGGTTCATAACACCTGGAGTAAAGCACATCTATTATTTAATCAATGCCGTTTTAGCGCCCTGGGGAATCATTTTGTGGTTAATGCCAGGGTCGATTCGCTAAAAGAAAAAAAACTGCTCTCCGGCACAGTTACCATGCAGGGTGATATGGGTGACATTTTTGAAAAGTTAACTGCAAACTATACTCATACCTGTTCTTCCCGACTAGAGGCCACACTGGGTGGTTCTACAAATAAACCGTTGATCGCCGGCAATTGCGGGCTGGTATTAATAAACAGGGATAACGATACTACAGCGGTTGCTGCCAATTTCCAGGTTGACGGCGCCACAGCGCAAATAACCGGCAAAACCGCCGCCGACACCTCGGCTTTTCGCGTCCGTATCGAAAAAAAGTCCGTCACCCAGTTGAATGCTATAATAAAAAATGTACAGGATTATGTTTTTCGCTTGTGGAAATTTCCCGGCTCTGATTATTTAGTAAAAAATCTTGCTATAGCTGTGAATCTGAACGGCACACTTCGTGACTTTATAGTCGACTGGGATGTAAATAAAATTGAGGGCGGTTATTTCAAATCTGCCCTGGCCGATCTCAGCGCCAGGGTCATTCGCAGTCGTGAGAAAATAACTGCCGACGGAACTTTGGTCATGTTTTCCGGTTCGCCTGATGAATACTCTGGCAAATTTGTTTTTAAAAAAGAAAAAGATCAGTACAAACTGGATGAATTTTCTCTGGGATCGGATCTCAATGCCAAAATTTCTGCCATTACTGATTCAACCGGTCAAAAAATACTTGACGGATTTATTAAAACCAACAATTTGAATATACCTGCCACCCTGGGAATAGCCGACAGTTTGTTGGCGGGTAAACTGGATATGGATTTAGCGGTAAAAGGGACTTTGTTAGCGCCGGAAGTGACTGGTGAGATCAATGTAAACAAATTACTTTACAAGCAGGTGGGGCCTTATGATGCCCATGCCTCAATAAATTTGCATAAAAAAGGCATTGAATTACACCGGTTCAGCATTGGCACCCGTGAAGCAACATTGCTCTATGCCCAGGGCCATTTCCTGCGCAACGACAGCCTCGATATTCTGATCAAGGGCGCGGGATTTGATTTAAATAAACTCTGGCAAGTCACCAATCCCGATGATGCTCCTTTTTCCGGGCAGACGCTTATTGATCTGGAAATTAGCGGAACTCGCCATAACCCAGCTATTAAGGGATTGATTGCGATCAAGGACGGACTGATATATGGTGTTCCATTTAATGAAGTCGAAATACATCTGGCAGAAAATCCTCATAATTATCCTGGAGTGTTTATAGAAAAATTTCGGCTGACCCGTCAGAACCAGTTTGAATTAACGGCTAACGGCTTTTATCCCTATAATCCCAGGGATAGCCTGTCTATCGATTTACGGGGCCAGGGTAATTTTTTGCAAATATTAACCGACAAGATCAGTTTCTTTGCAAAGACCGCATCCTCCGGCAGCCTGGCAGCTCGAGTTACCGGTTCGCCAATGAACCCTGTGCTGCTCTCGGCTAATCTTGCCCTGGAAAATGGGTTGATGCATTGCGGTTCCGTTATCCCACCCATTACCAATATTTCCGGGCAGATCGAGTTCATTCCCGAAAATCAGTTTATCAGCATAAAGACTTTGGATGGGTTAATGGGTGGCAAGAAATTTCATATTTTTAATACACTGGCGTCGCCTGCACTATCTGTCCGCCCGCTGCGCAATATCATTTTGGGTGATACCGGTCTTAACCTGGGTGTAATAATCCCCGAAACCCCAGATAATGGTATCCCGCTCAATATCAAAGGATTGATGGAAAACGACGTCTTTGGCACCCTGGATGTACATGGCCGGGATGGCGACATGAATTTTTATTTTGCGGCAGTTGAAGACCGTTTAACCCTGCGCGGCGCCATTGATTTATACGATTGTGAGATCATGTACCCGTTTTATGAAGGCGCCGGTACCCCATCCGAAACCATCGAGTATTTTTTAAAGAACCTGGAATGGGACATTCTGGTAACGCCCAAAAATGATGTGCGTTTTGTACGAACTTTTCCGGCGGCAATTGATAATGTGTATGTCAACTTGCATTTGAATGATGAAACCAGCCGCCTTGATTTTACCGGACAAATCGAGGATGAGAGTTTTCGTATAATCGGCGAAGTTCGTTCCGCTAAAGGTTTTATTGAATACCTGGATATGAATTTCCGCGTTGAACGCGCCGGCGCTGAATTCGACCGCAGCAGTCTGATTCCGGTTGTGTATGGTCAGGCCCGCACCACCGTAACCGATACGACCGGTTTTTCCTCGCAGATCATGCTAACCCTGCAAACTTATGATGTTACGATGGATAAAAAGCCGGTCGATGATAACGTCCGCCAGGAACAGAGCCGGGGCCGTTGGGATCAGATCCGCTTTAAATTGTCATCCGATAACCCCAATGTTGGCTCAACTGAAGCGCAGATTTTATCTTCACTGGGTTATTCGAATGCTACCCTGCAAAAAAATCCGGCTATTGATGTCATTGGCTATGGCACCGAGAATATCCTGTTCCGTCCATTATTCCGGCCGGTCGAGCGTAAGCTGGAAGAGACCTTTGGCCTTGATTATATCCGGTTCAGTTCGCGGTTCACCAAGAATTTTATAGATTTTAATCTCAATAACAACATGGGCGTTAACAGCCGCCTGGCATTGTTAAAGAGCACCCGCCTGGTGGTTGGTAAATATCTGGCTGATCAGTTATTTTTCCAATATACCGGTCAGGTGGAGACGGGCATTTATTACCGCTATAAAGACAAAAATCTTGGTCTGCACCATCAATTAGGCCTGGAGTATCATATCAATCCACGTCTTTTATTGGAACTTGAGTACGATTATGATAGTATGATATGGAACAAAAGCGACCGCGATGATAAACGGGTTGTTTTGCGGCACTGGTTTCCATTTTAATCTGCCTGGAAAAAGTCATATTTTGCTTTACATTTGTATAATAATTTATTAAATTTACAAATTCTATTAAGGTGATTATTTATGTCCGGTTTTCAAAGAGTTGTTTTTTTTGTAGTTATAATATTATCGGTTTATGTTGAATTGTTTGCGCAACGGCAGACCGTAAAAATTCTGGATGTTTCGGTCGAGGGCGCCAAATCAACCGACCCGGCAATGATCCGTCTCAATTCCGGGCTTGCTCCCGGCACTGAAATTACCGGTGAAAGCGTCCAGGATGCTATTCGCCAGCTCTGGCGTTTGTCGCTGTTTTCCGATATTGAAGTTGTTGTAGATCGGGAACTTGCCGAAGGTATTTATATAACTATTCGCGTCAAAGAATATCCCCGTTTGGAAAAACTGGAAATAGCCGGCAATAAAAAGTTGAAAAAAGAAGATATTGATGAAATTCTCAATTTTTATTCCGGTCAGGTAATAAATCCCACCATGCTGGCCCGGGCCCGGCAAAAAGTGTATGCCAAGTACAAAGAAAAAGGGCATTTACTGGCCAAAATCCGCACCACCGAAATACCCTCGCAAACCGATAGCAACCGGGTAGTGGTCCGGTTTTATTGCGAGGAGGGGAAAAAGGTTCAAATCGAAAAGATCAATTTCTACGGTAACAATACCTTCAACGATGGTAAATTAAAAAAGCAATTCAAAAAAACTAAAGAAGACCGCTGGTGGCGCGGCGCCGATTTTGACCGCGATAAATACAATGAAGATTTGGGCAAGCTGGTCGAGTTTTATCAAAATGAAGGTTTCAGGGATATTGAGGTTTTAAAAGATTCCATTTATTACAATGAAGAACAGGATGATATGCACATCGATATCTGGGTCAATGAAGGCACCCGGTATGTATTTGGCGATATATCATGGGAAGGAAATACCCTGTTCTCCAATGAGGAACTGGCTGCCAACCTGCGTTTTGAAAAAGGAGAGACCTATAGCCGCAAGAAATTAAATGAAGCTGTTTACCAGCATATCGGAAATTTATATTATGACAGCGGTTATATCTATTCCAATATTACTCCCCGCGAGACTATTATCAATAAAAACCAGTTGAATATCCATTTTTTTGTTACCGAAGGTCAACAAGCCAAGATCAATGAAATAAATATTACCGGCAATACCAAAACCAAAGAAAAAGTAGTGCGCCGTGAATTGCGGATTTTTCCGGGTGATACATTCAACCGTTCGCTGCTGGAACGCAGCCAGCGTGAAGTGTGGATGTTGAACTATTTTGGCAACGTTGAGCCCAAAGTAACGCCGACCGGCGGCGACCAGGTTGATCTGGAGTTTAAAGTTGAAGAAAAGTCCACCGATACTGCCAACATGTCTGCCGGCTGGAGCGAGCGCGACCGGTTGATCGGCAGCGTTGGCGTGGCTATGGCAAACTTGTTCGGCAATGGCCAGCGGCTCAGTTTCGACTGGAATTTTGGCCGTTATTACCGTTCATTCAATATCGGTTTTACCGAACCCTGGCTGCTCGATACCCCCACCCTGGCCGGTTTTAATTTTTACGATACCAAGCGTGATGCTTATTACATCGGTTATAAACAAGTCAGCCGCGGCGGCTCGGTGCGTGTTGGCAGACGCTTTAACTGGCCGGATAACTTTTTCCGCGGCGACTGGATTTACACTTTGGACAGAACGGAATTATCCGATTTTAATTCTTATATTCTTGCCGCAAATCCCAACGGTATTGCCGATGAAGGTATGTGGCCGCTGACCAGCAGCAGCGTAACCCAGATCATCTCCCGCAACAGCCTCGACCGGCCGGAATTCCCGACCGCAGGTTCGGAATTCTCTTTAACGACCGAACTGGCTGGTACCGTACTGGGCGGAACTGTCGATTACCAAAAATATGTCTTTAGAATGGATTGGTTTACTCCATCTTTCTGGAAACTGGTGTTGTATACCAGCTTTCAGGGTGGGTATATGGAAAGCATTGGCGGAAATAAAAGAATTCCTTACCTGGAATACTTTTTCATGGGCGGGGACGGCTTGTCCCGTTCTATTCCTTTAAGAGGTTATGAAGACCCGCTGGCCAGTTACAGCGCAGTGGAATCCGGCGGTAAAGCGATGCTCAAGTATACTGCCGAACTGCGCATCCCGATCGCGCCAAACCCGACGATTTTCGGGTTGTTCTTTGCCGAAGCCGGCGATATCTGGTCCAGTTTTAAAACCGCTGATCCGTTCAGCATGCGGCGGTCTGCCGGTATTGGCGCGCGCGTTTATATGCCAATGATCGGTATTATCGGTTTTGACTATGGTTACGGTTTTGATCGTGTCGATGATTATGGTAATCCCGATCCTAAATGGAAAATGCATTTCGTTTTTGGACGAAGTTTTTAATTAATAATGAAAAATAAAATTCAAGGAAAAATTCCAGATTATCAGGAGGTTAACGTGAAAAAAAATACACTGGTAAAAGCGATTGGTCTTGTAGTTTTAATCATAACTATATCGACCGGTTCTGTATTTGCACAAAAAATAGGTTATATTAATTCACAGCAAATATTAGCTAATTACAAAGAAGCTCAGGATGCCCAGGAACGGCTCGATAAAATCAACAAAGAATGGGAAGCTGAAGCCCGCGCCATGCAAACTCAGTTGCAGGAAATGGGCGAACAATTACAATCGCAAAGTCTGTTATTGAGCGAAGAACGGCAACGGGAAAAAGAGCAGGAAATGCAAACCCTGTATATGAAAATACAGCAATACCAGAGCGAAAAATGGGGCCAGACCGGTGAGTTTTATAAAAAGCAAGATGAAGTGATGAAACCGGTGTTTGACAAGATCAATGCCGCTATTAAACTGGTTGGCGATGATGAGCGTTATGATTACGTTTTTGATACAGTTGCTGGTAATATCGTCTACGCCAGTCCTAACCAGGTTGATTTAACCGAATTGGTGATCGAAGAACTGGAAAAAGGTCTGGATAGCACTACAAAAAAGAAATAATCTCCCGGCGGGAAAGTAAAGGAAAACGCATGGCGTTAACTGTAAACGAGATCGCAGCGCTCCTGGGTGGCCGGGTAGATGGCGACGGCAGTGTTGTTATTAACGGTTTGGCAAAAATTGAAGAAGCTGGACCGGGCAACCTGTCTTTTATTGCTAATCCCAAGTATCATAAATTTATTGAAACTACCCATGCCGCCGCTGTTCTGGTTGAGGAATCCTTTCCCCAATCCGACAAGACGTTGATTCGCTGCGGTAATCCCTATTTTAGTTTTTTAAAAATGGCGCAACAATTTTACAAACAAGCGCCTCAGGTTGCTGCCGGGATTCACCAAACTGCCATCATCGATGCTACCTGCAAGCAGGGTAAAAACCTGGCAATCGGCGCTTATGTGGTTACCGGTGCTAATTGTTCTTTTGGTGATAATACGATTATTCATCCGGGAGTAGTGATTGGCAGCGATGTGCAAATTGGCGCCAATTCAATAGTATATGCTAATGTTACCATCCGGGAAGGCTGTCGGATCGGTAACAATGTTATTATACACAGCGGCGCTGTCATAGGCGCCGATGGTTTTGGTTTTGCTTTTGAAGGGGGTAAATTTCATAAATTACCGCAAATGGGCATTGTTGTCCTTGAAGATGATGTTGAGATCGGCGCTAACACGACTATTGACCGCGCCACGATGGGCGAGACAATCGTGAAAAAAGGCGCTAAAATTGATAACCTGGTACAAATTGCCCATAACGATTATATTGGCGAACATACGGTTATTGCCGCACAGGCCGGCATATCGGGAAGCACTAAAATTGGCAATTATGTGCGGATCGGTGGGCAGGCAGGTTTGGTTGGGCATATAGAAGTTGGCAATAATGCGGCGATTGGCGCTCAGGGTGGTGTTACCAAGTCTATTCCTGAAAATGGTTTTGTGTCCGGTTACCCGGCACGTCCGCATATGACCGCCAAACGAGAAGAAGCCAGCCTTGCCCGGTTGCCCGAAATGCTCAAAGAGTTTAAAAAACTTCAAGCGCAAATTGAAAAAATGTCTGCAATCTTAAAAATTGATCAGGAATAATTCTGGCCTGTTGTTGTTTTAATTTTTTTCTGTGTTTTATAATGGATTATTCTGTGTCACCTAGTGTGGAGGTTTAATGCTAGTCAATCAGCAAACGATAAAAGAAGTTGTTTCATATTCAGGAACCGGCCTGCATACCGGCAACAAAACCACAATTACATTTAAACCGGCGCCGGCCAATTCCGGGATTCTGTTCAAACGAATCGATATTGCGGATAGCCCCGTTATTCCTGCGGATGTGGATCATGTTATCGATATATCGCGCGGCACAACCATCGGCATCGGCGATGTTAAAATTCACACCGTAGAACATGTTTTAGCGTCTATCAGCGGCCTGGAAATTGATAATATAATATGTGAAATCAATGGCAACGAGCCGCCGGTTGGCGACGGCAGCGCTCTACCTTTTGTCGAAATACTGCTTAAAGCCGGTTTTGTTGAACAGGAATCACCCCGTGATTACCTGGTAATCGATAAAACCATCACTTATTCCGAGCCCGAACGCGGTATTGATATTGTCGTATTTCCTTCGGACGAATTCCGCATTACCTTTATGGTCGATTATAAAAATCCGGCCCTGGGAACGCAATATACTTCCATGTATTCATTGCGCGAGGAATTTGCCACCGAATTTGCCGCTGCCCGCACTTTTTGCTTTTTGCATGAAGTGGAAGAATTGTGGAAAAAGGGCCTGATCAAAGGCGGCGACCTGGATAATGCAGTGGTGATCATTGATCGCGATATGAAAGAAAACGAAATAGCCGAACTGCGTAAAATGTTCGGTATAGACGCCCAGGTGCATTTGTCCGCCAATGGTATTTTGAACGGCAAACAATTGCGCTACCCCAATGAACCTGTACGGCATAAAGCCCTGGATCTGATTGGCGACCTGGCCCTGCTTGGCGTGCCGATCAAAGGCCACGTACTGGCCGCTCGTTCCGGTCATGCGGCCAATGCCGAACTGGTAAAACTGATCCGTAAGGAATATAAGAAAAAACTCATCAAATCCAAATACCAGGTAACCCAGAAAAGCGGGGTATTCCTGGATACGGATGCAATTCAAAAAATACTGCCTCATCGTTACCCCTTTTTACTGGTCGACCGTATTATTGATCTTATTCCCCAGGAACGGGTGATAGGCATTAAAAATGTTACCGCGAACGAGCCATTTTTCCAGGGTCACTTTCCCGGTAAACCAATTATGCCGGGTGTGTTGATCATTGAAGCCATGGCGCAGACCGGCGGTATATTGCTGTTAAATACAGAAACTGATCCCTCAACTAAAATGGTGCTGTTTACCGGCATTGATAATGTCCGCTTCCGTAAAACTGTGACCCCCGGCGATACCCTGCGTTTTGAAATTGAACTGGGTCCAAACCGGCGGTCGATGGCAAAAATGTATGGCCGGGCTTTTGTAAACGATGAACTGGCCTGCGAAGCGGATATGATGGCGGCGATTGTCGACCGTTAATTGCTAACCGGCAGATAATGTGGAATTTGAATATAAAGGAACTGCATTTTGACTCAGATACACCCTACTGCGCTGGTCGATTCCAGGGCTCAGCTTGGCGATAATGTCACTATCGGCGCCTATACCGTCGTTGATGGTGATGTCATTATCCAGGATGGCGTTCAGATCGGTACACACGCGCATATATTTGACGGCGCCCGTATCGGCAAAAATTGTAAAATACACAAAGGGGCTGTAGTTGGCTCTGACCCACAGGATTTAAAATTCGGCGGCGAGAAAACGTTGTTTGTAATTGGCGAAAATACGGTCATCAGGGAATTCTGCGATCTTAACCGCGGCACGGCCGCACATGGTAAAAGCGAAATCGGCAGTAACTGCCTGTTAATGGCTTATGTGCATGTCGCTCACGATTGTATTGTCGGCAATAATGTCATAATGGCAAATTGTGTTCAACTGGGCGGCCATGTGGAAATTGAGGACTGGGCCATACTTGGCGGCATGTCGCCCGTTCATCAATTCTGCAAAGTTGGTTGCCATTGTATGATAGGCGGCCATTTCCGCGCCGTGCAGGATGTTCCGCCATATATTACCGTTGCCGGAGAGCCTTTACAATACGAAGGGCTTAATTCCATCGGTCTGCGCCGGCGCGGTTTTAAACCGGATGTGATCAGCGCCCTGAAAAAGACTTATACTTTGATCTACCGTTCCAAATTGAATGTCAGCCAGGCGGTTGAACGCATCAAGAATGAAGTGCCGATGATACCCGAAGTTCAGCATGTGTTGGACTTTATTGCCAGATCCACTCGTGGTTTGGCCGGGTAATGCCCGGTTTTATAGAGAATTGTATTGGAAACCTGGCGATATATCAATACCGGGCCTCTGGACGGGGCGACCAATATGGCTATAGATATGGCGTTGGCGCAATGTATGACGCTGAACGGCCATTACCCGGTATTGCGGGTCTATGGCTGGAATCCCCCGGCTGTCTCTCTTGGCTATCATCAAAAACCATCGGATATTAATATTGAACAATGCCGCCGGGATGGAATCGATGTTGTAGTAAGACCTACCGGCGGGCGCGCTATTTTGCATGGCGACGAATTAACCTATGCGGTAATTTTACCTAAAAGCGGATATTTTGCCGGGGCCGATATACATAAAATTTATGAACTCATTAGCCGGTGTTTGATCTCGGCTTTAAACTCACTTGATTTCAAGGTGTCATTCGACCGCGCAGAGGCAACGCCACATGATTTTTCGCGCGGTGAGTTATCAACTTTGTGTTATGCCGCCGCCATTCGCTACGAAATTTGTTATCAAAAGAAAAAACTGGTGGGCAGCGCCCAGCGGCAATTTGAAAATGCAATTTTACAACACGGTTCGATCCTGATCGGGCCATATCACCTGGAATTGACGAAATACCTGGCGCAGAATGATACGGAACGACGCCGGCAAATCCGTGAGTTTCTTGAAAATAAAACAGTTTGTCTTGACGATATAAGCAATAAACCGGTAACCTTTTCTGAACTTGCCGCTGCCGTTAAAAAAGGTTTTAGCAGGGAACTGGATATCAAGTTCCTGGATACGGAACTGACGGAACGGGAACTGGAAAAAGTCCACTTTATACTGGAAGTCGCCAAACAAACGAGTTAAGCGGGAATTACCGGACGCAGCAGCATGTTTGGAAAGAAATGAAAAAAAGCGTTAAAAAGCTTGCCATACTTGGCGCCACCGGCTCAATCGGCGTTAACAGCCTGCATGTCGTGGAAAAACTAGCCGATATTTTTCAGGTAACGGCTTTGTCCACCCATGTTAATATCGATTTATTACTGGACCAGGCCAGAAAATTTCGCCCGCGCCTGGCAGCAATCGCCGGCGCGGAACCCACTGCTGAGCAACGGCGGTTATTTGAACAATTGGGTGTAACTGTGCTAACCGGGCCAGATAGCCCCGCCCGCCTGGCAGAACTAGCCGATTATGATCTGCTGGTGAATGCCATAGTCGGCTCCGCCGGATTCTTACCGACTATGTCTGCCCTGCAACGGCATAAAGATCTAGCCCTTGCCAATAAAGAAACCCTGGTTATGGGCGGTGAACTGGTCATGAGCGCCGCGCGGGACAATAACTGTTCCATTGTTCCTATCGACAGCGAACACAGCGCCATTTTTCAGTGTTTGATGGGTGAAAACCCGCAGACTATAGAAAAAATCATTCTGACCGCATCCGGAGGGCCTTTCCGCACCTGGTCACTGGAACAACTCCGCCAGGCTACAGTTGAGCAGGCGCTAAAACATCCCAACTGGTCGATGGGCAATAAAATAACCATTGATTCGGCGACCATGATGAATAAGGGACTGGAAGTGATCGAAGCCAAATGGCTGTTTAATGTGCCGGTCGACAAGATTCAGATAGTTATTCATCCGCAATCGCTCATCCATTCTATGGTCGCCTTTAGCGATGGCTCGATCAAAGCGCAATTGGGACAACCTGACATGCGTGTCCCGATTCAACTGGCTATGACCTGGCCGGAACGATTGGGATCGGACTTTCCAAGATTGGATTTTTGTTCTGTAAAGAGTATGACCTTTGAGGAACCGGATTTGACCAGATTCCGGGCTCTGGCTATTGCCTGCACCGCCGCTAAAACCGGCGGAACTGCTCCGGCGGTGATGAACGCCGCTAATGAAGCGGCAGTCGGTTTGTTTCTGGAAAGAAAAATTAAATTTTTAAACATTGCCGAACTTATTGATACGGCTATACAGACAATAGCGGTGGTAACAAGTCCCAGCCAGGAGGAATTACTACAAGCCGATCGGCAAGCGCGGGCATTTGTTTTGCAGCATTATTCACATATCCTTCGGTAAAGGGCAAAAACTGCGCGACTTTTTAATCCGACGCAATTATGCAACAGGTTGCAGTTAAGAGTGTAAAAAATAAAATGAACCTTTTTACCGATTTTAACGTCAAATAACAAGAATGAATAACAGTTCCGGTTTAACATCTGGATTAGATTTAAAGGATAATTATGGAAACAGTAATACATTTTTTAACAACCTATTTGATCCCGTTTGTATTTGTTCTCGGCTTGCTGGTTATTGTGCATGAATTCGGGCATTTTATATTGGCAAAATTAATGGGTATACGGGTGGAACGTTTTTCGATCGGTTTTCCGCCGCGTTTGTTCGGCAAAAAAATTGGCGATACCGATTATTGTCTGTCGGCATTACCGCTGGGCGGTTATGTAAAAATGTCCGGTATGATCGATGAAAGTATGGACAAGGATAGCATCAAAGGCGAGCCCTGGGAATTTATGTCCAAACCCATTTGGAAGCGGGTATTAGTAATTTTTGCCGGCCCGGCTTTTAATATTTTATTGGCAATTGCCATATTTTTTACCAGTATTTATATCAGTGGTGTGGCCGAACCGGTTACTCCTTCACTACCGGTTGTCGGCTCGGTTATTAAAGATAAACCGGCCGAAAAACTGGGTTTGCTGGAAGGCGATGTCATTAAAAGTATCAATTCCCAACCTGTGCAAACCTGGGAAGATCTGGTTAACATTATCCACGTGACCCCGGAAAAAGAATTGTTCCTGGAATGGGAACGCAATGGTGAGGTTATGACCGGAACCGTAATCCCGGAACTGGACCCGATAAACAATATCGGCTTGATTGGTGTTGGGCCGGTCACACAAATCCGTAAACCGGGAGTCTTTGAGGCGATGGGTATGGGTTGCACAATGACCTGGAATTTAACCAAAATGATGGGTGAGTCGTTCAGCCTCATGTTCAAAGGCAAGATCGCTTTTAAAGAAAGTATCGGCGGTCCAATTCAAATTGCCAAATTGACCGGTGAACGGGCTGCCGATGGCTTTGGCAGTTTGATGTGGTTTGCGGCATTTTTAAGCCTTAACCTGGGTCTGCTAAATTTATTGCCTATACCGGTTTTGGACGGCGGCCACCTGGTTTTTCTGGCTATTGAAGCAGTTATCCGCCGGCCGCTGTCGGTAAAATTGAAAATGATCGTTCAACAGGTAGGTATGGCGTTATTACTGGCTTTGATGTTATTTGTAATTGTAAACGATTTTTCGCGTTTGGGAAATTGACGAAATATCCGGCTGACGGAGAGCTAATCCGTCAGCCGGTTTTACTTCTACACAATAAACTAACCTGTTTTAAAATTGAATATCCACAAAAATGAACTTGACACTGTCCTTTTTTAATACTATTTTTTATTTTACAAAATGTTATCTCTAATAGAAAGGAGCCGGAGGTGGAAATTAAAAAAACCGGTTTTTATGAACTGCATAAAAAGTATAATGCAAAAATTGTCGAGTTTGCCGGTTACTATATGCCTATTCAGTACCGGGGTATTATTGAAGAACACAAGCGGGTGCGCTCTTCTGTCGGTCTGTTTGATGTTTCCCACATGGGAGAATTTATTGTTAAAGGCCGGGATGCGGAAAAATTTTTGCAAAATTTAACCATCAATGATGTCAGTAAATTACAGGTAAACCAGGTGCAATACTCGGCCATGTGTTATGAAGATGGCGGGATCGTCGATGATTTACTGGTTTATAAATTTACCGATCATTATATGTTGATCGTCAATGCCGCCAATTTACAAAAAGATTGGGACTGGGCTACAAAACATGCCCCCGCCGGTGTAACTATGACAAATGTCAGTGATGACTTGTCCCTGCTTGCCTTGCAAGGGCCGCAGGCTATAAAAACATTGCAAAAATTGACCATGGTTCCGTTAGACAATATAAAATATTACTGGGCGAACACCGGTAAAGTCGATGGTGTAGAGATGCTGCTATCCCGTACCGGGTACACCGGTGAACCGGGCTTTGAATTGTGCTTTGATCTAAAATATTCCGAACAGGTGTGGAACGCCCTGATGCAAGCCGGCAAAGAGTTTGATATTGAACCTATCGGCTTGGGCGCCCGCGATACCCTGCGTTTGGAAATGAAATATTGTCTTTACGGTAATGATATCGATTCAACAACCAATCCACTAGAGGCCGGTTTGGGCTGGATCACCAAACTGAACAAAGGCGATTTTATTGGCCGCAGCGCTATAGTAAAAGCCAAAGAAAAAGGGTTAAAGCGCCATCTTGTTGGCTTTGCCTTGCAAGACCGGGCTTTTCCACGTCATAATTATAAAATTTTTAAAGGCGACCGGGAGGTCGGTTTTGTTACCAGCGGCACTTTTTCTCCCATGCTGGAAAAAGGTATTGGCATGGGCTATGTGGAAGCGGGTTGCGCCGACATCGGCAGCGAAATTGCCGTTGAAATCCGTAATTCCAAAGTACCTGCAATTGTAGTGGAAACTCCTTTTTACAAACATTAATATCAGTAAATAGGAATTTAATTTTGGCGAAACGAATAATACAGGTCTATGAAAAACCGGCCGATGTTACCGGTTGTTCCCTTGAACATACGGTTGCCGTTGTCATTGATGTTTTACGAGCCACTTCAACCATTATTACCGCCTTAAAAAATGGCTGCCGGGGGGTAATACCCACTGCTGAAATTGAAGAAGCCCTGGCGTTGCGGCAACGTGTAACCGATCATGTTCCACTACTGACCGGCGAACGACAGGGCAAAAAGATCCCCGGTTTTGATCTGGGTAATTCGCCGCTGGAATTTACCAAACAAACAGTTAAAGATAAACTGGTGATCATAACCACTACCAACGGCACCCGCGCTTTGCTGGCTGCTGCTGAAGCGGATAAGAAATATGTATTATCGTTGCTCAATCTTCAGGCTGTTGCTGCTGCTCTTGATCGTGATGAACAGGATATTACCATTTTATGCGCCGGAACGGATGGCGGGAATTCGCTTGAAGATAGCGTTTGCGCAGGTTTGTTGATCGATGAACTGGTGCATTCATCCGACCAATATGTTGTAGATGTCCATGGTAATGCTCTTCGTGACCGGGCGTTATCATATAAACAGGATCTGGTGAAAATGTTTACCGATGCTGCACATGGCAGGTATTTAAAGGAAATAGGTTTTATCGCCGACCTGGAATATTGCGCCCGATTAAACTCGATTCCTCTGTGCGCCGTATATGAAAATGATGTTATCATAAAAGTAAAAAATTAATTTCTGAATATTGGGTAAATAATGAATAATCCCCGGCAGAAAAATCAAAATCCGGATATTTCCACCCGCAAACAGGAAGAGATAATCGGGATACTGCTGTTGATGACCGGCATTCTGGTGCTCATCGCTTTATTTACTTATGAACCGGGTGAAACCCCCGCGACCATAACTAACCCATCGTTGGTAAAGAACGGGCTTGGTATTGCCGGGGTATATGTCTCGCATTTTCTCATTCGCTGGACCATCGGCTTTCCGGTTTTTATTTTGCCGTTTTTTGTTATTGCCTGGGGATTGAACCGTTTATTCGGCAGAGGAACCCGTGACCTGTTACGCTGGACCGGGCTTACTTTTTTATTTGCCTTTTTATTGTCGGTCAGTTTTGCTCTGCATGATATTATTTCCCGCAGCGGCAGCAAACCGGTTTTTGAGTTTTCCGGTAAACTGGGCGGTTTGGGCGCACAGTTCCTGGTGTTATTGTTTGGACAATACGGCGCGGTAGTTGTGCTTATCGGTATTATCATGATTATGGTATTAATGTCTACAACTTTTAGCTTTGCCGATTTGTACCAGCTTCTCAGTGTTGTATTTACCAAATTGTCTTTACATTTCAGTCGCTGGGCGCGCAATCTGTTTAAAAAACCGTTACATAGTGAATCGAAACGGGGTCCGGCCCTGGTACGACCGGAACGGCCTGCTTATAAACAACCGGAAACTGCGCCGGATGAATATATTCCACCACCGCCGCCTAAAACTGAAATTGTTACACGATTGCGCCCCGAGCCGGTTAAGGAGAAAACCGGTATTTTAAAAGAACAGTTAAATTTGAATTTGGCGGAACAGGAAAATGATGCGGAAGAGATGCCGCTAAAAGATGAACAATATGACCCTGAAGAAGAAAAGATCCCTGTTTCGACCAAACCCTATGAAATGCCGCCGATAGAATTATTGCATCTGCCTCAGGACGGGGAAGATTATATTGATGAGGAAATGCTGCAAGCCAACGCCCGGCTTTTGGAAGACAAACTGTCCGATTTCGGTATTACCGCGCGGGTTATAGAAATTCATCCTGGACCGGTCATTACCCGTTACGAACTGGAACCGGCGCCGGGCATCAAAGTAGCCCGTATTACCGCGCTTTCAGATGATCTGGCTATGGCTATGCGCGCCAAGCGCATCCGCATTGTTGCGCCAATTCCTGGTAAAGCGGCCGTTGGTGTAGAGCTTCCCAACGCCAACCCATCCATTGTATACCTGCGGGAAATATTAGAGGCGCCGGAATTCAAAGAGTCCAAATCACCTCTTACCATTGCCGTCGGTAAAACCATTTCGGGAAAACCTTTTATTACTGATCTGGCAAAAATGCCGCATTTACTGGTCGCCGGCGCCACCGGTTCCGGGAAAAGCGTATGCCTGAATACGATCATTCTCAGCTTTTTATACAAAGCCAAGCCTTCCGAAGTGCAAATGGTGATGATCGACCCGAAAAGGCTGGAACTTTCAAACTATGCCAAATTGTTCCGGCATCATTTGTGTTATGTGGAAGGGGCCAAGGAAAAAGTGGCCATTACCGCCAAATCGGCCATTGCTTTATTCAAATCCATCGAGCAGGAGATGGAACGGCGATACGAACAGCTTGCCGGCGCCGGGGTTCGCAACATTGAAGAATATAATGAACGCATCAAGGAAGGCGTCTATAAGCCTGAAAATGATGAAAATCCCAAAATTTTACCATATATGGTTGTAATCGTCGATGAACTGGCTGACCTGATGCTGACCACTGCCGCCTCGCGCGAAGTGGAAGAGCCGATTGCCCGCCTGGCGCAAATGTCGCGGGCTGTAGGTATTCATTTGATTTTGGCAACCCAGCGGCCTTCGGTGGATGTGATAACCGGTGTTATCAAAGCCAATTTCCCGGCGCGGATGGGATTCCAGGTGGCCTCCAAAGTCGATTCGCGCACCATTCTGGATATGAACGGCGCCGAAAAATTGCTGGGCCGTGGCGATATGTTATTTCTACCGCCGGCCAGTCCGGAACTGATCCGCATCCACAGCGCTTTTGTCAGTTTAAATGAAATTGAAAGCATTATCGAACACATTCGTCACCAGGCTCCTGAGGATAAAAAACCGCTGCCGGCCTATTCCGAAGAGGAAGAAGCGGATCGTTATGGCATTGAACCCGGCGGTAAACGGGATGCCCTGTTTGATGAAGCAATGAAACTGGTTGTCCGCCACCAGCAGGGTTCGGTCTCGCTTATCCAGCGACGCTTAAAGGTCGGTTATTCACGGGCGGCGCGCATCATCGATGAACTGGAAGAAGCCGGTGTGGTTGGACCTTTTGAAGGCAGCAAAGCCCGCGAGGTATTGCTGCGCCCTGAAGACCTGGAATCCATGCCCTTGAATGGCGATGAGGATGAGGAAGAATTGGAAGATGAAAATTAATATAAAGGAAAATATGCAATGAAGTATAAATTATTTACCCTGTTTTTTATTTTAGCTCTAACCCACGCTGCGTTGTCTGCCGACAAGGACGCTAATGGCATATTACAGCAGTTAAAAAGTACTTATGACAAATACTCCAGTATCCAGGCAGATTTTACCCAGACATTTCTCTGGAAACTTACGGAGGAAGAGCACACCCTGAGCGGCAAGATTTGGATCCAAAAGGGTGAAAAATTTAAAATCGATACGCCGGATAACCTGGTAGTGAACGACGGCAAAGCCTTGTTCACCCTGAACCGCAATAATCAACAGGTAATAATTAACAATGCTACCAAAGGATCCGCAAATAATCCGATCCTGAAAGACTTTATAGATAAGTATATTCGCGATTACCGGGCGGAAATAGTTAAAGATGATAAAGATGCTTATGAATTAAAGCTGGTTGCCGGTTCGGAAGATGAATTTATCCGCGAGATTATTTTAACCATCAACAAAAAAACCTTTTTTCTGAGCAGCGTCAGGCAACTGGACGTCAATGAAAATACCACGATTTACCAGGTTGAAAATTTACAAACCAATATCCCATTGACTGCGGAGGATTTTAAAATTCCGGGCATGGATCAATATGAACAGGTCGATTTACGCTGAGTGTGAAACTGGGGGGTGAGAGTATTCTCACCTGTCTTTTTTCAATACAGAGGTCTCTATGAAGCTGGATGGAAAAACGGTACTGATTACCGGGGCATCATCCGGTATTGGCCGGGAACTGGCCCGGCAACTGACTGAAAAAAATTGCCGATTGGTCCTGATTGCCCGTCGTGAAGAACGATTGCAGGAATTACTGAAAACTCTACCGGGGAAGAGTGAACATGTGTACTTTATATGTGATGTTGCCAACCAGGAACAAGTAACTGCTGTTTGCCGAAAATTACATGAGGATGGAATAACTATTGATATTATGGTATTAAATGCCGGGGTCAGCCGTTATTTTTTAGTGAAAGATTTTTCTGTTGAAGATTTTCGCTACACCTTTGCGGTCAATTTTTTTGGGGTTCTCTATTTTATCGAGCAACTGCTGCCGGCCATGTTGCAAAGGAATGCCGGAACAATCGCCGTGGTTTCGAGTCTGACCGGGTACCGCGGCATGCCCAAAGCGGCTTCTTATGCGGCCAGCAAAGCGGCGTTATCTAATTTTATAGAAAGTTTGCGAATCGATTTGTGGAAGACCGGCATCAAATGCGTGCTCATCTCGCCGGGATTCGTCAAATCCGAAATGACCGGCGACAGCAGTTCGCCCAAACCTTTTTTTATGGATACAGATAAGGCTGTGCAACGAATCATCCGGGGCCTGGAAAACGAAAAGACCGAAATCCATTTTCCGCGCCGGTTATCCTGGCTGGCAAAATTCAGCAGGTTGTTTCCGGACAAGTTTTATGCCAGGCTAATGTACAACAAAAGAAAAGCTGAATAACCAGCAAAACTAACTGATGCACAACCCCTCGGCGGCGTATTTTTCAAAGTTTTTGGTGGAGGTTCTATCCTGCAAAATCGGGTCTTTGCAGTGCACATGAAAAACGTGGTTCTTGAACAGGTCATTGATCCGGAAATTAAATGCACCCTGCTCCGGCATGGAGGTCATGGTAAATTGTATAACATTATCCATGATTTCCTGAATTTTAAAGGGTAATAAAACCGGACGGTTTCCCAAAATGGTTAATACGTAGAATTTACCAACGTGTAGTTGCTCGGGACTGGTGATCTTTTTAAATCGCTGCATTTTTTAACTCCTTACATTGCTTGCAGCGGCTTTTGCATAAACTGCTTAATATGATATACTAAAGCCTTCAAACTGTGTTACTCATCTGCAATGGTAAATATCAAAATCCGTGCCATTTTAAAAAATTGCTGACTCACATGATATAACCTTATGAATTTTTGAAACTTGAATTTAGGTTATAATTTTGAGATTTATTAATAACCTGTATACTTTATGTCCATTTCATGTCCGGTGAGACATTTTTTTCACATTATTATGTTTGAACGGTATTATTGTTTTGCATCTGCCTGTGGATTTTAATAAATTACTTTTTCTGATAACTGATAACTGATAACTGATAACTGATAACTGATAACTGATAACTGATAGCTTTACTATAACCTGTCACCGGAATTAGTTACCAATGACAAAAAAACAATCTTTACTAGATAAAATAGATGTCGGCCTCGGCAAAGAAGTGGCATTCAGCCGGGTTGTGAAGGCGTTGACCCTGCGGCGGTTGCTTAATATTGTAAAAATTACCTCATCATTCATTATATCGGCAATGTTCAAAAAAAGTATTGTCTGGGGAGTGCCGCCTATAGTCAATATCGAGCCGACCAATATCTGTAATCTTAAATGCCCATTATGCGTCACCGGCAGCGGACAAATGCTGCGGCCGCGTGGTAAGATGGATTTCACCCTGATGCAAACGCTGGTCGATGAAATGGCGAACCGCATCCTTTACATTACTCTGTATTCCCAGGGCGAGCCATACCTGCACCCCCGCTTTAACGAGTTTGTCCGTTATGCCAAAAATCGCGGCGTGTACGTCAACACCAGCACTAATGCTCATTATTTTGACATGGATAATGCCCGGGCAGTCGTCAAAAGCGGTCTGGACAGTATGATCATCTCGCTGGACGGCGTAACACCGGAATCATACTCCCGTTACCGGGTCAACGGCAACCTTGATACCGTGCTCAAAGGCATCCGCAACCTGGTCGCCGCTAAAGCAGAACTGCGTAGTAAAACTCCGTACCTGTTTCTGCAATTTCTGGTTATGCGCCATAATGAGAGTGAAATACCGGCGATCAAGCAGTTGGCGCGGGAATTAGGTGTGAACCGGCTGCTGATTAAAACCACCCAGGTTATGTCCTACGAAGAAGCAGTGGAGTGGCTGCCGGATAATGAAAAATACCGGCGCTATACTGTCAGCGAGTCCGATTTCAAAGTAAAAAAGGGCAAGGGCGCTTGTCCCCGACCATGGTTTACTACCCTGGTGGATTGGGACGGACTGGTTGTGCCGTGCTGTTTTGACAAGAACGGCGACCATGCGTTGGGTAACATGAATGAATCCGATTTTATGACCATCTGGCAGGGCAAGAAATACCGGGGCTTTCGCAGCCGGTTACTGCGAAATCGAGAATCCATTGAAATATGCCGTAATTGTAATTTTGGCATTGGTATTTTTAAATAGGAAAGAACTGGCTGGGTATTTTAAGCCTGATTGAAGTAATGTACTAACACACAGTAAATACACAAATACTTGATCATTTCTCAATTATTCAAAATACTTACGTTTACTCCAAATGCAAGCCAGTAAAAGTGTGGTAAAGCAAAAGATTATTTCAAGAGAATATTTAAGTTAGATAAAATTATACCGATATTTAAAAATATATTACGGGTTTTAAAAAAAAGTGATTTGCATTAACTTTTTTTGTACAATGTTGACATATATTAAAATACCATTTGATTTTTTTATACAAGTTTGTAAATTAATAGTGGTTTTTTAACATGTTTCTTAACAATTAAATTCAGGAGTAACAAAAATGAAAAATCTGATGTTATCAGTTTTAATGACTGTGGTATTGTTTTTTGCAGTTGCGGTTATGGCAGGCGATCAGGATTTTGAACTGGTCAATGAAACCGGTCTGACAATTGATGAATTCTACTGCTCCCCTGTAGAGACCGATAGCTGGGAAGAAGATGTTCTCGGTGTTGATGTTTTGGAAGATGGCGCCAGTGTTGAAATTACTTTCTCACGCGATGAAGAAGCATGTGACTGGGATCTCAAAATCGTTGACGAAGAAGGCGATGAAATTTACTGGAAATCTATTGATCTTTGCAAAGCGATGACAATTACTTTATACTATGAAGACGGCAAACCGACAGCTGAAATTGAAAATGTTCCTGAAGAAGAATAAATCTTGACACCTTGCGGCGGTTCTCAAACCGCCGCTTTTGTTTTGGGGAGTTACTACCACCTAAAGCCTGCCATTTGTGATTTTTTTGAATTCAAGACAGTTACTCCATTTTTATAAAGGCAGTGACAATGATTGTTGCCGCTTTAAAAAATGAACTGCAAACCGAACCCAAAAGTGAGTGTGTTTAACAGGTTTGGCAGTTTATTGTCATTCAGACCTTTGGATTCCTGTTTGATCTGGCTGAATGCCAGCGGCAGCAGGGAAGACCGCACTCCCAATTGCAATTCTACCGGTTGCTCTATTTGGTGTACATATCGTTGTATTTTAAACCGAATGGCTGTTCCGGCAGTTAAATTGGCGGCTGAGCGATACGGTACAATGTCTTCTTTTTCTGTAAAGAAAAAATCCATTCTCTGCGTAAACCCGGCGCGCAACCTCACCGGTATAAAATAGAGCGGGATATCTGTATAAACGGCAAAATAAAAAGCGCCGAAATCAGGGGGATTGGCCGGTATCTCTGCTCCGGCATACAAACCGAATATCCACAACTGCAAGCCACCACTAATGCCGGTATAGCCGCCCATATTTATTTTCCCTGAACCGTTGAAAATCACGCTATCTTTTTTGAACTCGCTCAGTTCGAGTGTTGCGCTGCCGGTTACATTAGGTAATTGGTGCAAATCAAGACTCACATTACTTAGCTGTAAACCAAGGGGCGGGCCGGAGGTATGCCGCACCTGAATTTGATAAGAGCCATCCAGCTTGTCTTTAAATCCATGTTCGAGGACAAACCCCAGTTTGAGAAAAGTCAGGTTGAGGTTGGCGCCGGTTGTAAAAACCCAGCGGCTGCCCTTTAAACCGATTTTATAGGTTGCTGCAAAGGGCTGGTCTTCATATTGTGTTATGGCCTGCACTGTCCCGCTCCAGGGAATCCCAAAAATCTGATCCAGTCCATAGGGAGTGCCGGTAATTGTGGCGGAGCCGCTTAAATTTGCCGTTATGGAGGCTGTACCGTCGTTTGATGATATATGCAAATATTTAAGCCCAACTCCCAATGAAAGCCGTCCCCATTTATAAGCAGCGCCCCAGTAGAGCGGCAGGGTGGAGACCGAGATTTCCGCAGGCCGGCTGTGAATGTTCAGGGTGGTTATTGTTTCTATATGCCACAGCATGGGAATGGCTTCTACCGGCAGATCGGGAACCGTTTCCCTGGTAATGGGTTGATCCGCGTCAAAGTGGAGCCGCATGGCAGCGCTGCCCCCGGCTGTAAAGTTTATACCGGCCCGGCGGGGCTGCATAATGGTAAAACCGAAAGCACACTTTTTATAACGGGCGCCAATACCGATTATTGCCAGGCCGCCTTTTTCCTGCATGGTAAAGTTACTGTGCAGGGTAACAGCTTCAAATTCAGGAACGGCGTCGAGCATCTGAATATCAAAACTGCCCTGCTCGCTGTGCGCAAAACCGACCACAAAACCAAACTCGGTGTTTTGTATGGTAGCCAATGCCGCCGGGTTGCCGGTCATGCCGATGACCCCACGCGCCGCCGCCGGGTTGAGGCTGGCGGGATTGAGCGCAAACAGGCTGGCTTCGGGTGTGGTTATGGAATATGACCCGGATACCTGCTGACCGTGTAGTTTTGCAACAGCGAAACACAACAGCAGGAGTATTGTAACCAGAAGAAGAAAAATCCCCGGTTTGATTTCAAACATGATTCCCCGATGCGGTAAAAGTTGATGCATTTTTCACCTCATACATCGTGAGCAAACATTGGCTGATCCTGAATTGTGTTCATTGCCGGTATTATATAAAAGAACATGCAAACAAGCTATGATTATTTCAGAATATTTGGATTTTTTGGGGGGAAAATGAATAATGAAGAATAAAACTTGTAATGAGAAATGGGCATAGTGAAATAATATATTATGGAATCAATCTCTTGACTTTAGTGACCAGTCATAATCACTAGATTTAGAAATGTATATCACGACTCGAGATTATTTAATTCCTGTAATGTTCTTTGCAATAGATTAATAATCGTAAAACCAATGATCTCATGCGATACCGGGTCAATTCGCGCAATAACTCCCTTGCCAATATCAACGCCTTCAGCTTTTTGTGGCTTTTCAATGGATATGTAAAATACATCTGCATCGGCGTCATAGTTCCATTGTAAATTTTTTTTCTTTTCGGTTATTTTCAAGGCTTCCATATTATTGTCCTCCAATTGCCTGGTTTTCTGCAAAAATAGGCTGTAATTAAAAAACCGTCGATATTACTTATTTCTTTATACGCTACAATTAAATACTTGTTCTCCGATACCGGGGTTTTTTTTATAATTTGATTGCCAACAATTCTCCATAATCGCCGGCATAAATGATATCCGGATTTGTAACTGTTTCCTGTATCTTATCACCACAACCGTACATTTCAGGATGATTAGACTCAATATGGATCATCCTTTCGTCTGTAATTCTTATTGGTATATTATGTTTTGAAAATACTATTTTCATAAAGTTTAAATATGTTTTTTACAACTGCATAAAAAATTTTCTCTACAGAAAAATAATGATTTCTGAAGCATTAGTTGTTTTATAGAGTGTAAAATAAATATAGGTAATATAATATTAATAACCAATATTATCTATAAACAAATAATGATATTGTTCCACAAAGACAAATTGGATATAAATTTGTGTATAGGTGTTCGCCATAAGGCCCCCTGTTCCGCCACTCCGTGGCTGGTTGGTTATGGGTTATGATTTTCTAGAAACATGTCGCCCCTGACGGGGCTTGGCAATTTATATACTGATTTATGTGTAAAGAATAAAAGTCTATAAATAAAGAATTCGCCCATATATCATCAACCCGCCATCACTAGAAATATATACAAATTTTTAAAAGGAATAGTCAAGCGCTATTTCCGTTTTTCCCCATATAAAAAATGCGGCGCACCATAACAGCACGCCGCCCGTATAATCTTTTCCCCCAACCTCTCACCAGCCGCCGCCGCCGCCACCGCCTCCACCGCCTCCAGAGGAACCGCCGCCGCCGCTGCCCGAACTGGAACCCGGCGCAGTCGAAGATGACGAGATTGCCGATGAAAATGAGGAGCCGAGACTGGAGGCCAACCCGTTAAATCCCATATTGTTTAAAAGACTGCCCGAATACCAGGTGGGTGTATAACCATTGTCCACGCCGGCGCCGGCCAAAATATCCGTAAATTTTTTGCTCCACTCGTTTTCCACATCCAGGGCCAGGGCGTAAGGCAGGTACTTTTCAAACAATGCCGGGGTTTTGTCCGGAGGATGTAGCAAGTTCAGGCGGTGTTCCTCGGCGGTTTTCAGGTACATTTTAAAACCTTCGATCTGATCCATCATGCGGCGGCCATAAATGGTTGGAGCCTTGAGCAATTCCCAAAAAATGACATTCATAACCACCAGCGCCATAAAGATAATAGCTACCAGCGGCGAAATGATCAATGAGAAAAATCCTAAACCCATAAATTCAAAAAAGACAAACGGCAGCGCAAACAAGGTCATGCCTATTGATTTACAGCCAATACCGCTTTTGGCAGAAATAGCGTCTTTCCATTCCTGTACAGCGCCAAAGACAAGGAAACTGGTGCCGGCCGTCCATCCGGTTAACCAGAAGGATATACCGGCCGCGGCAGCCTTTTCCGGCGAAAAGAGTACTATTCCCACCAAAACCAGCAGGGTAAACAAGATGCCGGGTACCAGGTAATTGCTATTGAGGCGGAAATTCAATTTTGCAAAATTCAATTTCAGATCTTTTTTTAATGCGTCAATGGCGCCGCCGATCGCCGTATGGTTTCTCTGTTCCAGGTCGATTTCATTACGGGAAGAGAACAGCTTTTTCATGAGTTGTTTTTCACCGCTGTCCAGTTTTGCATCCTGCCAGTCCGTGCGCAGCAGCGTATACTTGCCTTTTTCTTCCTGAATTTTAAGGACTCCCTTGACGGCTAAATTAATTATCGCCGCGGCAAAAACGCGGTGACTGTAACCCATACGCATCACATAGCGCACGGCAGCGGGTGTGTACTCTTTCGGCGGGATGAATTGCGGAATGATCGTGCCTTTGGACGGGTCTTTACCCACCGATAACCAGGAGCTATAGTAATAAATAAATAACAATATCAAACCAACCAGAGCTATCGGCAGGGAGGGATTGCTTTTTATGATAAAGCCGGCTTTATCCTTCAGGGTAGGTTCAGGGATAACACCTTTGGTAAAGCCGACAGCAATGGTGAGGCCTTCATAGGAATTAAGAGGTACTGTGGTGGCAAAGCGTACTGCGCCGTCCGGTAAAATTTCGCTGGTGAAATCCTGGCCCTGCGCGCCTTTGGGGCCGGTATAGGCGGCGGTTTGCATGACCTCGGCGCCCGGCGGCAGCACCACCTCGACTTCAACCCGGTCGATTACAAATACCCAATCCAGTCCGGTCACATTCCAGTATAACTCATCATAGTCGGGGAAAAAGCCAAGCTGGTGATCGGTGCGATAGGCGAGGGTGTAGGTATATTCGCCGGGATCAAGATAAACATCCGCGCTGCCGATATAGACCTTGACGCCATTGCTCATATTCTCGGTGTGCCAGGGCTCGGTTTCGCCATTTTTCAGAACATTGACTACCTCGAACAGAACGCGGATGGTGTTCCCGTTACGATCCTTGTATTTGGTGGGAAAAGTACGGTATATGCCGCGTTGGATCTCTTCATCCGCGGCAATTACTTTGATGGTTTCGGTGACCAGCATGGAACCGTCGCTTTGGATTTCGATCCGGCTGTGATAATCCAGTATCTTTTCCGTTTGCGCCCGGCCTGGGTGCGCCGGTAAAACCAGCAGCGCTGTCATCCATACCAGCGCTTTTAAAAGTCCAGATATTTTTTTCATTCCAGTCCGCTGCTTGTTAAGAGGACAAATTATTTGAATTTTACTGATGGAACCGCGCCGTCGGACGCCTCAATTTCAAAAAATTCCTTTTTAGTAAAATTGAATCGTTTTGCAATGAGATTGCTGGGAAACGATTCGATCATGATATTCAAATTACGCACGGTGCCGTTGTAATAGCGTCGCGCCAACTGGATTTGATCTTCAATGTCAGCCAGTTGTTTTTGCAGGTCGAGAAAATTCTGGTTGGCTTTGAGATCGGGATAGTTTTCCGCTACGACAAACAGGCTGCTCAACGAGCGGGACAAGGCATTTTCCAATGGGCCTTTTTCCGCGATTTCTTTGGTGGTCACGCTCTTGGAACGCAAATCGGTCACTTTGGTCAGCAGTTCGCGTTCATGGGTCATATAGCCTTTTACCGCTTCGATTACATTAGGTATCAGATCGGTGCGCCGTTTTAATTGCACATCTACGCCGCTCCAGCCTTCCTCGGCCAGGTTACGGTTGCGTACCAGTTGGTTGTACATGGAAACTCCCCAAATCGCAACCGCGGCGGGTATAACAATAAAGATAATAAAGTAGCTCATGGTTTTTCCTTTAATTTTAGGGTAGTAGATAGCTTTATTATAATAAAATTATGTGACAAATAAAAGCGCATATTAAACACACTAGCGTTCCATGTATAACATCTTTTTTGTTAAAAAGACTCCATGAAAACATGAAAAAGAATGAACTTTAAATTTTTTTCTGAGGCTGTACCTGATGTTATAAATTTCTTTCTGCAGTAAACATTTTTATGAAAGAGTTTCAAGAACAATTTCCCATCCAAGCCGGAGTTTGGATGGGAGGGAATAATCTACGATTGGGGTTTGGTAGGAGAAGAGTGTAAAGTTTGTCCACCTTGCCCATGCTGTCTTCAATAATTAATCCAGCCTTGCAACAATATAGTACTTGCCACATTGCAAATCATTCCCGGTAAAATGCTGGATTATTTATGCAAAAATTCCTATATTGTTTTTTTAAATTTACACTTGACTCATTTGCAGCACAAGGAGAATTCATTGGAAATTGCCTGTCTCGACCTGGAAGGCGTGCTGGTGCCGGAAATTTGGATCAACTTTTCCCAGGCTACCGGAATAACAGAACTCAAAGCGACTACCCGCGATATTCCTGATTATGACGCTTTAATGCGGCAGCGCTTGCGCATTTTAAAAGAGCATAAACTCGGCTTGCCGGATATTCAAGCGGTCATTGCCAAAATGGGGCCGTTGGATGGCGCTAAAGATTTTATCGCCTGGCTGCGGGAACGCTTTCAGGTTATTATTTTATCCGATACGTTTTATGAATTCGCCGCGCCGCTGATGAGGCAACTTGATTATCCTACCCTGTTCTGCAACCGACTGGTTGTTGCCGGCAGCGGCATGGTCACTGATTATATATTACGCCAGAAAGACCAGAAAAAAGAGTCCGTGGTAGCCCTGCACCGCCTGAATTTCCGGGTTATTGCCGCCGGGGATTCGTATAATGATACCAATATGTTGAAAGAGGCGGATGCCGGCATATTGTTCCGCCCGCCTCAGAATGTGATCGATGAATTTCCACAATTCCCGGTAACCCGCACCTACCTGGAATTGCAGGAAGCGTTCCTGCGTAACAGTAAAGAATTATAAAAAAGCAGCCCGGCTGCTTTTTTTGTTTCAATATTGGTCAATCCGGTTCGTGATGAAGATACATAAGGCTGTATCAAAAGACCCAAAAAGCAGATTAGGATACAAATTTATGTAAAAAAAGCCTTTCATGTCATTCCGAGGAGCGAAGCGACGAGGAATCTTTCGTAATTAACATATTGTAAAAAAAAGATTTCTCGCTTCGCTCGAAATGACAAGTTAGTTTTGAGTGCTATATGTTTTAAATGACTTTATGTAAATTGGGGCTTTTGATACAGCCCCGGATAATTTCCCATCCAAACTGGAGTTTGGATGGGATGGGCAATCTCCGGACCTACACGACGACCGGCCATTGCATCTGCGTTATTCTGCGTCATCTGCGGATAACAAGTTTTTATAAATACCTTCCATAAAGGTAATGCTTTTCATTACCCCTTGCGCAGGGTCAGAATCGGCGCTTCGGCGGGGCAGCCCAGGCGAATGGGGAACCAGTGCCCCATGCCGGAACTGGTGTACAAGCGGGTATCGCCCTGTTTATATAATCCCCACAGGTATTTACCGAGGGGCAGGGTTTCAAACAGACTTTTCCCCCTCAACCCGATCTGTCCGCCATGCGTATGTCCCGCTAATGTTAAATTAACAAGGTGTTTTTGCGCCGCATCAAAACCGGCTGGGCGGTGACTGAGTAAAATACGGAAACAGTTTTCCGGGGCGTTACGCATAGTTTTATCTACCGTATTCCTGATAAACGCCAGTATATCCGGCCGCAGGGATACAGGATCATCCGCACCGCCGATATATATGTCTGCCCCTTTGATATTCACTAATTGACCGGTATTGAGCAGCAATGGAACCGGACCGGTGGAAAAAGTATCCAGCACCTTATTGATGCCTCGGTAGTATTCATGGTTGCCGACAGAGGCAAAACCCTGGTAAGGTGTATTCAGACCATGGATCATCTTTAAGGCGGCAGGTAATAAAGCCGGTTCATCGGCAATGTCGCCGGTAATGAAATAGATATCCGGATTTTTAGAAGCGATCAAAGCAAGTGTTTTTTCCAGGTCATCCAGGGTATAATAGTAGCCGAGATGCAGGTCGCTGAGATGGGCTATTTTCAGGCCCTGTAATTGATCAGGCAGGCCGGGAATGTCGATGTTGAGTTCCGGAACCCGTACGCCGGTAAAAGATTCAACAACCCCGATCGCGGAGGTAGTGAGCGCAGCGACCGGTAAAGCGCCCGCAGCTATTTTCATAAATTTGCGACGGCCAACATCCGTCTTTTCCTGCGTGGGACTGATACCGATACGGTACAGCAGATACGACAGTGGCAATGTGAGCAATAGAGCCACACAATACACAATCAAAAAAGCGCTGCCGGCGCCGCCAATCAGGTAGAATATACTGAGGCCCGTGAAAATCCCCGCCATCCAGACTAATATAAATAAAGCAGTTGCCCAGGGTAAATATCGTGCACAGATGCGGAACAACGGCAGCTTCCAGATTCGTTTATTGACCCTGCGCCATAAAACAGCGGCGCCCAGCGCCAGTCCAATATTCAACACCAGGCTGCCGATAATAGGAATTACAAATTTTAAAATATTCGCAGACACACATTACCTGTATTTAAAAAGTGATAATAACTTTGCACGGACATGATTAAATAATGCGTTGAATTGATTTTTCCCGGTTTTAAGGCTGCTTGTTGTGCCCGGATTGGCATATTATTGTCTTTTAACTTGCCGTTAATTTAATGGCTTAATCATTTACTGTTTGGATATGCTCTTCCGGCGTCGAGGTTTCGTACTTGGACGGGCATTTTAACAAAATTTTTCCGGCATACAGGGTATCGCTGTTAGTGAGCATGCCTTCGACCACCACCAGTTGGGCGTCGCCGAGTTGGTCGGGCATGGCGCCTTTGTAAAAGACATTGATGGTATCCTGCGCGTCATAAAGGGCAAAGCGCAGTTCGATCTTGTCCGCATTCCAGTCGATGCTGGCCGGGACGACATGGCCGCTGATGCGCAAGCCTTCTCCGGCCGGCAGGTCGGTTTTGCTTCGCAGTTCAGAGATGGTGAGATAATAGACCGCCGCTTCTTTAAAGCTGCCCACCAGCAGGAAAACCAGCGCGGCTATAATAACCAGAATGCCGATCCATATTTTGGGTTTCATAATACTCCTCTTGGCTGTTTATGAGAACTGATCGTTTTGATTAAAAATAATATTAACCATGCAATAATGCAAGCTGAAAAACAGTTTATTACCAATAAATAGAAAACAAAAAGCAGGCGGTTTTTTTCTTTATTCTAATTATATTGAATCGTCATCTTTAGAATTTAATGTTTATTAATGGAAAAATATTCCGGGTCTTTTGTATGAAAGTGACTTTATTTGACAACACTCTCCGCCGATGGCTGATATTTCAAAATCCGGTGCATATTATCCGTGCGGATAATGTGCAGGATGTTAACGAGGCGCTGCAGGAAACAGAGACCGCTGTCAATAAGAGTAACATCTATGCCGCCGGTTTTATCGCTTACGAAGCCGCGCCGGCTTTTGATCCGTCGTTAACAGTCCATGCACAACCGTATATACCGTTATTACTTTTCGGGCTGTTTGAAGAACCGGTAATTTCCGAAAACCCTTTTACCGGGGTTATTGGCGATACTATTGTAACCGATCCGGCTGCATCCATTTCCCGCGACGAGTATGTAAAAAGGATAGCCGTAATAAAATCTCATATCCGCAACGGCTATACCTACCAGGTTAATTATACTTTTCCCATCCTCGCCGCTTTCCGGGGCGATCCTTTGGCTCTTTTTTTAAAACTGTACCGTTCGCAAAAAGGGGACTATGCCGCCTTTATTGAATTTGCTGATTACGCAATTTGTTCCGCTTCGCCGGAGTTGTTTTTTATCCTGCAGGGCGATAAACTCGTCTCGCGGCCGATGAAAGGCACAGCCCGGCGCGGCAATACCCTGGGCGAAGACCGGATGTACATTGATGAATTGCAGAGAAGCGAAAAGAACCGCGCTGAAAATGTGATGATCGTGGATATGATCCGCAATGATATGGGGCGCATTGCCAAAACCGGCACTGTCAAAGTACCGAAATTATTTCAAATTGAGCAATACCCGGCAGTACTGCAAATGACCTCTACTGTCGAATGTGAAACAACGGCATCGATTACGGAAATTATGACCGCCCTGTTTCCCTGTGCTTCCATTACCGGCGCACCCAAAGTAAAAACCATGGAAATAATTACGCAGCTCGAAAACCGTCCCCGCGGCATTTATACAGGAACTATCGGTTATATCACACCGGGACGACGCGCTTGCTTTAATGTGGCTATTCGCAGTGCGGTCGTCAATAAAGCTGCTGCTACACTTGAATTCGGCGTTGGCAGCGGCATTGTGTGGGATTCGCAGGCAGAGGCGGAATATGACGAGTGCCTGCTCAAAGCCAACATACTGAATCAAAAGGTTGTCGAATTCAGGCTGCTGGAATCGATATTATGGGAACCGGAGACCGGTTATTTTTTACTCGACCGGCATTTACAACGCCTGGCGGATTCGGCCCGATATTTTGGTTACCGGGTGGATGTAACCTGCATTCGCACCCGACTTGAACAATTGGCCGCTAACCTGACGAAAAAATCCAAAATCAGGGTTTTAGTGGACGAACAGGGCAGGTGCGAAATTGAATATATAGAATTGCCGGTTGGATATAAACAGAATCTGCGGGTTTGCCTGGCCAGCCATACAGTGAACACTGATGATCCCTTTTTACATCACAAAACCACCCGGCGCGAGGTGTACGATGAAATACTGCAAAATCATACCGGGTACGATGATGTTATTCTGGTCAACCACAAAGGCGAGATCACCGAGTCGTGTTACACCAATGTAGTAGTGCGGCAAGAGGACCGGTTGGTCACGCCTCCCGTGTCATGCGGACTGCTGGCCGGAACGTTTCGGGCCGAGTTATTAGCTGGGGGCGAGATAATGGAGAAAATCATAACTGTCGATGAACTGCATAGAACCCAGGAGATCTATCTTATTAACTCGGTGCGCAAATGGGTGCGGGTGCATCTGTGATTTTTTAATATTATCAACAATAAATGCAGTACTCTTATCCCGATTGTAAGCTCGATCTTGAAGACAGCAAAGGCGATGCGCATTTAAAGGAATTTATGACCGATGTTTACAACTGGTTAACAGTTAAATAAAAATCATGATTTTTTCGACCGGATTAACTAACCTGACTGGAAACTTGTAATTGAATTTATTTGCTTTTTTATTAAATAATTATAATATTTTACTTTAATACTTATGTATATTTTTTCTCGCCGGGTTCAGGTTTCATCACCTGTTATTATCTTAATATACAAAGCACAGTTTTAAATTTGTGGTTAAATACAATAAAGGAGGCTCTATGTATAAAAAACAATTTACCGGTCGGATTTATAACTTGCATAATGTTAACACGCTAATCTCTCTTTGTAGTATGTTTTTCTTATTCCTAAGCGGATTTACCGGCTTGATTGCCCAGGAGCAGGATAAGGCAACCAGTAACTGGACTTTTACTACCCGCATGTTGGCAAACAGCAAAGCGGACAAGACCGAGCCGGAGGAATTCGAGGTTTACAGTTCGCTTAATTTTGGCGTGGCCGTGAAACGGACCGTTTTTAATAATTTTGCCGCCGAACTCAGTTTGTCGACGGAATCCCGCGAAGTGGATTACATGGAAAGCGCTATCAAAGAGGTGAGCCTCGGCGCGTTGGAATTACTGCCGGTCAACCTGGTTGTGCAATACAATGTACCGTTAAAGAACAAATTCCATCCCTATATCGGCGCCGGATTAAACTTTACCAAATGCTGGGAAAAAAGCGGTACGCTGAATTCAAACAAGGTTACCAACAGCTTTGGACCCGCTTTACAGCTTGGGTTCGATCTGGATATTGCCCCGTATTTGTTGTTTAATTTTGATATCAAGTCGGTTGCCATGTCCACCGATGTGAATGTCGATGAAGGCCGGCTGGTAAAAATTGATATGAACCCATTATCTGTGGGCATTGGCCTGGGTGTGCGTTTATAAACAGGCTCTTTCCGGCGACCGCCGGTTAAATAGAAACAGGAAACTAGACAAATGGAGATTATATGAAAAAGTATGCTATGCTACTTATACTGTTGCTGCTCTGTGGATCGCTGCTCGCACAGGAATCGCTTACTGTCCCTTCTAATCCATCCCATCCGCAGCAAACCATTGCCGCCAATCTGCTTTTTCTGCCCTTTGGCACAGCCACAGCGGAATATGAACATGTATTGCTGAGCCCCAAAACCTCGCTGGGCGTTTCCGGGTGGTACGAATATGATAACGTCGTGGCGCGCTGGGCTTATTTAAAGGCAATGTATTACCCGGGTGGAACAGCTTTGAAAGGGTTGGGCATTGGCATCACTGCCGGCGTTATCCGCTATTATCGCGATGAAGATAAACCTGACCAATTGGCAAAGGACACGTCGCCTATTGCCGGCGCAATGATCCAGTATAACTGGCTGCCCGGCGCTAAAGATAAATATTTGATCGGCATCGGCATCGGCGGGCGCGCCGCGCTCAAAGACATTGCCGATAATTCGCCATTAAAACGCTTTGACGGCGACGCCCGCATTGTGTGCGGAATTGCGTTTTAATTTCTGCTTTATGTAAAGTTGATTATTGATATATATGGGGTGTTTTTTCCAAACATTACTGCCGGGGTTATTGCACCCCGGCAGTTAAATCGTATTTCCCGGTACTTGTTTACCTTACCAGCACCAGTTTTTTATCCAGTGTCAGATTATTGGCTTTAAGGCGATATAAATAGACGCCGCTGGCTACTTTATTGCCGCTGTTGTCCAATGTGTCCCAGGTTACCTGGTGCGCGCCGGCAGTGTATTCCATGGCGCCCAGTTCCCGCACCAACCGCCCTTGCAGATCAAATATCTGGATCGCGGCGCGGGAACGCTCCGGCAGGTAGAACTCGATGGTGGTGGAGGGATTGAATGGATTGGGATAATTCTGGCCCAGTTGGAAAGCAACCGGCTGTGATTGTCCAGCTTGTTGTTCAACCGCTGTTTGGGAGTAATCGACCACCAGGGTATCCGAGATGATTTCCATGCCGTCTTTAAAGCTGGCAACGTAGAACAGGCAGGGAGCGTCGAATTTAACGCTGGTGCGATGGGAGGTATAGGCGCCGCCGCGATAACCGGAAATCGGGTTGTATTGTTCATCGGTCTGATATTTTTTGTACAGTTTTATGCATTCACCTTCGTTGGTGGTGCGAATAAAGTTGACATCGACCTGCACATTGGTTTTGTATTTTTTAAATTCCGCCCAGTCCAGGATAGGAGCATGCAGGCCGCCGTTGGCTTGCAATATTTTGAATTCGCGCAGGTAGAACTGGTCGTCGCTTGCGGCCGCGCCGGTAAAGGTAAAACGAACATATTCGGCTTGTACAGGAGCAATTTTATCGATGCCGAATTTACTGGTATCGGTACGGGCGGTTTGATCGACTACCGTAGTCCAGACGCTGGAATCCGATGAAACTTCGATGGTATATTGGTAGCCCTTGCCGCCAACATCGAAAAAGCTCTGGAACATGTCGATTTCGGTCGGCTGGCCCAGGTCGATGATCGCCCAAAGGGGTAGACCGTTATCGCCCCAGAGAGTATTATAGTTACCATCATTTAATTCGAGGCCAAAATAACCAACAACATTGCCTGTTCCCGAAGGACCGCCCATTGTAACCACCTTGTTCAACGCCACGTTCACATCCTGAACCTGACGCAGTTCATTGCCGGTAAATTCTTTATAAAGGATTTGCGCCATCAAAGTATGACCGTCAACATTGGGGTGAATGCAATCCGGGAACAGATCGGCTCTGCTGAGCAGCGGAGTATAGAAATCGACCTTGTGGGCGCCGGTTTCCGCCAGCATGGTATCGACCATGGGGATAATATCGGCGGTAATAACTGAATCCCGAATGTCGAAATTGACGCAAAACGCCGGCGGGGGGTAGGAAAGGAAAAATTGTGGTTCTTTATCGCCCTGGGAAAAAGTATCGATCATGGCGCGATAATCGTCCAGGTATTCGTCCTTATAGATCCAGTTATAGGGTTTGGTGTCGTTCGTGCCCAGCAGTATGATGACGATATCGGCATCGAGCGCCAGGGCGTCTTTGAAAAACTGTTCATTCCAGATCGGGTAATCGCCATGTCTCAGCATAGTCCGGCCCGAAACGCCAAAGTTGTGTACATCATAAAGCGGTCCCAGAAAAGCGCCTAATTGTCCGGGATAGCTGTCCGTTGCCGGGTTGTTTATTCCGGCGCCGATGGTAATACTGTTGCCGATGACAGCAACCTTGAGAGTATCGCCGGGTTCGGCATACAGGCACGATACCAGTAATAAAACAAGCAAAAACAGGGTTCTTTTCATAACAGAGCCTTTCGGTTAGTAGGTTTATAAAGTAATTATAAAATGTACAGTGTCAAAATAATCCATATATTCTGGTGATAGTCATCGTTTAAATTAATAACCTGCAATGGTTTGGATAATTACCGGCGTCGGTAATCCGAGTTTTCTTTTCACCAGGTAACCTGTAATCCGTCCAAAGGTTATTATTGGTAGAATTCATAAACTGACCCGATATTATTACTGAGAACTGTTTTTCTTTCCTTTATGGATTATCAAAAAATTCAGAATTATTGAGGTTAGAAAAAATAGTTTAAAATTATGCAAAAAAAGAGTATATTTTATTGCAAGCTCAAGGAACAAGAGCAACATAGTACTGGTAAAATTACTATATTATTTTAGCTTTAACAAGAAAAATCTGATTAAAAATTGAAAGGGGAAAAGCATGAACAAATTCCAAATTTATTTGCTTTGTGTAATTTTTGTTATTATTTGTTGCTGTGAGCGGCACAAACAAGTCTCTGAATCTCTTAATAGTGGGGATGCAGTGATTGGTTATGGGACATCTTTTGGCGAGTGTAGCGGGTATTGTATTAAAGAGTTAAAACTTGACCAACTAGTCATTACTTTCAGGGCATCGAGTTGGTTACCCGCCGATTACCCGGATAAAATACTACAGGATGTGATTGAGCGGAACGAGTATGAACAATTACAAAGTCTGGTTAATTTTAACAAAATAGCGGCTTTTGATGATGTTATCGGTTGCCCGGATTGCGCCGACGGCGGCGCTGAATGGCTTGAAGTGATAACTGATGATCGCTATAAAAAAATTACTTTTGAAAATGGTGATTCCCTGGCAACAATACAGCCCTTAATAAACAAACTCAGGCAAATGTATACCGATTATAACCGAAGCATGTTTCCGATAAACTGACTGGTTTCAGTCTTGCATAAATTTTGGTTTGACACTGCAATTATTACCTGGTTTCAACGGTTTTACCTTGAATGTTTGTAAAAAAGTTATAATTTATCTCTCGAGCGATTAAAAGCGCCAACTTGTTCCGGTTCAGTATATCTATCATAGCAAAGGAAATCCTGTGCTGAGGTATATCTCTGTTCTTTTACTGGGTATTTTTATTATTTCGGGTTGTACCCCGGTTGATAAAGCCAATAATAAAACCGTCACAATTCGAGTCATTCCTCCGGCAATGCCGACGGGCAGCCGGGTTTATATAGTAGGCGATAGCAGCCGGTTGGGCTACTGGACACCCGGACGTGTGCCGATGACCATGCAGCCGGACAGCAGTTGGACTAAAACTTTGGTGTGCAAAAAGGGCGTTTTCTTACAATACAAATTTACCCGCGGTTCATGGGAATCTGAAGCTGTTGATGAAAACGGCGTCGAATTAGCCAATGCCACTTATTGGGTGGAAAAGGATACCACCCTGGTATACCGCATTATAAACTGGCGCGACCAGGCAGAATTTAAGACAATAATTAGCGGCAAACGGCTGGAAAACAAAGGGGGGAACATGGAGTTACTGGAAAACTGGCTTTATCATCCGGGAGACGACAGTAGTTGGGCGGCTGTCGATCTGGTCGACAGTAGTTGGGAAAAAGTAAATCCGCTTTTATATATGAATAATCTGCCGGCCGGCGGCTGGACCGGCATCGGGTGGTTCAGACTCCATGTCGAGGTCGATTCAACATTATGGAATGTCCCATTTGCCATGTACCTGATGCATGCCGGAGCCGCCGATCTTTACCTGAACGGTAAATTATTGTATACGTTTGGCCGGGTTGGGAATTCAGCAGAAGAGGAAAAACCTTTTCTGGAACGCAATCCCCGCTACATCAGTTTTGATGCGCGCCCCGATCAGGTTTTGGCAATTCGCTACTCGAATTATAATATCCTGAAATATAAAAAAATGATCACGACCGCCGGATTCCGTATAGAATTGGGAATTATCAATGACTATATTGCCAACCGCGTACAGCAGGCGCGGAGTCTTTCGATGTATCAGATGATCTTTACAACTGCGCCGCTGGCTTTTGCCCTGGTGCACCTGCTTATTTTTATGTTTTCCCCCCGTATTCGCGAACATTTGTATTACTCTTTGTCCATGATCTGTTTCGCCGTATTATCTTTTTTTATTTTCCGTTCCGATTTTTTAAATACCATCTCCAGCCTGCTCAGGAATAATATTCTCGCCAACATTGCGGCATTCTGGGCGGTGGCCTTTGCGCTGCTTACAACCTGTTACAACACTTCTGGGCGGATGCTCAAATTTTATTATCTCTTTATTGCTACGGCTTTGTTCCTCACAGTGACGATCTGGTTTTTCCCGGAACAAAACCAACTGATAACCATTACCTTTTACCTGTATCTACTGGCTGCTTTTATCGAAACGATACGAATCGTTCTGCGCTCCAATACCAGGCAAAAAGCTCATACGCTGATCATGGGATTTGGATTGATCGCAATGATTTTATTTATTATCTATCAACTCCTTATCGACCGGCAAATACTACCGCCGCCCGGAAATGTTGAGGTGGTTTACGTTTATGGTATTCTCATTTTAGGTATTTCCGTTTCCGTCAGTTTATCACTCAATTTTGCCGGTACTCATAAAAAATTGCAGCAGCAGTTAGACCAGGTTAAAAGGCTCTCGCAAAAGGCAATCGAGCAGGAACGCCACGCCCGTGATGAGGAAATTGCCCGTCGCCTGCTCGAAGCCGATAATGCCCGTAAAACCAAGGAACTGGAAGAAGCGCGCCGCTTGCAGCTTTCCATGCTACCCAAAACTCTTCCGCAATTACCAAACCTGGATATCGCCGTGTTTATGCAGCCGGCTACCGAAGTGGGAGGGGATTATTATGATTTTCACATTTCGCCGGAAAATACATTGACCATTGCCATTGGCGATGCTACCGGGCACGGCGCCAAAGCCGGCACTATGGTTGCTTCGGTTAAAAGTCTGTTCAACGCTTTTGGCGGTAACCTGGAAATTACCGATTTCTTTTTACGCTGTACCTCTATTCTTAAAGATATGAACCTGGGTAACCTCTACATGGCCCTGATGTTGTTACGTATCAATAGCGATAACACCCTCACCGCATCCGCCGCAGGAATGCCGCCTATTCTGATTTTCAGAAATGCCAACCGTAAACTGGAAGAACTGATTATTAAGGGTATGCCACTGGGCGGTCGGTTGGATTTTAGTTATCAAACGGAAAATACCGATTTGCAAGCCGGTGATACCCTATTGCTGATGTCCGATGGTTTTCCGGAACTGTTTAACGAAGAAAGAGAAATGCTTGATTATCCCCGTGTCCAGGAAATTTTTTCCGATAGCGCCACAAAATCCGCCCATGATATTATTGTTAATTTGCAAAAGAATATTGATAAATGGCGTAACGGCCGCCCGCAAAATGACGATATTACCTTTATCGTTATTAAAGTTAAATAAAACACATCCGCTACATTGTATGTAAAATGAAAGTCAAGATGATGAAAAAAATTCTATCTGCATGTTGTGCAATTTTTATAAGCTTGTTTGTTGCCGGATGTCAACATACTACCGATAAACTTGATATTTACCTGGTTACCGGCGGTCATGATTTTGAGCGGGAACTATTTTTTGCCATGTTCGATAGTTATCATAACCTGGATTATACGGAAATCAGTCATCCTGGCGCTAACGATTATTATACGCCGGAAAAAGCCGGGCTGGTCGATGTGTTTGTTTTTTATGATATGGCGCAGGAAATATCAAGTGAGCAAAAGACTGCGTTATTCAATTTGCTGGCTCAAGGCAAGGGGTTGGTATTTCTGCATCACTCGCTGGCAGCTTATCAAAACTGGGATGATTTTGAAAAGATCATTGGCGGACACTACCATGAACAGCCTTTCAGCAGGGATGGTCAACAATTCCCCGCCTCAACCTACAAGCATGATGTTGAAATGGATTTGCATATAAGCAATGCCAACCATCCGGTTACCGCGGGGTTGACAGATTTTAATTTGATCGATGAGGTGTACGGCGGATTCTCGGTATTGTCGGGCATTACGCCGTTGTTAACAACCACCCACCCGGAATGCGGCAATCCCGTTGCCTGGGCGCACACTTGTGGCAAATCCCGTATTGTATATATTCTCCCAGGGCATGACCATGTCGCTTACGCCGACGACAATTACCGGCGCCTGGTATGGCAGGCCATATGTTGGGCGGCCAATAAATAAATTTTCCGGCAAGAGTTCAACATTGAAAATTTTCCGAACTCGTTTCCGGACAAAAGAACCAATTGGGGTTTTTATTAAAAGGGGAAGAAAACCTGGATTATGATTGCTTGTCGGCGGTTTCGGTTTTTTTGCCTTTTTTAAAAGGGATTTTACTGATGGTAAAATAACTAAAAAAATCCGGGTTGCAGTGTAAATGTTTTTTTCTGAAACCGGCAATTAAATGTTCAATATCCCCTTCGTGTGCGGCATTATAGCGTTTTACCTGGCCGCAATCTTCGCATGTAACAATAAGTATTATTGTATTCATACACCTTGTTATAGTTTGCTGTTTTCAGAATCAATATCCGTATTATATTATAATAAATTTAAATATGTTTTCAAAACATAATTGTTATGTTTTAAAAATTTTTTGAATTTTACAAAATAATATATTGCGGGAACCTGGTCATAGAAAAAAGTTTTCAGTACAGCTAAGAGGTTAATTCAACATTAAAAAAATAACCGGCTCAGTGCCGGCTATTATCCTTTTATTTATGATCCTTAAGTCAAAGCGGGAGTGAGCCAGGTGATTTATAACCCGTTATGATAATGATCTGTCAAACGACCTTCTGCAAAACGATCGTTCCGGCAGTAAATAACCAATGACTGTTTAAAAAAAATGCAAAACAGCCCGTTTTTTTTCAATAAATTGAAAAAAAAAGTTGCATAAAAATTAAAAGTTGAGTATATTAATCTGCTTTGAAGCGGGAGTAGTTCAGTGGTAGAACACAACCTTGCCAAGGTTGGGGTCGCGAGTTCAAGTCTCGTCTCCCGCTCTTTCAGTGTTTAGCTGGCGGCGTAGCCAAGAGGCTAAGGCGGAGGTCTGCAAAACCTCTATTCATCGGTTCGATTCCGATCGCCGCCTCCAACGCCAAAAGGGGCTGCGAGCCGGGGTGGCGGAATAGGTAGACGCAAGGGACTTAAAATCCCTCGGGCTTTTAGTCCGTGCCGGTTCGATTCCGGCCCTCGGCACCCAAAGGGAAGAGGGGTCCCGCGAAAAAACAGCGTTGCCTTCGGGAAACGCTTTTTTTTAAGGGCCTGGCAACGTTCAGAGTATACGGGCGGTTAGCTCAGCTGGTTAGAGTACTTGCTTGACATGCAAGGGGTCACTGGTTCAATTCCAGTACCGCCCACTCATAGAACAAATTTGGATGATGTAAACATACGGATAGAGTAACCGAAAATTGTGATGAGAATTGCAGATGCCGCCTGATTATGGCGGTTTCTTGTTTTTAGACCAATGGTTTTCGGAAGCAGAAAGGAACACTGTGCCGGCAATAACATTTCCCGATGGCCAGGTAAAAAATTACAAACACGGCATAACCCCGGCCGAAATCATTGCCGAAATCGGCAGCAAATCTCTGAAACAGTCAATTGCTGCCAAATATAATGACCGTTTTATTGACTTGACCGCTCCGCTCACGACCGATGGCGCCCTGTTATTTATCGATGCCGGTTCTCCGGAGGGGATAGATGTGTTTTGGCATAGCAGCGCCCATGTTATGGCGCATGCTATTAAAAAGGTATTTCCCGAGGCCAAATTCGCTTTTGGCCCCCCGGTTAATGAAGGTTTTTATTATGATGTGGACGTTGCCCGCCCCCTCACTCCCGATGATTTACTACGCATTGAACAGGTTATGCAGGAAATCGTCAATAAAGATGAACCTTTTGTCCGCCAGGAAGTATCTGTAGCCGAAGCGTTGACTTTGTTTAAAAGTTTGAACGAAACTTTTAAAGTTGAACAGATTGAACGACTTGGCGAGCCCCCCAGCATTTACCGTCAAGGTGATTTTGTTGATCTGTGTCGCGGCCCGCATGTGCCTTCAGCAGGTCATATTAAATTTTTCAAGTTATTAAGCATTGCCGGAGCTTACTGGCTCGGAGATGAAAAAAATCCCATGCTGCAACGGGTTTATGGTATTGCTTTTCCCAAAAAAGCCCAGTTGGATGAATATTTGCAGCGCATTGAAGAAGCCAAGCGTCGCGACCACCGCAAACTGGGCCGTGAACTGGATCTGTTCAGCATCAATGAAGAGATCGGGCCGGGACTGGTGTTGTGGCATCCCAAAGGCGCTTTTATTCGCCATGCCATAGAACAGCATTGGCGCAGCGAACATTTAAAAGCCGGTTACGAATTTGTTTATACGCCGCATATCGCCCGCCAGGAATTGTGGGTAACCAGCGGCCATCTTGGTTTTTATAACCAGAATATGTTTAAAGGCATGGAAGTGGACGAGCAAATGTACCTGGTAAAACCCATGAATTGCCCGTACCATTTACAAATATATAAAAGCAGCACCAAAAGTTACCGCGATTTGCCTGTCCGCTGGGCGGAACTGGGTACTGTTTACCGTTATGAACGATCCGGAGTTTTACACGGCCTGATGCGTGTGCGGGGTTTTACCCAGGACGATGCGCACATCATCTGCCGTCCGGATCAACTTGAGGCGGAAGTTGCACGCACTTTGACTTTTTCGCTTTATATGCTCAAGTCCTATGGTTTTGAAAATGTCGATATCTATTTATCTACCCGGCCGGAAAACTCTGTCGGTACTTTGGAAAACTGGGAACGGGCTACCGAGGCGCTCAAGCTGGCGCTTGAAAACGGCAACATTCCGTACCAGATTGATCCTGGTGAAGGCGTTTTTTATGGTCCTAAAATCGACATAAAAATTAAAGATGTATTGGGCCGCGCCTGGCAATGTTCCACTATCCAGGTCGATTTTAACGAGCCGGAACGCTTTGATATAAACTTTATCGGCGAGGATGGCGCCAAACACCGGCCGATCATGCTGCACCGGGCTTTGCTGGGCTCGCTGGAGCGTTTTTTTGGCGTTTTAATAGAACATTATGCCGGCGCTTTTCCACTTTGGCTTTCACCGGTACAGGTGCATGTTATCCCGATCACAGATAGACAGCAGGAATATGCCCGCACCATTCATGAACAACTGATTGCTGCAGGAATCCGCTCTTTTGTGGATGATCGTAATGAAAAAGTTGGTTACAAGATACGTGAAGCCGAGACCGGAAAAATACCTTATATGCTGGTTATTGGTCAGAAAGAAATCGACAACAATACGGTTGCGGTGCGAAAACGCCATGATGGCGATAAAGGCGCTCTGCCGTTACAGGATTTTATTGCACAATTGCAAAAAGAGATTGCGAATAAGGTATAAAGTTCCATATATTAAATGTTTAATCCATTAATGGAGGTTGCATATTAAGAAAAAGAGTATTCGCGTCAATGAACAGATTGATACGTCCTCTGTCCGCCTGATCGATGAAAACGGCGAGCAGGTCGGTGTTGTCGCAATCAAGGACGCATTGATCAAAGCGGAAGTGGCTGGATTTGATCTGGTAGAGATTTCACCCAATTCCAGTCCCCCGGTATGCAAGATTATGGATTTTGGCAAATTCAAATACGAATTAGCCAAAAAGGAAAAAGAGACTAAAAAGAAACAACATGTAATTGTAACCAAAGAAATACGATTACGTCCGAAAATAGAGGAACACGATTTCGAGTTTAAATTAAGACACGCCCGCAAGTTTTTAGAGGAAGGTAATCGTGTTAAAGCCACCGTAATGTTTCGTGGCCGTGAAAATGCCCACAAGGAATATGGTGAACGGGTTCTGGAGAAATTCAGCGAGGCGCTGGATGATATTGCCAGGATCGATAAAGAAGCGAAAATGGAAGGCGGGCAACTGGTAATATTTTATACAAAGAAATAAGAGGATAAAATGCCAAAAATGAAAAGTAACAGAGCCGCAAGTAAAAGATTCCGGCTCACGGGCAGTGGTAAAGTACGCCGTTCCAAAGCTTACGGCAGTCATATTTTAACCAAGAAAACGCCCAAAAGAAAAAGAAGTCTTCGTAAAAACGGTTTAATGCATGAGAGCAATGCAAGACGCATCAAGTTAATTATTGCCAAGTAAGATCGAATATTAAGGAGTTATGGAGGAGATATGCCCAGATCATCTTCGTCGGTGCCAACCAGGCAACGGCGGAATAAAATATTAAAAGCCGCTCGCGGTTATTATGGCGGCAAACATTGTTTGTTTAAATCTGCAAAAGAGCAGGTGGAAAAAGGCCTGCAGTATTCTTATCGCGACCGCAAGGTGCGTAAACGTGAATTCCGCACACTATGGATTGCCCGCATCAACGCCGCCGCCAGGATTTTTGGAATGAATTATTCCAGCCTGATCGATGGCCTGAATAAAAAGAATATTACAATTAACCGTAAAGTATTGGCTGATTTAGCAGTCAGAGATATCAAGGCGTTTGAGCAGATTGTAACAACAATTAAAGCATAAGACGAATGGCGGAAAAACTTCAAACGATTGTAACGCAGATTTCTCAAATAACCGCCGAATTTCAGCGCGAGTTGGCCGGAGCAGAATCCAGGAATGATGCGGAACAGCTTAAATTAAAATACCTCAGCCGCAAGGGGCCGATTCAGAATCTTTTTGGCTTGCTTGGAACACTGGACAACCAGGACCGGCCGCAAGCCGGAGCCGAATTGAACCGTCTGAAAGCAGATGTACAAAAAGCAATCGATGCTAAAATTGAATCTTTTTATGTGGAAACAGCTTCGATTGAATCTTTTGATCCATCCTTACCGGGCCAGGATTGGCCGGTGGGCGGTATTCATCCCCTGATGGTGGTGATGGACGAAATTAAGCAGGTCTTTGCCGGTATGGGTTTTCGCATTGAAGAAGGAAATGAAATCGAAACCGATTATCATAATTTCGAGGCGTTAAATATACCGCCGCACCATCCTTCCCGCGATATGCACGATACTTTTTATCTTGGCGGCAAATACCTGTTAAGAACTCATACTTCCCCGGTGCAAATTCATGTTATGGAATCACAAAAACCACCGATCCGCATGATCGCTCCGGGCAAGTGCTATCGTAAAGATACACCGGACGCATCGCATTCTCCCATGTTTCACCAGGTAGAAGGGTTATGCGTTGACAAGGGCGTATCCTTTGCCGATTTAAAAGGCGTAGTTCAGGCTTTTGCATTAAAAATGTTTGGCAGGGATGTCAAGGTCCGGTTCCGTCCCGGATTTTTTCCGTTTACAGAACCTAGCGCGGAATACGACTTTTCCTGCTTTTGCAAGGGCAAGGGCTGCCGTGTTTGTAAAAATACCGGCTGGCTGGAAATCTCCGGCGCCGGCATGGTAGACCCCGCAGTTTTTGGTTTTGTCGATTATGACCCGAAAATTTACAGCGGGTATGCTTTTGGTATGGGTGTGGAACGAATTGCCATGTTAAAATATGAAATTCCCGACATCCGAATTATTTATGAAAACGATTTGCGCTTTTTGGAGCAATTTTAATTTTAACAACGGTTTTGAACATTGAAAGTAACCCTGAATTGGTTAAAAGAGTATGTTGACTTTTCTCTTTCTCCCGCCGATATAGCCAAAATATTGACGATGGCCGGCCTGGAAGTTGAAGAGTATCATACGGAAACCAGAGATTTTTCCAATCTAGTTGTAGCTAAAGTTGAATCTGTTGCCAAACATCCGAATGCCGACAAGTTATCGGTTTGTACGGTTAACACCGGCGTCAAACAATTACAAATAGTTTGCGGCGCCCCGAATGTTGCAGCAGGAATGCTGGCGCCTCTGGCGCTGGCTGGCGCTACAGTAGCCGGCGGTTTGAAAATTGAAGCCCGCGCGGTAAGAGGAGTGCCCAGCGACGGTATGTTATGTTCCGAGGTTGAACTGGGGCTTTCGGAACGCGCCGACGGCCTGATGGTTCTGCCGGAAAATACCCCCCTGGGTATGAAAATGGAGGATTTTATCGGCGAGGCCGATACGGTATTCGATATTTTTATTACTCCAAACCGGCCGGACTGTATGAGCGTCATCGGCATCGCCCGCGTACTGGCGGCATTTACCGGGGCAAAATTTATAAAACCGGTTGTTAAATTTTCCGCACCTCTCATGGAACCCGTCGAAAAATCCATGAGCGTTGAAATAATGAATTCAGACAAGTGTGCCAGGTATTCCGGGCGTTTGATCAGAGATGTGCAGATCAAGCAATCCCCGTTTTGGCTGGCAAACCGGTTGCATACAGTCGGCATTCGCTCCATTAATAATGTGGTTGATATTACCAATTATGTTATGATGGAGACGGGCCAACCCTTGCATGCCTTTGATTATGATCGGCTTGCCGGTAAAAAGATTATTGTGCGTGAAGCTGTGGAAGGGGAAAAATTTGTAACCCTGGATAACCAGGAACACACCCTGAATAAAGAAGCATTACTGATTTGCGACGCCGAAAAACCGGTTGCGTTGGCTGGAGTGATGGGTGGTATCAATTCCGAAGTGGAAGATTCGACCCGTACTGTTTTTCTGGAAAGCGCTTACTTTGATCCTGCCAATATCCGGTTTACCGCGAAGAATCTGGAGATGATGACGGAAGCTTCCCGCCGGATGGAAAAGGGTATCGATCCTGACGGCACAGTATATGCCATGGATCGTGCCGTGCAGTTAATGGAGGAACTGGCGGTCGGCCGCATTGTACAATCCTGCATTGATAATTATCCCCGTAAAATCGATCCGGTAAAAATTGATCTGTCGGTTGGACGGATCAATACGCTGCTGGGAACCAGTTTATCGGCGCAGGAAATAATTGCATTTTTCCCAGCCCTGGAAATTACTTTACTCCGACAGGATGGCGATCTGTTACATATAATTGTTCCAACCTTCAGACCGGATTTGACCCGTGAAGTGGATATAATCGAAGAAATTGCCATGCTTTACGGCTATGATAACATTCGTTTTGAACTGGCTCCAAAAATCAATCAAACCCAGGAACAAAATCCGAATACCCATTTCCGGGATCAGATAAGGTATTCCCTGGCAGGATTCGGGTTCAGGGAAACGATTTCCTATTCGCTCATTTCGGAAAAACTGGCTGAACCGTTTTTGGCGGATAAATGCGAATTTATAAAATTGTTAAATCCACTGAGTCTCGATATGGCGGGATTCCGCCCTTCACTCATTTTATCCCTGTTAACTAATGTGGCTTATAACCGCAACCGGCAAATGCCCGATATGCGATTCTTCGAGATCGGCAATGTCGCCTGGAAAGAGCCGCAGCAACAGGGTTTTACAGAAATAACTCAAATTGGCGCCATACTGGCCGGGAAAAAGCAACAGCAAGCCTGGAATGCTCAAGCGGCCGGGTATGATTTTTATGATATTAAAGGCGCCGTCACCGCATTTCTACGCAAATGCGGTATTCATAACTTTGAACAGGGCACAGTCAGGGAGAAAATCTGGGATAAAGAGAGTTCCTCCATACTGATCAACGGCAAGTATTGCGGCGCTTTTGGTAAAATCAATGCAGCGCTCTGTTCGCTTTTCAAGATCAAAGTACCCGATGTATATGCTTTTTTTATTAATTACCAGGATGTTTATGAGAACCGGGCAACCGGATTAAAATATACAGCAATATCAAAATTTCCTTCCATACCGTTCGACCTGGCGTTGCTGGTGGATGCCGGCATTGCCCTGCACGATATTGAAAAGGAGATTTGGCAGTCCGCCGGCCCGCACCTGGTTAATTTAAAATTGTTCGATTACTATCAAGGCGAACAAATTCAGCAAGGTAAGAAAAGCATCGCTTTTTCATTGACCTTTTCTTCAAAAGAATGTACATTGAGTGTTGAAGAGGTTGATCGTGCAGTTAAAAATGTTCTTTCACACTTGAACAAGCTCTTTGGCGCAATTCTTCGTCCAGGATAAAAAATGTCGACAAATTATAACAAGTTAGACTACCTGGAAGCCAAGGTTTTTGAAGCGATCAAGCAGATCGCCTATTTGACCAAAAAAAATCGGTCATTAACATACGAAAACAAGCAACTGCTTGGGCAACTGGCCGAACAGGAACTTTTTATGGAAGGATTGCAAAAAACAATCGAGGAATTGAAACGGACCTCAAAAGGGTCTGAGCTTTTGAAATACCAGGAAAATGAAGCAAAAATCAAAGAACGGATTCAAAAACTGCTTAGCAAGTTAGACGAATTAAAATTGGTCGATTAACAGGCCGGAAATGTACTAATTAAATTTGGATTTGCAAACACCGGGTGATATTTACCCGGCTCTCGCAATGTCAAGTTCGAATGAGCAGCGAAAAAAATATCCTTAAAATCAAGATACTGGATATTGAGTATCCATTAAGAGTAACCGATGATAATGTTGAATACGTACATCAAATAGCCAGATATGTTGATTCAAAAATGAGAGAAATTCAGGCAGCCAAGCCGGAACGGCCGTTACATCAAATCGCTATTCTGGCTGCTTTAAATATTGCCGATGAATTATATCAACAAACCCACACAGAAAGCGACAAATTAAAAGAATACGAAGATAGAGTGGAAAAAATTACCAAAAAACTGGAACTTGGCATTAAAAAATCTTCGGAGGAGAATGACAGTTTAACCAGATTTGATTCTGATAAAACTTTTCTGGAATAGAACTATTTGTTCCTCAACAAAAAACCCAGATAGCGAGAGTCTGGCATATACCTGGTTCATTTTAAAAGCTTTGCCCAAGCGATTAAATAAGAATTTATTCATTTAAAGGTCAGACTACTATGCAAAAACTGGGCTTTTTTATATCGGAGGGGAAATGGAAAATTATCTAGTCATCATTGTTTCACTGGCAACAGGCATTATTTGTTTAATCGGCGGATGGTTTTTATCACGTTATATCGGCAAAGGCAAAGTTGCCAAAGCCGAAAACATGGCAAATAAAATAATTGAAGACGCAAAAAAAGAAGCCAGCAATATAAAACGTGAAAAAATTCTTGAAGCCAAAGAAGAGTGGCATCGTGTTAAACAGAGTTTGGATAACGAAGCCAAAACCCGGCGGGCGGATCTGCAAAAACTGGAAAGTAAGAACAATCAGCGGGAACTGAATCTTGATCGCCGTAACGACTTGCTGGGCCAGAAAGAAAAAGAACTCGAAGAAGTTGACCGCAAAGTCAAAAACCGTGAAGAACGGGTCGGCAAGCTGGAAAAAGACCTGGAACGGCTGATTGAGGAGCAAAACAAAAAGCTGGAAACCATAAGCGGAATTTCCAACGAAGAAGCTAAACGCATCCTCATGCAAAACCTCATCGAAAAAGCCAAACAGGGCGCCGCGCGCGACGTTAAAGAAATCAAAGACCGCGCCCGGCAGGCGGCCAACAAGGAAGCCAAAGAGATCATCATCCAGGCGATTCAGCGTACCGCAGCCGATCATTCCACAGAAACTACAGTATCAGTTGTAAATTTACCCGGCGACGATATGAAAGGGCGTATCATCGGCAGGGAAGGACGTAATATTCGCTCCTTTGAAACTGCCACCGGTGTTGAAGTAATAGTCGATGATACCCCGGAAGCGGTGGTATTATCCGGTTTTGATCCCTATCGCCGGGAAATTGCCCGTATCGCCCTCGAACGCCTCGTTCAGGATGGTCGTATCCATCCTGCCCGCATCGAAGAAGTTGTTGAAAAAGTAAAAAATGAACTGGAAGAAAAACTGGTGGAAACCGGCGACGCCGCCCTGTTTGAAGTCGGTATAACCGGCGTTCATAACGAAATAGTCAAACTGTTGGGTAAATTAAAATACCGCACCAGCTACGGCCAGAATGTATTGCAACATTCCATTGAAGTTGCCTATTTAACCGGTTTGATGGCTTCCAGTTTGGGATTTGACGGCGATTTGGCCAAACGCGCCGGATTGTTCCACGATATAGGCAAGGCAATCGACCGTTATACCGAAGGCACACATACACAAATCGGCATTGAAATTGCCAAACGCTGCGGCGAAGGGCCGATTGTTGTGAATGCGATTGCTTCGCATCACGAAGATGTGGAACCCACCCATCCTATATCGGTGCTGGTTCAGGCAGCGGACGCCATCAGCGGTTCGCGTCCCGGCGCCCGTCGCGAAACTCTGGAATCGTATATCAAACGGTTGGAAAAACTGGAATCGCTGGCCGTGTCGTTCCCAGGTGTGGAAAAAGCCTATGCCATCCAGGCCGGTCGTGAAATTCGTGTGATTGTTGAACATGATAAAATTGACGACCCGATGTGTGAACAACTGGTTGCCGACATTGCTGAAAAGATTCAGAATGAAATGGAGTATCCCGGCCAAATCAAGGTTACTGTGATCCGGGAATTCCGCGCTATAGAATATGCCAAGTAATTGTTAATTTTTTAGAATAGTAAATTACGATTAATTAATAAAATCGGGTTTTGTGGCAGATAAAAATATTATAACGATACTGTTTATTGCCGATATAGTTGGCAAGCCCGGCCTGGATATTATAACCGGGCTGCTTCCCAATCTTAAAAAGCAATATAATGTTGATGTTTGTATTGCCAATGGCGAAAATGGCTATAACGGCAAAGGGTTAACGGAACAGATCGTTCGCAAGTATTTTACCGCCGGCATTGATGTTATCACCGGCGGTAACCATACCTGGAATTTTGCCGAATTCCGGGCATATCTTGATACCGCCACCAAAGTACTACGTCCCCTTAATTATCCTGAAGAAACTCCGGGCAAAGGAACCTGCCTGTTTACTGCCACTAACGGACATACCATCGGTGTAATGAATCTGCAGGGGCGCACATTTATGACCCCGATAGACTGCCCCTTTAAAAAAAGCCTGGAAGAAATAGAGCGCCTGAAGCAGAAAACCCGCATCATTTTTGTGGATTTTCATGCCGAGGCGACCGCAGAAAAGATTGCCCTGGGCTGGTACCTGGACGGAAAGGTGAGCGCCGTCGTCGGCACCCACACCCATGTGCAAACCGCCGATGAACGCATATTACCGCGCGGCACCGCTTATATTTCTGATGCCGGTATGACCGGGCCGTTTGATTCGGTGATCGGGCTGGAGGTTGAAGTAGCGATAAAACGCTTTGTTACCCAGTTACCGGAAAAGTATATGGTTGCTACTTCCAATACCCGACTGAATGGTGTAGTCATCGAAATTGACGCGACTACGGGACGGGCGAAAAGCATTAAACGGATTAATTTACCATAAAGGGAGTGTGTATGAGCGCAACGATCATTGAAGGCAAACCGGTTGCCGATAGCATTTACCGGGAAATTACCAATGATTTAATTACCCTGAAAGCGGGGGGCTGCACTCCACACTTGACGGTCGTACTGGTCGGCGACGACCCGGCTTCACAGGTTTATGTGGGTATGAAACAAAAAGCCTGCGAAAAATATGGCCTGGGTTCTGAGACCATCCTGCTGCCGGGGACAACTACTGAAAATGAATTATTACAGGTTGTGGACAAGCTGAATCACCGTCCGGATGTACATGGTATTCTGGTACAGTTGCCAGTTCCCAAACATATTTCCGCCAAAAAAGTGATCGATGCCATTTCTCCGGAAAAAGATGTGGACGGCCTGCACCCGATCAACCGCGGCCGCCTGGCGGTGGGCGATGAGTGCTTTATTCCCTGTACGCCCGCGGGTGTGCAGCAGTTACTGCTTTTTAATAATATCAAAACTGAAGGCAAGCATGTCGTAGTTGTTGGCCGCAGCTCACTGGTAGGGTTGCCGTTCGCCCTGATGATGATGCAAAAAAAGGCCGGCGCCAATGCCACGGTAACCGTTTGCCATACCGGTTCCGGTGATTTAAAACCCTATACAAAAGAAGCGGATATACTTGTAGCCGCCGCCGGTAGAGCCGGTATTATAACCGCCGATATGGTCAAACCGGGCTGCGTGGTCATTGACGTTGGCACCAACCGGGTGGACGACCCATCTGTGCCGCGCGGGTACCGATTGACCGGCGATGTAGATTTTGAAAATGTAAAAAATGTTGCCGGCGCCATTTCACCCGTGCCCGGCGGGGTCGGTCCCATGACGATTGTTATGCTGCTGAAAAACACCGTCAAGGCGGCGCGGCAGCAAAGCGGGCTGTGATAATTGTAAATTAGTGTGTAATCAGGGGGATGTGTAATTCACATTCATTTTTGTAAAATATTGACAAATGACAGGGTATATAGTAGATGAACATTTCACTCATCCTGGCGCATCCCGAACCGGGCAGTTTTAATCATGCCATTGCCCGGGCCGCGCATGAACAATGCCTTGCAAATGGGCATGCAGTGTATCGCCATGATCTATATGCCGAACGGTTTGATCCTGTTCTGCCGGCTGTGGAATTTCCAAAAATCGCGCCTCTCGAACCCACCATTGCCCGTTATTGCGCTGAACTGGCAGATTCGGACGGCATTATCATTGTGCATCCCAACTGGTGGGGACAACCACCGGCGCTGCTCAAGGGTTGGATCGACCGGATTATTCGTCCGGGTATTGCTTATGAATTTCATGAAGGGGATAATGGCGAAGGCGTACCGGTCGGTTTGTTAAAGGCCCGCGCCGCCCTGGTTTTCAATACCGCCAACACCCCGCAGGATCGTGAAGAGAATGTTTTTGGCGACCCGTTACAAAGGATTTGGAAGGATTGCATTTTTGATCTGTGTGGTGTAAAACAATTCTACCGGGAGATGTTCCGGGTGATCGTTACCAGCAGCGCTGAACAACGCCGGGAATGGCTGCAAGAAGTAAAAAATACCGTTAACCGGTATTTCCCACCGCAATGAGTATTATCTAAATTTCGAAATGAATATTTTCTTTTTATATAGTGAATTTTTGATAATAAACATGCAGGATGGGTAATGTTCTGTCAAAGATATAACTTGTTGAATAATAAAACGTTAAAAGTTTATAGTACCAATAAATGGTGGGATATTACCCTTCGCCCATCAATTTAAAAATTCAATCTAAACTTCATTTATCTCAATTAATATTACCGAAATAAAAAAGCCGGACCAGAGCCCGGCTTGAATTACTTTCAGGTATTTAACTTATTTATGCAGTTTCTTGTACCACACATTCATACTTTCAATTTGCCCGTTGATGTTGGTGTTGTTGCGTAATAACCCGGCATAGTGGTATGAATTTTTTGCAAATGTAATGTTGATCGCTGCCGAAAGCGAGCGGGTGAGGGTATAGGTTGTCATAATTCCCTGTTTTTTCTTGTCCGCTTCCATCGTCATCAGGATGAACAGGGAGAGATTTTTACCCTGGTATTCAGTGTGGGTCACAAAATCCGACATTTCCACATTACTATTCTCATCATCGGCTTCGGCGGAAGCCGCGGCGATAATTCTTTCGCCATCAAAAGCGCCGTAATAGGCGACATTGTTTTTCATGGACTTTGATATATAGTTCTCATCTATGATCGGATAGGGATATTTGGTAAATGCTGTTTTATATAATTCCACGAGTTGCGGAACATCGGCTTTTTCCAAGATTCTGATCGGGAACGGACTTGTTGCGTCCGGATTTTCATACTGGCGGCCTTTGGTTATAGCCAGTTGCCTGATGTCGTCGATCTCATTACGCTGCGCCAGAATAATATTTTTCCGATCCTGATCGGTGTATTTGCACATAAAATAACTACCGGTACGCCCATTATACATGTTTGGGACAAAAGCTTCTTTAAAAAAGTTATAGTATTGAAAAACATAGCAGGCCCACACCGGAACTTTGGCAAAGATTTTACCATAATTGTTCACTTCGGCCAACTTTTCCAGTTTGGGTATAATAGTATCTTTGTCCCTTTTGTCAAGTTTCATCAGGTAAATGCGGTTATTGCTTTTACCATGCTGAATTAAAGAATAACCGACTCGATCGATAGCATCATACATTTTTTGCCTCTTGAAATATTGAAAACCTGCATATAAAAATACTCTATCTTTTTATGCCTGTTAAAACAAACCAGGCAATATATATAATATAAAAAAAAAATGATAAACAAAAAGAAATATTATTCAAATGTGATTTTTTTTTCAGATAATAATCTGTAAATGTAAAAATGGTCAGTCATTTTTTGGTATGAGGGAGAATATAGGTCGGGAGTTAAGAGGGTGGTTAATTCCAGATGCAAACCGGGCCGTGAACCGGCGGACTTTTTTACTTACCGCGTATGTTCAGCCTGGTTTGTATGGGGTGCTGTATGATTGTTGTTATTTATTTAACAACTCTTGTAATATTGTCGCTGCATCACGAACCATTACCGGACAAATGGTGGCAGTCAGGTTCCTTTCTTTAATAATTTTTGCATCATCGGGATCGCCGAGATTATACCCCAGCAATTCCTGACATTCTGTGCTTTTATGCAAAGCTTTGAACTTGTCCGCAAATTCCCGCACCAGTTGATAGGTTTTTTCTTTGGCGTCTTTTTGTTCGGGACTAACGCTGCCGTATTTCAGTCCCAGAACCAAATATGCGCCGGTTACGGCGCCGCAGGTTAAGCCCTGCCTGCCCATGCCGCCGCCCAAACCGCAGGCTAATTTCAGGGCGGTTTTCTCATCCAGACCGAATTGTGAGGCAAAAGGGGCCAGCACCGATTGGGAACAGGTGAAGCCTTTTTCAAATAATGATACCGCTTTTTCTATGGGGTCTTGTTCTTTTTTCATACCGATCCTTTGGGGCTTTAATACAAATGAAAAAGTTTAAAATTATATACTCGGTCAGGAAACAAAAGTTTCATTCTTTTGATTGCAGACCGGGATACCAGCGGAGGGCGTTATCGTGGTAAATTTTATGTAAAATTGTTTTATCCAGTTTCAATCCCCGGAAAGGAGTTTCTACATTCCAGGTGGACATGGTATCGTCAGTGGTAAAATAGCGCCAGTCTTCCAGCCAGGTATTGTGAACATCTGCTGTAATTTTTTCGGGATCATCATTATCACTCACACCCAGATCGGTGCCGTATAACAATTTGTCCTGGTATGTGATGATGAAATTCCGCACTTTGTCCCGGTTTTGCACCTGTAAATGGCAAATGCGCGCCGACATATCGACCGCCAGGTTAGGGTATTTATCAAGGGTTTTGGCAAGAACATCCACATCCCATTCCAGGCTGCCCAGGTGTGCGCCGACTATCCGCAGACTGGGATTTTTGGCCAGGCGATTATCGCGCGCGGCCATAAGCTGTGCGTGCGTAGGGTAATTGGGATGCAGGAACATGTGGTATTGTGGATTATTTTTGAAATAACTTTTGTCGCCGTTTACGGTCATGGAATCGAGCGGCAGCCAGCAGTTCAACGGTTCACCCTGGTGAGCCAGAACGGTTTTATTTTGTGATGCAATGAACGCAAAGATCGGGTCAAACGCCGGGTTGTCGATCATTATAAAGCTGCTGTCGGCATCGCGAAAGGTCATGCCGATGTCTTTCCACACTTTGACGGCTACCGCGCCGCTGTCGAACGATGCTTGCAGGTATGCAATAGCTTTATCCTGCCAGTCCGGCCGACCCCAATCTTGCATGGAAAATGTCGAGGCAAATGCTACAATATCGGGATTCTTTTTATGCTGGCCGACGGTAAAACGAAACTGCTCGTCGATAAAAGCCTGGTTTGATGAGCGGGTGTTTGGCGATAATAGCATAAAGTTATCCGCCCGCGCCTGGTCGATAACTGCCTGGTTGAGGGTGTGAATATGGAAATGGGCGTCAATTTTGGGAAACGAAGTGAAATCGGGCGGCTTTTGTGAACAGGAGATTTGCAGAATTGTTATAATTACACAGGTAATTATAACGGCAAGACTGGATGAGATTTTCATTGCCTCGTCCCTCCGGTAACGTATGGAATTATACTGAGAAAATCAAGGTCGTATATTATTGAAAGAGTTTTCAAGTGGAGCCAAACAACCTTGAAAATTATTGCTATCATTTAAAATAATAATGCACGCCGCCTTGCGGTATATACATGTTGATATTCCCATCGCTGCCGTAACTGAGCGGCCATTCCAGGGAAAGGCGGATATTATCGGTCAGCCGGTATTCAAAGCCCAGGCCGGCGCCGACATGGAAGGTATTCTCTTTATCATTGGTCACCCTTTTTTCACCATGCGGACCATAATGATAGGTATCCTCATCGACCGGAGAATATTTATAGTCCTGTTCATATTCTTCCTGGTCGGAGTAGTAATTGCTAACCCCGGCCATGACATAAAACAGGGATTTGCCGGAACGGTGCAATGGCTTGAATAAGGTAATGCCGACATTCGCCCAGGTCTCTCGGCCGCTGCGGTATTCGGTGCTGATCATGTTCGGATCAGGCATCCAACTGCCGTCATATACCGTGTATGAATACCCTTCTGAGAATTCATCATCGTTTTTAAAGGATAATACGCCAAAGTTAATTTGCCAGCCCCAGTTATCCTGCATTTGCCGGTACGAAAATCCAGAACCGGAGATCATACCGCCGAAAAAACCCAGCGCCTGTGATAATTCTTTTTCCTGGGAATAGGCCTGAACTGCGGCGATAACTATTAAAAGAAATATGATTGTCTTTTTCATCTTAATACTCCTGATAAATTAAGCGTATTAATATAACAAAATTTATGACATTTTTGTGCCGGGAAATTATAATTTATGTTTTATTACAGTAACTAACGAATCTGCTCTGGCAATTATTTGTTTATCTTCATTCGGGTTTTTTGTGGCAATTTGTAAATAATCCCGAAATACAGTTAATGCCATTTCATATTCTTTTTTGCTATAATAACAAATACCAAGATTATAAAGCGCTTCCGAGCACCCAGGATTCATTTTAGTGGTTTTTTGATAGAAATTGATTGCATTATCAATATCACCTTTTTCATACCAAATAACACCTAACATATTCAGAGCCCGCCACATATTGGAATCAAGTTCCACTGCTTTGTTAAATGCTAACATTGCCTCACTATTTTTATTTTGCAATAATAAAGCCTGCCCAAGGGTATAATGATTTTGAGCAAGATTTGGTTGCGCCTGAATTGCTATCCCCAGTTTTTCCACAGCAGCAGCAAACTGTTTTTCTTCCATTAGAAGGATACCAAATGTACGGTTTAAATCGCCATTATTGGGATCAAGACCAACCGCTTCTTCAAGTGACAAACGCGCCTCCCGTCTTCCTTCCGGACTACTTGAACCACCCTGTAAAACCGAGCCAGTACTACCGGCCAAAGCAATCCAGGCTTTGGTTGTCAACTCATTAACTCTACTTTGTGTAAAAGCATCACTTCTTTCGCGGGATATTTTGCTTATTTCGACTTCATCTTTAGCTCTGCTCAACTCCTGGGATAACCGATCAAGTTTTTCATTTAGCATGTTATTCTGTATTTTTAATTGGATTATTTCGTCCCTAACTCCTTTATTTTGCATAACAGCGTTTAACTTTTTTCCTACGTCATCAGTATCAATTAATACAGCAGCATCAACATTGATAAAAATTTGGTTGTTATTGATCGTATAATACACGTTCTCATATAATACTGTAATTATTGCAGCACTTATCGTTTCAATAATATCGCTTTCGACCGTACCATCGACAACCTTTACTTCACTTTTGATAAATAAACCGGCCTGATCGGTAGCATTACGCCTGGCGCCTTCCCTGGCAAATTTTTTTGCATTATATAGTGTTTCATTTTCACCAAATGCACTTGAATAATTACCGATAAATTTTTTTTGCTCCGCGAATCCTTGTTCGCATATTACAAACAAAAAAAATGTGCATAGTAATGTTCTAATAAATGGCATGGTACACCTCATTTATATAATTCAGCAAGTGGGACTGCCAAGAGTTCTGTTCTACGATTTAGTTGTCGACCCTCTTCCGTATCATTAGTGGCAACAGGTTTGCTTTCACCATATCCTTCGGATATTAACCTGTAAACCGGTATTCCTTTGTTAATCCAGTAATCCTTTACTACTTTTGCTCTATTTGCAGACAGGACAGAATTATATTCATCCGTTCCAATATTGTCTGTATGCCCCATTATTTTAAATCCATATTCCGGGTACTTTTGTAAAACATCCTGGAATAGACGATCCAGTACACTGAATGATTCGTTTTTTAAATCAGTCGCATTGGTTTCAAAATAAATTGTATTAACACCATAAGCAATTTTTTCTTCAACTGTTTTAGTAAATAGTTTAAGATGGAAACTCCATTCTACTATCGTTTCGGTCGCTTCTCCTGACTCCTTTAAAGGATTTTCGAACCAATCTGGCCAGAATCCTTCACATGAGGCACTGAGCCGGTATTCGTCATCGGCCGGTACTTCGGCAATATACTGTCCGGTTTCATAATTTGTATAAACAACTGCTACAATTTTCCCGGTCGTTTTACTTTCTACTGATATTGCGACGCCGCCAAGCGGTTTTTGTATATAATAATCAAAAGCGATACCCTTGATTATCATTTTTTTGATAGCCGGGTACAATTGCACATTTTTACTTAAATTTTGTAATGGCAATGTTTTGCGCAAATCAAAAGATTCTTCATATTTTATATATTCCGGTGAAGAAATTTGCAGGTTATAAATTTTTCCTATTTGTAATACCACCAGGTATTCGCCATTAATTATACTTGTTTTAGTATTAACAAGGGCTTGTGAATCCCGCAAATCAGTTAGAATAATATCGGCCAGAACCGGATTGCCGGTTTTCGCGTCCGTTATACTTCCTTTTACAAATGCTGTCCATGAGGGTTTTAATGAATCGGGCACTTCTATTTTATACAAATTAACGCTTTGATCAGTTGGTGTATCCGACTTTCTGGCAAAGTAAGCATTTTCCCCCTTGAAGTCTATGGTATACTGATAATCATTCCCGGAATTATTAATATATGGTCCTAAATTTTTAGGTTCAGTCCATTTTCCATTTATCTTTTGTGACATATAAACATCATAACCACCGCATCCCCCAGGTTTATCCGAACTGAAATATAGTGTAACACCGTCATAATGCAAGAATGGGGTTATTTCGTCATATTTTGAATTAATAACCGTACCCAAATTTTCCACGCTGATCCAGTTCATGTTTTTATCGCGGTTTGCCATCCATATATCGCGGTTCCCATATCCATCTCTGCGATTGGATGAAAAGAACAATTGTTTACCATCAGCGGATATTGAAGGGTGACTATCCCACCCGGAACTATTGATGATGTTGATTGATTTTGGAGCAGACCAATCCAAGCCCTGCATTTCCGCCTGAAAAATATCCAGTCCGCCATATTCGGTTACTCTGGAGAAGAAAATTTCCCGGAAATCTGGCGTTATGGTTGCCGCCCCATCGTTATTGCTGGTATTAATGTTTGGACCTAAATTGGTTACTACAGTCCACTTGCCGTTGATTTGCCGGCACATCCAGAAATCTTCGGAATTATTAATACTGCCCGGCCGGTCGGATGTGAAAATCATCATGCTACCATCTGGACTGATCACCGGGAAACCTTCACTATATATGGTGTTAATCGGTTCTTCCAGCTTTTCTGCAAATTTTCGTTGCTGTGTAGATATTGTGTTTTTATTTAGAACATGTTGTTCATAATAAGCAATTTTTTCATTGAGGCCCTTGAGTTCAGGATTATGTCGTTTGGCAATTTCTAGTGTAGCTAATATTGTTAATGGATCTGCATTTTCCATTTCCAGTTGTTGAGCTTTAACATAATAGAAATTAGCTTTTTTTTGTGCGGATGAAGCGCATCCTGAGATGACCATTGAAATCAATATTAAAAGACCAATTGCATCTAGTCTTAAAAATAAATTATTGTTTTTAGTGTTCAACTCTTTTTTTCCCTTTAACATTGTCAGTTTTTTCTTTGTATGACAATATCAATTCTGTTATTTAATATTTTTCCTTCTTTGTTATCCGGGGCAATAGGCTTGCTGTTACCAAAACCGATTGCAATATAATCCTGAATATTTCTGCCGTCCGCTGTCAGATAGTCCCGTATCGCATTGGCTTTTTCCTGTGAATTAGATTTATTGATCTCTGCCTTACTATCCAAAGTTGCATGCCCTTCAATAGTAAAAAGGCAATTATTAAGATTTTTTAAAGCTTTGCTAATTTTTGTCAAAGCTGCAAAATATTTTGGATTGGGATAATTTTGTTTTTCAATAAAAACTTTACCAGGTAAGCGTAATATGATTTTTTCTTTATCATAATAGGAAATTATATCAGTACTATCCAAAGCGTTTTGAATTGGCACAATGTCAGAAGCAAGAGAACCAATTTTTCGAAAAGTCATTGTCAGACTATCCTGAACAACAGTTAAATGGTTAATATGATTTTTATATTGGGTATTATTAGTTTGTAATTCCAATATTTGTTTATCTTTTTCAGCCAAAGCATATTCAAAATTTTGATATTTTTTCTTTTCTTCATCGATCTGGTTCAGTAAACTGTTAACTGCGTTGTCTTTGCCTTTACTGCAATCCAGGGTAAAATCAAATTTTGATGCAATTTGTTGCAGCGTTGATTCTTCGTTGAGTCTCAGTTGTTCAAGAGTGTTCTTGTCGTCTTTTGTTTGAATTACACATTTATTAATTTCAGAGGCATGCTCGATTTCCTGTAATGTGGTTTTTACAAGGGCAAGAAATTCGCCAGATTCTTTTTTGTCTTTATTCAACTGACTTTTAGTTTTTTGTAACATCATTTTTGTTTTTTGTAAACTGATTGGAGCATTGTTTTTTATTCCGGCCTTTTCAATTGCCTGGATTTTATTGTCAATATCAATAATATATTTGTTGTTTAGAAAAGCAATAATTACCTGTTTAAATAGAGCATCCGCTTCCTGAATTGTTTTTAATGCTTCCTCATTTCGTCCGTTTTCAAGACAAGTAATTGTTTTTTCAAATTTTTTTTCGGCTTTTTCCCACCCTTTGCTATCAAAAGTTGAAGCGCCAATTGAATCGCCATAGGCCCTGGAAGTTAAATATTGATCATAATTTGATTTCATCAATACCGCAGCGACCTGAGCTTTTTCAAAAAGGGATTGAACAAGATTGATATCTTTGAGAGGCAAACCTTGCGTTTTGTTTTTGTTATCATTTATTTTTTTATAGAGTTCTTCACCAAGAGACATGTACTTTGTAGCATAGAACCCCGCCTGAGCCTGTTTTGCCGCCTGATATTTGATTTCGATACTATCGAGTCTGGCCTGTAATTCTGGACCACTTATTAGCTCTTCTTTATCTGCAGCAGGTAATGAGGTGACAATGATCAATATAATTAACAATAAAAATAAACTAAAGGTTAAATCCTTTCCAGCAAATTTTCGTAACATAATAATCTCCTCCTTTACATACCGGTGATAATGCAAATATTAATTTTGTGTTTACCAACGTTCTTTATTTCATTATTACAAATATCTGTATGAAATTTTCAGGAAATTAAAGACTCTTGTAACACCTAAATTAAAAAGATGAAACCTGAATATACAAAAAATAGCGCATTACCAGGTGTTTAGGCGGATTTTCGGACCCCTGGAATCATTCTGCTTTTTACTATATAATATATTTTATATTTAATAAGCGTCTGATTTTTAATTCATTCTTGGGAATAATGGCAGAGGGAATGAGATATTTTAAAGTATAAAAAAAAAATTATAAAGTCAATATGTTGTTAAATTTTTTATTGAGAAAAATTAAGTATTATTTGAATTTATAAAATTGAAAGCAGATAATTTTGTCATCAAAATTATTTGCAGTCCTGTTCATTACTGGTTTATCATTCGCCAGGGCAGTTCCTGACCTGCGGCAAAAGGCACTACATTGCCGTATTTGCCAGGTACCTGCCAGGGTTCTTTAACCAGGGTGATGATCTTTTCCGGCGGTGTGATCTTATAAATGCGCTGTGCATTGCCGGAGATAAAATCCTGCAAATTATCCAGGGCGCCGTGCTGCTCGAACCAGCCGGTGAGCATGGGCAGCGCAAGCGGGGCGGTAAACACGCCAGCGGCGCAACCGCTGCACTCTTTTTTATGTACCGGGTGCGGCGCGGAATCGCTGCCGAACATGACTTTGGGGTGGCCGCTTAAAGCCGCCTGCGCCAGGGCGTCGCGGTCCTCCGGGCGTTTAGCGATGGGTTTGCAGAACAGGTGCGGCGCCAGCAGTCCCCCGGCCACATCGTTCAGGGTGATGAGCAGGTGGTGCAGGGTTATAGTAGCGTACAGGTTTTCGTATTGATCCAGAAGTTCCACCGCGTCGCGGGTGGTGATATGCTCCATAATAATAGTCAGTTGCGGATAAGCTTTGGCCAGTTGCGCATACACTTCCAGGAACTCTTTTTCGCGATCTAGCACAAAGCCGCTGGATTCGCCGTGCACCAGCAGGGGAATGTGCATCTCCTGCATCAGGGTCAAGGTGCTTTCAATATCGTGCAGGTTGGACACCCCGGCCTCGCTGTTGGTGGTGATGCCGGCGGGATAGAGTTTAACGCCGATAATATCATCCTTCACTTCCGCCAGTTCCGCTTCGCTGTAATTGCGAAAGAACAGCGTCATCCAGGGGATGAACAGTTCGTCGCCGATGGCGTCATAAATGGCTTCGCGGTAGCGCACCAGTTTGTCGCGGCTATTCACCGGTTCCACCAGGTTGGGCATGACCACCGCCCCGGCAAAAGGCCGGGCGCTGAGCGGCGCGACCAGTTCCAGCATGTCGCCTTCGCGCAGGTGCAGGTGCATATCCAGGGGGGAGGAGAGGGTAAAGCGGGTCATAATTTTGCTCTGTTTAAAAATTTTCTTGTAAAGTAAATATTTTTTGGCAATTTTGCAAGATGGGAAATGGGGTTTGAATTACGAATTACGAATTACGAATTATGAATTATGAAAGATGAATGACGAATGACGAATTACGAATTGGGGAATTTGAGTTGGTGCCAGGGTTAAGCGCTACGCGCCTCGGATCGAGGGGCCGTTCTGCCATATTGAGAATTGTCATCTCGATACTTCCCGAAAGGTGAAGCAACGGGACTACTCGATGACCGTAGTATATTCTATAATAACCGGTCGTCGAGTAGGGCCGTAAATGGTTTTGACAAACGATCTGCACCGGCCATTAAATAGCATTTCAACAGAGGTAGATTTGGCCCGTATCGAGACGACTTGACCTGGGGTGAGCGTTAATCGTTTTGCTCATTGCCACGTCATTTATGACGTGGAACAATACAACAAAACAGAATTGACTTTAGTCAAAATTATTTAGGCTAAAGCCATGTTTTTGCTTTATTTATTCCACGACCTGAAGGTCGTGGCAATGGTGGGGTTTTGTAATTTGCAGGTCGGGCCTGTGGCCGGCAGGACAAGATGTCCTGCATTATTTTGCGCCCTGGATTATGAAATCCGCCAATGTCGGATCTTCGATCCAGGGCGATCTGGAGAATTGTCATCTCGATACGTCCCGAAAGATGAAGCAACGGGACTACTCGATGACCGGGATTTATGTTAATAGTCCCGCCTTCAGGCAGACTTGCACCGGCTCAAGGCGGGACTACCAACTTTCCATATTCATCCATGCACAATTGCGCAAAATCTAAAATATAACTTGACACTGGATTGAAAATTTATTAATATATCCAGGTAATAAATAATATTTTAAGCACAGAGAATTCGGAGGTTTGTATTCATGCTGGTTCGCGTTAAAGTAGAAAGAGTTACGCTTGATACTGCGACCAGTCGTTTCGTTGTCATCCTTAAAGATGAAAAAATGAACCGATGGCTGCCCATAGTAGTTGGTTCAACCGAGGCGCAAGCCATTGCCCTGCAACTGGAAAATATCGCGCCTCCCCGGCCGTTGACCCATGATTTGATTAAAAATATGCTGGATTCCATAGATGTGGAAATATCCCGTATCATTGTGAATGATTTACGCGAAAATACTTATTTTGCCCTGCTTGGTCTTGAAGTGGAAGGCCAAACCCGTAATATCGACGCCCGGCCCAGCGACGCCATTGCCCTGGCGCTGCGCATGAAGGCCGATATATTTGTCGAGGAAGAAGTGATGCTCAAAGCGGCGATCACCGACAAGGACACGCGGGCCGAAGAACCGGAACGCAGTCACGAAGTATCGCCCGGCGACCGTCTTGAGCAACTGAATGTCGATCTGCGTAAAGCCGTTCAGGATGAGCGTTATGAAGACGCAGTCAAGATCCGCGATGAGATCAAGCGCCTTAAAACCGATATGCGCAATTTTTCCTGACCGGAAAATGAAATGATAATTATAAGCCTCGTACCGGAGGCTTTTTTTATACCCTGTCACCTAAAAACGAATCGGAATGAACAAACCGCACACACAAAAACGGCTGCCGGCGCTATATGTACCGACCTTGTACTTTGCCGAAGGCCTGCCTTATATTATCGTCAATGTTGTTTCCGTAATAATGTACAAAGATTTTGGGGTGAGCAACCAGGTCATCGGCCTGACCTCGGTCTTTATGTGGCCCTGGGTCATTAAAATGCTGTGGGCGCCGTTTATTGATATTCATGCCAGCAAACGCGCCTGGGTGTTGTATACCCAACTGGCTATCGGTGTGTTACTGCTGGGGCTGGGCGCCGCCCTGCATTTATCCGCGTTCATGTCGGTATCGGTGATTATTTTCATGGTCATTGCCTTTGTCTCCGCGTCGCATGATATTGCCATTGACGGCTATTACATGCTGGCGCTGGATGAAAGCAAGCAGGCGCTCTATATCGGCGTCCGGTCAACCTTTTACCGGATTGCGGTAATATTTGGGTCCGGGGCGCTGGTGGTTTTAGCCGGGCGCTGGCAAACTGCATTGCAAAATACTGTGACAAGCTGGCAAATGGTGTTCTCGCTGGCGGGCGCGATCTTTGTGGCGGCGTTCCTGTTTCACCGTTTTTACCTGCCTTACCCGGCTGCTGATGGCGTGGCGCGCGACCGGGCGCAGCGCGAATCGTTTTTAACGGTGTTTAAAACCTATTTCCAGCAAAAAAGGATCGTCCCGGTCATCATCTTTATCCTGGTTTATCGTTTCGGCGAGGCGATGCTGGAAAAAATGGGACTGGTATTTTTAAAAGATGCAGTCGCCGCCGGGGGATTGGGGTTGAGCAATGAAACCGTCGGCCTGGTCAAGGGCACGGTTGGGGTGATCTGCCTGTTGGCCGGGGGCCTGGTTGGCGGCTGGTTCATTTCGCGATTTGGATTAAAAAAATGTATATTCCCCATGGCGCTTATGCTCAACCTGCCCGATGTGGTTTATATCTATATGTCCCTGTACCATCCGCCGCTGGCGGTGATTTACGGATTGATTGCCCTGGAGCAATTCGGTTACGGCGTGGGATTTACCGCGTTTATGGTGTTTTTAATGTATTATGCGCGCGGCAGGTATAAAACCTCGCATTATGCCATCAGCACCGGCATTATGGCGCTGGGGATGATGATCCCCGGTATGCTGAGCGGCTTTTTACAGGCGGCGCTGGGATATACCCACTTTTTTATAACCGTGCTGTTTTTTACAATCCCCGGTATGATCATGGTGTTTTTACTGCCCCTCGATCTGCAACGGAAAGAATAAGGTGATTTTTCATGCAAATAAATAAATACTTGTTGCTGGTTTTCATGTTCCTGGCGCTGACTGCTCGGGCGCAGAATGAAAAGTCCATTCAGGTCAAACCGGGCATCGATGTCTTATTGCAGGAGAAGATGGACCTCATCCGGGGCAAGCGCCTAGGCCTCATAACCAATCCCACCGGCATTACCGCCAACCTGACCGGTACGATCGATACCCTCTACCGGCATCCCGATGTGAACCTGGTGGCGCTGTTCGGCCCGGAACACGGGGTGCGAGGCAACATAATTGCCGGCAAGCAAATTGAAAATTTTCGTGACGAGCAAACCGGCCTGCCGGTGTACAGTCTCTATGGCAAACAAAAAAAGCCAACTCCTGAAATGTTGAAAGATATTGATGTTTTGGTTTTTGATATACAGGACATCGGCTCGCGGGCTTATACCTATATTAATACCATGGCTTACGCCATACAGGCAGCGCAGGAAAACCACATCCCCATCCTGGTGCTCGACCGGCCGAATCCCCTGGGCGGGGAACTGGTGGAAGGCCCCATGCTGGAACCGGCATTCAAGTCGTTCATCGGCTTGTATGAAATTCCTTATATTTATGGATTGACTATCGGGGAACTGGCGGCTTTTATCAATACGGAATTCAATATCAATGCCGACCTGACGGTGATACCCATGCAGGGGTGGCGGCGTTCCATGACCTTTGCCGATACCGGCCTGCCCTGGGCGCCCACCTCGCCGCATGTTCCGCAAGCGCAAACCCCGTTTTTTGTGGCTACCACCGGTTGTCTTGGCGAACTGCAAACCATTCACGGTGGAGTCGGGTATACTTTGCCGTTTGAATTACTCGGCGGCCCGTGGATCGACGGCCGGCAACTTGCCGATTCATTAAATGCCCTGGCGTTGCCGGGCGTGCATTTCCGGCCGTTGTATTATAGTCCGTTTTATTTTTCTTTTCAGAATCAGCAAATCCAGGGTGTGCAAATTCATATCACCGATACTAAAGCCTACCGTCCCATGCTCACACAAATTCATATCCTGGTCACTTTGCATAAACTTTATCCGCAGCAGGAACTGTTTCCGGCGGAGCATATCGCCATGTTCGACCGCGCAATGGGTACGGATCGGGTGCGGTTGCAGATTCTTGAAAATGACGATGCCGACGTCATTTATCAAAACCTCACCGAAAAACTGGCAAACTATTTAACGACCAGGGAAAAATATCTGCTCTACTGACCGGGGGCAATAATCGGGGAATAAAAAGATTGTTTTGCAGGGTTGAAGTGTAAAAAAACACGTTATAGGTCTTCAACTGTTTAAATTACAATTTTTTACTTGGATACAATTTTTTTTGTCGATATAATAATTAAAATCGTTTCTATAATTAGTGAATGTTTGACAAGATAATTACAGATATACTGGTATTGGTATTTTATGAAGTATTTATATTTTAATATTATTGTGGTAATCATACTATCCCTGCTTTCCTGTCATTCGCCGGGATCAAATGCGAATATCACGATACCGTTGTCCCGATCGGATTATCGCGTCAATATAGAGGCGGAAGGAGAACTGGACGCTGTGCGATCGCATGTTTTAGTAACCCCGCGCATCAGGTATATCGCAAAACTGACCTGGTTGTTGCCGGAAGGATCGCGGGTCGGCAAAGATGAACTGGTTTACCGGCTGGAGGCGGATGAATTGCAAAATCAGTATTTAACTGCCATCGACCAGTTGGAAATTGTCAAAGCCGACGCCGTGGCCAAGAATGCCGAGCTGGAACTGCAACAGTTGTTATACGAAACCCAATACCGTAACGCTATGGCTTCCGTTAAAGCTGCGCAATTGCAATTAGCCAAACTGGAATTCGAACCGCCCAAAATTCAGGAAATAAAAAAGCTGGAAATCGCCCGCTATGAAGTCGAGGCCAAGCAAAGCAGTCAAAAAATGAGCTCTCTGGAAAAAATTCAGGCGGAAGAACGCGCTCACATGGAACTGTTAATTCGCCAGGCGGAGAATAAAGTAGCGGTTATTAAAGAGAGTATGGATTTAATGATAGTCAAATCCCCGGTCGATGGTCTGGTCATTTATGAAGAAAACTGGATGACGGATGAAAAGTTAAAACCCGGCGACCAGGTTTTCCCGGGAATGCCAATAATAAAAATTCCGGATATGTCGGCTATGCAGGTTATTTTGCAACTGGGTGAGAGTGACGCCCAACGGGTAAAAAAAGGACACAAAGCCGCTATTACTGTTCCCACTCTGGATAACCTGGTATTACCCGGCCGGGTAACGAGTGTCGATAAAGTTGCCAAACCGATCCGCAGAGGCTCCAAAGTCCGTAAAGTAGAAGTCATTGTCGCAATCGACAGCCTGGCGCAGGCTCTGTTACCCGGCCTTACCGCCCGGTGCCGGATCGAAACCGGATTATTAGAGAATGTTATTTCTGTGCCCCTGGATTGTGTATTCGAAAAGGATAGTGTCAAGTTAGTATACATCGGCGCCGGGAAAAAATTCATTCCCAGGCCGGTGGCGGTCATCAGTCAGGACGAAGATTATGCAATCATTGAAGGCGATTTTAAAGGCGATGAAATGATCGCTTTGCTGGCGCCGCCCGCCGCCAGCGTGATATGGCCGGCGCGCTTGACGGCCCGGAAATCGCAAACTAGTCCGGTTGGTGATACTGTAAAAACCGTTCCCGATTCGCTTGCCGGTGACAAAGATACACCTGGCGTTGCCAATATGCCGGTGATCAGGGAGCGGGCAAGGTAGTGAACAAATGTTTTACAATTTGCGTTACATTATGAAGGATCAGGTTTAACCGGGTCATTAAATATAAAGGATGATAAAGTGATTAAAAAGTTATTCATATTATTTGGAGTTTTGCAATTTGTATTAATATGTTGCAAGCCGGGACCGGTACAGGAAATTGAAACCTATACCCTGAAAAGAGGAGAGTTCCTGAACAGTGTAACGGAGACCGGTGAACTGGATGCTGTTAATTCAATCACCATACTTAGTCCGACGATTACATCGCGGTTCCCCAGTATGAAAATTGCCCGGCTTGTTGAAGACGGCGCCCAGGTTGTAAAAGGGGATACCCTCTGCGAATTTGATGTTACCGAAGTACAAAAAGGGCTGGATGACGCCATTGCCGAACTGGAAATTGCCCGGGCTGAGCTTCGTAAAGCCAAATCCAGTAATGAATCCACAATCCAGGATTTGGAAGCCGAATATGAAAAAACCAGATTGCAGCACGAAATTTCCAAATTAAACCTTGAAAAAGCCAAATACGAATCCGAGATTCGCAAGAAAGAAATTCAACTGGAACTGGATAGGGCTGCCATTTCACTGGAAAAAGCCCGGCAGGAAATTGAAAATCAGAAAAGTATTAACCGTGAACAGGAAAACAAACTGGCGCTGCAAGTTAAACAAGTGGAAACCAGGTTACAGGAAGCCCGCAGCGCTTTAAATATGTTGTGTGTGGTTGCCCCGGCTCCCGGCATTGCTATTCTGGAACGAAACTGGACAACCGATGAAAAATACCAGGTCAATGATCAGGTGTGGCGGGGTAATCCTTTGATCAAGCTGCCTGATCTAAGCCGAATGCGCGCCCAGGTCCCTGTCAATGAAGTCGATATTGCAAAAATAGATACCTTGCAGCGGGTTAAAATTCGCCTCGATGCCTACCCGGATTCGGTATTTACAGGTCAGGTAACCGAAATTGCCACCCTGGCCCGTAACAAGGAACGTGATTCCAAAGTCAAAGTATTTGATGTCTATGTACAATTGGATAGATCAAATCCGAATCTTATGCCCGGTATGACGGTGAGTTGTGAAATAATTATCGAAAGTATTGCCGATACTCTGTTTATCCCTGTTGAAGCATTGTTCCATAAAGAAGATCAAGACCTGGTTTATTTAAAAAAAGGCGGCAGCTTTAAGGAACAACCGGTTAAGATAGGTCCGGAAAATGAAGATTATGTTATTATCACAGCGGGTCTTGAACCCGGCGATGAAGTGGCGTTGATCAATCCAGAATTTTTGCAAAGCGGAAATGAAGAGAAGGACAAATCTCAGGCGGCAGGAGAAGGCGAATGAAGAATAAAGCGCTTTTATTTTTACTCTTGCCGGTATTCATGACCTTGCATTGTCAAAGCGGCGGGCTATTTGAAGAAAAGATTCGTAAGGGTAATTTCCAGGTAACAATAACAGAAACCGGCGAGTTACGTTCGGTCAATGCCCAGACGGTGACAATGCCCGCTTTTGATTTTGCCTATGGCCGCCCGAAAATTGTCGATCTGGTAAAAGAAGGCGAGCAAGTCAAAGTCGGTGATTATATTGGTTTGATCGATACGTCTGGAGTTGCCAGGGAGCGCTTGAATAAAAATGCCGATCTCGACATGGCTCTTGCCGATTTGAATCGTATGCAGGTTGAACAAGCCACCACCATGAAAAAGCTGCAAGCCGATCTGCAATCGGCCGAGACGGCGCTGCGTCAGGCGGTCATCGATACCCAGCGCACCCGTTTTGAACCTCTGACCCAGCAAAATATAGCCCGGCTGCGCTACAAGATCAGTAAAATTGATTATGAGAAGGCTCTTGCCAAAATAGAACATCAAAAGATACTCATCAAAGAAGATCTGTTGATCCAGGAAGAAAAGATCAAACAAATCCGCGCTGCGATAAAAAAAGCGGAACGCACAATTCAGGAGTTTATTTTACGCGCTCCTGCCGACGGCCTGGTGGTCTATTATCAGGAACGCCGCAGCGGCAAGATCATGATAGGCGATGAACGCTATCCCGGCGACGGCATTATCAGGCTGCCCGATCTCAGCCGCATGAAAGTTCTCTCCACTGTGAATGAGCGCGATATTAAAAAAATATCTATCGGACAAAAAGTTAATGTCAGGCTCGATGCTTATCCCAAACAACTGTTCAAAGGCGAAATTACCCATATCAGCCAGGTCTGTCATCCCAAAGAAAGAGGCTCCAAGATCAAGGTTTTCGATGTGGATATTTTATTGTCTGAATCCTCGCGCCTGCTGCGCCCCGGTATGACGGTGAGCTGTGATTTTTTTGTCTCGGAACTTGATGATGTGTTGTATGTTAAAAATAGCCGTGTTTATGAGCAGGACGGAGACTATTATATTTACCTCAAGCGTGGGGCAGCGCCGCAAAAAGTAGCGGTTACGCTTGGTCCCCGCAATGCGGATTATGTAGTTGTTTATGGAAATATCAAAGCAGGAGAAGCTCTTGCCGATGTCTCCACAACAGGAGATAAATAATGGAATTACGAGAACATTTACAAATTGGTCTAGAGGGTCTGCGGGTGCACCGCATGCGCTCAATATTGACCATGCTGGGTATCATTTTTGGCGTGGCAGCGGTTATTGCCATGCTTTCCATAGGCGAGGGCGCCAAACGTGAAGCTCTCGAAAAATATAAAATGCTGGGCGTTAATAATATTATTGTGCGCGATAAAGACCTGAGCGACAAAGAATTGGATGAAGTACGCGCCAAATTTTCGCGCGGTTTGTCGCTGGCCGATGCCGAAGCAATTAAAAAAATTGTTCCCACGGTTGAGTTGGTCGCCGCCCAGGCGGAAAAGGAAACCGAAGCCCGTTTTGAGGACAAGTCCACCAAAACCACCGTGGTTGGCGTTACCGACAATTTTAAATCAATATTGAATTATGAAGCCAAAACCGGCAAGTTTTTAACAATGGATCACCACGAACGCCAGTTGCGGGTCTGCGTACTGGGTGATGAAGTCGCCCGTAACCTGTTCCCGGTGCAGGATCCGATTGGCAAAAAAGTAAAACTGGAAGATCAGTGGTTTGAAGTTATCGGGGTTATGGGTACAAAATCTTTGTTCACCGAAACAGTTGGCGAATTGGCATCGCGGAATTTGAACCAGGATATTTATGTGCCGCTCTCGGCATTTTCCAGCCGGTTTGACAACGCCAACCGGCTCGGCAGTGAAATCAAACAGTTAACCATCAAGATCGGCGATTCCGAAAAGCTGGTGGAAAGCGCTTCAATAATCCGGCGGGTGATAGATCGCCGCCATCGCAATAATAATGATTATGACCTGGTTATTCCTTATGAATTGTTAAAACAGGAAGAAAAAGAAACCAGGATCTATAATATGGTATTGGGCTCAATCGCGGCCATATCCCTGCTGGTGGGCGGCATCGGCATTATGAATATCATGCTGGCAACCGTATTGGAACGGACGCGGGAGATCGGCATTCGCCGTTCTCTCGGCGCTCGGCGGCGAGAAATACTCATTCAGTTTTTGATCGAAGCTATTGGGCTCAGTCTGGTTGGCGGGTTGGTTGGCATTATACTGGGCGTAACCATGTCCCTTGTCATTAACAGCATTGCCGAATTCCATACCGCCATTACCCCGTTATCTATCATAGTTGCTTTCGGAGTATCCGGCGCGGTGGGAATTATTTTTGGCACCTTTCCAGCCAAAAGCGCCGCTGAAATCAACCCTATAGAAGCATTACGTTATGAATAGTTTTATATTGGAGGATAGAGTAGAATGATGGTGCAGTTTATAAATAAAATAACCCGGATGCTTTTTATCACTCTGGTGTTTATGATTTCCGGCGCTCAGGCTATGGAATACACCCTGAACCTCGATCAGGCTATTGCCATTGCCCTTGAGAAAAGCTACGATATGAAAACCCTGCGGTTAAGTTTAACAGAGTCGGAAGAACGCCTTGTCGCTGCCAAAGGGCGTTTTAAAACCAATGCGGATATGTCGTTGCAATTACCGGACTGGCGAGAAGCGGTTACCTCCATTCCGGTGCAGGATGCATTGCCCGTATATAACACAACCGGGACAATTCAATACTATAGCCGGTTTAATCTGAACCAGCCATTACCGACCAACGGCAGAATTAGCCTCAGTTCTTCCGCCTATCACCGCTCTGTTTCCACTTACCGCGCTACTTATGATGAAGACCTGAAGCGCAAGGAAATATATACATCGGTGAGCCTGGACTTTTCGCAGCCCTTGTTTACTATAAACACGCTCAAGCTGGGATTAAAACAGGCGGATTTGAATTATGAACTGGCCTCGCGCCGCTATAATCGCGGGGAACTGGAAATTGTTTATGATGTTACAGCCGCTTTTTTCAATTTGTACCGGGCAATACGCGAACACAAGATCGCTAAGGATAATGTTGACCAGCAGTATGAATTGTATGACATTGCCAGCAAAAAATTCAATGCCGGGTTGATACCGGAAACCGAGGCGCTGGAAATGGAAGTGGATTTGGCCCAGAGCCAGAACCAGTTGGTACAAACCCAATCGGCAATGGAAAGCAGTCGGGATATGTTTAAGCAATTGATCGGCATGCAGTTGGAAGACAGTATCTCGGTTGAAACCGCCTTTGAAATCGACAGCTTTGCCGTCGATCTTGATTTTGCCATTAAACAGGCGCTCGAAAACCGCACGGAAATTCGCGAGTCCCAGATTCAGGTGGACCTGGCGCGGATCAATGTTAAACAAGCCGATGCCCGCAGCGAAATCAGCGGCGAGTTGTGGGCTTCGTATGAACTGGTGGGCGTCAGCGACGGCGGTTTGCCCTATTCCAGCGAGCCCCGCACATTATGGGATTCCAGTCTCGACGATATGAATCGCCGACCCAATAACCGCAGCGTCGGCTTTACGTTGACAGTGCCTATCTTTGACTGGGGTGTTAATGGCGCCGAAGTACAGGCGGCAAAAGCCACTCTTAATACCCGCGAACTCGATCTTGCGGAGCAGCAAAAAACCATCGTCCGCCAGATTCGCGATGTGGTGCGGCGTTTGGAAGAAAGTATGAACAGTTTACGGGTTTTACAAAAACGGGAATCGGTGGCGCAGCGGAATTTTGATATTACCCTGGAACGGTTTAACAATGGCGATATTACCAGTCTGGTGTTAGCCAATAACCGTGACCGCCTTATCAGCGCCAAAACTGCATACCTGAATGCCTATATCGAATACAAACTTGCAGTGGCAGATTTGAAGCGCCGTACTTTGTGGGATTTTAAAACCAATACAAGCCTGGTGAAATGATAGCGCCAGGGAGCCGGACTATAGCGACAGGATGCCTGACGTCCTGGTACAGGACAAAATAGGAGTATTATAAAAAAAGTCCATTATCAATAGCCAACGTTCATTTTAATAATTTTGGTATTATATAAAAAAGTGTTTGCAATTATTCTAAAATGTCTTATAATCCGGCACGAGTTGTTTTTGATGTAACAACAGGCAGAGTATGAGTGATACCGAAAGCGGTTTCTATATTAAATTACGCGCCAGGATGCTAAAATGGCTGGGGAGCAAAGAGGGTAAGACGAATCAATGGAACCGCTACCTGATCTGGGCTCCTGATTTGTTTTACCTGTTGTGGAAACTGGCGCTCGATACGGGGGTTCACCGTAAAGATAAGGTAAAGTTATTGGCAGCCCTGGCTTATTTTATATCCCCGGTTGATTTTATTCCTGAAGCCCTGCTGGGCCCCGTGGCATTTACCGATGATATTGCGCTTACCGCCTGGGTTTTAAACAGTTTCGTCAATGAAACCGACCCGGAGATGATCAAAAAGTATTGGGCGGGCGAAGAACAAGCCTTGCACGTTATTCAAAAAATTATTGGCGCTGCGGACAAGATGGTGGGCAAGGGATTATGGACCAAGTTGAAAAAACTGGTCTCCTGAAAAATTCTTACCTGTTTACGCCGTTTTACTTCCCGGTTTCCAGAAAATGAAACGCAGCATCGATCTGGGCGTGGCTGCCCATCATAACAATAACATCGTTAACCTGTAATTCCAGTTCCGGAGTGGGATTGGTAAAGGCTTTATCACCGCGCACCACGGCAATAATGGTCGCGCCGGCTTTGTTCCGCAGATCCAATTGCCGGATGTTTTTACCGGCGGCATGGTGTTCTTCAAATAATAAAAAAGAGGCGGTTGTGCCGGCCGAAAGTACCCGCAAGATTTTTTCGGATACCTGGTCGGTGGTCTGCACATTTCTCATCATGGAATAGCCGTCTTCACGCAGCAACTTGGACTGGATTTGAATAACATTGCCGGGAAAGTTCAGTTTAGTCATTAAATGGATAACAATTTCAATGGAACTTTCAAACTCCTGGGCAATCACCTGGTCGGCGCCGCATTGTTTCAACTCTTCAATTTCGTCGAGCCGCTGGCTGCGGGCAATGATATAGATATCCGGCTGCATTTGCCGGGCAAGTTTAATGGATTTGCGCAATGCAAAAGCATCGGAAATGACTGGAATAAAAATACTGGCAGTCTTGATCTGGCATTTCTCCAGTATCTCTTTTTGAACGGCATCGCCAAATATTATCGACACGCCTTGTTTTTTATATTCATTCACAGTGCGGCCATTTAGTTCCATAATGATATGATCAATATTGGCCGAAGTTAGTACGCGGGAAATATGCTGACCTGTCAAACCAAACCCTGCTATCACCACATGATTATGTAATTGCACTCCCGGTTTGTCCCGGTCAACATTCTTGAGAGTGTTTTTGTTTTTAAAGAGCAGTGGCGCCCAGTTTATCATATACGGCGTAAGTATCATTGTCATAACAATTATGGAGACGCTATACTGGTATAAATTATAATCAAGCAATTTGTAACCAAAACCGACGCTGATCAATACAAAAGAAAATTCACCGATTTGTGACAAGCTGGCGGAAGCAATAATATTAATACGAGCCGGTACTTGCAGTGATGCGATGGCAATATAATTGGTGATGAATTTTACTAAAACTACCGCGAGTGAAGCCAGTAAAATATAGTGTAAATTATGCGCGGCAAAATTGAGGTTTATCAGCATACCGATAGAAATGAAAAAAATACTATTGAAAATATCCCGAATTGAAGATATTTCTGTCTGTACCTGATATTGATAATCTGTTTCAGCGATCAGGATGCCGGCAAGAAACGCTCCCAGGGCAAGAGAAAAGCCCAGCGAACCGGTAATAGCAGCGCCGCTCAGGCATGCAAACAGGGAGCCAAGCACCAGCAGTTCCCTTACACGGGTAAAGACAATAAAATGTAAAAAGTGAGGCAATAAAAAACGCCCCATAAAGAATATTAAACCAATCAGCGCCAGTCCGCCGCCAAAGCGAATGAGCAGTTGAATGGTGGTAACACCCGACATTCCGCTCAGAATTGGCAATACCAGTATCGAAGGCACAACCATTAAATCGCCAAAAAGTTGCAAGCTGGTAATGATCTGCCCCTGTGGAGTTTCCAGTTCCTTACGATCCTGGTATAATTTAAGCACAATGGTAGTACTATTCATGACAATGATAAAACCAAAATACAAGCCCAGATTGACCGTTTTGCCAAACCAGTAACTGATCATTATAACTGCCGCAATGGTGGATAAAACCTGAATACTGCCGCCCAGCAGCATTCCTTTACCCATTTTTCTCAAGCGTTTTAAAGACAGCTCAAGCCCGATCGTAAAAAGCAGAAATACTACCCCGTATTCGGCGAATATCTTGACCGCCTGGTCATTATCGATCAATTTCAGCCCGGTAGGGCCAATAAGCATGCCGGTGATCAGGAAGCCGATTGTATGAGGTATATGCAGGCGATTACAGATTGTTAAAACAAAAAGCGCCGCTCCGAAAAGGATTATAAATTCTTGTAAAAATGCAATATTGGCCATGAACAGTTCCTGATTTAATTAAAATTTCAAGTTAGTATATTTCCGGAACAAATGTCTGTTCGGAGATCGGCGGACGGATATAGCCGCCTTCAATTTGCCGGGGCGCCAGTTCTACCGGTTTGGGCGTCAAGTCTTCGTAGCGGACCAGACTCAGCAAGTGGCTGATGCAGTTCAGCCGCGCCCGTTTTTTGTCATCCGCCTCTACAACATACCAGGGCACCTGTTTTATATCGGTGTAAGCAAACATGTCATCCTTGGCGCGGGAGTATTCCACCCATTTGCTGCGCGATTTCAGATCGATCGGGCTGAGTTTCCAGCGTTTGGTGGGATCCTGATTACGTTTTTGAAATCGCCGTTCCTGTTCCTCATCGCTCACCGAAAACCAGTACTTGATCAGTTTTATGCCGGAACGCACCAGCATGCGCTCAAATTCGGGACAGGAGCGTAAAAACTCCTGGTATTCCGCCTCGGTACAGAATTTCATCACCCGCTCAACTCCGGCGCGGTTATACCAGCTCCGGTCGAATAACACCATTTCCCCGGCAGCCGGTAAATGCGCCACATAGCGTTGAAAATACCACTGGGTTTTTTCCCGTTCCGTAGGTGTGGCCAACGCCACCACCCGGCAAATTCTGGGATTGAGGCTCCCGGTAATACATTTTATCGCGCCGCCCTTGCCGGCGGCATCCCGGCCTTCAAAAATAACCACCACCTTTAAGCCTTTTTGCTTGATCCATTCCTGCAGTTTCACCAATTCGATTTGCAGTTTTTCCAGTTCTTTGTCAAAAAATTTTTTATCCAGTTTTGGTTTTTTTTCATTGCTCCTGGTTTTTTCCGGTGTTTGCTCTGCGTCAGGTTCATTTACAAGCGGATTCATCTTTTCTCCCTTACAAAGATTTTCGTTTTTAAGGTAATATTTTTCTGTTTGACATAAAAATAATAAATACTATATTAATATAATAGTAATTTTACATTAAAATGATATTGTTAGATCTGTTTTACATATCAAGAGAAAAAACTTCTTTTTATACCGGTTGATCCATTAAATTTTATTACGCATATAACTCTTACTGATGATATATAATATAACTATTTTTATAATTTACAAGTGAAATCCCTGAATTGGGTCTCTGCTGCATTATGGTAATTAATAATTATCATCTAATAGTCATTAATTATGCAAATATATACATATTAAATAGATATAACATTTTATTATATGTTTTTTATGTTGATGTTCAGCTTTTGCTAATACAATTTACCAGTCAAATTTATTTCATACATAACGACTTGTTGAATATCGACTTTATAAATGCCAGGTTTCCTGGTAAACGGTTTTGGATTACAAGTTGTTAACCTTTGATCAAGATAGATGAGCCAGTAAGCCGGTAATGATTGATCATTAATTGATTTTGCCAGATCTGTTTCATTTTGGTAATTGTTAATTACATTTTTGTATTTCAATAAATATTTCTCATAATATTTTTGAATTTTTTACAAAAAAATCATTAATATTGATTCATTTTGTTAATTAGAATAATTAACTTTTCGGTACAAATTTTGCTCATAGTTTCATTTCTGATATTCAAAATTGTAAGAAAAATTTATTCAAAACATGCCTTCAGGCATATAGTCAAATTCAGATAATTGCCTGATTCCTATTGAAAGGAGATACAATTTTGCATCATTTACCACCCTGAAAAACCTCACTAAAGAAATTTAAAATATATAATAAAAGTTTTGGAATTTATCATTATATTTACTGGTTATAATAACGAATTACTATTCACTTTTATTAACTGTGCGGGGAAAAGGAAAAAGTAATAAATTAATAATAATGCTAAACTTATCAAACTAATTGGAGGGTTCACTAATGAGAGCTATTCGTAAATTGACAGGTGTGCTTGTCCTGCTCATTTTATTGTCATCAAATCTTTTTGCTTTGACCGATGTCGGTGGTCCTATTACCGTTAATACGGTGTGGACTGTTGCAGGAAGTCCATACATCATTAAAAATGATGTTTTGATATCCGGTGGAACAACTTTGGCTACCCTGACTATTGAACCGGGAGTTGAGGTAAAATTTTTCCCGGAACGTAAAATATTAGTCGGTTCCGGTGTGTCCGAAACAATTACCGGCAAACTGGTAGCTGTCGGTACCGAAGCTGCACCGATTGTATTCACCACCTATTATGACGGCACTATATTAGCTGAACGTTGGCGGGCTATGTATTTTAACGGTAATGCCGATGACAGTTCCATTTTGGAATATTGTACATTTGAATATTCCAGTTCAGCGTTTCATATCTATGATTCAAATCCTACCTTCCGTAATTGTACTTTTCAGAATTTATCCGATTACGGTACTTATTTAACAGATTCAGCGGCGCCCCTAATTGAAAACTGTACTTTTAATAATGTAAGAACACCAATTTTCATTAAAAGCAAAAGCACGGCCGCCCCTGTAATTGCCGGCAATACTTTTAATGCCTGTACCGGTATTGTAATCAAGGTAGAAAGCAATGATGCTTCAATGCAAGTTTATAATAATGTTTTTACAAACAATACCGATTACCTGTTTAATATTTTCCCGAACCAGGCCGGCGGTATTTGGGGAAACTCGGAATCGAGTAACAATGCGCTGCGTAATTTTATTTGGGTCAATGGCGGGAGTCTGGATAGAGATGCTTCCTGGCAGGAAACCAATATCAATTACATAATTGCCAGTGACATTACAGTGGCAGGCGCGGGCAGTAATTTGGTTACTTTGGATGTACAACCCGATGTCCATTTGCTGTTCTACAATGGCGCAAGTCTTTTTATTGGTGGCAATGATCTCACCAAACCGGGCAAATTAACCGCAAGCGGCGCAATTTTCAGTTCATTTACCGAAGCTAAAGGCAGGGCTGCCGGCGACTGGAATTCCATTACCTTTAATGATGCAGCCGATGATGCTTCTGTTGTTGACGGCTGTACTATTGAATATGCCGAAACCGGTTTCAAAGTGTTTGGCTCTTCGCCGACGATAAGTAATAATACAATTACTAATATCCAAACTCGCGGTATTTTTATTAGAGATGACTCTTCCCCGGTTATCAGTGGCAACGTTTTCGATACCATGCTGGGTGCGATTCTGCTCAATAACGTCAGTACCGGTGCAGCGACTATTTCCGGCAATACTTTTTCCAATTGTACTGGTACAGCCATCCAGGTCGATAGCCCGACGGCAATGCCGGTACTAACCGATAATAATTTTACCGGTAATGCTACATATTTAATTGATGTATATCCAAACCAGGCCGGCAATATTTCCGGCAGCACTGAATCCGGCAATACAGCATTGTTTAACAGAATTTTTGTCCGGGCCGGCAATTTAACCCAGGATGGAACCTGGGCTGAAACTGAAGTTGGTTACTTTTTGTCCGGCGATGTTACCATCAAAGCCGCCGGCAATACCCCGACATTGACCATTGAACCGGGTGCAGAATTGTTTTTCTTCCAGAATTCCGGTCTGTGGGTTGGCGATCTCGCATTGCCGTCGACAGGTAAATTGGTTGCCAACGGCGCAACTTTTACATCCTATAAAACTCCCACCCCCGGCGAATGGCACGGCATTATTTTCAGCCCCACGGCGGATGCTTCATCAGTTGTGGATGGGTGTACTATTGAATATGCCGAATCGGCGTTCAAATTTACCAACAGCAGCGCTATTATCAGTAATAATACAATAAGCGATGTCTTGAATAACGGTGTGTTTATCCGTGACGCTGGCGCTCCGACGATCAGCGGCAATTCTTTTACTGCCATGAAAACCGGTATCCTGATGAATAATGTCAGCACCGGCGCGCCGGTAATTGAAAACAATACTTTTACCGATTTAACCGATTTTGGTATTAAAACGGATAGCCCCCTGGCGGCCCCGGTTATTACCAATTCAACTTTTGCAAATAGCGGCAATTACCTGATGACTTTGTTCCCCAACCAGGTTGGTAATGTATCGGGCACCACGTGTACCGGAACTCTGGAGAGATTTAAAATGATCCATGTCCAGGCTACCGATCTGACTGTTGACGCCACCTGGAGTGAAACCGAGGTTGGCTATTTCCTGGCCAGTAATTTGAATGTTAAAGGCTCTGCCAGCACAGCAACCCTGACCCTTGAACCCGGCGTTAAATTGTACTTTTTCACCGGCACCGGATTATGGGTTGGTTCACCCACAGCCGCCAATGCCGGACAATTACTGGCTACCGGCGTTACCTTTACGACTTTTGACCAGGTAGCCCCGGCTGCTGGTCAATGGAATACCATCTATTTTTATGACAACGCTGCCGATGCCAGCCTTTTGGATGGGTGTACAATCGAGTATGCACGCATAGGCGCAAGTTTGAATGATTGTTCGGCGAATATTACCAATTCTACCTTGCAAATGTTGGGTGAATTCGGTGTATCTGTGAATGGTACCTCTGCTCCTCTCATTCAGGGTAATACCTTTACCGATATGACATCTTCTGTAGTGCTGGGTACCAGCGCGGTTGGCGCCCCGGTCATCGATACCAATGCTTTTAGCCTGAACCGTGATTTTGTTATATCGGTGAATCGCATTGAAGCTGACCCGGTCATTACCGGTAACGATTTCCATGATAACGCCAGTTATGTGGCAATATTACATCCGGACCAGGTAAAGAATATGGTCGGTAATACATACGCCAATAACACCATTAATGAAATCTATGTAAAAAGAGGTTTTATTACCGAAGACGCCTACTGGGGCGAACAGAACGTCGGTTATTTTATTTTTGATGATTTGTTCGTCGAAGGCGCTAACGGAATAGCGACTTTAGCTCTGGCTCCCAATACCACATTATTGTTCAATGTAGCAGCCGATCTCATTATCGGTTCGAATTTAAATGGTGTGTTATTGTCACAAGAGCAGGAAGCCCCGACGGTTGAAGCAGTGGGCGATACAATTTCCGGTAAATTACTGGCGGAAAAAGTATTGTTTACTACTTCGAATAAAATCACCCAGGAACCCGGCGCCTGGGGCTCGATCATTTTCAAATCGCAGGCTTCGGATGAATCGGCAATCATTAAAAGTACAATTGAATATGCCACTGTCGGTATACAGGTTAATAATAAACACGTAGATATTATACAAAACACCTTCCAGAATAACCTGGCCTCCAATATTTATTGTTATGGCGGCTCTCCGACGGTTATGTACAACACCCTGACCGGCGCATACAAGAGTATTTATGTTGACCTGGCAGGTAACCCGGTTATCAATTATAATAATATCACTGATACAGTTGTGCCTTATGGCCCAGCGGCTGCATTAGAGGAAATTGCCGGCTTTTTACCCGGCCCGATCGATCTGCCTTATGGCGTAGAAAATTTCACCAAGACCTTCTTTATCGATGCCCGCTATAACTGGTGGGGCGATGCTTCCGGTCCCGCCGGTGTTGGTCCCGGCTCCGGTACCCCGGTCTCCGATTTTGTTGATTTCAGCGAATTCCTGACCCAGGTATTTGTGCCGATTTTCCCGCCGGATGCATTCTCGCTGTTGACTCCGGTTGATGGCACGACTATATACACCAATACCGCTACCTTTACCTGGGAACCGGCAACGGACCCGGACGAAGGCGATGTGGTTAGCTATGAATTGTACCTTGCCACCGATGCTGCCTTTACAGCTCCGGTTGTTGTTGCCGATCTCGCTGATACATTCTATGTATGGGAAGGTTTAACAGCAAATCAGCAATACTGGTGGAAGGTAAAAGCTGTGGATACCAATACCGATGGCACCTGGTCTGATGAAACATTTACATTGACCGTACAGATGCTGCCGCCCGCGGCTTTCTCGCTGCTGACCCCGGCCGATGATGCGGTTTTAAATGTTAACAATGTTACCTTTACATGGCAGGCTGCCGTTGACCCGGATCCCGGTGATGCAGTAACCTATTCGATCTATCTCTCCAAAGATGAAGCTTTTACCGATCCGGTGGTTACCCGCAGCATTACCGCCACTTCACTTTTATTTACCGATCTCGATCTGAACCAGAATTACTGGTGGAAAGTATTGGCTCAGGATAAAAATACCGCCGGTACCTGGTCAACCCAGGTGTTCAGTTTCTCGGTTGTCGTATTACCACCGTCCGATTTCTCGCTGTTGACGCCGACGGATAACGATACCCTGACTGCAACCGACGCCACATTTACCTGGCAAGCTTCCACACCTTCTGCACTGGGCGGCGCATTGACATATACTTTCTATCTTTCTACAGATGCGGCGTTCACCAGTCCGTTAGTGACGGAAGGATTAACTGTAACGACTGTAACCAAAAGCGGCTTGACCAAAAACCAGAAATACTGGTGGAAGGTAAAAGCTGTTGATGAAAATTCGGATGGTAAAATGTCCAAAGAAATTTTTAGTTTCTTTGTGAAAGATGTAACCGGTATTGCCGATGAAGGCTCTGCCATACCGACCGAGTTCTCGATCAGCCAGAACTATCCAAACCCGTTCAACCCGGTTACCTCGATCCGCTACGGATTACCCAAAAATTCGGATGTGAAAATTACCATTCATAATGCTTTGGGCCAGCAGCTTGAGGTGCTTGTCGATGGATACCAGACCGCCGGTTATCATACCATTAACTGGAATGCGGTTAATTACGGTTCAGGCGTCTATTTCTACAAAATACAGGCCGGTTCGTTTACGCAAATCCATAAAGCGATCCTGACCAAATAATTCTAGTTTTAATATATGGTTTTACAAGCGCCCTGTCGCAATTTGCGGCAGGGCGCTTTTTTGTTTATGCTTTGATTTATAAAATGAATTTTTTACCGGCGGGAAACAAAGCGCCGCACCAGCGGCGCAACGCCTTGTAAGTAAGTGGTTCCGTTAGATAGCTAATTTACTACCGGTACAAGCTTGTTTCAGGCGGATTTGGATTTGGTTTTTTTTAATGTCAGAAACGCACCCACCAGGGTTATTACTGCACCGGCAATAATACCCACTGTTTGATTCGGGCCTATCCCTGCCGACCCTCCCAGTTTGTCATAAATCAGGGATAAGATCAACGCTAAAAGACCGATAACAAGGACGACGACCCCGATTTTTTTGCCGTTTCCCATGTGTACACACTCCTTTCAATTGTTTGTTTATCCCATATTATCATCTGCTAACCTGCTATTCCAAACAGAATAACCCGGTTGTCGGATGAGTTTGTAATATGCAGAGATTTCTTTATTGGAATAACCAATAAAGACCTGGATTAATAAAAATGATGGTGTTTCTGCTTCGATCAGCAGGCGGGGCAGGGAAGCGCGTTCCACGGTATATTAATTTAAAAAGCAATTTTGATATTACAACTTTTTGCCTGGCGGCATTACATAAATCTAAAGACAAAAACAATGCAAAGCAATATTTTTTCCGGTTTTTTCATTTAAAAAATGTACAGGATAAAAAATGTCGATTTTCGGCAATCCATTGATAAACATGGGGCGCTAAAGCCCGGGCGCAGCGGGTGCGCAGCAGTTTTTCCAGCCAGCGCCAGCCCTGCAAGCCGGTCAATATTTCCGGCAGGGCGGCGGCGCCGGCGTATATTCTACCGTCCGCTAAAACGATATGCAGGGCCGACTGGCAATCCCGGAGTTGTACGTGAGGAAACCGTTCACTGCGCTCGGAGGTTTGACAGCCAACAAATTCAAACCGGCCCGGCATTGCCCGGCGTCGTATCCACTGTACGCTTCCCTGGCACATCCGGCATTCATCATCATAAATGACGACTATTTTGGGATATTTTTCAGCATGATATTTCATACCGAATATAACAAATATTTTCTTGAAAATCTTGCAGTCCCTGTCCGAAATTGTTTGTTCGTTCTGCCAAAATTTACTATTTTAGCATTACAGAAATTCTGAGAACTCACAAGAATGTTATGCAGAAATGGAGATTGCATGTTAACTTTTGAAAAAGCGATTATAAAAAAGTATTATCCTGCGGAAGACAAAGTCGACGAGGAGATCGTCCGGCAACTGGTCATCCAGGTAGAAGCTGAAGTTGATAACTCGTTACAGGTAGGGGAACTGTACAATCACATGGTGCGGGGTTTGATCAAAGCCTCTCTGCTGGACAGCCTCACCGGCGAAGAGTATGTGCTGCCTCCGGCCAGTATTCGCCCTTTTAACGTCAAACAAAAAAAAGTGAAAATCGGCAAGGGCATGGATGCCGAAGTGGTGCAAACCGAGTACGCCGCCCTCAACCTGGTGTGCCGGTTAAAAGACAACAAGGCCGCGAAAATTCTGGAAGACCTGTACAATTTTTTCAATATCCAGATTCAACTGACCATGACTGAACTGCAATTAAAAGATATGCAGGAAAACGCTGTGGAATTGTCAGAGGATGGGGAAGAGGATGAGTCCTTATAAGTGGAGTTAAACCAGGGATTGGGTTGTAAAATCCAGGTAGTGTCCACCTGTGTAACCTGAAGAGATAAGCAAATATGGAATTTGATTATCTCTTAAATTTTCATGTAATTACAGCGAGGTGGACTCTACTTTGCAAACAGTTTATTCTCTAGCCTTTAATTTACCGTTTTGCAGGCGTTCCGGAACCCAGCCGGCCGGAACCGGTTTGGGCCAGGTGTAGAAATTTTTACTTTCTATGGTCGCGCCGTTATTGGCTGCGCTGGTGTACAGAGCCTCTACCTGTCCCAGAATATTGACCGCCTGAATAGCGTTGCGTTGATATTTTTCTCTTTTCACAACGCAGTGCAAAAATTCCACCAGTTCCCGGGCAAACGGGTCATGATAGGGCAGGTCGAAATACTGCCAGTGGTCGCGCCATTCGATCTTGCCGCCAACAACCGATTTTTCCCAGCGGTTGGCCGGGGCGGTCTCTTTCCATTGCACTTTTAGGCCATAAAGGCCAAATACCATCGAGCCGCCATCGCCGTCTACAGTTATTTCCAGCGGTCCAAATTCGGAATTGACCCGCCGGTACCATGACCATACCGAGGTATTGACCACGCCGCTCGTATGCTCGCGCCGCAGCGTCGCATAATCTTCCACATCGCAGTTGATAATGGTTTTGCCGTCGGTACTCAGTCTTTTGGGTACAATCAGCCGCGCTACCGCGCCCAGGCGTTCCGTTACGCCGAACAGCGCTTGGGACAAATACCCTTCATGGCACATATCCAGAATTATACCGCCGCCCGCTTCAGCAAACAGCCAGTTAAAATCCGGACGCTGCCCGGAGAATTCCTTGTTGCCGCCCAGTCCCGGGCCGACTTCATAACCGAACAGCATTTGTACGCTGAGCGGTTTAATTTTCGGCATTAATTCCATGGCTTTCAGCAACCCCGGCGTGGAAAGCATGTGGTGAACCACGCCGTGCATAAAGCCTTTTTTCTCCAGGGCGTCGACAATAGCATAGCCGTCGCCATAATTGGGCGCCAGGGGTTTTTCCATAAATACAAAAGTGGTTTTAGCATCCAGCAGGGCCAGCGATTCCAGCGCCACCTCACGGCGGATGCCGGTAGAAATGGTACAGTGATAGATTTGCGTTGCCGGGTTTATTTTGCGGGCAAACTCGTACGCTTCCGGAAGGTCGGCAAAATAATGCTGCAAGCCTTTTTCAGACGCCATTTTGCCAACTTTATCCAGGTTACGGCTGATGCCGATGGGTACCGGGATAATCGTCTCGCCGCCCACTTGCGCCATCTTGTCTCTGGCTATGAGCTGCAGGGCGGACAAGGCAATTTGTCCCATCCGCCCGGTGATGCCATGAATAATGACGGGTATTTCAAGATAGGCCATTTCTTCTCCACAGGTTTCTATTCTGTTTACCAGCGCTATTTTGTGTAAAGCATTATTTTCTTGTTAAAACAGATTACAGCATATTTTGCCGGTAAGCCAGTTCGGCGTTCAAAACTGAACCGCCGGCTGCGCCGCGCACCAGGTTATTGGATATGGTGACAAACCGGATGATGTTTTTATTCACTTCCAGGCGGCCAATAGCCACAGCCATACCGCGGGTTCTTTTTGGCGTACCCAGGTTTACATCATAACGGGGCTGGGGGCGATCCACATCGGCCAGATAGATGACCGGCTTTTCCGGCGTCGTTGGCAAACCGGCTACGGCAGCCGGAGTTTTATAGTTTTTAATCCCGGCAAGCACGCTCTCGTAATCGGCCGGTTTGTCCAGTTCCGCATGCACCGAGATCAGGTGCCCGATGATGGTAGGCACACGTACACAATGGGCGAAAACTTCCCAGTCCGTGGGGTGAATGGCGTTATTGCTAAAAGCGCCGCAGATCTTGCGCGTTTCGGCAACCATTTTGGGTTCTTCATTCTTGATATAGGGAATAACATTGCCGTTAATGTCCAACGCGGGAACGCCCGGATATCCTGCGCCGGAGATTGCCTGGTAACTGGCGACCACCAGTTTTTTAATGCCGAATGGAATAATAGGCAGTAAGGCCATAGTGAGGCCGGTGGTGGTGCAGTTGGCATTGGTAACAATAAATCCTTTGCTGCTTTTTTGCTGGGTTTTTACCAATTCCAGGTGCGGATAGTTCACTTCCGGGATCAGGATCGGCACATGCTCGTCCATACGCCAGGAACTGGCATTGGAAAAGACTTTGATGCCTTTGGCCGCGGCTTCTTTTTCAATATCGGTGGCAATTTCAGTCGGCAGACCGGAAAAAGCAATTTCCACGCCTTTATCGACCAGCGCCTTTACTTCATTCTGGTCGAAGGTCATCTCTTTGAATTCAGCGGGTATGCCGCCTTTGACATGTTCCTTGATCTCGGCCAGTTTTTTGCCGGTGCGCGCATCGCTGGCGCAGATGGCGGTCAATTCAAAGTAGGGATGGCCGCTTAAAAGTTTTAAAAAGTTTTGGCCGACCACTCCGGTAGCTCCCAAAACAGCGCATTTTATTTTCTTCATTGGTCCCTCGGTTGTTTTTGATCTAATTGTTTATACTGCTTTATACGAAAAAAGCCCACAGTTAAGGTGATTCTGTGGGCTTTATTTTCTCTGATTTTTAAAACAATCAATGTATGATATAATAAAGCCCGGAATAACCTCTGGTTTTTTTATTAGTTTTTATCTGGACAAGAGATTTCATATTAATTGTACCGGGTTTTATTAATTTTTTTGGTTATAAATTTATGTAATATAATTAATTCACAAGGCAATGTCAAGAGGGTTTTGGGGAATGATTATCGAAATTAATAAAAGTTTAACAATTATCATAATAAAAGTAATGATCGTAAAAAATAAATTTTGGAAAAATTTATTGATTTTTATATATTTATGAATTATTTATTATATCAACTTTCTTAATAAGGATTTTGAATGAAAACACAAAAATATTCGGTTAATCAACATCTTATAGAAACAATCTTGGCGTGGGTAAATGCCGAAGAAATTGCCATTCCTGAAATTCAGCGACCTTTCGTATGGGATACAACTAAAGTTCGTGATTTTATGGATTCTTTATATCATGGTTATCCGGTTGGATATTTAATAGCATGGAAAAATCCAAATGTCCGTTTAAAGGATGGAACTTTATCAGAAGGAAAAAAAATATTAATTGATGGGCAACAACGTGTCACTGCCTTAACCGCGGCAATATTGGGAAAGTATATTATCAATAAAGAATATCAAAGAGTTAAAATTTTTATTTCTTTTAATCCTATTGAGGAAAAATTTGAAGTTTTTAACCCAGCTATTGAAAAAAATATAATGTGGATACCAAATATTGCACCATTAATTAATGGTGAAGTCGGTTTGATCAAAAGTGTTAATAATTATTGTGCTCTTAATCCTCAAACGAATTCGGATGTGATTGAACGAAATATTACAAAGTTAATGAATATTACAAAAAAGCAAATTGGATTAATTGAGCTTGCCTCGGATTTAGATATTGAAATTGTAACAGAAATTTTTATCCGTATTAATTCAAAAGGAGTGGTGTTAAGTCAGGCAGATTTTGCAATGTCAAAGATAACATCCAATGAAAAGTTTAATGGTCCGATTATTAGAAAATGTATTGATTACTTTTGCCATTTAGCTGTTGCGCCGGAATTTTATCAGACCATTGAAGATATAGATAAGGATTTTTGCAAAACGCACTATTTTCAAAAAATGAGCTGGCTAAAGGAAGAGAATGATGATTTGTATGATCCTGATTATAGTGATTTATTAAGAGTTGCTTTCACATCCAAATTTGAAAGAGGACGGTTATCTGATTTGGTTGCTCTTTTATCAGGTCGTAATTTCGAAACCAGAGGGTATGAAGAAGAGATAGCAAAATTATCTTTTGAAAAATTGGAAAATGGGCTTTTGAATTTTATAAATGAAAACAATTTTAAAAAATTTATTATGATTATACGCTCGGCTGGTTTTATTTCTTCAAGCCTTGTAAGATCACAAAATGCTTTAAACTTTGCATATATTGTTTATTTGAAATTACGCGAGATGAAATATGAATCTGCTGAAATCGAGTCTTTTGTAAGAAAATGGTTTGTGATGTCAATTTTGACAGGTCGATATTCTGGTTCCCCTGAAAGTTCTTTTGATTTTGATATTAAACAAATTACTAACAAAGGTATGAAAGAATTTCTCCTGGATATTGAAAGTGCAGAATTATCAGATGCCTATTGGAATGCTTCATTACCCCAAAGTCTCAATTCTTCTGTTGCAAGTAGTCCTTATTTAAATGTCTTTCTTGCAGCCCAGGTCAGGGCAAATGATAAAGGTTTTCTTTCAAAAGATATTTTAATCGCGGATCTTATAACATTGAAAGGAGATATTCATCACATTTTTCCCAAAGACTATTTAAAGTCATTTGGCTTAAACCGTAGTGATTATAACCAGATAGCAAATTATGTTTATATGCAATCAGAAATAAATATTAGGGTAGGCAATAAATCACCTTTAATTTACTTTAATGAAATTTTAAATCAGATACTTAATGGTGGTCTTAAGTATGGTGGTATAAATAACAAAGAACAATTAAAAGAAAATTTTCAAATGAACTGTATTCCTGAAACTGTTTTTAATATGGATATAGAAGATTATGAGGAGTTTTTAAAGCAAAGAAGAATTTTAATGGCAAAAAAAATTAGTAATTATTATTTTTTACTATAAATGATTTTTCAAGTGATCCATTTTTTTAGGTAGTATAATCGTATGTGCCAATAATTTTTAATTCTCAATTTTGAGAGTTATCTTCTTTTAGTTTGCCTTGTAAACATAGTCAGTGCTACCCTAACCTGTTTAATTCATCGCCTTACTTTTTACCTATTCATTTACCTTTCCTGTAATTCGACGGACTGGTGTTAATTGTCCATCGATGAGGTTATAGTATGTAAAAGCCGGTTCGGAATTATAATTACTGAAAAACCGGTCAATGTCTTCGCCGGTGATGCCCAATTGTTGCAAGTTTTTACTGGGAATATACTCTGCTAAAAGCGGCGCGTAATATACATGATAACCACCTTCCAGGGTGGCGTCGATGCGACGGCGCAGGTATGCAAACGTGTCTTCCGGGTTGTTGCTGCGTCGCAAATAGTTATAGGGGTGAACCGTGTGGCGCCGGTCGTAATAATAGCGCAAATGCGGCACCATACTGCCCATGGTGATCAACAGGTCATTGCTGCCGGTATTGTTCACCCACTGAGCGATTGCGGCTTGAAAAGCGGGATTGGGCCTGGTTTGGGGAATAATACCGGTTTGCAGATTGAAAACAAAGATCAAACCTGCCACCGCCAGGTAATAGTACATTGCTATTTTCTTGATAACCGGGGAACCGACCACTTTCCACATTGACCCGATGTTGATTATCAGCATCATCAACGGCACGACGGCCAGCAGCCAGAATTTGGGATTTAACGGCTCCCACCACTGGATCAACGCCGACATTATGATGAGCTGTGCAACGGCGGCCAATACTAAAAGCCACTGTGTTTTATACAGCTTTTTATAAAACAATCCATAACCTGCCAGCGGCAACAGCATTAATATGAACAACAGGTTGCGGATGATCTTTCCGGACAGGCTCTCGGTGGAATAGAGAAAAGTAAAAATGATGATCCGAGCGCTATCGGCCAGATTGTCATAATTGTCCAAACTGCCATATTGGGAATTGCCAAAATAACCCTTGAGCCAGGCGGCGATCAACGGCAGCGACAGCGATCGGGTGGCAAGAATGCCGAAAACCAGGTAGCCGCAAACCACCGTTACACCGGCAGCAATAATAAACAGCGTCGCCGTCTTGAACGCTTTTAATGTGATACCGTACATGCCGAGAATCATGATCACAGCTGCAATGCCGAAAACACCGTTCAATTGATGCGCTAAAATTGCCAGTCCCCAGCACAAACCTGTTAATATAAGGTGTTTGGATGTACCTGAATGAGAAGATTTGAGAACTTTTTTATCGTAGCAAATATAGTGCCAATTGACGGATACCCCCCCCCCCCCATTTTCAAAAAAATTCTTTAACATAAGCATCCAGGTCAGCAGAGCAAACAAAAAGGCGATGATGTAAATATCGCCGGTCATAATGTAATGCCAAAAGCTGAAACCAACCCCCGCCAACAGGGACAAGCCCAGGGCGGCGGCGCTGTGAAAGCCGAATAACCGGCGCAGGGACAGGTACAAAAGCACAATCGTCAGGCTGCCGAACAAGCTGTTGAGCATTTGAAAAACCGCCAGCGCCCGGCCTGAATATGAAAATACATGGCACACCAGAATATATACGCTGTTGAGTATAACGTGTCCCAGCGGATGGTTACCCCAGATGGCTTCTACGCCTTTGGTTTCCGCTTCCCAGCCGTAACAGATCGAGTCCCAGTGCTGTATGGAGATATCGGGTTTAAAAGAGGTGTACAATACTAAAAATAAAATAAATAATATTGCCGGTAGAATCTTATCCACAATCTTTAAATTTTTCATTATTTTTCCCCAACACCCAAGTTGTTACCTGAAAATAGTAAACTTGCCCATTTAAAAAAGAAATAATATATATCCGGTTGCTTTTTATGGAAATTCCCAACGGGAAATAGTTACTAAATATAGAAACAGGAATCAAGGAATGCAAGAAGTATTTTGGTGTAAAATTTAGCTGGAAATGGAAAAATTTAATATAGCAGCTTTTCACCCGGACGCTCTTGTTTTTAGCGGATTATTTTTGATCTGCCTGATATTGCCCCGGTTTTGTGTTCCCCCTGAATTTCTAAAATGAACGATTGTTATTTAATATCGAACTTTTAATAAATATCAAGTCTTGATTGTTTCTCTGCGTTTTTTGCGGCCTCTGCGGTTAAAATAAAAAAAATGAAACCGCAGAGAACGCGGGGGCGCAGAGGAAGAAAAAGAATATAATTGTTTTCTGTCTTATTTATGTGTAATAATTTTGAGTAATATTATATACTGGTCAATTTTATACCTTGTAAAATCACCGGGTAATCGGCAAAATTCCCCCCCCAAAAAAACCATATAAAGACAAGATTATTTCCAAAAAGACGCTTTGAAATATCAAATAAAATCACGAGATTTTATTTAGTAATTTAATCTGCTTTAAAAGGGTGTGTTTGCCGGATTTGGTTTTAAAAATGAGGTGTTTATGAAGCAGCTTACCAGCAAGTTTATCCAGTTCATCATCTGTATGTTTGCTGTTTTATGCGCCGGATGCGGAAGAAATGAACCGCAGCGCCATACGCCAGTTCAGCCGGTTATTACAGCCCTGGCGCCCGGCAGCGTCCAAATCGACGGTGCTATTGGTGAAAAGATCGATTTGTGCATCCGCAACCGCATTGCTTCCCAGGACCCGGAATACCTGGCGGCGCCGTTCCGGCAGCGCACCGAGACCCGCTTTTGGCAAAGCGAGTTCTGGGGCAAGTGGTTTCTCTCCGCCGCTGCTGCTTATTTATATACCGGCGATCCGGCATTGAAAGCCAAGCTGGATCAGGCCGTAACCGGATTGTTAAACACCCAGACGGAGGACGGTTATATCGGCAATTATGCCCCGGACGCACATTTACAGAACTGGGATATTTGGGGCCGCAAGTATTGTCTGCTTGGTTTACTGTGCTATTATGATATTACAAATGATGAAAATACTCTTACCGCCGCGCGCCGCCTGGCCGATCACCTGCTCACCGAAGTGGGGCCTGGCAAAACCAATATCGTTAAAACCGGCAATTTCCGCGGCATGGCCAGCAGTTCCATTTTAGAGCCGATCATGTTATTGTACACCCGCACCCGGGAGCAAAAGTACCTGGATTTTGCCTTGTACATAGTAGAACAGTGGGAAACCCCCGATGGCCCGCAACTCATCAGCAAAGCGCTGGCCGACGTGCCGGTGGCGCAACGATTCCCTCACCCGCAGGAGTGGTGGTCGTGGGAGAACGGCGGTAAAGCCTATGAAATGATGTCTTGCTACGACGGTTTGCTGGAATTGTATAAAGTGACGGGCAACCCGGATTACCTGCAGGCGGTGCAGAAAACCGTGCAGAATATCATCGATACCGAAATAACCATAATCGGTTCCGGCTCGGCGGTGGAGTGCTGGTATCATGGGGCGGCGCGACAGGCGCAGCCGGCCAAACACGGCAACGAAACCTGCGTTACCCAGACCTGGATGAAATTACTGTTGAAACTCTATCAACTGACCGGCGATCCATTGCTTATCGATCAGTTTGAAATGTCCATGTATAACGCCCTGTTTGCCGCCATGACGCCCGATGGTTCTTCGTTTGCAAAATACTCTTCGCTTGGCGGTGAACGCCGCCTGGGTGAAATGCAATGCGGCATGACCCTGAATTGCTGCACGGCCAACGGGCCGCGCGCCCTGCTGCATATCCCCGATATGGCCATTGTGCAGGATGCCGCCGGCCTGGTGATGAATTTTTATGGCGAGATGCTGGCCGAATCCCGGCTGCCTTCCGGCAATACAGTACGCCTGCAACAACACAGCGATTATCCGCAATCCGGCAAGGTGGACATTTCGGTAACTGTGGAGCGGGAGGAGCGATTCAACCTGAAATTACGCATACCCGCCTGGTGCGACAGCGCCCTGGTTTATATCAACGACGAACCGGCGCAGGAGGGCGTGAGCGGCGCGTATTTTAATATTGAGCGACTGTGGCGGAACCATGACCGGGTGCGACTGGAATTATCGCTGCCGGTCATCATTCATACCCTGCCGCAGGATAACCCGGCGTTTATCGCTTTGACGCGCGGGCCCATTACGCTGGCGCGCGATGAGCGGTTGGATGAGGTGGATGTGGATGACCTTGCGGAAGCGGTATTGACAGGCGGTCAATTGCTGTTAAACCCGGTTAAGATAGATGCGCGGGTAAACATGGCATTTGCCGGGCAATTTATAACCGGCGATTGCCGCGAAGAAGAGTTTGGCAAGCCGCGTAACCTGGTATTTTGCGATTATGCCTCGGCCGGCAATACCTGGAATGGGCAATCGCGGTTTCGCGTTTGGCTGCCGCAAATGCTCGATCCTGCCGGACAATGACCAGATGCTGATGTTTAACCCCCAAAATCAATTTCAGAACCATAATTGAATACTCAAACAGGAGTGGTGATAATGACTTTATTATATCTCAATTCCAACATGATGGGCGCCGGCGAACCGGAACTGGGCAAGCTATTATTGAACCTGTTCCTCAAAAAACTGGCTGCCTCCGATGTGCGGGTTGACCTGGTTGGCTGCGTCAATTCAGGCATATTTTTAACTACCGAACCCGGCGAGGCGCTGGAATCGTTAAAAGCGCTGCAAGCCAAAGGCGCGCGCATCGCCACCTGCGGCACCTGCCTGGATCATTACGGCTTGCGGGCAAAGCTGCTGATCGGCGAGGTCGGCGCTATGGATCAAACTGTGGCGGTTATGGCCATGGCGGACAAGATCATCCGCCCGTAACCAGGATTTACCGGGGATAACCGGATCTCTAGATTATTCGAATCAGCAATAAAAAGTAAAGGAACATTATGAAAACCGGACGAAATGACCTTTGCCCGTGCGGCAGCGGCAAAAAGTATAAAAAGTGCTGTTATGAAAAAGACCTTGAAGCTGAGCGGCAAGAGATGGATAACTTGTCCGAACTTGAGTATGCCGGTTTGCTGCCCCGGCAATCCGGGCAGGAGCAACATGCACACGATCACTACCATGAACATGATGACCATTATGATGAAGATGAGGCGGAGTGGATGCACGATCCGGAAAACCAGCAAACCTGGCAGCATTATGTAAGCATTCCGTTTCATGGTAAAATTGATGTGATTGAGAAATTATTAACCGGCGAACTGATCGAAAAAAATATCCCGGTGATTGACATGTTACAGGAACTGGCGGGTTGTGCACATTCCGAAACCGAGATAACGGATTATTTTTCCCTGCTGGACAAGATTCGGCATGACCACGCTGCATTTTACCGGCAATACGAATTTGTTATATTGAATGATTGTATTCAGATCTGTATTGACTATAATCTCCCCGCCCAGCTTGAGCGGTATTTTGTACAGTTATCCGCTATAGCCAATGAAAACTATACTGATTATGAAGGCTTGTGCATACAACTGGCCCTGCTCGACCGGCTGCCATTACTGGTTAAAGGGTATAAAATCGCTTGCGAACAATTGTATAAAAAGCGTTTTTCCCTGTCCATTCAAGAAGAGTTGATTTTAATGAACCATGATGATTATTGTGTTCTGGATTTCATTGACAAAAACCCGGATGCAACATTTAACAGCCAGGCTTTTCAGCAATTTCTGACCAACATGGAATTACCCTATGATTGTGAAGAATATGCCGGTTTTTTCCCGGAATTTGCACAGACGATCAAATGGACAACAACTGGCTTCAACATTCGTAATAATAAAGATTTATATGACGGGAAATTCTGGAAGGGTCTAAGTCAACTGGGCAGCAGTTTTGTACCCTGGCTGCATAGCAATTATAATATTGGCCTGGCAAAAGCAAATAATTTTAATGTTTTTTGTGTGTCTTTTATACTGAACCGGCTGGCCGGCAAAATAGAGCCGGATTTTACCTGGCGAAATATTCCTGCTATGACCAGGGATAAAAAAGCGGATTATAATTATATTGCCAATACATTATGCCCGGATGAAACTTTATTTGTACAAGAGTGTGAAAATTTGATCGAAGGCTCTTTTTTTGATACCTATCGCCTGGCCGCCACTCTCGAAAGTATACCATACTGGCTATTGTATCTGAAATCTGTCGGTTTGCTGGACGATATGACTTTGCAGCGTAAAATTCAGCAGTTAAAGCAGGTGTTTACAGAAAAATTGCCTGATGTATGTCTGAATATTCTGGAAAGCGAGATATCGATTGACACAATAAACCACGCCTGGCATTTGCTAGACTAACCCTGGTATAAAACAGATTTGTAAAAAACGATAAACCTGTATATTTGCAGAGTGATGACTGTAAACATGAAACCCGGTAATAATTTTTACGTATACTATATGTTATGGTTATCAATTTTTATCACCTTAATTTCTTGATTGAGGTTAAAGAAATTGAAATTTAATAATTATTTAGCGATGAGCAGTGTCCCACTTTTCTTTCTCAGTTATTTTTGTAATGGTTAATATTATATTATTCAACAAGTTATCGCTGTAGGGTGGGACACTACCCATTCTACAGGTTTATTATTATAAAGTCAAAAGTTCATTTTAAATTCAGGTATTAATAAATTGTTATCCGGTTATAACGCATGTTCCCTGCCACAATATTAAATAAATATCCACCACTAATTTTTAAAAGAAAGGACAGGCTATGAAACGCAGGTATCTGTTCCCGGTTCTTGTAACGGTAGCGCTTTCCCTGGTTCTGGCGTGCAGCGCCCCGCAGACGTCAAGTTATCGTGTACCGGTAGAGTATTTTAAACTTGATAATGGGTTAAAGGTAGTGCTCTCTACCGATCCTACGGCTCCCATCGTTACGGTTGCCGTTTATTATAACATTGGCTTTCGCATTGAACCGCAGGATCGCACCGGATTTGCACATCTTTTTGAACACATGATGTTCCAGGGCTCACAAAACCTGGGTAAAATGGAGTTTATCCGCCTGGTGCAGCGCAATGGCGGTGTACTCAACGGCTCGACCCGTTTCGATTTTACCAATTATTTTGAAATTATTCCGGCCCATAAACTGGAAACTGCCCTGTGGGCTGAAGCCGACCGGATGCGCGGGTTGGATATTACCCAGGAAAATCTGACCAACCAGCAGGGAGTAGTGGTTAATGAAATCAACCAGGCTCTGCATAATGAACCTTATGGCGGTTTTCCCTGGCTCGATATGCCGCAGTACGCCAATGTGAACTGGTACAACGCTCATAATTTTTATGGCGACATTGATGATGTTAAAGCGGCGAACCTGCAGGATGTGAAAGATTTCTTTAAAACTTTTTATGCGCCTAATAATACCGTATTGGTTATAACCGGTGATTTTGTTCCGTCTGAAGCGCGGGTAATGGTGCAAAAATATTTTGGCGATATACCGGCGGTGGAACAACCTAAACCGGCGGACCTGACCGAACCCCGCCAGGAAACCGAAAAGATATTCAGTAAAGACGACCGGTTGGCTACCAAGCCGGCGCTGGCGTTTGCCTACCACATGCCGGAACGCAATACCCCGCAATACTATGCCATGGGTCTACTGGATCAACTGCTGCTGCAAGGCGAAGACAGCCGGTTGTTCCAGGCGCTGGCTAAAAAGAAAGGGTTCACCGATTCGGTCAGCGGCGGTATTAACGGATTGCTTGGCAATATGTACAATTATAACGGCCCGATGTTGTGGTTTGCCTCGTTGATCTATGATAATAATGTATCATCCGACAGTATTATGGCGGTCATCAACGAGGTCATTGAAGAAGTGCGCACCACTCCGGTCGACCAGGCAACCTTGGATCATATTTTAACCAAACTGCAATCCAGTTTATATAGTGAAATTGACAGTTTCTTTGGCTTTGGCCGCGCCGATCTGCTGGCCTGTTTTGCCCTGTTCGATGATGACCCGGCGCGCATCAATACCCTTGAAGATAATTTTAAAGCCGTTACCCCGCAGTTGCTGCTCGAAACCGCGCAGGAATACCTGCGGCCCGGTAACCGCACGGTGTTGACTATAAATCCCAAAGCCGAAATGTAAAACAGGAGGAATTAAAAAGATGCGTAGACTAGAGTTAATGCTTGTATGCGGCCTGATTTTAATTCTGGCCCTGAGTACGTTTGCCCAAAAGCAGGAACCCCCGGCCGGCGGCGTTCCGAAAGATTTTATACTTCCCAAAACCGAAACCTTTAAACTGAATAACGGCATGGCCGTTACGCTGGTTCCTTATGGAACCTTGCCCAAAGTAGATGTTCGGGTGGTTGTCCGTACCGGCAATCTTGATGAAGGCAAAAATGAGATCTGGTTGGCGGATTTAACCGGCAACCTGATGAAAGAAGGCACCACAACCCGCACCGCCGCACAAATAACCAGCGAAGCTGCGGGCATGGGCGGCGATATTAGCATAAGCGTTGGCGCCGAACAAACCTACATACAGGGTGAAGTTTTAAGCCGTTTTGCCCCGAACCTGGTTGCATTGCTGGGCGATATTATTCAAAATCCGTTGTTGCCTGAAACAGAGATCGAGCGGTTGAAAAATGACTTGGTACGCAGCCTTAGTGTGCAAATGACTCAACCCGATAACCTGGCCCTGGATAAATTCCGACAGGTTTTATACGGAAACCATCCTTTTGGTAATATATTCCCTACTGAAGCCATGCTTAAATCCTACACTGTGGCCAGCGCCCGGGCCTATTATGAGAAAAACTTTGGCGCTGTCCGCTCGCATATCTATATTGCGGGAGTGTTTGATAGTAAAGCCGTTAAAAAGGCCATTCGTGCAACCTTTTCCGGCTGGAATGGCGGCTCGGAACCACTGGTAATGATTCCTGAACCTGTTTCGGAAAGAAAAATACACATCGTTGACCGCCCCGATGCTCCCCAGTCGACTGTGTTTATCGGCAAACCGGTCATCAATCCAGCCGATTCGGATTATGTTGCCATGATCATCACCAATGCCCTGCTGGGTGGAATGTTCTCATCACGCATTACCACCAATATCCGCGAGGACAAGGGGTATACCTATTCTCCAAACGGCGCTCTTTCGTCACGTTATCGGGATGCCTATTGGCTGGAAGAAGCTACTGTAGGAACTGAAGTGACGGCGCCAACGCTTAAAGAGATATTTTATGAAATACAAAACTTGTGCGATAATCCACCTTCGGAAGAAGAATTAAAAGGTGTACAAAATTATATGGCGGGAATTTTTGTATTACAAAATTCGTCCCGCAGCGGAATTATTAATCAGTTGGCGTTCCTCAATCTGCATGGTCTGGATGCAAGTTATTTGACCAATTATGTCAAGAATGTTCATAGTCTTAAACCGCAAGATATACAAAATACGGCAAAGCAATATCTTGATCCGGGTAAAATGACTATAGTTATTGCCGGCGACCGTAAAAAAATTGCTAAAGATGTTTCACAATATGGGCCGCTTGCAGAGTAGAAATTAACATGGTAAATAGTGCGGCGTTTATGCGCCGCACAAACTTTTATTAGGAACCCACGATGAAAAAGATTGCGGTTCTTGCCGATATTCATGGTAATGTAGCTGCATTGACTGCGGTTCTGCAGGACCTACAGCGCCGGCATGTTGACACTATTATTAATCTGGGGGATGTTCTCTATGGCCCGCTTGCTCCGCAGGCTACCTTTGCGCTGGTGCAATCTATAGATATGATCACTATAAGCGGCAATGAAGACCGGCTGATCACTGCCGGCGGGGAGGAAAACGGGAGCAATAATCCAACCATGCAGTTTGTGCGTAATGATCTCGACGCTCAGGCCCGCCGTTGGCTGCAGGAACTGCCGTTTGATAAATATCTTGATGATGAACTGTACCTCTGTCATGGCACGCCGCAGAGCGACCGGCAGTATTTGCTGGAAGACGTCTCGGCAGGGTACCCGGCGCTTAGAAGTGAAGCGGAACTGCTCGCCATGCTCAGGAACGTGAATGCGCCGGTGATTTTATGCGGGCATTCGCATCTTCAGCATGTGGTTCAGCTTTCCGATAGCCGGTTGGTAGTCAATCCCGGCAGCGTTGGGTTGCCGGCCTACCGCGACGACAATCCGATAGATCATGCTATGGAGAATTACTCGCCGCACGCCGGGTATGCGCTTTTGGAAAAGGCCGCCGCTGGCTGGCAGGTAGAGCTACTGCGGATTCCTTATCACTATGGCGGCGCGGCAACTTTGGCAATGCAGCATAATCGGCCGGACTGGGCGGTATCCCTGGTTACCGGCAGAGTATAGTGATATTATTACATTTTTCGGGCATTTTTAACTTGAAAATATCGTTGTAGTGTGTGGTAATTTAATTTTGGAAAATTTTCAATTTTGGAGGGTTGTATGGATTTGTGGGATAAAATAAAAACCGGTCTTGGAGAAGGTCTGGAAACGATCAGTCAAAAAACGTCGGATATGTCCAAACTGGCTAAACTGAAATGGGAACGCCGCGATATAGAAAAAGAGATTGGCCGTGAAATGGTAACCCTGGGTGGTGTTGTATATCAGTTACATACAGAAAAAAAACTGAATAAAGTAAATGAGACTGTAACCACCAATATTGAAAAACTGAAAAACCTTGAAATAAGGCTTACCGCTAAAGAAAAAGAGATCAAAGACCTGGCGGCAAAAATGGATTCCAGCCAGATCAAGGGCCTGAAAAAGGATTTGGATATGGGCGACGGCAGAATCGAACAAATACTGGTCGACGAAAGCAGTCCCCTGGCCGACAAGAAACTGGCCGAGATTAAATTCCCCAAGGCCGTATTGATCGGCACAATTTTACGGCAGGGTGAAGTCATCATTCCGGATGGCCAGACTATTCTGCAAAAAGGCGATAAAGTGACCCTGCTGGGCAAAAAAGAAGACGTAGAAGCGGTAGTTGAACAGTTACGAAAAAAGTAATATAACTATTTTTTGTTTTCCATTGTCTTGGATAATATAAAGGAGTGGTATATGTCGCCGGTTTGGGAAAATATTAAAAAAACCTTTCGCAGCAGCGCAGCAACGTTGAAAGCTGAAGCGGAAAATGTCGCAAAAACTGTAGCGGAAAAAGCGCCTGGAGTGACTGAAAAAATGTCCGACAAGGCTAAAGAGATTGCAGCGGTTGTCGCCGATAAAACCGGCGAGGCAATTTCTTTTAGTAAACTGAAAGTGCAAATTTACAACCTGAATGGGGATATTGATAAAGCCATAACTGCCCTCGGCGCCAGGACCTGGGAATTGTACATGCAAGATCAAAAGCCAGTGTTTGATGATCCCGATATTATCACCGCCCTGAATACTATAAAAAATTTAAAGCAACAGGTTGCGGATGCTGAATTAAAAATTGCGGAACTGGGCAAACAGGAAGAAAAACCGGGTCCCCCAGCATAAAAAATGTTTTACAATGATTAATACTATATTATTCAACAAGTTATCGCTATAGTTGGACACTGCCCACCCGGCATGTCAAAAAGTCCGTTATCAAAAGACCAACGTTCATTGTAGAAATTTAGGTAATTTCTGATTCTATCTTGTAAATTTCTTGCAGGAGCGGTTTATATTCTACTCCTGCTTTTTTTTGCTCAAAAAGGGGAGAGTGATGTTGTATGATCCCTGACCTCTTTTCTATTGAAATTTTGTACGGTAATACTCTGCAGAAGTGCATGTTATTCATTCACGCGCCGGACGCCGGGAATTTAAATAGCTTGATTTTGATGGATAATTTTAATAAGTTAATTTCTTATAAATATGAGTTAATACGGATTTACTGACAGAGATATATGAACGACGATTCCCCCAAAAATGGCGAAACCGGCGACGCGGCAGACAATCATCAACAGCCCTACGAATATCCCCATGAGGATGATCAATATACCAATCCCTCGGCCCATGTAGAGCAAACAGCCCGGGAAAATACAGCTGATGAAAACAAAGCTCCGCAAGAGAAACAGGAAAAAAAGTCTAAAGACGCCGGGGAGAAAAGCGGCTCCAAAACCGATAAAACCCCAAAACCGGATAATAAAGACAAGCGCATGCCGTTTCTGGATCACCTGGAAGAATTACGCTGGACGATCATGCGCAGCCTGGTAGCCGTTGTTATATCTTCTATTGTATGTTATATTTTTTCCAAACAGATCGTGGATTTTTTACGCTACCCGGCCCCGGAAGATTTACAATTGATCTACCTTTCGCCAACCGAAGGGTTTATGATCTATATCAAGGTTTCCATTTGTGCGGGTCTTGTGGTTGCTTTCCCTTATATTGCTTATCAATTGTGGCAGTTTATTGTCCCCGGTTTGCTGGAAAGAGAGCGTAAATATGTTCCGCATATTGCATTTTTTACCACAGTTTGTTTTCTTACCGGGGCGGCATTTGCATATTATTTGATAGTGCCCTTTGGCTTGAAATTCTTGCTGGCATTTCAAACCGATTATTTAAGCGCTACAATTGCCATCGGCAAGTACCTGGGTTTTGTTGTTACTCTCATTCTTGTGTTCGGCGCAGTTTTTGAACTACCGGTGCTGGCTTTCTTTTTATCATATATCGGCTTGCTGACGCCGGAGTTCTTAACCAAATATCGGCGTTATGGTATTGTAATTATATTTATCATTGCCGCGGTCTTGACGCCGCCCGATGTTTTTACCCAACTGATGCTGGCCGGCCCGCTGCTGATCTTGTATGAAATTAGTATCTTAATCACCAAACTGGTTCGCAAAAAAAAGCAAGCGGCTGAACTGGAAGGCTAATCCTTTGTACTCATTGTTAACAGGTGTTTTTTGGAATATATCGATTTACACATTCATTCCTCCCATTCGGATGGAATTAAAAGTCCCGCAGAAATTATCCGTTTTGCCCATGAGTTTAAATTAAAGGCGATATCGATTACCGATCACGATGCGATTTCGGGCACTATACTCGCCTGTACGTCCGCCGAAAAAAAAGGTATCGAGGTTATTCCCGGCATAGAATTAAGCACAAGAATGACCGGGTGTACCGTACATTTACTGGGCTATTATTTCGATATGGGGAATGCGGAAATTTTGGACTATGTAGAGCAAAATTATTATATTCGTGAAGAGCGGGCCAAAAAAATTGTTTCCCGGCTGCATGAACTGGGTATTAAGATTTCCTTCGAACTGGTCAAGCTGCACGCCAATGGCGGGGTTATCGGCCGTCCACATATTGCCGATGTTTTACTTGAAGAAGGATATGTCTATTCTTTTCGTGATGCTTTTGAAAAATATTTGGGTGAAAACAGGCCTGCTTATGTGCAAAAGCCAACGATCACACCCGAAGAAGGAATTCGCCTGATCCATAATGCCGGTGGGCTGGTGTTTATCGCCCATCCCGCGGTGGAAATAACGGATGAAAATATTTATCATTTGATCGGTCAGGGGTTGGATGGAATCGAAGTCTACCATCCCAAGCATATGCCCTCAGATGTTGAGCATTATATGCAAATAGCACAGGCAAACGATCTGCTGATTTGCGGTGGATCGGATTGTCATGGCCCGCGCAACAATAATGATATGATGATGGGTACTATCCCGGTTCCTTATAGTCATCTAGAACAAATGAAAAGCCGGCTGGCTGATGTTCAAACCGGGTTTGTTGTCAGTAACCATAGACTTGTTTAATTCTTGTAATTTCGGGGCAGCCTTAATTTTTATTACCGGAATAAGTGAAAATATTTTATTGTTAATTATTTTAGAATCCAAAGAGGTCGTTACGTAGCCTCCCTCCTGCAACGACCTCAGCAGGGTGGCAAGCATCAGCTTGCCACCTTTTTTTACATATAGAGAGTTTATGTACTATTTTAGTAATTTACAGCTTGAACTATTCCGTTTAAATTATTACATTAATAGTGGACTAGATAACCGACGGAAGATAACGATGTGACATGATAATTAGTATTTGAAACATCTTTACAGGTCCGGATAAAGCTGATTAACCAGAGGAATGGTATTGATTGTTAAAACGGTTCCGGTAGGTCCACTGGAAGTAAATTGTTACATTTTAGGTTGTAAAGACACAGCGCAAGCTGTAATTATTGACCCGGGTGATGATGAAGAGCAGATACTGGCTGCAATTCAGGAAGACAATTTCAAGATAACCCATATTTTATTAACTCATGGTCATGCCGATCATATCGCTGCGGTTGCGCAAGTTCAACAAGCAACCGGCGCAAAAATATTTATTCATCAGGGCGACCATTTGCTAGTCGAACATGCCAAAATGCAGGCGGCTATGTTTGACCTGCGTGTTCCAGCTCCATTTAAAATCGATGCTTATTTGCAAGATGGAGAGAAAATTTCTTTCGGTAAACATGAACTGACAGTGCTCAGCACTCCCGGTCATTCCCCAGGGTGCGTGTGCTTTTTAAATAACGGATATGTGTTTTCCGGCGATACGTTATTTTGGGATTCGATTGGCAGAACCGATTTGCCGGGTGGCTCGCATACACAGATTTTGGAATCCATACGGAACAAGCTGTTTACCTTGTCTCCGGAAACCCGAGTATACCCCGGGCATGGTTTACCGACAACCATTGCCAGGGAAATTAAATGCAATCCGTTTATTAATCAATAGGTTATAAGGAAAATTCACTTGCAAGTTTTAGGATAAATAGTTATAATCAATAGTGATAAGTAAGCAAAGCAGCAACTAGTTTTATATAAAAATATGTGACAAGAGGTGTTTATGGCAGAACCATTAAAAGAAGCCAGAGTAGTAGTTCGGGAAGATGAATGCAAGGGGTGTGGATTGTGTATTGCGGCCTGCCCGGAAGAGGTTTTGTTTGAGCAAAAGCACCTGAACAGAATGGGGTATCATCCGGCCGGTTATAAAGGTTCAGGATGCAGCGGGTGCGGCTATTGTTTTTATCAATGCCCCGAACCCGGCGCAATAACCGTTTACAAAAAAGGTTATGTTGAAGAGGAGGCGGCCTGATATGGCAAAGCAATTGATAAAGGGGAATGAAGCAATAGTCAAGGGCGCCATTTTGGCCGGTTGCCGGTTTTATTTTGGTTACCCGATAACGCCGGCTTCAGAGATTGCCGAAGCAGCCGCTTTTTATTTACCTGTGGTTGGGGGGACCTTTATACAAGCGGAAAGTGAAAGTGCTGCAATAAATATGTTGTATGGCGCAGCTTCCGGGGGCGTCCGGGCGATGACCGCATCATCCAGCCCGGGGATGAGTTTGAAGCAGGAGGGTATTTCTTATGCGGCGGGCTCCGAATTGCCGATGGTTATTGTCGATGTTATGCGGGGCGGGCCCGGTTTGGGTAACATTGCCCCGGCTCAGGCCGATTATAATCAAATGGTAAAAGGGGGAGGGCATGGCGGTTACAAAATGGTAGTGCTGGCGCCCAATAGCGCCCAGGAAATGTGTGATTTAACCATGCTGGCTTTTGATGTGGCGGATAAATATCGTAACCCGGCAGTGATTCTGGCGGATGGCTTTGTAGGGCAAATGATGGAACCGGTCGAGTTCCCGGAACCGGTCATGGAATTGCCGAAAAAAGAGTGGGCCATTCAAGCCGATGCGCAGGATGAATTCCGCCTGGTCAGTTCAATTGACCTGGAACCGGAGGAACTGGAAAAACACAATGTGCATTTACAACAAAAATATGCAGCTATGGAAGCCAACCATGTGATGTTTGAAGACTATCAAACAGAGGATGCCGAACTGGTAGTAATAGGTTACGGGGTAGTCTCCAGAATTTTGCATTCTGTTGTAGATGAATTGCGGGGCAAAGGGGTTAAAATAGGTTTAATGCGCCCCATATCTTTATGGCCGTTTCCTAAAAACCATATCATTGAACTGGCGGCGCGGATCAAACGGTTTTTTGTGGTGGAACTATCGGATGGACAAATGGTGGATGATGTGCGCCTGGCCGTTAACGGCAAAATTCCGGTGCAATTTTATGGACGTTACGGCGGGGTGGTGCCGTCGCCGGATGAAATCATTGCGCAAATAATGAAAAAAAACGAGGCATAGTCATGGCTAACGCATTGATAAAGGCAGACAGCTTTTATGAGTTATATGAACGCAAAAGCGGCATTCAGGATGTAACCCATTATTGCCCCGGCTGCGGGCATGGTGTGTTGCATAAACTCATCGCTGAAGCAATTGATGATTTTGGAATCCGGGAGCGGACGATTTTGATCAGCCCTGTGGGGTGCAGTGTGTTTGCTTATTATTATTTCCGGGTTGGAAATATCCAGGCGGCACACGGTCGCGCCCCGGCGGTATCCACCGGCATTAAACGGGTACATCCCGAAAGTATTGTGATTAGCTACCAGGGCGATGGCGACCTGGCGGCTATCGGCGGCAATCATATTATCCAGGCCGCTAACCGGGGGGAGAATATCACGGTGTTTTTTGTTAATAATGCTATTTACGGCATGACGGGCGGCCAGATGGCGCCAACCACCCTGGCCGGGCAAAAAACCACAACATCGCCTTACGGGCGGAATGTCAATAGCGAGGGGTATCCGCTCAAAGTTTGCGAGTTGCTTTCCAGCCTCGAAGCCCCGGTTTACATTGAACGCGTTGCCCTCACAGATCCGAAAAATACCACCAAAGTGCGCAGGGCGGTGCGAAAAGCGTTGCAAAACCAGATTGATAATAAGGGTTTTTCCCTGGTTGAAGTGCTTTCCGTTTGTCCATCGAACTGGAAGATGACCCCGGTTCAGTCCAAACAGTGGCTGGTGGATAACATGATTCCACAATTCCCCCTGGGTGTGTTTCGGGATAAAACCGCGGAAATTCCAAACCGGGAAACCATTCGTAATACCTTTGATCAATCCGGGGTGCGGGAAAAACTGGAAATTCCCGCCAACGAAAAACAAGTGCAATATTCACTGCAGCCAAAAATGGATTTTGCCAACCCCAAACTGGTCATAGCCGGTTTTGGAGGCCAAGGTGTTTTAATTCTGGGCTTGGGAATAGCGCAGGCAGCAATGCAGGCCGGGTATAATGTGTCCTGGCTGCCTTCTTATGGTCCGGAAATGCGGGGTGGAACGGCAAATTGCAATGTCAATATCTCGCGGGAACGGGTCGGTTCACCGCTGGTCACCAAACCGACAGTTTTAATCGCCATGAATTTACCATCCCTGGAAAAATTTGATAGCAAGGTTGAAGCGAACGGATTGATTATTTACGACACTTCACTCATTAATAAGCAGCCGACCCGCCAGGATGTGCATGTGCTGGGCATTCCGGCAACACAAATGGCGGATGAACTCGGCAATACGCGCATTGCCAATATGGTTATTTTAGGCGCTTTTATTGCTTATACGGCTGTTCTGAACAAAGAAGTTGTGTTTGATGCTTTGCCGAATTTTATTAAAAGAAAGAATTTACTGCCCCTGAACGAAAGCGCTATCATCAGGGGAATGGAATATGTTTTAAATAAAGTAACTAATTGATACAAGAATTTACCGGTCTAACGACTGATCCTGGAAAGTTATCATAGATAAAAGTGGCATTTTGGCCGCCGCATTAGCAAGGCGGATAAATCAAAAATTTCCCTGGAACCAGATAGAATTCTGTTCCATTATTAATGCCACGGGGTAGAGGGAAATACTATGCCTGGATTGCATTGGTTACCCATGCAATTGCATCCGGTTGAGCTACGCTGAAAAAAGAGCACGGGTTATAAAATTAGCCCGTTCATTGCATCTTTCTCCCCTGGAGTTTGAGCGAATCGCCGATGCGGAATAAGGAACAGGTACAGGATCTCAGAAAGAGGAATTATGAAGAAATTAATTGTAATTAATGTTTCCATCGGGGAAACGCGCATCGCCATTCTGGAAGACAACAGTCTGGTTGAGTTGTATTTTGAATTGCCTGAAAACGAGCGCATGGTTGGCGATATTTATTATGGAAAGGTTGCCAAGATTGTAAATGGAATTCAGGCTGCGTTTGTTAACATTGGCCACAAGCAGGATGCGTTTTTGCATTTTTCGGATATCAACCGAAACGTACTCGAACTCTTTGCCGAAAAAGCCGAAAACGATACCCAAAAGAACAATAAAAGAAGAAACTATCATGAACCGCCCGTTAAAAAAGGGCAGAACCTCATGGTGCAAATAACCAAAGAACCGCTGGCCAACAAAGGCGCGCGGGTGACTACCAGCCTCTCTTTACCGGGCCGGTTTTTGGTGTTGATGCCGGGGGAAAGCGGCGTCGGCGTTTCACGAAAAATTCAAAACAAACGCGAAAAGTACCGTTTGAAAGGTATAGGGCATGCGATCAAACCCGCCGGATTTGGTTTGGTCGTGCGAACCGTTTCCGAAGGCAAGGATGAAGCAACTTTAAAAGCAGATCTCGATTCCCTGTTAAAAGCATGGAACAAACTAAAAAAGCAGGCCGGAAAGACCAATCCGCCCAGCTTGATCCACAAAGACATGGGTATGCTGTCCAGTGTCATTCGCGATCTTTTTACCCCGGATATTCACCGCCTGCTGGTGGATGACAGTAAAATGTACAAGCATATTGTCAAGTACCTGAAAGAAGTGTCGCCGCAGATGGTACAAAATGTGGAGCATTACCAGGGGAAAATACCAATTTTTGACCAGCACGGTATTGAAGCGCAGCTTACCAGGAGCTTGTCCCGTAAAGTATCGCTTAAAAAAGGTGGCTACCTGTATATCGATCATACGGAAGCGTTGACCGCCATCGATGTCAACAGTGGCAGCTTTAGCGGCAAAGCTGATCATGATTCGAACAGTTTAAAGATCAACCTGGATGCAGCCAACGAAATTGCCCGGCAATTACGCCTGCGCGATATAGGTGGGATCATCATAATCGACTTTATCGATATGGTCGATGAAAATAACAAAAGGAAACTTTATGAAGAATTTTATCGGGAAGTGAAAAAAGATCGCGCCCAGGTGAATATGACCCGGCTATCTGAATTCGGCATTATTGAAATGACGCGCGAACGGGTGCGTCCAGCTCTGCTTTTCTCCATCAGCGAACCCTGCCCGGCATGCAGCGGCACAGGCAGGATCATTTCCAAAACTACCATCGTGGCGCGTATCGAAAGATGGTTAAAGCGGTATAAAACAGAAGGAAAAGATCATACGGTTGTACTGTTGGCACATCCGGAACTGGCAAAATTCCTGACGGCCGGTTACCGCAGTCGTATTCGCCGGTTAAGCTGGAAGTACTGGATTCGCGTTAAAGTCCAGGCGGATGAGAATATCAGCATGGAAGAATTCAGATTTTTAAATAAATCTGGCGATGAAGACCTTACAGCTAAATTTATGCCTTGACATTTTATAATTAATTTATTAAATTGATAAGCTTTGTAATATATTAATCTAAATGGAGATTATCCCTGATGTATGCCATAGTGGAAATAGGCGGAGAGCAGTTTAAAGTATCTCAAAATGATAAAATAACTGCATTGCGGCAAAAAGGCGAGGTCGGCGCCGTGGTGGATTATGATAAAGTGCTTTTGCTTGCCACCGATGCGGGTGTAAAAATTGGCTCGCCGTATATAGAAGGCGCCAAAATTCAGGCTGCTATTCTTGAACACGGTAAAGGCGATAAAGTAATTGTGTTTAAAAAACGGAAAAGAAAAAGATACAGAGTGTTAAACGGACATCGTCAGCCGCAGACAACTCTTCAGATCAAAGAGATTATTGCATAGATTTTTTTTGCATCAGTTAAAGGAGATTCGTAATGGCTCATAAGAAAGGAATGGGTAGCTCCAAGAATGGCCGCGATAGCCAGCCGCAAATGCTTGGAGTGAAACGTTTTGATGGCGAAGTGGTTACTGCCGGCAGTATTATTGTTCGTCAACGGGGTACCCGTATTCATCCCGGCGCCAATGTAGGCATCGGTAAAGACGATACCTTGTTTGCCAAAATTGATGGTAAAGTCAAATTTGGTGTCCGCGGCAAAGAAAAGAAATTCGTTACTATCGTTTCCTGATTTTGTAATATAAATCACTTTTTGATTTCAATAACGCAGCTATATTGTATATAGTTGCGTTTTTTTTTGTGTTTTAACACCTCTACCGGTGCAGCGCCAACATACAAAAAGGGATCAGCAGGTCAGGTCTTTTAGCGGCACAAGTTAATTAACTTTATGATATTATAGAATTTAAATCAAAAAGTGTGCCAGTGATAACAAAATTGACTTGACTCTTTAGCCGCTTTATTTTATATTATTCTTTAAATTTTTTTTGTAAAAGGAGCAATCATGTCCGTTACCCTTGCCGATGTGGAAAATATTGCCAGACTTGCCAAATTATCCTTCAGTAAAGAAGAAATGATTACCTTTACCGGGCAGTTTAATCAAATTCTGCAATATATGGAAAAACTAAATGAACTGGATACCGAAAATGTTGAACCGACCTTTCATGTGCTGGATAGCGGTAATCCATTGCGGGACGATGTGCAACAAACCTGGTTGACCCCGGAGCAGGCGCTTGCCAATGCTCCGAAAGCTAAAAATGGTTTTTTCAGCGTACCGAAAATGATAGGATGAGCGTATGAAATCCGGCATTGTTGGCATAATACCGGCGCGTTATGCGTCCTCGCGTTTTCCCGGCAAACCGCTGGCTTTGATAGCCGGTAAACCGATGATCCAGTGGGTTTATGAACGCGCCTGCCTGGCTAAAAATCTTGATCAAGTGATTGTTGCCACCGATGATGAACGTATCTATAATACTGTGACCGGGTTTGGCCGTGTGGTGATGACGCCCGAAAATATACCTTCCGGTACGGAACGGGCCGCGTATGTAACCCGCGATATGGATGTGGAAATTGTTATCAATATTCAGGGCGATGAACCTATGATCGATCCTGCGGCCATTGAACTGGTGGGTAAAGTATTGCGGGATGATAGCGAAGCGGTTATGGCTACCCTGGCGCGCCGGGTGAGCGATCCTGCTGAACTGGATAATTTTGACACGGCGCGGGTGGTGATCGATCATAAACAACATGCCCTTTATTTTTCCAGGGCGGTTATTCCCTATGCGCGCGATCTGCAACAAAAAAGCGACTGGCCGGCCAAATTTCCCTATTACGACCAGATCGGTATTTATGCCTACCGTAAAGAATTTTTATTAAAATATAAAGACCTGCCGTTTTCTATCCTGGAACAGGCGGAAAAGCTGGAACAATTACGTGCTCTTGAAAACGGTTTCAAGATACGCGTTGGAATTTGTAATTATGAAGCTGTGTGTGTGGACAAGCCTGAGCATATCGCGCAGGTTGAAAAGAAAATGAAAGAGATGAACCGTGGTTAAAAGTAAATCTACCAGGTATATTTTTATCACCGGCGGAGTCGTATCATCCCTGGGTAAAGGAATTGCCGCCGCCTCTATCGGTATGCTGTTAAAAGCCAGAGGATACCATGTTACAATTATGAAGATGGACCCCTATATTAATGTCGATCCCGGAACGCTAAGCCCATATCAGCATGGCGAGGTTTATGTTACCGATGATGGCGCTGAAACCGATCTTGATCTGGGTCATTATGAGCGTTTTATCGGCACGGATATGACCAAGAAAAATAATGCCACTACCGGGCAAATTTATTATACAGTGATCACCCGTGAACGGCGCGGCGATTACCTCGGCAAAACCGTGCAGGTTATTCCCCATATTACCAATGAAATTAAACAACGTATTCTGGCCGTGGGCGAAAGCGATGCCAATTATGATGTTGTTCTGGTCGAAATAGGCGGTACGGTTGGCGATATTGAAAGTTTGCCGTTCCTCGAAGCAACCCGCCAGTTCATTCAGGATATTGGGCCGCAAAATGTCATGACAATCCATTTAACCTTGCTGCCATACCTGCAAACTTCGGGTGAAATGAAAACCAAGCCCACCCAACATTCAGTTATGAAAATGCGCGAGATCGGCCTGCAGCCTGATATGCTGTTGTGCCGCACCGCTATTCCACTGGCTAAAGAAGAGCGGGATAAAATCGCCCTGTTCTGCTCCATACCGCAGGAAATGGTCATCGAGGCGCGTGATTGCGACAGCATTTACCAGGTGCCCCTGAATTTTGAAGAGCAGAGCGTTGGCAATAAAGTCGTCAATCGTTTGGGGCTGGTGCAACACGAACCTGATCTGTCCGGCTGGCGCGATTTTGTCCGTAAAATTGAAAATCCATCTGCGTTTGTGCGTATCGCTATTTGCGGTAAATATACCCACCTTAAGGATTCATATAAATCGATTATTGAATCGTTTGTCCATGCCGGTGTGGAAAATAATGCCAAAGTCGAGTTAAAGTGGCTTGATGCGGAAAAACTGGAATTGAACGGGGCGGAAAGATATTTGCGCGATGTGCACGGCCTGCTTATCCCCGGTGGGTTCGGCGAGCGTGGGATTGAGGGTAAAATTAAAGCGATCCGCTATGCCCGTGAAAACAACATGCCGTTTTTTGGAATCTGTCTTGGCCTGCAGTGCGCAGTTATTGAATTTGCCCGGCATATATGTTCGATAAATGACGCCAACAGCACGGAATTTGACCCGACGACCAAAAACCCGGTCATCGATTTGATGGAAACCCAGGTCAAGGTGGTGGAAAAAGGCGGCACCATGCGTCTGGGCGCATACCGCTGTCTTTTGCAAAAAGAAACCCGCGCTTTTGATGCATTTAAAAAGCCGGAAATTAGCGAACGGCACCGGCACAGGTATGAGTTTAATAACAGTTATTTACAACAACTAACCACCAACGGGTTGATCATTAGCGGTAAAAATCCGGAAACCGGGTTGGTGGAAATGATCGAATTGCGGGATCACCCCTGGTTTGTAGGCGTGCAGTTTCACCCGGAACTGAAATCGCGGGCATTGAATGCACACCCGTTGTTCCGAGAATTTGTCAAAGCCGCCATAGACGGAAAAAATGAATTACATGATAATAAATTAATGGACGAATCCGATGAAGACAGTAACGATTAGAAATATAAAGATCGGACCGGATGAGCCTATCGCTCTGATCGCCGGCCCCTGTGTTATTGAAAGTGAAGCCATAACTCTGAATACCGCCGCGGCGGTAAAGAAACTGGCTGAAAAATTACAAATGCCGTTCATTTTCAAATCTTCGTTTCTCAAAGATAACCGGTCTACAGAAACCAGTTACCAGGGCCCCGGGCTGGATGAAGGGTTGCGTATACTGGAAAAAGTGAAACAAGAATTGGATGTGCCCGTATTATCAGATGTGCATGATGAGCACCAGGCGCGTGCGGCTGCCGATGTGCTCGATGTTTTGCAAATACCGGCGTATCTTTCCATGCAAACGACTTTGGTGGTAGCGGCTGCAAAAACCGGTAAAGCGATCAATGTAAAAAAGGGCCAGTTTTTAGACCCGGCAGATATGAAAAATGTTATCAAAAAGATTGAGAACCAGGGTAATCATAACATTTTGTTAACCGAGCGCGGCACTTTTTTCGGCTATCATAACCTGGTGGTAGATATTCGTTCTTTACCGGTGATGCGCAAGCTGGGTTACCCGGTGGTTATCGATCCTACACATTCTATACGGGTTTACGGCATCTCTTCCAGCGACCCGGCCGGCGGCAGACCGGAATTTGTCCCGGCGCTGACCCGCGCTGCAGTGGCAGCCGGCTGCGAGTGTGTGTTTATTGAAACTCACCCTGATTGCGCCAATGCCCTTTGCGATGCCGCCAGTATGTGGCCCTTGCAGAAACTGGAAAATTTACTGCACCAAATCATTGCCACTGATACCTTACGCCGCGAGTTGGAGAAATCCTGGCCTCTTTAACTATTTTTGGTACAAATATGACTGGAATGTATAAAACAAGTCTGCTGTTGTTATGTCTCATTGCTTTACCGGTGTTGGTACGCGGTGAGAATGTAACTATTGCTATTTCCGATTTTGAAAATAATACCGGGGCTTTTAGTCATGCCGCCCTGGAAAAAAGTGTGCCGGAAATGCTCAAGACCGAGTTATCCCGCTTTCCCAACATTACCGTGCTGGAGCGTTCTAAAATTCAGGCGGTTTTGCAGGAACATGCCCTGGCGCAGAGCGGGGTGATAGAAACCGAGCAAGCGCAAAAAGTGGGCGAACTGGTTGGCGCGCAATTGATCCTTACCGGCGAGATTAGTAAAGTTGGCGACCGCTATCGCATCGATACGCATATCGTCGAGGTTGCCAGCGGCAAGGTATTTGGCGATAAAGTGACCGGCCCCGATAAAAACGCCATGGATGCCATGGTGCAGCTGCTGGCGCAAAACATAATTGTCAACCTAACCGGCGAGGGCAAGCGGCAGGAAAAAGTGTATGTGAATAAATTTTATGCGCCCTGGGTTTTGGCCGCCGGGGCTGGAACCGGAATAGCCGCCGCTTTCACCCATTCCAGTTACCGATCAAATTATGATAAATATAATGACGCTACCCGGCTGAATGAGTTTGATGGTCATTACGATAAAGCAAACCGCGCCTTTAAAACCCGCAATGTACTCATTGGCGTTTCCGCCGGCATACTGACTGCCGGCGCGGTAATGTGGATTAAGAGTAAAAGTGAAAGTAACCAGGTTTTGGCCGGACGTACGCACCATGACAATTATCAATATGCCCTGCTGCCGTTTTATGATCATCAGCAGCAAGCCGTTGGCATTCAGTTAACTATTTTTTGAGAATGCTATGTATACACGAACAATTAAAATATTATTATTGATTCTGTTTGTTGCAGTTCTGGCGTGTGACGACCTGGAGCGCAACAATCCGTTGGATCCGAAAAATCCATCAAGCCAAAGAACTGAAACGGTTCTGGTAGAGTCGTTTGTCAACCAGTCCGGCGGCGCTTATATAGCCAGTTCATTGACGGCTTTTGACAGGTTATTGCGGGAATATGGCGAGGATGCATTTGTTTACCTTGAACATCACATCGCAGAAACACCGGGCACCGATAATAATGCGCTGGATGCCAGCCTGAACCGTTATAAAGTATTTGTTCCGGAAACTGCCGGGCAGGGTATACCGGATGTGTTTTTTAACGGATTACAGGGGCGGGTGCAGGGCGCTTCCGACGCCGATGCGGCTTACCTGCGTTATAATACCGAGTTGGAGAAGGAACTGGGCCGGCAGTGTTACTTTACTATCGAAGCCAAAACCACCCGGAAAGGCGATAATTTGACCGTTTCGGCGCAAATCGCCCGGTTAGGCAGTGAAGAGGCTAAAGATATTGTTATTTACGCCGCTGTATTAAGCAAAGCCCCCGGAAGTAAATACCGCCGGATTGTAAAGGCTTTTGTTACTATGGATGCTTTTGAAGATTTTAACCATGGCGAAATTAAATCGGTCAAGCGTGATATTGACATCCTGAACGGCTGGGATGTCGATAATCTTCAGGCTGTGATATTTGTTCAGGATTCCCGTGACCTGTATGTTTATCAAACTGTTAAAATAGACATAAACTAGAGAATTCCAATGTATACCATAAATAAAAAATATGTAATGCTTTGTATGCTCATTTTTATATCTGCATTTTCCTGCGGAGTGGTGGAAAAATTGAATAACCGGGAACCGGTTATTAAAGAGCTCAAAGCAGACCGGCAAACCGTCATGGTTGGCGATACCGTAACAGTGAATGTGGTTGCTACGGACCCGGACAATGACGAATTAACCTATTCATGGGACGCTGATGGCGGAATTTTCATTAACCGTGATCAATCCAGTGTGCAGTGGATAGCGCCGACCCGTCAGGATGATTTTTCCATTGATGTTACTGTTCGCGATGAAAACGGCGGCGAAGCGCATGATAACATCACTATAACCGTTCTGGCGGATACCCGTCCGGATGTGCGGATCACCAATCCTGCCGACGGGCAATACATTCCGGCATTGAACAATGTGGAAATAACTGTAGCGGCGGAACCGGTTGCCTATATCGATAAGGTGGAATTTTATATTAACGGACAACTGCTTGGCACAGATTCAACACCGCCGGCTTTTACCTGCACATGGCCGTTAACTCATTATTCAGGTAATGTCGGCATTACCGCCATTGCCTATCGGTCCCAGCCGCGCCCCTCGCAGGCTTCCGATTCATTAACCGTATCTATACAAGGAGTTGTTCCGATACCTTAATATGACCAAAAGTGAAAAGAACAAAAAAAAATATGGGGATATAAAGAGTGAAATTGTAGAAAATGCGCGCAAGGTGTTGCAAATTGAATGCGCCGCAATCGATGCCATGATCGACCGCATCGGTCAGGACTTTGAGGATGCGGTAAATATTATTCTGGAATGCAAGGGCCGGGTCATTGTGACCGGAATGGGCAAGTCCGGCATTGTCGCCAGAAAAATTGCCGCAACACTAACGAGTACCGGTACATCCGCCATTTTTTTGCATCCTGCGGAAGGTATGCACGGCGACCTGGGGTTGGTATTAAAAAATGACGTGGTTATATGTATTTCCAAAAGCGGCAATACTGAAGAGCTCAGTTTGTTGTTCCCGGTATTTAAAAAGATCGGGGTAAAGATCATAACGCTTACCGGAAATATGCGTTCCGCGTTAGCCGAGCGCAGCGATGTTGCGCTGGATGTCAGCGTACAGGAAGAAGCCTGTCCTAACGACCTGGCGCCCACCGCCAGCACAACGGCGACTATGGCTATGGGTGATGCTCTGGCTGTAGCTCTGCTGCAAAAACGCCATTTTAACCGCGAGGACTTTGCTTTTTTACACCCCGGCGGTTCGCTTGGTAAAAAATTGATCAAAACCGAAGAAATAATGTTTGGCGGCGATAAAGTGCCCAAGGTGCATTATATGGCTTCATTACAGAGCGTTATTCTGGAAATTACCAAAAAGCGTTTTGGAAGTACCTGTGTGATAGATGACGATGGCAAGTTGATCGGCATCATTACCGATGGCGACTTGCGGCGATGTATGCAAAATCCCCGCGATTTTGACAGTTTGTGCGCCCGTGATATTATGAATACCAAACCGAAATATGTTCAAGTCGGCTGTATGGCATGGGAAGCGCGCCAGATTATGGAAAATTTTAATATTATGCAATTAGCGGTGATCGACGAGGAGCATTATCCTGTGGGTATGATTCACCTGCACGATCTGTTGGAAGCAGGAATTGAAATAACCAAATGAACAAGAAAACCCGTAAAAAAATCAAGAACTGGTTTATTTATATCGCCGTTTTAATTGTAGTGAAATTACTGCGTAATATGTCGCGGATTTCCGCTATTCAAATGTTGCGTTTTTGCGGCGCCCTGGCTTACCGGTTGGCAAAAAATGAGCGCAATAAAACCCTTCGTCATTTAACCTGGGCTTTCGGGGATAAACTTTCTCCTCACGAAATAGAAATACTGGCCCAAAATGTGTTCCGGCATTTCAGTACCGTTGCCGCTGATGCGATCCGTTTAACGGTATTATTAAAACAAGGCCTGGGCACGGTTGTCGAGGGCGGCAAGCCCGGCATTCTCGATGATCTAAAACAGGCCAAACAAGGGGCAATTTTATTGACCGGACACTTTGGCAACTGGGAACTGCTGGGCGCTTACCTGGCGCAAAATGGCTACCCGTTAAAAGTGGTCGGCACTTCGGCGTATGATAAACGCCTGGATAAAATGATTGTGGATACCCGCAACCTGGCCGGTTACCAGAATATTGCGCGCGGCAAGGGCACCCGCGAGATCGTCCGTCACCTGCGCGATAACGGTTTTTTAGGAATACTCATCGACCAGGATACCAAAGTTGAAGGTGAATTTGTGAACTTTTTCGGGCGTCCTGCGCATACAGCTACCGGGCCGGTCATGCTGGCGGAAAAGTTTTCCCTGCCGGTCATTCCCATGTTTATGCCACTGTTTCCGGATTTAAAGTATAGAATTATTACCGGTGAAAAAATTGTTTTACAAAATACCGGCGATGCCCGCGCCGATGCCATTGCCAATACGCAGAAATGTTCGGATGCCTATCAGGATATTATCAGCCGTTTTCCCGAACAGTGGGTATGGATGCATGAACGCTGGAAAAAGCAACCTCAGGATTTTGTGGCAGGTGATGAATGAAAAAGAGAAACCCGGTTTGTTCTATAATATTTTTCCTGCTGATTACATTTCTAACCTGTAATAAAAGGGAAAATACAGTTACCCCGGCTTATAACACCGAAGCGCCGGATCAGGAGATGTGGAACTTTGATGTTAAAGTTACCAACAAGGGCAAGCTGGAAGCGCATTTAAAAGCAGGGCACATGCTTTTTTTCTCTACCAAAAATCAATCTGTTTTGAACCAGGGCGTTTTAGTAGATTTTTATGATAATGAGGGGAATGCGACCTCCACCTTAACATCCGACAGCGGTTTATTCAATGACAAAATGCAGGATGTAAAAGCAATAAAGAATGTTGTGGTCGAATCGGACAGCGGCGTTACCTTGTATACCGAAGAATTATCTTTTGACCAGAGTGCAGAAAAGATCTTTACGGATAAAGAGGTAAAAATTACCACTACCAGGGGTGATATTTTTTATGGCATCGGCTTTGAATCCGATCCGCAGTTAAAATTTTGGCAAATAAAAAAATTTCATGGCACCGCGCACCGGGGTTTCGATCTATCCACCGATCAACTGAAAAAAACCAGGCAGGACAGCACAATTGACAAGCCTGCAAACCCGGATAGCGCCGCAGCGCCGGATACAATGGCAGTGAAGCATGACAGCAAAAAGTAAAAAGTTCAGGATTGGAACATATTTTGCTATATGTTTTTTAATGTTTTTTGTTTATATTTCAATACCACAGGAAGAGCCGGTTGAACGGCTGATCCTGGAGAATGCCGATTTGGCCAGCGGTGAAACCACAGAGCAAAATCAACGGGTATTGATCCTTACCGGAAAAGTGCGTTTTCACCAGGGCGAAGCGGTATTAAAATGTAATAAAGCTTTACAGTTTGTTGATGAAGAACGTACCCTGTTGACCGGCAATGTGTCGATCATTGACGAAGTGAAACAAATGTATGGCGATACAATTGATTATAACGAAAAAACCCAATTTGCTATCGCCCAGGGGCATGTAAAGCTGATAGATTCCACTAAAACCCTGACCGGAGATTTTTTAAAATATTATCAGGATCAGGAAAAAGTGGTAGTTGATTCGAATGTAACGTTATTTGACAATAAAGAGTCCAGTTCGCTTGCCGGCAGCCATGCCGAATATTATCGTAATACCGGTTATGCCCTGGTTACCGGGCAGCCGGTGTTCACGCAAACCGATACATCTTCCAATCTGACGCTGACCATTCGCGGTAAGATTATGGAAATGTTCAATGACGGCGATAGTATCAAGGTTACCGATCAGGTGCATATCACCCGCGGTGAAATCAATGCCAAATGCGGCAAGCTGTTGTATGTAAAAAAAGATGAGCAGGTTATTCTGAATGATACGCCTTATGCCTTTCAGAAGAACGATCATCTGATGGGCGCCCGGATTGTGCTTGAAATGAAAAACAACGAGGTGAAACGCATACTGGTCAATAAAGATGCAATTGTGGTTTCGCGGGTCGATTCGCTCATTCAAACCAGAATCCCGTATGATTTATTGACGGGCGAATCGATACAGGTAGGCGTTAAAGATGATGAAATAGACACCGTCACTGTGCAGGGCCGCGCAACCAGTTATTATCATCTTGTTGAGAAAAAGCAGGAAAAAGGCATTAATAAAATTTTGTGCGATGAATTGTTGATGGTTTTCGCAGATGGCAAAGTGATAAATGTAACCGGTTCCAGCGCCCCCGGTTTATCCACTGGTGTTTTTTTCCCCCCGGAAAGCCGGGAAAAAATTGAAAGTGAGTTGACCGAAGTATTACTAAAAATGCAAAAGACTATAGAAGCTAAACAATTCCCGGCTCTGCAGATCAATTTGCCGGCTCCGGAACAACACAACAAATGAGCGATAAAAAAGTATTAAAATGCAACGACCTGGAAAAAATTTATGGTAAACGCCGGGTTGTTAACAAAGTCAGTATAATTATTGAAGAAGGTGAAATCGTCGGCCTGCTTGGACCTAATGGCGCCGGCAAAACCACTACTTTTTATATGCTGGTCGGTATGATCCGCCCCAAATACGGGCGAATTTATCTTTCGGAGCAGGATATAACGCGCCACCCAATGTACCGGCGCGCTCGCCTGGGTATTTCCTATCTTCCCCAGGAAGCCTCGGTATTCCGGCAATTGACCGTTGAACAGAACCTGCTGGCAATTTTGGAAACCATGCCCATGACAACAATGGAGCGTAAAAATCGCGCCCTGGAACTGATGACCGAACTGGGCGTGGAACGTTTAGCAAAAAACAAGGCTTATACACTGTCCGGCGGTGAACGTCGTCGGGTAGAGATCGCGCGTTCGCTGGTTACCAATCCACATTTTATACTGCTGGATGAACCCTTTGCCGGCGTCGACCCAATCGCGGTGCAGGATATTCAAAATATTGTCGCCAGTCTTAAAAAAAAGGGCATAGGCGTGTTAATAACCGATCATAATGTACATGAAACGCTTTCGATTACGGATCGGGCTTATTTGCTGTTCGAAGGCACGGTTTTGAAATCGGGAACAGCGGATTTTTTGGCCAATGATGAAGAAGCGAGAAAATTCTATCTTGGCGATAGTTTTAAACTGGATCGTTGAATTTGTGAAATAATATTTGTAAATTTAATGTACAAGTAATAGATTTTTAAAAAGCGGTCAAGATAACAAAAAGCAGGTAAGCATTTGAAAAATAAAACCTGGAAACTCGGTTAATGGTACGATTAGGACAACATCTCAGTCTGCAAATGAAGCAATCCCCTCAGCAGGTTTTGCTTTCATCCTTGTTGCAATTACCGATCATCAGCCTGGAACAGAGAATCCGCACGGAGCTGGAACTGAACCCGTTGCTGGAAATTGATATTGATCAGGAAGTAGATCAGGATCTGGATGAAGAAGATGCTGAAATTGAGATTCAACCCGATAAAGAAGAAAGCAACGCTGAAGATGAGGTAATGGAAAACTCCCAGGAAGATATTGACTGGGAAGAAATATTGAATGACCAGGAAGGTTATGAAATTCGCGTCCCCAAGGAAAAGGATACTGAGGAGTTTGAACGTCCCGAAGTGTTCAAGGAAACGCTGACCGATCACCTGCTCAGCCAGTTGAACATGACCAAACTATCACCCGCTGAAATTTTAATTGGTGAATATATAATCTGGAACATCAACAATGTCGGTTACCTGACAGTTGAAATTGAAACAATTGCCGAAAATCTTGAAGAGGATGAAGAAGCGGTTGAACTGGTTTTAGCCGAACTCCAGAAATTCGATCCACCCGGCATTGGCGCCAGGAATTTGCAGGAATGTTTGCTAATACAGCTATTCCAGCAAAAACCGGTAAATGAACTGGCGGTTAGAACGATCCGCGATTATTTTGAAGATTTTAAAAATAAACGTTATGAAAAGCTGGCTAAAGACCTGGAAATATCCCTGGATGATATTAAAAAAATCATCGATCAGATCATCAAACTAAACCCCAAGCCCGGCGAAGGTTATCTGAGTTATGATAATAATTATATCGTGCCGGATATTGAAGTGCGTAAGGAAGATGGCGAGTTTAAAATTTTTATGCATGACTGGAATATTCCGCATTTGCGCATCAATAATGAGTACCGCAAGATGATGCTGGACAGGAAAAAGTCGAACAAGGAGACGCGTGATTTTATCCGGCAGCGCCTGGAATCGGCCCGCTGGCTGATCAATTCCATTCATCAGCGCCGTGCTACAATTATCCGCACTGTGGACGCTATTATAGAAAAACAGCGCGACTTTTTCGAGTTTGGCCCGGAATACCTGAAACCCATGATCCTGAAAGATATTGCCGAAGAGATCACAATGGATATTTCCACGATCAGCCGGGTAACTAATGGTAAATATGTGCAAACCGAATGGGGTGTGTTTGAACTGAAATCGTTCTTTAGTGAAAAATATACAACGGATGAAGGCGAGGACGTTTCCAATAAAAAGATCAAGGCATTGATCAAAACGATCATAGAAAAAGAACCCGCCAACCGGCCTTATAATGATCAAAAAATATCCGTAATGTTAAAGGCCAAGGGGTACCCTGTTGCCAGACGTACCGTTGCCAAATATCGAGAACAGATGTCTATACCGGTTTCAAGATTGAGAAGGAAAATATAACTTGCAGGAACAACGCCTGGAATATAGCGGAAAAATCCATGCCACTACCGTTTTAGGATTGTTATACAAGGGAAAAGCAGTACTGGCCGGGGATGGCCAGGTTACCTACGGTGATATGGTCTTGAAAGCCAAAGCGCGCAAGGTGAGAAAGTTATATGATGATAATGTGCTGGCCGGTTTTGCCGGAACCGCTGCCGATGCTTTTACCCTGTTTGAGCGCTTTGAAAGCAAGCTGGAAGAATTTAATGGCAACCTGGGCCGTTCAGCAGTGGAACTGGCCAAAGACTGGCGACTGGATCGCTATTTACGCCGCCTGGACGCCCAGTTGACGGTTTTAGACCGTGAACGCATCTTTTTAATTTCCGGAACGGGCGATGTTATTGAACCGGATGATGATATTGTGGCTATCGGGTCGGGAGGCCCTTTTGCGCTGGTAGCTGCCCGTGCGTTAATAAGGCATTCCCAACTGGATGCCGTACAGATCGTTAAAGCGGCTATGCAATTAACCTCCGAAGTCTGCATATTTACAAATGACCACCTGTCTATCGAAGTACTTGATAAAAAATAATTTTCCCGCTGCCGAAAAGATAATGGATATTGGCGCCGGGCAGTGGATATGTACAAGCCCGCCGCAGCTCTGTGATGATTAGTATGGGACGAAAAAATGCAAATGACTCCGCGTGAAATAGTAAAGCATCTTGATAAATATATAGTCGGACAAAAAGAAGCTAAAAAATCGGTGGCAATCGCTTTGCGTAATCGCTGGCGCCGGCAACAGGCGCCGGAAGAATTGCGTGAAGAAATTATGCCAAATAATATTATCCTGATCGGGCCGACCGGCGTCGGTAAAACTGAACTGGCGCGCCGTCTGGCCAAACTCGATAATGCACCGTTCATCAAAGTAGAAGCCTCCAAATTTACCGAAGTCGGTTACGTGGGGCGTGATGTCGAATCGATTATCCGCGATCTTGTCGATCAGGCTGTGAACATTGTTCGCAGTGAAAATATTGGTAAATATCAGAAAAAGGCTTATGAATTGGCCATTGAAAGCCTGCTTGATATTTTATTACCAAAACCTGCAACGCTGGATAACGAGGAAAACACCGGCAATGGATCGCAAAAGCCGGACGAGAAATGGCAGCGGACCAGGGAAAAATTGCGTAACCAGTTGCTGGATGGTAAAATGGATGAGCGGCTGGTAGAGATAGATGTGCCGAGTGAACAATCTCCCCTGATGCAAATCATTTCACCGGTGGGCATTGAAGAGATGGGGTTAAATATTCAGGATATTCTAGGTCCTATGATGCCGCAGAAAATGAAAAAGCGTAAAATGAAAATCGAAGAAGCACTCATTTACCTGCAGCAGGATGAAACCAATAAACTCATCGATATGGAAGAAGTGATCCGCGAGGCTATTCATCGTGTTGAAGAAACCGGTATAGTCTTTCTGGATGAAATTGATAAAATAGCCGGGGAGGAAAACGGCGCCGGTTTGGATGTGTCGCGCGAGGGCGTGCAGCGCGATCTGCTGCCGGTTATCGAGGGCACTAATGTAATTACCAAGTACGGCATGGTCAAGTCCGACCATGTATTGTTCATTGCATCAGGGGCTTTTCATGTCTCCAAACCGTCTGATCTGATCCCGGAATTACAGGGCCGTTTCCCGATAAGAGTGGAATTACACAGTTTAAGCGTTGAAGATTTTGAACGCATCCTCACCGAACCGAAAAATGCCCTGATCAAACAATACACCGCTCTTATCTCAACCGAGGGCGTTAAAGTAACCTTTACCAAAGGCGCTATCAAGGAAATTGCCCGGATTGCTTTTGATGTTAACCTGCAAGCAGAAAATATCGGCGCCAGAAGGCTGCACACGGTTATGAGTTTGTTGCTTGAAGATTATCTTTACGAACTGCCCGATATGGAGATGAAATCCATTCGCATTGATCAAAAAGTTGTATTGAATAAATTAAAAGAAGTTATTCAAAACGAAGATCTAAGTCAATATATCCTGTAAGAGAGGTACTAGCATGAAAAAAGATTTTTTAATGATCACCGATTTTTCAGCGGATGAAATACATGACCTGTTCAAACTGGCTGCCGAATTGAAAGAGAAAACCAAAAAAGGCATTGAACACCACCTGTTAAAGGGTAAAACCCTGGCCATGTTGTTTCAAAAACCTTCCACCCGTACGCGGGTTTCTTTTGAAGTGGGCATGTACCAGTTGGGCGGTCATGCGTTGTATCTCAGTCCTGCAGAAGTAGGCCTGGGAAAACGCGAATTGACCGCCGATGTTGCGCGGGTGCTGTCGCGTTTTAACGACGGTATCATGGCGCGCGTATTCGGGCATGATATTGTTGAAGGCCTGGCAAAATATGCCAGTGTACCGGTTATCAATGGTTTATCCGATCTAACCCATCCCTGCCAGATATTAGGCGATATGTTGACTGTGCAGGAACATAAAGGCAGAATGACGGATCTGAAAATAGCGTATGTAGGCGATGGTAACAATGTGGTCAATTCCTGGATCAATATAGCGGCGCGTGTGCCTTTTACCCTGTCGTTAGGCTGCCCCAAAGGTTACGAACCCGACGCCGGTCTGCTGGCTAACGCCAGAAAACAGGGGCTCAGCTCTATAACTGTTACTCCGGACCCTGTTGACGCTGTAAAAAACGCCGATGTGATCTATACGGATGTGTGGGCAAGCATGGGCCAGGAAGAAGAAGCGGAAGCGCGCAAAAAGATTTTCAAACCCTTCCAGATTAACAAGTCCCTGTTAAGCCATGCGAAAAAAGATTGTATTGTGTTGCATTGTTTGCCGGCGCATCGCGGCGATGAAATTACCGATGAAGTGATGGACGGCCCGCATTCGGTAGTGTTTGACGAAGCGGAAAACCGTCTGCATATCCAAAAAGCGATACTGGTGAAACTTTTAGCGCGGTAACAGGAAAGGAAGAGAACTTGGCTATCGAGATCAAACGTTATACGGAACAGGATCGCCCCGCGTGGGAAAATTTTGTGATTACAGCCAACAATGGCACCATATTTCACGAACGCAAGTTTTTAGGCTACCATCCACCGGAGCGGTTCCGGGATTTTTCTCTAATGTTTTACAAGGAAGGCCGTTTGCTGGCGTTGCTACCTGCGGTCGATTTTGTTGTCGATAATCGCCGTGTATTGCTGTCGCACCGCGGCGCCTCTTATGGCGGATTTGTCTGCAAAGACGATCTGGCCATCAAGGATGCGTTTGATCTGGTGACCTCGCTGATCCGTTACGCCAAAGATGCAGCTTTTGACGCCATCGATCTTACGCCGCCGCCCCAGGTTTATTTACGGCGTCCCTGCAATTATATTGATTTTGCCCTGGTGCAAAACGGTTTCGGTTATCGCAAGCGGGAAATTTCCAGCGTCATTCCGCTGGATTTTACCAGGGATAATATCCTGAATACCTTTAATGAGGGGTCGCGCCGCGCCGTGCGCCGCGCCATGAAACTGGGCACAGTTGTCCGTGAATCGGAAGATTATGCTGCCTTTTATAAAATTCTGGAAAAAAACCTGCGCCTGCGTCATAACGTATCGCCCACCCACACTCTCGATGAATTATTGAAACTCAAGGGTATGTACACTGATCGTATAAAATTGTTCGGCGCATTTCATGAACAAACAATGGTCGCCGGTGTGGTGATGTTTATCTGTAATCCGCGGGTGGTGCTGGCATTTTATATCAGCCATAATGAAGATCATCAGCAATATCGGGGTGTAAATATTCTATTCCATGATATTATCGACTGGGGTATTGCCGGCGGCTATGGCTTTCTGGACTTTGGCATTTTCACAGTAAATGAAGATCCCAATTGGGGCCTGGCCCGTTTTAAAGAAAGCTTTGGCGCACAGGGCATTTTCCGCGACAGCCTGAGATTATTTTTATAATACGGTTGGCTTGATGGAAATTGAAGATTTAAAAATACTACATATAGCGCCTACAAATACATCCGGTGTGCCGGGACAATTTGTTGCATCGGAACAGCATTTGGGCTATTACAGCCGGCTGGTTACATTGTTCCGCGATCCGCGTGGTTACCAGGAAGATATCTGTCTTGGCCTGCCGTTCATTGATTTTTCCGGCACCAAAATGCTGAAAAAACTGGTTTCCGATCCGGCCCGGCTTGCGGTTGATAATATCGGCAAGGCGCCGGCATCTATACCTGTAACCTGGCAACCCCATTCCGCCGCCGAAAAAATACTGGTGAAATTCCGTGATTGGTTGTGGCAGTTTAAAGTTGAAAAGGCAATTCGTAAATTCAAACTCGATACTTATGACGTGTATCAACTGGACGGCGGTCTGGACTTTTACCGCCACGCCGGATTTATAAAGAGAATGCACGCCGCCGGTAAAAAAGTGATCTGTTGTTATACCGGCAGCGATCTGCGCACCCGCGGGGTTATCCCGGCAATTGATCAATTATCCGATCTTAATGTTACTGTCGAATTCGATCATATAAAATTACATCCCAATATTCACCATGTTTTTTTTCCGTTCAATGTCAGCCGTTTCCAGGCCATTTCGCAAAACAACAAAAAATTACGCATAGGCCATGCACCCACCAACCGCAAGGCCAAAGGCAGTGATATCATTATCCCTGTTATTAAAAACCTGGCTCGTGAAAATTCCAACGTTGAAGCAGTGATCATTCAGAATTTGCCCTATTCACTGGCTATCGATACCAAACAAACCTGTGATATTTTTGTCGATCAGATTGGCGATCTGGGCTATGGCATCAATTCCCTGGAATCGCTGGCTATGGGCATTCCCACCTGTTCCTGCCTGGCGCCAGGTTTTGCCGAGATGTATCCCGACCATCCTTTTGTAGTTGTTGATGCAGAAAACCTGAAAAACGAATTACAGAGGTTAATTGACAATCCCGACCTGCGCCGGGAACTAGGCGAAAAAGGCCGGGAATGGGTGAGTAAATACCACGATGCCGGGCAAATAGTAAAACAGATTCACCAACTCGCCGGTATTGTTTGATGCACATTCTCTTTATCAACAGTATACAAATGTTTGCCGGGGGAGAAGTGTGGATGTTGCGCACCCTGGATGGACTGCGCAAGCGCGGGCACCGGGTGTACCTAATTTGCCGACCCGGCACCGAACTGGAGCAGCGCGCCCGCCGGCAGGGTTTTGCGGTTACCACAATAACCATGAAGAATGATTATGACCTGCTGGCAATTTACCGTACCTGGAAGTTTATCCGTAAACACCGTATCCAGGTAATGTTGACTAATATGGATCGTGAATTACGGTTCGGCAGTATCGCCGCCAGGTTGGCCGGGCATTGCGCTGTCATTCCCCGGCGTGGTATTGATTACCCTTTAAAAAACCGGCTTCAATACCGGCTTTCCTGGCAAATTCTAGCCGACCGGGCTATTGCCAATTCCGCCGCTACCCGGCAGGCTTTACTGCGTAATGCGCCCTGGCTCGACCCCGATAAAATCCATGTCATATATAACGGCATTGATCCGGCGCCGTTCATGGCTCCTGCCGACCGTGAGCTCCGCTCAGAGTGGACGACCGATCCGGCAGCGAAAATTATCGGTTTTGCGGGCCAACTGGATGAACGCAAGGGCATCCATGATTTATTACCGGCTTTTAAACAAGTAGCGGAAAAATGGCCGAATGTCCACCTGGTTTTGGCAGGCGAAGGCCCTTTGCGGCAGTATATCGTGGATTACTGTCATGAAAACGGACTGGTGGAGCGTGTTCATTTACCCGGTTTTTTATCGCCGATCACTGATTTTATGAAAGCTATCGACTACCTGGTATTGCCATCATTATGGGAGGGATTCGGCATTGTGCTGATCGAAGCGATGGCGACGGGCAAACCGGTAATTACTACCAATGTGAGTTCCATGCCTGAGATAGTTCAGCATAATAAAACCGGCCTGGTTGTTCCGGTGCAAAATGCAGCGGCGCTGGCTAATGCCTTTACAGCTTTACTGCTAAATCCCCGGCAAGCCGCACAATGGGGAGAAAATGGCCGGCAAAGAGTATTGAAAATGTTTACAATCGACAGGATGCTCGATAAACTGGAAGCGTTGTTCAGGCTTGCTGTTAAAAATAGAAATTAACCGACAGGGTTCATGTGATTAACTGGCATTCAATAGAACAATTTTTCAAACAAAAGCTGGTGCGCTTTTTAGAAAGCGCTCTGGGCAAACGTGAATTGACTCCCACAGATATTGATCACAATTCTATAAAAAAAATACTGATTATCCGCCAGCACGACCAGTTGGGGGACTTTATATTGTCAACCCCGGCATTCCGGGCGCTGCGAGCCAAATACCCTGATGCGCAAATAACTATAGTCGCCCGCCATTATACGACCGCTGTAGTTTTGAATAATCGTTATATTAATAAAGTAATCACTTTTTACGAGCATGGTCGGGACTGGAATTTACAACGGCTGCGCACTCTGCTCAGCGAACTACGAGCCGGGTATGACCTGACGGTTGTCCTGAATACCGTATCGCATTCTTTAACCAGCGATTTACTGGCCTGGCTTTCCGGGGCGCGGTATATTCTCGGTTCGGAACATTTACGTTTCTCAGGTACCCGCCGCAATTTTTTTTATCATTTGACTGCGCCTTATTACGAGGGGGAATGCAACCAGAGCGAGCGTAATGTCGATATTGTCCGCTACATCGGCGCCGATACGGATGATCTTTCGGAACACATCACCCTGACGCAAGCGGAATACGAGTGGGCGACCGGTCAGTTGCATGAACTTGGCTGGGATGGCCGGCAAAAAATTCTGGCCATACACCCCGGCGCCGGTAAACTTGGCAACCGCTGGCCCGTGCACTATTTTGTTCAAGCCGCCAATATTCTGACGGCAAAACATAATCTGCTGGCGGCATTAGCCTGGGGGCCGGCAGAAGCCGATTTGGGCAAAGAGTTATGCGCCGGGCTATCATGTCCATATATTATTATAAATAATAAGGATATAAGGAAATTAGCAGCCCTGCTTGCGCATTCGGGTTTGTTTTTATGTAACGATACCGGGGTATTACATGTTGCCGCAGCAGTCGGCGCCCCGCTGGTTGCCGTATTTGGTCCTACAAATCCTGCGGAATGGAAACCGGTTGGGGAACAATTTGCTGCCGTGCGTGGTTCTACACATAATTGCAGTGATGTGCAGCCGGAGCAGGTTATAGCCCGGGCAGAAAAATTATTATTTTAAAGGATTGATTTTAAAATTATTTGTTTTAATGGTTTTATGAACAGGAAAATATTTATTTTTCTGAAAAACATGAAAATAATGCTTGCATATTTAATAACCATTTGGTATTTTTCCGCCGCATAAAACGTGCTGAATGAATAACTGAAACTTGAGAGGAAAATATGGGAAATGATTCGAACATTATTGATGATTTTATTGAAGAATCCAATTCCGAACAGGAAAACGACGATGAAGAAACCCTCGATGAAGAAGAAATAGTCGATGAAGACTGGGAGGATGTCCCAGAAAAGGAAGAAGTCCTGGATGATTTGGAAGAAGTTGAAGATGAAGATGCCGAAGACTGGGATGAAGAATACTGGGAAGATGAAGAGGACTGGGAAGATGAAGAAGATGACTGGGACGAAAATGACGACGAAGATTGGATCGATGGAGCGCCTTCCTGGGAGGGTGACAATGAGTGGGAATGATTTCCCATTTTTCCCCGCTGAGTTGTCCGGTTTGAGTGATTTTCAATGAGCGACCATTTCACGGCCGGTGATCGCCAGTATCCGGTTACGCCGCGCCTGGGCGTTGGCGTTGTCGTGTTTGACCGGGAAAAGTTTCTTCTCGTCAAACGCAATCAGGAACCTGCCCTGGGTTTATGGACAGTACCCGGCGGCCTGGTTGAACTTGGAGAAACCCTGGAGACTGCGGCAAAACGTGAAGTCGCTGAAGAATGCGGACTTGATGTAAAATTGATAGATTATATTGATTATTTTGAATTTATAGAAGTTAATGATGCCAGTCGGATCAAATATCATTATGTTGTTATTGAATTTTTAGCATTGTATACCGGCGGTCAATTGCAGGCGGCATCGGATGCCGGCCAGGCCAACTGGTTTTTACGCGATGAAGTGAGTTCCATTTCTACAACTGAAAAAACAATAGCTTTACTTGATAAGGCAATTGCCAGATATGATTCCTTAAAATCCAGGCAGAATTGATCAATAAATTATATATGATATACTTTTAGCCCGGAATTGTAATAATTCTCCGGGCTTTTTTATAAACCAGAGTTTTTACCAGATAAATAACTGATAATTCCCTGTACCCAAATTAACCCGGTTACACTCATTGTGAATAGTATTAACAGAATTCTGATCATAAAATTACGGGCAATTGGCGATGTTGTATTATCGACAATTGTCATAAAAAACCTGCGTTCCGCATTTCCGAATGCCAGTATCGATTTTTTAACTGAAGATTTTTGCAACCAGGTTGTTGATGGTAATCCTCATATTAATCAAGTACTGGTTTTATATCGGAAAAAGAATCGCTCATTACCCTGGTACCGGCGATGGCAAAACGATGTGCGATTTTTATTACATGTGAAACGTCAACATTATGATCTGGTTTTTGATTTTTTTGGCAATCCACGCAGCGCATTTTTAACCTTCATCAGCGGCGCCCGGCAGCGGGTAGGATACGATTACCGGATCCGGCAACTCGCCTATACAACTGTTGTTACCTCACGGGCCAAAGAGGTGCATGAAGCGCCCTGGCATCTGGACGCTCTGCAGGCAGTGGGCATTCCGGTCATTTCCCGCGAACTGGATGTTCATATTAATAATAACGATCAATTATTCGCCGCTCAATTTCTGGAACGCGAGCAATTGACCGGGCAGCGACTGGCAGCAGTTAATTTTTCCGGCGGCTGGCCTGCTAAAAAATGGCCGCTTGGCAACTTTGCCATACTTGCAGAACGGATTACGGAACAGTACCAGGCAAAAATTCTGGTATTGTGGGGACCGGGTGAAAAACCGGAAGCGGAAGAATTACAAAAAATGTGCCGCGTACCTTTGATATTGATACCGGAAACTAGCCTGAAACAACTGGGCGCAATTTTAACAAAAATTCAATTATTGGTAACTACCGACTCCGGCCCAATGCACCTGGCTGCTGCGGTTAGCACCCCTTGTGTGGCGTTGTTTGGCCCAACCAATTACCGGCTGCAAGGTCCTTTTGGCGCTTGCCATGAAGTTGTAGCCAAAACCGATCTTGACTGTCTTGGCTGCAACCGCCTCGATTGTGATCATAATAGCTGTATGCAAGCGCTCACAGTGGATATGGTCTTTTCCGCCGTAACCAGATGTGTTGCCAGGAATAATCTGTTTGAGTTTGGAAACCATGACTAAATTATCTGTTGCCGTTATTACCTTAAATAATGAAAAAACAATCCAGGATTGTTTGGCCAGCGTTTCCTTTGCCGATGAAATTATCATCATCGATGGAGAGAGCAGCGATCGGACAATAGTACTGTGCCATGCATTTACAGATAAAATATTGGTGCGGCCATTTACAGAATATGCCGCCCAGGTACAGTATGCCCTGCAAAACTGTCGGCATGAATGGGTGCTGTTATTATTTGCCGATGAACGGGTACGCCCTGAACTGGCGGCGGAGATCACCGATTTAATGTCTCGACCGGTTAATGAGGAAGGTTTTTTTATTGCCAGGCGCTTTTATTTTATGAATAAATGGATACGGTATTGCGGCCGGTATCCTGACTATCGTTTTCGCCTGGTAAACCGGAACAGTGTACAGGTTTATGGCAGCAAAGGCCAGGGGCTTTTACACTGCAGCGGCCGCACCGGTAAGCTGAGGTATGACATGGATTATAACGCTTATCCCACGCTGTTTGACAGCCTGGCGGCGATGAATCGTAAAACCACGCAGGAAGCGCAAACAATGGTTTCTGCAATCAAGGCGCACTGGTATCATTTTATTTTTCCACCCTGCGGTACTTTTTTGATAAAGTACCTGTTACAGCAAGGCTTTCGGGCCGGCGGGCGTGGTTTTCTGCTATGCTGGTTTTTTTCTTTTTCCCAAATGGTGTTGTATATGAAGATTTGGCTGTTACAGCATCCGTTTTTGCCCGGAGCGGGAGGCAACCGGTGAGTAAAATATCCGTAATCCTGATTACCCTGAATGAAGAACGTAATATTGCCGCCTGTTTGGCCAGCGTGCAATGGGCGGATGAATTAATCGTGGTAGATTCGCAAAGCAAGGATCATACGGCAGAGATCGCCCGCCGATTTACCGACAAGGTATTTGACAGGGAGTTTGCAGGGTTTTCTGAAAATAAAAATTTTGCCCTGCAACAGGTAACCAATGAGTGGGTGTTCTGGATTGATGCCGATGAACGTGTAACCCCCGAACTGGCTACCGAAATAAGACGGGTGATAGAAAAAGAACCGGCTGTTAATGGTTTTGAGTGCGGACGTCGCGCTTTTTTCCTCGGCAAATGGATAAAACATTGCGGCTGGTACCCCGGTTATGTATTGCGCCTCTTCCGCCACAATGCCGCACACTTTAGCGATAACAAAGTCCATGAAGGTCTGATTCTGGATGGAACCCGCAGTCGGTTGCAAAATGATTTACTGCATTTTACCGATGATTCGCTTGAACACTATTTGTGGAAATTCAACCGTTATACTACTTTTGCCGCTGAAGAGCTTGAAACCCGGGGAAAAAAGAGCAGATTTGTAAATATTTTATTTAGACCTTTGCATACTTTTATAAAAATGTTTATATTAAAGGGTGGTTTTCTTGATGGCATTCATGGATTTATGTTGTGTTTGTTATCAGCCGGTTATGTTTTAATCAAATATGCCAAGCTATGGGAGAGAGCGCGGTGGCAACGAGTATCAGGCTATGGAGGTTTTAAAAAATGAATTTTACTATTGAAGAAGTAGACAAGGTTAAAATCCTGCGGCTCCGCGAAGAAAGACTGGACACTAGAATCGCTCCGGATCTAAAGGCGCAATTACTGGTTCTGCTTAAAAATGCCAGCGACCGGCTGCTGATTGACCTGTCGGAAGTCAAATATGTCGATAGTTCCGGGTTGGGCGCTATCTTATTGGGATTACGCCAGGCGCGTGACTTGAATGCCAAATATGCCATGTTTGGCGCACAAAAAAGAGTGCAGAGCCTCATCAATATTGCTCAACTGGGCAATGTGCTGGTGAATTATGCTGATGAAAAAGAAGCGTTAAAGAATTTGTAAGGTTTTAATGATTTTATTCGAGTGATGCATCCCTGTTATTAATAGTCCAGCAGTTCGTAAGAAAAACCTGCATGGGCTATATAACGGGTGTAGTATTGGTCTTTCTGCGGGGACTGTAATAACCCCTCAAAAATATAACCCGGCACCCCAAAAAACTGGCGTGACTCGCCGTTTGTGAAATCCACATGCAATGTAAATGAATCGGGATCATAAGAAACTGTTGTTATTTTATTGCTCTTTATTTTGATCTTATCCAGAAGGGAAAATTCCATGCTTTTCTCCGGGCAGACAAACCATTAATCGTCTTTTTAATAATTTATGTAATTTTTTACCTGTTTCTGTATATTTGGTTCCTGTTTAAAACATTTTTTTTTATAATAATATTGCAAAATTTTAAAATTGTAAAATTCAATACCAGCTTGTAGTTTAAGGAGTTAGTTGTTGTTTTTATTAAAGTTGTGATTTTGCATTATTTGCATTTTCAAATAACAGATAAAAGAAAATCTTGTATATTTGTTGATTTTTATGCAATTTCCATGCCTGAAGTAACCCCAGCCGCCCGCATCAACATTATAATATAAAACATTTTATGGATTATTTCAAGAATTATTTTTTTGAACATGATCTCGCATTCCCGTTACTCTTTGCCTGCAACATAAATAGGCAGAAAAAAGATGAAAGCAGAAATGAAAAAATTCCCTGGTATCATTTAATTCTGATTGTATTAAAATATATCCTGAATTTCTAAATTGACAGAATAGAAATAGGATTTTGACTATTAAAAAAGATCGACAGTGCCCTACTTTTGTCGCTCGAGAACATGGAAATGTTTAATATCTAATTATACAATAATTTATCGCTATAGTGGGAAACTATAACAGGGTTTATGAAAAAAATCATTGTTAAAAATAATCATTCCTTTTAGAAATTCAGGTATATTCATGTAATGGGTAATTTCGTATTACCGGTGTCAGTCATATCGGAATGCACTGCACCGGTAATCCGTAATTCGAGTGTCCAGTCCCCTTTTTTTATACCAGAGTCAGCGCTTCTTTGAGTGTTATGCAAAATCCTGCGGCCGCCAGCTTTTTGTCCTGGGCTTGTTCCAGTTCGCTGATTAACCAACTACCGATTATCACCCCGTCGGCTGATCGGGCCGCCTGTTGCGCTTGTTCCACCGATGATATGCCAAAACCGACCGCAATCGGCAGTGTGGTCATGCTTTTTAGTGAACGAACAATATTATCGAGTTGATTATTATCGGTATGTTGCCCGGTTATGCCATAATGCGATACGCAATAGACAAAACCGCCGGTGGCGGCAAGAATGTTACGGGTACGCTCCGTACCAGGTTCCGGAGAAACCAGGTAGATAAGATTAATGGAATGTTCGCGGCACAGGCTTTCAAAGTGCTCGCCTTCTTCAAAAGGCAGGTCGGCAATGATCAGGCCGTCGCCGCCGGCCGCCCGGTATTCGTGGAGGAACGCCTCGGGGCCAAAATGAAGAATGGTATTGAAATAACCCATCAACACCACCGGCGTTTGGTGAGTTTGCCGGAATGTTTTAACCAGCGACAGAATATCCCGCAGATTGATATTATTAAGCAATGCCCGCGCCGATGCCCGTTGAATGACCGGTCCATCAGCCATGGGATCAGAAAACGGAATGCCCAGTTCTATGCAATCCACGCCGTTTTCCGCCAGGGCTTGCATAATGTTGAGGGTAGCAGCCATATCCGGGTCGCCCGCTGTTATATATAGGATTAATGCCTTTTCATGTCTTTTTTGCAGTTCGGTAAAATGTTTTTCCAGTCGGTTCATATTATTCCTCATTCCTGATAATATTCGAACTAATTATATCTTTATCGCCGCGCCCGGAGAGGCAGACGAGAATATTTTGTTTTTTATCCAGGTGCGGAGCCAGTTTCAAAGTATAAGCCAGCGCATGTGAGCTTTCCAGCGCCGGGATGATGCCTTCCAGGTGCGCCAGGGTTTTATATGCCTGCACGGCTTCATCATCCGTGATCGTTACGTATTCAGCGCGGCCGGTTTCCTTGTACCAGGCATGTTCCGGCCCAACTCCGGGATAATCGAGCCCTGCCGCCACGGAATGGGTGGGCGCTATTTGTCCGTACTCGTCCTGTAAAAAGTAACTTTTTTTACCATGAAAAACGCCCACCTGTCCCTTCCCCAGGGAACAGGAATTATCACCAATGGCCGGGCCGCACCCGCCGGCTTCCACGCCGACCAGTTTCGCTGTTGTCGAGTAAAAAGGATGGAAAATACCCATCGAGTTGCTGCCGCCGCCGACGCAGGCGATTATATAATCGGGAACCGACAAGCCGAATTCCGGCAATTGCTGCAGCGCTTCCCGGCCGATAATGGACTGAAAATTGCGAACCATCGTCGGGTAGGGGTGTGGTCCGACCACCGAGCCGAAAATGTAAAATGTATTTTTGACAGAAGCCACCCATTCGCGGATTGCTTCATTAATAGCGTCTTTCAGGGTTTGTGAACCGCTGTAAACCGGGATGACCTCTGCGCCCAGCAGTTTCATGCGAAATACATTCAGTTCCTGGCGGATGGTATCTTCATTGCCCATAAAGATATGACATTCGAGACCCAACAGGGCGCAAACGGTTGCCGTCGCAACGCCATGCTGCCCGGCGCCGGTTTCGGCAATGACTCTTTTTTTGCCCATTTTTTTGGCAATCAGCGCCTGGCCAAGACAATTATTGAGTTTGTGCGAACCGGTATGGTTCAGGTCTTCTCTTTTTAAATAGATACCGGCGCCTCCGGCATGACGGGTCAGGTTTTCCGCATAATACAGCGGTGTAGGCCGGCCAGCATAGTGTTTGAATAAATGATCCAGTTCCTGTTTAAATGTTATATCATTGCTCAACTCATTATACACCTGTTCCAGTTCCTTCAGCGCCGGCATGAGCAGTTCCGGCACATATTGTCCGCCATAATTTCCAAAATATCCGCGTTGTCGCATGTTCACCTCTTGATCGTTCTTATCAGGTTTGTCATTAAAGTTTTATTTTTAAATCCCGGTGCATCTTCAACTCCGGAACTGACATCCAGTCCGAAAGGTTTATACCGGGTCATATAATCCGCAGCATTTCCAGGGGTTATGCCGCCGGCCAGAATAATGTTGGACAGATCGGCATTTTGCAGTATGGCGGCATCGATCTGCCGCCCGGTGCCGCCCGCCACACCGGGCACAAATGCGTCCACCAGGATTTTCCATACAGTGGTATATCCTAAAGTTTTTTGCCAATCAGCCGCGTTTTGCATTCGAAAGGCTTTGATGATTGCGCCGCCCAGTTCCCGACAATAGTCCGGCGATTCATTGCCATGCAGTTGTACAATATCCAGGCCGCATTGCCGGCGGATGGTTTGCACTGTTGCAAGCCCGGCGTCAACAAACACGCCAATTTTAGGAATGTGGATTTGTTTACCGATCTCCGCTACCGCAGTCGGTGTCATTTGCCGGGGACTGGCAGCGAAGACAAAACCGATGGCATCCGCTCCCAGCGCCTCGGCAAACAGGGCGTCTTCAAGACGGGTTATTCCGCAAATCTTTACCCACATGGGTTATACCCCCCGCAATGCCCGCAGACCGGCGGTACGATCCGCCTGCTGCATAAGAAGTTCGCCAACCAGAACGGCATTGTAGCCTGCTTTTGTCAGGGTAAGCACATCGGCGCGGCTATGAATACCGCTTTCGCTGACCTTGATTTTATCCGCCGGAATGAGTTTAGCCAATTCCAGGCTGGTATTCAAACTGGTGTGAAATGTTGCCAGGTTGCGGTTGTTTACTCCAATAATAGCCGCATTTGCATTTAACGCTTTTTCCAGTTCTGCGGCATTGTGGACTTCAACCATGGCGTCGAGTTTTAAGGTATATGCCAGGTCGAGAAATTCTTTGATCTGGATGGTGTCGAGCGCTGCGGCTATCAGCAGAATGGCGCTGGCCGAACAGGCCGCGGCCTCGTATACCTGGTAACTGTCGATAATGAAATCCTTACGCAGCAATGGCGGGGACGCAGTTTTTGCAATATCTGCCAGGTAAGATAATTTTCCGTCAAAGTATTTTTCTTCGGTGAGCACCGATATTGCCGCTGCCCCGCCGCGGGTATAATCGTAGGCAATTTGCAGGTGGTCAAAGTTCGGACAAATAACACCTTTGCTTGGCGAGGCTTTTTTAACCTCGGCGATTATGGCGATATGATCCGATTGCAATGCCCGGTTAAAACGCTGCGGCTGTTTGTTTTTACTCACGGTTTCCGCTTTTTCCCGGACTGCCGCCGGCGACAAACCGGCTTTTCGCTGCGCCAGGGTTTCCCTGGTATCAGCAATAATTTTATGTAAAATGTCCATTATCTTTATCCTCTGTTCAGTTTGCCGGCACGGATGAACTAAAATTGATCAAATCGGCAAGTTTACGTTTGGCTCTTCCTGAGAGTATGGTATCATAGGCGATTCTAACGCCTTCATGGATGGAAGCGGCATTACCGGAGGTATAAATAGCTGCCCCGGCGTTGAATGCTGTTATATCCATTTGCGGGCCTTTAACGCCGTTAAGCATATTCCTGATAATACCGGCATTGGTCTCCGCATCGCCGCCATTAATGGAGGACAGAACTTGTCTTTGTATACCCATATCTTCGGGGCGGAGTTTTTGCTGCCGTATTTCACCGTTTGCCAGTTCAAATACCTGCGTATCTGCGCTGATGGAAATTTCGTCCAGGCCGTCGTCGCTGTGAATGACCAGCACATGGTCGCTGCCGGTATTTTTCAGTACCTGGATCATTTTTTCCGCAGTCGGCATGTTAAATACCCCCACGACCTGTTTTTTTACCCCCGCAGGATTCGACATGGGGCCAAGGATATTGAATACCGTACGAATGCCCATCTCCCGGCGGGGAACCACCGCATGTTTCATTGATGGGTGGTATACCGGTGCAAATAAAAAAGCCAGACCTACTTCGTGCAGACAGCTTTGCGCATGTTCCGGCTGCATATCGATTTTAACGCCCAGTTGCTGAAACACATCGGCGCTGCCGCATTTACTGGAAACGGACTTGTTGCCGTGCTTGGCCACCGGCACACCTGCTGCTGCCGTTACTATGGCCGCGGCTGTGGAGACATTGAATGTTGAAGCGCCATCGCCGCCGGTGCCGCAGGTATCCAGCATTCCGGCCGGGCCGTCGACTTTGCAGGCTTTATCGCGCATGGCGCGGACGAACCCGGATATTTCCGGAACCGTTTCGCCTTTCATGCGCAAACCCATTAAAAATCCTGCTATTTGTGCGGGTGTGTATTCACCGTTCATGATCGACATCATAGCGCTGTAGGCCTCCTGTTCGTCAAGGTTGACTTTTGAACTTAATTTTTCCAAAATTTCTTTCATGGTTTGCCTCTACATGTTTATAAAGTTTGTTATTATTTTCATTCCTGCGCGGGTCAAAATTGACTCGGGGTGAAACTGCACGCCTTCGACCGGGTATTCTTTGTGACGGATTCCCATGATCTGTTCATCGCCGGTTTGCGCAGTTATTTCCAGGCAATTGGGCAGAGATTCTTTTTCCACTACCAGCGAATGGTAGCGACCGGCATCGAGCGGGTTTTCAACATCCGCAAACAGGTTTTTGTTATCGTGGTGGATCAGGCTGTTTTTGCCATGCACAAGCTCACGGGCAGAGACGATTTTTCCGTTAAAAGCATGGGCAATTGCCTGGTGCCCCAGGCAAACTCCGAGTATCGGGTACTGTGTATAAAAATGCCTGATAACATCCAGGGTAATTCCGGCTTCACGGGGATGACCGGGGCCGGGAGATATAACAATCCATTCCGGCTGCATCTGCTTGATCTCCTCAAGCGTGATTTTATCGTTTCGTTTTACAACCAGGTCTTTACCCAGCATACCAAAGTATTGCACCAGGTTATAGGTAAACGAATCGTAATTATCAATGACCAGTATCATACAAACCTCCCTCGGCAAATTTTATAGCCTGTTCCAGGCCTTTGGCTTTATTACATGTTTCTTCATATTCTTTTTCGGGCACGGAATCGGCGACAATACCGGCGCCGGCCTGAAACCAGGCTTGATTATTCTTTACATAGATCGTTCTAATGGCGATGCACACATCCATATTGCCGTCAAAACTGAAATAACCGGCAGCGCCGGCATAGATACCGCGGCGGGTGGGTTCCAGTTCTTCGATTATTTCCATAGCGCGGACTTTGGGCGCACCCGAAACCGTACCGGCGGGAAAACAGGCCTTGTAAACATCAATCGCATTCAGACCTTTTTTCAGAATGCCGCTGACCGTTGAAACAATGTGAATGACATGCGAGTATTTTTCAATCGTCATCAGTTCCTCAACCTTTACGCTGCCATATTCAGCAATTTTGCCAATATCGTTGCGGCCCAGGTCGACCAGCATGGTATGTTCGGCGCGTTCTTTGGGATCGGCCAGTAATTCGTTAACCAGTGCTTCATCTTCTTTATCATTTGCCCCTCTTTTGCGGGTCCCGGCAATAGGTTTAACGTAAACTTTGTTATTTTCAATTTTTACCAGGGTTTCCGGCGATGAACCAAGCGCTGTCAGGTCATCCATTTGAAGGAAAAACATGTATGGCGAAGGATTGATGACGCGCAAAGCCCGGTAAATATTGAAAACCGGGGTGTTAATGCTAAGGCAGAAGCGTTGCGACAAGACTCCCTGAAAGATATCGCCCTTTTTTATATACTCCTGGGTTTTAGTAACGATATCTTTAAAATCGGTTTTATCCATATTGCTCTGCAAGGCGCCGTTACTTTTTCCGACGTGGTGGCCATTACCGGGTACGTGCGGGTTTTGCAGCAGGGTAATGGTTTGCCGGATTTTTCCCCTGGCGCTGTGATATTCTTGTTCCATTGCCCCATGCGGGGTAACAAATCGGGTTATGGTGATCTTGTTGAACAAGTTATCGAATACGATAATGTTTTGCGGGATGAATAAAATCATGTCCGGTATATTCATATCATCAATTGACAGATCGGGCAGGGTTTCTATATAACGAATCGTATCATAACCCAGGTAACCATACAAACCACCGCAACTAAAGGGAGAGTCGTTACTGCCGGTCAATGAATAGTGTTGAATCAGGTTTTTGAGAACTGAAAACGGGTTTTCGGTATAATGTGTTATTTCACCGCTCAGTCTGTTTTCCAGCTTGGATTTACCATTTTTACAGGTGAAAACCGCCAGCGGGTCATCGCCGATAATTGAAAACCGACCGCGCTGTGCGCCGCCCTCGGCGCTTTCCAGTAAAAAGCGATAGGGGGGATGCGTGGCTTTTAAAAAGGTGGTAACCGGCGTATCCAGGTCACCCAGGATTTGGACGCTGACCGGCTGTAACCGGGCGGTGTTGTAGCTGTTTTTAAATTGATCCAGCGATGTAAATTTCATTTTGTTAACTCCTGTAAATAAAAAAGGCGCTGTGTCTTTTCAGGGTTTCACAGCGCCTTAAATGAAAACGCCGTGAGTGCTTGGGTGCACTCACGGCGATAATATTTGTTTATTTTATTATAATAATTTTATCGGTGGTACACCTCTGTTCGCCAGAGCCACCACCAAAATAAAAAGCAGGATTGTTTTTGTGTTAAAGACATTTTGAATTCCATTCAATTTTTAATTTTAAAAAGATACAATTTTTTTTAATTATTGTCAATCCTTTTTTACATAATTTGTATAATCGCAACTTTCGCACCAAAGTTTTTGTGCCAGGCCTTTATCATAAGACAAAGGGGACGAATTGGCCGGCTTTTTATCGACCCAGTACTTGCCGGAAACACTTTTTACGCTGTCATCAGCCGCCAGGAAAATACCTGTTCCTGCACCCTGAGCCGGGTTGACTGCACCTCTTTTGATTAAGCGCCGCGCCCAAAATCGTAACAGTCCGTTGTTTTTACCAAAATTGCTCCTCACAAATCCGGGATGAAAGACATTGGCGGTAACCGCCGTGTTTTGTAATTTTTCCGCCAGATGGTAGGTAAACAGGATATTGGCAAGTTTGGAACGCGCATAGGCTTTAAAACCGTCATAGTGTTGTTCATAGAACAGGTCATTAAAATCGAGCGTACCCCTTTCATGCGCCTGGGAAGAAACGGTAATGATCCGTCCATCGTCGCTTTTGAGTAATGAATCCAGCAGCAAGTTGGTCAGTAAAAAATGCGCCAGGTGATTAACAGCCAGGGTCAACTCATAACCGTCAACGCTGTATAAATGGCGCATCGAATAAATGCCGGCGTTGTTAATGAGTACATCAAGGGTGGGAAAAGAATCGTGCACCTGCTGTACCAGACGGCGAACCTGCGCCAGGTCGGCCAGATCCGCGCTAAAATAATGAATGTGCGGGTTGCCGGATATCCGGCTGATCTCTTGCGCAGTTTGTCGGCATTTTTTTCCACTCTTGCCGCTCACTATTACCCGGAATTGTTGACCTGCCAGGGCTAATGCCATTTCCCGGCCAATACCTGAAGTTGACCCGGTAACCAGGCACACACGAGATTTTGTATTGAACATTTCAATTTTTCCTTTTTTAAAACTAGTCATTATTCTCAATTAATACCACTATTTTCCACAGTTACCGGTTTGAGATTAGAATACAAATATTCCTTGACTTGCTATTTGAATATATTTATATTAAATCTATTTTATAAATGTTTTTTTACTTTATCTTTACATAACCACATATAAATAATTGTCTGGAACGGGTATCCCGGTCGGTTTCGGACAGGAAGATAAGGCGGGCCCTGAAAGAATACTTTTAGGGCTATTTTATGCTAATGTGTTAATAACAAGATTGATATGAAATTTATTCATTTATTGATAAAGGTGATACTTGGCGACAAAAAATAACCTTCCGGCTTCTGAAACCGATATTGCTTATATGAAGCGGGCTCTGGCCCTTGCCGAGCGCGGTCGTGGTTTGGTTAGCCCCAACCCTTTGGTTGGTTGTGTTATTGTCAAGGATGACAAGGTCGTTGGCGAAGGTTATCATCAGCAATTTGGTGAAGCTCATGCCGAGATCAATGCCCTGCGCGAAGCCGGGGATCATGCTATGGGTGCAACCCTTTACGTAACCCTTGAGCCTTGTTCGCACCAGGGCAAAACCGGGCCATGCACAATTAGTATTCTTGAAGCTGGTGTAGCCCGTGTAGTAGTTGGCATGACCGACCCAAATCCTCAAGTGAATGGCGCAGGTTTGAATTTTTTGCGTTCCAAGGGGATATCGGTAACCGATAATGTGCTGCAGGACAAGTGCCTGGAAATGAATGAGGGGTATGTAAAATACATCACTACCGGAAAACCTTTAATAACTTTAAAAATTGCCCAAACTCTTGACGGCAGGATTGCTACCAGTTCCGGCCATTCCAAATGGATTACCAGCGAACAGGCGCGAAGTATGGCGCATAAACTTCGTTCTCTTAATGATGCCCTGCTGATTGGCATTGGTACGATTTTAATGGACGATCCGCAATTGACTCTGCATTCGGTCAAAGGAGTGCAGCCACGGCGAATCATTCTGGATAGTAAATTGCGGGTTCCTCTGGATGCAAATATCCTGAATGACAAATTACCGGGCCGTACCATTATTCTGGCAACAGCAACAGCTTCACGGGAAAAAATCAGCCGCATTGAAGAAAAGGGCGGGCAGGTCATTCTTTTTGAGCCGGATAGCCGCGGTTGGGTTCCACAAGATAAAATATGGAATAAACTGGGCGAAATTGGCATTACATCAGTTGTCGTGGAAGGCGGCAGCACAGTTTTTACTGAAACCATTAAAAGCGGATTTGCAGACCGGTTTTGTTATTTTGTCGCTCCCAAAATCCTCGGCAGCGGCATCGATGCCATTGGTGATCTTAATATCCGCAATATCAATTCCGCTATACCGCTTGCCGATGTGGTTGTCAAACGACTGGACACTGATTTTGTAATTACCGGCAGGTTTGAGCATTTAAAGACCATCAGTTAATTATGTTTACCGGGCTAGTTGAAGAAATCGGTTTTATTCATTCATTGCAACGCCAGGGAGATGGATACCTTGTCGGTATTCAGGCTAGCCTGGTGGTAAATGATTTACATACCGGTGATAGTGTGGCGGTGAATGGCGTATGTTTAACTGTTACCGCTTGTAATGAAAAATCCTTTATCGTGCAAGCTGTGGGGGAAACGGTGCTGCGTTCCACAATGTCAGGGTGGACAGTGAATATGCCGGTCAACCTGGAACGGGCATTACCGGCGCAGGGTCGGTTGGGCGGCCATTTTGTGCAGGGCCATGTCGATGGAGTAGCCGAGGTCGTTTCATTTACAAATACTGCCGCCGGATTTTGGCTTTTATTGCACATGCCTGATGAATTGAACAAGTTTTTGGTTTCCAAAGGTTCACTGGCTGTAAACGGCGTCAGCCTGACTATAGCCGAAATAAAAAATAATAAAGTTGCTATCGCCGTTATCCCTCATACAGCCGCGCAAACAACCCTCAAGCAGCTAAAATCCGGGGACATGGTAAATATTGAAACAGATATTATTGGCAAATATATTTATAAATTAATGCAACCTTATTCAGCACAGGATAATCTAACCATGGATAAGCTGGGCGGATATGGTTTTGAGTGAGTGATATTCAGGAAAAAAGAGCAGTGAAAAAAGAAAGATTTAATACTATTTTAGAGGCTGTTGAAGCCTTGCAGCAGGGTAAAATCATTATAGTGGTAGATGATGAGGATCGCGAGAACGAGGGTGATTTTATCATGCTGGCTGAAAAGGTAACACCCGAACATGTCAATTTTATGGCAAAATATGGCCGCGGTTTAATTTGCGTGCCCATGACCAACCAGCGGCTGGAGGAACTGGATATTCCCCCAATGGTTGGGCGCAATACCGCCTTGTTGGGTACTGCGTTTACGGTTTCAGTCGATTTGAAATATGGTATTTCCACCGGCATTTCCGCCTCGGACCGGGCAAAGACGATCCAGGCTTTGATTGACCCGAACAGTAAATCCTCGGATTTTGCCAAACCCGGGCATATATTCCCCCTGACCGCGGAACCGGGCGGTGTGTTAAAACGCGCCGGCCATACCGAAGCGGTTGTGGACCTGGCGCGGCTGGCCAATTGCACCCCAGCCGGGGTTTTATGTGAAATAATGAAGGACAACGGTGAAATGGCCCGCGTTCCCGATTTATTAAAAATGGCCGTAGAATTTGATATGTGCATTATTACAGTTCGCGATCTGATCAAATACCGGCACAGAAATGAAGTATTGGTTGATAATATTGCCTCTGCCGATTTCCCGACCAAATTCGGGCATTTTACATTGTATGCCTTTAAAAGCGAACTGGATAATGAAGAGCACCTGGCAATAGTTAAAGGAAATATTAACACCCAGGAACCTGTCCTCGTGCGCGTGCATTCGCAATGCTTAACCGGCGATATACTGGGCTCCATGCGCTGCGATTGTGGTGATCAATTACACAAAGCATTAGCGGCAATTGAAAAGGAGGGCCGGGGCGTTGTATTGTACATGCGCCAGGAAGGCCGGGGTATCGGCCTGGGCAACAAGATCAAAGCCTACCATTTGCAGGATAACGGCAAAGATACCGTTGAAGCAAATGAAGCCCTGGGTTTTAAAGCCGACTTGCGTGATTACGGCATTGGCGCGCAAATTCTGTTCGAATTGGGTGTGCGTAATATTCGCTTGCTTACCAATAATCCTAAAAAGATTGTTGGTCTGGAAGGGTATGGATTAACAGTGGTCGAACGTGTTCCTATTGAAATTATTCCCAATGAAGTCAATGCCGGTTACCTGGAAACCAAACGGGATAAACTGGGTCATTTAATACTCGGTGAAAAAACCGATAATTAACAAAATTGTGTTGAAATAAAAGTGGATGGTTAATATGCCAAGAATATTGGAAGGTCAGTACTCGGCAAAAGGAAAAAAGTTTGCCATTGTTGTCAGCCGGTTTAATGAACTGATCAGCAAAAAGCTGCTTGAAGGCGCGCTGGATTGTCTTGCCCGTCATGGCGGCAATACAGATGATGTGGATATTGCCTGGGTGCCCGGCGCTTTTGAAATTCCTGTAGCCACAAAACGCTTTGCAGCAACTAAAAAATACGATGCCATTATTTGTCTTGGCGCAGTCATTCGCGGCGCCACTCCTCATTTCGAATACATTGCTGCCGAAGTAACCAAAGGCATTGCCCAGGTGAGCCTGGAATTCGGTTTGCCTGTTTCCTACGGGGTTATCACTCCCGATACCCTGGAGCAAGCCCTGGAACGCGCCGGCACCAAAGCTGGTAACAAAGGCTGGGATGCGGGTATGAGCGCCATCGAAATGGCCGATCTGTTCGGCAGAATGGGCGCCTGACCGGTATCAAGTTATCTCCTGCACCTGTGTAATGCCAGTGAATTTGAATTCTTCCGGAAGGGATAATGACACCATTACAAAGTTATGTCAATAATATCAGGGCTGTTTTGCATTCCTGGAATAATCCGTTAAAAAGAATCGAGAATGCAACTGCAAAGGATCAACAGGAAAAAGAATTTTATGACATGGAGGCGCAGCCTTACCTGGATGATTTCAAACTGGATCTGTTTTTATATGATGAAAATGAACAGTTCCCGGCATCACATCGTTATTTTTATACACAGTTAGCCGACATCAAGGGTAAAAAAATTCTGGATTGTTGTTGCGGCTATGGATTTTCGAGTGTGAAATGTGCAAAATATGGCGCGCAAGTAACCGGTATCGATATATCCACCAAAATGCTGGAATTGGCGCAGCGTAATGCTGAATTGAACCAGGTTACCGGTTTGGCAGAATTCAAACTCATGTCGGCGCAAAAAATGGAATTCACCGACAATAGTTTTGATTATGTAATTGGTCAGGGCGCTTTGCATCATTTAAACCTGGAACTGGCGGGAAAAGAAATTTCGCGGGTATTAAAACCAGGCGGCAAAGCCCTGTTTATTGAACCGCGCATCCCGTTTAAATGGCTTATATTCATCCGCAGTTTGATCCCGACCAAATGCCTGGAATCGCCGGGCGGCGCTCAGTTGAGCGACCGGGAAATAGAGTATTTTTCCCGTTTCTTTTCTTCTACGCATGTTGAATATTTTATGTTTTTAACCAAACTGATCAGATTCCCATTGTTTAAAAAAATATCGTCCGGACTGGAACATGCTGATTCCCGTCTAAGTAAAAGAATAAAGTTCTTGCGTAAATTGTACTGGGCTTTTGTCCTTGAATTTACCAAATGATGTTGTTCAATATTAACCAGGATACATGTTATGATAAAGAACCGGACAAGTTTATTACTTGTACTTTTGATTGTAAATAGTGTAACCGTATTTGCAGAAATTGGCGACTGGGCAACATTTACAGATACCAAAGATATAATGAGTTTTTCGATTATTGATAATACCTTCTGGTGCGCCACCAATGGTGGGTTATTGCAATTCGACAGGGCAGAAAAGACGTTCATTAAATATACAAATGCAGACGGACTCGACAATAACCAGCTAGTTGCCATTGATACGGATCAGTATGGCAATGTTTGGGTGGCGCTTGGCAACGGCATTGTACAGCGTTTTGATCCGCAAAGCAACGCCTGGGATACCATATCCGACTATAGCGGCCTGGTCATTTCCGATATTAAAACTTTTGGCGATTCGGTATTTATTGCCATGTCTATCGGTATCAGTTTATTCGATGCCCGGCGCTGGGAAGTGAAAGAAACCTATAAAATTGGTTATGTCAACCAGATCAGCATCAAAGACCGGATGATCTGGGCGGCTACCAATACAGGTCTTAAAAGTGCTAGCCTGGATTTCCCAAACCTTATGGCTCCTTCGGCATGGACGGTTTATACCAAAACACAGGGTTTACCCGATAATCTGGTCTTATCTGTACACCTTTATGGAGATAAAATAGCTGTTGGTACCGCCGGAGGAGCAAGTGTTTACAGTAATGGGATGTGGAGCGCCGCTGTGTATACAGAAAATTCAGTCACAGCGCTGGCTGATAAAAACGGCAGGTTACTGGCTGTTTGTAAAGTAATTTCCGGTAGTTACACTTCCAGTATTGTTGTGCAACAAAAACCCGATGGCAACTGGCAAGCTTTGTATTCAGTCAATTCAAATTACAAGAATGTAACCGATATCGGGGTAGATGCAGATAATCAAATATGGATCGGTTTTAAAGGGTATGGGCTGGCCGTGTTTAATGAAACGACAGCCCAATGGACAAGCCACCTTCCCAATAGCCCCGGCGACAATAATTTTTCAGCATTACTTTTTGACCGGGATAATAACCTGTGGGTTACTTCAACCCATGCCGGGGTATCGCGTTTTGATGGGGAAAAATGGCTCAATTTTTCCGCAATGAACAAAAGAACACACTCCAATGATTACCGCTGCTTGCTGCTGGACTGGGAAGGCAGGGTATGGGCCGGAAGCTGGGGAGGAGGAATAGCAGTGTTTACACCGGTTGGACCGGATTCCTTTAATATAACCGAAATTACGACCGATCACCTGGCGGGAACTGATACTGATCCTGATTATGTTGTTATAACAGACATGAAAAAAGATTTGGCCGGCAACATCTGGATTATAAATTACTATGCGCGTAATAATAATGTGTTGGCGGTTGTCGATTCAACCGGGGATTGGGAGTATTTTTCCCGGCAAGATGGCATAACCACACGCTATACCTGGTGCCTGGAAATAGATAATTTAGGCCGTAATTGGGTAGGCACCAGCGATAACGGCATATATGTCCTGAACGATTATGATACCCCATTTGATAAACGTGATGATGAATTGAGCGGTACTTTGAATTCGAGCGATGGCTTGTCCAGTATGGTCATTCAGGATATGGCGATGGATATGGACGGTGTGATGTATATAGGTACGCCGGAAGGTTTGAATACCTGGTATGATAATAAAGTGAGTGAATACCTGGATAGCCGTGTTATTAATAATGATATCAATACAATTCTTGTCGATGGCGTTAATAATAAATGGGTCGGCACCAGCGGCGGGTTGAGTATGCTGCATGCCGATGGTTTTGATTCCACACATTATACCGTGGCAACTTCAAAACTGGTTGCCGATAATATTCTTTCCCTGGCTTTTAACGAGCAAACCGGTGATCTGTATATCGGCACGACCAATGGTTTATCGCGGTTAAGCACTCCATATACCCGTCCGGCCGCTACTATGGATTTTGTTGAGGGATATCCCAATCCCTTTATCCTGAATTCACAGGCAGATCTTTTCCGGGTTGTCAATCTTGCCGCCAAATCCAGTATTCGTATTTTTACAGCGGAGGGTACCCTGGTGCGGTACATACCCGATAGCGAAGTGTTAGGCTCGCAAGCCCTGTGGGATGGTAGAAACGACCAGGGTGAGTTTGTAAGCAGCGGAATATATCTCTTCCAGGCTACCAGCGAGGATGGTTTAACTTTTGTGGGTAAGGTCGCGGTAATCAAGCCCTAACATAATGCCGGAATGAGTTGTATCTAATTGTCAACACCTGGCACGCTGGTAGATTGTATCCATTAAAACTAATCATTTATACTTTGGATTAGTGTCTTGAAGAATTTTTTATTCTAACTCAATCGGATGATAAGGTTTTACCACGGAGTGAAAAAAAAGGGGTAATTGCTAGTATTATATATTTCCATTCAGCCTGCCACGTCATGACGGTAATGAATTGACTAGTTATGAAAAATATTTTGGTTCTATATTGTTTGTAGTAGGTAATTGTCCCACTATTTTAAGTATAAGAATACAGTCATATCAGTTATTAAGACTTGGTTAATACAACTTTTCAGTGAATAACAATGAAAACATTATATTTGTGTTTAAAGAAAAATATAACCCGCCACCCATAAAATTAATTTTATAAACTAAACTTTATCAAGAATATACTGCTATTAATAAACGTCACAATAACAATTGGTTGAATGCTTTTCCCCGCGCTCTCGGCTACCTCTACGGTAAAATAATAAAGAATGAAACCGCAGCGGTCACGGAGGACGCAGAAGGGAAAAAGAATAAAAACCTTTCCCCGTCTTAATATTTAAAAGAACTTGATACATTGTGTTCATATTGAGCCTTTTATACTTTTAACAATGGTTCAATCGGCAAAAATTACCCACACAAAAGCATATAAAACCAATATTTTTTTATTGCCAGGGAAAAAACTGCAATATATAATAAAATTTGTATTTTAGAATATCAAATATTTTACTAAATTCCCATGACAATACTCTAGGAACTATGTTAAAAACACTCTATATAAAAGATTATGCTCTGGTCGATGAATTACGGGTTGAATTCAAAACCGGTTTGAATATAATAACCGGCGAGACCGGCGCCGGGAAATCGATCATTGTTGGCGCAATGGGTGTTATTCTGGGCGGCAGGTACGATAAAGATATTATCCGTGGCAATGCTTCTAAAGCAATTTTAGAAGGCGAATTTCAAATTACCGGTTTGCCGGAACTGGAGCAGTTTTTTTTAGATAACGATCTGGAGAACGACGGCTCTGTTATATTGATAAGGCGGGAAATAAACGATACGGGCAGAAGCCGTAATTTTATCAACGATTCGCCGGTGTCTTTGCCGATCCTTGAGCAACTGGGCAATTTGCTGGTCGATTTACATGGCCAGCATGAACATCAGTTATTATTGCAGGCGTCGCGGCATATCGATTATCTGGATGATTTTGCCGGTTTAGGTGAGCAGGTGCGGCAGGTTCGCACTTTGTACCAGAATTATATTGATACTGCCCGGCAATTAAAAGAGCTGTTGGCGCGCAAACAGGAAGCCGTTCAGCAAACCGAGATTTACGAGTTCCAACTCAACGAGATAAGCAAGGTTAATCCCCAGCCCAATGAGGATGAAGAGTTAAAAAAAGAGGAACTGATCGCCCGCAACGCTGAAATCTTGTTCGAAAGCACACAATTGTTATTCGATCAGTTATATGAAAGCGACGGCTCGGTTTCCGAAATAATCAAAAAAGCAATAAGCAAGCTGCAAGACCTGGAAAAAATTGATGACAAGTTTACCGAGATAAGGAACGAATGTGAAAATGCCGCCATCCTGATTGATGAAGCCGCCGCATCGGTAAGCGATTATAACCATAAAATAAATTTTGATTCGGACCGGTTGGAAGAAATCCGCAACCGCCTGGCGCAATTAACCGGTCTTTTAAAAAAATACGGCGGGTCAATTCATACACTATTGCAGCACAAACAGGATTTACAGGCAAAACTTTTACACATTGAAAATATCGACGAAGACATTAACGCGTTACAAAACCAGTTGCAAACCCGGCTTGAAACTTTGAAACAACAATCGCTTGCTTTATCCGGGCAGCGTGTGCAAGCCGCAGAGCAATTGGCGAAAAGTGTCATGCAGGAACTGGCCGGCCTGGGAATGGCAAATGCCAGGTTCCATGTTGCTGTAGAACGTAGGGAAATTACCGAAGGCAATTTTCTACACATCGAGGGTAAACGCATTCAGGTTACACCAAAAGGGATTGATAATATTGAATTTTTGATTTCCGCCAACCCCGGTGAAGAATTAAAACCTTTAGTCACTGTTGCCTCCGGTGGAGAAATTTCCCGGATTATGCTGGCATTGAAATCATTGTTGGCCAAAGCCGACCGGGTGCCGGTGCTCATTTTTGATGAAATTGATATTGGAATTTCCGGCAGGATCGCCCTGGTGGTTGGTAAAAGTTTGCAAAAGCTGGCTGCAAGCCGCCAGATCATTTGTATTACCCATTTACCGCAAATTGCCAGTTCGGGGCACTATCAATACCTGGTAGAAAAAGTCAGTAATAATAACACTACGTTAACTACGATCCGTGAGCTTGCGATGCAGGAGCGAATCGAGCAGATAGCCCGGTTGATCGGCGGTGAAGCGATTACCGATACCCATCTCATGAGCGCCGCTGAATTGATCAAAGAGGTAAGCGCCTCCGCTAATTAATTAAATGAGCCGGAAAAGAGTGCAAAATAATTCAGGCAGGGAATATTAAATTAAAGAATATTGTATCTCATAATAAAAAAATGCTATATAATTGTTTAAAAATTATTATATTTAAATAGCAGATTCTAATATATAACAAGAATGACAAAACATGACACTTTTATTAAAGGTGAGAGGAGTGTAATGAGCAAACGTGAATTAAAGTATTCCCGGCTTTTTGGGGTGCTTACACTTGTTATCATGACTTTGTTTTTTGCCTGCGCACAACAACAGGCAACCTTGCTGGATGAAGAATATTCCGGAGGGGATGATGATTTTCAGAATGAACTGCTGGGTATGTTAAATCTCTCTGAGGATGAACTGGGACAGGATTCCGATTTTTTAAATAAACTGGATCAGGATACTAACACAATGTCTGCACAGGCTGCCGGTTCAAGTTCAGCCCAGGATGACGAGAGCCTCGATGATGTGTTGTCTTTATTACTGGAAGACGATACCCCGGCATTTGAGGAGTTTGAAGACCAGGATGTACAGACGCCGATGTTTCAGGCAGATGAACCTTCCAGCAATGCCGATAACCGGTTAAAGACCGATGTGCAACAGCTTGAAAATGTATATGAAAAAAAACGGATGCAGGCCGATAGTTTACGCCGTAAATTGGAAGAAAAAAATGCCCGTATCCGGCTGCTGGAATCCCAGGAGAAAAGCGCAGCGTCGGCTGTTTCCGGTTCCGCAAAATCTCTGGCCAGAACTTCAGGACAAGAGCTGACCGATGTGCCGGGTAATTCTCCCTATAATATCGCCTATCGTGACGGCCGGCAGCAGTTTGAAAAAGCGGATTATAATGGCGCTATTAAAGCATTCCAGAATTTATTGGCCAATACACCGAACCACAGCCTGTCGGATAACTGCCAGTACTGGATCGGCGAGAGTTATTTTGGCTTGAAGCAATACCAGCAAGCTATTATCGAATTCCAAAAAGTATTTGCCTATAACCAAACTGATAAGCATGATGACGCCCAGTTGATGGTCGCGATTTCTTATGTAAAAAGCGGGCAAAATGATAAGGCCCGCAGTGAATTTCAAAAATTCACCGGCAATTACCCAAACAGTGAATATATGCGTGTAGCGCAGCGTTATTTAAGCAAGCTATAAGCGGTGTTGCAAAGAAAATACAAGTATATTATTTTACCGGTTATTTAATAACCGGTAAAATAATATTTTTGTATCCAGCGCTATTAGATGGGTAGTATTAAAGCGTGTTTTTGGGCAATAAAGTATATAAAATCAGGGGGTATTGGGGAAATGATTTATTCATTAGGCCTGTTATAAATAAAAGACCTTTTTATGAGTATTTCAGCGTTTGAATATTATATGAATCAGTGAGGTTGTTTGTGCCAGATTTTGTTCACCTTCATAATCATTCACATTATAGCTTGTTAGATGGCGCATGCCGGATTGAAGATTTGGTTGAAACGGCAGTACAGTTTAATATGCCGGCAATCGCCCTTACCGATCATGGGTGTTTGTTTGGTGCAGTAGAGTTTTACCAGAAATGCGTTGCCAAAAAAATCAAACCTTTGATAGGGTGCGAGGTTTATATTGCATCGCAAAGCCGATTGGATAAAAAGTCTGTAACCGGCGCTTCCGGCGCCTCATTTCACCTGGTGTTGCTTTGCAAGAATGATATTGGTTATAAAAATTTGATGAAACTGGTATCGGCCGGGTATCTGGAGGGCTTTTACTATAAACCGCGCATCGACAAGGAATTGCTTAAACAATACTCCGAAGGACTGGTAGCTTTAAGCGCTTGCTTAAAGGGCGAAGTCCCCTATACCATTCTGAATAAAGGGTACGACAAGGGCAAAGAGATCGTTGCGGAATATAAAAGTATTTTTGGCGATGATTTTTATCTTGAAGTGCAAAATCATGGTATACCGGAAGAGGATCAGGCCCGCGAAGCAATTTTTAAACTGGCGGCGGAAGAGAATATCCCGGTGGTTGCTACCAATGATATCCATTATCTGAAAAAAGAGCACCATGATGCTCATGATGTTTTACTATGCCTGCAAACCGGCAAGGACCTGGACGATCCCAACCGTATGCGTTATTCCACCCGTGAATTGTATTTTAAAAATCAGCATGAAATGGCCCGCCTCTTCCCTAAAAATCCGGAAGTTCTGGAGAATACTCTGCTGGTGGCCGAGAAATGTAACCTGGAAATGAAGTTCAGGAATTATTTTATTCCCGAATTTGCACTTCCGGCCGGGGAAGAAAGTAAAACGCTGGGTGATTATTTGAGTAAAATTTCCTATGAGGGATTGAAGCAGCGTTATGAGCACATCACCCCTGAACTTGAGCAGCGGCTGGAAAGGGAATTGGGGGTTATAAACAAAATGGGTTATGCCGGTTACTTTTTAATTACCTGGGATTTTATTCGTTATGCGCGGGAAAATAACATCCCCGTAGGACCTGGACGCGGTTCTGCCGCCGGCAGTCTGGTTGCTTATTGTTTAAAAATTACCAATCTTGACCCTATCAGGTATAATTTGATCTTTGAGCGGTTTTTAAATCCGGAACGGGTCAGCATGCCCGATATCGATATTGATTTTTGTTATGAACGCCGTGAAGAAGTAATCAATTATGTTAAAAACAAGTATGGCATTAACAATGTGTGCCAGATCATTACCTTTGGTACTATGGCTGCGCGTGGCGTGATCCGCGATGTCGGCCGGGTATTGAATATGAGTTATGGCGAAGTTGATCGCATTGCCAAACTGGTGCCGGCGCAATTGAATATCAAGCTGGAAGAGGCGATCAACACCGTTAAAGAACTTAAAGAACTGGAAAACAAAGACGAACAGCACCGCAAATTGTTTACCTACTCACGGGTATTGGAAGGCTTGGCGCGTCATGCTTCCACCCACGCCGCCGGTGTGGTTATTACCCCTCAGGAATTGACCAATTATGTGCCGCTATATAAAACCAAAGATGGCGATATTACCACTCAGTATGAAATGCGGGTATTGGATGATGTCGGCCTGCTGAAAATGGATTTTTTGGGGTTACGCACTCTTACCGTTATTCAAAAAGCGGTCGATTCCCTGAAAAAGAAAAATATTGAGGTGGATATCGAGCATTTGCCCCTGGATGATAAAAAAGTGTATGACTTGTTTTCCCGCGGTGAAACTATCGGCATTTTCCAGTTTGAAAGTTCCGGAATGCAGGAATACCTGAAAAAGCTGCATCCCGAATCGTTGGAAGATCTGATCGCTATGAACTCGCTGTATCGCCCCGGCCCTATGGATATGATCGATGATTTCATCAATCGAAAAAAAGGCAAAGTGCCAATTAAATATGAAACCCCACTGCTGGAGCCGATCCTTAAAGAGAGTTATGGGGTTGCAGTTTACCAGGAACAAGTCATGAAACTCGCCAGCGATATTGGCGGGTTTACAATGGGGGGCGCCGATAATTTACGTCGCGCCATGAGTAAAAAGAAAGTGGAAACCATGCAGGCCAACCGTGTCGAGTTTGTCCGCGGCGCACTGGAACGGAAAGTTTCGGAAAAAGCGGCCAATGAAATATTCGACATGATGGAAAAATTTGCCGGCTATGGTTTTAATAAATCTCATGCCGCCTGCTATTCACTGGTAGCTTATCAAACAGCGTATTTAAAGACTTATTATCCGGCCGATTTTATGGCGGCTACCATCAGCAGTGAAATGGGCAGTTCCGATCGAGTTACGATATTACTGGAAGAATGCCGGCGCATGAATGTTAAAGTGCTGCCTCCGGATGTGAATGAAAGTTACGCCGATTTTGTGGTGATTGGCGGCGCGATCCGTTTCGGGCTGGGTGCGGTAAAAAATGTTGGTTTGGGAGCTATTAAAAATATTGTTGCCGCCCGCAATGAAGATGGCAAGTTCAAATCCCTGTTTGAGTTGTGCAGTAGAGTAGACAAAGCAGCTGTGAACCGTAAAGCGTTGGAAAGCCTGGTGCTGGCCGGGGCAATGGATTCCCTGCCGGGCACCCGCGCGCAAAAGTTTGCCGCTATCGACAGCGCAGTAGAATTTGCGCAGCGTACCCATAAAGATACCGATTCGGCGCAAACTTCAATGTTTGATGAGCAAGAGGAGGTAATGGCAATTGCCGAGCCGGCCCTGCCTAATGTGGAAGAATGGTCAAAAACCGATATTTTAAAAAAGGAACGAGAGATTCTGGGCTTCTTTTTGTCCGGTCATCCCCTTGATAAATACCGTGAAGAGGTATACACTTTTTCCACAGTAACTATAGATTCCGTGCATGAGTTAAAAGACGGCCAGCCGGTCCGGTTATGCGGCATTATCTCGGAATTGAAAAAACATTTGGATCGCAAAAACCGCACTATGGCTTTTTTAAAAATTGAAGATTTTACCGGCAATTTGGAAGGGATTATTTTCTCCGATCCCTATGATAAATTCAAACAGTATATCTACCAGGATTCCCTGGTGATGGTTATTGGAAAAATTAACACCCGTGAATCAGAAGCGCCAAAAATCCTTATCGAGGAAATCATCACTCTGGAAGAAGCCCGGAAACGTTATACCCGTAATTTATGTGTGGCAATGGATATGACCCGGATCGACCAGGTAATGATCAATGATATTAAAGCTATTATGGACAAGTATCGTGGCGAAATACCGGTCTATTTCAATGTCAAAACACATGACAAGGGCGATTTTGTGTTGCGGGCTAAATCGGTGCAGGTATCTCCCACTTTGGACCTGGTAGAAAAATTGCGTGATAAAGTAGGCCGTGAAAATGTGTGGATCGGCGCCTGATTCCTGGTTATTGATTATATAGAAAAATTTTTGTACATTATGTTGCTTTTTTTGGCATATTGTACCGGTTGTTTTTTGTTATTATCTGTGTACAGATTGATGAACTTTTTTACTGTTTAATTATCAAAAACTGTATAGTTCTTGTTTTTTACAAGCCAGGCAACATTATTATTAAAATATAAAGGTTAATACATATCTATCCTTCAGGAGGGATACATGGATCAATTTGTTGAACGGATTAAAAATATATTATTATTTCCGGAAAAGACCTGGGAAACAATTAAAGAAGAAAATTTGAAACGTTATGATATTGTCCAGCAATATTTAATGTATCTTGTCGCTGTTACAACAATAGCATTCTTTATTGGTTTGGTGATAGTTGGGCAATATGGGCAAAACACAAATTTCTTTGCCGGAATAGTCAAAGCCGTGTTGTTTTATATTTTTAATATATTGTCTGTTTTCGTCGGCGCATTTATCATTAATCAACTCGCCCCGTCTTTCGGCTGCGAAAAAAATGAAAATGCTGCATTTCAACTTGCCGCTTATAGCCTGACTGCATATTTTGTCAGTGGTATTTTATATTTTATACCAGTTCTCAAACCGTTCATTATATTAGGTTTTTTCAGTATATATCTGTTGTATAAAGGATTACCTGTTATAATGGGCTGCCCTGAAGAAAAGACTGTGAATTTTACTATTGTTGTCAGTCTGATCTTGTTTGCCCTGGTAACCATCAGTTACAACCTGGCAAATTTTTAATTCAACGAACAGACTGAAAATGTAACCCTGGTGAGCGCCGGCGTTGAAATAATACTTTTGGTGTCTGGTTTCTTGTTAATAACAGTTGTTTCCCAACTGCTGGCTGCCAGAGTCCGTAAATTTTTTTCTAAAAAAATAGCGGCCGGTACTTTTCTGTTAATTGGGCTTGTGGGGGTTTATTATCTTGTTGATTGTTATTTTTTTAGCTTGAACAACCGGTTGCATTTATACTGTCTTTTCTGGCTTTTAGTTATTATTGTGCAGTTCTGGTTTTTTTACCGGACAATTCGTAAACACATCATTGCAAACTCCGATCTGGAGCATGGTAAAAGTAAAACAGGAATTACGTCTGTTTGATTTAAAACCTGTTACCCTTGCATCTCTCGGATTATTATTGAAGCTGTAATGTCTGGTTATCATTTCGAAACTAGATATATAGTGGTTTTTGTAAAGGGGGTACAATAGTGGTAATTGATATGAATATTATAATTCCTTCAATACTGCGATCCGGACGCCGGATAAATGTCAATAGCGCTGATCAATAACTGTATCATTATTAACGTTAATCATTGGTTTTTAATAAGAGAATAAACTGTAATTATAAATTACCGGATTGAAATATTATGAATAAAGATTTGGAAATTTTACGCAAACTGCGAACCCTTACTACTGCCGAACAACTCGCAGTGGATAAGGTGGACCTGGAACACTTTTTTGACCGGATCGACAAATTCCTGCATGGTCAAAAAGCCGAGTGCGAAAAGAAACTGATCGTTTATACCGACGCTGCGGCGCGCGGCAATCCCGGCCCCGCCGGGATCGGCATCGTTATTCAAAATGAAGATGATAAAGTGGTCAAAGAGCACTATGAGTTTATTGGCGAACAAACCAATAACACTGCGGAATATATGGCATTTATTAAAGGTTTGGAACTGGCCAGAGACATGAAAGCCGATTCCATCCTGGTGCAGACGGACAGCGAATTATTGGCTAATCAAATAAACGGTGTATATAAAGTTAAACATAAAGCGTTAATTGATTTATATATAAACGCCAAAAAGTTGTTGAATAATTTTACCAAAGTAGAAATTAATCATATCGACAGGGGGAAAAATAAAGATGCAGATCGGCTGGCGAATTTAGCTATCGATTCGAAAATATAAATCCGGGAGTATTTCATGAAAGCATTGATCACCGCTGGCGGTAAAGGCACCCGCCTGCGCCCCTTAACCCATACCCAGAATAAACATTTAATCCCCATTGCCAACAAACCTATTCTCCATTATGCCCTGGAAAAAGTTGCCGCCGCCGGCATTACCGAGGTTGGCATTACCACTCACCAGGCCGGTAACGAGGTTAAAGAAGCTCTTGGCGCCGGCGAGCGCTGGGGGCTGAATATTACCTACATTCCCCAGGAAGAACCCCTGGGACTTGCTCATGTGGTTAAAATTTCCCGTAATTTCATTGGCGATGAGCCGTTCATTTTTTACCTGGGCGACAACATGGTGGTAGGCGGCCTGGAAAAGTTTATTGCCGCTTTTTATGAAGCGAAAAGCAATTGCCATCTTACCCTGTCGCGCGTTAAAGACCCGGAACGGTTTGGCGTACCGGAACTGAAAGATAACCGGATAATTGCCATTGAAGAAAAACCGGCCCATCCCAAAAGCGCTTTTGCAGTTTCCGGTATTTATATTTATGATAGTTCAATTTTTCAGGCAGTGAATAATATTAAGCCCAGCGCCCGCGGCGAACTGGAAATTTCCGATGCCCATCAGTACCTGCTCGATCACAACTATTCCATCAGTTATTCGGAAATAACCGGCTGGTGGAAAGATACCGGCAAACCGGAAGACATTCTTGAAGCAAATCGCTTGATCCTGGAACATACGCAAAGCCGGGTCGCCGGGAGTGTGGACAAGCTGTCTTTGGTGACAGGCGAAGTAGTCATTGAAGAGGGCGCACAGATCATCAACAGTGTACTACGGGGCCCAATTGTTATTGGTAAAAATACCATTGTTGATAATTCTTTTATCGGCCCTTTTACATCCATAGGTGATAACTGTACGATTAAAAAGAGCGAAGTGGAATTCAGCATTGTGCTGAATCAATGCGAGATTACCGATGTCGGGGTACGTATTGAAAGCAGCCTGCTGGGCGCCGGCGCGAGGGTGGTCAAAGCAACCGTCCGTCCCAAGACGCACCGTTTTATGGTGGGCGATCAAAGCCTGATTGAAATTCGTTAAGGCTGATATACCAGCAGCTTTTTTATATATTTGCAGCTTGCGAATCTGGTAAAAAAGTTGTATCTTATATACACTATAACGGTTCTTTATATGAAGAACTGGATAAAATAACCCCGATACCCTGTTAGCAGAAAACAGCCTATTGGGGTTTTTAGCAACATCAAGTTATTTTTTTTTCTGCTCTTCAGGTAACTAAAACTGCAAGAGTCAGGTATCAGCATATCTTTTATTCAATCCGGACAACCCCGTCTCGCCCGGCTGCCCGTTTATACCCTGGTAATAAAGGAAATCTAGTATGGATAGAAAAAAAATCAAAGCGCGCCTGGAACTGGAAGACGGCTCGGTTTTTCATGGCTATTCCTTTGGCGCACAAAAATCCGTCGCCGGTGAAGTAGTTTTCAACACCAGCATGATGGGTTACCCTGAAAGTTTGACCGATCCTTCTTATTATGGCCAAATTTTGGTGCTTACCTATCCCCTGGTGGGTAATTATGGGATACCCGAATCCAAACTGGTCGATGGCCTGGATGAATGGTTCGAATCGGACGGCATCAAGATTACCGGCTTGATCGTTTCGGAATATTCCTTTGATTACAGCCATTGGAGCGCCTGCAAAAGTTTAGGCGACTGGCTGGTTGAACATAATGTCCCGGCCCTTTACGGCATCGATACGCGCATGTTGACCAAACGCCTCCGCGATGAGGGAACCATGCTTGGCCGTATGCTGTTTTTTACGGATGAACTGGATTTCTATGATCCCAACAAGATCAACCTGGTCGAACAGGTAAGCATTAAAGAACCTGTGGAATACGGCAGCGGCGACCGCAAGGTTGTGCTGATTGACTGCGGCTGCAAGGATAACATCATCCGCAGCTTGATACAACGCGATATTAAAGTGAAACGGGTACCCTGGAATTATGATTTCTCGGCTGAAGAGTATGACGGTCTCTTCATCACCAATGGTCCCGGCGACCCCAAAATGTGCCACGAGACCATTAATAATGTTAAAAAGGCCCTGGAAGGACGTAAACCGATTTTCGGCATTTGCCTGGGCAACCAGTTATTATCACTGGCCGCCGGCGCCGATACTTATAAATTAAAATTTGGTCATCGCAGCCAGAACCAGCCCTGTGTTGAAGTAGGCACTAAACGCTGCTATATTACTTCGCAAAACCACGGTTTTGCCGTAGACGGCCGCACTTTGCCGGAAGGTTGGGAGCCCTGGTTTGTCAACGCCAACGACGGCACCAACGAGGGCATCCGCCATGTAACCAAACCATTTATGAGTGTGCAATTTCACCCTGAAGCCGCGCCGGGCCCTGTCGATACCGGTATACTTTTTGACGATTTTAAAAGGATGCTGCTATGATCAATAAACCGAAAAAAGTCATTATTCTGGGGAGTTCGGCGCTCAAAATCGGCGAGGCCGGTGAATTCGATTATTCCGGCAGCCAGGCCATCAAGGCGTTAAAGGAAGAAGGCGTTTATACTATTCTGATGAATCCGAATATCGCCACGATCCAAACTTCGGATTACCTGGCCGACCAGGTGTACTTTTTACCGGTAACGCCCTATTTTGTCGAACAGGTGATCCAGAAAGAAAAACCGGACGGGATTATGCTGGGGTTCGGCGGACAAACTGCTCTCAACTGCGGCATAGCCCTGGATAAAAGCGGTGTCTTGCGTCGCTATGGTGTAAATGTACTGGGCACCTCGGTTGAAACTATATTAAATACCGAAGACCGGGAGTTATTCGTTACCAAACTGAAACAGATCGATGTCAAAGTGCCGAAAAGCTTTGCAGTTAATACCCTGGAGGATGCATTGCATAAAGCCGCTGAGATCGGTTACCCGGTGATGATCCGCATTGCTTTTGCGCTCGGTGGTCTGGGGTCCGGGCTGTGCCGTAATGAGGAAGAGGTGAAAGAACTGGCGCAAAAGGCCCTTACTTATGCCAGCCAGATCCTTGTTGAAGAGTACCTGCTGGGCTGGAAAGAGATCGAGTATGAGATTGTCCGCGATCAGTATGATAACTGTATTGCGGTTTGTAATATGGAGAATTTCGACCCGATGGGCATCCATACCGGCGAGAGTATTGTTGTGGCCCCCAGTCAAACCCTGACCAACCACGAATACCATAAATTACGGGAAATCGCCATCCGCACGGTACGGCACCTGGGCGTGGTGGGGGAGTGTAATATCCAATATGCGTTCAACCCGCATTCCGATGATTACCGGGTCATCGAGATCAACGCCAGGCTGTCGCGTAGTTCGGCGCTAGCCTCCAAGGCGACCGGTTACCCGCTGGCCGCTGTTGCCGCCAAGCTGGCCCTGGGTTACAGTTTAACGGAATTGCCGAATTCGATTACCAAAATTACCAAAGCCAGTTTTGAACCCGCGCTCGATTATATTGTTGTCAAGATTCCGCGCTGGGACTTGAAAAAATTCCGGCTGGTTTCGAAAAAGCTGGGTTCGGGCATGAAATCAGTGGGCGAGGTAATGGCTGTCGGCCGTAAGTTTGAAGAAGCCCTGCAAAAGGGCCTGCGGATGCTGGAAATCGGCGCCAATGGCATGGTGCAGAACAAGAGTTTTTTAAGCAATGATATTGAACAGGAATTGAGCGAGCCGACCGACCTGCGGGTTTTTGCCATCCCGGAAGCTCTGAAAAAGGGCATGAGTGTCGATGAAATCCACAAACTGACCTTTATTGATAAATGGTTTTTATATAAAATTAAAAATATTGTTGCTATCGAACAATCGCTTTTGCAGGTGGGTGAGCAACGCTGCCCGCGCGACTTGCTGCTGGAAGCAAAGCAGTCCGGTTTTTCGGATAAGCAGATCGGCATGGCGCTGGGCAAGGATGAATTGGAAATCCGCCAGTTGCGCCATAATTACGGCGTTACCCCCTGCGTCAAGCAGATCGATACCCTGGCCGCCGAATACCCGGCACAGACCAATTACCTGTACCTGACTTATAACGGCTCTGAAGACGACCTGTCCTACCTGCAGCGCAATTCGGTAATAGTGCTGGGCAGCGGCGCGTACCGCATCGGCAGTTCGGTAGAGTTTGACTGGTGCTGCGTCAATTCGGTTAAAACCCTGAAAAAGCTCAATTACCAGACCATTATGGTGAATTACAATCCGGAGACCGTGAGCACGGATTATGATGAATGCGACAAGCTCTATTTCGACGAGATCAGCTTTGAAACGGTGCGGGATATTTATGAAAAAGAACATGCCATCGGCGTCATCGTTTCCATGGGCGGACAAATACCCAATAACCTGGCGTTAAGGCTTGATAAAGCAGGAGTACGAGTGCTGGGAACCTCAGCTAAAAGCATCGATAGCGCCGAAGACCGGCACAAATTTTCGCAATTACTGGATGAACTGGGTATCGACCAGCCGCAGTGGAAAGAACTGACCTCGATGGATGAAGCTAAAAAATTTGCCGCCGAGGTGGGTTTTCCGGTGCTGATCCGTCCCTCGTATGTATTGAGCGGCGCAGCTATGAGCGTGGCGTCAAGCGATAAAGAACTGGAAAAGTACCTGCTCAAAGCCTCGGATATTTCTTCCGATCACCCGGTGGTCATCAGCAAATTCATAGAGCGCGCCAAAGAGATTGAGATCGACGCGGTGGGGCAGGACGGCGAACTGCTGGTGTACGCCATTTCCGAGCATGTGGAAAACGCCGGGGTACATTCCGGCGACGCCACCCTGGTGTTGCCGCCGCAGCGCACTTATTTGGAAACCACCCGCCGTATTAAAAAGATCGCCCGCAAGTTGGTCGGCGCGCTGAAAATAAACGGCCCGTTCAATATGCAGTTTGTCGCCAAAGGCAACGATGTAAAAGTTATTGAATGCAACCTGCGGGCGTCGCGCAGTTTCCCGTTCGTTTCCAAGATTTTTAAAGTGAATTTCATCGATATCGCCACGCGGGTCATCATGGGGCATCATGTGCCGAAAATGGACAAGTCCGCTTTTGAACTGGATTATGTGGGCGTCAAGGCGCCGCAGTTCTCCTTTACCCGGCTTATCGGCGCGGATCCGACCCTGGGCGTGGAGATGGCTTCCACCGGCGAAGTGGGCTGCATCGGCGCGGATTTTGAAGAGGCGTTCCTCAAATCCCTGCTGTCGGTTGGTTATAAAATGCCGGTTAAAAATATATTACTGTCCACCGGGCCGATCGAGACTAAAGCCGAGTTCCTCGCCAGCACCCATATTCTGGCAGATATGGGTATGAATTTTTACGCCACCGGCGGCACCGCCAGGTTCATGGAAGAGAATGGATTTACCGTGACCAAGCTGCACTGGCCGCTTTCGGGCAAGCAGCCGAATGTGCTGGATTATTTAACGGACAAAAAAATCGACCTGGTGATCAACATCCCCAAGAATTACCAGGAAGAGGAACTGACCAACGATTATATCATCCGGCGCAAGGCGGTGGACTTTGCCATTCCGTTGTTCACCAATGTGCAACTGGCGCGCCGTTTTGTCGAAGCCATTTCGCGCAAGAGCGTCAAGAGCCTGGAGATCAAAAGCTGGAGCGAGTACGAATAAAATGCAGGGTGGGATTCTATCCCACCATTTTTTATTTGTGTTTTATAGAATGGTCATCTCGATACGTCCCGAAAGGTGAAGCAACGGGACTACTCGATGACCGGATTTTTAGTAGGGTGGGTTTCTATCCCACTTTTTTTACTTTTTTGGAATGGTCATCTCGATACGTCCCGAAAGGTGAAGCAGCGGGACTACTCGATGACCGGGTTTTAGTAGGTTGGGATTTTCTCCCACCTTCTTTATTTGTATTTTATAGAAATGCCATCTCGATACGTCCCGAAAGGTGAATCAATGGGACTACTCGATGACCGGGTTTTGATAGGGTGGGATTCTATCCCACCTTTTATTAGCGGATGAATTGGAACAAGGGGTTGTAACCCCTTGCGCTGTAACTGTATTGTTATATCAAAACAAGGGGCAAAAGCCCCTTGTTCTGCTAGGCTATTTCTGCCATTCTCTTCACCACTCTGCGCACCCTGGTCAACTGCGCCGGGGAGAATTCAGCCATACGGGCGTTGATAACGGCGAGCACGGCGTCTTTGTTGCCTGCATCCACTGCTGGCAGAATACTTTCGGCGTGGACGGGCACATCGCGCGGAATGCAGCCTTGCATTTGCTTGAGCAAAAACGGCATCAATCCGGCGCAGTACTCTGCGTTAGCCGCCGCTGCCCCGGCCAGGACTTTGACGCCATTCACCACCGTGATCACCGAACCGTTGTCGATGACGCGCATGATCTCTGCTTTATGTTCCCAAACAGCATCAGCTCTTAACCCGGCAACAGTGGAGAGGCCGATCATAGCGCCCCATACCATGCGGTTGTTTTTGCTGGACAATAATTTGATAAAATCTTCCGCATACGCAGCGATCAGCTCCGGGCGCAGGTAACCGATTTCGTATAACACTTTGAGGCAATCGCTGTGTACGTTTTTGTTCTTGTTCCACAGGTTGTCGGCAATTTCCTGAATACCGGCCGTGTCGCCGGTCATCGCCAGTTCGCGGGCCAGTTCCTGGTTGGGAACCTCGTCGCGGCGGTTTTGGTAAAAGGCAATTTTTTGTAATACGGACATGTGAGCCCCTTTCCAATTTTAGTTATATTTATCCGCAGATGAACGCAGATGAACGCAGATGACGCAGATGCAAACTCTATAATCCAGGACAACATGTCCTGTTTTATTGTGCGACCTGGGGAACATCTCCTCCAGAGGCGGATCTTCGACCCAGGTCGAGCTTAAAAAGATGCAAGGGGCAAAAGCCCCGTGTTCCAAGATATTAAATTGAGCTTGGACGGAAGGGAACCTCGTCCGTCTAGTCCATGCCGTCCACACCACTTGAAGATTTTTTGCTATACCAATACAAGAGGCAACAGCCCCTTGTGCAAATTCATGATAACAACAGCTTTTATTTTACCGGGCTGAGCAGGAACGAATAGGCATAATCGCCGGGGTACAGGGTATAGTGCGGCAAGGGCAGGGCGCCCCAGCTATCGTCGCCGCCAACGCCGGTTTGTTTATAGTCGATGTTTAACGCCACCAGGTCGCGTCTTTTTATATCGATGGTATGGCGTTGTTCTTTTTTATCGCCATCGTCAAAATCCTCTATGGGGTTGTGCAGGGCGCTAAAGCATAACAGCGGCTGGCCAGTAACTTTAATGCCGCGGCCTTCCTGGTTGGTCAGGCTAAACCAGCGTACATCGGTTTTATAGCCGTTTTCCTGGGGCCGGATATAGGGCACGTACTGATCGGCCACATACCCGGAATAGACATCCACAAAGGCGCCGTCGTTGCGATCCCAATAATTTTCCTGCGGGCCGCGGCCGTACCATTGCAGCCAGTTAAATTCCTGAGGCACGATCATGGTCATGCCGAAACGCGGCAGTTCCGGCAGGGACATGCCGCCCTGGGTGAGGCGGTTTTCGACCAGGATTTCACCGTTACCCAGCACAGTGTAAGAGAGCGTTTGCCGGCAGTCGATTTTCGGCAGCGTCAGGTGAAAATCGATTTTAATTTCCCAGGGGACTTGCTGCTGAACGGTTATGCCGTTAATTATATAATGTACGCCGGCATCTCGCCATATTTTACAGCGCTGCTGCATGTTATTGCCATAGTCGTTGTCGGTGGGCGCGCGCCAGAAATTTACTGCCGGACCTTGCTTTACCAGTTCAGTGCCTTCCACCTGCCAGGAACTGAAAGCCGCTTTTTGTCGGTCAAACACCACCCGGAAATTACTGCCGGTAATGATCAGGCTGTCCGCAGCTTCGCGTAGTTGCATTTCCGGCAACTGCCTGCCGTTAGAAAAAATAGTGACCGGTCTGGTGAGAATAAACTGTTCCGCGGCAACTTCGTGTCCGGCCGGTACCAGGGCGCTGGTTTGGGTGGTTACTGCATGAAAGGTCAGAATATTTTCTGCATTAGGGTTCAGGCGGCGCAGCTTTTTATCCAGATTAACAATCTCCGTTTCCCCCGGCTTGATATTCAGGCGTTTCAGTTGCCCGGTTTTAATGGTTTTGCCGTCCGCCATTAGGTCCCAGATGATGAGAAATTCATTCAAATTGGTAAACTGGAAACGGTTGGCAATTGAGAATTGCAGGCGTTTGGGGTCGGTTCTTTTAAACGAGATATTCTGGTATTGTTTTTTCACTTCCCACAGGGCAGGGTGGACTGACCGGTCGGGAAAAACCAGGCCGTTGGTGCAGAAATTACCGTCATTATACACGCCTTCCGGTTCATAATCGCCGCCATAGGCCCAATATAACTGTCCTTGCCGTGTCAGTTTGGCAAAGCCCTGGTCAACCCAGTCCCAAATAAAACCGCCCTGAAAAGATTTGTGCGTATACATAAAATCCCAGTAATCCTTCAGGTTACCGGTGCTGTTGCCCATTGAGTGGGCATATTCGCACAAGATCAGGGGACGGTCGAGGCCGGAATCAAAATATTGTTGTAAATTTTTGCCCCAGCTTTTTGTCCGCACTTTGGCATACATGGGGCAGATAATATCGGTATGCGCATTTTCCCCGGCCGGTTCATACTGCACCGGGCGATCCGGGTCGCGCTGTTTCAGCCACCGGTACGCCGCCTGAAAATTGGGGCCGTCGCCGTTTTCATTGCCAAGCGACCAGATGATAACGGAGGGATGGTTCTTGTCGCGTTCGACCATGCGCTGCACCCGTTCCATGATGGGCAGCCTGAAATCGACATTGTGCGCCAGGCTTTGTATGCCCTGGTAGGCATAGCCGTGCGCTTCCACATTGGCTTCGTCGATGACATACAGGCCGTACTGGTCGCACAGTTTATACCAGCGCGGGTCATTGGGGTAATGTGAAGTGCGCACCGCATTGATGTTGAATTGCTTCATCAGTTGAATATCCTGGCGCATCGATTCCAGGGAGATAACATGGCCGGTCTCCGGGTCGTGCTCATGACGGTTCACGCCTTTTAACATAACGGGTTTGCCGTTGACCAGCAGCTGTGCATTTTTGATTTCCACGCTGCGAAAACCGATTTTACAGCCGGTCGCTTCAAGCAGTGAATCCTGATCGTCATATAATAACAGGGTCAGAATATACAGGTTTGGTTTTTCTGCCGACCACTTTTTTACATTTTTCAGGTTATCGGAAAAATTTAAAAATGTAATTCCGTTTCCGCGGATGGAAAATTTTTTAAGATTGCTGAAAACCGGCACGTAATCTTCTTTATAAATGTTGGCGCGCACGCTGTAATTTTTACAGGTCTGTGCATTATGATTTTTGATTTGCACGGAGACATTGAACTTGCCATGCTGATACGAGTTATCCAGCGTCGATTTAACCTGGAAATCGAAAATACGTACCGGGGGTACGGCTGTCAGATACACATCACGTTCGATGCCGCTCAACCGCCAGAAATCCTGGTCTTCGAGGTAGCTGCCGTCGCACCAGCGCAATACCTGCACCGCCAGGTGGTTGCTGCCGGTTTTTATATAGGGGGTAATATTGAATTCGGCCGGCAGTTTGCTGTCCTCGCTGTAACCGGCCTGGTTACCGTTCACCCACACATACATGGCGGAATTGACCGCGCCAAAATGCAAATAGATCTGGTAATTTTCCCATTCACGGGGAATAGTGAAATCCGTTTTATAGCAGCCGACCGGATTATAATCGTCCGATATATTTGGTTGATCCATAGGAAAGGGATAGCGAATATTGGTATAGATCGGGTAATCATAGCCATACATTTGCCAGTCGCCGGGCACCGGGATATCATCCCAATCAGCAGCCATAAAATAGGGAGCATAAAAGTTTGCCGGGATGTCTGCCGGTTTTGCCACCCATTTGAATTTCCAGAAACCATTGAGACTTTTATAATTGACTGAAAATTCATAAATATCCTGAATGGCGGATAATTCATCCGGACAGGATAAAAAAGTAGCGTGGGCGAGTTCACGGTTCATCCCGTTTACTGCGGCGTTCTCCCAGTCATTTTTTTGACAAAACGCAATACTGGTTAAAACTAAAATAATCAGGAAAAAAAGCCGATTCTGACCCACTCTGGTACCAGTCCCTTAATTGTGTGCTGTTATGGCAATTTTATTATGTGAAAATTTTTTAATCCGGAAATAAGCTACCTATATTATATGAAATAATTATTAAAATTAAAAGCAAAGATTTTATTAAAGATAGCAAACCGCCCTGGCTTTTGATCCGATATTCAATAAAGCCCTGATTTTAATTAACTGCACGCCGGTAAATGCGCATTTTATGGAGTAATTGAAGAATAAGCGAATGGATTTATTGTCAATGAGAAAACCAGCATACCACAGGGATTTAACTGCGATATGCTGGTTAAAGATAATTACATTTCTGATAACATTCTTTGTGCTTTGAAGCGAATGAACGAATAATTCAAATTATTCACCGCGTTAAAATTTGCCGCTTTTTTCAGGGTTTCGCGGGCTTTTTCCTGGTCGCCCTGGCCCTTGTAAGCCATTGCCAGCCGGTACAGGTTGTAGGGATTCTGCAGGTTTGCTTGCTGATATTCGTTGACTGCGTTGGTATAATCTTTTTCCAGAAAGGCCAGTTGCCCGGCAAGCTGGTGGGCCTGGCGCAGCAGGTTGGGGTTATTCATGGTCTCTACCTGTTGCCGATATTCGCTCATTTTTACTCTAGCCGCTTTTATGTTGCCCTCGGCCAGATCGGTATAGGCCATGTTGAACAGGCCGCCGCGCACTGCGTTATCTTTAATATCCTGCGCCAGGTTAGAGTTCAATATCAACTGCTCTGCTTGATTGAATTCTTCCCGAGCTTGTTTGTATTTCCCCATTTCCACCATGATAAAGCCCATAGTATTCAGGTTACCAGCCATAGCCGCGACATCATTGATGTTGGCATTTTCAGTAACCATTTTTTTAATTTCTTCCAACGCCGCATCCAGCCGACCCTCATCTACAAAGGAAATTGCTGTGGTAAAATGCGCGGTATTGCGTTCACCTTCATTACGGGCCAATTCCAGCAGTTTTTGCATGTGTTGGCGCGCTTCAGCATGTTTCAAGTTAAAGTTCAGGTTGTTTGCTATGCCAACATGTGAGGCCACAAAATTGGGATTTAAATCCAAAGCTTTCTGATAAGAAACAATAGATTCATCAAACCGTCCGGCTTTGAGCAGTAATTCGGCATAAGAGTCATACGGATTGGGATCATTGGGGATCAATTCAATATATTTTTTAAAAGCTTGTTCCGCTTTATCATATTGTTCCAGAAAACGGTAGGCATAGCCTAACTGGTTATACGGCTGAGAAAATTTCGGATTGATCTGGATCGCCTGCAAATACAGATCCGCGGCCGCCTGCCATTCCTGCAAACCGAAATAATTACCCGCCAGCAGGTTAAGCGCCCGTTCGTCTTGCGGATAAGCTGCTACCAGCTTTTTGTATAATTCCTGTTGTACTAACGGTTTACCGTTTACACCGGCTTGTACACCCTGTATCCATAAGCGTTCTCCCTCGGACACGTTATCGGCCAGGGATACAGCTTTATTCAGGTTGACAAAGAAATCCTTTACATTAGGTACTACAAACGCCAGGTTCAGGTAAGCGAGCGCAAAGTTGGAATCGGCAGCCACGGCTTTTTGAAAGTACTGAATCGATTCCTGGGTCTGTAACCTGTCGGCAAGGTCCAGGCCCTGTAGATATAGCTTGTGCGCTTCATGTGATGACGTGGTGATTGGAATTTTACCGTCATCAACTTTAGTACAGGTCAAAGAGAAAAATAACCCCGTGATCACAAAAATCCCCATTATGAAAACGGCCGGTTTTAGCAGCTTCATCTTTTTCTCCTTATTTAAAAATTATCGATTGGAATTATAATATTATTAAACAAATAATTCCGGCGGATAATTCTGCCTGTTAAGTGTTTTTTATTGAGATATGATAAGAGGCTGTTTTCTGTAATGATGGCAATATGTACAGGCAGGAATTTATTTAATACCCACAATGTAAAGTGAGGGAAGCATTATTTTATGGAGAGATAATTTAAAAACTCCGGTCAATAGTGGTTTGAGCAGGGGATGCTTGTCACTGTAATAAAGATGAGTAACCGGGTAAATACGGGTATAGTATTTTTTCATTAACCTGTCTAATTCGGCTTGTGTAAACCCGGCATGAGCGCCAAACTCGTTGTGAAATTTACCCTGCAAACGCGCCTGCCAGTCCTTAATGTTTTGCCGTAATTTTGATTTAAAGGATTTATCCCTAACCCCAAAATAAGCCAACATACGGCTACGATTGGGGACGCCTATGTATGCCGGCGCTCCCGGCTTTAAAACCCGACTGATTTCTGCCAACAGCAGGGCAGGGTCGCAGGCATGTTCCAGCACATGAAATGAATAAACTGCATCGAAAACATTATTTTTAAAGGGCAGGGCAATTCCGTCATAATTTTGTAATTGCACAAACGAACGCATCCAGGTTTCGTACTGTTGATTCAAATCCACACCAAAGACTCGGCAGCCCAGCAATTCCTGCATGATTACTGCCTCATAGCCCGGACCGCAGCCTACCACTAGAATTCTTTGGATGTCCGGATTGGCAATGAATTGACGGATAATATGTATAAATGCCTTGATTTGCGGAGTGTAACGATCTCTGGCAAGTTCGGGTATTTGCATTTTATCTTATTTTAATATTATTCAGAATTGAGAATAAAGATTCGCCCGGCAGTTCATGTTCCATACTTTTCACCGGTTCGTTATTGATAACATGAGTATAGAGGGAACGATATTTTTCCGCAATTTTCCACAGATTATAGTTTTGCAGGGTTTCCACACGGGCGTATGTAGCCAGGCGTAGGCGCAAACTGTCATTATTGACCAAAACCCTGATGGCGGCAGCAAACTCTTTGTCATCTTCGCCATTGACAACATAACCGCATTTACCATTTTGCACCAGTTCATCGGTAATTCCATACAACAGGTTGGCAACGATCGGCAAACCGCTGGCCATAGCTTCAATGATCGCGTTCGGTTGTCCTTCCTGGCGGCTGGGATGTATGTAAATATCCGCTGCCTGCATATACTCATCAACATTGGCGCGCACACCTTCGAAACGAATGGTTTTAAAGAGGGATTGCTCGCCGATCGTTTTGAGCAGATTCTGGCTAAAGGCATCGACTTCATGGTTACCCAGAGCATAATTGCGGCACAATTTATTCGGCCCGACCACTAACACAATGAATTTACGCTTTACGGTTTTTTTCAACTCGGCAACGGCCCTCACCAGCATATCCATACCCTTGTTATAGTTGACCGAACCGACCGTCAACAGCGCCAGGTGATCGTCGGGTATCGCCAGCTTGCGGCGTAATTCCAGACGTTGCTGCCAGGCCACCGGTTTGAATTGCCGCGGGTTGATGCCATTTGGCAGGCGGGTAAAAGACTGCTTTTTGAGATGCTTTACTTCGCAGGTGCTTTCCAGCTTTTCCGAGGTCGGAATAATGACGCGGGCGCGGCGATACAGCATCATCAACAAACGACCCCATTTTCTGTGCTTAACCGTTACCGGGTCATCAACATGCAGGTTGGTAATTTTTTGTACCAGCGGCGTTCTGGTGAGCAGCGCGGCCAGATTGACCGGCGCTATAAAACCATGTGAGTGTATGAGATCATATTTTTTGTGGTTTTTGAGTATATAGCGGAACATGTCCCAGCCAAAACGGGCATGTCTCAGGGGTGTTGACGTGTCGCGCAATACACGGGTTACTTTAATGCCGTCAACGCTGTCTTCGCCCAATAGTGAAGGATTAGCGGCGCCGGTCAACACCTCAACAGTCAAACCCAGTTTTACCAGTTCCAGGGACAAGCGGTGGCATTGCATTGCCGCGCCGGAGAATTCCGGTACATAGTACCAGTTTGTCATCAATACCCGCATTTATACCTCAAAAGACATTTTATTAAATTCTTCTCCTTTTAAAAAAGAGTTGAATGCCTGCCGGGTGAAAAACTGAAAGGCGCTTTTATATAAAATTTCCGAACCCAAAAACCATACATGCCGCAGTCCCTGTGCTCCCCGAATGAGCGCCGGGATAGTATAACGGTTTATGAACAGTGAACGCACCAGGTAATTACATCGTTTAATGACTGGCAATTCCGGCGCAAATACTCCATAACGAAGAACCAGTTGTTTACGCAATTCCGGATTTATTTTATACCAGCAGGCAACGGCTTTACCATAGAGTGCTCCTTTTTCCAGATAACCGTTAAGGTTCATGGGATGATAATGGGTAGCGCTGATCTCGCCGGCGTAATAAAAAGTAACGCCAATTTTTGCCAGGCGGCAGGCCAGTTCTTTATCTTCAGCAGCGACCAGGGCGTCGTTAAAACCGCCGACAGCATTCACGGCGACTTTTAATATTGAGGTATTGGCAGTACGGTACTTCCACCAGTCCACTTGCTGGCATTTTTCATCGTTCAGTTTCAGTCTGGTTTCCCACAACCGCGCCTGATCGGGGGTATCCAGTTCGCCGGCCATTTTTACTTCGCCCATTATGCACACCGGGGCGTCATAGTGATATTGCATGAGCAAATGTTTTTCCACCACATCGGGCTCCGGAATCGTATCGGCATCCATAAATAACAAAATATCGCCGGTTGATTTGGCAATGCCGCGGTTGCGGGCGTCGCCTGCCGATTTACCGCTGCCGCGTACATATTCCAGTTTAATTTTACCTTGCGCGCTGTATTGTTTTACTATCTCTGCTGTAGTATCCGTCGATTGGTCATCTACGACGATAACTTCATATAAATCCGCAGGACAATCCTGGTTTTCCAGGGCTGTCAAGGTTTTTTCCAACACTTCACCCCGGTTTTTACACGGAATGATCACTGAAATTTCAGGAAATGTTTGTATCATACCTTTATCTGCTTTCTTTTCTAATTATTATCGGACAGAACCAGGCTGTCTTAAGGAATTTATTTCCATTATTGTCAGGGTTTTACTGATCCACAGATAAAAAACATACAATGCCAAACCGCTTATTACCGGTACAAATATGAGCGTATCTTTTAACAAAAAGACAATACCGGACATGAAAACACCGCCGAATACCGGTTTAAGCGTATGCAGGGAAATATCCAGCCGGTACAGACGTTTACTAACCCAGTAATATTCAACGGCAAAGAAAACCACTCCGGCGCTAGTCATAGCCAAGGCTGCGCCTGTTGCACCTGACTGCGGTATAAGGATGACATTTAAAACTGTCAGTAGTACGGCGCCGGCAATATTGGCCGACAGATCAAGTTTTTGCAGGTTACGGCTGATAAGTGAAAAAGCCAATACCGGAATGATCCCGAATGGGATTACCAGCCATATAGAAATACGCAATACCGGAACAGCCTGCGCCATGGTTTGACCGTACAGAAGTCCAATAACCTGCGGCGCCATAACATCGACGAGAGCGACAATTGCTATGGTTACCAGGCTGATATATTTAATGGATTTTTTGCTGATAGTAACAAAAGCCGCCAGGTCGTGATGGGCAATGCGGGAGACGACCGGGAAAAACGCCTGTCCATAAGCCCCGGCCAGGGCAATACAGAGTTCGACCAGCTTGAAAGCGGCGCTGAAAATTCCCGCTTCGGCTTCACCCTGTAATTTGGTGAGGATGATGACGGTCAAAGACCAGAACAAACTATTGAAAACAGTGATCAGCGAGAAGGAGGGCGCCTGCGTAACTAGTTTTTGGGTTATGACCGAGTCGTGCCGCCATACCGGAGCGGCTACTTTATCAGCAGCGTATTTAAAGCATATCGCAAATGACAAAACTTTACTGATGACAAAAACCAGGATCATTTCCCTGATGCCGGCGCCAGCAAATAACAATGCAATGCCTGCGCCAACCTTGAAGACATTTTCCACCAGCCGGGCAATGGCTATATAACCCATTTTTTCATCCGCGCTAAGGATTGATTTACTCCAGTAAAATCCGGATGCAGGGATAATGGCAAACGCCATAACAATTGCCGCAAACGCGCTATCGGGTTTGGGCGACAACAGCAGGGTAACAATGATCATCAGGGCGGTAAAGAACAACGCTACCGGCAAACCAGCTTTTAAAACCTGGCCATAGTATAAACCGGCTTGACTGCGATCCTGGGCTACATCGCGAACAACCACGGAACCCAGGCCAAGCGTGGAAATATTTGAAAACAGGGAAAATAACGCAATAGCAAAAGCCAAAGCGCCGAGACCCTCGGCGCCCAGTTGGCGGGCAATCAGAATCCAGAATATTGCAGAGCCGAAACGGTTCATGATCTCTGTGCATGAGCGCGCTAAAGTATTGGTTATGATCGATTTAAAAGCGTTCATTGTTCCTGTCCGGTTTATTTCTGCGCTATAACTAACAATCCGTTGCCGTTTATATTGGTTGACCTGTAATCGATCCACATCAGCAGTAACACAAACGGGTGAACCAGGAGCAGATAAAATGGAAATATCACTTTAAATAATCTGCTGTATTGTACCGACGTTACTATATCATAAGATAACCTGCCAAAAAAGCCGCAGGCAATAATAATGTTCATAATTTTAAAACCGGCATTGGTTAATTTGCCTGTTAATTCATTTACAGAGTAATAACGGACATGCCCGTGCGGCAGACCGGTCGATGATGCCTGCGCCATTTTATTGATTTTACGTCCAAGACAGCGCAACACCCGCTGTTCGGAAACCGGCACATAGATGACCAGGTAACCGTTTTTATGCAAGGCGGTCTGAAAAGAATGCAGGATTTTTTCATCTTCGGCAATATGTTCGAGGACGCTGGCGCACAAAATGACATCAAACTGTTGCGAAGCGGTTAACGCTGACAGGTCGGCCTGTTTAAATACCAGGTTATCGATATTGGATTTAACCGCATAGCGCATATTGCTTTTTATCAAAGCGGCGTCGGCTTCCACGCCGAGCACATCGGCGTGGGGAAACCGTTTGGCAACGTAAACGGCATGCTGCCCCAGGCCGGTCCCGGCATCCAGAAAACTGAATATTTTTTTACCATGTAACAGTGTTTTTAACGTTCTGCGAATATACCATTCCCGCAAGGTTGTCAGGTGTATGACCCGGTAGGCCAGGGTACGAAGCCAGGTTTTATCGCCAATCAATTCGGCGATCTGTTTAAAAGTCATGCCTGATGCCTGTTAATAATATATTCAAGAGAATTTTGCCCGATCTGTTTATTCAAATGATTGATACCTTCAACGACAGCGGCAAGAGTAAAAAATATTAAAATTAAGGTAAAATTTTCTTTGTAGCTTTTATCAGCAAACGCTGAAAAAAAGTAACCTGCCAGGCTGCCCATAATTCCTATCGCCACCGCAGAATAATATCCGAAACGGCTGCGCATGGCTTTTTTAGTGCGGAAAAAGAAAACGATCAATAACACCATATAAACAATAAAACCGGGTATGCCTATTTCTGCCATATAAAGCAGATAAGTATTGTGAACTGCGGCTTTGCGGGTAAAAGCATCTTCGCCATCCCAATATTCTTCCAACAGGGTGCCATAGTTATTAATGCCGGCGCCGATAAGCGGATGATCCTGGATAATATTCCATGCTACTTGAGCGGTTGTGATCCTGGTGCGGGCCGAACCTAAATCGTAGGTGGTCAATCGGCCGCGAATCACATCGCTGAACGCCAAAAGAATAAGGATGAATACGATAGCGGCTAGCATGAATTTTCCCAAAACGCGAAAACTGATCAGCCGCCAGCGGAACATGAACGGGATCATAAACATGACTGAAATCAACAGACCCAGCCAGGAACTGCGGGTAAGCGTATAAATGAGCGCTACCAGGCCGGCTGCCGTTACCAGGGCGGCAAACCAGCGCATAGCGCGGGCTCTTTCAGTCATGGCGATAATTATTGATACCGGCAGAATAAAACCGATATAGCGGGCCAGGTGATTGCAATGACCTACCGTGCCGCCGGGACGGGCAACATTGGCGGTTTCCATTTCAAAAGCCAAAACTTTGTTTGATTCGCCTAAACCTAACATGCTGAGACTGGTTGTGCCCAGCGCCGCTTGCAGGCCGACGATGACCGCCTGAAATAATAAACCCAGGAACAATGCTGTTAAAATTAAAGAGATATCTTCTTTGCTGTTAATATTATTGGCAACAACCAGGAAAAAGACAATCGCTTTAACCAGGTTGAAAATATCAAAAGAACTCCATAACAGGTCTGTGGCATTGAGCATGGATAAACAATAGAACATAAACAGCGCCAGCGCCGGCCAGGTTATGGCGGGGAAAAAATTAAATATTTTTTGTTTGCGTTCCACAACTGCCCGAAACAGGGTGAGCCCCAGCAGGGCCAGTAACAGGATTTCGCTCAGCCCGATGGTGTATGCATCGGCGCCGCCGGGACTGGGATGATATAAAATATTGTAATCAGCGTTCAACGGAATGCTAAAGATCAGCAATCCCATAATAAAGCGGCGAATGTTTTTTACAATGACCAGGGTAAAGGGGAACAATAATCCGAGAATGATAAAAAGCGCCCATTTTAAATCCATTGCCCATACCGTCCATATAGCTGCAATAACGCAACTGATTGTTACCAGCGCAATAATAAACAATGGAAGTAAACGATGGCGATGGGTGATGGAGGGGCAAGAATGCATTGAATTTCCCTTTATGCGACCAGACGCCGGTAAAGGCCGTCCGGAATATCCATTTTACGACGGTTGAGAGCAACTCCGAGCAGGTTAATACCGGACGCCTGTAATTTGCGTTTGGCATTCTGGGCGCTATCCCAGCGGGTTTGCCCGGCGCAGACGATCAATACAACGCCATCGGTAACCGAAGCGACGCTCAAAGATTCAACTGAGGTCAGCACCGGCGGGGTATCGATGATGACATATTTAAATTGATTGCGCCATTGTCTGACCAGGGTGCGGAATCGTTCCGAGCTTAATAATTCCACCGGTTTTGATTCACTTTTACCGGCGGTGATGATCTTGAGGGCGCTGCCCTGCACGGGTATAAGACAATTACGCCAGTCGGCATTCTGTTCAATAACCTCGCCCAGTCCTTGATTGGATTCAATACCAAAATAGCGGTGCAAGGTGGGTTGATTGAAATTGGTATCGACCAGTAAAATATCGTTACGACCGGAGATAACCGGATTTGAAACGGTGGTGTCTGTTTGACCGGACAGAGCATTCATGGGCACTACATTGGGGGCATTGTTGTTTTTAACTATTGCACGCAAGTCTTCGGTGAACAGGGAATCGGGTTCGGGAACCAGGGCGCGGGGATCGGCTTTTTTACCCATGCCGCCGGCCATTAAAAAAGACAAATAAGTAGCAATGGTGGATGAACCTTCACCGTTCATTGAACTGGTTATGGACAGAACACGAATATTACCACTTTTATTGGCAATGCGAATATATTCTTTCATACCGTAAAAATCATTTAAAATTTCACCGGGAAGGTCAAATACAAATAATCCCTGGTTTTGGGCGGCAGATTTGCCGGTCGGGGCCGACATATTAAAATATAAATTTTCTTTTTCTTCCACCCGGCTTAATAATTGATGCACCACACTCATCACAACACCTCACACTCACACTCACACACACGCACACACTTTAACTATTTGATACTAATTTATTGACAACCTGTGTAAATCAATTCCACCAAACTCGCCGGAAATCGTTTCCACTATTTTAGTTAATTTTGGTTTGGCAACAACAGGGGGATTTTGCTGAGCGGCGATACCGGTATTTCCCTGCGCGCCGTGATTATTTTCACTCATTACTCTTTCTTTCATAGCCGTATAATTTGCCCTGGAGACAGAGGGAGCGGGCCCGGCAGCCATTATTAAACCACGTTCAAACAGTTCGGTTATTAAACCGGCATCGATCTGCTGCAGATTTCTTCTTGCTGCTGTCATCATGGCATTATCACAAATCTGGTTGATGAGTCTCGGCACACCGTCCGAAATCCGTTTCACCAGTTTTAACGACGAATCTGTAAACAGATTGTTATTTTTATTTCCTGCTACCTGTAACCGGTGACGGACATATTTCATGGTATCATCCAGATCCAGTCGGGTGATTACGGCTTTCAGGCAAATACGTTGTTTTAATTGCTGCATGTCCGGTTGATCCAGGTTGACATCGAGCTGCGGTTGACCGGAAAGGATAATTTGTAACAGCTTGCTTTGCATGGTTTCCAGGTTCGAGAGTTGACGAATCTCTTCCAGCACATGCGGTTTTAAATTTTGCGCTTCATCGATGATGAGCAGGGGGGTATTACCGCGTTCATATTCTTTAACCAGAAACGCATACAATTCCATCAGAATATCGCTCATCTCAGCGCCTTTCGGCTTGAAACCGAAATCGCGGCAAATGAATTTAACCAGGTCTTTGGATTCCAGGCTGGTATTGAATACCCAGGCGAAATTGACCTTTTTGCTTAATCCGTTTAACAAAGTACGGATGAGCGTGCTTTTTCCCAAGCCTGGCTCGGCTACTATGGCATTGATCCCGCGTTTACTGGCAATGCCGGTCATCAGGCGTTCCAGGGCTTCCTGGTGTATCTCGCTCCGGTACAGGAACCTGGGGTCCGGCGTTGTGGAAAACGGTTCTTCTTTTAATTTAAAGTATTTAACGTACATTGTCGTATCCCGCGCTCATATCATCCACATCAGGTCCCGATTACGCCATTGCAGCGGTATTGATATTCTCGTGAAAAATTTCTTCAATGTGAACATTAAAAATATCGGCAACTTTGCGTTTAAAGTCCGAGGTTGCTTCCAAACGGTTATTTTCTACCATAGACAAATAAGTAGAACTACAGCCCAGCAGAAACGCAAGTTCATATTGTTTCAGCCCGGCTTCCCATCTTTTAATCTTTAATTGATTTCTCATCACACATCTCCTTAGTTCTGCTTTTTAAAAATTTTATTACTTATACTTTATTCGGCTGCAACGGCTTTGGTGAATACAAATTTTTCTTCCAGTCGTGGCACCAGCCGGTGTTTATTGTTTATTTGTTCAAAATCGGGGATGGCAGCCAATATCGGTAAACCGAGACAGTGCTGCACATCTTCGACAGTATTTACAGAAGGATCAAACATTTCAATGAATAAGGCGCTGCCTATAGAGATAATTACGCCAAGTACCAGGGCAATGCCAATAAACAATACTTTATTGGGTTTTACCGGTTTGTAGGCAACACTCGGCGGTTCCAGCAATCGAACCTGCACCAGGTATTCTTTTTTGCTGGCGGTGATTCTGGCTTCTTCACGCTGTTTGATAAGCATGGAGTAAACTTCGCGCAGGTCGTCAATGCCTATGGTCAGTTTACCGAGTTCGTATTCCTGTCGTGAAAGTTCCGCTACAGAGTTTACTACCTGGTTCATACGTCCGCCCAGCGCCTGTTCGGCAGCTTGTAATGCTTTTACACTGGTTTCTTCGGCGCGGATAATTTCGTTCACTTCGGAACGAATCTTTTGCCGGGTTGCATCAATATCACGGACTACCAGCAATACTTCCGGGTGTTTTTCAGTATATTTCTGCTGCAACGAGCTTTTCTTCATTTCCAGTTCCAACTGGGTCTTTTTCAGTTCGTTCAGATAATCTAACCGGCCCACTTTTTCGCTGGATTCGGTATTCGGGAATGCAATGTCGTCGCCATTGGCCAGTTGCTCGCGGATCACTTTCAGCCGGGCTTCTTTGGCTATTCTTTCGGCGCGAACTTTGGTCAGTTCTTTGTCAAAATCGGCTACGGAAGAGAACAGGATCTGGGTTTGCTGATCGGGCTGCAGCACTTTTTCCTGGCTTTTATAGCTCATACCCTTTTTTTCCAGGTCCGCTATTTGTCTTTCAATTTCCTGAATTTGGGTTTCAAAAAATTCAAAGGCTCTGGTATCTTTATCAATTGCCGGACGCTGTTTTATGTATTCTTCTACGACTTTATCAACAACCTGGGCGGCAAAAACCGGGTCGCGGTCATCAAAGCTGACGTTGAGTATGTTAGTATCTTTTTCACGTTCAATGGTCAGCTTTTTGGCCAGGCCGGCAATAACTTCATTTTGGATCAACCGGGTAGCCTGTTCCGTTAATTCGCCGTTTTTCTGCATATCTGCAAAGTGTTTATTTTCCTGCAATAACTTTTTATCCAGGCCAAATTCTACCATCACAGGTTCAAGGATACTACGCATTTTCATGATCACCAGTTCGGCGCCAATTTTATCAAAGCGCTGTTGGCCATCGGTCTGGTTGACGCCTAATAAATAGGCTTTTTCATTTTCACTCTGGTAATTGACCAGCACTTTGGCGGATGAACGGTAAACCGGGGGCAGTATAAACGCGGCGCCAACAAAGCTGGCAACGATCAGTACGAAAGAAATGACCATTACTTTACGTCGTTTGAGCAATATATTCATAAAGCTAAAAGTCGAAATCGGGCTATCATATTTATTATAATCTAACATGGCGCTTTCCTTAGCTATTGCTGCCGGTTATACCAATACGTGTAACGTGACCAAACATCAAAGGGCGGCAGGGCAAGATCATATACCTGGGTAATGAACGAATTAACATCGGCAATAAATGTTCTTGGCACATAAACCATATCATAAGCCTGAACGGGTAAATCATTATTCATATTTCTTTGCAATGTGCTCATATCCAGGTTAATGCGCAGGACTTCACCGCGCTGGTGTCCGTCATTACGCAGCAAAAGAACGCTTTTCAACTGGGCTGCGTTTTTGGGACCACCGGCAGCTGCAATAGCGCGCATCAGGGTCATTCCTTTAGTCACTTTATAAACACCGGGATTTTCAACTTCGCCCATGACGTAAACATCCTGGCCGCCAAAATCCCGCACGATTACCGTTACATCCGGATCAATTAAAATTTCACTGTATTTATTGGTAATAATTTCGTCCAGTTCTGCCGGGGTCATATTAACGACAAAAATATCGCCAATACGCTGCAGGGAAATTCTGCCGTCCGGCCGAACTGTAACTGTTTCATTATATTCTACATTATTAAAAAATTTGATTTCAATGCTATCGCCAAAGCCAAAACGGTAGACTTTGGATTCCATAATATTATTCTGTGGATTCTTCAATCTGAACACAGCCCGGTTACGGCTGGCTTTGGACGGCTGCTGCGCCGGCGGGTTAACCGCGCAAGAAGCAGTTATGAACAGGCTTGCCAGAGAGAGGACAGTTAATATTTTGGTTTTTGGTTTCATTGTTGTTCTTAATAATAAATTATTTAGTAAAAATTTTTAGTAAGTTGCCAACACCTGGTTGCTCAACTTATCCTTTACTTGGTGAATGACATTTTTTTGGTTACTTTGAATTCGTTAACTTGAATAGTATAGAAATAAATACCTGAAGGAAGTACAGTACCATTATTATCCTGGCCGTTCCATACCTGGGTATATTCACCGGCCGTCTGCCGGGTATCGACCAGGGTTCTGACCAGTTGTCCGCAAATATTATGAATCATCAGTTTTACATTACCGTCTTCCTTGAGTGCATATTTGATATTGGTAGACGGATTGAACGGATTCGGGAAATTCTGTGCTAAGGAATAAGCTTCCGGTTTGGCTATACCGATAGCTTTGGACGCTTCGGAGAACTGGATCACGCCATCGGTAGATACATCGGCCAGCCAGTAATAATATACCTGGTTCCCGGTTACCTGGTTATCGATCCATTCATATTCTTTGCGTGACTGGGAGTTGATAGCGCCATCGATCATTTTATCGGTAACGCGAACTTTATCACCATCAATCGCTTCACAGCGATAAATATAAAAACCAAGGTTTTCAGTTTCTGATTGGGTTATCCATTTAATTACAACTTTGCCTGGTTCTGCCGAGGCGGCAAAATTAGTCAGTTCTACTGGTGTGCTTTGTCTTTCAATACACTGAACCTGACCGAAATCATGATGATCTATTTCACTGGTTATTGTATACAGTGGGGAATCGCCATAAGCATCCTGTAAACCGTTCACAATCGGCGAGTTCCATGTCCTGATGTATACTTTACGGCCAATAACCAAAGCATCGCTTGAGAAAACCTTGCTGAATCTTCCATTTGCCGATACACCGCTAATGGTGCCAAAACCGATATAAGTTGAGCCCAGCAGAATATCATCGCCGGTAACATTACCTAGTTCATCGGCCGGATTGATAGCGTTATCAACGCCGGTCCAAATCACCTGTACCAGATCGCCGGTTGTCGTATTACCATTCAGATAAGAACCATCAATATCGATACATCCCTGGTTGGAAAATGTTTCCAGGGTGGCAGCCATAGTCCATGATATAGATAATATATTTATCAATATTACGATGATGATTGTTTTTATTTGCACTTGCATTTTCATTGCATTCACTCCTCTAAAATCTCAACTTCCCGGTTTAATTAATAGGGTTTGGGAAATTGCCAGGTTTTATTCGGATTATCATTCTTGACAATAATTATATATCCGTGGCCTGCCTTGAAGGCCATGTCCGACAGCGCGTCACCACGCTCATTCACCCACTCACCATCCCAACTCGTGCCGGAGCCACTTACAAGCCAGGCCACTTCATAATTATTGGTACCTTTCCAGTGCATAACTTTATCTGCGCCTGAGCTAAAGGTGCTGCCAATGACAGCACCGCTTTGTCCAAGAGAACTGTTCTTCAGAGTCACAGTTGCCGGGAAGCAGGAACCGACAAAGTTTGTACCGGGGTTAAGAGTCAGGGTTTTGAAAGCATCTTTGCTTACTTTGCCCGTTACTGTTATTATTGAATCTGTTGCTGAAAGAGTGTTAACCACTTCAATCCAGAAAGATTGATTGGGGTTTAATTTTATAGTCGAAACCTGGTCGCCGGTCTTGCGCAGCCATTTGCCTTCATAAATACTTGAAGTGCCTTCAACCAGCCATGCCATTGTATAATCTGTGCCGTTCCATACATGAACTTTATCTGCTTTGCTAGAGATATTGCTGCCGCGTAACTGGGTACCCAAAACGCCGGCAAGAGTTGAATCGGCGGGTACCAGGGGTAACGATACCAGGTTCTTACCGGTTTTCAATTTAAGGTTAAAAGCGCCGACTGTTTGAAAGGTGAAAATTTCACTGGCGCCTGATTTTGCTTTGACAATATAATAACGACCATATTCGGCGGTTCTGGGAAAAGTGCTGTCTACATATTGAGCTGTGGTTACATTGGCAACCGGGGTTTGCGGAGTAAAGTTCGGCGTTGTACTGGAATAAACATCATAAGAAGAAGCGCCGTTGACTGCATCCCACTGTATGGTAACGCCTGTTGCGGTGCTGGTAAATAATGCTCTCGCCTGCCGACTGGTGGCAACCGCGCTTTGTTCTGTAGAAGCGGCGCTTTCATTGCCGGCCCAGTCATAAGCGGTAACAACTACATAATAAGTTTGGCCAAGGACCAGATTTGTGATAACATATTGAGTTGTATCGCCAACATCAGTAACAGTCCAACCACTGCGATTACCGGAAGTAGTGCCATAGTATAATTTATATCCTGCCAAATCTTCTTCCTGGTTTGCATTCCATGTCGCTACCAGTGAACCGGTTTCGGCAGATACAATATTTATTAAGGTAAACAGAATGAATGCGATTGATATACAGGCGATTCTAATGAAGTATGATTCGCGCCCTGACAATCCATCAAGAGTGCATCCTCTTTTACTTGTGCGCAAATTGTAAATCATTATAATACTCCTTTTTGTTACATGACAATTACCGTCTATAACCGGTATAAATTATATTCTTCTTACCACCCTTTAAGCACAGTCTGTGCCAAAAAATTGATTTAATAGGGGAAATAACTGTAAAAATTTTGAATAATATAAATTGTTGATTATTAGATATTTAAATAACGGTTGCTTTTGTGGGATTATTGTGAAAATTATTAATTAGCCGGTTTGTTCTAATAATTCTTTTACTAAATGGTTATTGCAAGGGACAGATATGAAATATTGTAGACCTGATGTCCCATTTTTTAGGAAATCGTTAGACAATGTTTTATCGGTATTATTAAAATTGTGACTGGACAAATAAAGTCGCCGGAATTTGTTGCCTGTAATACCCAGAAAATGAAAATTCCCGCTGCAAGAAAAAAAATAAACTAATCGTCAGCAGTTATGCCGGGTTTTAATAAGAGCATTATTATCATTACAAGCCGGGATATGTTAAACAAAGAGAACTTGATAGATAAAGGGGATTATATTGTGTGTAGTAATTATAACAAAGCCGGAAGCATCGTAACATAACTCTATGAACACTGGTTCCGTCAAGTAATAGATTGGCAATTCAATAGTCAGGATTATTTGAGTGGAAAAAATAAAAATGCCGGTATATCAAAATGGAGGGGAAAAATATACCGGCATTTGTGCGACGAAAAGTATAATTATCATATTACCATAGCGTTAACCGCATTCTTTTCAACAATCTTTTCTGTAGCGGTTATAATTGCTTCGGTTTCATTTTGCGACATTGGTTTATACGCCTGGTATGTAATTCCCAATTCGGCGGCTATCTTTCTGATACGATGGGTAAAATCATCTGTGATGAGAATAACGGGCAAGCGGGGCCGCAGACGGCGAATAACAGGCAGAATCTCTACACCCATAACACCGGCCAGTTCCAGATCGAGTATCAGTAAATCTACATCATTATCCAGTATCTCCACCAGAACACTGATACCCTTTTGTATAAAGCGCACTTCATAGTCTGCACCGTTTAACCGTTGTTTCAATCCTTCGACGACACCAAAATCTATGGTACCAACAACGATCAGTTTCTTCTTTGCAAGTTTCATGTTCATCATCCCAACATCACCCTTTTAATCTATGTTTATTAGAATTATTTTCTGTTTCACTAACCAATGGTACAACATTCATGCCATTTGTAATGACCCTCTTGCATTTGCGTTAACTACATAATTAATAATAATTTGTGTAATTGCGACGGCAAAGGTTTTAAATGCGTGGAATTGGGTATTGTTGCCGGAAAGCCACTATTTAATTGATTGTTTGTTTATAAAATGTTGAAAAAAATAGATTTATGTTGTTTTCTTTATAGAGAAATCAGTTGTCCCCCGCAGTGGGCACTGTTACAAACTTTTACAAGCCAGGTGGTTGATATGGAAAATGAATAAAACTGTCAATACCAAGTCCGAAAAAACAAATTGTGTGTTGGTATATGGTTATGCTATTTTAATGACCTGCTGCGCCAGGTGTTCTGGTGCAGTATCTCTATTCGTCTTCATCTTCATCAAATTCTTCACGAACGCCGCGGAATTTTATGTCCCGTGAATCAATCAGCCGGTAAATGGTTTTACGGTTAAGGCCGGCAGCTTCGGCGACTTTGGTGATATTGTTATTATATTTTTCTAACAAGTTTTCGATATACTGTTTCTCAAATGCCTCAGTAATGCGAGCTTTTGAGGTTTTAAAATCCAGTTCTTCAGTGGTGTCGACGTACACCCGTTTAGTGGTGGGGCGGATTTTCTCCGGTAAATCTTCGGGGCGAATTTCCGGTCTGGTTGCCAGGGCCATCATTTGTTCCACCGCGCCCTGTAACTGGCGGACATTACCGGGCCAGTCATATTCCTTTAATATCATTAGCGCTTCGCTGGATATTTTTTCCACTTCAATTACACCGATGTTGTGGTATTTTTTCATAAAATGATATAACAGAATCGGTACATCTTCCTTGCGTTCCCGCAGGGGGGGGATATGAATGTGTATAACATTAAGCCGGTAATAGAGATCTTCGCGCAGTTTGTTGTTTTTAACCAGTTCTTCCGGATTTTGGTTAGTGGCGCTGACTATGCGGACGTCGATTTCGCGTTCTTTAACGCTGCCCAGCCGCCGCACTTTGCGTTCCTGGATAACCCGTAATAATTTGTGCTGCATTTCAATGCTCACTTCGCCAATTTCATCCAGGAAAATTGTGCCCTTGTCCGCCGCTTCAAACAGCCCGGGTTTATCGGTAGTAGCGCCGGTAAACGCACCGCGCACATTGCCGAATAATTCACCTTCCAGCAAATTATCGGGCAGGGAACCAACCGCTACAGGTACAAAGGATTCATTGCGGCGCGGACTGTGATAATGCAGTCCCCGCGCGATCACTTCCTTGCCGGTGCCGGTTTCGCCGGTGATCAGCACCGTGGCATTGGTCATAGCCACCCGTTTACAGGTTTCAAACACGTTACGGATCGCCTGGCTGGAACCAACCGCGCCGAAAAAGCTGCCGTCATCGGTTAAATCGACCCTGCTGCGCAGATAGGTATTTTCGCGTTGTATTTTAGCAAATTTAAAAGCCCGGTCTATCGGCACAATGATATCATGGTGGGTTTGCACTTTTTGAATAAAATCAAAAGCGCCCTTTTTAATAGCGTCGACCACCTGCGGAACGTTGCCATAAGCGGTATAAACAATTACCACCAGATCGGGGTCAATTTTTTTTGCTTCTTCCAGCAATTCAATGCCCGATGTGTCGCTTTCCATTTTCAAATCGGTCAGCACAACCAGGGGCTGCTCGGTTTTTATTATATTGATTCCGGCGGCGGTGGACAGGGCTGTCAGGCATTTATATTTGGAGTTTTTTAACAGTGAAACAATAGAATCCAGCACTGTCTTGTCATCATCAATGATCAGTATTTTATTGGAATCGATGTGACTGAAATCGTTCATATTAACTACCTCGTGGCAGAATTTTAATTAATGAGCAATTGGCAATAGAATAACTACAGTTGTCCCTTTACCGGGTTTGCTGATTATGTCAATGCTCCCTTTATGATTGGCGATAATACCATAACTGATAGATAAACCAAGCCCGGAATGACTTTCATCCTTGGTTTTATAAAACGGGTCAAAAACAAATTCAAGCTGTTCTTCCGGGATGCCGATACCGGTATCGTGAAAGATTATGGAAATATAGTCGTCGGAGAGTTTATCATAACCGGTTGAAACTGTGAAAACTCCGCTGTTCGGCATGGCTTCCAGCGCATTGCGGATAATATTGATAATACATTGTTCAAGAGTTACTTCGCTGCCGCGAATCACAGGCAGGTTAGGCTCCAGATGGACTTTATATTGTATATTACTTTGGATTTGCAATAATTTGGAGAGTTCAATGGATTTTTCTACAATATCATTAATATCGAGTAAATAATAGGTCGATTCCGATTCTTTGCTGAATGACACCAGCGCATTGGTGATGACCGACATGGAATAGATTTGTTCCTGAATTAATTCCAATTCGTTTTTGATGCGTGTGATATTGCCTGATTCAATTTCGTTAACCAGCACGCTGCCGACGCGGTTCAATACTGCAGCCAGGGGATTGTTCAGTTTGTGGGCTACCTGGGCGGCCAGCAGGGCAATGCTCAACATTTTTTCGTGTAATACTTTGTGGCGTTCCTGCCGTTTTTTCAGTGTAATATCCGAAACGATCAAGCGGGCGCCGGTTATAGTGCGTTCGGCAATTTCCGGCTCTGCAACCAGGGAATACCAGTAAATGATATCATCATTAGGCAGGGATATTTCAATTTCACTGGTTTTGCCATGCTCGATAGCGGCAAGGCATATTTTATCAAGATCATCATTACGGAACAGATTAAATTTTTCATTAAGCGATTTTTTAACAAATGATTTTTCCCCTGTAATTTTTAAACTGTCAAGGCTGCCGTTTATTTCTACAACGGCCAGTTTTGGGTCCAGCCGGATAACCATTTTCCGGTTAGCGATCATTTTTTTTACTTTCTGTTCTTGAGGAGTTATGAGCATTAAACAACTATCTCTTCTTTTATCGGGTTAGGGGTACGAGTTCCGGATGGCGCCTGTTTCAGGGTATTGATCTTGGTATGAGCAAGGTTACTACAGTACCCTCGCCAACCTGACTTTCAACATGAATTTTTCCCTGATGACTCAGTGCCGCTGCGTAAGCAATGGTCAGGCCCAGACCGGCGCCTTTTATTCCTTCTTTGGTTGTGAAAAACGGATCAAAGACCCGTCCCAGGTTTTCCCTGGCGATACCGGGACCGTTATCCTGAACTTTAAATATATAACAGCCGTTTTTTTGAGGATCATATTCCAGTTTAATTGTTACCATCCCATGCTCACCGGCGGCTTCAAAGGCGTTTTTGACGATTTCACCAATAGCCCGTTCCAGGCGAATTTCAATACACCGGGTAGGCGGCAGGTTCTCGGCAAACTCTTTTTCTGCATGCACTGTTTTATGAGGGCGCTGAAATTCTGCAACCATAACCGCCCTGGAAACGATTTCCGTCATATCAACTGTAGCCGGCTCTTCTTTGGTGTGGATTTGCAGGGCGCTAATCTTTTCAATGATCCCGTAAATTCGGGCAGCCTGTTTTTGCAGCAGGGTTACTTCTTCTTTAATATCTATAACTCCGTCCTCAATTTCTTCGAGCAGGTTCTGGTGTTGCAGGAAATCGGTGCGGGTTATTATTACTGAAAGAGGATTATTAATATCATGCGCCACTTTGCCGGAAAAAGAGCTGAGGCTGATAAATTTATCGACCAGCATTGCATCCATGCCCAGGTTTTCAGTATCTGAAAGGATTTTGGAAACAATGAGCGTTGCATTGATGCCGGCATTGGCACTTAGCCTAACCGCATCGTACTGTATCCAGTCGCTGTTTTGTGCATTATTTTTAATTTTTTGGGTTTTGCGGGACCCCGGAGCGCTCTGGATTGCGGATTGAATGAATTGATGCATGTCCGGATGGTCGTATACCGGTATGGTGGAAAATATATTCAATCCTACCGGGCTTTCCTGCAGCAGATCCTTAACCACACTGTTGCAACTGATAATATTATAATCATCATCGATAACAATTAAAAAGTAGGGGAGGGCATTAATGATTTCAGATTGCAGTTTATTAAGAGCCTGTAATTCGCCAATTTGCTGCTTCAGGTCATTTATTTTATCATCCGGTTTTTCATGCATACGCATTATACCAGTTATGTTCCTGCTATATTATATATAATCTCTTTATTATTAATAATATAATAAGTTTGTCCAGTGAAAGCAACACTTTTTTTAAGAATATACCCAATTGATTTTTTTTGAGGCATTTGTGTCTCATTTTTTGAATTGCCCCGATTTGTTTGTCACAACCCCGCCATTTTTTGCGTAGCGGCTGCCACACCTGGGCATTATTTTTCCATTCCCGGCCACACACGGTTTAGTGAAGGAAAATCGTTTTATTACCAGGCAGTGAATATTGATAATTATTCCCTTGCTTAATAGGACTCATTCCTGTAAATTAAAACGGTTTGATTTTTTACAATAGAATGAAAAATGCCAATGATTAAGCTATAGTGTATTGATGAATGAACCGGCAGAAAAGATTAAACCGGCATATCCGGTTCGTACTTGTATTGGTTGCTATGCTAAAAAGAGCAAGTATGAATTGGTGCGAATTGTTTTACATGCTGATGGCCGTGTTTTGCCGGATTCTGACGGTAAGACCGGCGGCCGGGGCGCTTATGTGTGTCCTAACGAGGACTGCCTGGAGCAGGCGATAAAGAAAAAGCGCTTTGATCGCGCTTTTCGCTGTTCCATAGACAAAAAAAGTATGGTCAATTTAAAAAACGGATTTACTGAATGTCTGAAGACCAGATCAGAACATTATTAAGCTTTGCCCGCAAAGCCGGCAAACTGGCCGCCGGCCGCTCGGCAGTGAGCAGGGAACTGGAAAAAAGGCAAGTCCATCTGTTGTTGATTGCCGGTGATGCTTCCGATAAAGTGGATAAATTATTCCACCCAGGTAAAGGCATTAAAATTTTTAAATTCCTCGACAAGCGTACTATGGCTGAAATGCTGGGTCGTGATGAACATGTCGCCATTATTGCCGTTTGCGATGTACAGTTTGCCCAAGCCCTCGAACAGCTCTTGCCGCCTGAGAACCGTATTACAGATCTTTAAAACGATTTTTAAGAGTATAGAGCAGCACCAGACCCAGCACATAGCAGGCTGCAAATTGCCCTGCGGCAATATAAGCTACAGTGAGCCAGTAAGGTACGTGGATAAGATATGATAAATATAAACTGACGCCCAGGGCATTGAATACTACTGGTGGCAGAGGCGCCAGCCAGGGCCTGTTAAAGCGCCGCAGCCAGAACGTGCATAATGCAGCAAGCAGAGTGATGAGGCTGCCGCCAAAAATATCAATCGGGCCGTTACCGCCGAAAATATTGGCGACCATGCAGCCGATGAATAAACCCGGTATAGCTTGCGGGAAGAACCAGGGCAACACCGTCAGCGCTTCGGCGACTCGCACCTGGATTTGTCCGTAGCTGATAGGCGCTAAAATTATAGTCAACGCGGCATACAATGCGCCAATGATAGCCGCAGTGGTAATGTAATTTGTACTTTTTTTCATAAAGCCATGCACTCCAATCTGGTCCAACAAATAACCACACAATTAGAGACTGCTTTCGGCATTCCCCGCCGGCAGGAACCGGGCAAACCGCTCGACAGTCTGATTTTAACGATACTTTCGCAAAGCACCAACGACCGCAATCGCGATGCGGCTTACCGGCAGCTTGTAGAGCAATTTCCGGACTGGGAAACGTTGATGAATGCGCCGGTAGAGCAAGTCGCCCGTGCCATTCGTACCGCCGGTTTGAGCAACCAGAAAAGCGCCCGTATTCAGGAAGCGCTGCGCTGGATTTATTCGACTTACCACACTTTTGACCTGGCTTTTTTGTGCGATATGGAGCCGCAGCAGGTAATCGATACATTTATGCAATTAAAAGGCGTCGGTATTAAAACCATCAGCGTAGTGCTGATGGTAACCTGCGGCGTCGATATTTTTCCGGTAGATACGCATGTGCACCGCATCTGCAAGAGACTGGGACTGGTTCCTGAAAAAGCCGGCGCGGAAAAGACTCACCATCTTATGCAACCGCTGGTACCAAAAGGAAAAGCTTATTCGCTGCACATGAATTTTTTGAAACTGGGCCGCACGATCTGTAAAGCGCAAAAGCCTGCCTGCCGGCTGTGTCCAATCAGCAATTTATGTCCATCGGCCAAAATGGAATGATCAAGGTAGAACCACTTTATCCGGCAACGGCTGCCAACCATATTTTTGCATATCGATTACACCATTATAGCCAATCTGAACACCTTCCGCTTCCAGCAATTGTTGTTGCAGGTCGCCGCCAGCGTAATCCGCATCCAAACTGATCTTGCCTTTACTGTTGATCACCCGGTGCCAGGGCAGATCGAGTTCTGCGGGACAACTGTGCATAGCCCAGCCTACGGTTCGCGCTGCACGCGGGTTTCCCAGCAGCGCCGCAATTTGTCCATACGATGCCACCCGTCCTTTAGGTATTTGGCCGACGAGACGCCACACCTGTTGAAAAAATCCGCTTGCCATACGCTCTCTTTTTATTCCTGTTAATTTATGAAATATTAATCTTTAATTCAAGTTATGCGCACGGATTAATAGCGGTATGCGATTATAAATATTCGGTGATTTACCTTTGAAATGACCGGTAAAATAAGTATTTTTATGTATTCAATTATTACTAACCGGAAGCGGATTATTATGGCTGCGGAGCAGCGCGCAAAAATTCTTGTTACCTGCGCCAAAGGCATCTCTCCATATCTTAAAGAGGAGATCGCCGGACTTGGCTTTCCAGTCGAGGCTGAAAAGACCCTGGGAGTTTTTACCAGTGGAACGTTGCAGGATACCATTCGTTTGAACATGCAATTACGCACCGGATTGCGGGTTTTATACCAACTGGCTGAATTCCGGGCGCACACTCCGGAGCAGCTTTATAAATACCTGGTTAAACTCAACTGGGAAGATTATCTTGATGCAGAGGGCTATATCTGCGTTACCTCGGCTGTCAGCACCCCGGCAATTAACGATACCCGTTTTGCCAACCTGAAAACCAAAGACGCTATTGTCGACCGCATGCAGCAGCAATGCGGGCGCCGCCCGGATTCCGGCCCGGAACGCAATAAAACGGTAATCTTTTTGTACTGGCGCGAGGATGAGTGCGCCATATTTCTCGACACCTCCGGGGAACCGTTAGCAAAGCGCGGGTACCGCCAAATTCCGCTCAATGCGCCCATGCAGGAGACCCTGGCCGCCGCAGTCATTATGGCAACAGGCTGGCAGGGGCAGAGCCCCTTTATAAATCCCATGTGCGGCAGCGGCACCCTGGCCATCGAAGCTGCGCTTGTTGCCCTGAACAAAGCGCCGGGATTATTGCGCAACCATTTTGGTTTTATGCACATTAAAAATTACGATTCCGAATTTTACCAGACCATACGCGCCGACTTGCGCCGCCAGGTTAAAAAAACTATTGATTTCGAAATTGTCGCTACCGATATCGATGCTGCCGCAGTACAGGGCAGTAAAAAGAACGCGCAAACTGCCGGGGTTGACCAATATATCCATTTTGACAAGGCCGATTTCCGGGAAACACCCGTTCCGCAGCAACCCGGTATTATCATCATGAACCCGGAATATGGCGTGCGTTTAAATGAAGAAGCCAGGCTGGAAACAGTATACAAGGAAATAGGCGATTTTCTGAAAACCAGTTGCCAGGGGCACAAAGGTTATGTTTTTACCGGCAATTTAAACCTGGCTAAAAAAGTTGGTTTAAAAACCAGCCGCCGGTTGATCTTTTACAACGGGCCCCTTGAATGCCGGTTATTGGAATATGAATTGTACGAAGGTACAAAAGAGATATATGGAAATAAAAAGGCCGATTCCTGAGAGGAACCGGCCTTTTTTTGTGGGTGGGTATGGTTACATGCCTTTTTTCTTCAAAATCACTTCAATTTCATCCATTACCCGGTTCATAGCCGTCATGGTTTTGACAAACGGCTCCGGTGTGGTCATATCCACGCCGGCCTTTTTCAGCAAGTCGATGGGATATTCCGAACCGCCGGCCGACAGGAAGGCCAAATATTTTTCCAGGGCACCTTTTTCCTTATTCAACACTTTTTCCGATAACGCGGTGGAAGCTGTGAATGAAGTGGCATATTGATAAACATAATAATTATAATAGAAATGAGGAATATATGCCCACTCATTGGTGTAAACATCTTTGACGATGCAGATATTTTTATCATGACCATAATATTTACGGACAATATCGCCATATATTTGCGTCAGCGCTTCGCCGGTGAGGGCTTCGCCCTTTTCGGCTTTTTCGTGAATCGCTAATTCATATTCAGCAAATTGGGTTTGGCGGAAAACCGTGCCTTTAATGCCGTCAAGATAATTCATCAACAAGTCAAGTTTTACATCGTCATCCTTGATCTTTTTAAGCTGATCGTTGATCAGCAGCGCTTCATTAAAGGTCGAGGCAACTTCGGCGACAAATATCGGATAATCGGCAGTCGGGTAGGGCTGAGTTTTGTTTGATAGATAGCTCTGCATAGTGTGGCCGAGTTCATGAGCCAGTGTGCTGACATCATCGTATTTGCCGTTGAAATTCAACAGAATGTAGGGATGAACATCATACGCGCCGCCGCTGGAATAAGCCCCGGAACGCTTACCGGGAGAAGGATAAATGTCCATCCAGCGGTTGTTGATGGCTGTTTCAATAACACCGGTATATTCTTTGCCAAGCGGGGCAAATGCATCCAGCACCATTTGGTTGGCCTGGTCTATGGTAAATTGTAAATTAATACCTTTGACTACCGGCGTATAAACATCCGAGTATTTCAGAGTATCGACACCCAGCATCCGCTTTTTCAGCTTCAGGTAGCGATGAAAGGTATCCAGGTTGTTATTGACATTCTTAATGAGGGACATATAGACATCAATTGGAATATTGTTGGAATCTAATGCATTTTCCAGGCTGGAATTGTAACCTCGCGAGCGGGCGTAAAACATGTGGGTTTTAATTTCTGCATACAATTGTTGTCCATACGTATTTTTAAATTTGGCGAGGCTGCCAAAAAAAGTATCAAATACCAGTTCCCGGTCCGCGCGATTGGTCGAAGCGCGATACAGGGCATAGTTCGCCAGGTTGAGATTGACTTTTTTGCCGTCGCTTAAAACAACATCTACATAAGGCATTTCCGCATTGCTGAAAACGCTGTAAATATCATACGGAGCGGAAGCCATCAATGAAGCCTGCGCCAGGATTTTTTCTTCCTTTTCTGAAAGCATGTGCGCCTTGCGCCGTTGCAGATCATTCAGATAAAAGGCGTAAATTGCCAGACCGGGTTCCGCTTTTAAAAACGCATCAATTTTAGCTTTGTCGACTGCAATCAGTTCCGGTTCAATAAAGGAGGTCTTGGCGGCAAAGTCGGTGCCTAACTGTTGCAATTCCTGTTTCATTGATAAAGTTTGCGAGTTACGGGTATCTTCGTCAAATTTTTTTCCGGCATATCCGGATAACCGGCCATATTCTTTTTGCAGAGCAAAAACCAAATTCAGGCCGTTTAATAAATCCGCAGAAGAATTGGCCAATGTTCCCTTTTTTGCCACAACATCATCAATTTTTTGAGCCAAGTCCGCTTTGGCGGTTTCCCAGGCTTTGTCGTCCGGGTACAGATCGGCCAGGTTCCATTTATATTTTTCTTCAATGTCCGCCCGTTCCCGGCTTTGTGCGGTCAAGTTTGCCTGCGCTAAAAATAGTAGTGCTGCCATGATTATGAAAATTCCTGTTTTATTTAACATAAATAAATTCCTTTCCTGTTGTTTGCCGATATCATACCGTTAATAAATGTTTTTATTCTATTTCCGATAATTCATTAATAACCGGATACACCGGGCGAATATCAACCGGAACATGTTTTAATTCGTCGATCAGTTTGGCCATTAACGGCGTCATGACACGATATTTTTCCACCAGTTGCCCGGCGCCGGTGTAATCACCGCGCGCTTCAATCAGCAGCAAGGTGTTGGCAAGACGCTTGACGGCGTTCAGCAATTTATCCCGATCATAATTCAATTTACCATTGGCATCGGCATAAAAAGCGCCGGTTTCGATGAAATAATTGAATTGAATGGCAACACCGCCGCCATGTGCTTCATCTATGCCGAAGCGGATCGAACGGAACATGCCGCCCAGGTAACTGGCCAGAGTCGATTCTTCCATCTCTTGCGGAAATACGCCTTTGCTCATCAGGAACAGCATGTTGTATAAACCCAACACGTCCGCTTTACATTCCTCGATGGTGGAATAGTGTTCCTTCAATTCCTTGCCTACGGATGTTTTAACACCGTTTTCCAGGGTTATATTTCCCGGTCCCAAACCATGGCTGACTTCGTGCAGCAGGACATGATTAAAATAGGCGTCAAAGGTTACATGTTTGAGGGGATCATCAGCAAGAATGGTGTTGACGATGGGAATCCAGCATTTTTCAAATTTTGCCCGGGCAACATTTTTCAGCATGACTTTTTTTGAGCCTTTGGCTTCGCGCACCCGCTCGTCATTGGGCAAATTAAATGCGGTGGTTTGTATTCCGGCTTTGGTATCGCCGGCGGAAAAAACCTCCTGAACCACTTTGACCGGCGAAGATGAGCCGCGGTTAAAGTTTTTGTATTGATCGGGTATGGGCAGGTTATTTTCCATGTCATCCAGATAGCCGGAGACGATTTCCAGTTTCCTGCTTTCCTCATGATCGACCACGCATAAAAACGCCTCATACGCGGCTTTGTAATTGAATAACCGATCTTCGTACACTTCATAAGGGCCAATCACAATTTCCAGGTCGCCGGCCAAATCCATCCAGGCCATGTCGCTTTCATAGTAATCATCGGTTAAAAAGGCTTGAGCGCGGAGGGTCAAATAGTTTTTCAGGGTAGCATCGTCGGTAAGCGCTGCCGCTTCATCGAGTAAAGCACTCACTTTTTCAACCAGTTCTTTATAAGCAACATGGTATGGAATAACCTGTAACCCGGCGCTATCCCTGCTAATAATTGTGAATTCGCTCGTAAACTGCTTTTCCACGTCCGGCTTGCCGGCAAAAGCCGCCAGGAATTCCTCTTTGCTCATATTGGTCGGATAGAACCCGGCGCCCAGCGGTTTTTCACCTACTTTAATAAAGGGAGTATGTTCTTCCAGGCGGTTCCAGGGGCCGAACATGACCTTGAACAGATCGAGATGAGCCTGAGCCTTGGCGTCGTTTTGCAGTTGTTCCAGCAATTGCGGGTTATCGGGAGTGACCTGCAATAAAAATAGACGGTCGATTATTTCTCCGGCCTGGACAAGTTTTGCCAGGGCTTTTTTGTCGTTAACGGATAACGAACCCAGATCGCATTGCAGTTCAACCGGCGCCAGCTTTTCAAGCTGCTCATTAACATAGGCAACAGAAGTGGTATCGGCCTCTTTTGGGCTGCAACTGCATAATGCAAGTACGGCAATCAAAATTCCTCCAAACACAAAAGTAAGTCGCATGTGTGCTCCTTGTTATGAAAAGTTATGTTTATTGAATTTAGGAAATTATTTTTGAAAAACAAATGAGTTAATAGGATAAAGCAATAAAGGCAGGATTTTTTTAGCAAAGTAAAAACAGTTGCCCGGGCATGTGTCCGGACAACTGTTGTAAGAAATTTTATGGGGTAAAGAATTAAAGACTGAAATACAATGACCGTTTGCTTAAAATGTTGTGGATAACGACAATACATAATTCCTTATTGGTAATAATGTTCGTTCCATCTGGGTATGATTATGGTTCAGGGCATTGTTAACATTGGCCATCAGTGTGTAATTTAAAAATTTTAAAGCCAGGCGGCCGTTCAGGGTCTTTTGCGCTACCCGATCATCGTTGGGATAGACTTTGACTTTATCCAGCCGCGAGACATAGATATAATCGGCGCCGATCTGTAATTTACCAATTTGATAGCTGACGGAGGATTTTAGTAAATGTTTGGCGCGGTACGCCAGCACGGTATTGAGGTCAAGATCTTCCGGGTCCATAAAAGTATAACCCACTTCAATGGCGGCGTTGTTGAACCAGGGAATGACCTTGAGATTGGTTTCCACGCCTTTGATGCGGGCACGGGTAACATTGGTAAACTGCACCGTTTGGGTTTCATCCGGTTCGGGTTCAATCAAATCCCAGTAATCGTTCCAGAACCCGGCAATATCCAGGTAAAAGTGGGGATTGGGGTTGTAATTGCAACCCAGTTCATGCGACCAGGCGGTTTCGGATTTTAAATTCTGATTGGGAATTATCCGGATGCCTGAGAATATGGAATCGGAAAAGCGTTCCGACATGCTGGCGGCGCGGAAACCCCGCCCTGAGGAAAGCCGGAAGGTCATGTCCGACTGCGCGTGCCATACCACACCCAGTTTGGGACTGAGTTCGGAATCGTTGAAACCAATGTCCACGTACTGATAGTCATAGCGCAAACCCAGGGTTAACATAACATTGGTAATTAGTTTTCTTTCGTTTTGCGCATACAGAGAAACAGAATATTGGTCATGCGTACCCACCAGGCCGGATACCACATGATCCCACGATTCTTCAGTGCCGAAGGTAATGGAATTTTCTTCAGAGACCTGGTAATCGCCCTGCATTTCAAAGCCATAACGGTTGGCGGTCGAGGCGTTGTCGTTATCGTGGAAATAATTTTTCCAGTAATTGCGGAACCAGGAGAGCCTGGTCTTGAGGCCAAAGTTTTTGCCGGCAATCCAGTTGTGAAAACCATTCAACCCGAATTTATTGGAATTGTAATAATCACCAATCGCTTCCGGGGCGACCTCAAGGGCGTGGCGCTGGTCGCGCCACATTAAGCCGGCGCCGCTTTCGCCGCCTTCGGCATTTGCCGAAAGGGTGAGGTTTTGCTGGCCGTTAATTTTAGTAAATATCTTGGCCGAGCCGTTAAGTCTTTGATAATTGCCATTTTGCCGGTAACCGGTAGTCTGCTGCCGGCCCAGGGAGAGCATGACATCCGCATTTTTTATACGGCGGCTGTGGTCGATGTTTACATCGTCAAAATGCAGGGTGCGGTCGCCGGCCCAACGCCATTCTTCAAATCTGGGTTTGTCATATAGACCTGCGGACATACGGATGTTGGTGGTCGGTTTGGGCGTGGTCTTTTTGGTGATGATATTGATCACGCCGCCCAGGGCATTGGCGCCATACAATGCCGACCCGGCGCCTTTGATAATTTCCACCTGTTCCACCTGCGTGGCCGGAACCATATCCCATTTAATATCGCCACTATCGCCCGGCATCACCGGAACGCCGTCAATCAGGAACAACACACGGCTGCCGGCGCCGTAACTGAACCCGGAAGATCCGCGGATGTTGACCTGCGAGCCGATATAGTTGATCCCCGATGAATATTCCAGCAATTTATCAATATAGATCTGGTTTTTTTCTTTCAATTCGCGCGCCGTCATCACTCCTACGCTGTTGGGAGAATCCTGAATGCTTTGCCGTCTTTTGTTGGCGGTTACCAGCACTTCCGGGGTTTCGATGACGGTTTCTTCCATTTGAAAATTGAGTACGGTGGTTTTATCAGCATTGACTGTTACATTTTTAAATTCGATGCGTTTATAGCCCATCATGGAGACCACAAGCTGATATGTGCCGGGGGGAATGCGGTTCAGGGTATAATTACCGTCCACATCGGTGGCGCCGCCCAGTACCGTGCCGCTTAACAGCAGGTTTACGGCCGGCAGCGCTTCGCCGTCCGCTTTATCGGTTACCTGGCCGGAGATCGTACCGAATATCTGGCCCCACAGCGTATTTGCTATTAATAGACTGAACGCGAATATTATGATTACTCTTTTTACCGGTTTTGCTATCATATTCATATTCTTTTTCATTTATCTGTTGTTTGGCATTTACCTGAATTTTCACTAGAAATAGATTATGGCGCTGTCCTGCACAAAACCACTGAACAATCAAAGTGCATAATCACCGACAACGCGCGGTTCAGAAAACAATTCTGATGTCAATATTATTCAAAACAGCAGTGTCCGACTCTATCGTAACGCCCTTCATAATCCAGTTTTGCAGAGCTTCATTATAAACTGAATAAAATCCTTTTAAACTGCTAAAACCGATAGGTTCACCTTCAACCATAACCAGGGCGCCGATCATTTTATACTTGCCCGGTTGTAAAGACATAGCGTAAGTTGTTGAATCAAATCCTGCGGTTATAGGGGAACTGAAGGTAATATTCAGCAGGCTGTCGGGCGGAAACGAGGTTGAAGCTGCCAGCAGAACCGTGGCGGCTCCTTTGGGCCAGGCGCCATAAGCGCGGATTTTACCCTTTATAGCGCTGTTAACGGCGCGCCGCGCTTTGGAAAGGTCGGCCGTAATATTAATCTGGTCGATGATAGTTTTTTTATCAGGGATGGTCACGCTGCCGGGATTGAACTGGTCGGCGCCGGGAAAGTAGATACCGATGATATTGGTCACATCCCAGGGTTGGTCTTTTTCTTTCCACACCACGCCAACCGCCGCAAAATCGGCCGGCGGGGTATAAATGATGTATTCAGTAGAATCGATGCCCAGCGGCAGGGGATCGCCCAGGACAATTTCTGAAATATTGCTTGGTGGGAATTTGGTAGCGGCCACTACCAGTACCTGGTCGGTATTTTCCGGCCATTGTTTTTTAAATGTTATTTTGCCTTTAAAGCCGCTTTGCGTGGGTTCAAGTCCCGGATCTGTATCGCAAAAACACAACAGTAAAACCGGCATCAGGAGCAGGAGGGAGAAAACAGGTGTCTTTTTCATTCTATCCGCAAATTTAATTAAACAGTTATTAAAATAAAAAATCAAGATTCCGCCCGGTCAGGCAGAATCTTGATTCTCTAACTTTTAAAAAACTTGAATTATTCCAAAAAAAATATTAGAAAATATAATCCAGGCCAAACATAATGCAGTCGGTGCCCATATTATATGTGCCGGCCATATTGTCATAGCCTAAACCGTCGGCAGTGGGTACCCACTCGGTAACTTCTTTTTCAGCGGAGATAATTTTTTCATAGCTGGCGTGAAAGTTAACCGGACCTAGCGGAACCATGGCGCCGAGTGCAAGTGAGTGCCTCCGGCTGAAATCCGGTATGCTGGGGGTTACGGTTTCGTCAATACCGGCATTGGGTTCGGTATAATACCCAAGACGGAGTTTCATAATGGGCAGGGTGTATTCACAGCCGAGACCTACTCTAATCCCATCTTCCCAATTTTGTGTCAGTTCGCTTACTTTTTCACCATCTTCATCATTGATGGGAATTACGCCCCAGGCGGACCATTGTGTCCAGGCCAGGTCGGCGCTGATAAGCAGGTTGGTAATACCGGTATAGGCAACACCGATACCGGCGCGCATCGGCAGGGGCATATCGGCTTTGACTTTCTGGTCTTTGGTTTTATCCATTGATGCGCCGGAATAGTAATTCAGCATAACGCCATATTGATCTGGTGTTAACAAACCGCCGGCCAGCATGGCGTCGAGGGTGGGTTTTACACCGGCCAGAATGGTTTGATGAGCTACGGCATTATCGGCAAAGTAAGTTTTAGCATTGACGGTGCCGTCCAGCTTTAAATCATTATAGTATTGCAGCGAAGCGCCAATACTTAAATCTTCGGTGGCTTTGTACATCGCGCCGATATTAAAACCAAAACCGCCGCCGTCGCCTTCCAGCTTGGTATCGGTCAACAAATGATTGTATTGCGAATTCAAAGCGCCGGTTGCTTGAATGGCAGCAGCAATCTGGGCCAGGGCTGGATTAAAAACATAAGGGTTCGGGGTAAAATTGGGTTTTTGAATTTCAATAGTCGCCATAATAATGCTAGCGCCCAAACCCACTGAAAATTTATCATTGATTTTATAAGCAAATGTGGGGTGAATATCGACGATCTGCATTTCGTCATCATAATCAAATTCCGGGTATGTTTTGTTATAAGATTGAGTATGCAGCATATCCCATTTTGCGCCTAAACCAAAGGGCGCCCATACGCCAAGACCAAACGCATATTTACCGGTGCTGTAATAGATACCGCCGGACGGGACAAAAAAGGTTCTGGATTCATTTTTTACTTCTTCATCGATTGTAGTGCTAAATTGTTTGCTCTCAGTTCCGATTTTAATATGACCGGCTGTATAACCAACAACCGGGGTAATTAATTCGGAACTCATTCCAACAGTAAATCCTTTGCTGAAAACCATTCCAGCCGGGTTCCAGTTCATGGCGCTCCAATCGTCTGCGACTGCCCGGAAGTTACCGCCTAACGCTTGCGCTTTTGCGCCTACGCCGGTCAGATCAATTCCTGCGGAAAATAAACTGGTGGTAATAAAAAATAACGATAAAACAAGGGCCAACACGGTAAAATTGCGTCTCATAAACCCTCCTCACAAAGGTGTAGGTGAAAATTACTTTACCTGCAATTCCAGGCGCTAATTAATCAGGTGTTGATTTGGATAAAAATGAATCAATTTCATTTGCAATTATAATAAGCAAAAAAAACGCTTTTGTCAACAGTAATATTATAAAAAATGAAGATTATTCATTATTTTAATTTTCGGTTTTCTGTTCTGTGATTGTTTAAAAAACATTTGTTTATTTTAATATTTAAAATTTGTAAATTATGAATAGCGTTCACTATTGTTTGTCTTGGTATTTGCAAAATAAACGGAGTTGATGAATGGATTCTCATAAAAGAGCAAAAATATTAAAAGCAGCAATAAAAATATTTGCCCGCGATGGCTTTTTTAACGCCAAAGTAGAAGAGATAGCCAAAGAAGCCGGGGTCGCCACCGGTACAACTTATTTATATTTTGATAACAAGGATGATATTCTCATTTCAATATTTGAAGAAGAGATGATCCCGATTATTGAAACCATGCGCAATGCAATCAGCAAAAAAGCGACCGCCAGGGAAAAAATTATTGAAATTATAACCTGTCATTTAAAAATGATGCAGGAAAAAGCCGATATGGGGCAATTGCTGGAACTGGAATTGCGGCAGAGCAGTAAATTCATTCATGGTTACCAGGGAACCCGTTTTAAAGAATATCTCGATATTATGGGTGAAACGCTGGCGGTAGGACAGGAGAGCGGTGAATTCCGTAACGATATTCATCCGGTAATTTTTAAACAAATTTTGTTCGGGGCGCTGGATCAAATTTCCATGAACTGGTCGCTGTCCAAATCCCGCAAGATCGACCTGCATTTATCCGCCGATCAAATTGCCGCAGTGCTGCTGGATGGAATAGAGAAAAAGGGCAAATAACAGTCAAGACTGACCCTGGCGATAAGCCGCCCATAAAGTGTTAATATCAATTTTTTTCATTTTCAGCATTGCCTGCATTACACTTTGTGCTTTTGCCGCATTCGGGTCGTTGAGCATTTCACCCAATATCGTTGGCACGATCTGCCAGGAAACGCCGTATTTATCTCTTAGCCAGCCGCATTCTTGTGGTTCGCCGCCATCGGCAAGTTTGCGCCACAGGTCGTCTACTTCTTCCTGGGAGTGACATTTAATATGTAATGAAATGGCCGGTGAAAAAGTAGAATAAGGCCCGCCATTCAATGCCATAAATTCTTGTCCCGCCAGTTCGAAAATCACTGTTAGTACTGTTCCTTTGGGCTTGGGACCGCCTTCTCCATAATAGGAGGTTTGTACGATTTTGGAATTTGTAAAAACCGATGTATAAAATTGCACAGCTTCTTCAGCATTGTCATCAAACCACAGGCATGGGGTTATTTTTTGCATTGTTTTACTCCCTGAACTAGTAAATATTGTTTATTAATAGACAACAAGCATGCGTTGTTTATTATTCTTGGGTTGGTATGTTAATGTGAATTGAATACGAATTTTACGGCACAATTGCTATAATCTTAATATTGATGGGAAACAAGTAATGTAAAGTGAATTAATACCCCATGTGTTATTGTTAAACCTGCTGTAATATTATTAACACACGCTGCCCGCGCCAATGGCGCAGGCAGCCGGTCATGCCGGAATTTTACTTTTATCAGGTTTATTTTTGTATGTATAATTCCCGTTGGCGGTTTTTCAAGTCATTTACATTAAACCAGGCCTGATACCATGCTTTGCTTTCATGACTCAGATCGTCAAGAATTAATGTTTCCTTGTTGGTTTTTTCCGCTGCTGATTTCTCTTTGATTTCTTTATTGCGCCAGTGAAAATGATCGACGAGCCTTAACGCTTCAATGGCAAATACGGTAACAATATCATCATCGTGAATTTCTAACAGGTTATCGCCATTTTTCTGTTCAGGAGAAAATGCCAGATTACTGCTGCCGCAATAGACTACCGGGTCTTTACCTTTAAAATTCACGACAATGAACTTGTGATGGATAGCATAACCGTCGATCCCTGCGACCTTGCCAAAAGGTTCGGGCAGTGTGTTTTCAATACCTTTGGCGGCAACCCGTAATCCTTTTAAAGAATTGGGTTTATATAAAAATACGCTGTAATCATCCTTTTTGCTAATGCTGTCCGTTATGCCATAGGTAAAGACCTGATCGTTTTTTACCTGTTGTTTTACTGCATCCAGTATTGAACTTTTACTGGTATCTTTCATAATGGCAAAGAGAATATCGGTATTATCCGGTTCCAGAATGCGATTTTTTATACGGTTAAATATTCGATCTGCGGCATCCTTTGGGTGTGGCGCAAATGTTATTGTCATTTCGGGAATGGCAGCTTCTTTAAAGATAAAGTCATTAGTTGAATATTTTGAGCCTTTAAAAGTTTTCATTTTTGCGACGCCGAAAGATTCATCAAATACCTCATTGTATAATTGTGCAACATTTTCATTATTGATAATGAGTACATGATTGCTATTAATATACAAGCCGTTGGTGGAGAAATTGGTCGAGCCGGTCAGTACTTTTACCCCCTTGTTAGCCTTAATTTGTATAAATACTTTACAATGCGCCATGCTGAAAAATTTGCCTCTTTGCAGGTCGTTACTGTTTGCCGCGAATTGTGTGAATTTATCAGCAAAGGTTGATTCCATCGAATCATTGTCGCCATGTTTGCCGCTATTATCCAGTATCATTTTTAACCTGTTTTGCCCGGCAAGAACCAGCAGACGTTTGCATATTTCCGGTTCGTTCAAATCATATGTAAATGCTTTTAAAGAAAGACTGTTATCGTTGATTACCTGATCAAGAAATTCAATAATACGCTGCCTGGCCTGCCAGCCCAGCCACTTGTGTTGTTCTTCAAATGTATAATCGACCTCATAATCGCTGTTGGTCGCATAATTATGACGTTTGGCCGTATCCGCTTTTTGAGTGATGTCAAAAAGCAAACTATCCTGACCGGCCGGCGGTCTAACCCGGTTATTGTTAACATTAAAACGCTCCGCATAGGCTACCGATGATACGAATCCCCGCGTAAATCCGATTTTGGTATTTTTCATATCAAAAGGACCGACGTTGATCGTTACACTAACAGTGAGATTTTCATCAAGGCGAAGCAGCCGGCCATTTTGAATATAACGGGGGGTGACCTTGTACTCATAATCGCCAAATACTGCAGTTTGGGTATCGATATCTGTACTTGGTACATGCACCCAGTTGAACTTTTGAATTGGTGAATATAAAGTGGAGTTTTTATAATTTTTATCCGGGATATCGGGATTGTTCTTTAGAAAGGCAGCCGAAAAAGTGAGCCGATTATAGATCGAGCGCAGTTTGCCGTTTTCTTCATTTTTGTATCTGAACCGGATTGTAAAACCGGCAAGATTGGTACGCAGTTCTTTTTTAACATCAAAGGCCAGCAATGTCATGGCGTCTCCCTTGTATGCCCTGACCTTGACGCCATTGTTTTCATTAGCAACTTCCATAGTATTTCCTCCTTAAATGAATTACAGAAGATTTATTATGCTAGTTAACCGTTCCGGTGGGTGGTTTTCAATCTAGGCCGGATAAAGTTGTTGGAGGTATAACGGTGTTGCTAGCTGTATGAATTGTCGGACGGTAATCTTTATGTATTCAATCAACAAAATTTCCACTTTTTCCCATGAGGCGCCCGATCAGTATTCCGGCCAATATTTAGTAAATTTTTTAGAAATATGCAAGATGTATTTAGCTTTTGCAGGTTTTTTTTGCAGGAGAGCCTTTTAATCGCAAATAGTTGCCGATTGATATTATATTCTTTTATTCTAAAGATTTTTATTTAATGGTGATCGTGACAAAGCCCCAAAATGTGGATAAATGAATGATTGAAGGGGATTTTTGGTTATTGTGCGGGGACGGGACGACCCCTGTAAACTCATGCCGCCAGTGCCAATTATCGTAATAATCTTTTTTGTAATAAATCCTGCAAATCCCGGCGGCCGTCCAGGATACAATGCACATATACTCTGTCGGTAATAATTTGGTAGATAATTCGGTAGGGTTTGTAATGTATTTCCTTGTATTCAAAAACACCGATCCGTCCCAACTCGGGAGGAGTATGACCCCGTTGAGCAAAATCCGCCAGGCTTTGGCAAGTTGTTTGAAGGTTCGCTAATAGTTGTTCCGCTTTGACCCGCGAATCGTGTTTTACCACATATTTGAACAGATCAACAAGATCACGCTCCGCATCGGCAATAATGTATATTTTGTAACTCATTATTATTCTTGTTCATCCGGCTTTACTGTCGTACGCACATCATTAAAGGATTGAGAGAGTTCCTTATAATTACCATCCTTTAAATTTTTGGCGCTAATGGCTAGAATTTTTAACAATGCCAGGCTTTCCTGCGTTTCTTCAAAAATTTTAATATCCTGCAGAACAGCTTTAGCTTCACCGTTTTGTGTGATGATGAGGGTTTTTTGATTATTGGCAATATCCCTTACAATTTCCGATGCGTGCGCCTTTAAATAGCTGATTGGTTTTACGCTTTCACTTGCTTTCATTTGGTGCCTCCGTGATGTTGACTATAATTTAGACTATATTTGGGTCAATGTCAAGAGAATACTGCTACAATTATTAAACTATTAAATAACAAGTATTATTCAATAAAATGTTACTATTATATAAACAACTTGACAATTTCACTGAAATTATTTATATATACTTATCAATGTAATGAAAATCATTGATTCTTGGGTCGAGAAATTATGATAAATACAAACATTTACGTTATCAAAGAGACTTACTGATATAGAAAGAATTATTTATACTTTTTGTAGTATTAATAGAGGAAATAATACAATATGAATGCAAAGGATAAAAATTATTTATTACTTCAATTTAGAGATAAAATTTTCACAAAGAATGGAACTGAATACCAAACTTTTTTTGAAAATATTATGGAAAAAACTTACCCTGGTTTTCAAAGAATTCGACCTTATGGAAATAGGGGTGATGGAGGAAATGATGGTTTTAGAAGGAATTCAGGTATCTATTATCAAATTTACGCACCACTTGAACCAAAAATTTATGAATCAAAAGCTGCAAAAAAAATGAAAGATAATTTTAAAACACTTATAATAGAATGGAATGATATTTCACCAATTATAGAATATAATTTTGTCTTTAATGATAAATATAATGGAACAACACATGATTTAGAAAGAGCATTATCTGAACTAAAAGAAAATAATCCTAGTATTCAATTTTCTCTTTTTTTGGCAAAGGATTTAGAACAAGTCTTTATTTCATTAGATGAAGATGTTATTTTAAATTTAGGTTTTGATATAGATTCGAGAAAATCAATTGCAAATGGTAGAAAATATTTAGAGAATGTGGAAGTAGAGCTTGATAGAGAAAATGCAAGAATTGCTTTAAAAATATTAGAAAATTGTAAGGACATCATTCATAATTTAAATAATGATGATTTAATATTGGAATATGAAATATTAGAATGCAGATGTTTACAAAAGTTAGAACAAATTGATAAGATAAAAGAAAAATATGAGAATATTTCTATTCGTTATCCGAAAGATCCACGGCCATTATTGTTTTTAGCAGAAATTTATTTATTTAATAAAGAATTTGATAAAAACCGAGAATTATTAGACAATGCTGCCCAAATTGATAATAATCATTGGTTATATTTATTAGAAGAATTAATTAGGAAAGATCATTTAGGTGAAAATGTTGATATTTCAACTATTAATGAGAAAATATTTCCTGATAATTCAAGAATAAAAGCAAGTTTTTATCGTTTATATGCAATTTTATTAAATCATTCTGGAGATTATGAAAAAGCTTGTTATTTTATTGAAACAGCTATCCATTTGAATCCTGAGGGCTATAAAAATTATAGTACCAAATTATCAATTTTTGAAATTAATATGATTTCTAAACTCAACAATTCTCAAAAAATAATTCTAACTCAACAATTTTTAAATGAGATAGAAAAAGTTGAAAAAAAGTTTTCCGAATTTGGAGATATTCTACCTAGAAATCAAGCATTTCTAAATTTGAAAAAATTGAATTCTTACTATCTACAAGATAATATAAAAGAAATGACAATTATAACCCAAAGAACTTTCGAGTTGATATTTGAATGTTACTTTGATAATTTAATCGATCAACTTATAGTTAAGTTAATTAGTTCCAGTGAGTTACCAAATCTTTCTTTTAATCGGTTATTGATTTATTTAAAAAATTCAAATAATAACATTTCAGATGAACTTGCCAAGGAACTTGTTATCCAATTTAATTTAAGAAATAGTCTTGTAATGGATGGAACCAAATTCTTTAAGGAGATTAATAAACTACGATTTGTAAAATTAATCGAAGATATTTCTTGTAAAAATTATGAAAGCATAATCAAATTTATAGATAGAGATATTAAGTTTGCAGTTAATATTGTTAATTTATTTAAAAATTTTCCTGATTTAAGAAGGAAAATACTTGATACCCTACCTGATAATAAAAATATTCAAAAAAACAAGTTAAAACTATTATGCAATTATGATGAAGGTAATTTTGAAACTGCATTTAAAATATTGCACGAAATTGATTTTACAAATATGCATTTCTTTGAATGCAAACAGTATTTGAAGATTGCACAGAAAATGAAAGCATGGGATTATGAAGTAATTATTTTGGATAAACTCATTGAAAAGGAAAAAGATGAAAAAGAAATATTCTATTTAAAGTTACAATTATCTAATGCTTATTATAGGTCAAAACAATATATAAGAAGTATTGATATAGGTGAAGAATTATTAAAAATAGATTTACACAAAAAAATATTAAGTACAAAAAATAAAGAAATACTTCTTAGTCAAACAATTCAATCTTGTTTGGAAAGAGGTAACATTGATGATAAATTTTTAAAAAAAGCTCAGCAAGTGTATGAAATGCTTAAGTTTCCAGAATCTTCTTTTGAATTTAAAGTCGATATTGTCGCTTATTTGTATCTATATAATAACGAACCACAAAAGGCTTTGGATTCTATAATTGAGGGTATAAAAATAAGAAAAAGATTGACTCCAGTAGAATATGCAAAGTTATATTTTATTTTATTTTTACAAATTGGGAAACAAATTAAATATAATTATGATTCATTAACAAAAGTTGAGGATAATACATTTATTAAATTAAAAAATAATGATTATTGGTTATTTATTGGTGATGATAATGAATTAGATGCAATAAAAATAGAAAAAAAATCACCAAAGTATTTTCAATTTATAAATCATCAACTTGGTGAAAAAAAATTTTTCGATGATATATCATATTCAGAATGCCATGAAGATGTAATAGAGTATATTTTTACGATTGAAAAATATGTATTATGGCAATGTTATCAAAATTTTCAAAAACTAGCAAAAGCCAATTTTCTAGATGGAGTAAAAATGGTTGAAGTACCTGATAAAGAGGGTACTATTGATCTGCATTACTTATCTAACTATTTTGAAGATTTGGATAGGAAAAGAAGGCCAATTTTTGAAATGTATTGTAAAAACAAAATTCCATTAGCTGCACTAACTATTAGTGAAGGTAGTCTTTTAAATGCAATCGGTAAGATACAAAATGAAAATCATGGTTTTATTAATTCTAGCACAGGGTCAATAGATGAGTTTCAAAAACAAAAAAATATTATCAGCAAAATAATTAATGAAAAATGTTCATTTTATATTGATGGTACCTCTGCACTGTTTTTATCAGAAATTGGTCTTATAAAAACAATTTATACTTTTATCCAAAATATTAAAGTACCAAATTCAGTTATTAGTTTTTTGTTAGGTGTTGCAGAAAAGTTTAATCCAAGAGAACAAATAACTGGGTTTTTAGGATATACAAAAGGAAAGTTTAAATTTTCACCTCTTGATAATAATAGATGTGATTTAGTTTATAATAATTTTTCAGAAAGCATTAGGTTGTTTGAATCAAAACCAGCAAATATTGGCATCATTTCTTTAGCTAATAAAGCTAATTGTTTATCAGAACAAAAAATTCCAGCCGAACTGTGTGATGCTTGTATACTAGCACAAAAAGAAAAAATACCAATTTTAACTGATGATTATTTATACTTGAAAATGAATGAATTAGAAACTAAGAAGAAACATCCAGACTATTTTTCTTCATTGGCATTAATAAGAGTACTCTATGAAGAAGGAAAAATACAGTTTAGTGAGTATTTAGATTATTTTTGCTATCTGTCATTTTATCGTTTTAGATTTTTATCTTTAAATTCAGATGATATTGAAAATGCCGTTTTTGGTGTTGGGAAAATTAGGACAATTAATCCTGAGAATATTAGAAAATTTAATTTTTCACTTACTTTATCTGAAGAATATGGCGTTTCATTTCAAAATGCATTTTCTGTTGTTGGGTTTTTTTTTCATAAAGTTCTTATTGACGATACAATTTCATTTGATGCTACTGAAAAAATTTTTATTGAATTAATTGAAACACTCCCCCAAAAGTTTGATAAGATAACATTAGGGCAGATTCTTTTGAGAGGATGTATTTTCCTTATTGAAAAAGAGTTACCTAATTTCATTCTTTATCCTAATAATTCAATTCTCTTACAGAAAATTGAAAAATTATTAAAAATAATTGACTTGTATAAACCAAAAGCAAAATTGTGGGTCCCAAATTAATATTAATAATGAAGTATCCATCTGTGGCTAAAATTTTGTTTTGTCGGTACAGGCCGCGACCAGTTCTGACAATAAGAAAATTTTCCCCGGAATTCTTTGCCAGTTAAATTCAATATTATCATTTTTAAACAAATTGAATTTTAATTTTCTTAAAATCAATATCTCGCTATTCGACCAGTCTTTTATACATAGAAATACAATTGAATAATGCTTGTTTTTTTGCTCATTAATTATAATATTGCATAATTCTGAATTAAAAATTATTATGCCGGCGCTGTTGACCATTTTATAAGCAAAAGAACACTATACCGGCTGTATTGTGGCTGGAAACGGGTATTGAAAGGATAGAGTATGCAATTAGGGAAATATTCACTGGGGATTGGCGACCGGTTTTCGCAGCAGGGCAGGGCGCAGCTTGCCGCGTTGAGTCAGGCCCGAACCAACGGCGTGGATATTACGCCGGTGTGGAACAAATCCTTCCGCGAACACCAGATCATCCATTCGCAGCCCGGCGATACCCGTCGCGAGGCGGATCAGGCCGTACAAGCGCTGCAATGGCAAGCGCCTTATTTTGTCGACGCCGACCATATCAATTTAAAAACGGTCGACCTGTTTATAGATGCCTGTGATTTCTATACCCTGGATGTGGCAGATTATATCGGCCAGGAAGCGAATGATCAGGATGTGCAGGCCTTTGCCGACCGCTACAACAAATACATCGGCATGCTGCATATTCCCGGCATCGCCGATACGTTCCAGGTAACCGGTAAACTGCTCCTGGATATTGCGGAAAAATACCTGTATGCCGTCAAAGAAGCCGGACGTATATACCGCCACATTGCCGCCCGACGCGAAAACCGGCCTTTTGTCGTTGAAGTCTCTATGGACGAAACCGATACGCCGCAAACCCCGGTGGAATTGTTCTTTATCCTGGCCGCCATTGCTGATGAAGGCATTCCGGCGCAAACTATTGCTCCCAAATTCTCCGGACGTTTTAACAAGGGTGTGGATTATGTTGGCGATATTAGCCGGTTCAGCAGGGAATTTGCCCAGGATATTGCAATTATTCAATATGTGTGTAAAAATTTCACCCTGCCGCATAATTTGAAACTGAGTGTTCATTCCGGCAGCGACAAGTTCTCTATTTACAAACCCATTGCCGCTGCATTAAAACAATTCGACGCCGGTCTGCATCTCAAAACCGCCGGCACCACCTGGCTGGAAGAACTGATCGGCCTGGCAATGGCCGGCGGTGAAGCGCTGGAGATCGCCAAAGTTGTCTATCGCCAGGCCTGGGAGCGGTATGATGAATTGTGTAAACCTTATGCAACGGTGATCGACATTCATAAAGAATTCCTGCCCGATCCCGCACAGGTGGACAAGTGGGACAGCATTATGTATGCCGAATCCCTGCGGCATGTGCCGGGGAATAAACATTTTAATCCGCATTTCCGGCAATTGCTGCATGTGGGATACAAAGTAGCTGCCGAAATGGGCGCCGGGTATATAAATGCCCTGCAAAAGCACGAAGCGATCATTGCCGTCAATGTTACGGAAAATCTTTATGACCGCCACATTAAACCATTGTTTATGGGCATTTAAAATACATGTCAATTCATTGACTGATAAAAAGGATTAGAAATGGATTTTTTTTCAACCCTAGCAAACCGTTACAGCGTGCGCGCCTATCAAAACCGGCCGGTGGAAGATGAAAAATTACAGCGGGTGCTGGACGCCGCCCGGCTGGCGCCAACGGCTGTAAACAAACAGCCGTTTCGCCTGGTAGTCATGAATCCCAGGGGACATGAACAAGAACTGAATCGCGTTTATCACCGTGAATGGTTCGTGCAGGCCCCACTGGTGATCTGTATGTGCACCATTCCCGCCGAGGCGTGGAACCGCCGCGACGGGAAAAATTATGCGGATGTGGATGCAACGATTGCCATGGATCATCTCATTCTGGCGGCAACGGAACTGGGGCTCGGCACCTGCTGGGTTGGCGCTTTCGATCCGGACGCGGCCAAACAAGTGTTTGCCCTTGCCCCGGGTTGGGAGCCGTTGATCATGACTCCCCTGGGGTATCCGGCAGATCAGCCACGTCTTAAAACCCGCAAATCCCTTACGGATCTGGTGAACTTTATTGAATAAATTATGTTATCAACGGTTGTTTCAAAAATTACTGCCAGGGGTTTTTGTATTTAATTCTAAGAATCAATTGCCGGTTAATATACGATGTATGTATAGTTAACCGGATAATTACAAAAGAATTATGAAACAATGAGCGTTTCTTTTCGTTATAAAGGAGAATTCGGTTTTCCTGATTAATATTTTCTGTAGCCGATAATGGTTATATATAAGTTTAATTTTTTTGAATTAATAATGGGGTAGAATATGTCCGATACACCAAATGGAATTATCCCGGTTAAACTTGAACGCTGGTTCTGCCGTAACCTGGAAAAAATAACCGGCAGCATTGCTGCAACCGGTATAACACCCAACACTATTACAATCCTCAGTTTGTTATTGGGATTGCTGGCCGGCCTGTTTTTATGGCATGGCCGGTTCGGCTGGGCCTTAGTTTTTGGTTTTTTTATGGCGGTCGCCGATGTTCTCGACGGTCAACTTGCCGTGCTCACCAATCAGAAAAGTCGATTTGGGGGAATCCTGGATTCAACCATCGACCGCTATAATGAGGCGTTTTTACTAATTGGTTTGGGCGGGCATTTTTATTTTTCCGGTCAGGCAGCAGGAATCTGGGTGCTGGCATTAATCATGATCGGCTCATTTAACGTAAGTTATGTCAAAGCCCGCGCCGAAGGAGCCGGTATGGATTGCCCGGTGGGTTTGTTGCAACGCTCCGAAAGACTGGTATTGATAGCCATCGGCATTATCTTCCGGGGATGGGTTTTGCACATTATTTTATTGTTTCTAGCCGTCATGACCCAGGTTACCGTTATACAGCGGTTGCTCTATGTTGCAAAAGTTGATAAAATTGAGGTATAACAATAAAGCCAGTCCGGTAACGAAAATATAAAATTTTCTAAACGATCACACTCCGGTTTCGGAAATTATAGAGTTATTGGGAAACAGTAAACAATTGACCAGATAATATTCTGAGGTTTGACAAGGATTTGTTTGAAATTTATTTTAAATTTTGTAAATTAATAACTTTAGTTTATTTTATTAAAATGTAGTGGAAAGTTTTTTCGTTTCAGGCAAGATAGCAGATCTTGATGTCTTGATATGATCGTCGGCAGTAATAGAGATCAGTCAAGACATTGTTTTATAATAACATTCAGGATTTCAGGCGATAATTTATGGCGATTATGGTACCGCGTTCGGTTACAGGTGTGCAAATAACCAGGTTCAGCTTTATGCTCCTGGTATTCAGTTGGTTTTTGGCTTTATCCCAGCCATGTTTTGCTGCAGAAAAAGAGGGTTATTTTTTTTATCACGGACTTTGTTATGGCAGCGAATCGAATATCCACCCGGTTCGGTTGATTATTAATGGCGGGTTCGGGATCATGCAGATGGATAACCGCGATAATCATTTAAAGAGTATTGATTTTAAAAATGGCGTCGATAACCTGTGGATGAATCTTAAAGACCCGGTGAAAGCCATAGAACAGGATGGCTGGAATGACTTTATTATGACCCAGGTTGTCCCGATCAGCGTTGACAGAAAACAAGCTTATTACTGGCCCAATTATACCCAGCATCTTATCGGCGGGGGCATGAGTTATAGAATGATTGAAGAGTGGTACCGCTGGCATCATGTTGGCCATCCGCGCCTGGCGTCTTTTATTACTCTTAACGTTTACCATTTTTTAAATGAAGTTGTGGAAACCAGTGATTTCGTTGGCTATAATGTCGATCCAATAGCCGATATATATATATTTAATCCATTAGGTATGGTCATGTTCAGCAGCGACAGAGTTTGCCGGTTTTTCAGCAATACGCTGAATATGGCGGATTGGTCCTATCAGCCGTCGCTGGACCCATTTTCCGGGATACTGGAGAATAATGGTCAAAATTTTGTGATGAAATATAAAATTAAAAAGAGTTACAAGTGGAGTTTGTTTTATCATTGGGGAACTCATGCTGAGGTGGGCGCCTCTTTTGAACGGGCGAATGGCGATTGCATATCTTTCGGTACCGGGATGACCGCCAAGGGACTGGTAAACATCAGTGAAAGCGAAAATGTCCGCCGTCTCACCGCCGACCTGGTATTGACCGCCGGGCTGTTTTATGATCGCAATAATTCTCTGCTCGCCTCGCTGCTCTATTCACAAACCCAGGATTACCGGGCGCGATTGAATATTTATCCGGGAGTGGTTAAAATCGGTAAATTTTCACCGGGATTCTTTATGTCGCTCGATCATGAAAATAAACCCAGTATCGGCATCAATTTCAGGTTGATCCCGCTTGGCCTGGCGCGGGTTTTCTGAACATAAGCAAGCTGATATTGTTATTTATTTTTTGCTGTCTGAAAATTATTTTCTAAATTGCCGGAATTTATTATATTACTTTGACTAGTTTTACATGTCTGTATAATACAATCATAAAACTATCGGGAAGGCAATATGAAAAAATTTTTATTGCTGTATATCATGTTTTTGTGCGGGCCATTATATTCCCGGCCAATTCAACTCCATCCTGAAAATCCTCATTACCTGCTGTACAAAGATAAACCGGCAATCCTCATCACCTCCGGCGAACATTACGGTTCGGTCATTAACCTGGATTTTGATTATGTAAAATACCTGCAAACCCTGGCTCAAGACGGTTTGAATTATACCCGTATTTTCACCGGCGCTTACCTGGAAAGGGTCGGCAGTTTCGGCATTGAAAAAAACACCCTGGCGCCAAAAGCCAACCGGGCGCTGGTTCCCTGGGCCAGGAGCGCAACGCCGGGTTACATCAATGGCGGCAATAAGTTTGATCTCACGCAGTGGGATACGGCATACTTCCAACGCTTGAAAGATTTTATCAGCCAGGCGGAAAAATATGATATTATAGTGGAAGTGACCCTGTTTTCTTCAATTTATACCAACGATTACTGGGTCTACAGTCCCTTGTATCATGGCAATAATATCAATGCCACCGATTCGGTGGCGCACCAGCAGGCGCAGACTCCGGCAAACGGGAATTTAATGTCCTTCCAGGAAGCTATGGTGCGCAAGCTGGTGGAGGAATTGAACGGGTTTGATAATGTCTTTTATGAAATTCAAAATGAACCCTGGTCAGATCAGACGGTACAGGCGCTGATCCTCAATCCCTATGACCTCGATACCGGAGTGAACTGGAATAAGCGCACCCATCTGGCCACTCCCGCCTCGCTGCAATGGCAGGAGCGGATCGCTGCGGTCATAACGGAAACTGAAGCCGGGTTGGAGAATAAGCATCTGATTGCACAAAATTTCTGCAATTATAAATATCCAGTTGATAATGTGACCCCGGCCGTCTCGATCATCAATTTCCATTACGCCTGGCCGGAAGCGGTGTACTGGAATTACGGCTATGACCGGGTTATCAGTTTTGACGAGTCCGGCTTCTCCGGCAATTCAGATGATGTATACCGCAGACAGGCATGGAATTTTATCCTGGCGGGCGGCGGGATATTTAATAACCTGGATTACTCTTTTTACCCCGGTTGCGAATATGGCAGTGGTGTTAATAATGCTCCCGGCGGCGGCAACGCGGTTTTTCGCGCCCAGTTGAAAATATTGCGGGAATTCATTGCCGATTTCAATTTTATTGCTATGAAACCTGATTTTGAGGTCATTGTTTTGTCGCCCGGTGTGGTATCCCGCGCCTTGTCCGAACCCGGCAGGCAGTACGCCATATATCTGGATGGTGGCGCACACTGTAATGTAACGCTAAATTTACCGTCCGGCTCTTTTCAGGCAGAATGGCTGGATACCAAAACCGGCCGGGTGACCGGCGTTGAACAGCTGGAACATAAAGGCGGAAGAATTACACTAAAAAGCCCGGAATACGAGCAGGATATAGCGCTGCGCATTCTTGCCAGGTGAAATAAAGCTGAACCTGTATATTGAGTAAATGGCATGATTTGGATATAATGAAATTTTACCGTTTTCCCTTTCTTGAAAGCTGTTTCAAGATTTTAAGTGTATATAATTATAAGACTTGAAGAACTGTTTGTTCAAGATCCGGTTTAACCCGTTGTCTGACTAGTTATGTTATGTTGCCAATCGCCGTTGAGGTTTTAAATCGTGGACGTTAATTTATGAAAGTGTCGTCTTTTTTTCAGATCTCGGTTCTCACCATATTGTTTTTTTACATTTTACTAGTTGGCCGTGACTTGCTCATTCCTTTTTTTCTGGCTTTGATAATCTGGTACCTGGTCAACAGTCTTGCTTTTATCTGCCAAAAAATGACACTATTTCACCGGCAATTATCGTTACCGTTATGTAAAATTTTATCGGCTCTCATTGTTGCAGCAATGCTTTCTTTACTGGCATACCTGGTCAGTAAAAATGTTACCGATGTCGTTACTCTGGCGCCGGTTTACCAAAAGAAATTAACGGCGCTTTTGTTCAGGGGCCTGGCATTGGCCGGTCTGCATAATCAACCGAGCTTGAACCAGGTATTTAGTATAATTGATATTGGCAGTCTTGCAAGTCAGCTTGCACACGTGATCACCGGTTTTATCAGCAATACCGGCATTATTTTAGTCTACCTGTTTTTTTTATTTATGGAACAAAAAAGTTTCAGCGTTAAATACCTGGCCTTGATTGACCACTCCCGGAAACAACAGGATATTTTAAAGATAATCGATAAAATTAATCATGAAATAAGAGTTTATATCGGCGTCAAGTCTTTGATCAGCGCGATAACGGCTTTTCTCTGCTACCTTGTCATGATTTCACAAAAACTGGACCTGGCTGAATTTTGGGCGATTTTAATTTTTGTTCTCAATTTTATACCCACGGTCGGTTCCCTGGTTGCCAATATAATGCCCTTGATGTTTGCGCTGATCCAGTTTGACTCGGCTTTACCGGTGGTCATTATTGGAGTTGGTATTTTTTTAACAGATTTTTTAATTGGCAATTTTCTTGATCCCCGCCTGATGGGCGAAAAATTGAACCTGAGCCCCCTGGCAATTATCCTGTCATTAGCATTGTGGAGTGAAATATGGGGTATAGCCGGTATGATATTATGTATTCCATTAACGGTGATTTTTATGATTGTGTTCTCCCATTTTCCACAAACCAGGTCGTTGGCGATTTTACTTTCACGCGACGGCAAGATTGTTGCCTGATTAATGCAATCGGTCAATTACTATTCAGCCGAAAAAATAGATGGCAAACAGAAAAATAACCCACCGGCTCTAGATTATTTCTTTATTTACTGTGTGATAATTTTTTGTATATTATAAATCAGAAAATAAACAAACTGTGAGACAGTTGAGTCCAGATCGTACATGACAGATCATGTATTCTGGTCTTAAATAAAACCTGAAATCAGGATGGAGTAAAATGAAACTGACTAGTTTTTTTCATGTGCTGGTAATAACCATACTCATTTTTTACCTGCTGGTTGTCGGCAAGGATCTATTGATCCCACTGGTTCTGGCAATTATCATCTGGTATCTTATCAATATACTGGCGCTTGGTTTCAAAAAAATCAAACTGTTTCGCTGGCGCCTGCCCCTGGCTATATGCTATGTTTTATCGGTTATAACAATATCCGGCGTATTATATTTATTGGTCACGCTGATCAGCAATAATATTGCCGATGTAATCGTCGTTGCCCCTTCGTATCAAAAGAAACTTTCCGCCCTGATTGCCCAGGCGTATGCACTGCTTGGGCGCACCGAACCCCCTACGTTGCAGCAAATTTTTCAAAAGATTGATATCGGGGGTGTATTGTCGCAATTTGCTGTGGTTATTACCGGGTTTATCAGCAATACCGGAGTTATACTGGTATACCTGATATTTATATTCCTGGAACAAAAGAGTTTCAAGGTCAAGTTAATGGCTTTGATAGAAAATCCGGAACGGCAAAAAGACATTTTTAAAATGATTGAAAAAGTGGACAATGATATTCGTATCTATATCGGCATCAAGACTTTTGTCAGCGCCCTCACCGCCATTCTCGGCTATTTTGTGATGGCCTCACAAAAGCTTGATTTTGCTGAATTCTGGGCGATCCTGATTTTTTGTTTGAATTTTATTCCAACTATAGGTTCGATAATCGCCACATTTTTACCGGTACTGTTCGCGCTCATCCAGTTTGACAGGTTTTTGCCTATTATCATTATTGGATTAGGGTTGACTTTTTTACAATTTACTATTGGCAATATCCTCGATCCCAAATTAATGGGTAATAATCTGAACCTCAGCCCGCTGGTCATCCTGGTGTCCCTGGCGCTATGGGGCGCATTATGGGGGATTGCCGGTATGCTCTTGTGTGTACCGATAACGGTGATCATTTTTATTGTTCTGTCGCATTTTCCCAAAACCAGGCCGCTGGCAATTTTCCTCTCCCAGGATGGAAAAATAAATTTATCCTGAAGAAATGCCGGAGGCAAAGTACAATTAAATCTATTACAACCGGTATGGACCTGATTGGTCAACCTTTGTGAGGTAACAATGAAAAAACATTACCTGGTAGTTGCGCTAGTATTGGTTTTATTATGGGGATGCAGTAATAGTGGCAGTTCGCAAAACCGCTTTGTCCGGGTGGAAGGCAAAGAGTTTATTGCTCCGGATGGCAAGCCGATTCTGTTGCGTGGCATGAACCTGGGCAACTGGCTGGTGCCCGAAGGCTATATGTTCAAGTTCCGCCATGCCACGTCACCGCGGCTGATCAACACGGTAATCAGCGAGCTGGTTGGTCCTGCTGAGGCGCGGAATTTCTGGGCTCAGTATTATGATAATTATATTCGCCGCGAAGATATACAGTTCATCAAACAATGTGGTATGAACTCGATACGGGTGCCTTTTAATTACCGGCTATTCACTCCTGAAGACCACCCCGGTGTGTGGCTGGGGCCAGGATTTGAAATGCTGGATCGCGTGATCGGCTGGTGTAAAGAAGCCGGGATATGGGTGATCCTGGATATGCATTGTGCGCCCGGCGGGCAGACCGGCGATAACATCGACGATAGCTGGGGCTGGCCGTCCCTGTTCGAGAGCGAAGAGAGCCAGAAGCGGGTTGCAGAGGTGTGGCAGAAAATTGCCGCACGTTATGCCGATGAACCAACTGTGCTGGGCTATGACCTGCTGAATGAGCCTATCCCGCACTGGGATGAGGTGCAGTACCTCAACGATCGTCTTGAGCCGTTGTACAAGCAAATTACCGCCGCTATACGCAAAGTGGATAAAAATCACATCATCATCCTCGGCGGCCGGCGCTGGGATACCAGCTTTGATATATTTGGCCCACCTTTTGACGACAAGCTGGCGTATACTTTTCATAAATACTGGTCGGATGTGACCGATTCTTCCATTCAGGAGTATCTTGATTTTCGTGATAAATACAATGTACCGTTGTGGATGAGCGAGTCCGGTGAAAACAATTACGAATGGATAGGTTCTTTTACCGACTTGTTAGAAAAGTACAACATCGGCTGGTGTTTCTGGCCCTATAAAAAGATGGAAGCGCCGAGTTGTATCGTTACTTTTGCCAAACCGGAGTATTGGGACGAGATTAAAGAATATGCCGATAACGCCGGGACAGGGTTTAATGAAAGACGCGCCAAACGTCCGGACCCGCAGCATGTGCAGGCTGCCTTGCAAGGTTTTTTACAATACTGTCAGTTTGAAAATTGTACGGTAAACGACGGGTATTTACAAGCGTTACGATTGCAATCCGGCAAGTGATTTATAAAAGACATCAAGGGCGAAGTATTCATGATTATTAAAAATCAAAAATTACTTTGCCCTTTTTACTTATCACTTATTGGGGTAATATAAACTGTAAAAAATAAATTTTTATAATACAATTTTATAATCTCTTTGGGGTTGATTCCCCCAGTATGCTTCGGATATAAAAGTGAGTTGGCAAGATACCGGGGCTGTATCAAAAGCCTAATAAAGTGGGATAGGTTACAAGTTTGAGAAAATACCATTCATGACATTCCGGAGAGCGAAGGGACAAGGTATCTTTGGCATTTAAAATATTGTGTAAATAAGATTTCTCATTTTGCTCGAAATGGCAAGTTTGTTTTATATGCATAATGTTATATGACCTTTTTCAAATTGGTGGTTTTGATGCTACCCCGGAGTTTCATTGTTTTATTTTGAACATCATTCTGCGAGCATTTCACAGCTATGGTATCCAAGTAAATAATACCTAGCCAGGGTAAAGAGAAACAAATTCGGTTATTGTATAAGCTGATGTGAATTATAATTTTTCTCTTGCTATTTTCTGTAAAACCGGACATATTATATTACTCTAGGATTACACTATTTCATTACCAAAGACTATATGGGCCCGGGAAAAATGAACCGGTCTTTGACTGGTTATAATTTTTTTACTTTGTCATAAGCCAAAGTATTTAATTAATCAAGTTTATGGGAGGATATATGTCACGTTCAAACTGGTTTTTATGCATTTCTGTTTGTCTCATGGTCCTTTGCCAGAATGTGTTCTCGCAATTTGTTGTTCAGGGAGTTGTAAGGGATAACGGATCCGAACCGGTAGCGAATGCACTAGTTATGTTAATAGACCATGCAGATACCAACCGCGTATTCAGCAATACTACCAATGCCCAGGGAGAATATTCACTAGAGATTACAGGTACAGGAATTATTAACAACCCTGAACAACCAGTAGCTGGTTTTAATTTATTACAAAATTATCCCAACCCCTTTAATCCCTCTACTGTAATCAGTTATGAAATACCTTATCCCGCACACATCCGGATTGAAATTTATAATGTGCTGGGACAAAAAATAAAGACATTGTTTGACGGTTTTCAGATATCACTTTCCGGCAGGGTTGTTTGGGATACTACCAATGATCAGCGCCAGGGTGTTTCTGCGGGTGTTTATTTTTATGTATTAACTGCAGAGGGAGTAAGGGTTACACGAAAAATGGTGTTAATGGACGGGCACCTGGGATATTCCGGCTTGTCGTCTGTCGATGCTGTCATTACATATCAATCCCAAATGGCAAAAGCATCATCAAGTATGTACCGGCTCTATATTAGTGGCACAGATATTATCACTTATAAAGAGGATAATGTACAGATCACCGGTAATACAACACACGATGCTACCGTATATCGTACCGACACTGTAACCGATATTGACGGTAATGTTTATCGCACTGTACAGATTGGTACTCAATGGTGGATGGCAGAGAATCTCAGAGTAACACATTACCGCAATGGAGATGCAATACCTCTTTCCACCATTAATGATGAATGGGCGGAGTGGTTTTATTTAACCAGCGGGATTTATTGTTATTATGATAATGATAGTAGTAATGCTGCTATTTATGGCGCTCTGTACAATGGATACGCAATTATTGATAGTCGGCAGTTAGCCCCTGAAGGCTGGCATATACCTTCGGATGAAGAGTGGAAGCAATTTGAAATGCAGTTAGGCATGAGCCAGTCAGAAGCAGATAAAACTAATGCATGGCGTGGAACAAATCAAGGCGGAAAAATAAAAGAATCCGGTACTGTGCACTGGAGTAGCCCCAACCTGGGTGCTACGAATGAAACCGGTTTCAATGCCTCGCCTGGTGGGTATCGTGATTCAAAAAATGGTAAATTTATGCAAAAGAGTAATAATTCTATGTATTGGACTAGTACCAACAACATTTTTTATGGTACTATTTGGTACCGTTCTCTGCACTTTAATAGTGATGATTGTTATCGTTACCATATTTCAAAATTTAGTGGTTTAGCAGTTCGTTGCGTCAAAGACTAGATAAAAGAGTCCCCGGACTTTAAAAAACAATTATATTTTTATAAAGATAATCAGTCCGAGTGTCCAAACTGATATGGATGTACTGCCTGTTATTAAATTAGATCATGGACAAAGCATTCCGTGTCTCGACAGGATATTTTTTAAATTTTTTTGTGTATAAAAGCTAGAGTGAAAAAACCGGGGGACGTATTTTTCCTCTTTTTGACGATTACTCTGTATCTTTATAATATTAAGGGAAATAATACCCGCCTTTTACCTGTTGTATTGATTTACAAATTCCTAAAAAGGAAAAGATGGTTTTATGAGTCGATACTCCGATTTGACCGCAACAGAAAAACCAGCAATACAATTACACACTAGAAATTACATCCTGCACACAATAATCAACAATTTGACCGATGGTGTAATTGTCGCCGATAAAACCGGTAATTTCATTTGTTTTAATCAGGCCGCGCGGGATATATTAGGCATCGGGGCCCGGCGTATAAAACCGGAGGATTGGGCAACTGCTTACGGGTGTTATTTGCCGGATATGACCAATCCTTATCCTGCTGGCCAATTACCTCTGGCCCGTGCTTTACATGGTGAACATGTTGAAAATGAAGTTATATATATCCGTAACACGTCCCGGCCAGATGGTGTGTTTATCCAGGTGAATGCCAGACCAATGCTGGATGAGCATGGCTTGCTCTCCGGCGGTATTGTGACGCTTCGCGATATTACTGCCGCCAGGCAGTTGGAAATCGATAAAAACCACAGTGATGATCGAATCCGCCGGTTGTTCAGGGGCTTTCCCATTCCTACCTATATCTGGCAGCATCATGATAACGATTTTGTGCTTGTCGATTGCAATGACGCTGCTGAGAGAATTACCGGCGGGACAATCCGCAAAACCATCGGCACAACACTGACGTTAATGTATAACGGCAACCCAGAGTACCAGGTGATACATAATGATTTTTATGAGTGTTATCACAATCAAAAAACTGTCAAGCGTGCTATGAGTTATCGGTTCTCAGGTACAGGCGAGGTCAAAGATCTAAAGGTTAGCTATGTTTATGCACCTCCGGATATGGTTATGGTGCATACGGTGGATATGACCGGTCAGAATCATGCCCGCATCGAAATGCAAAAACTCACCAGCGCCGTTGAACAAACAGCGGACAGTGTGGTTATAACCGACCGCAACGGTCTAATCGAATATGTCAACCCGGCATTTGAATCCACCACCGGATATAGCCGTGCTGAAGTAATTGGCAAATCTCCTAGACTGCTTAAATCCGGCAAGCATGACCGGTCTTTTTATAAAAGATTGTGGAACACAATTTTGCAGGGTAAACCGTACCGGGGTATAATCGTCAACAAGAAAAAGAACGGCGAATTGTACTGGTGTGAGCAAACCATAACAGCCATGAAGGATGGCAATGGCGCAATTACCCATTTTGTTTCGGTGATCAAAGATATTACCCTGCTGAAAAAAAAGCAGGAACTTGACATGCGCCTGCGCATCGCCCATGAAATTCAGCAAAAATTATTAAAAGCGACCATTACTCTTCCCGGTTTTGATATTGCCGGAGCCACGTTCCCGGCGGTTGAAACCAGCGGTGATTTTTATGATTTTATCACCCTGCAAGACGGCAGTTTCGGCCTGGTGATAGGCGATGTGTGCGGGCACGGCATTGGTGCGGCGCTGATCATGGCGCAAACCCGCGCTTACCTGCGAGCTTATGCCAGAATGGAATCGGACCCCGCGGTTATTCTAACCCTGCTTAACCGCGACCTGGTCAACGATCTCGATAACAATAATTTTGTTACCCTGGTACTGGCACGTCTCAATCCACAGCAAAAAATATTGGACTATGCCAGCGCCGGGCATCCACCGGGTTTTATCATTGCCGGAGACGGCCATGTTGCAGAATTGCCCGGCACCGGCATCCCGCTCGGTTTTATGGCCGATTATCATTATGAAAAAAGCCCGGCTATACCCTTGTCGCCGGGTCATAACATTGTTTTTATAACCGATGGTATAGTGGAAGCAAAAGGCGGTAACCAGGAAGAGTTTGGGTTTGAACGAACCCTGGCCGGGATCACAAAATATCAAAAAAGTAAAGCAATGCGCATAATAAAACAACTCGTCCGCTCGGTGCGTGATTTTGCCGATGGGCATGCCGGGGAGGATGATATGACCGCTATTGTGTGCAAGGTATTGGCTGAGAACTGAGTGTTGTATAAACAAACAAGGGCGATTCGTCGCCCTTGTTTGTTCAAATTATGTTTATTTCCCGTTTAACAGATCATCTGCTGCCAGCACGCAAAAAATGTAACTGGCGGCGCCGGGCATAACGTATTCGCCCTGCTGCCAGAGATAGGGGAATGGATCTTTCAGTTCCGGGAAATCCGGACGAATGAGACCGGTGCCGGAAGCCCCGCCGCCGGGTATATAAGACCAGTCGTCACGGTTAACCCCATAAGCCGTAGTTAACGACCGGGCGCCAACCCCGGAAATGAATGAAGTCGATGAACCCGGATGACAACCGAAAATAAAATTAAGCGCCCGTAAAACATTCTCGCGGTCAAACAGAGCCGGATATGCTTTATGCAAATAATACTGGTTGACTGCAAAACTTTGAATATCCCAGCCGACGCCCCAAATTGCCGGACGATAGGGAATACCGTAGGGATTTTCGGTCATACTTTTCTGTATCATGGCGCTGTATTCGTTTACCGCTTGCGCGAACTCACTGGTAAAGGCAGGGTCTTTAATTGCCGGCAATATCCGGGTAATAGCCCAGCCGGCGCCGCGCACCTGCTTTTTAATGTCAGGCAGCAATGCAACCAGGTGGTTGAGATATTTCTCGTTTTTGGTTGTTTCATACAGTTCCACGGTCGCTAAAATTTCCTGCTCTTTTATGTTGCCCGGTATATAAGCGCTGCGGTGCATAACCGGCTCATGGGTTTGTTCATAATCCCAGATTTTTATTGCAGTGTGCAAACATTCATCCGCGAGTTTGTCGTCAAAGCCGCGCAGCACCCTGGCGGAAGCCGCAAATGTGGCGGCGGCGCTGTATTCCATACCTGTTGATTTGTTGGTGAAAATGTAGCGGTCATCCTTTTTACCGGAATGAAAACCATCGGTCTGCAACGGGCCCAGTTTGGGTTCATAGACCAGGTTATCCGTCATGGTCATGGCATCGCCGAGATGCACATACTGGATGATTGAATTACAGATAATACCGGGGAAACAATGGTCGCTTATTCGGTATCCGGCTAGCAGGTTTTGCAGGCCGTGCCTGATCTGCTGCAGAATATCCGGCGCGCCGTCAGGCTTGTGCAATTCAACCAGGCGAGCTTCATCATTCACTGCCGTTTGATCGGTATTGACCTTAAATGTTTCCCGGATCAATACCAGCGAATAGATCGTTCGGGCCTGTGAACCGGCAGCCAGGTCATAATCGCCGGCGTCGTGCCAACCGCCGCGATCCAAACCCGGCACATGTTCAAAGGGTTGGAATTTGGTTTCTGTCGCCGCGCCTTGCCGGTAACTGTCAAAATGTTCCAGTGGAGCCGGGGCCTGCATGGCATCGTCGAGATGACAGGGGCCATGCCAGATACGGAACCGATCCCGAATGGTTGTATGGCACATTTGCACCGGGAAGAAAGTATCCAGAGTCGACTGCCATACCGCTTGTTGATAGACATCCGCGCTGATCTTGAAAGGCTCGGTTTGCCGGTCGCCATAGCGGATAACATACATGCCCGGTTCCCGGACTTGGCTAAAATCAAAAATGGCATATTGGTAACGCAGGAATTTGCCCCATAATTTTGGAGTTGCTTCCAAAACCGGCGCCAGGCCGCCATTTGCAACTTTATACAAACCTGCAATTTGAGTATTTACAGTCTGGGCATCCAGTTCAATGATTGCCTGTTTGACCTGGTTCGGGTGATAGCCGACCTGCGAATGACCGATGACCGGTATATGCCGCCAGTCCGGTGCGATAAAGGGTTGTATAACCCATTCAATTGCATTCTGCGTCGCCCCGGCGGGGATTTCCTGGCGGATGACATACCAGCCGTTTTGATCGGTATCGCGACCGTCGTAAAGTTGTAATGTACCATTTTTACTTTCAAATTGTAAATGATACAGGGGATCTTCAGGAGCAACCGATAAATTATGTCCTGAAGCCAACGGCTGGGGTATTACCTCGCCATTATGTAATTGCACCGGGCCGTTACCCTGGCGTGGAAAGGTATTGAATGTGCCGTCCAGGCAATAGCTTTTACCGAAATAAATTTGTGGATACAGTTCGAAATTAAAGCCCAGTTTACCGGCCAGGGAGTCGGGTAGCGGTTTGGCGAGGTCCAGGGTTATGATGAATTGTCCATTTTCAGTCCTGATATGTACACTGTAATCCAGGGCAACAGCAGGAAAGGTATTGGTAACATGAATAATTTTATTTTGCGCATCCAGGCTGCGCCTGGCATTGCCGGATTTGGGATCCCACTGTCCGGGTGTCGGTTCCAGCCGCAGGTCTCCGCAGGAAGCCAGCCGTTGATCGTGCTGAATGATTTCCAGCCCGCCCTGTTTTCCTTCAGGATAATTATTATGGAACGCAAGAAGAGTAAAACCCTGCGCTTCAAAGTACTCCTTTTCGCTGTTTAAATTTAAGGTCGTTATTACACTGAAACTTGGTAAATACATTAAAAGCAATAAAAGACCGGTGAGCAGGTATTTTTTCATTGTTTCTCCAGGTTTGGTGAACATAATTTTTTTGGGTAATTTACAAAACCTGTAATGTAAAACAACAGGTTTTTTAATTTAATTTTTAAGTACGCAACGGAAGTAATGATTTAAAATGTTGATTTTTATTATTTTAAAATTGTTTCTCTGTTGTAAGGTCGTGATAATGTTTTACAATTGATGGGGTTATCAGCCGGTAATTTTACTCACTTGTCATTGTGAGCACTTATTTCTTGTGCTTTTATAGGTATGAATAATTGTTTTCTTTCAATTATTTCGGACAGAAAAAAATTTTTAAAAAATGAAATAAATACTTGCTTTTTTATATTTTAATGATTAATATATTTGTGCAAGTAAATGTACACTGTATTCCCCATATTATGTATTGGTTTTGAAGACTTTTTCTAAAAAAATTCTAAATCAAAAAAACAATTAAATCGTAGCGAAAGCCCGAATTTTGTTGGCTATTCAATACGATTTTTTTTTCATAAAGGAAGGAATCTGGTTGTACAAAATGGTAAAATTTTTGTAAAGGATTTTTTAATGGAAAAAGGTACAGTAAAGTGGTTCAATGGCTCAAAGGGCTATGGATTCATCACCCGTGAAGAAGGCGATGATGTATTCGTTCATTTTAAAGCTATCATTGGCGACGGTTATAAAACTCTGAACGAGGGAGACCAGGTCCAGTTTGAAGTTGAACGGGGAGCTAAGGGTTTACAGGCAACCAACGTAAAAAAGGTCTGATCCGGACTACTTTACCCCTGGCTAACACCAGGGGTTTTTTGTTTTAATACTCCACAATCCTGATTTTAACCATTAATATTTTTAATACTTATTGATTATCCGGTTCCACACAAAACATATAACCGGCGCTGCGGATGCTTTTGAAAAAGACTGGATTCTTTGGATCGGCTTCAAAATATTTGCGCAGCCGGGCCACAAATATATCTACAGTTCGGGTTTCCACTTCGGAGCGGATTTGCCATACATGTTCCAGTAACTCGTGGCGGGTGACAATCGTATTGACATGATCGGTAAAATATTTAAGTACCATAGCCTCGTGCTGGGTCAGGGTAAATTCGTTTTTGCCGGCCCGGCATTGCAGGTTTTGAAAGTTAATGCTATGCGGCCCGAAACAGAATACCGGGTTTGCCGCAGAGGTTTTTTGGTACCACTGCTTACGGCGCAGCATCCCTTTAACACGTAATAATAGTTCGTCAAGGTGAAAAGGTTTGGTTATGTAATCATCGGCGCCAATTTCCAGGCCTTTTAACCGGTCGGCAAGCCCGGTTCGCGCCGTTAACATTAATATGGGTATTTGCGGATCGGTCTCGCGCATTTTAGCAGCCACCTGAAACCCGTCCATATACGGCAGCATTATATCGAGAATAACCAGGTCGCAGGGATGAGCGGCATAAATTTCCAGCGCTTTTCTGCCGTCCGCCGCCAGCATAACGGCATAGCCTTCTTCGCTCAAATTATACTCCAGCCCAACCGCCAGGGATTCTTCATCTTCCACCAGTAAAATACGGTTTCCGGCAAAATCATTCCGGTTCATTTTCGCCTCGTTCAATTTTCTTGCGTTTCTGGGTCAGTTTTAAAAGATTATTGATATAACGGGTTTTGGCCGTCGGGTAGACGGGCAGGTCGATGGTGAAGGCTGTCCCTTGTCCCGCGCCTTCACTATGCACATGTATTTTCCCGCCATGCATTTTAATGATTTCTTTGACCCAATAGAGACCCAAGCCAGTGCCTTTGACATTGGGAATATCCGGCCGGTAAATACGATGAAATTTCTGAAATACCTGTTTCTGATCTTTTTTTGCAATCCCGATCCCGTGATCGCGGAATTCGAGCACCAGGTGACCGGCTTTATTAGCAAATTTCATTTCGATCTGCGGTGGTCCTTCAGAGTATTTGATTGCATTATCAACAAGATTATCCAATACTGTGCGCATAGCATTGCGGTCGATAACGCAGGAACAGGGCGCATCGCCGGATATAATAACCTCTTGCGATGAGAGATTAAACTGCCCGGCTGTGTCCTGCAATAATTTGCGAAAGGTTGGTCCGGCGGCGACGATCTCGTAATTGAAGACGATTTTCTTTTGTTCCAGTCCTGAAATTTCCAGTATCGAGTTGATAAGATTTTTCAACCGGTCGGCGTCTTTAAGCATTCGGTTGAGAAATTCCGTCTGTTTGGCGGGAGGCACCTGCCTGCTTTTAAGCGTTTCCAAATATAGTTGAATGGAAGAGAGGGGTGATTTTAACTCGTGGGTTATATTGGCAATAAAATTGTCATACATACCGGTTATTTTCATTTGGTCGGTCAGGTTCCTGAAAATGAGCAATAACCCGACCGAAGCGGTCACCATTAAAACCAGGCCGCCGACCAGTTCCAAAACATTGGCGCTTTTGGAAACCAACTGAGGGGTAATGCGTTCGCCAACGTGATTATAGATTATGTTACTGGCAACATAACGAAAAATCCACAACAAGACTATTACAATCCAGGCAACCTGCGCCAGTACAAAAATAAAAATAGGATAAAACAGCGAACGTTGTTTTTTCATGTTTTATTCTGATTCTGTTCCTACAATAGTTTACGAATGCAAATTAACTGATTTTTTTGAAACTTGAAAGTGGTTTTACAGAACTTTTACAATTCTCAAATGAAAAATTAATTATATTGCAGACATTAAATTAGTTTTTTTTACGAGGCTGTAATGAAAATATTATTAATATATCCTGAAACTCCATCCACATTCTGGAGTTTTCGACATGCTTTGAAATTTGTTTCACTCCGGTCGAGCGAACCGCCGCTGGGGTTGCTGACTGTAGCCGCAATGCTGCCTGAACACTGGGAAAAGAAATTAATAGATATGAACGTTTCACGCCTGACGGATAAGCAAATCCGTTGGGCCGATTATGTGTTTTTAAGCGGTATGGATGTCCACCGCCAGGCATTTCAGGCTTTGATAAGGCGCTGTAAGGCTCTCGGCGCTAAAATTGTAGCCGGTGGGCCAATGGTAACCACGGATTATGTGCAATTTCCCGGCGTCGATCATTTTGTACTGAATGAAGCGGAAATTACCCTGCCGTTGTTCCTGCGGGACCTGGAAGCCGGATGCCCGCAACATATTTATAGTACTGATCAATTCCCGGATATAGCGCAAACACCGGTACCGCTCTGGCGGCTGCTGGATATGAAAAAATATGCCGCCATGAGTATTCAATATTCGCGCGGCTGCCCGTTTAACTGCGAGTTTTGCAGTGTAACGCAGCTTAACGGCCACCAAGCCCGTACCAAAAGCGCCGCCCAGTTTTTGCATGAACTGGATACCCTGTACACTGCCGGGTGGCGCGGCAATGTGTTCATTGTCGACGATAATTTCATCGGCAACAAACGGCTGCTTAAAAGCGACCTGCTGCCGGCGTTAATCGCCTGGTCGCAGGCACATCGCCATCCCTATACCTTTACCACCGAGGTTTCCATCAACCTGGCCGATGATGAGGAACTGGTACGGCTGCTGGTGCAGGCCGGAATGCGCACTGTATTTGTGGGCATCGAAACCCCCAACGCCGCCAGTCTCGCCGAATGCGGCAAAGCTCAGAACCTGCAGCGCGATATAGTTACCTCGGTAAAAAAACTGCAGCGCTCCGGGTTAATGGTGCACGGCGGCTTTATCGTCGGGTTCGACAATGACCCGCACACCATCTTTGAAGATCAGATCCGCTTTATTCAAAAGAGTGGCATAGTTACTGCAATGGTGGGACTGCTGACCGCGCTGTCCGGAACCCATCTGTTCCGGCGGCTTAAATCCGAAAATCGTTTGCTGGATCATTCCACCGGCAATAATATGGACGGCTCGTTGAATTTTGAACCGAAAATGAACCGGCAAAAACTGCTCGAAGGCTACAAGTCCGTTTTGAATACCATCTATTCACAAAAAGCTTATTACGAACGGGTCACAACCTTTTTGCGGGAATATCATTTACCCCAGCAGGGCGTATTTAAAGTAACCTGGCGCGACATACGGGCGTTTTTCCGCTCGATCTGGAAGCTGGGTGTACTGGAAAACGGCAGAAGGTACTACTGGAAGCTGCTGCTCTATACCCTGTGGAATTGTCCGAAAAAGTTTTCTCTTACTGTTATGCTGGCCATTTATGGCTTTCATTTCCGCCGGGTGATTGAATCAGTATAAACTGCAACCGGCGGTATTACATTACTCTCTTTGGAGGTTATTCATTTATGGATCATATTAAAATGCCCGAACTGCATATCGGCAATCTGACAGCTAAAATACCAATCATACAGGGCGGTATGGGCGTGGGTGTTTCTTTATCGGGACTGGCCGGCGCTGTGGCCAGGCAAGGCGGCATCGGTGTAATCGCTACTGCTGGTATTGGCATGCAGGAACCGGATTTGCAAAGGCATTTCACAGAAGCCAATAACCGGGCGCTAACCCGGGAAATACAACAAGCCAAAGTCAATGCGAATGGCAATGGCCTGATTGGCGTGAATATTATGGTCGCATTAACCGATCATGAATCCTTACTGCTCACCGCCCTTGATGCCGGCGCCGATGTGGTGTTTATGGGCGCGGGTTTGCCTTTGAAAATACCCCAGGTGGTTACGCCGGAACGTATGCAGTCCAGTCCAACCCGGATTGTGCCGATTGTATCCTCCGGGCGAGCTGCGGACGTGATCTGCAAGACCTGGGGTAAGCATGATTGCATACCTGATGCTTTTGTGGTAGAAGGCCCCCTGGCCGGCGGCCATTTGGGATTTAAAAAAGAGCAGTTGGATGACCCGGCTTATCGGCTGGAAATCCTGGTCAAGGACACGCTTGACGCTGTGCGGCCTTTTGAGCAGCAATATGGCAAACCGATTGCGGTCATTGCCGGAGGCGGCATTTATACCGGCGCGGATATTTACCGCTTTCTGGAAATGGGCGCCGCCGGGGTGCAAATGGCTACCCGGTTTGTCGCTACCCATGAGTGTGACGCCGATATCCGCTTCAAAGAGCAATATCTCAAAGCCAGGCCGGAAGATATTATGATCATCGACAGTCCGGTAGGGTTGCCGGGACGCGCCATTCGCAACCAGTTTCTGAATGATGTGTCGGCTGGCCAGAAAAAGCCGTTTAAATGCCCCTATAAATGCCTGCGCACCTGCGAATTCCGGGAAGCGCCGTATTGTATTGCCAAAGCGTTAATCAATGCCAAGCTGGGCACGCTGGATGACGGTTTTGTCTTTACCGGGGCTAACTCCTGGCGGGTGAATGAAATTGTCTCTGTGCAAGAGTTGATGGAATCGCTGGAGCAGGAATATGCCGCCGCAGTTGTTGTGCAGAAAAATGTCAAGATGTGCGCTGTTGTATAGATGAGTTTTTTTAACAGGTTAAAATAAACAACGCGGATTTTTATAAAGTTTTATATAAAGCCAAAATATGCAGAGTATTTTGGCTTTATTCATTTCCGCACTGCGTATTACGCTGTTCCAGACAATAGTTTTTGAATTGGGTTTTGAAAGGCTCCTGGTACTGTCCCCACAGCCAAGCTAACAAACTGGTGTGGGTAGTGCGGCAGGCGGCCATGATATTGGTAAAGGGGTGCTCGCCGTTAGCGGCAAACTCGCCGATAATCACCGGCGCGATGTTGGCGTTCTGCAACTCTACCAGTCGGGCTTCAATTTCCTGGCGCGATACATCCCAATAGGTGCGATAGGCGTGAATATCAAAAACAATGTTATTCCTGCCCGCCAGTAGTTCCGCCCCTTTTGACAAAAACGGCTCATGGCCCTGGCCCATAGCATTACCGCACAACACAATGATATTATTAGCGCCGGTTCCCCGGATGTTATCCACCATTAACACTGCGTCGGCCAGCCATTGTTCGGCGGAAGCGGTGGTCTCTTTTTTCCAGTCATACGGCTCGTTCCACACCCCGAACCACACATCGCTCTGGTTTTTGAACAGCGCGGCGATCTCGCGCCAGCGTTTTTGAATATTATCGAAACGCGGGTCTAACGAGGGAGTTGCCCCCAGCAACTGGCAATCCGGGTAGGGTGTGCCGCCGCCGGGCAAGGCATCGCTGTTCCACCAAAACGCGGTCAGTATTGTAACAAAGCCCTTGCTGCGCGCTTTGCCAACAATTTCCAGCAGCAATTCATCGGACATCAGTTTCATATCCACGCATTCGCGGGAAATATCCATGCCCCAGGAAGCGACTTCATCGTAATTCTTGTCCCAGGCGCTCATTTTATCCGTGCCGCGCAGTTCCCATTCGCAGCTATCCTTCATCAGCTTGGAGCCGGAGGTGTAATAACCGGTTTGCTCTTTCTCAACCGGCGTTTTGGCAACGGGATTCGAGTCCTTGCCGCAGTGGGGGAGAAGCAGAACTAGAAAAGCGATGATTGTAATGGATTCTCCGGTTTGGGTGGTTTTTTGTTTCTTTGGCATTCTTCCTGTCTCTTCTCTTCAATGCTCATAGGTTTATTTTCCGGGATATAAGGGATCAACCCCTTTTCGAAAGCGATTTGTTGAATTTCCGGGTCGGCATAACGCGCGTCGATAATGAATCCATTAACCATAATGTGCCAAACGTAGGGATTGTCATTCATCTCACTCGGTAATGTATAACCGGGATGAAGCTGGAACAAGTCCAGTAAATCGCGCACCTGCCTGGACCGGGTTTCCCCCATACTTTTGGTAACATTCCAGGCTGCGCATAATTCATCCGCACGGATATGGGGTTGACTGCTTTTATCAAAAAGGAAATTTACAAAACCAATAGCGTAGGTAATTCCACAAGCCCACGATACAGGATCGTATTTCAACAGCGGCGAAGGCCGCTTGCGGCATAGCGCGGCTGTAGCTATACGAATAATAAAAGCGTATTCCTCATTCAGGTGTTTTTCACAGAACGCATCCGTTAACCGGGTAATTTCATTGAATTTTTCCAGCATCGCCTTGGGAATTTTTTCGCTGGTAGCGGCCATGTTATCCTTTCCTCAATACTTTTACTGTATCTAAATTTTATACATATTGAAGAAAAAAAGCAAGGGATTTGTTGAGGGGAGAAAAATATTGAATTAAATCCCGTGAGGGATGAAATGTTTCTAGAAAACAATAAACACGCAAACATCAAGCTCCGTCAGGAGCGAAACAATTATCTTTATCCGCAGATGACGCAGATTTACGCAGATGGAAAATGTCAAAAAACGAAAGAACAAGTTTGGTCCTTCTGCGTGACAGTGATGATAAAGCAAATTATTCTATGATTTGGAATCTATCCCTGTTTTAAAGTATATACAGAGAGGTGGCTTACTTTTGTATTTTTCTGTTGAAATTCATAAAATTATTGGGTATAATCTGTTTATAATAAAATTTAAGAAATGTTGCCTAAATGATCATTCATCCACAAATTATTGAAAAACAGGGCAAGAAAGAGTATGTAATTTTGCCCTACGAGGAATTTTTGTTAATACAAGAGGAACTCGATGATTTAAATGATCTCCATGACTTACGCGTAGAGAAAGAAATCTCGAAGGACGAACCAACTAGAAAATTGGAAGATGTAATCAAGGATTTGAATATTTGATTTTATTTTAATTAAATCTGGAATGTTTTGAAGTTAAAACCCTATAACAAATTTTTCCTGATAAATTAATCCCATGCACCTCCACCGCACCACTAACACCCATCCCGATTTTTTGCTGTTGATGCAAAAGCTGGATGCTGAAATGCACGCCCGCTATGGCGAGTTGCAATTGCAATACAATCCCCACAACATACTGGCGGAGCTCGATACCGCGCTGCTCGGTTATGTGGAAGGGAAACCGGCGGCTTGCGGTTGTTTCAAAGTTGTGGATGAGCGCACCGTCGAGATCAAAAGAATGTACATGGACCGGGATTACCGCGGCAAGGGCTATTCCATAGCGCTGCTGCAAGCCCTGGAAGCATGGGCCGCCGGACTGGGTTACAGCAGAGCGATCCTCGAAACCGGCAATAAGCAGCCCGAAGCCATTGGCCTGTATAAAAAGTGCGGCTATCAAATCATCGAAAACTATGGGCCGTATGTTAACATGCCGAACAGTGTTTGCATGGAAAAGATATTATAAATCCTGTTTGCAGTGCGAATCGATTTGAAACAGAGTTTCAATGACAATTTCCCATCCAAAGCGGAGTTTGGATGGGAGGGGAGAGTAGAAGTTTTTTAATCTGCGTCCATCTGCGCAATCTGCGGATAAGTGCTTTTCTCTTTTTTATCTGCTTCTCAGCACCTCTACGTAAAAAATTAAGACTTATTGTAGAATGCAATAAAATAACCCATTCGTACTAGAACCCTTTCCATAAATATCTTTGCATTTTTCTCTTAATAATGTATTTTATGAATGTATTAAAATTTAAAAAAATCTCTGTATGAACTAACAATGTATTATCCGAATTTAAGGTTATAATAATGAATAAAATTTTATTGACTAGAATCATTCAATTAATTTTTCATATCAAATCGAAAAATAACAGAACAATTCATGATAATACTTCCATTGTCCATAAATATAAGGGCATATTGCCAAAAGACATCAATGAAAAGTCTGAAATAACCGATATTGTTATGAAAAAGCATTCCTGATATTGAGTTAGGATATGTGTAAAATCATCAATTTTGATCCTATTCATTTAATGAACATAAATTCTTATGGGTAACACAAATTTTAACGTCCTCATCCTCGGCGGCGGGCCGGCGGGATTACTGTGCGCCTGGCAGGCGGCGCGGCGCGGGCGCTCCGTACTCGTACTGGAACGCGGCAAGCGACCCGGCGGCAAAATAGCTATATCCGGCGGCGGCAAGTGCAATTTTACCAACCGCACCTGCATGGAGGATGATTTCGTCTCCGCTAATCCCGCTTTTGTGCGCTCCGCTTTGGCGCGGTTCGGCCCGGCGGATTTTCTGCGTCTGCTTGAACAATATCACATTCCCTGGGAAGAGCGCGAGCAGGGACGCCTGTTTGGCGTTAAATCCGCCATTTATATTGTGGATATGCTGGTTGATTTATGTTCAAGGCAGGGAGTGAGGTTTGCATTAAAATGTGATGTACAGTCTATTGAAAAAGTAGCGGATAAATATCTGGTAAAAACGAACATGGGCGCATACCGGGCGCACTCCCTGGTGGTGGCTTGCGGCGGCATGGCGTATCCCCAGGCCGGAGCAACGGATCTAGGCTACCGTATCGCCGAACAATTCCACATACCGGTCATTACAACCAAGCCGGGACTCGCACCGCTGCGCTATACGAAACAAGATTATGATTTAGGGGAATTGACCGGCATTAGCCTGACCGCCGGGGTAACTCACGCCGGTAAAACCTTTACCGACCAGGTGCTGTTCACAGACCGCTCGCTGAGTGGTCCGGCCATTTTGCAAGCCTCCTGCACCTGGCAACCCGGCGAGGCCGTAACGATCAACTGGCTGCCGGAGATAGACCTGTTTGCATTGTTGTGGGAAAAGAAGCAATCCCGCGGCGCAACGCCGGTCACTAAATGGCTCGATCCGCTGCTGCCGAACCGGATGGCGCGGCTGTGGATGCGGCGCTATTACCCGGCGGTGACCCCGGCCAAATGCAGCCGCGAGCAACTGCTGCAATTCTGCAATTCACTCAACCAATGGCAATTTTATCCCGCCGGAACCCTGGGCTTTAAAAAGGCCGAAACCACCCTGGGCGGGGTAGATACCCGCGCCCTCTCTTCAAAAACAATGGCAGTGAAAAACGTACCGGGACTCTATTTTATCGGCGAGGTAGTGGATGTAACCGGTCGGCTGGGCGGTTACAACCTGCAATGGGCCTGGTCCAGCGGTTATGCGGCGGGACAGTTTGTATAAGGCCTATCGAGGGGCGCACTATTCAAATATGCTGTTACACACTGCGAGTTTGCCGGAACGCCTGCAAATTTCTGTTGATCTGCGCGATATGCCGGTCGATATGCTCAGCATAGCCCTGCATCAGGGTTTCCAGGGTCAGTACACCGCGAACTGAATGGGTGCCGGTTTTTTGCCATTCCTCATTGCTGAGAGTTTTGAGGAATTTGTAATTCATGCTGCGCACAAGTTTGAGTATTGCCAGCGCATCTTCCAGATCAATGTCATTATAATGTAATGATTCCGTCCAGGCGCGTTCATCAAAATTCATAACGATGGCCGGATTATCGGCTACAAAGGTACGCCAGCGCACATAGCATTGCACTTCAGCATCCGCCAGGTGAACGATTATTTCGTGAATTGACCAGGCCTCCGCAGCCGGCTTGAACTGTATAGCGGCGGCATCCAACCCGGCTATGGCTGCCTGTAAATCCTCGTAACCGTGTTTAAATTTTTCCAGATCGATCATTGGCTTTCCTGTAATATGTCATTCTTGGGGTATGCTTTTTCAACCTTACGTATTCCACCTGTTTATTGTTTCACTGTCCGGAATCCAGGTACCTAATAATCCTGTGTAATTCATCGTTAACCGGTTCCGGTAAGCCATGAGCAATATTTTCGTATTGTACATAGCGAACCGTCAACCCCAGGCTGCGGCATTATCGCCGCCGTTGTGCAGTGCAACTTGCCGGGAACAAGATTTTTTATGTTATAGTTCAGGGGAATAAAAAAAATTATTTTGTTGTGACCGGTTTATTATCGATACCCTGAAAAATAATTTCTCCGATGATAATAGAACCGGGGTTAATCGGTTTATATGCTTTGCTGCAGCCGAAACTTAGGGCAAGAATTAAAAGAAATATTTAAAATAAAAGGACATGTAGGTATTTTGATGCAATTATTAAAAATATTTAAAATTTTCTTGCTTTTTTAGTTAATTGAGTATATTTTGTATATAGTTGTTTAATGTTGTATAATCTTTTAAGGACGTCAATGGAAAAGTACTATTCAATCAGTGAAGCGGCGGATATTCTCGGCGTAAACAAGGAAACATTGCGCAGATGGGATAAAACCGGCAAGTTTACTACCAACAGAAATCCAATCAATAATTACCGGGTTTATACAGCGAACCAGGTTAATCAATTTGTCAAAGATCTGCAACTGGATTATGTTACTCAATATACTACAGAAAAACTGGAAAATCCATATTTTAAAACAGCGCTTGGTGAACTATATAATATGGATGTAATAAAGTTTTTAGGAACAGTTGCAAGTGAAACAGTTGATCTTATTTTTGCCGATCCACCTTATAATATTAAAAAAGCCGAATGGGATTCTTTTCAGTCTCAAAAGCAATATGTTGAATGGAGTCTTGCCTGGATCAGGGAAGCGCACCGTATTCTCAAACCAAATGGCGCACTCTATATTTGTGGATTTTCTGAAATATTAGCTGATATAAAATGGGCGGCTAATTACATGTTTAAAGGCTGTAAATGGCTGGTATGGTTTTACCGGAATAAAGCCAATTTAGGGAATGATTGGGGGCGATCTCACGAAAGTATATTACATTTTCGCAAAGGCAAGGATTTCATCTTCAATATGGATGAAATAAGGATTCCTTACAATGCTCATACTCTTAAATATCCCAAGCGCCCGCAAGCGGTTACTTCGCAATATAGTAATGGCAAAGGCAAGCAATATATATGGGAGCCTAATCCACAGGGCGCTAAACCCAAAGATGTATTAGAGATACCAACCTTGTCTAATGGTTCCTGGGAAAGAACCGCCCACGAAACCCAAAAACCGGTGGAATTGGTTAAAAGATGTGTATTATCTTCTTCATATCCCGGGCATTTGATTGTTGATCCTTTTGGCGGTTCGGGTACAACTTTTGCCGTTGCAGAAGCCTTCTCACGTAAATGGCTGGGCACAGAGATTAATCCGGTCTATTGTGAAATTATCAAACAACGACTATCAAATTCCATAGAAATAAATCGTATCGCTACCGGCAAAGATGAAATTGAGGCTGTGGAAAGAAGAAAAAAATTACGAGTAAAGAAAACCCCAGATATCATTCAATATCAATTTTGAAAATGGAAATATATAATTATTGAAAGGGGCCTGTTTTGCTACTTTGGGTACATCCAGATAATAATAACCCTCCAATTCAGTCAAAAATTTTGTATATACCATAAACAAATTAGAGACAAAAGTATAACTTATTTTTGGTTCTTTTGTGTCATCTTTTCTTTGAATATCATTTTGCGAAATTCCTAAAATTCTTACCGGATGGCCTAAAAATCTTTCCATTAAGAGTTTATCGATAAAGATTTTCGGCATTCTGTCTTTAGTTGTTGTTTTTAAAGATATTACGATTTCATCAGGGTCAATATCTTTCGCATTCGATTTTACATTTTTATAGGGTGATATAACAACATCTGTTTCACATTTATAATATTTTACTCCTTCGTCGGTGTCATAAGGAATATTTAATATTACTTTTTTCATCGGTATTGCTATTGTTTGCAGAATTATTCGTATCAATTCTTCAAAACGGTTCCCTACATGTTTTCTTGAACTGTTGGGTTCAACTAGCAGATCGAGACCAATTCCGATTGACTGTTGGATTGTATAAATTACTTTATCTACAATATCATATTGGTTTTTTTCAAAAACACGCTGACCTCCCTTTAGGTAATTAAATATTTTTGAAAGTTCGTTATACTCCCGGAGAAAAATATCCGGTTCTCTAATAAACAGATTTTGATGAAATGGTCTTATCGTCTTTTTCGTACCTGCTATTGTTGAAGAACAAATGATATAATCGGAAAAGTGGGTTTCTTTATTAATCATATCCCGCATATAATTTAAAACTCTGATAGATACATTAACAAATTCTCCCATCGAGTTTTTAGGAGCTTGCAGATCTTCTACTAATGTTATCATACCCGATCCTTTTTTTATGTTATCTGTTAATAATTTTATTTGCAAAAATGTGTTCTTTTGTTTTACTCCAAAATCTCCTGCACCCGGCCGATCTCCCCGCTTTCCAGACGAACTTTGATGCCGCGGTGGTGCTTTGGAACGCTGGTGAGTAAATCCTTGACTATCCCTTCAGTTCTTTTGCCGGTCTTTTGATCTTTTTTCAATACAATCGAAACTTTTTGTCCGGGTTTGATATTAGCGCGAATTTTTCCATCCATTTTTATGCCTGTAAATTTGTTTTTAAAATCCGGGTAAAATAAAATTAATTGTCAGTATACTTTGCAGTTGCCTGTCTGTCAATTTTAATATAGGTAAAAATTTGTCAGTTAAAAATCAATTTTTTTTCAGGCTCAATATATAGCTTAAATTTTTTTTTGGTATACGTTAGTGTACACATTTGTGTGATATGACCCATTTCCGGCAGATTCATTTTACATGTGGTGTTTTTATATAATTAAGGGAAATAATTCCCCGATTCAAGAACGCAAAATGATGAAAAGCGGTTTCAAGATTATATTGTTAATAAAATGTCGATAAACAAATACCAGAGAATAGTAATCGAGTAAGATATATTATTGTTTATTATTAATTTAATAATTTGAAATCATTAGTCAATAATTCCTGAACTGCACAAAACACCAATATTTTTAACTTGATAGAGCCTGTTTTTTTTATTTTATGTTTGAATTAGATTTAGCCATGCTGTTTATTAAGTAAATTGGCCCGTTTATTGCCATAAATTACAATGACGAATTATATGCAGGCAAGGAAAAATATAAATTTTTAGGAAGTCTATGCGCTCCATGGAGAAAAAATCGTTACTCCTGGTTGATGACGAAATGCTGATTGCAATGAATAGCGCCAAAGTTATCCAGAGCTTTGGGTATGATGTAGTAATGGCTAATAGCGGCAGCAAAGCAGTCGATATTGCGTTGAGTAATGACAAGATCAGCCTGGTTCTGATGGATATTGATTTGGGCAAGGGGATTGACGGCCCCCAGGCCGCGCGGTTGATCCTGGAAAAACGCAACATCCCGATTGTTTTTCTGACTTCTCATTCGGAAAAGGAATACGTAGACCGGGTAAAAGAGATTACCAGGTATGGATATGTAATAAAAAATTCCGGGGATTTTGTATTACGTTCTTCTATTGATATGGCGTTCGAGTTATTTGAAGCCAATAAAAAATTGCACGATAGCGAAGAATCACTCGCCATCACATTCCTGTCCATTGGCGATGCCGTAATCGCCACAGATATTAACGGTCTTATTACCCGCATGAACAGCAAAGCTGAACAATTGACCGGCTGGCGTTTTAACCTGGCTATCGGCAGATCCCTGGAAGAAGTGTTTAAAATATTCAATGCCAGTGACCGCAGTATCCAAATAAATCCCGTTAAAACAGTACTTGATTGTAAAGATAATGTTGCGCTTGCCAACAATACCGTGTTGATCAGTAAAGATGGCAAGGAATACCAGATTGCCGATAGCGCCGCGCCGATTCGGGATAATAACGGCATTATTCGCGGCGTTATTTTGGTATTCTCCGATTATACGGAGAAATACCGGGTTTTGGAGGAGTTACGTGAAAGTGAAGAACGTTATCGCGCTGCATTTAATACCAGTCCCGATTCCATCATTATTTCTACCTTGAAAGGACTGTGGATAGATGTTAATGACAGCTTTACACGGATTACCGGATTTACACGGGATGAAGTAGTTGGCAAGCTATCTGAAGTATTACCAATTTGGGATAACCTGGAAGAGAGAAAGGTTTGGGTTAAAGAATTACAGGAAAAGGGCTCGTGTATCAATTTCAGGGCGGTTATGCGGGCAAAAGATCATTCACCAATCATTGTATTGCTTTCTTCACGGATCATTACTATAAACCAGGTACCACATATTTTTTCAATCGCCAAAGATATTACCCAATTGGAAAAAGCGGAGCAGGCCCGGAAAGAGAGTGAGGAGCGATACCGCGCTGCTTTTATTACCAGTCCGGATGCCTTTATCATATCCACCATTGACGGACTTTTGATAGATATTAATGAAAGTTTCAGTAAGTTGACCGGTTACCAAAAAGAAGAAATTGTTGGTAAACTTGCTTCAGAAACAAATATCTGGGCCAACCCTGAGGATCGGGAAAAATGGATAAAAGAATTACTATCTGCCGGGGTTTGTGAAAAGTATCCAACCAGTATGTTTGGCAAGGATAACAAACTCCTGAATATAGTGTTGTCTTCGCGCATTATCAGGATCAACCAGGTCGAACATATTCTTACTATAGCCCAGGATATAACTGAACTTGTACGAACTGAACAGATATTGCGCGACAGCGAGGAAAGATACCGCGCCGCCTTTTTTACCAGTCCTGATGCTATTTCTATTACAACACTTGATGGAAAGTGGATAGATGTAAATAATAATTTTTCAAAATTGACCGGATTTACCCGCGACGATATTTTTGGGAAAAAGTCTCTTGATATTTCAATTTGGGTAGAAACTGATGACCGGGAAAAATGGATAAAAATTTTACTGGAAAAAGGCGAGTGTGATGACTTTGAAGCGCAAATGAAACGAAAAGATAATATTATCAACACCGTTTTATTATCTTCACGTTTAATTTCCATAAACAATGAAATGCATATTTTTACAGTTGCCAAAGATATTACTGAGCTTAAAAAGAAAGATCAGGACCTGCGGGAAAGTGAGGAAAAATACCGCGCTGCATTTCAAACCAGCCCCGATGCTATTAATATTACTACCATGCAGGGTGTCTGGATTGATATTAATGAAGGGTTTACCAAAATTACCGGATTTACAAGGGGTGATGTTATTGGCAAGAACTCTACAGAGATCGATATTTGGACGAATCCTCAAGACCGACAAACTTTGGTAAAGGGCTTACAGAAAAATGGGGTTTATGAAAACCTGGAAACTGTTTTGCGCTGTAAAGATGGATCACTGATAACAGTGCTCATGTCGGCGCGGATAATCATGATTAATCAGCAGTCTCTTATACTTTCAATTACCAGGGATATTACCCAACGTAAACACGCCGAACTGGCTTTGAAGGAAAGTGAGGAATGGCACAAAGCGATTCTGCAAACGGCAATGGATGGTTACTGGCTGGTTGATATGCAGGGGCGCTTGCTTGAAGTTAACGAGACATACAGCCGGATGTGCGGCTATAGTGTCCAGGAACTGTTAACGATGCAAGTTTCCGAACTCGATGCGGTAGAATCTTCTTCGGATGTCATCTCCCGTATCCAAAAAATGATTGCATTAGGGGAGAATCGCTTTGAAACCCGGCACCGCCGTAAAGATGGCAGTGTTTTTGATGTTGAAGTCAGTATTCAGTACCGGCCGGTTGCGGGCGGGTGTATAGTCGCTTTTCTGCGCAATATTACTGAACGAAAATTGATCGAGCAAAGTCTTGCAACAAGTTTGCATGAAAAGGAAACGTTATTACACGAGGTCCATCTCCGGCTGCGGAATTTTTTGTATCAGGTCTCTAACCTGCTCAATGCCCAGTATGACGGTTTTAAAAACCGGCAAGATATTTTGACAGCGCTGGAAAATGGAAAAAAACGCATTAATTCTATTGCCCTGGTGCACGGGTTATTATACGAGTCAGATGATTATTCACACATTAACATGGAAGTGTTTATCCAAAAACTCGCGCCTCAAATACTGCATTCTATCGATTGCGGGAAAAAAATTAGTATTGATATTGCCGTTAAAAATATATTTTTAAATATCGATAATGCAGTTAGTTGTGGTCTTTTAATCACTGAATTGATGACCAATGCCTGTAAACATGCTTTCCCTGACCGCGATACCGGGAATATTTCCATTATTCTAAAACCTGTAAGTGAGAATTTACTGGAACTTGTAGTTGCGGATAACGGTATCGGGTTTAATAAAAACGAATCGGACGACAAGGGTCTGGGAATGATGTTGATACAGTCACATATTGCGCAATTACATGCCGGATTGGAATACAGTTATAACGATGGTACAGTTTGCCGGATTGTATTTCCTGCTAATCATGCGTTAGAACCAGGTATTTAAAACATATAATATGGCTTGATAATGAAAATTCTTAAAAACATAATTTTATTTCTAATCCCTGTAATTATTATTTGGGGTTCATATTATGTTTACCATACCTGGGTATCGGAAATAAATAAAAATAAAAAAGAAGCGCAGATTATTGCAGAAACTGCTGCCAATGCCATAAATGGTATAAGCTTAGAAAGAACCATTAAGGAAAACAACATTTTTGACTATGATGCTTATTCTACCATAAAAAACAGATTAATGCAGTTCAGAATTATTTATGATCAAGTACGTTTTGTTTATATTTATACACAAATAAATGGGAAATTATATATCGTTGCCGATTCCGAACCGGTTTTTGCGCATGATTATTCTCCGCCTTTCCAGGAATATACCGAAGCATCAGAACAATACTGGATACCCTTTTCCTCCAAAAAAACCCTGATCACGTTACCTGTTACTGACCGTTGGGGTGAATGGATAAGCATTCTAGTGCCGCTTTATGAGGCAAAGAGTGGCCATATTCACCTGGTATTTGGCATAGATTATTATGCAGATAACTGGACAAAAAGCGCCTTTCTGCATACATTACGAATGGGAATCCTGATCATTACGCTGGTTTTATTGTTATTAACATTTTACCTGATTGTTAATAAAAATGAACAGTTGAAAAAAGAAGGCGCTCTTTTGGAAAAAAGTGAAAGTCGCTTAAAAAGAGCCCAGGTGCTGGCTCATGTCGGTAACTGGGAACTCGATTTGCAAACCAAGTTAACCTGGGTTTCTGATGAAGCTACAAGAATATTTGGCATTAACAAAAATATTAACACTTTTCCTTTTGATGCCATAAAACGGATAGTTCATCCGGATGACAGGGCCGGCCGGGAATTAGCTTTACAACAGTTGCTTACAAAAAATATTAAATATGATTTCGAATTTCGCATTATCCGTCCTGTTGATGGACAGGAGAGAATCCTGCATTCTAATGCTGAGCTTGAATATGATGAACATGGCAGGCCGGAAAAAATAACTGGTGTAATACAGGATATTACCGAACGTAAAAAAGCACAACAAGAACTTGTTAAAAAGACTGAAGAACTGGATAACTATTTCACCAATGCCCTTGATCTGTTTTGTATAGCCAATACCAATGGCTATTTTATAAAACTGAACAAAGAGTGGGAAAATACCCTCGGTTATACTCTTGATGATATGGAGGGAAAGAAATTCTTTGATTTTATCCATCCTGATGATCTGCAGCCAACCCTGGATGCAGTAGCAACCCTTGCCGGGCAGGAACAAATTCTAAATTTTATTAACCGGTATCGGGCAAAAAATGGCGCTTATCATTTTATTGAATGGCGTTCCAAACCAGCCGGCAACCTGATCTTTGCCGCCGCCCGCGATATTACCGAACGTAAAGCAACGGAAAATTTGCTTCAACAAACCAGGCAGAATTATGAGACCTTTTTTAACACCATCGATGAGTTTCTTTTTGTTCTCGATGAGAATGGCAATATTCTGTATACCAACAACACAGTAATCAATCGTCTTGGTTATAGTAGTGAAGAATTAAGTGGATTATCTGTATTATTGCTCCATCCGCCGGAGCGGCGGGAAGAAGCCGGCAGAATAGTATTAGAAATGTTGGAAGGGAAAGTCCAATTTTGTCCGGTGCCGATCATGACTAAATCCGGCAAGTATATTCCTGTCGAAACCAGGGTTACCCGTGGTATGTGGGATGGTAAACCGGTGTTGTTTGGCGTTAGCAAGGATATATCACTATTAAAATTTTCTGAAGAGAAATTTTCTAAAGTTTTCTATATCAACCCATCGGCCTGCGGACTAAGCGATGTAGTTACCGGAAAATATATTGAAGTTAATGCAGCTTTTTATTCATTGTTAGGTTTTTCCAAAGATGAAGTTATTGGTAAAACAGCCTCAGAGCTGGGTATATTAAGTCAGATTACCAAAAAGGAGATATTATCTTACACCGGTAATGACGGGAAAGTTACCAATGCAGAAACCCATTTGATTGCCAAAAATGGTGAGATCAAAGACGTATTATTATCCGCAGATATTATTGAGCTTCAAGACCGAAAATATCGTTTTACCGTTGTTAATGACATTACCGAACGAAAGCGAATGGAAGAAGCCCTGCGTGAGAGCGAGGAAAAGTATCGCCTGTTAATTGAAAACAGCCATGATGTTATTTATACATTAAATTTTGATGGAAAATTCCTGTTTGTATCCCCGGCATGGACAACTCTGCTGGGGCACCCGGTGGAAAAAGTAGTAGGTAAAAATTTTCAGGAATTTGTTCATCCGGACGATATTCCAGCTTGTCTGGCCTTTCTCCATAAGGCTGTTTCATCCGGGCAACGTCAGGAAGGAATTGAATACCGGGTCCGGCATAATGACGGCTCCTGGCGCTGGCATACGTCCAGCGGGGTTCCCCTATTGAATAGTGTCGGCCAGGTTATTGGCTATGAGGGTATTGCACGGGATATAAACGACCGCAAACGCATAGAAAAAGAACTGATTGAAAGCGAAAAAAGATATATTCTGGCAATAGAAGGCACCTCTGCCGGGCTGTGGGACTGGGATATGATTAACGACAAAGTCATGTTTTCTCCATATTGGAAGAGTATGCTTGGCTATGCTGACCCTGAAATTAGCAATGATTTTAAGGGCTGGCAAAATTTGTGGCACCCGGATGATAAAGAAAATATTGAAAAAATCATTCAGGATTATGTTGAGGGTAAAACCAATCATTATGAGGTCATTCATCGCCTGCGCCACAAGAATGGCGACTGGCGCTGGATTTTGACCCGCGGCGTATTGTTACGCGATGCTGCCGGAAAACCGAGCCGCTGGATTGGCACCAATCTCGATATTACTGAACAAAAATTGACTGAAGAAAAGATCAAATCCCTGCTGGCGGAAAAAGAGATCATACTCAAAGAAGTGCATCATCGTATCCGCAATAATATGAATACTATCCGCAGTCTATTATATTTACAGGCCGGTTCCGTGAATGATCCGGCAATTATTGACGCTCTCAAGGATGCCGGCAGCCGTGTGCAAAGCATGATGATCCTTTACGATAAATTATACCAAACCACTCAAACCAGCGAAATGTCGGTAAAGTTGTACTTTCAAGAGTTGGTGCCGCAAATAATAAGTAACTTTCCCAACCGGGATTCGGTTCAGGTTAACATGAATATTCAGGATTTTATCCTCGATGTAAAAAGATTGTCGCCGCTTGGTATTATGGTGAATGAGCTATTGACAAATATTATGAAATACGCCTTTAACGGCAGAAAAGACGGCATAATTACCCTGAGTGTAACCTGTGAAATAAATATAATCGTTTTAGTAATTGACGACAACGGTAACGGCTTGCCGGAGAATATTAATTTTGAAAATTCGACCGGTTTTGGCCTTATGCTGGTCGCTATGCTTACCAAACAATTGGATGGCAGTATAAAAATTGAGCGTGATAATGGCACAAAGATTGTACTGCAATTTGAGAAATAATCTATAAATAGTGAGTTATTGAGGAGAACGATGAATACAAAGAGATGGTCGCTAATCGTTTTATTGGTTTTAGCTCTTTTTCATTTAACACACGCGGAAGAAATTGACATCAGGTCGATGTCGCTTGATTCTCTGTTAAACATACCCGTCAGCGCTGTTTCCAAGTATGAACAAAAAAGCAGTGAGGCGCCATCGTCGGTTACAATTATTACTGCCGATGATATTAAAAAATTTGGCTACCAGACATTTGATGAAATTTTAGCAGGCGTACGCGGATTTTATATTAATAATGATCGTAATTACAGTTACCTTGGGGTGAGAGGATTCGGCAGACCGACTGATTATAATAACCGTATTAAAGTATTATTGAATGGCTGTACTTTAAATGATAATATTTATAACAGTTCGTTGCTGGGGTCGGAATTGGCGCTTTCCCTGGAAACCATTGAGCGTCTGGAAATTGTCCGGGGACCGGGTTCCGTGATCTATGGCACGGGAGCAATGCTTACCGTTATTAATATAATTACCAAAGATCCCACATTCGATGAGGGCTTTACAACAGTACTCAAAACCGGAAATTTTGGTAAAAAACAGTTCGATCTAACCTGGAGCCGGGAATTTAATAACAAATTGCAAATCTTTGTTTCCGGATTGTGGGGTGAAATTTCAGGCGAGGATATTTATTTTAAAGAATATGATACGCCGGAAACCAACAATGGTATTGCCAGAAATCTGGATTGGGACAAGTATTATGGCAATTTTGTTCATGTATCATTTAATAACTTTACTTTACAAACATTGTTTGCTCAAAGGGAAAAGGCTGTCCCAACCGCGGCCTGGGGAGTGATGTTCAATAACCCTGACTCACGTGTGTTAGATCAGAGAATGTTACTGGAACTTGGTTATAAAAGGAAATTAGGCTTTAATTCATCGCTATCCGGACGGATTTTTTTAAACAGTTATAAAAATGATCAGACATATCCTTTTGATGTTAATTTTTATGATGACGCCGAAGGCCGCTGGTATGGCAGTGAATGGCAATATCTTTGGGATGTTTTTTCAAATTTACGGGTAACCGGCGGTCTGGAATATCAAAATTTTTATAAAACGCAATACATCTATAAAACTGACAATGATATTGTTTTTATGTATGATAAACCCCAGCATCTCACCGCACTATATGTTCAAACTCAATACCAACCCCTGCATAATCTATCCTTTACATTAGGTGTGCGTCATGAAGATTATAATATTACCAGCGCCTCAACGACTCCAAGAATAGGGATAATTTTTAATCCCAATAATAAGCGTACATTCAAGTTATTATATGGTAAAGCTTACCGGATCCCGGATATTTATGAAAAAAATTACCTGGAACCGGACTATCAAAAAGTTAATTATGGACTGGAATCAGAACAGATCACAACCACAGAATTAGTTTATGAACAAAAATTTTCCCGCACTATTTATGGCATTCTGTCGATATATGATTACTCTATATATGATTTGATTGAATTAACATTGGATAATGCCGACTCCCTGCACTGGTACGTAAACCTGGGTAAAACCAATGCTCGCGGTATAGAAATGGAATTTAATGGCAGGTATGAAAATGGGTTTTCCTGGTATTTTAACACATCCTGGCAAAAAGCACAGCTCACCGAAAATAAAATCCATATCAGTAATTCACCCGAACTGTTGCTAAAGGCAGGTGGTATAGCCCCGGTTACATCTTTTATGAACGCGGCGGTGGAATTTTTATATGAAACGGCGCGATATACTTTAACCAATTCAAAATCTAAAGCGTATTTTTTGACGAACGCAAGTTTAAATTCAAATACATTTGGACAGCATTTCAGGATCAATTGTACGGCACGAAATCTTTTTAATGTTAACTATGCACTGCCGGGAGGGCTTGAGCACGAACAGGATTTAATTCCCCAAAAGGGTCGTACTGTTACTTTAGGCGCTGAAATAAAATTTTAAATTTTATGAAAAATTATAAAATCCGACATAACTTTTTAAAGCTGATAACGGTCATTTTTCTATTACTTTGCACGATAGTAGCAGGGCAGGAAATCTATTTACCAGTAAAGACTCAATTGCAGTTGTTTTTTAAAATTTTAACTTTTGATCGTAATCTCAGGCAACGCGCCGGCTCTGAATTGGTGTTTTGTGTTGTTTATCAGGCAAAATTTCTATCGTCTTACAATATTAAAAGTGAAGTTGTCGAAGAATTTGAAAATGTTATTGCAGGGATGAACGATTATAATCTGAAAATTATGACAGTTGATTTGGAATCGGAAAACCTGGAAAAAGCTGTTATTGACAAAAAGATAGATATTTTATATATTGCCCCGATACGAGCTTTTGATTTGCAAAAAATTTTGCAAATCAGCCGCAAGTACTATATATTAACAACTACCGGTGTGCCGGAGTATGTGCAGGCTGGTGTAACCGCCGGAGTTACTATTAAAGATAACAAGCCCCTTATTCTTGTTAACATTTCTTCTGCGAAAAAGGAAAATATTGATTTCAGTTCACAGTTGCTCAAGCTAGCCAGAATTTATGATTAAACAGTTACGGTCTCTCATCCCGTTCCATTTCCAGCCCAGGTACAGTACTATCAGAACAAGACTTGTTCTTTTGATCTCTGTTCTGATAGCGGGTATTTCCATATTTATATATTTATATTTTCCGGCCGCTTTGCAAAGACAAGAGTTAAAGAACTATACTAAAAGCGCTGTCAGTATTGCCGAAATGACTGCATACAGTATTGCGCCAGCCCTGTTTTTTGGCGATACCAGTAGTGTTGCCGAGGTATTAAACAGCGTCAAACAAAATCCGGATTTTAATTTTATTGTTGCTTTCAATGATGGTGGTCGTATTATCGCCGTTGAAAGTGAAAATGATGATTTTTCTGTTTATACTGACAGTATTAACGTACATCATGATAATTATATTTCACCTGACGGGCGGATTATGGTCACGCAAACGCCGGTTACTATTAATGCCCAGGTACTCGGCAAGATTGTTTTGGGATTGTCTCTCGACGATTTGCGAAAAGCTGTAAATGACAGTAAGAAAACCACGGCTCTTGTCAGCCTGGTGATTCTGTGTACGGGTATTATTGTGGTAACTGGTATCAGCGCCTTATTAACCCGTCCTCTGGGGCATATAGTCGATACCATTGAACGCATCGCCGCCGGAGATTACAGCCACAGAGCCAATCCATCTTCCAGCCTGGAAGTGAACCGGCTGGCAGGAACATTCAACCAAATGGCGGAGCGGATACAACTGGCCCAAAATCAACTTGAACAGATGAATCGCGATCTGGAAAAACGGGTACAACAGCGAACCGGGGAGTTGCGCAAGGAAATAATCCAGCGTAAACGCGATGAGAAAAAGATCATTGCATCCCTACGCGAAAAGGAAGTATTATTAAAAGAGATACACCACCGGGTGAAGAACAACCTGCAAATTATTCAAAGCCTGTTGTATTTACAGTCACAGGGTGTTAAAGATAGTAAAGCACAGAATTTCTTTACCGAAAGCGTCAACCGTATCCGCAGTATTGCGCTGTTGCATGAAAAACTCTATAAAACCGGCGATCTGGCGCGCATTGATTTTTCCGACTATGTGCGTGACCTTGTGCAGGGTATTTACCAGGCCTTTGATTTTCATAATAATTTAATTAAATTTGATATTCATGTTACGCGGTTTTATCTCAGTATTGATATGGCAATCCCCTGCGGGTTAATTGTAAATGAACTGGTTTCCAATGCCTTGAAACATGCTTTTAAAACAAATACCGGGGTGGATAACATAATCAAAGTTGTTGCAAAAAAAACGGATGATAAACACTTGTTCATTTCCATTCAGGATAATGGCTGTGGCATACCGGATAATATTGATATTGAAAATAGCTCCAGCCTGGGGTTAAGACTGGTGAATAGCCTGGTTAAAGATCAGCTTAATGGAAATATGCAAATGCTGGTTGATGCGGGAACCAGGTATGATATTATTGTTCAGGTATGATTTTGTATTCCTGCCATTCGTTGTTTTGATATTTGATCCTTTTATTATTTTACGGGTAACATTTCCTTTTGCTGATCGTATTTATATATAATTCATTCAGGTTAGCGGGTGAATATCCAGTGAGCATCGGTGTATAATAATCAGTACAATAATTTATCAAAAGAGGGAACGGTTATGAAGCACATACACAGTGTAATTTTAGCGTTTTCGTTAGTTGGTTTGGTTTTATCCCCGGCATCGCTTTTGATTGCCGGTAAACCTCAACTCGCGGCTTACCATGAACCGGCGGCCGATCAGTTTATGACCGAGTGGATTATCTCTTCACCAATTTCTGTATTCTCTGTAGATCCTGATAATAAGGAAGAAGAATTACAAAAGCGGGTATTTGCCGCCGATTTACTGGAAAAAGTAGGCGGAGAAGCCGGTCTGGATTTTACGGTTATCTCGAAAAAAGATCAGGCAATAACCTGGCGAACAATCAAGTCCGATAACTTTGCAATCGACCTGATAAAGGAATTTGGAGAAAAAGAGTTTGCCGTTATCTATGCATATACCGAAATCAATGTCAGTGTGGAGCAAAAGGTTTTGCTGGGCATTGGCAGCGATGATGGCGTTAAAGTTTGGCTTAACGGTAAGCTGATCCATGAAAACTGGTTGAGTAGAGGTGTGCAGGCCGATAACGATCTTGTGCCGGCAATATTACAACAAGGTGTAAACCGGCTTTTACTCAAAGTGCAAAATATTCAAGGCGAATGGGGATTTGCCTGCCGGATTATGAGTAAAACCTCGCTGGCAGATAAAGTGGTGAATGCCGCGGAATTGGGCGACCTGGATAAATTTAAAATGCTGCTGGACTATGGAGTGGATATAAATATAAAAGGCGTCAACGGATTAACGCCTTACCAGGCCGCGCAAATTAAGGGTCGGGCGGACATTCAGCAATTTCTGCTTGAAAAAGGCGCGGATACGAGTGTTGCCATGCCTACTGCCCGGGAACTGACCGATAACCAGTTTAATCATTTTTTTAATAATAAAACCTCCGGCGCTGCCGTGCTGGTTGCCCGCAACGGCGAGATCCTTTATCAAAACGGCTATGGAATGCAGAATATAAAAAAGCGCCTTCCGGTCACGCCTGAAACTGAATTCCGCATTGGCTCCATTACCAAACAATTCACAGCCGCCGCTATTTTAAAATTACAGGAAGAAGGCAAACTGTCGGTTACCGATAAATTATCCAAATACTATCCCGATTTCCCACGCGGTGATGAAGTGACCATTCATCACCTGCTGACCCATATCTCCGGTATTCACAGCTATACGAACAGTCCGGGTTTTTTAAGCAATGTCGAAAAAACTATCAAATCCCCCGACCTGATTGAAATAATTAAAACCGACCCTTATGATTTTGATCCGGGTGAACAATGGAAATATAACAATTCCGGGTATTTTATTCTCGGTCATATTATTGAACAGGTTTCCGGATTATCCTATAATGATTTTTTGCGAATAAACTTTTTCGAACCGCTGGGAATGCATAATACCGGTGTTCATTATAAAGGGATAAAGTTGGAGCACGAAGCCGCCGGATACTCATTTGAAGGCAGCAGTTGTAATTTAGCATTAAATTGGGATATGTCCTGGGCCGGCGGCGCCGGCAACTTGTATTCAACAGTCGGTGATCTGTTCAAATGGAATGAGGGATTGTACAGTGGTCAAGTGCTTAATGAATCCTCTTTGCAAGCTGCTTTTACCCCGGTTAAATTAAACAACGGCGACATACCGCAGGAAGTTGGCAAATATGGGTATGGACTAGTTATTGAAGAATTCCGCGGTGTAAAACGAATCGGGCATGGCGGTGGGTTGAATGGCTTTTCAACCTATTTGGTTCGTTTCCCGAAATTGAATATTACTGTTATCGTGTTATCCAATGCCCAGCCCGGAGCGCCAGGTTTTTCTCCAAATAACGCCATGCTTGATATTACCGAGTTCTTTTTCTACCCGGAATTAGCAAGCCGTAATTCATTAGTTACCGATAAATCCGTCGATCCGAAAACATATCCCGATTTTGTTGGCCGATATGATTATACCAGGGGCGTTATGGAATTCACTGTTGAAAATGATAAACTATATGCCCAATTTACCGGCCAGGGCAAAGCGGAGGTATTCCCTGCCGGGCAGGATGAATTTTTTTGGAAGGCTGTTGAAGCCCGTGTTAAATTCCTGCGCGATGAGAACGGCAAGGTTTCCCATGTTGTTCATTACCAGGGTGGCCAGGAGATTAAAGCCCCGCGCTTGGTGGATACCCCGGTGGCCCCGGTTGATCCTGCTATTTATGATTCTTATGTGGGCGATTATCAACTGGCGCCAAATTTTATACTCACAATCAGTAAAGAAAATAACCGCCTGTATACACAGGCTACCGGGCAAGGCCGGTTCGAGATATTCCCGAGTTCGGAAACAGAATATTTTTTAAAGGTGGCTAAAGCCGAGATTACTTTTAACAAGGATGAGAGTGGAAAGGTTGTATCTCTAACTCTGCACCAGGCCGGTAGAGATATGCAAGCGCCCAAAAAATAATTTTCCCTGTGGGAATGAATTGTTCAACCTTGCAGATGATTTTTATCTGCAAGGTTTTTTATTTTGGAAAATATTTAATTTCCGCGTAATTTTTACTTGACTTTAGTATTTTAATTGTTTATCATTAGTTATATCATTGTTTAGTAAATTTTATTACGTGATTTATTATAATAATTAAAGATTGATTTGCATTGTTTGGTAATCAGTCGAAAATAATTACGATTAGAATAATAGCTTTTCATAATACAACACCACTCCCACAAACAAGCCCGTCCAATAGGTTTTGCCGATTTAATGACCCTGGACGGGCTGTTTTTTTGGTTTTTATTTTCAAATTCTATCTTGCGTTTTAATAATTATTGATAATCATTGAAATTCTATGTATTATGTATATCAAACATGATGGTTTATTAATGAAAATAAAAAGAAAAATTATTGATATGCCCCAATTGACCAAATTGCTGTTTACTATTATATTGGGAGCAATATGTCCGGTTTCCGGTTTTCTGATAATGTGTTGTTGCGCTTTTTTTATACTACCGGAACCATATATTGCCCCGGCAGCGCTGTTTGGATTGCTGTGCGGGATACTGGTTGATGTTTTTTACCTGAAACGATGGGTGAGTAATCTTTATACACTTGACATGCGTGTGGTTATGGCAATATATTTCTTTTATTCGGTGATGATGTTGGGCTTTTTTATGGGTGTACCAATTTTTAATATATTACTCGCCATACCTGCCGGTATCTATATGGGCAGTCGTTTATCGCAAACACTGGTTGCTCCTGAAGAATTCGGGTTACTCACCCGCAGAACCTGTATTTACACAACCGCTGTTCTTTTACTGGTTTGCACTACTTCCGGCGCTATTGCTTTAATTGATCCATTTACACTAGATTTTATGCAAACTCTTTTGCCCGTCTCATTTGCTATCCGGCAATGGATGTTAGCAAGTGCAATTGTGATAGGAGGGTTATTGCTATTGTCTTTGCACTGGTTAATAACCGGTTGGGTAATCCGCAAGACAGTAACATCTTTACAGTTAAAAAATGTCTGATAGCAAAGGTAGTTAATAAATCTCCCCAACTTATCAAACCTGTTGATGATTAGCAGGAAATACAATTCTTATCCGCGTGCCTAGAGTATTTTCAATTGACACATTCCCTTCCAGTTGCCCTTCGGCGAGCAGTGATACGAGTTGCATTCCCAATGATTTTGATTCCTGAATTTTAAAATCAGGTGAAATTCCAATACCGTTATCCTGAATAATAATTTCAAAAGAATCGGCAAGCGGATGCATGGAAATCTCTAAAATACCGGTTTTTGATAAATGAGGGGGAAAAGCATGTTTAAGTGCATTGGTTACAAGTTCATTAATTATCAGGCCGCAAGGTATTGCCTGGCTAATATCTAGCATCACATTTTCAATAGTGGTGATTAGTTGAACTTTATTACCAAGACAATAGGTTTGAACCAGATTGCCGGCTAGACTTTCAATATAATTTTTAAAATCAATCCTGGACAGGTTTGAGGTTTTATACAGTTTTTCGTGGATCAGGGCCATAGAATTGACGCGGTTGTAGCTTTCTTTAAAAAGTTCTTTGGTGGCGTCATCCTGTACTTGCCCGGCCTGTAAATTTAACAGGCTTGACACGATCATAAAATTATTCTTTACCCGGTGATGAATTTCCTTTAATAGTAATTCTTTTTCTTCCAAAAGGTTTTTTAGTTTTTCTTCGGTTTTGCGGCGGGTTTCCAGTTCGTTTTGCAACTGGTGGTTTAAATTTTTTAAAGTAATAAAATCTTTGTGCCTGGCTATAGCTATTAAAACAGCCCGTTCGATTTCTTCAGGCTTGGGTGGCTTGGTGATATATGCTCCTACACCGACATGACTGGCTTGTTCCAGCAGTTCGCGGGTTTCATGGGCTGTTAAAATCACCACCGGTGTCGGGCATTGTTGCTGAATTTGCCGGGCAGCGCTCAGGCCATCAAGTTTAGGCATTTGAATATCCATTAAAACCACATCCGGTTTTATTTCAAGGGTCATCTCGACGGCTTTTTCCCCATTAATGGCCGTGCCGGCATGATTACACCCAATTTTTTTAATTGCTCTGACAATTTCTTCGCATACCAGGTAATCGTCTTCAGCTATAAGCACATTAATATTATTTCCATTTATCATGTTATTGTGTCCTGCCCGGAGAATTGTTATTCCTGATTTTAATTAAAACTACCGCCCCTTTTTTATTATAAAGTTCAACATTCCCTTCAAGGCTATGAGTGATTATTCCGTTAATGATATCAAAACCAATGTTTGCTTTATTAAATTCCCCTCTGAGGATTTTTTCAGGGAAACCTGGGCCGTCGTCCATATATAAAAGATGTAAAAAATCATCCACTCTGTTCGCTTCTACTGTAATCACTGCTGTATTACGATCAACCAAAGCATATTTAACCGAGTTGGTTGCCAGTTCATTCAACACAATCGTCAGGTGATGGGCAACTGTGCTGTCAACTGTCTCTGCAGTTTTTTCAACGTTAACCTGGATTGTTTTATTGAAACTTGACCCTTTTATAGCATTACCAATAACAATTTCACAGAGTTCGCCCAGGTTTACCGGCTGCCATTTGTTGGATGATAATAGTGTATGAACAGTTAATAAACCATTTACCCGACGTTCCAGGTTTTCAAGAATCGGCCGGTAAAGATTTTTTTCCTGGCCCAATTCCCGGTCCTGTTCCTTATGCATCATGCTGATAATAGCGGCAAGATTATTTTTCACCCGGTGATTCACTTCCTGTAATAATACTTCCTGGGTTCTGGAGTATTTTCGCAGTTCTTCTTCCTTTTGTTTTCTTTCCGTAATATCCTCAATTGTAGCATATACACGGACGGGTTTTTTCCCGGAGTCGTTAAATTCCGGTGTGGCGTTTATATTTATCCAGCGATAATTTTTTATTTCCGGATTATAAACCCCCATTACTACATTAAATATTTTTTCACCGGTTTTTAATGCCAGCATTGCCGGATGTTCCTCACCCGGCACGGGCCTGCCGTCTTCTTTTATTGATCGCCATTCAGGATGCATGGAGGTTCTGCCCTGCATCTGTTCCAAAGTCAATCCTAAAATCCTTTCCGCGGCCGGATTGGCGGAAGTGATAAAACCCTTATCATCCTGGTATACTACACCCTGGGCCATGGTTTCAAATAATGTTCGATACCTTTTTTCACTTTCCCGCAACGCTTTTTCCGCCTTTTTACGTTCCGATACATCTTTGGCAAAAGCGCAATTATATTCCCTGCCATGGAAATTAATATAATTCACAGTAATTTCTACAGGGATCAATTCATTGTTTTTCTTTTTATGCGAGGTTTCAATAGTAAAATTGTGTCGTTTCTGTACATCCTGCCAATGCGCTTTCCAAACTTTTGGCGGGAAAGCCGGGTCTATTTCATGGACGGTCATACTCACCAGTTCATCACGGGAATAGCCCAGGTTATGACATGCCGTTTCATTAACATAAACAAAGCGGGCATCCGCACCAACCCAATATACGGCATCCCCGGCATGGTCAATGGAGAACTGGGTAAGCTGCAGCATTTCTTCAGCGGCTTTTTGTTCGGTAATATCTTCATAACAACCCAATATGCCGATAATTACACCATTCGGATCTTTTAATGGTATTTTACTGGTTTTACAAATCCGTGGCGTACTAAAACCGGGTATAATACGCAGTTCTTCATAATCCAGTTTAGGTTGCTTGCTTGTCAATACCTGGAGGTCTGTTGAAAAAAAATGTTTAGCATTCTCATGCCAGGCCAGGCTATCATCTTTTTTACCGACAACCTGTTCCGGGGAAGCCAATGCCGCATCTTTGGCAAATAATTCATTACATCCCAGATAGTGGAGATTTTGATCTTTCCAAAAAACCCGCACCGGAATGGTATCAAGTACGGTACGCAGCATTTTTTGTGAGATCTGCAGAGCTTGCTCGGTTTTTTTCAGCTCTGTCAGATCGTAGCCTAAAACTGCGATGCGAACTAGTTTATCATCGGCGCCAAAGATCGGGACGATTGAATTATGATAGTACCCTTTATCGCCAAATGTATCAAAATGAATAGGCTGGCCTATTTGATTGATCTGTGCAAGTAATTGTAAATATCGACTTGAATGATCCGGAGGAATTATATCAAAAATACTGGAACCGAGGCATTGCTCTTTAGTCAAGCCAAGTTTTTCCAGAGTTGTGTTATTGATTTCCAGGATAACTCCTTTATTATCGGTAATAAATGCGATCATTGGCATGGCATTAATGAGCGAGCGAAGGTTGATTTCGCTGTCCATCAGGGCAAATTCTGCCTGTTTGCGTTCGGTAATATTCTGCACAGCACCCAGTATCCGTACAACCCGTTGTTCATTTTCATCCCATACCGGTTTCATGTAATCGCGCAGCCAGCACACCTCGCCATTCTTTTTTATTATACGATATTCAAATGGCAACGGTTTTCGGGAGTGCAGGGTAGAACTTAATTCCCTGATTTTTTTCAGATCATCAGGATGGATCAAAGTATACAAGTCATTATCCAGCTTTTCTATATCCTCAAAAGTATAATCTGTAATAGTTTCAAAAGCCCCGGTTATCCACTCTGCTTTTACATTATTATCCGGATAGATATAAAGGGAATAAATATAATCGGACATATTTTCAATAATCAAACGGTATCTTTTTTCACTATCAATCAAAGCCAACAAGGTATTGTTGCGATCGGTAATATCCAGGGCTGTAAAAGTTACCCCTTGTGATAAATCATTTGTATTGATAGGAGTAGAGCTTAATAATATATCCCTTATTTCGCCGGTTTTACATATCCATTGAGTTTCAACCGTACCGGTGCCGTATTTAGCAATTAATTCGTATTTGACGGTGCCGACGCGCAAAAATTCTTCCCGGTTTGGATAAAGAATCCTGGCGCTTTGCCCGATGAGTTCATCGGCGGTATAGCCGGTCATTTTGCACAACCGCTCATTTACTTTTTTAATAACCCGGTCAACAGTCAACCCGATCCCTGTTGGGGCGGCGCGAAAGATGCTGCTCAAAGTTGCTTCGCTGTCCGTCAAGGCTTTTAATATTTTTTTATTCTCAGTAATATCTCTCAGTGTCAGCAGGCTGGCGGTGAATTTGTCGCTTACATCGAGCATCTTTGCAAATTTTACATCATACCATTTTTGTTGACCATAGAGTTCAATTGAGCATTCCCGTGATGAATTTTGATTCCCCTCCTGTTGCAGGAAAGCCAGGGTATCCGTCAGAGAAGGGAGTAACCGGTTAAGAGGAACTCCTATGAATACTTTGATTGTCTCATCCAGGTAAGGTTCAATTTTAATTTTTTCTCTAACCGGCGCATAGTATTGGGAGCCGGGTAATTGCCGGGAATCCAGTATCCGGGTAGCAGCATAATTCAGATTAGTAATTTCACCAGCTTCAGTGAGCATAAAAAAAGGATCAGAGAGGCTTTCAAAAGCAGTGAGGTACATAGTTTTTTCATTAGCCATCAAACGATTGCTTGCCTGTAAATCGTTGATATATTCCTGTTTATCTGTTTTTACCCATTCACCGCAATAGGCCAGTTCTATTCTATCAAAACAGCGATTGATATACAAAAGATGGTGTTGCAGGTTGTCATCAAGTTGTTCATTAATCAGATCAAGGTAGCTCTGACGGTAATATTTGAACAGTCCCAGAAACATCGGCAAGGTAATACCGCGCATTTTGTGGTTCTGGGCCTCTATCATGCCGAAAAAAACCAGTGGATCGTTGGTCACATCCTCATCGGGAGCCATTTCCGGGATTTCAGAGCTTTTTAACATTTGTTCAGTAATAGAAACGGTCAAGCCGGCAATGGATAATCGCCAGGCTTCTTCAAGGGTAGAGGTATATTTTGAATAATCATGTAATTTGGCATAATATAAGATCCGCTTAATTAACCAGTTTTCATTCTCTTTCAAAAGGTCTATTAAATGTTTCATAGGGATATCCAGTCTGCTTGATTAACAAAGAATTGACCATACGGGTATAAATGCCCGTAAGTAAAATATTTACAACAATCATACCAGCTTTTTTATAATTCTAAGGTAAACAATTGAATGTAAATTGTAATTAATAAATTTTTAGAAATTCACTAAATATAACGTATATAATATATTGTTTTTATGCAGTTTGTGTTTTGATTTGAAATTTTTAGGTGAATAATAGTCTTCAAAGGTGAAATAATCGAGTTATCAGGATATTGGAATATTGATTTGTAAAATTTACCCCTTACCTGTCTGAATTCACCCATAACAGGAGTTTTAATCAAGTAATCTAATTTCACTCGGGCCGGAGGAAAAAAAGTATTTTTATTGACCGCAAAATTGGAAAATTTTATTATATCAAGATATCTTTACCGGTTGTTAATAAAAAAGAGGATTTTTGTAAGGAAAAATATTTTCTTATTTAAACCGGTTCAAGTCGCAATCTGTTAAAAAACATAAAGTTAGTGCTTTACATTTTCAATAGAAAATTGTATCTTAATTAACAATTTTAAAAAAGCAGGATGGGACAGATGAAAAACAAATTTGAAAAAAATATTTTATGTATCGGCGCCGGTTATGTGGGTGGGCCGACCATGGCAATGATCGCTGCCAAATGTCCGCAATACAAAGTAACCATTGTCGATATTAATGAGCAAAAAATCAAAGCATGGTGCTCAGATAACCTGCCGATTTATGAACCCGGCCTTTTGGATGTAGTGCGTACTGCCCGCGGACGCAATTTATTTTTTTCTACCGAGATCGAACAAAATATTCGGGAGGCGGAGATTATTTTCGTATCTGTCAATACTCCGACCAAATCGTTTGGCGAGGGCGCCGGAAAAAGTGCGGACCTGCAATACTGGGAAAAAACCGCCCGCAATATTCTTAAAGCATCCGATTCGGACAAGATCATTGTTGAAAAAAGCACCCTGCCGGTGCGAACGGCCGGTGCTATGGAACGCATATTGAATTCCAATGACAAGGGGATTGTTTTTGATGTGGTCTCTAATCCTGAATTTTTGGCCGAAGGTACGGCAATTATCGACCTGGAATACCCGGACCGGGTGTTGATCGGTTCCCATGAAACCGAACGCGGACGCCAAGCCCGACAGGAAATTGTCGATATTTATGCCAACTGGGTGCCGCGTGAGCGAATAATTACCAGCAATATCTGGAGTTCAGAGCTTTCCAAACTGGTATCGAATGCCTTTTTAGCGCAACGGGTTTCCTCGATTAATAGCATCTCAGCCCTGTGTGAAGTTACTGAAGCGGATGTCCATGAAGTCGCCCGCGCTGTAGGCCATGATACCCGTATTGGCAGCAAGTTTTTACATGCCAGCGTTGGCTTTGGCGGCTCTTGTTTTAAAAAAGATATTTTAAACCTGGTGTATATTAGCGAATCGTTTGGCTTGACCGAAGTTGCCGATTACTGGGAAAGTGTGGTTAGGATTAATGATTACCAGGAAAAACGTTTTGTGCTAAAAATAATCCGCACCATGTTCAATACCATAGCCGATAAACGCATAGCCATGTTTGGCTTTGCGTTCAAGGCAAATACCGGCGATACCCGCGAGTCCCCTGGAATTTATATCGCCAGGCAACTGCTAGATGAAAAAGCCCATGTCATAATCAGCGATCCGCAAGCGTTACAGAATGCACAACTGGATATGGCCGGAATACCCGGTAAAATTGAGTATGAGATCGATCCTTATAAAGCCGCAGAGGGAGCCCATGCCATTGCTTTAATTACCGAATGGGATGTGTATCGTGACCTGGATTATAAAAAAATCTTTGCCAGCATGGAAAAGCCGGCTTTTATTTTTGACGGACGGAATATTCTTAACCATCAAAAATTATACGAGATCGGTTTTAATGTTTATCCTATCGGTAAGCGGGCATTGACCAGAATCTAAAGGTATCGTATTGTGCAATAAAAGGCTGGAACGGGAAAAAAAGACCATTACCGCGATGATTGAGCTTTACTGCTACGATCTGCATAAACCGGCATCAGGGCTATGCCTGGATTGCGCCGATTTACTAGTTTATGCGGAAAAGCGGCTCAGCAATTGTCCCTATGGTATAACCAAACCCACCTGCGCCAAATGTATCACGCATTGTTATAAACCTTTTATGCGGGGACAAATACAAAAGGTCATGCGCTACGCCGGCCCGCGTATGTTGAAACGTCATCCGTTTTTAACTTTTTGGCATATTGTAGATGGACTGCGCAGCAAGCGTATAATAAAGTAATCTGTCCAAACTCTGGGCAACAGAACAAAACTCGGAACAAGGGGATCGTAAAATAGTAGAACAAGGGGTTGTGACCCCTTGCTTACAATTTATAAGAGAGAGCTGCTATTCCGGTCAAGGGGCAAAAGCCCCTTGTTCCAGGACGTCTAAGAAAAACTCGGAACCAGGGATTGTAATTCCTTGTTTACAGTTTTTAAGAGAAAGATACTATTCCAAGCAAGGGGCAAAAGTCCCTTGTTCCAGAGTGACAGGAAAAGTATTAGAACAAGGGGCTTTTGCCCCTTGTTTAATAGAATTTGTTAAACAGCATCAGTTAACAGTTCTGATATTTGTGATAACATCCCTGGAACTATTGATTTTAGATCTCTGTTTGGTGGAAGATTGTGTTTTCTCCGATTATAACGAATGTATTCAATTGTGTTTACAAGTTGTTGGTCATTATCAATTTCATAAAAATTATATTTTTGAGCCCAAAGATGATATGATGTTTTAATGTTATAGTTTTGTTTAAAGAATTGGGTACTTTTCCCTTTTAATCTACAAATAATAGCATCTCTTTGGTTTTCCACACATTTTAGAATTAAATGTATATGATATTGACAAATATTATATGCATAAATATATAGATTATCAGATTTTACAATTTCAGCAATATATTTGGTAATTTCTACTTCTTGTTTAGAGTCTAAATGAACAGGTTCCCCGATGATAATTTTTTGTTGTTTCATTCGTTCACTATATCTACTATTATGTGTGACCCAAGTAATGTGATATATCTTTGTTTCAATATCGTTAATAGTGATCATTTGCTAAAACCCCTTTTATAGTGTTAAAAGTTGTTGGTATGCGCGATCAAGGGGCAAAAGCCCCTTGTTCCAGGACGTCTAAGAAAAACTCGGAACCAGGGATTGTAATTCCTTGTTTACAGTTTTTAAGAGAAAGTTGCTATTCCGGGCAAGGGGCAAAAGCCCCTTGTTCCAGGACGTCTAAGAAAAACTCGGAACCAGGGATTGTAATTCCTTGTTTACAGTTTTTAAGAGAAAGTTGCTATTCCGGGCAAGGGGCAAAAGCCCCTTGTTCCAGAGCGACTAAGAAAAATTCGGAACAAGGGGTTGTAACTCCCTGTTTACAGTTTAAAAGAGAAAGTTGCTATTCCGGGCAAGGGGCAAAAGCCCCTTGTTCCAGAGCGACAGGAAAAGTATTAGAACAAGGGGCTTTTGCCCCTTGTTCAATCAACATCACGATGCTCAACATTACCCAACAATATAGGGGTATAGGGGTGTAACCTCATTTTACCAGCACACACTTGGTTACTTGCACAAAGCCGCCGGCCTGCATTTTGATGAAATAGACGCCGGAGGGCCGGTTAGCTGCATTCCACACCAGGGTGTGATACCCGGCCGGTTTTTTGCCGTCGTACAGAGTTTCGAGCCATTCGCCTTTGAGAT